>Ga0210389_10000011_pt1 | contig 196830 bp, 194 predicted proteins | sample IncBWH28OmetaG_FD_160127 | JGI IMG/M metagenome (GOLD analysis project Ga0210389, IMG submission 160127) | Forest soil microbial communities from Barre Woods Harvard Forest LTER site, Petersham, Massachusetts, United States - Inc-BW-H-28-O ...
TAGCGAGTGGGAACCACCCGATCCCTTTTCGAACTCGGAAGTGAAAACGCTCTGCGCCGATGCTAGTGTCGACTTTGTCGATGTGAAAGTAGGTCACTGCCAGGCTCTTAATTTGATGAAAATGAAACCCTCACCGACTCTAAGTCGGTGAGGGTTTTTTCGTTTCTGAAGTGCCAAAATCCAGCCGACCAAGACCTTTGGAGGGAATCATGGACGCGAACTCGGTACTGGATCTAAAACCCTTTCTACCCGCCAAGAATTACGCGGTGGCGAAGCAGTTCTACCTCGATCTCGGCTTCATGATCGCCTGGGAAGGAGATCAATTGGCCGCGTTGCAGGTGGGTGAATTCCGGTTCCTGCTGCAGAACTATTACGTCGAGGAATGGGCCGGCAACTTCATGATGCACCTCATGGTCACGGATGCGGACGCATGGTGGCAGCACATACAAGAGATAAAACTCGCGGAAAAATATCCCGGCATCATGGCCGAGCCCCCGACCCTGCAGCCGTGGGGCCTTCGCGTGCTCTATTTGAGCGATCCCTCGGGAGTCCTATGGCACATCGCGGACGACCGCAAGACGTGACAAACAAGAATTTCAACGGAGGAATTGCCCGATCCGACCTGGCTGAACGCTGTGATTCGAGTTTCCCGCTAACGACGCAACAACGCGCGCACTTGCGCATTAGTGGCGGCGGAATTGTCTGCTTCGATCACGCACAGCTGTAATTCGTGGGGCGCACTCGCAGCGTCGCAAGCATGGAGCGCGTCCCCGTCGATCAGTTGGTCGCACCAGACGCGGGCGTAGGGAAACGGCCTCGGTATCGGGCCGCAGACGCCGCCGGGGTCATTCTTGATCACCAGTTCGCGCAGCGCCGCGAGGGGCGCTTTTGCCGACTGGGGATCGTTCCAGCGGCGTCTGACGATCACCAGCGTGTCTATGCCGGCCCCACGCGATAGGCACAGAGCTTGTTGCCGTCCGGATCGCGGAAGTAGGCGGCATAAAAAGCTTGCGGTCCTTCTTCGCCGCGAACGCCCGGCGCGCCCTCGTCCGATCCGCCGAGTTGCAGGGCCTTCTTGTAAAGTGCATCCACCATTGCCCGCTCCTTGATAACGAGAGCAAGCATGTTGCCGTTGCCCGGTCTTGCTTCCTTTCCATCGTAAGGAGGTGTGATTGCCATCGCCGGCCGATCCAATCTGGCTCCATACATGGTGAAGCCATGGGGTAACTCCATCAGTCGTTTTGCTCCGATTTCCGCCAGCAATGCGTCGTAGAATGCCTGCGCACGAGCCAGATTATTTGTTCCGAGGGTGGCGTAGCCAATCATGGGTCTCTCCTTGCGTGCTTGAGTTTTTACAAGTCTAACAACTGTTCGAAGGGAGCAAAAACACCTCATGCGATATTTGAAGATCGGCGCGGCTTCGATCGCGGCACTGGTGCTTGTCGGTCTCATAACAGTGATTGCTCACGATCGGTTGAGCCAACCGCCGGAACCCGCTCGCGCGACCCTGATCGCCCAGGCCGCGCGCTACCATGCGCGCATCCAGCGCGACCATTACGGCGTGCCGCACATCAGCGGCCCCACCGATCCGGACGTGGCCTTCGGGTTGGCCTTTGCCCACTGCGAAGACGATTTCGCCACCATCCAGCAGGCGGCGCTGATCGCGCGCGGCCAGTCGGCAAGCGTCGAGGGCGCCAAGGGCGCGGTGACCGACTATCTGGTGCGGCTGCTGAAAGTGCGCGAGACCGTGGGATCGCAATACGATACCGCCCTGCCGGCCGATGCTCGCGCGGTCATGCAGGCCTATGCTGATGGGGTCAACTATTACGCCGCCCTGCATCCGGACAAGGTCGAGCGCGGTCTGCTGCCGATGAGCGGCCAAGACGTGGCGGCGGGGTTCGTGTTCCGTACGCCATTCTTCTATGGCCTCGATCATGTGATCGGGAAGATTATGGCGCCTGCACCCAAGGCGAGTCAGGTCGCAATGACCATGACCATCACCAAATCCCTGCCGATCGGCTCCAACGGCATCGCCGTGGCTTCCGCGAAATCGGCGGACGGCGCCACGCGCCTCTTGGTCAACTCGCACCAGCCCTACACGGGGCTGGTGGCGTGGTATGAGGCGGTGCTCGATTCCGGCGAGGGTTGGCACGTGGCAGGCGGCTTCTTCCCCGGCTCTCCCTTCATGCTTCACGGTCACAATGCCCACCTGGGCTGGGCGAACACCGTCAACGCGCCCAACGTGTCAACCGTGTATCGGCTGGACGTGAATCCTGCCAATCCGGACCAATACCGTTTGGACGGTCAATGGAAGAATTTCGAGAAGGGCGATGCGGCCATTCGCGTGAAGATTTGGGGGCCGTTGATCTGGACGGTGCACCGCCCGCTGTTGTGGTCGGTCCACGGACCGGTACTCAACACCGATCATGGGATGTTCGCCGTGCGCTATGCCGGTATGGGCGAGGCGCGCCAGTCGCTCCAGTACTATCGCCTCGACAAGGCGGCCAATCGCGAGGAATGGTTGGCGGCAATGCGCCTGCAGGCCCTGCCCAGCATCAACTACATTTACGCCGACGAGAAGGGCAACATCGGCTATGTCTACAACGGCCTGTTCCCCGTCCGCGCGGAGGGACGGGACTGGACGCAGGTTCAGCCAGGCGATCGGTCCGACCTCATCTGGCAGGGCTATCTGCCTTTCGACCGCGTGCCGCAGATCTGGAATCCCAAGTCCGGCTATGTGTTCAACTCCAACAACACTCCGTTCCAGGCCACCGGAGCGCAGGACGCGTTGAAGCCGGAAGACTTCAGCCCCGCCATGGGCATCCAGACCGACATGACCAACAGAGCCTATCGCGCGCAGGAAACCTTCGGCGCCGACGCGGCCATCACCGCCGAGGCGTTCCGCAACTATAAATTTGATATCGCCTATAGCGACCGCTCCGACATCGCCCGGGAGATCGCCGAAGTGGTCAAGATCGATCCGGGTTCAGACACTGATCTCAGCGCGGCCCAGGCGCTGCTCAAGAACTGGGACCGGCGTACCAATATCGGCAGCCGGGCCGCGGCGCTGGCTGTGCTAATGCGCGCGGAAGCTGCACACTCGGATAGTCATCGCGACGTGCCGCCCATCGACGCATTGCGCAACGCCATCAAGACCCTGAAGACCCACTTCGGCCGCATCGATCCGGAGTGGGGTCAGGTCAACCGAATCCGCCGGGGCAAGCTCGACTTAGGTATAGACGGCGGACCCGACGTCTATCGCGCCGTTTACGGCATTGCGCAGCCGGACGGCACCCTGGCCGCCTCGGCGGGCGACACGCTGATCATGTTCGTCACCTGGGACAAGTCGGGCGCGCTCTCTTCGGACAGCATCAATCAGTTCGGCTCCGCAACCCTGGATTTGGAATCTCCTCATTACGCCGATCAGACACCGCTGTTCGTGGCCATGAAGACCAAGCCCGTTTTATTCACCCAAAGCCAGCTCGCCGGAAACGTTGAGGCCGACTATCACCCGGGCGACCGCGAGCAGGCGACGCACTGATGTATTGAACCCAAAAAGGGAAAGCTCATGGCACAAACAATATTCATCACAGGCAGTTCGACCGGCTTGGGCCGCGCCACCGCGTTGCTTTTCGCCAGCAAGGGGTGGCAGGTCATCGCGACGATGCGCGACCCGTCGAAGGAGCGCGAACTGCAAAGCGTCGCGGGAGTCAGGCTGCTAGGGCTCGACGTGACCCAGCCTGAACAGATCACTCAAGCTGCAACGCGGGCCCTCGAGATCGGGCCCGTGGATGTGCTCTTCAACAATGCAGGCTATGGACTCGCCGGTCCGTTCGAAGCCGCGACGGATGCGCAACTGACCAAAGAAATAGATACCAATCTACTCGGCGTCATGCGCGTGACTCAGGTGTTCCTGCCGGCGATGCGTGAGCGCGGCTCGGGCTGCATCATCACGACCACCTCGATCGGCGGCCTGGTCGCTTTCCCGTTCAACTCGGTTTATCACGCCACCAAGTGGGGCCTCGAAGGCTGGAGCGAAAGCCTCGCGTTTGAGCTGGCGAGATTCGGGATCAAGGTGAAGACGGTCGCGCCCGGCGGGATCCGCACCGATTTCGCCACGCGCTCCTTGGTATTGACGCAGCACACTGCCTATGCGGCGGCGATCGCCAGAACCATGAAGACCTTCATGGATCCAAAGCGCCGCGAAAAGGGCTCGAGCGCCGAACAAATCGCCGAGGTCGTCTACGAAGCAGCCACCGACAACAAGGACCAAGTCACCTATGTTGCGGGTGTCGACGCGAAGGAGACTTACGCTCAGCGTCTCGCGCTCGGTGCCGAGAAATTCCGGCGTGCGATCGGCGAGCTATTTCTTGGTTGAGCGGACGTTAGAGGTTTGTTGAGCGCCGCGCAGCGCGGCGGTTAAGAAAGCGCCTAAGAAGGAACGGTTATGCGAAGGACTGCGCGCATTGCGTCCCCGGGGATGATTGCCTCCCTGATCCTCTGCTGCACGATCCCCGCGGCTTTGACTGCTGCAGCGCCGCCGCCGGAGGTATTCGGCGCCATGCCGGCGGAAAGCGGTGCCGTGCTGAGTCCCGACGGGCACTGGCTGGCGTGGCTGGATCGCAAGGAGGCAAAGCCCCGCGTGATCATGTTCGACGTGTTGGGCAGAAAATTGCAGCGCATTCTGGCGGTTCCGGAGCGCGTCAAGCTTCGCGAGCTGGTGTGGCACGACAGTGAAACGCTGCTGATCGTGCTCAGCGAGACCCGTGAAAGCAACGTGAGCGACGCGGTTTCCAGCGAATACTTCCGGACGATTGCGCACGACGTATACGGCGGCGACGGCCGAATGCTGCCGATAAACCCGATGGCCGCCTATGGGCCCAACAAACATGATGCCATGCTGGCATACCTGGTAAGGGCACACATTTCCGAGCCGCATATCGTGATGATGTCGACGGCTTTTCCGTGCCGATGTCTCTGGGCAGTGGATACGCGTTCGGGAAAGGGCGGCATCGTCAGGCGCGGCAATGAACTCACCACTGGTTGGGTCGTAGACAGGGATGGCCGCGCCGTGGCGCGCGAGGACTGGGACTGGCGGCATCACGCGTATCGGCTGCTTGCGCTTGGCGCGCAGGATAGCGACAAGCCAAGAGAGATCCTTCGCAAGGACGACAGCGAACACCCGACGCTCAGCGGACTGCTGGCGGATGGTACCGCGGTCGTCGTGCTTGCGACCAACGGGCGAGCGCATCAGGCTGCCTGGGCACTGCCGCTCGATGGTTCACCGGCGAGGCTCATAGCCGAGGATCCCGATGCGGATATCACGAGTGTCTACACGGATCGGCAGAGCGGCGCGATCATCGGCGTATATGTCAGCGGCAGCGTCGCTAACGTGCGCTGGATCGACCCGTCGGCCCAGCATCGCCAGGAAGTGCTGCAGCGGTCATTTCCAGGTCGAGAAGTTGCGATGTATGGCTCGAGCCTCGACGGAACGAAAACACTCGCGCGCGTCGAAACGCCATCGAGCCCACCCGTGTACTACCTGGTCGATTTCACGGCGCATCGCGCGGATATCGCCGCAGAAGAGTACCCCGCACTCTCAGGCGTCGCTTTGGGAGAGGTAAAAGAGTTCTCATACAAGGCGCGCGACGGGACGGCCATTCCTGCCTATTTGACCACACCGGCAACCAAGTCGAGCAAGCCCATCCCGCTCGTCGTACTGCCGCACGGAGGTCCGCAAGCGCGCGACTACCTGACATTCGATTGGCTGCCGCAGTTCCTCGCCTCTCGCGGCTATGCCGTTCTGCAGCCGCAGTTCCGTGGTTCCACAGGATTCGGCGACGCCTTTCGCGAGGCGGGCTACCGCCAGTGGGGCGGTCTGATGCAGGACGACGTTACCGATGGCGTCCGCGCGATGATCGAGCAGGGGGTTGCCGATCCCCGCCGGGTTTGCATCGTGGGCGCATCTTACGGAGGCTACGCGGCGCTGATGGGGGCGGCATTTACTCCGGACCTCTATTCCTGTGCCGTCAGCATCAGCGGCGTGACGGACCTGCCCGCATTGATGCGCGAAACCGTACCGATTTATGGGGGAACGCTATCCACAACGCTGTCGATCTGGAAAGCGCGCATCGGGGCCCCAAACGATTCGAACCTCGCCGCAAAATCCCCGATCAATGCGGTGCAATCAATCAAGGTCCCCATCCTCATCATCTATGGAACAGGCGATGGCGTTGTACCCAATGAGCAATCCGAGCGCATGGCGCGTGTGCTCAAGGCAGCCGGGAAGAACGTCACCGTCGCCGTATTGGCCGGCGAAGATCATTGGTTGTCGCGGACCGATGCCCGTGTTCAAGTGCTGAAGGAGCTCGAGGCCTTTCTGGGAAAGAACCTTTAACGTGAACGCACGCAGCCGCACGACCTCTTCCATCCTCTTGCTCATCATGCCGGGGCTGGTCGCCGCTTTGGGAGCGCTGGGGCAGTGGGGCGCGCCGCGCTGGGAAAAGATACCGGCGATCACGGTCGTCGCGCGGGAAGACGATCCGCGCTTGCCTGCCGTGCGGGCGGCCGTCGAGTATTGGAATCATACGTTTGGCGGTCTGCCGACGCCGTTTCGTCTCGGCGCGATCACCCGAGTCGATGGCACGGTGCCGGACGAAGTTCTGCGCGATCTTTCCGAGTCGACCCTCGGCGGCGCGTGGACGCGGCGCCAGCCTCAAGCCTTTGCGTCCTTCAAAGGCGATCTCATCATCGTGCTTTCCGGCGCCGAGTTCGTTTCTTTCGCGTCGCGGATAGGCGATCGATGGCTGGTGGCGATCAAAAACGGATCCAATCCTCCGCTGAATCTGCCCAATGTTCTGCCGAATGTCATTGCGCACGAAATCGGTCATGCCCTTGGACTGCAACACAACGCCGATCCCACCACGCTGATGTGCGGTCGCCCGGCGCCATGCCGGCCGGCAGCGTTCGCGTCGGATGAACCGCGGATGTTTCCGCTAACGCCGGCGGATCTGGCGCGCCTGCGGTATCTCTATCCACGCGCTTGGCGCTAAACCGATCTAGTGACCAGCCGCGACCCTAATGGGCTCGTGCGGCTCCGACCTTGATCGGCGCACTCTCCGGCAAGGCGTTCAATGCAATCAAACCGACCATCACTCCGCCGATCATGTACCACGCCGGCGTGAGCGGGTTGCCGGTGAGGCGGGTAAGCCAGGCAACAATGAATTGCGCGGATCCGCCGAAGATGGAAATCGACAATGCATAAATGATGGCGAAAGCGCCTGAGCGCGCCCGGTGCGGCAGCGATTCGTTGACCGAGATCAGGGCCGCGGAACCGGCGAGCGTGGAGGCGCATCCGAGTACCCCACAGGCGGCGTAGAGCGCGAGGCTGCTGCGCTCGCGCTCGAGCAATGTGAAACAAGGAAATACGGCAACCGCCAGACACAGCCAGGGGATGATCATGACGGGCTTGCGTCCAACCTTGTCCGAGAGCCAGCCTCCCAACGGATCGCACACCACTCCGCAGAGGCCGACGACGGCGGTCGCGCCGAAGGCAATCCTCGAGGTCATTCCGAGCGTCGAGCTTGCGTACGTCGTCATGTAATTGAGCAGGTAGTTCGTGGTGGTTCCGGAGGCCAGCAGAGCGAGCCCCGCCGCCGCGACACGGCCGTAGTTGCGAATTGTGGGAACATCGCCGGGACCGTGCGCCGGCTGCAATGTTTCGACCAGCGTTCGGCGCAGCACCAGACCGACGGGAATGATCACGGCTCCTGCCAGGAGAGCCACGCGCCATCCCCAACTATCGAGCGCTGCGGCGTCCAAGTTGCTTGCCAATCCCACGCCGACGAGACCGGCGACCATGACCGCGACATCGGCACTCGTCGCTTGCAGCGAAATGTACAAGCCGCGCCGCAATGGCGGTGCTGCCTCCATCAGGAACGCGGTGCTGGGGCCGACCTCTCCGCCGAGCGCGAATCCTTGAATGAGCCGAAACCCGATCGCCAGGATGGGTGCGAGAATGCCGATGGAGGCGTACGGCGGTATCAGCGGCAAGCCGGTGACGCCCACGCCAATGAGCGTGAATGAGATCAGCATGGCCGGCTTGCGGCCGAGGCGGTCGCCGAGCCTTCCTAATACATATGCACCGAGAGGCCGCGTCAGAAACCCCACGCCGAAGGTCGCAAGCGATGCCAGCAGGCTGGTGCCGGGCGTATTGGAGGGAAAAAATGCGCGGCCTATTTGAGCCGCAAAAAACGCATACGTTACGAAATCATAGAACTCGAGGGCATTGCCGAGGGCGACGGCGAATACGTGTCGAGCCGGCAAGCCGGTCGGTGCGGTATTACTAATGCGATTCTCGGCGGGGCTCTGAAGAAGGCGCACTATGGCGGGTAAATTGGAGTTTTGATAGTCCGTGTCCGATACTCGCCCGCTAGTGCGCGAAAGCGAGCCGGAGATCTCAAATGCGGTATTGGATGCTGTCCGTGTTGTGTGCGAGCGGTTTGCTCAGTGCCGCACCTGTCGATACCAAAAAAGATGCCTTGCTCGTTGCGCCCGATGTCTACAAACTGGCATTTGAGAATGAGCGCATCAGGGTCTTGAGCTTCGTTACGCAGCCCGGACAGAAATGGGCGTTGCACTCGCATCCTGACAGCCTCGCGGTGTCCTTGAGCGAATACAGCGTGCGCAACATCGTCCCGGGGCAAGCCCCGACTGAACGCCACAGCAAGCTCGGCGACGTTCGGTGGATTCCGGCGACGGCGCATATGGGCGAGAACATGGGGACCACCGAAATGCGCGGTCTCATGGTCGAATTGAAGGATCCCGTGCCGAGCGCTTCGATCGAAGAGAAAGCGGTGCTCGCGAGTTTCCAAGCGATGCTCGACGGGCTGGGCAAGCGCGACAAGGCCGCGATGATGGCGCAAATGCTGCCAGGGGGGAGCGCGGTGCTGATGCGCAAAGGAAAGCCGGCCCAAATGAGCTTCGAGACGTTGACGGATCGCCTTTCTCAGCCCGGCCCGGCCGCGCATGAAGAGCGCATTCACGATGCCGTGGTTCATGTGGACGGCGACGTTGCCACGGTGTGGGCACCGTTTGAATTCTTGGTGGATGGCAAGATCGATCACTGCGGACGAGATATAGCGAATCTGATCCGTATCGACGGCCGCTGGGTTATCGCGTCGATCGAGGACAATGGCCGGTCGGACTGCGGCGAACTGTAGGGCGACTTAAGATCCTCGCCAATGGATTACGGCGGGCCTGCCGGGCTCTTTGCTGCTACGCAGCAATTCTGGTCGAAATTTTTTGACCGCCGGGATACCCATTTACCGAAGGAAAGCGCTCTAAGGCTTGTAGGGGGATACTCGGCGTTGGGGGTGGGGAAGTGGGTGCACCTGACAATCGCAGCTTCGTCGCGAGCATGGCTGCCCGCTATGGGACGCGATTGCGCCGCTTTCTGTCCGTACGTCTGCGCAATGCGGCGGATGTACCCGACCTTGCGCAAGAGGTGTTTTTGCGTCTATTGCGCGTCGACGGCTACGAGAGCATTCGCAGTCCCGAGGCTTATCTTTTTACGATTGCCAGCCATGTGATTCATCAACACGCCGTGCGGCGCTCCAGCGAGCCAGTGTCGGTGGATGTTGCGGACGTTTTTTCGGAGCTTAGAACCGCCTCGAGCGATGACCCGTGTGATCAGGTCGCTCAGGTTCAGCGGCTCGATGAACTGGAGCGAATGCTCGCGCATTTGCCGACGCGCGTGGCGACTGCGCTGGTTTTACACCGGGTCGCAGGTTACTCAGTCCAGGAGGTCGGAGATGAATTGGGCGTATCGCGTGAAACGGCCAAAAAGTATCTTGCACGTGCAGTTGAGCATTGCCGAAATCTTCGAGCAACTCAGAACGCCATGAAACTATGAAAGTGGAAATCTCGAATGGAAGGACCCATCCAGCGATCATCGCCGAGGCATCATCCTGGTTCATTGAATTCCGCGCCGGCGACGTGGACGGCGATGCGCGTGCGCGCTTCATCGAGTGGCTGCGCCGCTCGCCCGAGCACATTCACGCCTATCTCGAGATCGCGGGCGTGTGGGCGGAGCTTCCCACCTCGGATCCGGCAGGGAAAATCGACATCGAGGCGCTGATCGCGCGTGCGCGCGGCGAACCCGACGTGATCTCCTTGTCCCCCGACAGGCCGCGTTCCACGCCGGCCACCTCCGTGGTGAAGCCGTACACATCGTGGTGGGGATCGCGGCGATCGGCCGTCGCCCTGGCGGCCGTCGTGCTGTTGGCAGTCGCCGCCACTCTCTTCCTGGGCCGCGACAAGTCCGGCGGCTCCTACTCCACCGGGATCGGCGAGCAGCGGACCGTACAGCTCATGGACGGGTCGACGGTCGAGCTGAATGCGCGATCGGCGATCCAGGTACGCCTCACGGAAAATCAACGCGACGTGACGCTGCTCGAAGGCCAGGCGCTGTTTCGCGTCGCGAAGGACAAGCTGCGGCCCTTCGTGGTGCGCGCGGGCGATGCGCAAGTGCGCGCGGTGGGTACCGAATTCGACGTCTATAAAAAGCAGACCGCGACGGTGGTGACCGTGGTGGAAGGCCGCGTCGAAACCTACGACGAATCAGATAGTCCCGGCACGGCCGCCGTCGTTCTGTCCGCGGGCGAGCAACTTACCGTGCTGCCGCACGTCGTTACGAAGCCGACGCGCACCGACACCGCGGTCGCCACAGCCTGGCTGCAAAGACGGCTAATATTTGAGGAGACGCCGCTGAGCGACGTGGCCGAGGAATTCAATCGTTACAACCGACGGCCCCTGACCATCGATGACAGCGAGCTGGAAAAACTCAGGATCAGCGGCGTTTACTCTTCCACCGATCCTGCATCACTCATCAATTTCTTGCGCAGCCAGAACTCGATCCAAGTGGTCGAAACGGAGAAACAAGTGCGCGTCCTTCGCCGCGAAGCGCGCTGACATACCCATTTTTTATGTGACAACGCTCTACTGTAATCGGGATCGGCGGCTGCGTTGGCGGGCCGCCATCGACGGCCCCGCGAGAGGCGCGTGGGCGCTAATGCGTATTGCTGTTGTCGTCGCCGTGGTCTGCATTTCCAGCGTCGGTCTCGCCCTCGCAAATGGCGCGAGTGCGTCCAGCCGTGAGCCGACACACATCGTCGCGCAGGGCTTAGGTCCCGCACTCAAGCAATTGGCGCAAAGCCGCGGCTTGCAAGTCCTGTATTTGTCGAACACCGTGCGGGACATACGCACCAACGGTGCAAGTGGAGATATCACGGCGAATCAAGCTTTAGAACAGCTGTTGTCGGGTACCGGATTGACATACCGCTATCTTGACGACAAAACCGTCACCGTCATCCCGATCTCGACATCCGCGCTTAACGAAGGGGCAGGGATATCGCTGCAAGCGCAGTCCGGCGGCGCCATCTCAGCAACGCCTGCGGACGAGAAGAAACGTGCGGCTGAAGATAGGATCCGACTGGCGCAAGCGCCGCCGACTCCGGCGCAGCAAGCGGTCGCCGCGGCCGCCGAACCGGCACCCCTGACCGAAGTAATCGTCACCGGTTCGCGCATCGCTTCTCCGAATGAGGTCAGCACGAGCCCAATACAGGTCGTCTCGTCGAAATCCATCCAGGTCTCCGGCAAGACCGACATCAGCGACATCATCACGCAGCTGCCGCAGAACTATAACAACGACCTCGGTCAGGATCTTGGCAACGGCACCTCCGGCTTGAGCACGCCCGGCGGCGTCGCCACGGCGGATCTGCGCGGCTTGGGACCCGCGCGCACTTTGGTGCTCATCGATGGGCGGCGTCTCGGCGTGGGATCGCCGAACACGGCCATCGCCCAGCCCGCGCCCGACCTCGATCAAATTCCGGCGGGATTGGTCGAGCGCGTCGAAGTGGTCACCGGCGGCGCCTCCGCCGCGTACGGATCGGACGCCATCGCCGGCGTCGTCAACTTCATCATGAAGAAGAACTTCGAGGGCTTCCAGGTAGACGGTCAGTTGGGTGAGAACTGGCACAACAATCACGACACCATCGTGCAGAATTTGGTGCGGCAATTTGGTTACACGCCGCCCACGGGCACGTCCAAGGACGGACGAAATCGCAGCTTCGACGTGCTCATGGGCACGAACTTCGCGGACGGCCGGGGCAACGTCACCGCGTTTTTGAGCTACCGGCATGCCGATCCGGTTCCCAGCAGCCAGCGCGATTTCGGCGCCTGCCAGTTGTTTCCAGTCCAGGACGCCAAATTCAACGTCACCGGCCTCGCCTGCGGCGGTTCCTCCAATTCAAACTTTTTTGAACCGGTGACCGGGCCCAACAAGGGTGTCGCCTATAGCGTCTCAGGGACGAGTTTCGTCCCCAACGGCAGCGTTGCGACGACGCCGCCCGCGTCTTTCAATTCGCAGCCATTCATCTATATGACGCGCGAGGATGACCGCTACAACGCCGCCTTCATGGCGCACCAGGAGATCACCGACTGGTTCCAGCCCTATACCGAATTCTTTTTCATGGACGACAAGACGCACCAGCAGGTGGCGCCCGCCGCATTGTTCAGGGACAGCAATCCGCTCGATCCAACCGGCGCGGGCGACTACTACGTCAATTGCAGCAATCCGTTGTTGAGCGCGCAGGAGCGGGGCATCCTGTGCACGCCGGCACTGATTGCGGCGGACACCGCCAATCCCGGGTCGGCGACGGCCCAGGTGAGGATCGGCCGCCGCAATGTGGAGGGCGGCGACCGCTTTATCGATTTCGAGCACACCAACTATCGCGCGGTCTTCGGCACCAAGGGCACCTTCGCGGATGCATGGAGCTACGACCTATATGGTCAATACTTCTACACCGCGTTTTCAGACTCCAATCAAAAGTACTTGGGCTACGACAGCATCACCAACGCACTCCTGGTAACGGGAACTGCGGCCAATCCAACGTGCATCAGCGGCAGCACGCGAGGATGCGTCCCCTACAATATCTTCAGCGACGGCGGTGTCACTCAGGCTGCCCTCAATTATTTGTACTTGCTCGGGACCGCCAAGGGATCCGAGACCTTGCGCACGTTGCATGCCGATGTGACCGGTAAGCTGGGTGAATACGGCGTCGTCTCGCCGCTCGCGACCGAGGGCGTCGGCGTCAACGTCGGATTCGAACACCGCAACGATCACGAGGTCTTGCAGCCGGACTCCGCCGAGGAGAGCCAGCTCTTGTCAGGCTTCGGCAGTGCGGTGGCGCCGATCGACGCCGGCCTGTCGGTCAAGGAGGAATTCATCGAGATCCGCGCACCGCTCGTTCAAGACAAGGCTGGCGCGAAGGAACTGCTGTTCGATACGGGGTATCGCCGTTCGGACTATTCGACGGCGGGGAAAACCAATACCTACAAATTCGAAGTTCAATATGCGCCGATCGCCGATTACCGCTTTCGCGCATCCTATGACCGCGCGATTCGCGCGCCCAGCGTCGCAGAGCTCTTCACGCCGCCGATCGTCGGCCTGACCACGGTCGTGCCGGACCCGTGTGCGCCGCCGATCAGCTTCTCGCTGCTTCAGTGCGAGCGCACGGGCGTGACGGCCGCCCAGTACAACAGCGGCTCCATCCCGCAAGGTACGGCCAACCAGCTGTCGCAGGAAACCAGCGGCAATCCGGCCCTGAAACCCGAACAAGCCGACACCTACACGGTGGGATTGAATTTTGCGCCGAGCCAAATTCCGCATCTCACCGGCAGCGTCGACTATTTCCACATCCGGGTGAAAGACGAGATCGGCGTGATTCCGTATCTGGTCGTCCTGTCCAATTGCGCCAACACCGGCGATCCGACCTTCTGCAGCCAGATCGTGCGCTCGCCCAGCACCGGGAGCTTGACCGGCAACAGCATCGCATCCGGCGGCTATGTCATTCAGAAAAACTACAATCTGGGCACCGCGATCAACAGCGGCATCGATGTGCAAATGAACTACCGGTACGATCTGCCGCCGGGTTTCGGGGACATATCTTTCGCGCTGGACGGCGCGTACCTGCTGCACAACGAAAACACGCCGCTGCCGGGTGCGCATACCTACGACTGCGCCGGCCTGTTCGGCGCCACCTGCCAGACGATCAATCCGCGCTGGCATCATCTGTTCCGCACCACCTGGGACACACCCTGGAACGTGTCGGCATCGCTGACCTGGCGCTTCATCGGTTCAGTTTCGCAGGACAACAACAGCGGAGATCCCTTCCTGCATTTCGCGACGTTCGGCGGCTACGATTTCTACAATGCGGCCATCCCGTCGTACAGCTACCTCGACCTCGAGGCCACCTGGAACGTCAATAAAGTGCTGCAGATCCGGGCCGGCGCCAACAACATCCTGGACAAGGATCCGCCGGTGATCGACTCGGGTATCGTCAGCGGCGGCGCGGCCAACACCTACAGCTTTTACGACATGTTCGGCCGTCAGCTGTTCGTCGCGTTTTCGGCCAAGTTCTAAGGCCGTCAAGTTCTCAAGACTTCGCGCGCTCCTAATGCGCGGCGATCACCGCCGCCGCACCGGCCATCATCGTCGCGCTGGTGCGGTTGGCGATCTTGACGGCCTTGCGGCTCGTCAACAGGCGACGGGCACGCACGGCGAGCAGCGCCCAGGCGAGATCGACCGACATCAGCACGATGAGCGTCACGGCGGTCAACTCGAGCCAGGCGGTTGCACCAACGCGATCCAAATCGACGATGGTCGGCAGGAGCGCCAGGTAAAACACCATGATCTTCGGATTGCCGAGCGTGACGGCAAGTCCGGTACCGAACATGCGCCAGGCCGACCGACCGGATGGCATCGCGCCGTCGGCAACCTGGGTCGGCGCAAACCACATCTTCCAGGCCAGATACAGCAAATACGCCACGCCGATAAATTTAATGGCAATGAACACAACGCCCAGCGTTCGTGCCACCACCGCGAGGCCGGCCACGGCGCAGCCGAGCCAAAGGGCTTCTCCCAGCCACATCGCCGCCAAAAATGGCAGCACGTCGCGCAGGCCGTTGGTGAGGACCCGTGCAACCAGCGCCGCGACACTGGGCCCCGGCGAGCCTGCGGCGACGATCAGCGCCAAAGCGAACACCAGCAAATTTGCAAGGGTCATGCGAGCCTCCTAAGGACCGACGAGCTACCGGCGCATCACTTCGCTACCGGCAGATCGATGTAGCTTGCGGCGTCGGGTTTATGGAACACACGCTGCGTGGCCTTCACGTAATCGGCGGGCTTGGCGAAGAAAATGTTCGGCACAAAGGTTTGGGGGTTGCGGTCATAAAGCGGAAACCAGCTTGATTGAATCTGCACCATGATCCGATGGCCCGGCAGGAACACGTGATCCGCATTGGGCAGCTTCAGCGTATAGCTGGTGATTTTGCCTGCGGGAATTGCCGATGGATTCGCCGGATCATCTCGGTAACGGCCGCGCATGATATCCATGGCGACCGGCAATTGATAACTGCCCATCTCTACGTTGCCCGGGACTTCGTCCGGATACACATCGATGAGCTTGACCACCCAGTCGCCGTCGGTTCCGCTGGTCGAGGCGAAAAGATGCGCCACCGGCTGACCCGCGATGCGAAGCGGTGCGCTCAATACATCGGAGGCGTAGGTCAGCACATCGGTGCGATCCGATGCGAAGCGCTGATCATCAACCAGCCAACGCCTCCAGGTTGAATCGGATGCGTAAGTCGGCCGAATGGGCCGCGGCCGGTAAGTGACCGGCTTGGCCGGATCGGAAACATACTCGTCGAACGCGGCGCCGGCGGGTTGCTTGTCGAAAGTCAATTTCGCGCCGGCCGCCAGATACAGCGGCGCCGACTTGAACGGACAGCCGCTCGAGCAGGACTGGGGCCATTGATCGTAGCGGCGCCAGACGTTGGCGCCGGTCTCGAACGCAGTGACGGCCGCGAGATCCGCCGGCGGCGCGTTATCCTTCAGATGAGAATCGAAGAACGGCAGCAGTACATGCATTCGAAACCAATGTCCGGTGTCGCCGTCAAATTTGATCGCACCCAGGGAAGAGCCCTCGCCGTTGCCGCCGCCGTGGCGCCACGGTCCGATCACCAGATGAGAATTGTCGTGTCCCGCTCCGGACTGCGATTGCGTCGCTGTAAAGGCCGCCACAGCGCCGTAGATGTCTTCCTGGTCCCATTGGCTGTGAACGTATAGCGTCGGCACGGTGAGCGGACGCGCGGCGAGAATCTTGTCCACCGCCTGTTCGCGCCAGTAGCGGTCATAGCTTGGGTGTGCGGTAAGGCGCTGCCAGAACGGCAATTGATCCATGCCCAACGCTTTCCCCAGTGTGCCGGCCGAGCCGACGGCGAGCCAGGTGTCATAGGCGTCATAGCGCGGTGCGATCCATTTGTTTTCCGAGGACTTCTCGGCTGTCTGCTCGAAGATGTAATCGGCGTAAGTCTGGCGCAGCGCGCCGTTGTGAAACCAGTCGTCGCCGATCCAGGTATCGACCATGGGATTGAAGGGGGCGGCGGCCTTCAATGCCGGATGCGGATTGACCAGGCTCATCAGCACGGTGAAGCCGTCATAGCTCGTGCCCATCGTGCCGACCTTGCCGTTGGATTCCGGCACGTTCTTGACGAGCCAGTCGATCGTATCGTACGCATCGGTCGAATGATCCACCGGCGTGTGATTCAAATCGCCCGACAAGGGCCGATTCATCACATAGTCGCCCTCGGACTTGTATTTTCCGCGCACATCCTGGACCACGATGATGTAGCCGGCATCGGCGAGCTCGCCGTAGCTCAAGGGCAGGATCAGCGCACGGCGCGGACTCTCTGTGCTGCTGGTGAACTTGTTGGCATTGTATGGAGTGCGATCGAGAATCATGGGCGCATGCGTCGCGCCTTTGGGGATGATGATGACCGTGTGCAGCTTCACGCCGTCCCGCATCGGAATCATCATGTCGCGCTTGATGTAGTCGTCCGCCGCCGTGACGATCTTGAAGTCCGAGGGGATATCGCCGCCTGCCGGGGGCACCGGTTCGGCGAGTGCTGCCGCGCCGCCGGCCTGCAACAACATAACGGCGAGTGCGGCAATGGATGCCTGCAATTGTCCTCGGATCATTCTTCATCCCCCTATTGAAAGACGCGTCTAAAGCACTCAGATGAGTTCAAGGCTGGCGCATTCAAGCCCGGCATTCAAGCTTGGCGCAATCCCGGCGACACCGCCGGCGTCGACGCCTCCGACACGTACGCCGTTTTGATGCCGATAAACGTGCTGCGCCCGGAGGTTCGATAGCTTCCCTTGGTCATCTCGAACGCGATGTTGGGCCCCAGGCCATCGAACTGTTCGAGCACCAGATCGAATCCCGCGTCGCGCATGGCTTGGAGCAGGTATTCGCGCTGTATCCAAAATGACTGCTTGTTGTTCCAGGACGCCCAGCGGCGATTTTCGCGATCGAGAAACGCCCGCCTGCTGCGGAATTCCGGCAACCAGCGTCCAGGCAACCCTTCGTTCTCGCTCAGGAAAGACAACTTGTGCGTGGTGGTGCCGGTATTCTTGAGCGGCAGCACCTTCGCCAGGGCGCGCCGAAACCGCCGCGGCTGAATGAAACTCGGCGAATCCCTGGCCTCGGAGAAATGCGTCTGCAGGATCAGGACACGTTTGGTCACCCGCGACAATAAATTGAGAAAGTCGCGCGGCTTGTCCAAGTGATAAAAGAGTCCGCAACAAAACACCGCATCGAACGTGCCGTGCGCGGCGATGTTCCACACATCGTCGCGGACAAATTCCAAGTTGGGCAAATTGACCTTCGCTTGAACGTAGCGGCACGCTTCGATATTCAATTCGCGCACATCGAGTCCCAGCGCTTGCATGCCAAGGCGCGCAAATTCGACCGTGTAGCCGCCTTCGAGGCAGCCCAGGTCGGCGATGCGCAAATGCCGCTTATCACCGGGGAATGTCGCATCCAGAATGCGTTTCGCCGCCAGAAACCAAGGATGCAGATCCATCGAATAACCGACGTCCGGCTTGGTATAAGTACCGTCGTCCAATCGAATGTTATGTGAAGTAAAGCTGACCGGCATTCCTGCTCCTGGCGATTCTCCGCGCGCGGATCTTAACCCCTTTTGCAGGGCTGTATCGATTCAGGTGGGACGAGCAACACCGGAGGTCGATATGAAATTCGCTGGATTCGGGGTCTTACTCATGGGCTTAGGGGCATTGGGCGTCAGGGTCGACGCGCACGCCACCGGCAGGCTCGCGGATGTCCAAATCATCGACCGCGATACAGGCAGCGTGCTGCCGATGTATCGAAGCCATGGAGAATGTTGGGTCGCCGGCAGACCGGGCGCTCGCTATTCGATCATGATTCAAAATCGCCGCGGCGAGCGCGTGCTCGCGGTAACCGCGGTGGACGGCATCAACGTGATCAGCGGCGAGACGGGCGCTTGGGGCCAGAGCGGCTATGTTTTCAGTCCGGGGGAGAGTTACGAGATCGCCGGCTGGCGCAAGAGCGACGCGGAAATTGCTGCCTTTAATTTCACCGCGGCGGGCAATTCCTACGCCGAACGAACCGGGCGGCCCGCCAACGTCGGCGTGATCGGCGTGGCGCTGTTTCTCGAACGCCCGCCGCGAATCCAAAGCTATGCACCACTCGATCGCCGCTCGGAAGAGTCCTCGTACCCGCGAAGTCGAGCGGAGGGCGCTGCGGCCGACAGCGCCGCGCGCGCAGCACCGCAGAGCCCCGGCGAAGCGTCGGCCTCGGCGCCCAAGTTGGAGCAGGCCAGGCCCTCGACGCCATCGAATATGACGAATATGGCGCAGGCACAGAAACTCGGTACCGGCCATGGCCCGCGCGAAGCCTCGTACGTGCAGACCACGACATTCGATCGTCTGTCGAGCACGCCCAATGAAGTCATCAAGATTCGCTACGACAGCTTCGAGAACCTGGTGGCGATGGGAGTCGTGCCGTCGCGCCCATGGCAATCGGCGCCGAATCCCTTTCCCGATTCTGCCATGCCGAGGTATGTACCGGATCCGCCAGGCGGCTGATAATGGGGTGAATGAGCCTGTCGCAGGAGAGTGACGAGAACTTGATGACGCGTTTCGGACGCGGTGAGGCCGCCGCGTTCGAATTTTTATACCGGCGGCATGAGCTGCGGGTATTCCGCTACCTGCAGCGCAACGTTAAAAACGAGGCCAGCGCCAACGACTTGATGCAGGAGGTCTGGTTCGCGGTCGCGCGCGGCGCTGCAAATTATCAGCCGACAGCGAAATTCACGACGTGGCTTTTCACCATTGCCCACAACCGCATGGTTGACATGATTCGCCTCAATCATCGGCTGCAGAGCCTGGATGCCGGCGAAGAAGCGGATACAGAGGGTTCGAGTTTGTTGGACAGGCTCGCGGTGGAGGAGAAACTCGAACCGTTGGCGCAGGTCCAATCGCAAGATGAGGCCGCGGCAATATTGAATGCCGTGTCGCAGCTGCCGGCGGAGCAACGATCCGCCTTTCTGCTGCAAGCGGAAGGCGAGCTCAGCGTTGAGGAGATCGCCGCGGCGACCGGGTCCAACTTCGAGACGGTCAAGAGCCGCCTGCGCTATGCCCGGGCGAAACTGCGTCAGCTGCTGTGGGAACACGCATGACCCCGAAAGACAACGCTCAAGACGACGAATTGCTCGCTCGCTACCGGCGCGCCAGCGATACGGACGCGGCTGCGCCCAGTGAATCGGTGCGTAGCGCCATCCTCGCCGAGAGCCGCCGCGTCGCCGCGGAGCTTGCAAGGAAAGCGCCGCAACACCCCTTTGATGTATCGCGTCCAGCAGCCAACGATGCCCGCTGGAAAATCACGGCCTTTGGCACGCTCGGCGCCGCCCTGCTGGCGGCACTGCTGATCGCGCCGCGCTTTTGGGAAAGTGAGCGCGTAAGCCAGTTAAGCGAAGCGCCCGCCGCCGCTCCCGAGGCCGCGCCGGCCGCCAAGACTGCGCCCGCGGACGCGGCCGCACTGGCGCCCGCAACCGTGCCGCGGCCCAAGATGGAATCCATTGCGCCCTCATCGCCGAGCGAGCCGCTACAGGAAGTCGTCGTCACGCAAGCGGACCGCAAGACCTCCAAAGCGAGCGCCGAGGAATCGCGACAGTACTCGGCACCGGCGCCGAGCAATTCGCCGAGCGTAGTTCAGAACTACGCCCAGGCGCCATCGACACCGCCGCCGGTTGCCACCTCGTCGGCGCCGCTCGCTGCGTCGTCACCCCCGGCCGCGCCGCCCGCGTATTCCGCTCGCTCAGCGGAAGGCGGCGTGCTTTCCATGAACGCGGATCGCACCGCGCGCGCGCGTCTCGTGCCAACGCCGTCGAGCCTGCAGTCAGCCGCAGGATTGGGGGATGCCAGGCGGGCGGCCGTGTTGCTGGATCAGGGAGTTGCCGTGGATGCCCGCGACCAGGACGGCCGCACGCCGCTGATGCTCGCCGTTGTTCAGGGCCGGCTCGAGGTCGTACGTCTGCTGCTGGCGCGGGGCGCCGATCCAAATGCCGCGGACAACGACGGCCGCACACCGTTGCAGCAGGCAAGGGACAGGAATTTGCGCGACATTGCCGCGTTGCTCGAGCGAGCCGGCGCTCATTAGGGAGGTTATGAAATGATGAGATCACTGCGATTCGTCGTGCTTGTCCCGTTCGCGCTATGCGCTGCCGCGGGCGCGGCGCCCAAGCCGGGCAGTGCACCGGCACCGGCGGCGCATGCGGGCACCTTACCGCTCAGCCTGGTCGATGTGATGCGCGCATCGCTGGAGATTCCTGCCGACGGCATCTGGGCGGCCGAAGGAGCGGACAAACTGTCCGAGGAGGATTGGCAGCTCGCCGATCAAGACGCGGTGAATTTGATCGTTGCCGCGACGCTGATAGCGCGCGCCGGCACCGGCAAGAACGACGCCGCGTGGGTGGCGAACGGCGATTGGCAGGGCTGGATCCGGGATCTGGAAAGGACGGCGCTGCAAATTCGCGCTGCCGTCAAGGCCCTGGATCAGAAGAGAATGGCCGCGGCTGCCGATCATCTGCAGGAAGTTTGCGAGAGCTGCCACACCAAGTACCGCCCGCAGGCGCCATCGGACGGCGTCAGCCGGTATCCCTTCTATCCCAAGCGAGAGCTGGCTAAATAATTCAGCCGGCTCCTAAGCGCTGCTCACCGATCGCATGCGCGCCTGTGACTGCAGCGCCCACCAGGTTTCGACCTGGGCACTGAGTCCCGCAAGATCGAGTCCGGCTCTGGCAAGGCAGGTATCGCGCGTCCCGTGCTCGATGAATCGGTCGGGAATGCCGATGTGCAGGGTAGGCAGCTGCAATCCTGCAACCGCGAGCGCTTCGCTCACACCCGTACCCGCACCGCCGATGATGGCGTTTTCCTCGATGGTAATGATGGCGCGGTGACGCGCGGCAATCGAAACGATCATTTTTTCGTCGAGGGGTTTGACGAAACGCATGTTCACGATGGTTGCATCCAGCCGTTCAGCTATTTTTTGCGCCGAATCGACCAACGCGCCGAACGCGAGAATCGCCAATCCGCTGCGGCCTTCGCGGCGCAGCTGCGCGACGCCCACCGGGAGCGCCGTCATCTCCGCGACGACCGGCACGCCGGGGCCTGTCCCGCGCGGATAGCGAATCGCCGACGGCGAACTCAGGGTTGTGCCGGTGTACAGCATTTGACGGCATTCGTTCTCGTCTGCCGGCGCCATGACAACCATGTTGGGAATGCAGCGCAGGAACGACAAGTCATAGCTGCCTTGATGCGTGGCGCCGTCGCTGCCTACCAATCCGGCACGATCGATGGCGAAAACCACGGGCAGATTCTGCAGGGCGACATCGTGGATGAGCTGATCGTAAGCGCGCTGCAGGAAAGTTGAATAGATTGCGACGACCGGCTTCAGTCCATCCACGGCCATGCCCGCGGCCAGAGTTACCGCGTGCTGCTCGGCGATCGCGACGTCAAAATAGCGCGCGGGAAATCGTTTTGAATATTCCACCAGACCGGAGCCTTCACGCATGGCGGGCGTGATGCCGACGATGCTGGGATCGCGATCCGCCATATCGCACAACCACTTGCCGAAGATCTGTGAATACGAGGGGCCGCTGCTCGCTTCCTTGAAAATCATGCCGCTGGCCGGGTCGAAGGGCCCGGGTCCGTGCCACTTGATCGGGTCTGCCTCCGCCGGCGCGTAACCCTTGCCCTTGCGCGTCACGACGTGCAGGAACTGCGGGCCGCGCAGCTTTTGCAGATTGCGCAAGGTGTTGACGAGCGCTTTCACATCATGGCCATCGATGGGTCCGATGTAGTTGAATCCCATTTCCTCGAACAACGTGCCAGGCAGAACCATGCCCTTCAGATGTTCCTCGGACCGGCGCGCAAGTTCCCAGACGGTCGGCATTTGCCGCAACACCTTCTTGCCGCTTTCGCGGAGGTGCGAATACATCCGGCCGGAGAGAGCGCGCGCCAGATAGTTCGACAGTGCGCCGACGTTCTCCGAAATGGACATATCGTTGTCGTTGAGCACGATCAAGAGGTCCGCAGGCAGCGAACCCGCGTGATTGAGAGCCTCGAATGCCATGCCGGCAGTCAGGGCACCGTCGCCAATGATGGCCACGACCTTGCGGTCCTCGCCGCGTTGCGCGGCCGCGACGGCCATCCCCAATGCCGCACTGATCGATGTGCTGGAGTGGCCGACGCCAAAAGTGTCGTATTCGCTCTCGCCGCGCGACGGAAATGGCGCCAGCCCCGCGTCCTGTTTGATGGTGTGCAGCCTCTCCCGCCGTCCCGTCAAGACCTTGTGCGGATAGGCTTGATGTCCTACATCCCAGACCAGCCGATCGTCGGGGGTATTGAACACATAATGCAGGGCAATCGTGAGCTCCACGGTGCCCAATCCGGCCGCAAAATGGCCGCCGCGGGTCGCGACGCTGTGTATCAGGAATTGGCGCAATTCCTGCGCCAGATCGGTCAATTTCGCCGCTGGCAGCCTGCGCAGGTCGGCCGGTGAGGCGATGGTTTCGAGCAGCGGATAGCGGGGGGTCGGAACGTCCATATTGCGCAAGTTTATACTGCGCGCCCCTCATAGTGGCAATTGACTAAGAGGTATTGTTGCGGATTTGCACCAGGGCTAACTGGCTGACATGATGCTATTTTTGCAGGTTTCCGAGATACTGACAGCATGGATTCCGTGAGTTCAGATGAGGTTTACCAGGATCAGATTCTGCCGCATGTTTCACGCACTTTTGCGTTGACCATACCGCAACTGCCGCCTGCCTTAAGCATTCCCGTCACGAGTGCCTATCTGCTCTGCAGGATAGCCGATACTATCGAAGACGAACCGGCCCTGTCTGCACCCGAGACATTGGCGTTTCTGCAGCGTTTCAGCGCCGTGGTGGGCGGCAACGGCGAACCGCAGGCCCTGGCACGCGATCTCGAGCACCGCCTTTCGGACCGTACCCTGCCGACCGAACGCGATCTGGTGAGCAACATGGATCGCGTCGTCCGGGTGACGGCCAGCCTCGGCGCGACCCAGCATGCCGCCATTAAGCGCTGCGTAGAGCTCATGTGCCACGGCATGCCGCGGTTCCAATTCAATGCCAGCGTCAGGGGACTGCCCCGTTCCAGCGATTTGGACGACTATTGCTACTACGTGGCGGGAGTCGTGGGTGAGATGCTCACCGAGCTATTCTGCGATTATTCGCCCGAAATCGCGCGCCGCCAGGGGAGCTTAGAGGCTCTTGCGGCCTCGTTTGCTCAAGGGTTGCAGATGACCAACATCCTCAAGGATGTCTGGGAGGACCGCAGTCGCGGTGCCTGCTGGCTGCCGCAGGATGTGTTTTCCCGGTACGGACTTGATCTGGCGCAGGTCTGCACCAATGTCGACGACCCGCGCTTCAGGGCGGGGATCATGGAGCTGGTTGCCGTTGCGCATGCGCACCTGCGCAATGCTCTGGATTACACACTATTAATCCCGGGCAAGGAGAAGGGTATTCGCCGATTCTGTCTGTGGGCCATTGGTCTCGCCGTTTTGACGCTGCGTAAGATCGCCCACAACCCTGGCTTTACCGCCGGTGCGCAGGTCAAGGTAACGAGAACCGCGGTCAGCGCGACCATGTTTATGACCAATACCTTCATCGGTAACGACTGGATGCTGAGGCGCCTATTCGCCACCGCCGCGCGCGGCTTGCCCTTGGCGCGGCTGCCGGAGGCGAATTGGCCGCGAGCCGCCCCGGTCGTAAACGACAGGGACGCAGAGTGCGAACCCCAGACCGTGCGGCGATACGGGAGTTCTGGATCGTGAATCGAACGGCCCCAAAGCCCGCTCCGTTCCCCGCGGAGCTACCGGACGCGCGCAGCGACATCGTTTCGCACACGCTGAAACGGATCGCGGACTCCTCCCCGCTGGACCGCGCGATTGCCGAGGCACGCGACGCGCTCATTGCGCAGCAGCACGAAAAGGGCTATTGGCTGTACGAGCTGGAGGCGGACTGCACGATTCCCGCGGAGTACATCATGATGATGCACTTTCTCGATGAGATCGACGCGCCGCTGCAGTCGAAGATCGCCAATCATCTGCGGGCACGCCAGGCCGAGCACGGCGGCTGGCCTCTCTATCACAATGGCGAATTGGATTTGAGCTGCACGGTCAAGGCGTATTACGCGCTAAAACTCGCCGGCGACGATACGCAAGCCCCGCACATGGTCAAGGCTCGCGCCGCAATTTTGCAGCGGGGCGGCGCAGCCCGGAGCAATGTATTCACGCGAATAGCGCTGGCACTGTTCGGCGAACTGCCGTGGCGCGGCGTCCCTTACATTCCGGTCGAAATCATGTTGCTGCCGAAATGGTTTCCATTTCACATCGACAAGGTATCGTACTGGTCGCGCACGGTGATGGTGCCCTTGTTCATCCTCTGCACGCGCAAGCCAAAAGCCAAGAATCCGCGCAACATCGGAATTCGCGAGCTGTTTACGACGCCGCCCGAAAAGGAGCGGCACTACTTCCGGCGCGCCGGCATGCTGGCGAAGGCGTTTCTGCTGTTCGATCGGCTCGGCCGCATGATCGACCCCTTGATTCCCAAGCGGATGCGCGAGCGGGCGACACGGCGCGCTGAATCCTGGTTCGTTGAGCGCCTCAACGGCGAAGACGGCCTCGGCGCGATCTTTCCGGCGATGGTCAATGCCCTGGAAGCCATGGTGATCCTCGGCTATCCGGCGGACGACCCGCGGCGCGTCACGGCAAAGCGAGCGTTGCAAAAGCTGCTGGTGGTGGGCCCCGCGAGCGCTTATTGCCAGCCCTGCGTCTCGCCCATTTGGGATACGGCGCTCGCCACACTGGCCATGCAGGAAGCCGGCGACGAGGCTTCGCACGATGCGTCGACGCGAGCGCTCGATTGGCTGCAACCTAAGCAACTGCTTGATGATCCTGGCGATTGGCGGGTAAGCCGTCCTCATCTGGCCGGCGGCGGCTGGGCATTCCAATTTGCGAATGACTTTTATCCGGATCTCGACGATACCGCGGTCGTGGCCTGGGCCATGCACCAGTCGCGCGATGCGTCGCGCTATGCCGAAAGTGTGCGACGAGCGCTCGATTGGCTGGTGGGCATGCAAAGCCGCAACGGCGGATTTGCGGCGTTCGACGCGGACAACACCTGCTACTACTTGAACAAGATTCCTTTTGCCGATCACGGCGCACTGCTGGATCCGCCAACCAGCGATGTGACGGCGCGCGTCGTCACCGTTCTCGCGCGCGTCGGCAGGGCCCAGGATAAGCCCGCGCTCGAGCGGGCGATTGCCTATTTGCGCGAGGAGCAGGAAGCCGATGGCTCATGGTTCGGCCGCTGGGGAACGAATTACGTTTATGGCACCTGGTCGGTGCTCATGTCGCTGGCTCAAGCGCATATTCCACCCGACGATCCGATGGTGAAGCACGCGGTTGCGTGGCTCAAGCAGAAGCAAAACCCGGACGGCGGTTGGGGCGAGAGCAACGACAGCTATGCGCTGCAAGCGCGGCCCCCGGAGGATTTCGGCAGCACGCCATACCAAACCGCCTGGGCGCTGTTGGGGCTGTTATCGGCCGGCGAGGCAGGGTCCGATACGGCGCGCCGCGCTGCTGAATACTTGTTGCATACGCAGCAGGCCGATGATCTTTGGAATCACCCGAGTTATACCGCGCCGGGTTTCCCACGGGTGTTCTATCTGCGCTATCACGGCTATTCAGCCTATTTTCCCTTGTGGGCGCTCGCCGCGTACCGGAACCTAACGCGCCGCGGAATCACTCATTGAGCTCAAGACTCCATCATTGAGTGCAGTGGGCGTCGTGGTGGCGCTCGCATCGGAAGCTCGTGCGTTGGGGCCCACGATGCCGCGCGGGGGAGACCCGCCCTTGAGCGAACTCGCCCTGCTCGGCGAAGGCTCGTTGCTGGCATTGAGCGGCATCGGTGGCGCCGCTGCCGCGGCGGCGGCGCAGGCGCTGGTCGATTCCGGAGTCTCGGCGCTGATGACCTTTGGGATGGCAGGCGGACTTGATCCCGCGCTGAAACCGGGATGCGTCGTGATACCGTGCGAACTGCTGTCTACTCACGGAGCCCGCTACGCCGCTTGCCGATCATGGCGCGAGCGCGTGGCCGCCGCCGTCAGTCCTCTGTGCGCGGTGACCGAGGGCAATCTCTTGACCAGCGCCCAGGCCATCGACACGCCGGCGGAAAAGGCCGCGGCGCTTCGCAGCACCGGCGCGGCCGCCGTCGACATGGAGAGTGCGGCCGTGGCGGACGTTGCCGCCAGGCACAATCTTCCCTTCATCGCGGTGCGCGTCATCGTCGATACCGCCGCGGACGTCCTGCCGCGTGCAGTCGTCGCGGCGAGTAGAGCGGGGCGGGTGCGCTTCGGACGGTTGATCGGCGGCCTCATTCTGAGGCCGCGGGAGATTGCCGCGTTGCTGCGGCTCGCCCAGCGCTATCGGATAGCGATGCGCTCTTTGCGCGCCATCGGCGCTCACCTCGCATGAAGGCGCTCGTCACGGGGGCGACGGGATTTGTCGGTGCGGCCGTTGCCAGGCGGCTGCTCGAGAATCAATGGCAAGTCAGCGTACTGGCACGTCGGGGCTCGGATCGGCGTAATTTGCAGGGTCTCGATGCAGAAGTGATCGAAGGCGATCTGAGCGACGTGAATTCGTTGCAGCACGCGGTGCGAGGCTGCGAGGGATTGTTTCACGTTGCCGCGGACTATCGATTGGGCGCACGCGACCCGGCGCAACTGTATCGCACCAATGTCGAAGGAACCCGCAATGTGTTGAGTGCGGCGCACCGCGCAGGCGTGCAGCGCATCGTCTACACCAGCAGCGTCGCCACCATCGGCATCCCGGCCGACGGCACGCCAGGCGATGAACAGACGGCCAACACCCTGGAGAACATGATCGGCCATTACAAGCGCTCGAAATACCTGGCCGAAGAAGTCGCGCGCGAAGCGGCACGCGAAGGAATCTCCGTGGTCATCGTCAGTCCTTCGACACCGGTAGGACCCGGCGATCTGAAGCCCACGCCAACCGGTCTGCTGGTGCTTGACGCAGCGGCCGGCCGCATGCCGGCGTACGTTGATACGGGGTTGAATATCGTCCATGTCGATGATGTCGCCACCGGGCACCTGCTGGCCTACGAGCGCGGCAAGGCGGGCGAACGCTACATCTTGGGCGGCGAGAATATGACCTTGCGCAGCATTCTTGGGCAGATCTCCACGCTGGTCGGACGCAAGCCGCCGCGTGTACGGCTGCCCTATGGTGTGGTGTTGCCCATCGCCTACGTGGCGGAAGGTTTCGCGAAGCTCTCCGGACGCAGCGGGCGCATCACGCTGGAAGGCGTGCGCATGTCGCGCAAGCGGATGTTTTTCTCGAGCGCGAAGGCGGCGCGCGAGCTGGGGTACACGGCGCGTCCTGCCGTGCACGCATTCGAAGATGCCATCCGCTGGTTTCGCGACAACGGCATGCTGCGCTGAGCGGTCCTCGAGGACTATGCCTGCGCAAGACACGACGCTCGAGGGCCGATATGATTCTCGCATGAATACCCTGGTGTCGGATTCGGATGCGCTGATTTTGGTCGACGAGGCGGACCGCAGCCTCGGGTTCTTGAGCAAAGCCTTATGTCATGAAGGCCGCGGCGTTCTGCACCGCGCATTTTCATTGCTGATCTTCAATGATCGCGGCGAATTGCTGATACAACAGCGGGCCGCTTCCAAGCGGCTATGGCCGATGTACTGGTCGAATAGCTGCTGCAGCCATCCGCGCGGCGATGAGTCGCTGGAGGCGGCCACGCAGAGACGCCTGTATGAGGAACTCGGTATTCGCTGCCCCTTGCAATTTCTGTTCAAATTTCAGTACCAGGCGCAATTCGACGCGACCGGCGCGGAAAATGAGCTGTGCTCGGTGTTCGTAGGACGATGCCGTCAACCGATCAGGGTGAATTCCGACGAAATTTTCAACTGGCGCTGGATTGCGCCCGAGGCTCTGCAGCGGGAGATCGCCGCTGAGGGCGGCCGAACATTTACCCCCTGGTTCATGCTGGAATGGGCCCGAATCTGGCGCGACCACCGGCAAGCGGTGCTGGTAATATAGCCACATGGCCATTCCACTCTTGCAGATGTACAAGGTTGCCCGCTATATCGCCGGGCGCAAGTTGCGCGGTGACAAGCGCTATCCCCTGGTTCTCATGCTGGAACCCCTGTTCCAATGCAATCTGGCCTGCGCCGGCTGCGGAAAAATCGACTATCCGAAGGAGATCCTGCAGAAGCGGGTCGGGGTGGAGGACGCATTGCGTGCCGTCGACGAGTGCGGCGCACCGATCGTGTCGATACCGGGCGGCGAGCCGCTGATTCACAAGGAAATGCCGCAAATCGTCGCCGGCATCGTGGCGCGGCGCAAGTTCGTGTACTTGTGCACCAACGCGATCCTGCTTTCGAAGCATATCGACGAGTACCAACCCTCCACCTATTTGACATTTTCAATTCATCTGGACGGCAACAAAGAGCGTCACGATGAATCGGTGTGCCAAGAGGGCGTGTTCGACAAGGCCGTTGCCGCCATCAAATTGGCCCGCGGCAAGGGCTTTCGGGTTACCGTCAATTGCACGTTGTTCAACGGCGAGGATCCGGACGATGTGGCCGAGTTCTTCGACACCGCCATGGAACTGGGCGTTGAGGGAATCACGGTGTCGCCTGGGTACAGCTATCACCACGCCCCGCGACAGGACGTGTTCCTTGGGCGCAACGCCAGCAAGCAGCTGTTTCGCGACATTTTCCGCCGCAGCCGCCGCCCCTCGGGAAAGCCCGCCTGGTCATTCAACCACTCGGCCCTGTTCCTGGATTTTCTCGCGGGCAACCAAACCTATCAGTGCACGCCTTGGAGCAACCCGACCTATAACGTCTTCGGTTGGCAGAAGCCCTGCTACCTGTTGTCCGACGAAGGCTATGCCCCAACCTATAAATCCCTCATCGAGGACACGGAGTGGGAGAAGTACGGCGTCGGCAAGAATCCGCGATGCGACAATTGCATGGCGCATTGCGGATTTGAGGGAACTGCGGTCAACGATGCTTTCAGTAATCCCGTCAAGGCGCTCTTGACCTCGTTGCGCGGACCGCGTGTGGCGGGCCCGATGGCTCCTGAGCTGCCGTTCGAATACACCGATGGCGGTGCACGCTACGCTGCCGTTACCGCGATTCCGCTCAGCGACATCAAGCGTGTGAGCCGAGGGCCGTGAACGATTCTGCTGATCGGCGCATCCTCAGGGAGGATGTGGACGATTTCGGCACGCAGCTCGAGACTTGGCGACTCCGTATGGAAGACGCTTTGGCGGCGCGGCTGCCGCAAGCCGACGTCGTTCCTGCCCGCCTGCACGAAGCCATGCGCTACAGCGTTCTCGGCGGCGGCAAGCGCATACGCCCGGCACTCGTATTTGCCACCGCTCGCGCAGTCGGCCTGTCGGAGGACGACGTTGAGGCTGCCGCCTGCGCCATTGAATTGGTGCACGTGTATTCGTTGGTCCACGATGACCTGCCCGCCATGGACAACGACGATTTGCGACGCGGCCGGCCGACCTGTCACAAGGCCTATGACGAAGCCACCGCGCTGCTGGTGGGCGACGCGCTGCAACCGCTGGCGTTTCAGCTGCTGGCTCGCGATCCCAAATTGCCCGCCTCTCCGGCGATCCGTCTACGTCTGATCGATATGCTGGCGCAAGCCAGCGGAACGTTGGGAATGGCCGGAGGACAGGCGATCGATTTGGCCGTGCAGGGCAGAAGGCTCGACATCGGTGAGGTCGAAGACATGCACGCGCGCAAGACCGGCGCCGTCATCCAGGCCAGCGTACTCATGGCGGCGGAATGCGCGCCGCCGCTGGATGCGAGTCTCTATGGCGCGCTGACACGGTTTGCAAATGCCGTCGGCCTGGCATTCCAAATCCAGGATGATCTGCTTGATGTCACGGGCGACGCATCGATGCTGGGCAAAGCCACGGGCGCCGACAGCGAGCGCGCGAAGCCGACGCATCCCGCGATCATCGGCATCTCAGCATCACAGCAGCGAGTCCGGCTTTTGCACAATCAGGCCATTCACGCACTCGCGCCATTCGGCGAACGCGCAGTGGCTCTGCGATCCTTGGCCCACTGGCTCCTCTCGCGGCAGTATTGACCACCCATATCCTGTGCGTGCTCCGCTCGCGGCCGGTTTGCTGATCTGGATCGGAAGCCTGGGTTCAGCGCAAAGCGTTGCCGCCGATACCATTGTCAAACTGCGGGCCCTTGCTCCCGCGGATTCGCATCCCACCGCGCAGGCCGTTGCCAGCGGCTCCCTCGACGATGAGTTTCAGCCGTTCTCGAAGGCTCCCGGACACAATTACTGGCGCGACTATTGGCTGAAAATCACGCCGCAGGATCCTCCCGCCGTCAAGGGAGTGCCGGTCGTCATCCTGAACACAACGCACGGTCTGCACGCCGAGCTGGTGGCATTCAGAAACGGCAGCGCCGTGCCGTTGCCGTTCGTGACGCAATTGCCGGCGTTTCTCGGTGGACGAGACAATCTGTTTACCCTGCCTGAAGGCGTGCCGGCGACGCAGCCCTTGTACGCGCACCTGACTTCCGACAGCAATTCGCGGCAGTTTTTGTCGGTGAAGCTGGGGGCGCTGGATGGCACTTTAGCGTTGGCCACCGAGCGCGCACGCATGATCGCGCTGACTTTCGGCGCGCTCATGGCGGTGTCGCTCGCGGCGCTGCTCATCTGGTTCGTGCTCAAGGATCCGTTGTTCATCTTGTACGCAACCATGTTCTCGCTGCAGGCGCTGTATGTGGCCTTTATTTCGGGACAGGGATTCGATTGGCCCGTCCTGTCTTACGGCACCAATCTCGACGCCTTCGCCTGGAATGTGCCCGTGGCACTGAGCGGCGCGGTCGCATGCCTGTTCACCCGCGAAATCGCCGACCTGAAGCGCTTCTCGCCGCGCATTTATAGAATTTTCGGCTGGTTCGCCGTGGCCTTCGTGGTGCTCACCGCGGCCAATCTCGCCGACTTCGTGGGACTTTTGAATGTTGTCAACATCGTCGGCAACATCATGTTCATCGTCGCGCCGATATTTACCGTGATCGTGTGCTTTCTGGCATGGCGCCGCGGAAATCGTGCCGCCGGGTGGTTCTTGATCGCCTGGTGCCTGCTCGAAGGGTTCACCATTGCCGCAGCGGTTCGCCTGCTGGCGTCCTCCGCCGACTCGGATTCGCTGTATTACTACGGCCTGCCGTTGTCGATGGTGGCCGCGTCGATTCTGGTCGCGCTCGGCGTCGCGGATCGCTTGCGAGCGCAGCGATTGGCGCTGAGCGAGGCGGAGCGCCGCGCGCAAACCGATCCTTTGACCGGCGTGTTGAACCGGCGGTCGTTGATCGAGCGGCTGGACGCTGCCTGCGCCCGCGCGAAGGCGCGCGGCCTGCCGATCGCTTTGTTGTTCATCGATCTCGATCACTTCAAGATGATCAACGACACGTTCGGGCACCAAGCGGGCGATGCGTGCCTGCGCGCCATCATCGATCCCATCCACGCCGAACTGCGCCAGTCCGACGTCATAGGGCGCTACGGCGGCGAAGAGTTTGTCGTGATCTTGAGCAGCGCCGACGCCGCCGCGGCAACTCCCATTGCGCAGCGCATCGTGGAGCGCGTCGCCGAAGTGCGAGTGCAAGGATTCGGCAATCCGATCAGTGTGACCTGCAGCATCGGCATTGCGGCGAGCGACACGCTCGGCATCTGGGGCGAGCCTCTGCTTGCGCAGGCCGACGCCGCTGTTTATGTTGCAAAACGCTCCGGACGCAATCAGATTCATCTCGCGCCGCCAGTGCTCGCCTAGCCTTCTTGGAATCTGTCCTACACGTCGCGCAATGGAGACGCATTATCTTTGCATTCGTTTGCGCCTAAGCTTCTAATGCGACATATTCAAAGCGGTTCGTTCCGCGGGCGCAGGGGATATTACTGGTGCAACGCAGCGCGTTCAGTCACGCAAAGCTCATGCGCGAATCAACAAACCGCATCGAAAGCGCGGCGCGCAGCAACGATGTCCAAGAGCACCTGGTCGCACAGCGGATTCTCGCGACTCCTGGTGCCTGGAATGCCTGGGAACTCGAACATTCGGGGCTGATGCGACAAGTCGCTGACTTCGTCGTGTTGCGCAATCAAGCGGTTGCCCTGAGGCACGCCGCGCTGCGGCTGATTCACGGTAAGGCCTTGTTCGAATATCTGAAGAAGCACTGCGTCCGAGGCAAGGCGCGCCGAAGGATCCTCGCGCACTTTCATCGCACGCTGGCGTATGAACATGCGGTCGTCGCAGAACACGCGGTCTATGTGCGTAAGACTGCGAGCTTCCTGTGCACCAGCCATCTCGGCACCGATCTGGTTCACGATCCTGCGTTTTTGGATCCGATGCAGCAGTATGAGAGTTTGTTCACGGAGTATTTCGAACTGTACTGCTCAACTTTGATTCCGAGCGAAGATCCGGATTCTCAATCGGAACCGGCATTGCTGCCGCTGCTCAAGCATCAGCTCAATGAATGGCGTTGGGTCATCCTGAATCCGAAGCAGGCGTTGCCGCATTTGCAGCGCGAGAGCGAGCTGCGCCGGCCTGCGGGCGACACGCAGAAACTGCGGCTGCTGAAGTTTCCCAAGGCTGGGAAATAGCGATCAGCCTCCCGGAAGCGGGTGCATCGGGTTAGAATAATCAGCTGAATCCGATCGTGCCTGCAATCCGAATAAGTCCTTAGGCAACCAACCAATGAGTCCCTCCGTGCTCCAACGCATTGCTAGCGGCGATTCCGCGGCCGTGCGGGAATGCATGGACCAATATGGTCCGCTCATTTGGAGCATCGCGCGACGGCTTTCGCGCACGCCGTCGGATGCCGAGGACGCGACGCAGGAAATCTTTCTGGACGTTTGGCGCAGTGCCGGCCGCTTCGATGCATCCCAGGGATCCGACAAGGTGTTCATCGCGATGATTGCGCGCCGACGCCTGATCGATCGCCTGCGCAAGACCAGCGCCGAGCCGCCGATGGATCCTGTCGAAGTCTTGGAGACCGTCGCCTGGGCGGATCCCGGCACGGCATCCGAAACGTCGATCGAGGCGGAACAAGCCGCCCGCGCGCTGGCGGAATTGCGACCGGAGCAGAGACAAGTATTAGAGTTGGGTTTGTTGCACGGCCTGAGCCAGTCGGAGATCGCGGCTCGGCTCAGTATGCCGCTGGGCACGGTGAAGTCGTTCATGCGCAGAGGCTTGATCAGGGTGCGTGAATTCATGAATGTAGACGCCAAGGGCGTCTTAAGCGAGGGTTGATGTCGGACACGCGTCCTCAAGGTCAGCCCGACGAAGCCATGGTCGACTTGCTTATCAAGCAGGTCACGGAGGGCTTGTCGCCCGATGAGCAGCGGGCGCTCGACGTGATGGACAGCGAGATGGCGAGTGCCTACTTGCGGGACCTGGAGCGCGCAGCAGCGGCGGTTACGCTCGCCGGCAGCGGCGCCGAACGGCCCTTGCCCGCCGCATTGTCCGCGCGGATCGCGCAACAGGCCGCGGAGCATTTCGCAGCGGCAAACCAGGTGACCGATCTCGCCGCGGCGCGAGCGACGGCAGCGTACAAGGCGGTTCATGATCAGGCCGCGGCGCCGAGCCGCGCTCGCGGCGGCGGCGCGTATGGATGGATCGCCGCGGCGGCATGCCTGGTGCTGGCGGTCATCGGCTGGGAGCGCTCGCCGCCGCCGGCTGCACCGGTGGCCGTGGCGACGCCGCCCCCCGTCGTTGCGCCGCCACCCGAGAAACCGGTGCCGCCGACGGCCGCGGAGCAGCGCGCGGCATTGCTCGCAAAAGCCGATTCGCTGAAGATTCCTCTGGGGGCAACCAAGGATCCAGCGGCCGCGGGTGTGACGGGCGATGTGGTATGGGACCCGGTCACCCAACGCGGCTTCCTGCACTTCACCGGCTTGCCGCCCAACGATCCGTCCGTGCATCAATACCAGATATGGATATTCGACTCCGGGCGAGACAAGCGCTACCCGGTGGATGGAGGCGTGTTCGATGTGCCGGCGGACGCGGGCGAGGTCGTGATTCCGATTCGCGCATCACTCATGGTGCGCAAGCCCGCGGCTTTTGCAGTGACGATCGAGAAGCCCGGCGGGGTCGTGGTCTCGGGCCGCGAGCGCGTGGTAGCGCTGGGCCAGGCAGGGTAAGAAGAGTCAAGGCACGAAAGGAAGGCACCAGTGCCTTGACTCTTCTTATCCTGTCTGGCGAGGACTCGGGCCTACCAATATCACATGCCGGCGAGTGCCGCCTTGCGATCCTTCACGGGCAGCGGCGTCCACGTATAGTTCCACGTTTCCGTAAGCGGCCTGCCGTCGATGCGCAGATACAGTCGCAAGTCGATGGCATCGTTGCTGTCGTCCGCCGGCCGAAGATCGAACAGCACGCGATAGCCTTTGATCTCCTCGACATAGTGTGCGGTCAGGTGCTCTGTCGTGCTGTTATGCGAAGTGCTGATCACCGCCTCGACGTTGGCGTCTCTCGGCAACGCGCCGAGTTCGCCGCCGGCAAAATCGACAGCGAAATGCCAGGAGTAATATTGGCGTTTCTGTCCAACGGTGCCGCCGACACCCGTGCGGGTGGCAACGGTTTGCCCCAGCGGCGATGAGTAGGGCATGCGCGTGCCCCAGTGCAAGCGGTAACTGAACAGCAGCTCCTGGCCGGCTTTGGTTTTTTCCGCGGGGTTCCAAAACGCCACGATATTGTCCGAGGTCTCATCGCCGGTCGGAATTTCGAACAGCTGCACGGCGCCCTTGCCCCAGCCGCCGGATTTGGGCTCAACCCAGAGGCTCGGCCGCCGATCATAGTAGACGCCATCGTCCTGGTAGTGATCCCAATTCCGGTCCCGCTGCAGCAGACCGAAACCGCGCGGGTTTTCATCGAAGTAAGAATTCAAATGATTTTGCGCCGGATTGGTCAAGGGCCGCCAAATCCACTCACCGGCGCCGGTCCAGATCGACAGGCCGTCGGAGTCATGAATTTCCGGCCGCCAATCGTTTGCCGCGCGCCGCTCGTTTTCGCCGTAGAAAAACATGCTGGTCAACGGCGCCACGCCGAGCCGGTCGATGGGCTTGCGCGGATAGAAGGCCGAATCGATGTCCATGATCAGCGTGCCGCCGGGCGCAATGAGAAAGCGCAGCGCACCGGTAATGCTGGGCGAGTCCATCAGCGCGTACATTGTCAGGGTTCCGGATGCCTTTGCCGGCCGCTCGAACCAAAAGGAGGTGAAGCGCGGGAATTCCTCGGGTCGAGGGTAGGCGGTATCCACGGCGAGCGCGCGGGCCGACAATCCGTATTGCCGCGTGTCGCCGCCGACCGCGCGAAAATATGCGGCTCCCAGGAACGCGGTGACATCGTCCCTCCAGTCGGTCACAAACTGCACGCGGAATCCCGCAAATCCCGAGTGATCGCGCATCACCGCAGGGTCGATGCCGGCTTTGTCGAACTCGAACATGGCGGGGTCGTAGAGTATCTCCCGGGATTGGCCGTTGTTCACTTCGTAAAGGTGCACAGCTTGCGAAAAGCCGCGCCCAACGTGGAAGAATTGCACGCGGAAGGGCAACCCTGCATCTCCCCAAAGCGAGTGATCGCTGCGAAATCGCAGCGACTGATACTGGTCGTAGCTCAAAGTCACCATGCTGGCCGGCAGCACGTCCTTGGAGGTCTGGAAGGCGCTGCCCGCGAGAAATCGCGCCTGGCCTTTGAGCCACGCATAGTCGAAAGCCTTCGCGGGGCCCGTACCAGCTGCAGTTGCGGGCTGTGGCGCCGCAACGGCCGCGGCGGCCAGATCGGTGCGGGTAAGCTGCGCGGCGGCCAAGACAACTGCAGTTTTCAAAATTTCGCGTCGACGAATCATGAGATTTGAATCCTAGATCGAGAACGTGGGTTGTATGGAATCGGGGAGCAGGGCCAGTTGGTTGAGGAAGCGTGCTTCGGCGGCGACTTCGACGCGCTCCATCGGCGTCAGCCATTGCAAGGCCTCATCCAGCGATCGCGCATCCATCAATTTCTGTTCCGCGGTGAAGGCATGCGGATCTGGCTGACCGCGGGGATCCGGCGGCCGCGGTAGATTGCCGCTGATGTGCGCGAGGCGCGCTTCGCGGTGGCGCGCCAGAAACCGCAATCCTTCCACGGGCAGGGCTTCGCTACCCCGCACCAATTCTTCGCGCCGCGCAAACAACGCCGGGATTTCGACTTCCTCCGGAGTGCGCAGCAGCGCAAGGCTGGACAGGAATTTGCCCAATCCCTCGCTGCCGCTGATCTGCGATAGCGGCACCGAGAGAAACAGGCCGAGCAGAGCGGGCGACACCCAGGCAAGCAACGGCGGCGAGATGAAGTACACGATGACGGCGGTGACGCAGCTCAAAAGCATATGCCGCCGGTGAAAGCGCCAGGCGTCGCGCCAGCTCGTGTGGCCGGCGTCGCGGCGCTGCGGCTTCCAACCCGAATCGCGTCCCATGAACACTTCGAAGACATGGCGGCACTGCACGATCATCAGGATGGGCGCGTACAGCGCCGACAGGATGGTTTCGAGCAGGAAGCTCGCCGTGATGCCGATGACGCCGCCGGCACCGCGGCGTATACGCCGCGACAACAAGGCGCGAATCAGCCCCAGCATCTTTGGAATCAACAGCACCACCAGGCTGAACCAGAACAGCGCCACCATCAGCGCAACGTCAAACCGCGGCCAAGTCGGGAACAGCTGAAAATCGTGGCTGAAGTATTCCGGACGGATGAAGCGCGACTGAATCGCGAGCGCGAAGCCGATGCCGATCATCACTAGCCACATGGGCGAGGACAAATAACTCATGATGCCGACGCCGAGGTGCATGCGGCTGATGAACCTGAGGCCGGCGCTGCCGATGATCTTCATGTGCTGCAGGTTGCCCTGCGCCCAGCGACGATCGCGAACGGCGATATCGATCAGCGTGGGCGGCGATTCCTCCCAGGAGCCGCCGAAATCGGTAGCCATGCGCACCTTCCAGCCGCCGCGGCGCATGAGGGCGGCCTCGACGAAATCATGAGACAGCACGAAGCCGCCAAAAGGCTTGCGGCCCCTGAGCTTGGGGAGGCCGCAGTATTGGGCAAACGCGGGTACCCGAATGATGGCGTTGTGGCCCCAGTAGTTGCCGCTGTCGCCGGACCAGGCGGACAGGCCGCGCGTGATGACCGGGCCGTAGACGCAGGCGGCGAATTGCTGCAGGCGGGCAAAAAAAGTGCGCGCACCGATGAGTTGCGGCGCCGTCTGCAAAATGCCGAGCTTGGGGTCAGCCTGCATCGCTTGCACCAACCGCTTGAGCGTGGGCGCGTCGATCAGACTGTCGGCGTCGAGCACGATCATGTGATCGTAGCGCCCGCCCCAGCGCGTCACGAAGTCTTCGAGATTGCCTGACTTGCGGGCAATATTGAGCCAGCGCCGCCTATACCAAACCGGCATGACCGCATGCAATGCGCTTCGCAGCCGCGCGACGCTCAAGGTCTCGCGAATCCACGCATCGGCGTCGGTGGAGTCGGAGAGCATGACGATCTCGAAGCCGCGATGCGCATCGATGCGCTGCAGGGCCTCCGCCATCGCCTGCAGTGCGGCGCCGGTACGGGTGGGGTCTTCGTTGTAGATGGGCATCACCAGTGCCGTCAGGGTACTGGCCGGCGCCGGGGGTGGAATCGGGTCGCGCCGTTTCGACGCGCCCGCCAAGACCGATCCGGCGGAAAATGCGATCCAGCCCAGGGATACGGCGAAGAAAAAGATCATCGTGCCTTGCAGAAGCGTCATGCTGGCGAAGCGCACGACCTGCAGCATCTGATAGATGCCGTACGTGGTCACGCCCACCGTCACCACGATCAGGATGAAACGCGCATAGAGCACGGCGGCCGAAATGAGCTGCCGATGGGTCCGCCAGGACTTGTAGTGCAAATCCTGCGCCGGCATGCTCAAGGGCGCCTCCGGCGGCATGCCGCCCGGCGAGGTAGTGCTCTCAAATGCGGCGCTTTGGTTTAGCTGGAGGTCCATCGGTACAACCACGTTTCAGAAACAGGGGTGTCGCCGCGCATGACCCGCAGCCGCATCTCAATCACCTCGGCATCCTTTGGATCGATCTCGAAGCTGGCGCGCAGGCCGTGCCGTTCCCTATTCGAAACCAGCGTCGAATTTGAAATCGCACCGGCGGAAGAACTCAGATCCAGGCGCAAGCCGTCGAGTTTTTCACCCGCCCCCACGATATCGAGCAGGAACACGCGCCGTTTGCGATCGATGCTGGCGCCGGAGCGCGTCGCAACCACTTTTCCCATGCCCTTGGGCAACGGGGGCTCGTCATTCCACGTGATGCTATAGGAAAACTGGGCGGGACGACCCGGCGGCAGCGGCTGGCCGGGCCGCCAGAAGGCGACGATGTTATCGTTGGTTTCGCGTCCCGAAGGAATTTCCACCAGTTCAACGGCCCCGGCACCCCAATCGCCCTTGGGTGCGATCCAAGCGCTGGGGCGCCGCTCGTATTGCGCATCGAAGTCTTCAAAATCACTTTGCTGCCGCGATCTTTGCACCAGCCCGAAGCCCTGCGGCATTTGAGTCGTAAAGCTCGAGACCTGCAGCTTGAGCGGGTTGGCCAGTGGCCGGAACAGCTGTTCGCCGGATTTGGTGGCGATCTGCAGCCCGTCCGAATCGTGCACCTCGGGCCGGTAGTCATCGAGGCGGCCGCGGTTGGTTTCATCGAACAGGAACATCGATGTCAGAGGCGCGATGCCGACCACACGCATTTCGGCGCGTGGGAACAGGGTCAGTTCCACATCGGTTTGCGTCTCCACTCCCGGCTGCGCCGTGATCTTGTAGGCACCCGTCGTGGACTTGCTCTCGAGCAGGGCGTAGATGACGATTGCGTTCGCTTTTGCGCTCGGGCGCTCAATCCAAAAATGCGTGAACACCGGAAACTCCTCGCCCGATGGCTCGCCGGTGTCGATCGCGAGCCCTCGAGCCGACAACCCGTACAAGAGATTCTTGGCCACCGCACGAAAGTAACTGGCGCCCTGGAAAACCAGGAACTCATCCCAGACCTTATTGGAGTTGATGCGGCTGCGAACCCGAAAGCCCGACAGCGGCACCGAGACCTTGCCGAGCTGGGCCGGCGTGGTACCTGACATCTGGAACATTGCCGTCGTCGCGACCACGTCTGTGGCGATTCCGTCTTCCACGGTCGAGAGGATAACCGTCGGCAAATTGGGCGCCGCCCGCAGCAACTCGAGCCGGAAGGGCAGCTTTTCCGCACGCCAGATGCCGGCATCGGAATTGAAATGGATGCTGCGATATTGTTCCGGGCTCAACTTATCCAACGCGGATGGCACGGTGTTGCGCTGCAAAGAGTAGGGCGCCGCCGCTCGATGTTTGGCATCCTCCAGCAACGTGTCGAAGGTAAAGGGATAGGTTGGCGTCGGCTTGACGGCAGGCTTCGGCGGAGGTTTCGCGGGCGCGCGCGCACCGGCGGCGTAGGCCTGCAAGGCAACTACGAGCGTCAGGATTCCAATGGATTTCCCAATCGATACCCGCAAGGCATCTCCCCCAAAACAGCTAGTATAGTGCCTGCCCTATGTCGCTCGCAGATCACGCTGGCCAGGAACCGCAAAGCGCCGGGGCCGTGCTTATGGTGCGGCCGGCGAGTTTTGGCTGCAATCCGCAGACGGCCCCCAGCAATGCCTTCCAAATGACGCCTGCGGAGGCTCTGCAAAACGATCCACAAGGGACGGCGCTGCGCGAATTCCACGGCCTGGCAAGTGCTCTGGAACGCGCCGGTGTAGAGGTGCTCGTCGCCCCCGATAGCGATGAACCGCGAAAGCCGGATGCCATTTTCCCCAATAATTGGGTGAGCTTTCACCATGACGGCACGGTCGCGCTCTATCCCATGCTGGCGCTGAATCGGCGCTGGGAGCGCCGCGAGGAGGTGCTGCAGCAGGTCGTTCGCAATGGCGGCTTTCGCGTCTCGCGCACGGTGGACCTGACGCATCGCGAGTCGGAGGACAAATATCTCGAAGGTACCGGCAGTGTCGTTCTCGATCGGGCACATCGGGTGGCCTACGCCTGTACTTCGCCGCGGACCGACCTTGACGTGCTCGGCGAGTTCGCGCAGCAATTGGACTATGAACTCATGACGTTCGATGCGGTGGATGCCCGCGGCCGCGTCGTCTATCACACCAATGTCTTGATGGCCATCGGCAGCGGATTTGCCGTCATTTGCAGCGAATCGATCGCGAACGATGCGCATCGCGCGGCCGTGCTTTCGAAGCTGCGCTCGACGGGGCATGACATCGTCGACATCAGCCAGGAGCAAATGGCGCAATTCGCGGCCAATGTTCTGGAATTGGCGGCGCCGGATGGGAATCTCATTGCCCTCTCGACGACAGCATTACGCAGCCTGGCACCGGCACAGCGCCGCACCTTGGAGTCCCACGCGGTCCTGATTCCCGCGGAGATTCCCACCATTGAGCGAGTGGGCGGCGGCGGCGTACGTTGCATGCTTGCGGAGATTCACTTGCCGAAGCGGGAGAGGGGGCGCGCCGCCGCTCCCGGGTCATAATCGTCAAATGCTGGAACTCGGCGTCAAAGTTCTCATCGCGTATTTGCTCGGCACGTTGCTGGGCAGCCTGATCCTCGGCCGCCTGCGCGGCGTCGATATTCGCAGCATGGGCAGCGGCAACGCCGGCGCGACGAACGCCCTGCGCACACAGGGAAAGCTGTTCGGCTTCCTGGTGCTGGTCATCGATATCGCCAAGGGCATGATCGTGGTTTGGTGGCTGCCCTCGGCCGCGTTGCCGGGCATCGACATCGATGCGGCTGTGTCTCGCGAGTGGCTTACCGTCGCATGCGGCTTCGCGGTGATCGTCGGGCACGTGTATCCCGTGTGGTTCGATTTTCGCGGCGGCAAAGGAGCGGCGACGGTGGTCGGAGTGGTCGCGGCGATGGATTTGCGCCTGCTGGTGCCGCTGCTCTTGAGTTGGATCATGGTGCTGTTGCTGTCGGGCTATGTGGGTCTCGCCACCATGCTGTCGACCATCGTGCTCGCGGCGGCTGTGATCGTGCTCGAGCCGAACAACACCCCGCTTTGCAGCTTCTGTGCCGCGGTTGCCGCGTTTGTGATCTTCACCCATCGCGGCAATATCGCGCGCATGCGCGCGGGAAAAGAGAATCGTGTGCGACGTCTATGGCTGTTTCGATCGCGAGCGGCCTAGAACACCCGCGGCTGCTTCAGCTGCTGGCGGACGGCGAAGTGCATTCCGGCGAATCGCTCGCCGCGGAGCTTCGCCAAACCCGCGCGGCGGTCTGGAAGGGCGTGCAACGCCTGCGTGCCATCGGCATCGAGGTTCAGGCCCTGGCGCGCCGCGGCTACCGTCTTGCGACACCGGTCGAGTTGCTCGATGTCAGCCGAATCCGCGCGGAACTGGGCGAAGATCGCAAGCCGCATTTGCACCGTCTGGAGTTGCTCTTCGAGGTCGGATCCACGAATACGCGCCTGCTTGGCAGCCCGCCGCCGCCGCCGAGCACGGCCGATGTCTGCATAGCTGAGCTGCAGCATACCGGCCGGGGGCGCTTGGGAAGGCGTTGGATCGGGCCTTTTGGCGGAGGCATCGCCATGTCGCTCGGCTGGACCTGCAGCGACGTAGTGCGTACCTTGCCGGCCTTGAGTTTGGGTGTGGGCGTTGCCGTATCCCGCGCACTGACGCGCGCCGGCGCCCAGGGGATTCTGCTGAAATGGCCGAACGATATTTGGTTCAATGATCGCAAGCTGGGCGGGGTACTGATTGAGTTGCGCGCCGAGGCGGGCGGCCCCGCGCACGTGGTGATCGGTGTCGGAATCAATGTGTCCCTGCCGGCCGAGGCGCGCCGAGAAATCGAGACCTCCGGGACGGCCGTGGCGGCGGTTACGGACGCCTGCAAGGAGCCGGTATCTCGCAATGTGGTGGCGGGAGCCATCTTGGACGAACTTTTGAGTATGCTGGTGCAGTACGAGCGCCTCGGATTCGCGGCGTTTCGGGATGCCTGGACAGCCCTCGACGGCTTGAACGGCCGCCCGGCGCAGGTGCTGGTGGGAGAGACCGCGATAGTCGGGATCGCTCGCGGCGTGGATGCCGAGGGTGCTTTGTTGCTTGAAACCAAGGATCGCTTGCAGCGGTTCGTCTCCGGCGAGGCTAGTTTGCGCTTGATTCATGGGTGACGCTTGACGCTACTGAAGACCCTTGTCGTGTGCCTGGTGCTGGCCAACGTGTGCTACTTCTTGTGGGAGCACGGTATTGCCAAGAAGCCCGAGAGCGTCGCGCCAGCGCCGACGCCGGGGACATTGAAGCTTGCCTCGGAAGCCTCGGAGGGGGCGCGCAACGAATCGAACAGCCGCGCCGCCGCCCCAGCGCCGTTCGCGGCGGGCGGTGCGCCCGGGGCCGCGGAAGGCGCGCGGGATAGCGGCAATTCCGGCCTTCTAACCAACGTGAAGCGTTGTATCAGCGTGGGGCCGTTTCGCGACGTCTCGGAGGCGGCGCACGCGGCCTCGACGCTGCGCGGCGGCGGATATGATCCGCGCCAGCGCGTGGCCGAAGGCGAGGTTTGGGCCGGTGTTTGGGTCTATTTGCCGCTGCCCGCGGCACGGTCGCTGGCCGAACAGACGTTGGCCAAGCTCAAGGCCGGCGGGATCGACGATGCATTGGAAATGCCGGGACCGAACGAGGGTTCGGTGATTTCCCTGGGTCTCTATAGCGAACCGAAGCGGGCACAATCGCGCGTTGCCCAAGCGCAGGCGCTGGGATTCAATCCAGGAATCGCCGATCGCAAGCGCACCGGCAATGTCTATTGGATCGATATCGACTTGAAGCCCACCGACAGTCTGCTGAACCCTTCCGATTTGCAGGGCGAATCCGGCCGCATCGTTCGTCTCGAAGTCAAAGGATGCCCTTCAGCGGGCGGATCGACATGAGCGTTCGAACCGCGGCGCTGCGCGTGACGAGTGCCCTCGGCGCGATCATCGGCTACGGCTGCCTGGCGGCATTTCTCTACCTCAGCAGCATGCAGCTGTACCGTTGGTTTCGCCAAGGTGAATGGACGCATATCGGGATGGGCGACGGCCTCAAGGTCGGACTGACGCGCTGCTGCGTCAAGGTCGACGGCACCGGATATATCGCGGGCTTTTTGCAGTGGTGGGACTCGCCGGTGACTTGGCTCGGCCTGCATAAGGTGTTCGAAGTCATTCCGGCGTCGCTGGCTTTGTTTGCCGTGAGCATCGCCGGCAACAGCTTGTTCATCTACTGCAGGGATCACCTGCAGAAGCCCCAAGCTTAAGGGGACCCCGACTCGCACAACTTCTTGAGTCCTTGCGACTCCGTGGCGACATATCCTTCGATCAGGTCGCCGTACAGGCGCGACACCACCGGCGCGATCAAACCGGACAACTCGAGGGTCAGTTCCACGCGGCTGCCAGCACCCTCGGGTTCGATCAAGTGACCCGCCGTCATGCGCAAACCCGGTGAGCGCGTCGTCCAGGTGAAATTACGTCCATCCTGTAGCGCGGTGACGCGCCAGACTGCGTTGCGCAGTTTGGGCTGGCGAACGCGGGCTTTGCAGCCAATGGCAAACGGCCCGCTGTCCAGACGCTGCACGCTGGTCATGGTGGGTGTCCATTCCGGCCAGCGCTCGACATCGCACAATACTGCGAATACTTTCTCCGGCGGCGCGTCGATATAAACTGCCTTGAACGTGTTTCGGCTCACAGCGCCAGAATACTGACCGGGGAAATTAATGCAAAGACCATTGGCGATGATCACAGGCGCCTCGAGCGGCATTGGCGAAGTGTTTGCGCGCAAGCTGGCGCCGCAATACGACCTATTGCTGGTGGCGCGCAACGCGCAGCGACTGACGGAGCTCGCGGCCGAGCTCTCCGCGCAGCATGGCGGCAAAGCGGATGTACTGGCTGCCGATTTGAGCGATGCCGTCGAATTGCAGGCCGTCGCCGATCGAATCGCCGCCGAGCCGAATCTCGCCCTGCTGGTCAATAACGCGGGCTTTGGCCGTCGAGGCCGCTTTTGGGAGACCGATCTCGAAGCCATCGAGAGAATGCACCGTCTGCACATCATGGCGCTGGTGCGATTGAGCCACGCGGCATTGCGTATCCTGGTGCCGCAAAATCGCGGGGCGATCATCAATCTGGCTTCCATAGCCTCCTTCGTGCAGCGGGCCGGCAGCGCCAGCTATGGCGCGACGAAAAGCTGGGTCGCCGTATTCAGCGAGGGGCTGTATGTGGATCTGCGACAGGCGAATTCGGCTGTGACCATTCAAGCGCTGTGTCCGGGATTCACGTACTCAGGATTTCACGACGTGATGGGCGAGGATCGCACGCGCATCGCGCCGGCCTCGTTCTGGTTGAGTGCCGAGCAGGTCGTGGATGAATCGCTCGCGGCCTTGAGCAAGGGCACGCTGTTCGTGATTCCGGGATGGCGCTACAAGTGGCTTGCCGCGGCCTTAAGATCATTGCCCCCCTGGCTGAAATTGAAATTGGAAACACGCGGGCGTTAGACCGCTAAAACCAAGCGCGCAGGCCGGCGGCAAACTGGACTTCGCTCGGATTTCCGCCGGATTCCCGAACGTGATCGGCCGTACTGCCGAATTGGCGTGCCCAAACGACCCCGATGTAGGGCGCGAACTCCCGTCGCACTTCGTACCGAAGGCGCAGGCCGATCTCAAGATCCGACAGTCCGGAGCCCAGTTGTCGCGCTGGATCGGATTTGCCGTACAAGTTGGCTTCGCCTTCGGGTTGCAGAACCAAGCGCTGACTGAAGAGCAGCTCGTATTCCGCTTTGAGCCTCATGGCGGTACGCCCTTGCTCACCGACATAAAACGTCGCCTCGGTGTTGAACCAATAGGGCGCGAGTCCCTGGACGCCAATCGCCGCCCAGGTCCGGCCCGGACCGGCACCGAAATCTTGGCGTGCCCCCGCCTGCACACTCCACCAACGTGCAACGGTGTGGTCCCACAAGACATCGGCGCGGGCATTTTGCGTGGCCCCGGCGATGCGTTCGCCTTCTGATCGGAACCACACCTTGTTGTTGTCGCCTCCGTACCAACCCTCGGCATCCCACACGGCGGCATTGCCCTCGGCGGTGTGGCGCCATTCGAGCTGATCGAGGAGCGCCATGCCCGTGCGCGCTCGGTCGTCCATTTGCATCATCGAGGCCATCCTCGGATACGTCATGTCGCCCATTTCATGATGCGGCGGATCGGGCGGCACGTGAGCCGTTTCGCTCCCCGTGTCATCGGTCGATCCTTGAGGTTGATCGGCGAGTGCACCCGCGGCCAGCATGAGTCCCAGGGCGCTGCAAAAGAGGGTAAGCGGCGCGCGAGCCATCACGATGCAGCTCCATCTTTCCGCTCGACACGCACCTCGCGAAACATGCCCGCTTCCATGTGATACAGCAGATGACAGTGATACGCCCAACGCCCGAGCGCATCGGCAGTGACCCCGTAGGCCAGTCGCTGACCCGGCTGCACGGTGATGGTGTGCTTGCGGACGAGGAACTCGCCTTTCTCCGATTCGATCTCGCCCCACATGCCGTGCAAGTGAATGGGGTGATTCATCATGCTGTCGTTCACGAGCACCAAGCGCAGGCGTTCGCCGTAGTTGAATCGCAAGGGCTCGGCTTCCGAGAACTTCTGGCCGTTGAAGGACCACACGAAGCGTTCCATGTGGCCGGTGAGATGCAGCTCGACATCGCGCCCCGCCGGGCGATGATCGATCGGGCCACCCAGGGTGTGCAGGTCGGCGTATGTCAGGACGCGACGGCCGTTGTTCCGCAATCCCACGCCGGGATCGTCCAGGCGGCTTTGCGGTTGTGCTGCCAGCATATCCACATTGGGGCCAAAGTCGGCGGGCGCGTGATGCGGCGCCGCGCTCATACCCGGCATGTGGCTCATGTCGTGGCCCATCCCCATGTCCATCATGGTGAGGAGCGGACGGGAGTCGAGCGAGGGCACTTCCGCCTGCATGCCCAGTTGAGGAGCGAGCGTGCCGCGCGCATAGCCCGAGCGATCGAGCGACTGGGCGAAGATCGTGTAGGCACGATCTTCCTTCGGCTCCACGATCACGTCGTACACTTCCGCGAGCCCGATACGAAACTCATCAACGGTCACGGGTTCGACGTCCTGTCCGTCCGCGGCCACGACGGTGAGCTTCAGCCCCGGAATGCGGATGTCGAAGAACGTCATCGATGATCCGTTGATAATGCGCAACCGAACCTTCTCGCCGCGCCGGAAGAGTCCCGTCCAGTTGCGCGCCGGCGTTGTACCGTTCAAGAGGTACGTGTAGGCGTATCCGGACACATCCGCGAGGTCCGTCGGATCCATGCGCATTTGTCCCCACCTGCGGCGGTCCGCAAGTGTTGGTTTCAAGCCTTGTGTGCGTACATCGTTGAGAAAGTCGCCAACGGTGCGCTGATGAAAGTTGAAGTAGTTGCTTTGCCGCTTGAGCGTTCGGTAGATATGTTCCGGGTCGAGATCCGTCCATTCCGACAGCAACAGAACGTGCTCGCGATCGGCTCGGTGCCGCTCACCGTCCCGAGGCTCGATGACGATCGGCCCATAGAGCCCGGTTTGCTCCTGAAACCGTGAATGGCTGTGATACCAATAGGTGCCCGATTGGTTGACCTTGAAGCGATACACGTAGGTTTCACCCGGTCCGATGCCGTCGAAACTTAAGCCCGGTACCCCATCCATATCAGCGGGCACGATCATCCCGTGCCAATGAATGGAGGTCGGTGTGGACAATCTGTTTGACACGCGCAGAGTGATGACATCGCCTTCGCGCCACCGCAATAAAGGCGCTGGGAGTCGTCCATTCACGGTCGTCGCGATGCCCGCCTGGCCCGTCAAGTTCACTGGCAGTGCGCCGATCTCCAAGTCGAATTCCGTCCCGGACAGCACGGCACCCGCGTCGGCGGCGGCCCAGCCAAAGTGGCGTGCGCCGGCGACCGCCAACGCGCTGCCGGCGAGCCCCTGCACGAAATGACGTCGGGATCGATTGAAGCTCCCTGACGAGAAACGAGATCGATTCATCGCAATGTCCTCGGTACAAGCCCATGCGATCAAGGGCTGCTGTCAGCCCAAGTCGGCTAAGTGGGAATCGGCGCAGATCGCGCCCTGAGACTCAAGCGATGGGAGGGCGGAAGAATTCAGTCGTGCGGGCAACCGGAGGCCGCGCATCGGAGGCGGGCAGTAAGTGCAAGGAGGCAAAGGCGGCGCGTGTCGGCGGCGGGTTGAGCGCCCCCGGACTTTGCGCCGAGTGACACTGGCAGCCCAGAGAGTGACAACAGTCGTGTTTCTGCGAGTCCGTCGACTGATGGCCCGGACACTGGCCTGCTTGCATTCCGCTCATCGGGTGCTCAGGCAGGACCGATGCCGCATGCGCGGTCTGCCATGCCAAAGCGAGCTGCAACATCAGCAGCGCAGCAATCACCCAGGTTGCGGGTAGGTTACGCATGATGCTCAAGCGTACACCGGTCGCCCTGACGAGAGAAGCGGCGCGGCATCGCGGACAATCCAAACAATCGCTGGAAACTACGCCGACGGATTTGCGACTAGATATGGAACTCATTCTGAGCTGCGAGGGCTACACTGTGGACCAGGTACCTTAGTTACGAGGTTCTGACATGCGTGTGCTGCAAATCGTAGGCGCGATTTTGATCCTGGGTGGAATATTCGTGCTCATCAAATCCCCTTCCTACTCGAGCGAAAAGAGCGTGCTGAAGATAGGAGATGTGGAGGCCAAAGTTTCACAGGAGCATGCGATTCCTCCCTGGGTCGGCGGAGCGGCCGTCGCGGCCGGAGTGGTGCTCCTGGTTGTCGGCGCACGTAAACCCTAAGGCCCACGCAAGCCCTTGAGAATAAAGGGGCGCCCGGCGTCTACTTCTCGAGCTGCTTGCGCAGCGATCGCAATTCGCGGCGGCGGCCGGTGCTGGGTTTGGGATAGCTCAATGGCAGCGCCTCGACGGCGTCGAGCACGATGCGCGACACGATGAGGCGGGCGTTCAGCTTATCGTCTGCGGGCACGATGTACCACGGGGCGTCATGGGTGCTCGTGGCGCTCAGGCATTTTTCATATGCCTTCATGTATTGCTTCCAATATTGCCGCTCCGCGATGTCCGCGGCAGAAAACTTCCAATTTTTTTCGGGTGTTTCGATGCGCTTGAGGAAGCGCTTGCGTTGCTCGTCTTTGGAGAGGTGCAGAAAAAACTTGATGACCCGCGTGCCGTTGCGCGTGAGATGCCATTCCAGGTCCACAATGGAACGATAACGATCGCGCCAGATCCGCTTTTCATCCATCTCTTCATCGGGCAGGCTCTCGGCACGAAGTATCTCCGGATGGACGCGGACGATCAAAACCTCTTCGTAATAGGAGCGGTTGAATATGCCGATCTGGCCGCGTTCCGGCAGATTGCGGGTCGTGCGCCACAGAAAGTCGTGCTGCAGTTCCTCCGCGCTGGGGTGCTTGAAGCTGTACACGCGGCAGCCCTGCGGATTGACGCCCGACATCACGTGGGCGATCGCGCCGTCTTTGCCGGCAGCATCCATGGCTTGAAAAATCATCAAAAGCGCATAGCGGTTCGACGCATACAGCAATTCCTGCTGCGCACTCAATTGTTTGACATGCGTGCTCAACATGTCGCGATATTGGCGCTCGGTCTGGTATGCAGGGCGCACGGCTGTCGGCCACTTCTTCAGGTCGACCTTGGTTCCGGCGCGGACTCGATAATCGGCCGACTTGATATGCATGCATGTCCCCGAATCCAGGTAAGCGATTTCTGACAGCGGCTCTGTTCGGTCGCGTACAGCAAAGCGCAAAGGTTACGCGCAATATGTCGGCGGCCACAACCAAGGAAATGCGCTATGGATCGGAATGGCCGCACCCGGTATGCACCGCCGAGAGTCTGCATCGCGGTGCTGCTTTTTGGCATCTGCACTGCGTTTGCGCGCTCCGCGGACTTCGAGCTGCCGCCGCTCAACTCGCCGCCCAGCACTGAAACTCACCCTGGAAAAATGCTGTGGGCCGACCTGGTCACGCCGGACCTTGCCGCCGCCGAGAGATTTTATGGCGGCCTCTTCGGCTGGACCTTTCAGAGTGTCCGCGGGGGGAGATACGACTATGCGCTCGCCCTGCTCGATGGGCGGCCGGTCGCCGGCTTGCTGCAGAAGCCGATCGCCTCGGGCGAAAACCGGCAGCCGGCGTGGCTCACCTTTCTGGCTGCCAGCGATGTCGACAGCGTGAAGCGACTTGCGGTCGCTCACGGCGCGAAAGTCCTGGCGGACACCAAGCTCTATCCGATGCGCGGCCGGCAGTGCGTGTTGTCGGACCCGGAAGGCGCCGTGTTCGCGCTGCTCGCTTCGAGCAGCGGGGATTCACCCGATTATCTGGCGGTCACCGGCGAGTGGATTTGGAGTTCGCTGCACGCCAAGGATGCGGGAGCGGAGGCTGCCTTCTACCAAAACCTGTTCGGCTACGATGTATTCGACCTGCCGAGCGACGATGGACTCGAACATCTGATCCTGTCGACCGACAACTACGCCCGCGCAAGCGCCAACGATTTGGCGCGAGGCTCCGCGCGTCGACATTCGCACTGGCTGAATTTCGTGCGGGTCGAGAATGCCGCCGCCAGCACGGCCAAGGTTTTGGCCCTGGGCGGCCGCGTCTTGGTCGAGCCGCGAATGGACCGCCACGGCGGCATGGTTGCGGTCGTGGCAGATCCGGCCGGAGCGCCGATCGGCTTGATGGAGTGGAGCGACAGCGACACGAAGGAAGAGCCGAAATGAACATCAAGGCGAGCCGCTTGTTGGCGAGTGGTCTTGGCGCGATGCTCTCGATGTTGCTGTACGCCTGTGCCGTCACCGGTGTCGAAGGCAGCGTGGGGTACGACGCCGGCTACTACGAGCCGTATGGCTACGACTACGGCGATTGGGGCCTGGGCTACCGCGTTGGCCCGTCGCGATGCTGTGAGCGTCGCGACGAGCATCGCGACGATCGCCGCGACGATCATGGCGGCGATCGCGGGCGTGGCGGACACGCACCGGCTTACCGTCCCGCACCGGCCGGGCGACCGGCGCCGTCCATTCCGGGACGATCCAGAAGGCACTGAATTTCAGCTCGAACGCTGGTGTAGTATCGGCAAAACTTAAACGAGACGCCGGGGCTCACCTTTGCTCGATTCAAACCTTGCCGCCGATGAACTTGCACCCGATGCGCGGCAGGCCCGCCGGATTCTCCTGGCCAGCATGGTTGGAACCACGATCGAGTTTTACGATTTCTACATCTATGCCACCGCCGCGGTGTTGGTGTTTCCACGCCTGTTCTTTCCAAAAGGCGACCCGGCGGTCGCGACACTGCAGTCGCTGGCGACTTTCGCACTGGCCTTTGTCGCGCGGCCCATCGGAGCGGCGATCTTCGGGCATTTCGGCGACCGAGTGGGACGCAAGACGACCCTGGTCACGGCGCTGATGACCATGGGCATTTCGACCATCTGCATCGGGCTGCTGCCGACCTACGCGTCTGCGGGTGTATTCGCCGCACTGCTGCTGGCGCTTTGCCGCGTTGGACAAGGGATCGGTCTGGGCGGGGAATGGGGCGGCGCCGTGCTGCTGGCAACCGAAAATGCGCCGCCGGGCAAGCATGGCTGGTACGGCATGTTCCCCCAGTTGGGTGCGCCGCTCGGCTTGGTCATTTCCATCGGGGCCTTTTTGCTGATCAGCAATCAACTATCCGAGGCGCAACTATTCAGCTGGGGATGGCGCGTGCCCTTCCTGGCGAGCACAGTGCTGGTCGCGGTAGGCCTGTACATCCGCCTGCAGCTGGTCGAAACGCCCGCGTTCAAGCGCAGCCTCGCCCAGGGAGAACGCGTACGCGTGCCGTTCAACGTGGTTTTTTCGAAATTTCCATTGAAACTTTTTTTGGGCACACTGGGATCGACGACCACGTTCGTGGTGTTTTACCTGGCCAACATCTTCGCGCTCGGGTGGGGCACGAATTCGCTCGGCTTTCCGCGCCAGCAATTCCTGGTGATGCAGATGCTCGCCGCGCTGTTTTTCGGCATGTTGATACCGGTGGCCGGCTCACTCGCGGACCGCATCGGCGGGCGCGCGATGCTGATCATTGCGACGCTCTTGATCATTGCCTACGGTTTCGCGTTCAAGCCCCTGTTCAGCGCGCATGACACGGCAGCCGTGTTCGTGTTTCTGGCGTGCGGATTCGGTTTGAGCGGCCTCTCCTACGGACCGCTCGGGAGCGCCTTGGCGACCCTGTTTCCGACCCCCGTACGCTACACGGGCACCTCGCTGACATTTAATTTTGCCGGGATCCTGGGCGCTTCGCTGGCGGCACCCATCGCTACGTATTTGGCGACCCATTACGGCCTCGCCTTTGTCGGGTACTATTTGTCCACGGCCGGGCTCATTACGCTGATGGCTCTGCTTTTCATCAAGGGTGACACACCATGATTCAACTCAAATCTGCATTTGCTTCGTTGTCGTTCTGCGCAGCCTTGTCGTTGGCGAGCCCCCTTGTAAACGGCGCCGATGAATACGACGCAGCGCTCACCCATGCCGGCCGGCCCGCGGCAGATTCGGCGCGCGATTCAATCGATCACCCTGCGGATATGCTGCGTCTTGCGGGCATCAAGCCGGGAATGACCGTCGCGGACGTGCTCGCCGGAGACGGCTATTACAGCGAGTTGCTGAGTTACGTGGTCGGTCCCAAGGGTCATGTGTACCTGATCAACAATCAGGCATTCGACAAATGGAGCCAACCGGCATTGAAGGACCGTATGGCCGGCGGCCGACTGACCAACGTGACGCAGCAGACCGTCGATCTTGACGATATGAAATTAGCGCCGGCGAGCCTGGATGCGCTACTCCTGGTCAAGGTGTACCACGACATGTACTGGGTGAATACCAATCCCAAGAACCCCTGGCCGAAAGTCGATGTCAACGCCGTTCTCAATCAATTGTCGAAGGCGCTCAAACCCGGGGGCGTCCTGCTGTTGATCGATCATTCCGCCAAGGCCGGACACGGAAAAGCCGACGCCGGGGAATTGCATCGCATCGAAGAGGCGTTTGCCGTTCAGGATTTCACGGCACACGGATTTAAAGTCATCGCCAAGAGCGATTTGCTGCGAAGGCCCGATGACTCGCGGGATCTCATCAGCTACAAAGGCCCCGCGCTCGGCAAGACAGACCGGTTCGTGCTGGTGTTTCGCAAGACCTAGTGATTTTGACCGGTGAAGCGCTCGTCAGGGAGGCTAAGAAGAATCGAGGCAACGAAGAAAACAGTGCCTCGATTCTTCTTAGCCTCCCTGGCGAATGCTCGAGCCAGTCATTGTCACTACGCCGGCGCGACGAACACGGGTTGAGCGACTTCTGAATTTCCGGCCTACGAGTGCGCACGGCCACCCGAGCATTGGTAGCCATGCGAACTCGTCCTCCGACACCGTGACTTTGAGCGATCCTGCGTAGAAGCCTAGGGGGCTGGGAAGCTTCAAGGCACTGCGCTCTTCCGTGCCTTGAAGCTTCCCAGCAACTAGGCCATTCGAGCCGGTCAAATTTACAGTACCGAGTTCAGCCAGCGCGACATCGTGGCGGCGTCCATGGCGCCGGTCTGGCGGGCGATTTCCTTGCCGGAACGAAACACGATCATGGTCGGGATTGCGCGGATGTTGAAGCGCGCGGCCGGGGCCGGCTCATCCTGCGTATTTAATTTTGCAAAGCGCAGTTTGGGCTCCATCTGCCGTGCCGTTGCTTCATAAAAAGGCGCCATGGCAATGCAGGGCCCGCACCAGGGCGCCCAGAAATCCACCACCACAGGCAGATCGCCCCGGTTTAGATGCTTGTCGAAATTCGCCTCGGTCAAGTCGATCGGCTTGCCCTCGAACAGCGGCGAGTGGCATTTGGGACAGCGTGGTGCATCCTTCAACCGATCGCTCGGCAGGCCCACGACACTGTCGCAATGCCCGCAAACCACTTGAGTGCGCTCGCTCATGGGATGAACCTATTTCGGTTGCGCCACCAGGATCAGGAAGCTGTCGGGTACCACCGTCGCGCGCGCCCGCGGCTGCTCTTCGCTCGCCGCGGGCGGCGGTCCGAATTGCGCGGCGGCCATATAAATCTTGTGGGTGGCAGGATCGAGCGCCATGGCACGAGCGCTCACCTGAGTCGTGACCGTGGCAATGACGCGATATTCATCGGGTGAATCCTGGTGAATCACGGTCAGCGTGCCGTCGATACCGTTGGAACTGAAGGCAAGGCCTAATTCTGGGTCGAATACGGTGCCGTCCGATCCCCGGCCGATCACCACTTGGGCGATGGCCTTGCCCGACACCGCATCGGTCACTGCCATGACTTGATTTGCGCACACCGAGAACAACCGGTGATTCATCACATCGATCGCGAGCGCGGTGGGCCCCGCGCATTCCTTCAGCAGCCATTTGGCTTTCACCATCAGGGACTTGGCGTCGATGAGTACCAGCCTCCCGGGTGCAGTATTGATATTCACATACACGTGACCCGAATCATCGGTGGCCATGGATTCCGGGGCGCCCGGCAGCGGTATGGTTGCTACGACCTGGAGCGTGCCGGCATCCAGGACCGAAAGATTCGCGCTCTCCCGATTGGCAGTGAAAATGCGATTTTGCTGTGGCTCGTAAAGAATGGCGCCGGGTGATGTGCCGGATATGGGCACTTCATAAGCGACGCGCAGCGTGTCGAGCTCGAAAACGGAGACGGAATTGGAGCGGCCGTTGCTGGTGAAGCCGCGTTTTAGCGCCGGCGCGAACGCGACGCCGTGTACGCCGGCCGTGCGGGGAATATTCCCCGTGAGTTTACCGCTGACGGTTTCGATCACATCGACATGGTCGTCGCGGGTGACGAACAGGCGGCCGCCGCTGGCCTCCAGCGCCAGCGTGTCCCACCCGTTGATTCCGCCGATCCGCCACGATTTGGCCAAAGTGTAGTCTGCGGCCGGAATGGGCGACGTCTGCGAGGCGGCCGGATCCGTGGCCATGAGCGACGCGCACGCAAGAAGCATGAGGAAATTCCGCAGCACTAGCAGCCCTAGGAGTGTGTCCCAGCAGTCGGGTGTGCGGCTAGTTTACGCATGGTTTGCATGGGAAGAAATCGTGCGGCGGCTGCCAAGTGTAATTTCTACATGTGGCCATGGGGAAGACGCGATAACATTTCCGCATCACGAAGTATCCAAAGAACACTTCACAAAGGACGGTCGCCTCGCCGATGATGCGCGCAGTTCTTGGCGGTCGGGTATCAGGAGAAAGGGATGTTTATTCGGTTAATGGCCGCCGCTGCGGGCGCCGGGGCCATTTTCATCAGCGCCGGCGGTTTGGCCGCGGCGGCGCCCTTGACATCGCAGGGCGACAACGGCGGCGGCCTCGAGGAAATCGTGGTCAGCGCGCAGCGCCGGGAGGAGTCCGCACAGAATGTGGGCATCGCCATGTCGGTGCTCTCGGGGCAGACCCTGGCGGACAAGTCCATCAGCTACGTCAACGATCTGCAGAACGCGGTCCCCAATCTGCAGGTAGAGCCGGCGTTCGGCAGCAGTCAGCCGCAGTTTCGTCTGCGAGGCGTCGGTTTCATCGACTATACCTCGAATAACACGTCGCCCGTCGGTGTCAGCCTGGATGGCGTGGCATTTGCCCTGCCCATCCAAACCCAGGGGCAATTGTTCGACATCGATCGCATCGAAGTATTGCGCGGTCCTCAGGGCACCCTGTATGGCCGCAATACCACGGGTGGGGAGATCAATTTCATCAGCAACCGGCCGACCGCGGACCCGCATGCGGGAGTCTCGCTGGAGTACGGTTCTCACAACGAAGTGAATGCCGAGGCATTCGTATCCGGCGGCATTTCCGAGGGTCTGCTGGGGAGGTTTGCGGTCGCCACGGAACAGGGCGGGGCGTGGCAGCGCAATCGAGTCACAGGGCAATCGCTCGGTGACAAAGACAAGATCGCCGTCAGGGGTCAATTGCAGTGGGATCCGGCCGGGGCACTCGATTTTCGGCTCGGCGCGCACTGGGGGCAGGACAAATCGGATGAACAAGGACTGTATTTGCTGCAGCCGTTCACTCCGGGCAGCGGACCGCCGGCCATCCCGGCGGACACCTCGCGATACGCCACCGGCTGGGCACTGTCCCCGGCATTCGCCAAACTCATCGGCCTCAATGCGAACTCCAAGCCAGGCCTCGACAACAGCAACGACGGAGTCGACCTGACCGCCAACATCGATTTTGGCGGCGCGAAACTCACCAGCATCACCGCGTACAACAAACTCATCAGACGTGAATATGCGGACTGGGACGCCACGCAATTCAACGACTCCGATGAGTACTTGAACAGCGATCTCGACGTGTTTTCACAAGAGCTGCGCCTTGCGGCGAGCAGCGGTGCTTTCGGCTGGGTGGCCGGCGTCTTCTACTCGCACGAAGATCTTCATGAGGATTTCTATTCCGATCTCACCGATCGGCTTGGCGGCATCGCGGTGACCACTTATGGCCAGGTCGCCAATTCCCTGGGAGTTTTCGCACAAGGCAACTATCAGATTACCGATACCCTGAAGGCGACGCTTGGAGTCCGCGAGGATCACGAGAATCGTGAACTGATCGATCTCAACACCGCGTTTCTGCCAGGAGCGCCGTCGCTGACAGGCGGTGCCCTCGGCGGCTCAATCACGTCGAACTTGCCCTCCGGAAAAGCCGAGCTCGACTACAACCCCTTATCGGGGACGTTGCTCTATGCGAGCATCAGCCGAGGAGTCAAGTCGGGCGGTTTCACCGCGCACAACACGGTCACCGCGCCGGCGGCGGATCCGTTCGAGCCGGAAAAACTCACCGCCTACGAAATCGGCGCGAAGTCAGACGTGACCCGCACGCTGCGCGTGAATACTTCCGTCTACTACTATCGCTACAAGGATCAACAGATCCTGGGCAAGGTTTTCGACAACGCGTCGCAGTCCTTCATCGGCCGATTCGTGAATGCCAACTCGCGCATCAGCGGCGGTGAAGTGGATCTGGAATGGCGCCCGCTGGCGGCAATCTCGATTTCACAATACGCGGGATTCGCGGAAGGCTACTACACCAGCAAGCTGCTGGATGTTCCCCTGAACCCGGCGCTGCCGCCCGTCGACTACAACGGCAGACCCGAAAGCTTCCCCAAATGGAGTTATGGCGGGGATATCAGCTATTCCTGGGAATTGGGCGCGTTCAGCCTGACCGCTGAATCAAACTACAGTTTCCACGACACCTACAGTCAATTTTTCCTGCTCGGCAGCAACGATTTCACCATTCCCAAATACTGGCTGGCGAATGCAAATCTATCCTTGGCGCCGGCATCGGGTGCACCTTGGACGGTGACCTTGTGGGGCCGAAACATCTTTGACAAGTCGTACGATCTCACGCGGAATTTTTTCCTGCCGAGCGGCGAAGTCGCCGCGGCGGGCGAGCCTACGACGATCGGCATTCGAGTGACTTACAAATATTAGGACCCCGCTCCCAGGAAGTGTCATGCGGAAAATTCTCGGCGTCATTTTAGGGCTGGTGATCCTGATCATTGTCGGTGCCTGGCTCAAACTGCGGGGACCCGATATCCCGTTCGAGACTCTGGAGGCGAAGTACGCCAAATCGGACTCACACTTCGTGGATCTGACCGGCGGCTATCGCGTGCACTATCGCGAGGATGGCGATCCGAGCGCGCCGTTGCTGGTGCTGCTGCATGGATTCGCGGATTCTTTCACGACCTGGGACGGCTGGGTGCGCGAACTGCAGCCGCGGTATCACGTCATCAGCTTGGATTTTCCCGGCCACGGATTGACGCGCGCTCCGGAGGGCAGCCCTCTCAACGCCGACGCCCTGGCCGACTTTGTGGACGCCTTTGCGGCGAAGCTGCAGCTGCCGAAGTTTGCAGTGGCGGGCAATTCCATGGGAGGCGGCGCGGCGTGGGAACTGGCCGTGCGCCATCCGGATCGAGTCAACGCACTGATTCTGGTCGACGCGGCCGGATTCGCGAATGACAAACCGCCTGGCGATGAGCCGCTGGGTTTCAAGATTCTGCGCTACCGCATCGGCCGCAAAGTCTTGAGCAAGATCGACAATCGGCCTTTGATCGAACAGGGTCTTAAGGCCGACGTCTACGATAAATCGCTGATTACCCCCTTCATTATCGACCGCTTCGCAGAGTTTCAGCGCGCGCCCGGCCATCGCGAGATACTGATGAGCGTCAATTTGGGGCCGCGAGCGGCCTCAACCGCGGAACTGTTATCCACGATCAAGGTGCCCACCTTGATCTTGTGGGGGGAGAACGACCCGCTGATCGAACCCGCGGCGGCAAAAAAATTCGCTGCGGCGATTGCGGGATCGAAATTGATCACCTATCCGAAAGCCGGGCACTTGCCGCAGCTCGAGATCCCGGAGCGCTCGGCGGCGGATGTGGCGGCTTTCTTGAAGGCCGGGGTCATCTAGGCGGGATCGGGTAGCCGGAATCAGGTAGGCGGTATCATGTAATGATGGTGCGAGACTATCTGGGCAACCCGCTCACCCCGCAGCGCGACAGCACGCTGCGAGCGATCGATGATTTCATCGAAGGCTACCTGGCATACGAGACTCGCGCCGAACGCATCTTGATCGCCGCCGACGCGGATCCCGAGTCCTGCATGGCCAACGTCTACGCCGGGATGCTGTGGATGCTGCTCGAGGCACCGGATGCCGCTTCGCGTGCCGCGAAGTATCTAACGGCGGCTGAGCGCTCGGCGCCGCGCGCGACGCCCCGCGAAAAGCTCAACACGGCGATGCTGCGGGCCTGGGCCGATGATGATCTCGAACGCACGATCCGCTTGTGCGATCAAGTGTCGGATGAGTTTCCGCGGGATCTCGCCATCGTCAAGACGCACCAGTATTTCGAATTCAATCGCGGCAACGCCGCGGAGATGCTGCGGGTTGCCTTGAAATCCGGCGCGGCGAGCGGCGATATACCCTATATCTACGGCATGAAGGCCTTTGGATACGAGCAATGTCACCTGCTCGATGAGGCGGAGTCCGAGGCGCGCGCCGGCCTGGCGATGCGTCGCAAGGAACCCTGGGCTCAGCATGCGCTGGCGCATGTGTTCTTGACGCGCGGCCGCGTCGACGACGGCGCGCAATTCCTGGAAGACGCCGCGGACACGTGGTCCGGGCTGAACTCCTTCATGCTTACCCACATTTGGTGGCATTTGGCGCTGTTCTACATAAGCCAGGGCCGCGAGGCCGAGGCGTTGAATTTGTACGACGAGCATTGCTGGGGAATCGCCAAGCACTATTCGCAGGATCAGGTTGGTGCCGTCTCGTTGCTCGCCCGGTTCGAAATAGCAGGCATCGATGTCGGGACGCGCTGGCAGGATCTCGGCGATCATCTGGCGGCGCGGGCAGTCGACACCGTTCAGCCGTTTTTGTCGCTGCAATACCTTTATGGGTTGGCGCGGGCTCGCCGGCCGGAAGCCGAGACGCTGCTCGAGTCAGTTCGAGCGCACGCGGAGCGTGCGCCGGCCTTTACCCGCACCGTCTGGCGGGAGGTGGCGCTGCCCGGTTGCGAAGGCTTGTACTCCTATGCGCGCGGCGACTACGACCGCGCCTGGCATCGCTTGAGCATTGCGGTGCCGCGCATGGCAGAAGCCGGCGGCAGCCACGCGCAGCGCGACCTGTTCGAGCAGGTCTTGCTGGATGCATCTCTCAAGAGCGGCCGATTGGCCGGCGCGCAGCGCACGCTGGAACTGCGGCGCATCGCCGATCCTTTCGGCGTCCCGGTCAATTCAGCGCTGGCTGCCGTGTACGGCAAGCTTGGCTTGAGTTCCCTCGCCGATCAGGCGCGCAGCCGGGCCGCGCTCACCCGCGCCCGCCATCCCCCGAGAGAATCATGAATCGCGATCCGACGGAGAATTTGTTCAGGATCATCGAGACACGCCGGGAAGAAATGGTTGAGCTGGCGCAGGACTTGATTCGCTTCCCAACCATCAATCCGCCGGGGGAGGCCTATCAACCCTGCGCGGAATATATCGGCCGGCGTTTGCAGGCCCGCGGCTTCGCGGTCGAGTATGTTCGTGCGTCCGGCACACCGGGAGATACGGAGCGCTACCCGCGCATCAATGTCGTCGCGCGGCGGGAAGGCAGTGCCGCCGGACCGTGCGTGCATTTCAACGGCCATATCGATGTGGTGCAAACCGGCGCCGGTTGGACGATGGACCCCTTCGCCGCGCTGGTCAGAGACGGCAAAGTCTATGGCAGGGGCGCCTGCGACATGAAGGGGGGACTCGCGGCGGCCATTATCGCCGCCGAAGCGCTGATCGATTCAGGTGCGAAGTTGCCCGGAACGATTGAAATTTCTGGAACGGTGGACGAAGAGTCCGGCGGCTACGGCGGCGTTCACTATCTGGCGGAGCGCGGTTGGTTTTCTCAGCCGCGTGTCGATCACGTGATCATTCCCGAACCCCTCAACGTCGATCGAGTGTGCATTGGTCACCGCGGCGTATGGTGGGCGGAAATCGCGACCCATGGCCGCATGGCGCATGGTTCCATGCCTTTTTTGGGCGATTGCGCGGTTCGCCACATGAATGCCTTTATCGACCGCCTGGAAACGGATCTTTACCCCAAACTTGCTGCACGGCGCACCGACATGCCGGTCGTTCCGTCCGGTGCGCGGCATTCGACGCTGAACATCAATTCCATTCATGGCGGCCAGGCCGAGACCTTGGGTTTCCCCGCCCCTTGTGTGCCGGACTCGTGCCGAATTGTCATTGACCGCCGCCTGCTGATTGAAGAGAGCATGGACAGCGTCAAGGGCGAGGTGCGCACGCTGCTGGAGCAACTTGCCGGCGAACGCAAGGGCTTCGCCTATGAGCTTCGCGACATTTTCGAGGTGCAACCGACCATGGCGGATCGCAACGGACCGGTCGCACGCAGCACTGCCGCCGCCATTCAACGCGTGCTGGGCCGCCCGGCGGAATTCATTTGTTCGCCGGGGACATACGATCAGAAGCACATCGATCGCATCGGCAAGCTTAAGGACTGCATTGCCTATGGCCCGGGGATTCTCGACCTCGCCCACCAACCGGACGAGTATGTGCTGATCGATGACATGGTCAACGCCGCAAAGGTCATGGGCGCGGCGGCGCACGCCTTGTTGCTGGGTACCGCATGATCTCGTCGCGGCAGCGCCGTTGACGCGCCCTGTGCTATCGGCGCTGGCTGTGCTCGGGGCGCTGCTGCTCTCGCCGGGCTCGGCTCCGGGCGCGCAGCGGATGATCATCGGCACGCAACTCGAGCCGCCCGTTCTTGATCCGACCGCCAATCCCGCGGCCGCCATTTCCGAAATGTTGTACGGCAACGTGTACGAGGGCCTGGTGCAATTCGCTGCGGACGGCGGTGTGCTGCCGATGCTCGCGTTGTCATGGGACATCTCCGACAACGGGCTCAGCTATGTATTTCATTTGCAGAAGGGCGTGCGCTTCCACGATGGCGCCGCCTTTGATGCCGCGGCGGCTAAGTTTTCGCTGGATCGCATCGTGGCCCCCGGCTCCATCAACCCACAGCGATCGCGCCTGAGGGCGATTCGCGCCGTCGAGGTGATTGACCCTGAGACATTGAGATTGGTGCTCAGCCGTCGCTCCGGCGGGCTGCTGCAGTCGCTTGCGTTCGGATCGGCGGTGATGCTGTCGCCGTCCTCGACCAACAATGCCGTGCAGCCAATCGGCACCGGACCGTTTCGTTTCTTGCGGTGGCGGCGCGGCGACTCCATCACTCTGGAGCGCAATCCGGACTATCAGGGCGTGCCCGCGGCGTTGAACCAAGTTACTTTCAAGTTCATCACCGATCCGACCGCGGCCTTTGCTGCGCTGATGGCCGGCGACGTGGACGCATTCTCCAATTATCCGGCGCCCGAGAGTTTTGCGCAGTTTGCCGTGGATCGTCGCTTCAAGGTATTCACCGGAACCACGGAGATGGAGGTGGTGCTGGGGCTCAACGAGCGTGTGGCGCCGCTGCGCAATGTGCTGGTGCGCCGCGCGATTTCCCATGCTTTGGATCGGCGCGCCATCATCGATGGCGCCATGTTCGGTTATGGCATCCCGATCGGCAGTCATTTCCCGCCGCGCAATCCCGCCTACGTCGATCTGACCGGCGTGTACCAGCATGACACGCTTAGGGCCACGGAGCTGTTGACCCAGGCTGGGTACCCTGACGGCTTCTCACTCACGCTCAAGCTGCCGCCGCCCAGTTACGCGCGACGCGGCGGCGAGATTGTGGCCGCGCAACTGGCGCAGATCGGGATTCGCCTCAAGATCGAGAATCTCGAATGGGCGCAGTGGCTCGATCAGGTTTACACCCGCCATGACTTCGACATGAGCATCGTAGGTCATGCGGAACCATTGGACTACGACATCTACGCCCGCGATGATTATTACTTCGGCTATTCCAATCCCGAGTTCAAGGCGCTGATTGCAGCTCTGGATGACAGTGTTGACGCCGCTGCGCGCAAAGACCTGCTGCAACAGATTCAGCGCAAACTCGCCACCGACGCGGTCAACGGCTTTCTGTTCCAGTATCCGCGATTGGATATCTGGAATGCGCATGCTCACGGTATCGGCTTCGATAACGTGCTCGGCGTGGTCGACGTTACCCGCGCCTATTTTGACGGCGCTGCTCTTATTCGCCATGACGACGAACTCGCGACGACACCGGCGTTTCGCCTGCCATCATTCAGGATCGCCGGCATCCTCTTTTCCGTGGGAGCACTGACCCTATTGGTCTTGTGTTTGCGCCGCTTCGGCAGTGCGTACATTGCCGAGCGCGTGGCGGTGCTGCTCGCGACGCTGCTGGCGGCGACCGTCATCGTGTTTGTCATCGTTCAGGTGGTGCCCGGCGATCCCGTGCGATACATGATGGGGCTACAGGCCGAGCCTGAAACTGTGGCGGCAATGCGTCACCAACTCGGATTGGACGCGGGTCCCTGGCAGCGCTATTTGTCGTGGGTCGGCGGATTGCTGCATGCGGATTTCGGTTTGAGCTACACCTACCGCATTCCAGTCAGCGCGCTGCTGGCTGAGCGGCTGCAAGTGTCGTTGCCGCTCGCCGTCTACGCGCTGGCGCTCTCCACCTTCCTGGCGTTTCCCATCGCTCTATACGCCGCCGCAAGACGAGGGCGCGTCGGCGATGCCGTTGTCAGCGGCGTGACGCAGTTGGGCTTGGCGGTGCCGAATTTCTGGCTGGGGATGCTGCTGGTGCTGCTTTTTGCGATCGGGCTTCGGTGGGTGTCCGCCGGTGGATTCCCCGGATGGCAGGCAGGGTTCTGGACGGCCGTGAAAGCCTTGACGCTGCCCGCCGTGGCGCTCGCCATGCCGCAGGCCGCGATCCTCGCGCGGGTGCTGCGCGGCGCACTCATCGATACGCTGCACGAGGACTATATTCGCACGGCGCGCGCAAAGGGCGCCGGTGAGTGGCGGGTCCTGGTGCGCCACGCTCTGCCCAACGCACTGGTGCCGGTGCTGACGATTCTCGGCATGCAGTTCTCTTTTCTCCTCGCCGGCGGCGTCATCATCGAGAATGTATTTTTTCTGCCGGGTTTGGGGCGCTTGGTGTTTCAAGCCATCGTGCAACGCGACCTGATCGTCGTGCAGAGCGTGGTCGTGGTTTTGGTCTTCGCCGTGGTGACGGTGACCTTTTTGGTCGATCTGGGCTACGTCCTGATCAACCCGCAGTTGCGGGGGCGCGGCACGTGACGCTTGGGTCGCGCAACACCAGCCTCATCGCCGGTGCCTGCATCACCGGCTTCTTTGTCGCGGTGGCGGCAATCGCGCGCTTCTGGACGCCGTTCGATACCGGCATCCTGTCCATTGCCGACAAGCTGCGGCCGCCCAACGCGCGGCACTGGTTCGGTACCGATCAGCTGGGCCGCGACGTATTGTCGATGATCATGTTGGGAGCGCAAACATCGGTCGGCGTGGCGCTGCTGTCGGTGGTCATCGGTGCGCTCGTCGGCGTGCCGCTGGGATTGCTCGCCGCCGCACGGCGCGGGTCGACCGACGAGATCGTCATGCGCGGCAACGATTTGATATTTGCCTTTCCGGCGCTGCTGCTCGCGATTTTGATCACCGCAGTGTTCGGTCCGGGCGCGGTCAACGCCATTATTGCGATCGGAATTTTCAACATTCCGGTGTTTGCACGAGTGACTCGCGCAGGGGCGCTGCAGCAATGGACCCGCGACTACACCCTGGCCGCGCGGGTCGCGGGCAAGGGTCCGCTGCGCATCTCCGCCGAGCACATTCTGCCGAATTTGGCAGGTTTGCTGATCGTCCAAGGGACCATCCAGTTTTCACTCGGCGTCATCGCGGAAGCAGGTTTGTCGTACGTGGGATTGAGCGCGCAACCGCCGACGCCAAGCTGGGGCCGCATGCTCAATGAAGCGCAAACCTTGACGGCGCTGGCGCCATACCTCGCGCTTTTCCCGGGGTTCGCGGTGCTGCTGTTCGTGTTGGGGCTCAATCTTCTCGGCGAAGGCTTGCGTCGCCGCGTCGGGCGCGCGGCATGAGCGCCGCGAATCTGCTGGAAATCGCTGATTTAAACGTCGTCATCGATGCGACGCGCGTTGTTAAAAATCTGTCGCTCGAACTGCGCGCGGGCGAAATTCTCGGGTTGGTGGGTGCATCGGGATCGGGAAAATCGCTGACGGCGCTTAGCATCGTGCGGCTCTTGCCGGAGCGTGCCGCGTGCACGGGAGTGGTACGTTTGAACGGCACGACGCTGAGCTCGATGCCTGAGTCGCAGATGCAGGCGATTCGCGGCCGCGATATCGGCATGGTGTTCCAAGAGCCCATGAGCGCATTGAATCCCCTGTTGCGCATCGGCGATCAGGTCGCGGAAACCGTGAGATTGCACCGTCAGGCGACCGATGCCGAGGCGCAAGCCGCGGCACGGGACGCGCTGAACCTGGTGGGATTGCCAGGTGAGCAGGGAGCGCTCGAGAGGTTTCCGTACGAGTTGTCCGGTGGTCAGCGCCAGCGCGTGGCCATTGCCATGGCGATCGTCATGTCGCCACGGCTGCTCATTGCGGACGAACCCACGACGGCTTTGGATGTCATCACCCAAGCGCGCGTGCTGCTGCTTCTGCAGGAATTGGCGCGCAGCCGCAATATGGGCCTGCTCTTGGTGACGCACGATCTTGCCGTTCTCGCGCAGCTTGCCGATCGCGTCGCCGTGATGCATCAGGGCGAGATTGTCGAGCAGGCGCCGACAGCACAGATCTTGCGCAAGCCGCGCGACGCCTATTCCGCGGCACTATTGGCGGCCGCTGGCTTGCAGCCGAAGCGGTCCAAGGTAAGCCGCGATGCGGCACCGGCCATACTGCAAGTGCGGGGCATCGTGCGGGAATATCCCCGCAAACGGACTTCGTTGTGGCATCGAGCGGCGCCGCTGCGGGCGGTCGACGATGTCTCTCTGGCCATTCATGCCGGCGAGACGGTCGGCTTGGTGGGTGAGTCGGGTTCCGGCAAGTCGAGCTTGCTTCGTGTCGTCCTTGCACTCGAACCGGCCCAGGCGGGCCAGGTCAAGTTGCTCGGCGAGGAGTTCCTGAGCGCCAAGGGCGCGACACTGAGTCGCTTGCGGCGCTCCATCCAGGCGGTTTTCCAAGATCCTTACGGCAGCTTCGATCCGAAGTGGACCGTGGGGCAGCTGATCGCCGAGCCGTTCTTTCTTTTGGGTTCGCCGCCTTCCGCGGGCGAGCGACGGCGCAAGGTAGCGGCGGTTCTGGAGCAGGTCGGGCTGTCCGCGGGCGTTGCGGAGCGACTGCCGCGCGATTTTTCCGGCGGCGAGCGCCAGCGGATTGCGATCGCGCGAGCGCTGATCACTGAACCCGCCGTGATCGCATTCGACGAGGCCGTCTCAGCGCTCGACGTTCTGATCCGCGAGCAGGTCTTGAAGCTTCTTGCCGAACTCGCCGAGCGTCTCAAGGTATCGTATCTTTTCGTGTCGCATGACTTACACGTCATCAGAGCCATTGCCGACCGCGTTTACGTGATGCAGCAGGGCCGCATCGTGGAGGAGGGTAACGCGGATGCCGTGTTCGCCTCGCCGCGTCATTCGTACACTCGGGCACTGCTCGCGGCCAGCCCTGGGAGGAGCTTGTCTGAGCGGCCCATCAACGAGGCAGGCCGTTAAGTGACTGCGCCGCGTCTCGCCGCCGCGAAATTGATCCGGCTCAATCGCCGTGGTCACTTTATCGTCAGGACCGTTGCCGTCTTGTTCTGTCTGGCTGCGCTGATCGCCTTGTTCTGGGCGGAGCAGGATTCGCTCCGGCCGGCGCTCAAATGGGTGCGGCTGCACGGCTTGCTCTGTGCGGGCCTTGCCGCGGTCGGCAGCGCGCTGTCGATCGCGCGGCGTCGCGCGCTCAAACGCGCTGAATTCGCGCGATCCTGGTTGGCGGCCGTTCCCGTGCGGTCATCGACGGCACGATGGGAATCGCTCGCGATCGAAACGTTTCCCGCGATCGCCGCCATCGGCCTGCTCGCAGTCTTTGGCGCGGCATGTGCACTGGTACTGGGACTGGCGGGGCACGCCGAAATCTTCGCGCCGCTTGCGATTGCAGCCTACTCAAGCGGCGGTATTGCGGTCGGGATCGTCGGCAGTTATCTCGTGCCGCAGCCGAAGCCCGTGATTCTGCCGCCCGGCTCGAGATATGTCCCTCACCAAAAGGCCAGACGGGCGGCGGACGTTCGCCCCTCGCTGCGCGCGCTCGGGGCTTGGCCGATTCGCCAGATGTTCGCGTGGGCGCAACCCAAAGTCGTGTCGCGCGCCTTGATTCCGATTCTTGTCATGATGCCGCTGGGTACGACAGCGGATGTTGCCATGGTGGTGATCGCCATGTTCGTAACCATGGGCGCGCTGTTGCTTTTATGGTCGGCGGTTATCCTGGCGAGCCGCGCGGCGCGCAGCTGGTTGGCACCACTGCCGGCGCGGCGCGGCGTCGCGATACGCGCGTTTCTGCTGCCCGCCTGCGCAGTGATCGTCGCGGCCAGTGCCATTGAGGCACTGCTCCTGCTGGTTTTCAATGTTCCGTACCGCACCTCGGCGCAGGTAGGAGCATGCACAGCTGTAATCGGCTGTCTGACGGTGGGCGGTGCCCTCGTTTGGAACCTTCGCGATAGGCGCGCGCCATGACCGGCCCCATCCTGGAGATCCGCGAACTGCGTGCGGGGTATGGGCCTCGGACCGTGCTCGAAAACATTTCAATGACTCTGTACGCGGGCGATTGGTTTGTCCTGCTGGGTCCCAACGGCTGCGGCAAGAGCACGCTGCTCGATTGCGTGGTCAGCCGCCTGCTCCCGTCAGGGGGCGAGATTTGCATCGCGGGACACTCGCTGCGCACCGACCCATACGACGCCAAGCTGCAACTCGGGTACGGCTGCGCGCCCGATGTGCTTCCGGGCCTTTTGACCGCTCGGCAATGCTTGGAAGTGCATGCCGGCGCCAAGGGAATGGCGGCGATCGGCGATGATTTGTTTGCGCTCGCCGATGAGCTGAAGTTTACGGCGTATCTCGAGTCATTCGTCGATACGTTGTCCCTGGGGACGCGTCAAAAGCTCGCGGTCCTGTTGGCATTGGTGGGCGACCCCCAGTTGATCGTTCTCGACGAGGCGTTCAACGGCCTCGACCCGGCCAGTGCGCTGGTGCTGAAGCGCAATCTGCGCGCCCGTATCGAACGGCGCCGTGGCGCGCTGCTGCTCGCAACGCATTCCCTGGATATCGTCGAACACTATGCGGATCGCGCCGCAGTCTTGATCGACGGCAGACTCAAGCACGCCTGGTCCAAGGACGAACTGCAGCGGTTGCGGGCAAAGGGCGGCGATTTCGAAGCCGCGTTGGCGGGGGCGAGCGGCGAGCCTGACTGAGCATTCCAAACTCGAACAGGCTCCTAAGCGCCTCACTGCAAGAGCGTCCAAGCCAGCAACGCAGCCTTCTTTTGATCGGCGCCCCAGGGCGGTCCTTGGTCCCTGCCGAGCCTATTCACAATATCGAGTATTCGATCAAGGGGCATGCACAGGGACTTGCCGGCGTGAGCTTCCAGCTCGCGGGCCGGTATGCGCCGCACCTGCAGGCGGCATTGCTCCGCGGCCACGAACAGCGCGTTTCTAAAGTGGTCGCCATCGGCCGCATGTATCAATGCATGCGATGCCAGAATCGCCTGCAGCGAAGCTTGTTTGCGGCTGGACGAATCGACGATGCCGACCGACCTCAGGGAAATATCGCGTTCCTTCAATTCCTCGAGCTGGGCGCGAAGGGCTGCCTGCGCCATGCTGGTCGCGACCGCCATGTATCCGTCCAAACGGCCGGTCGCTTCTTCGACGCAGAGAAATTCGACGGCGTGATACGGCTGCTTGGACTCGAGATCATGATCATCGATCAATTGGACGCGTGATCGCGCCAGTAGCTTTGGGTCGGCCGCGGTGCCGCCGAGCACGACCATGGCCGCCCAACCCGAGTGGGGAGAGAACCCAATTGCCGCCGTTTGCGCTGCCATGGAATCCGGTCAACATCATTGGCTGAAATGCACCGCGCGGGCGATGGCGCGCGCCAGGCAATCCGCGGCGGCAGATCCGATACGCCCGATCTGCGCGGCACGCAGCAGCTCCTCACCAAGCGCCAACTCTGCGCTCCCCAGCGCGAAAACCGTGTCGCCGTCGAAAGGAGTGTGCGCCGGGCGCACCGCACGCGCAATTCCGTCCTGGGCCATCATGGCAATCCGCTTGCATTCCACCGTGCTCAAGTCGGCGTTGCACGCGACCACGGCGATCGTTGTGTTGGCGCCGGGCTTAAGGCGGCCGATTGCCAGCAAGCGCGCTTCGTCGGGCGCAGGATCGCTCACGTCCATGCGGCTTTGCGGCGGTCCGCTGCCGCCGAACTCCCTCTGCAATTCAAAGGGCCACGCCCAATAGGTTTTGCCGTCCGGCATGAGAGCCGAGCCGATGGAATTGACTGCCACCAGCGCGCCGACAACCAATCCGCCCTGCAAGTCCAGCGAGGCTGAACCGATGCCGCCCTTGCGCAGGCCGGCCAAGGCACCCCGGCCCGCGCCCACTGCTCCTAAGGCAAACTCCGCCTTGGCCGCGCTCAAGGCGCCGACCCCCAAGTCCCAGTACGGCGGCGATAGTCCCCAGTTCTTGTCGCCCCCATTGGCGAGATCGTGCAAGACAGCGCAGGGAACGATGGGGATGGGCGGCGATCCTGGCCGCAGCTGCCAGCCAATACCCCGCGCCGACAACGACGCCGCGACGCCATCCGCGGCAGCCAAACCAAATACCGAGCCGCCCGCGAGCACCACCGCATGAGCGCGGCCAACCAGGTTTTCCGGGGCGAGCGCCTCGGTCTCGCGCGTCCCTGGACCGCCGCCGCGCACATCCACGGCCGCCGCCCAACCGGTCTCACAGAGCACCGCGGTGATGCCGGTCCGCACGGTTTCGTTCGTGGCGTGGCCGACCTTGAGTCCCGCGATATCGGTAATGAGATTCCTTGGTCCGGGGCGAAACACGGCGGAGCCTAACGGGGCTGTGCCGCGATGACCGCCAGTCCTTGCAGTACCAGATCCGGCACGATCTCGCCATGCGCGCGCATCGTTCCCGCGATCATGCTGGCGTCGCCCCCGGTGATGAATAGTTTGGGCGGCGTGCCGGTGCTTTCCTCGATTACCTGGCAGGCGTGGTCCGCCATGCCGGCCAGCGCAAATACCGCGCCCCGCGACACGGCGGCGATGGTGTTGTTCGCCAGTACACCCGCCAGAGACGGCGTGCTGTTGAAAGCGGCTTTCGCGATGTCGCTGGTGTTGTTCATCAGTTCTTCGCGCATCATATGGATGCCGGGCGCAATGAGGCCGCCCAGATGCTGGCCTTTGGAATCCACGGCGTCGACCTTGACCGCAGTCCCGGCATCCACCACGCAAAGCGCGGTGTGGGCCCTGGTCCACGCGCCGATCAACGCCAGCCAGCGGTCAGCCCCCAGCAGCGATGGGTCGAGGTAACCGCTGGTGAGCCCGTCGTATTCCCGTGATGCCGTTATGAATTCGATATCGACGCGAAATGTTTTCTTCGTGAGCCGGGTGAGCATTTTTGCCATTTCAGGACCGGCTACGTTCGACACCAACACCCGGCTCGGCTTTTGACCCGACTCGAACAGCGTTGTGGTCCAAATGCCCGGCTTGGCATCGCGATGGACCACGGCCTGCTGGTCGGACAGCCCGGTGCTGGTGAGCCAGGCCCACTTCAGGCGCGTATTGCCGACATCGATCACCAGAATCATTCGTAACTCATTGCCTTAAGTGTCGTCGAACACGCCGCCAAGCGCGCAAGGATAGCATCGTAACCGGGAATCTTCGTCGGTTAGCCGCTAAACTGGCGTTGGGATGTCAGCAAACGAGCCGTTATGTCGGATTTGAAGCAGGCCATTCGGGACGTGCCGGATTTCCCGCGCACGGGAATCTTATTCCGCGACATCGCGCCCTTGCTGCGCGATCACTTCGAGGCCACGGTCAGTGCGCTGGATGCGCTGTTGAGCGCTCAAGAATGGAATGAGATCGACGCATTGGCGGGAATTGAGTCGCGTGGATTCATCTTGGGTGCCGCGCTGGCCGTCCGCAAAGGAAAGGGATTTGTCCTGGTCCGCAAGCAGGGTAAGTTGCCTCCGCCGGTGGTCGATGTGGCATACGACCTAGAATACGGCTCGGGCGTCCTGGAGATGCAAAGGGGCAGCGGCCGCGTGGTTCTCGTCGATGACGTTCTGGCGACCGGCGGCACCATGGGAGCCGCCGCCGATCTCTGCGATCGCGCGGGCTATCAGCTCAAGGCAGTCATGGCATTGATCGATCTGCGCATCGTCCCGGATTTTTCGTGGCGGAATTTGCGGCTACGCGCCTGCGTAACCTACTAGGCGACGGGACATGGCTGACCTGCCGAGTACGCTCGTGGTGATGGCACTGGCCGTGGAGTCCTCGGGTGTGTTCGAGGCGGCCGCAGTGCCGGTGCTGTATTGCGGCGTGGGCAAGGTCAATGCGGCCATAGCGCTTACCAAAGAACTATCCCGTTACGCACAGCGGGGACAAGAAATGCCGTTGGTGGTGAATTTCGGTTCCGCGGGAAGCCGCTGCTTCGCAACCGGCACGCTGGTGGCGTGCCAGGAATTTGTACAGCGCGACATGGATGTCAGCGGATTGGGTTTCGCGCTCGGGGTGACGCCGTACGATGAAGCGCCCCCTTCGCTGCTGTTCGATCCGGTGTTCACGCAATTGCCCTCCGCCGTTTGCGGCAGCGGGGATTCATTCGCGACGACAACCGACATCGAAGTTGAGTGCGCCGTGATCGACATGGAGGCCTACGCCTTGGCCAAGGTCTGCTGGCATGAAGATGCCAGATTTGCCTGTGCAAAATATGTGACCGACGGTGCTGATCCCGCCGCCGCAGACGACTGGCGGCGCAACGTGCACTTGGCGGCCGAGGATTTCCTGCAATTGTTTCGCGGTCTTTAAGAAATCGAGGGTACGATGAAATACGGTCTGCCGTTGTGCTGTGGATTGCTCCTCATGTCTTCTCAGGGCCTGGCTGCGAACGATCCGACCAACACCCCTACGGTGCTGCTCATCTCCGTGGACGGCATGAAGCCGGAAGCCGTTATCGATGCGCAGAGCCATGGCTTGAAGGTTCCCCATCTGCGCGCCTTCATGGCGGATGGCGCCTACGCCGGCGCGGTGCGAGGCGTGCTGCCCACCCTGACCTATCCGAGCCACACCACCCTGCTCACAGGCGCCTCCCCTGCCAGGCACGGCATCATTGACAACACGACGTTCGATCCGCTGCTGCGTAATCAACGCGGCTGGTATTGGTATGCCGAAGATATCAAGGCGCCGACACTCTGGGACGCCGCGGCCGCGGCACGCCTGACAACCGCCAATATCTACTGGCCGGTGAGCGTGGGGGCGAAGATCACCTACAACCTGCCGCAGATCTGGCGCGCCGGTACCGACGATGATCTAAAGCTGCAGCGCGCGTTGAGCACACCGGGATTGGAGCAGGAACTCTCGGCGGAACTTGGCCGCTACCCCGGCGGAATGGAAGAAACGGTGGCGGAAGATGAAATCCGCGCGCGCTTCGCCATTCGCCTGCTGGAAAAAAAGCATCCCGGATTCTTCACGGTGTATTTGACGGGATTGGACACGGAAGAGCATGCCTCCGGGCCCTTCAGTCAAAAATCGAACGAAACGCTGGAGCGGCTGGATGCCGTGGTCGGATCGCTGCGGGCCGCCGCAGAGAAGGCGGCGCCGGGTCGCGCGACCGTTTGCGTGGTATCCGACCACGGGTTTGCCGCGATCGAGCACGATGTGAATCTCTATGCCGCATTCCGGGAGGCCGGGCTCTTCAGCGTCGACAAGGACAACAAGGTAACGGACTGGAAGGCAATGCTGTGGCCCGCCGGCGGCAGCGCCGCCGTGATGCTGGCCGACCCCAACGACGAGCAGCTTCGAACCCGCGTCAGGGCGCTGCTCGATAAATTGGCAAGCGATCCTGCCAACGGCATCGACCGAGTCTGGTCTCAGCGGGAAATCGAGCAGGCGCGGGGGTTCCCGAATGCCGCATTCTTGGTTTCGCTCAAGATCGGTTATGAAATGGCGTACGGCCTTGCAATGCCGCTCATCACGAAGCCCAGCAATCTCGGCATGCACGGCTATGTGCCGGAGCGCGCGGAAATGCGCTCATCCTTTTTCATGGTGGGGCCGCAAGTACCAAAGGGTAAATCCTTGGGGGAAATCGACATGCGGCAAATAGCGCCGACATTGGCCAATATTCTGCATATTCGCCTGCGGGGCGCGGAATTGAAGGGAATTGAGCTGAATTAGCGCCGCCCTGCAGCGGCGCTGCATCAATCAGTCATCACGTCCCTCGTGGTTCCGGTCATCGCGGTCGCGGACCCGAGTCAGGAAGTTGTCGACGACAAAGTCGGCCACCGACCTGCCGAGTTTTTCACCGGCATTCTCATCTGTGCGGAAATGCTGACCCGCGAAGATCCGGCTCGCGCTGGCCTCGTTCTCGGCGCCGGCGAAACTGTCGAAGGAGCGGGTGGTCCCGGGAAGCACTTCAGAAGTGACGATCAAATCGAATGGCTTGCGGCCGAACACTGCGTTCAGCACGAACTCGGCACCTGCGCTGATCGTGGCATGAGCGCCTGGATACGACGGATCAGCGGCTGTCTTGGTCGCCTGCGGAAGCCAATTTGGATCCACCAAGGTGTCGGGATTGCCGTCCGTGTCGGCGGCGCGAATCGCGGTTACCGGCCGCCAAAAGTCATAGGTGTACTTGGTGTCGTAAAATGCGATCACTTCGTCGGCAAGGGTGATGTTGAGCAATGCGAACACCCGAGCGCTCTCTGCAGTCGTCAGGTGATGCGCTCGGACCGCCGTCTGAGTGATTTCGTTCCAGTAGTTTTGAATCGCTCCGCCCCAGAACTGGCCGATGAGCTTCTGATCCGCCGTGGCGGTCGTGCTCCCCAGCATCCCCAGCGACTTCACTTCATTGAAAGCGGCGGTGTATTGGGCGCTGGTCAGCGCCGGAGGCGGCCCGAGACGGAATTGGTTCGCGCGCTCCAGGGCGAAGGGAGTGACCTTTGACCAATGCGTGAACGCAGGCGTCGGGAAATTGGGTGGCGTCAATTGGTAGTCTCCAGGGGCACTACCAGGGACAAAGGCAATCAGCTGCGCGGCCGACCCATCGTCGATGCGCAACGCCAGGATGGCCTGCGCAACTGCCTTGCCGACGTCGACGCCTGTGGTCTTGTCGACGCCGTCGGGAATCACTGCCAATGATTGCTCGAGTTGCAGGTCGAATATCGGCTGAGAGGCCGGATACAGCGCTATCAGCGTCTCATGGGCCGCGGCCGCCGCAGCAGCCTCTTGCGAGGCATGCGGCGACACCTGTTCGACATGCACGAGGTAGGGCTTGTGAGTTGCGTCGATCGCGTTCACTGCGTCATAAATCGCAGCGTGCATGATCGCGAAACTACGTGTCGGATGCACGGTCGCCGGCTGCACTCCCGGCATGCGGACGATTTTCAGCAGCGTTTGGTTCCATGCCACCACCGCATCGGTCGATCCCACCGCAGAGTCGGCGTACGAGGCGGCGCTGAATACAAAAAGCGCAGCGCACATGAGTGCGAGCGAGGCGCGTGCTCTCAGCATAGATATCTCCTTCGATTGCGTTTTTGGCTCTCGTGATAGCCGGTCGAGCGCGGCCTCCGCCGCAGGCAAGTCCGGTTACTGTGGAGACTTCGGCACGGAAGGGTTTATTCCAAAACCGCGAAACGTTTCATGCAAAGCAGGTGCGGCGGCAGCTAAAAACCCAGCGCTCCGTTGAGAACCGCCGCCAGGCGCACCGCGGCCTTGAGCAGCTGCGTAGCGGCATCTTTTTCCCCTTGGCGTAGATAGGCCGGCGACAACGAAACCGCTCCTCCGCTCATGCAGGTTGGCGTCGACGGCAGGGCATAGACATCGCGCCGGCCGAGTTCAAATGTGTCCATCGCCCAGCTGCGGGCCGTGCCCAGGCTCCAGTGCTTGATCTCATCGGCACTGAGGCGTGAATCGAGTTGCTCGGCGATTTGCGGGGCGGTGTGCCCCAGCACCTCGACCACGCTCACATCCCAATAGGCATGAAGATTGCTCTGTGCACCCTGCGGCGGAATGAGCCCAATGCAATTGCCACCCCTGTCGTGATGATCGGCGGCGTGCAGCGGCTGATGGAGATCGCCGATGAAGTGAATCAGAAACTTGAGCGCGAGCAACCGCTCGGCGGGCGGCGTGGAAGGACTTTTGAGCTCGGCGGTAAATTCGTCGATTTTGTTGACCACGCAATCTTGCGCAGGTCCCGTGCTCGCCAACTGCCCCGGCGGCAACGCCGGAAACCCGAAGCAGGCATCATCGAGATTCGGCTGATCGATCTCGATGTCCACGAAATGCCAGGCAGCTGTCTCGCGATGCGCGTTGCGGTACTTGTCCGCCCAGGTAGACCGGCCGGCAAAATCCCGCGGCGTCAGCGAATCGGTGTCGCTCGCGAGTAGTGTGTCCAATGCCGCTCGGGCAGTCGGCGACAAGTGCCGATAGGCGACCAGGGCGGTGATTTCGTGGCCGAGGTCGCCCCAGGCGCGAGCCTGCGGGCAGGCCAACGCCGCAATAGCCGCCAAGGTGAGGCAAATCCTTGTCACCTGCTAGGAGACGTCGGTCAGCTGTCTGAAGAGAATGACCCGGGCTTTCTCCCAATCGCGCTGGACAGTTTTCTTCGATGTTCCGCGCTGTGCGGCGATATCCTCGAAGGTATAGCCGCAGAAATATTTCAGGTCCACCACTTCGGCGAGCCGTGCGTCGTGCGTGGCGAGCTCATCCAGCGCCTCGGAAAGGCGCGTGAGCGCCACTTCGTCGGCGTCGGCCGCGTTCAACTCCGTCGGCAACTGGGTAATGTGGAAAGCGGCACCGCGCTTCAGTGCGCGCCGTTCACGCACTAAATCAATGATCAAGCCGCGCATCACTCTTGCCGCATAACCGATGAATCGCTCGCGATCGGGGAACACCGCGTCCCTTTCCGACATGTCCAGATAGGCTTCGTGGAGCAGTGTCGTCGGGCTGATCGACGCCCCAGCGCTGCGCCGCAGCTGCCGCTCGGCCAGCTGCCGCAAATCACTATACAGCGCCGCAAACCGCAGACTGTTAGGGGTATCGGTGTTGATAAGATACTCGGGCCGTGCGCACGACTTGTTTTGGAGAATGCCGAAATAACCTGGCGCTGGCAAATGATGCAATGGCTGAATTTAACAATACGGCGCCGGTCAAAACTGCCCGCCTGGCGGACGAATCACTGGTAAGTGGCGAATGCCGAGTCGCCCGTGTTGCTTAGCAACGTGCCGCGGGCGCATGATTTTCGGCTCGGACGATGATTCTCAAGGGGCATAGGAGCGGTTCATGTCGATATCGAGCAGTGCAGTGGCCATAACCTCAGTCGCGCAAGTTGATCGCGCGGCGCTCGCGTTTCTTTACGAACACCCACAGTGGTTCGCGCAGATATTCGCCGAGTTGGAGCGGCGCAAAGTTCCCTTCGAGAAGATCTTCATACCCGATCATTTTTACGAAGTGGGTCCGCAAACGCCCGCCTTCAGAGTTTTGTTCAATCGCATGAGTCCCTCGGCCAACAGCCGCCAGCACGGCTCCGGTATCTTCCATACTCTGGCCTATCTCGAGCATTTGCAGCTGCACGGCGTGCGCGTCATCAATGGCGCCAAGGCGTTTCGATACGAAATATCCAAGGCTGGTCAAGCGTCGTTGTTGAAATCACTGGGTCTTCGATTCCTGCCCTCGCGCATCATTCACTCCCCTCACCAGGCGGTCGCCGCCGCGGAGGGTTTGCGCTATCCGATCATCGTCAAGGCGAATACCGGCGGCAGCGGCAAGGGAATCACACGCTTCAATACCCAGGGTGAATTGGCCGCGGCGGTCGCGGCCGGACAATTGGAATTGGGCTACGACAGCGTCGCTCTGGTGCAGGAATTCATTCCCGCGCGCGGCGGCTTCATTACACGCGTGGAAACCCTGGGAGGCAAATATTTGTACGCGATCAAGGTGCACCTGACCGGCGAGACATTCGACCTATGCCCCGCCGACATCTGCCAGACATCAACCGGCCAAAGCCTGGAAAATGCCTGCGTCGTCGAAGCCTCGAAGGCTGGGCTCAAAGTCGAAGGTTACCAAGCGCCGCCCAAGGTGATCCAGGACATCGAACGCATCGTGCGCGCCGCCGGCATCGACGTCGGCGGCATCGAGTACATCGTCGATGACCGCGACGGCAACATCTACTACTACGACATCAACGCGCTGTCGAATTTCGTGGCGGATGCGCCGCGGGTCATCGGTTTCAATCCGATCGAGAATCTCGCCGATTATCTTCAGGACGAGGTGCGCCGTGCCGGGTAAAAAGGGAATTCGCTACGGTTACTGGATGCCCGTGTTCGGCGGCTGGCTGCGCAACGTGGATGATGAGCACATGCAGGCCACCTGGGAGTACACCAGCAGGCTTGCACGGCGCAGCGAGGAGATCGGCTTCGATCTTTCGCTGATCGCGGAACTCAATATGAACGACATCAAGGGCATCGATGCGCCCAGTCTCGATGCCTGGTCGACCTCGGCAGCTCTTGCGGCGGTCACGAAAACACTGGAGCTGATGGTGGCGGTGCGGCCAACCTTTCATTTGCCGGCGCTTTTTGCCAAGCAGGCGGCGAATATCGATCGCATCAGCAACGGTCGGCTGGCGCTCAACGTGGTTTCCTCATGGTGGGAGCAGGAAGCCAAGATGTATGGCGTCGATTTCGAACGCCACGATGATCGCTATGGCCGAACCTCCGAATGGCTTGATGTCGTCAATGGCGCCTGGTCGCAGCCGAGCTTCAATCACGCCGGCAAGTACTACCGAACCGAGAACACCGTGCTCGAACCGAAACCGGTGCGCTCGCCGCGGCCGCCGATTTATGCCGGCGGCGAATCGGAGGCCGCGAAAAATTTGATCGCCCAGAAATGCGATGCGTACGTCATGCACGGCGATTCGCCTGAGCACGTGGCGGGCAAAATTGCTGATATGAGCGCGCGCCGCGAAAAATTCGGACTCGGGCGAATGCAGTTTGGAGTCGCCGGTTATGCGTTCACGCGAAAATCCGCAGGCGAAGTAGCCAAGGAGGTCGAGCGCATTACCGACGTGAAGCAAAACGCCAAGGGCTACGCAAACTATCAGCAATGGCTGCAAGGCACGCAGCTCGAACAAAAGATGTCCATTCAGGAATATTCCGTGTCGAACCGCGGCTTGCGCTCAGGGTTGGTCGGCACTCCCTCCCAGGTACAGGATCAGATCGGCAAGTTCGAAGAGGTCGGCGTCGATCTACTATTGCTGCAATTCAGCCCGCAACTGGAAGAAATGGAAATATTCAGCGACAGCGTCATTCGATAGGAGCCTGTTTGAGCACTCAGACAGGTTCCTAGGGTCAAGCGTTGGCGCCGCGCCATTCCGAGCGGCCGCTGGCGCTGCGCTGCGGAGCTTTTGGCGACATGGTGCTGCTGACGGCACTGATTCGAGTTCTATACGCGGAATTTCGCGCGCCCGTCGACATCGTCACCTCCGGATCCTGGAGCGAGCCGCTGCTGCGCGGACAGCCGGGTGTGGGACAGATCTTCAGCATGCGCAGCCGCAAGACTCCATACTGGATGAGCATCGATCAGCAGCGCGTCGTGCGGCAATTGCGCGCCCGCGGCGCGGGTCCCACTTGGTTCTGCGACGGCGATGACGCGGCCAGACCGCTGCTCGAGCGCGCCGGCATCGACTCCGAGTACATGGTGGATGTGAAAGATCACGCATTGTTGCCCGGCGAACATGCCACGCAACAATGGCGTCGGCTGGCGCAGATCATGCCAAGTCGCGGTGCCGCGCCTTGCGCCGACATCGGGACTGTTCTGCCGGGTTGCTATCTCGAGGTGACGGACGCGCAGCGTGCCCAACTTGCCGCCTGGCTCAGGACGCGGGGACTTGCCGATCAACCTTTGATCCTCATGCAGATCGGCAACAAGCGCACGATGCGGCGCGGTTTGCGCCGCCTGGCCGTAAACCACAAATATTGGCCCAACGAGCGCTGGGCGGAAGTGCTGCGACATTTGCGCCGGCAGCACCCGGGGCACGCCTTGGTCCTGCTGGGAACGGGCCCGGAATACCGGCTCAATCAGGAGGTCGCCGCGCTGGCCGGAATCGGCGGACTGCACAATGTCGCCGACGATTTGCCGGTTCCGCGTTTGGTGTCCCTGTTGGAACACGCCTGTGGCCTCGTGACTGTCGACTCAGGGCCCGCGCACGCCGCAGCGGCCGTGGGCTGTCCGCAGGTGGTGCTTTTCGGCAGGGCTTTGCCCTCGCTGTATCGTCCGTGGGGCACGGCGGGCGCCGACGTGCGCCTGCTCACCGGTCAAGTGGCGGGCGAGCCCAATATGCTCGGCATCGATGTGGGCAGTGTGATCGCGGCCTGGTCCACGCTCAAACTGCGCAGCGCTTCCTAGCTCGGCGGCTGGGCGGGCGCGGCGCCCGCCGGCGAGCGCAGCATATCCTGGGTCACGAGCACGACGCCACGCTTGGTGACGAAGAAACGGTTTGCGTCCGCGGCGAGATCTTGTCCAATTTGCAGGCCGTCCGGAATCACGCAGCCCTCATCGAGGATGCAGCGGGTGATCTTGCAATGCCGGCCGATCGTCACTCCCGGCAGCAAAACGGAGCTCTCGATCACGCTCGCTTCCTCGATGCGCACATCGTTCGACAGCAGCGACTGCCTCACATACGCACCCGAGATGATGCAGCCGCCGGCAACCATCGAATTCACCGCCATGCCGCGCCGCCCCTCCTCGTCCAGGACGAACTTCGCCGGCGGCTGCTGCGCCTGATAGGTCCAGATGGGCCACTGATGATCGTAGATGTTCAATTCAGGATTCAGAGAGACCAATTCCATGTTCGCTTCGTACAAGGCATCGACGTTGCCGACGTCGCGCCAGTAGTTCTGCGCACGGGTTTCGACGTCGTGAAAGGGGTACGCAAAAACGCGCATGCGTGCGATCGCGGGAGGAATGATGTTGCGGCCGAAATCGTGATTGGTTGCCTCGTTGACCGCGTCCTCGGTCAACAGTTTCTCCAGCCTCTCGAAGGCAATGACGTAAATTCCCATGGAGGCGCGGGCAAAGTTTTCATGGCCGATGATCGGGTCGGGATTCTGCGGCTTCTCGGCGAACTTCATCACCCGGTTGGTATCGTCGGTGGTCATGATGCCGAATTCATTGGCGCGTTCTATCGGCACGTCCACCACGCCGACGGTGATATCAGCTTCGCAGGTCTCGTGATAGGCGATCATGGGACCGTAATCCATCTTATAGATGTGATCGCCCGCCAGAATCAACACGTGCGTCGGATGATGCGAACGGATGAACTCCAGATTCTGATACACGGAATCGGCGGTGCCGCGGTACCAATGCTTGCCGATTTGCTGTTGCGCCGGAATGAGCTCCACGAACTCTCCGAGTTCGCCGCGCAGATAGCTCCAGCCGCGCTGAATGTGCTGGATCAACGATTGGGATTTGTACTGGGTCAGCACCGCGATTTGGCGGATGCCCGAGTTGACGCAATTCGACAGCACGAAATCGATGATGCGGAACTTTCCGCCGAATGGCGTGGCCGGTTTGCAGCGATGCTGAGTGAGTGCTTTGAGGCGTTCGCCGCGTCCGCCGGCCATGATTACCGCAAGCGTTCCGCTGGTCAATCGGCTGACGTAGCGTCCGGTATTGTTGCGCGCGGCGTGTCGCATTAGGCGAAGCGTGACACACTCAAGCGGCGCCTGCACCAGGTTTCTCAACCCATCTTAAGTATTCCGCGGTGTTTGTTAGACTGCAAGGCATGGCCGCGCTGAAGCTGTGCATATTGAGTTCGGAGATCGTGCCGTATGCGAAAACCGGCGGCCTGGCCGACGTCGCCGGCGCTTTGGTTCGCAACCTCGGCGCCATCGGACACACCGTTCGCGCCTTCATGCCGCTTTATTCAGTCGTACGGCGCAATCACGCTGGACTCAAGCCGGTGCGCGGCGTCCCGCGCATGGCGCTCTCGATCGGCGATACCGAATATTGGTTTTCACTGCAGACAGCCAACTACCCTGGCAGCGACATCCCGATGTATTTCATCGATTGTCCGGCGCTGTTTGACCGCGCCGGCATCTATACCGAGGACCCGGACGAACATCGCCGCTTTCTGCTGTTCACGCGGGCGACGCTCGAGAGCTGCCGGTTGACGGGGTTTGCCCCGGATATATTTCATTGCAATGACTGGCACACGGCATTCTTGCCGCTGTACCTGAAAACGCAGTACCGAACCGACGCGCTGCTGGGGCGGAGCAAGTCGCTCATGACGATTCATAACATAGGATACCAGGGCCTCATGCCGGGCACGGCGGCCGCGGACCTCGGCCTGGGTACGGCCTGGTCCATGCTGGATCAGGGCGATATCGCCCGCGGAATCATCAATTCGCTGAAGACGGGGATAAAGCACGCGGACGGAGTCAGCACGGTCAGCCCGACGTATGCGCGCGAGATTTGCGATACCCCTCTCGGCATGGGCCTGCAGGCGACCTTGCGCGAACGCCCGGATCGGGTGACGGGAATATTGAACGGCGTCGATTATCAGGAATGGGATCCCCGGCACGACCCGCATTTGAGCGCGCACTTCGGGCCCCACGATTTGCGCGGCAAGCTCATCAACAAGGAGATGCTGATTGCCACGCTGCAGTTGAAGATGCCGACGACGCAGCCTTTGATCGGCATGGTGACACGGCTCGCCGAGCAGAAAGGGATCGACTTATTGTTCGAGTCGCTGCCCGCGCTGCTGCAGGCGCGCGAATTTGGGCTGGCTGTGCTCGGCAGCGGCGATCCAAGGTACACCGCTTTCTTCGAGAGCCTGGCGCAGCGCTTTCCCGACCGCGTGAGCTACCGCTCCGGGTTCGATGAGCCGCTCGCGCACTTGATCGAGGCGGGCAGCGATATTTTCCTGATGCCCTCGCGCTATGAACCGAGCGGCCTCAATCAAATGTACAGCCTGCGTTACGGGACCATTCCGATTGTGCGCAATACCGGCGGACTCGCCGATTCGGTGCAGCATTTCGATCCGAGCACCGGCCGCGGCACGGGATGCGTATTCAACGACTACGACGCGCCGGCGGTGCGCTGGGCGGTCAACACGGTGCTCGATTGGCACGCCGATCCGCGTTGCTGGCAGCCGTTGATGCAAAACGCGATGGCCAAGGATTTCTCGTGGACCCGGCAGATCAGAGAATATGACTCCCTGTACCGCAGCTTGATTACGGCTTGACTCCAAGCAGCGCGTAGCGTCGCCCGTAGGGCACCGAATACGTATCGATTACCCGCAGGTTCGCCGCTTGCAGCCAGGCAGGCGGTTCGGCCGGCTGCGGCCGCGCGCGCCCAGGCAGCCCCGGTGGCGATTGCCTGGGAAGTTGCAGCAGGAAGAAACTGCCGGGTGCCGCGGCGGCGGCAACGCGTACGCGTTCAATGCCGGCGGTATCCAGCGGCCCCGCGATCCTGTCGACGGAGGTGCGTGCGTACATATCGATGACCGCCCGCGTGGTTTCATCGGGTGCCAGCAAAATCAGCGGCCTTCCGGCCGTGTCGTGCTCGACGGCGCGGCTGATCTTCGCCAGATCTTGCCAACCGTCCACCTGCCGGTACACCTGAGAGGCAGGTCCTATGAGCAGCGCGCAATAGGCGAGGAGCAGGGCCCACTGAGAATAAACGGCCTGGGTTGGGGCCGCGGCCCATGCGCGCACCGAAAGAAAAGCTGCGGCCAGCAAACCCATGCATGAGATCCCAACATAGATCGTGTGTTCCGGAATGCTGCTCCAGGTTTCAGCGCCGATCAGTCCCAGCGCGGCGGCGAATAACGCTACTCCAAGCAGCAAGAGCACCGCTGTGGCCCGCAATGCCTTCACGTCCCAGGGATCCGGACCGGGCAAGATTTCGCGCGCCCACCAAGCAATCAACAGGGCGATTCCGGGCAGTGCCGGAGCGAAGTATATGTTTCGCGCCGTCGCCGCCAGGGAGAGCAACAGCAGCGGTGGCAGCGAGGCGCCGATCGCAAATCGCACGGCGCGATTGTCGTGCCGCGAGGTCTGACGCTGCCGCCAAGCGCGTCGCGCCGCCGCGATCAGAAGCAACGTCCAGGGGGCCAGGTATATCGGCAATTCGATCAAGTATTTCCCGGGAGAGTTGCGATGTGCGGCGGCATACTGCAGATCGGGCGGCGCGTCGAGCGCGGCGAAGCGGCCGGCCAGGTTATTCCAGAACATGATTTTCAGGTGTTCAGGGCCGTGATTGCCTCGATACGCGAACCACACCCATGCAAGAATGATCGCCGCCTGAACTGCAACGCCCACGTACAACTCCCACCGAAGGAGTTCCCGCCAGCGCCTCTCCCAGATGACCAGCGTCAGAATGGTGAGGGCCGGCACCATCCAGGCGACCGCGCTCTTGGACAGAAATCCCAATGCCAAGGCCGCATGCATCAAGAGATAGCCGCGCAAGCGTTCTTTCCCGGTGGTTGCATAGAAGCCGATGTAAGCACCCAGCAATGCGATCGAATCGGCCGCCAGCAGTGGTGCATCGGTGGCCAGCCAAATGGCGACTTGGTACGAGAGAAGGAATGTACCGATGGTCGCCGCACCGACCAGGCCCGCGAATCGGCCGGCGCTGCGGGAAGCCAGCAAGCCGACGCCGAGCGACGTGATCAATGCATAGAGTAAATTCGGCAGCCGCGCGATCCATGCCTGATCGCCGAAGGCCTTCATCGGCAATGCCGCCAGCCAGTAAGTCAAAGGCGGCTTTTCTGCGAATGGCTCGCCGGCGAGCAGCGGCATGGCTTTGTCGGCCTGCCAGCTCATGCGCCACGCAATGTCTGCCTCGCGCGGCTCATCCGGAGTCCAATATGCGCGGCCGAACATGCCAACGCACCATGCCAGCAGCACCGCCAATGCCATCCAGGCGATCATCGTTCGGGGACTTTGCGAGAGTTCGAATCGCATCTGCTGACTATACTTCACGCGGCCCCTTGCCTGGATGGTGTGCTGCCTTCAAAGTAGGCGTTCCATAAGATCCTAGGGTGGCATGTGATCGAGCGGTTCTGTGATTGGTTGTCGAGGACCGGCATCAGTATCGCGTTTCAATCAGCGAACTGGTTTGTGCCTCTGGTGCAGACGGTTCACATCATCGCCATCGCAATCCTTCTGACGTCCGTTTATGTGATGAGTTTCAGGCTCATTGGGATAACACGGGCCGGGCAGCCGCTCGCCGTCCTGGCGGCCAAATCGACGCCGTGGGTGTGGGCAACGCTTTGCGTGCTGCTCAGCACCGGCATCCTTCTCACGATCACGGAGCCGGCACGCGAACTGCTCAATTGGGCTTTTCGCGTAAAGATGCTGTTGGTGTTGGCGCTTGCCGGAATCCTGCTGCTCGTGCAGATTCGCATGCGTAAGAGTCCGGAGTACTGGACTGAATCGCCGTCGCGGCGCCGCGCCGCACGCGCCATCGGAATTGCCGCCGTCATCATCGGCGCGAGCATCGTGACAGCTGGGCGTTGGATCGCCTATGTCTAGCCTGGCGCCCTGAACTCATGGCTCTTGAGCAAGCACTGACGCGGTTGCAAGATCTCAGTCTTCCGACCCAGATTCGCGAGTCTGACTGGATGTTTCCGACCATCGAGACCGTGCATGTATTTGCACTGGTGCTGGTCGTCGGCACGATTATGACCGTCGATCTGCGCCTCTTGGGGCTGGCCAACAAGGAGCGTCCTTTCAGTCAGGTTGCGTCCGAAATGCTGCCCTGGACCTGGGTGGCTTTCAGCATTGCCGCGCTCGCAGGCATGCTGATGTTTTCATCGAAGGCGCTCACCTACTACGGCAACATTCCATTTCGATTGAAAATGGTTTGCCTGCTGCTGGCCGGCGTCAATATGGCGATGTTCCATTGGTTGGGCACTCGCCACCTTGCAGCCTGGGATCGCGGCCGCCCGCCGCTTGCGGCCAAATTTGCCGGGGGCGCGTCGCTGCTGCTGTGGACCACAATTGTCGCGGCTGGCCGTTGGATCGGCTTTACGACTTGACGCCCTGGCGCATCAATCGGCGTATCCCCAGGATTGCACCGGTCATGCACACCAGCGTCACGCCAGACATCAACAGCAACATGAGCGCATCCCATTGGGGGCGGCCTCTCACCGAGGCTGCAAAGTCCATGCGGTGCAAGCCCTCGTGCAGCCACCGATAAGCTCGAGCCTCGGCATCGAGTTTGGCGATCACCATCCCCGATACGGCATCCAGGTAGTAGCGCGTACCCGATGCCAGGACCAATCGATACACGGGCAGGGCGGCGAGTTCATGATGGCTGAAATAGAAGTTGTCTTCTTGGGTCATGAATTCCGGCATATTCGGCGGCCCGTCGCTCGCCAGGGCTTGGGCCAGGACCTTCAAGTCCGCGCTGCCGAGAGGCGCTGGCGCGCCGCGGTCATCGAGCCTGAGCCGCTCGCCGCCGACGCTGCTGGCGATAAAGTAGACCCGGCCATGTAGCGGCGCCGCTTTCAGGGATGCGGCGGCCGGATGGGCATCCGCGAGGGCGTGCAGCACGACGGCGAGATCTTCCGGGGAGGATCTCGGCGCATCCTGAATCCTGGCGCTTTCGCCATGCGCGTCCGCACCTTGGAGCCATCCCCAGGGATTCATCGATAGCAAACCGCTCAGCACCCAGGTCAGTGTGAACGCGCCGAATGCCAGTCCTGCGATGTGATGCCACAAGTTGAAGCCCGCGTACGGCGACCAGCGCCCAGCCGGCTGAACCGTCACTTGACGCACGCCGAGATAGATACCCAAGCCGGTGAGAAAGCACCCCAGCAGCGACGTATAGATCACGACTTGGCTCCAGATCACCGCATGCCGCCGCAATTCCGTGAAATACAGCCAATGCGGAACGGCGCCCAGCCAGTTCCAGAACCGTTCGCGGGCGGTGGTCAGCTGCACCGCTCGGCCGCTTAAACTGGATACGTACAGTTCCGTGTCGGCCGCATCGCCCAGTCCAAAGCGGAACAGCGGCCGCTCGGAATTGAACTCATCCGACACGGTCCATTGATCGCGGTCGATGAGGCCGAGCAATCGCGGCTGCGGCGAATTGGTCGTCGCGAAGCGCTTGGCGACTTCCGCGGCTTGATCGGCGGAGATCCTCTCGATAAACGCGCCCGTCAGCAGATCGATCGGGCGTGAGTCCTCGCCCAACAGCAACACCGGGCGGCTGCCCAACATCTCGATCCCGATGCTCCCGGGCTGCACGCCGCCGGGCGGCAGGTCGGGAATTTTGCAGCAGGCATTCCATGCAATCGGCTCAAGATGCGCAACACGGACGTCTTCGCCCAATACAGGATAGCTGTGGTACATCATGACGACGCCTGACAGGCACCACATCACCATCAGTGCGCCGACGGCGATTCCCAGATAGCGATGCAGCAACAATATAAGGCGCGGCATGATGCCTATCAGCGGAACGAGTAGGTGTAGTTGACGCCGAAGGTGCGCGGCAGCGCGCGATTGTGGACCACGTACGCGTCGCCTGAAGCGTCGTCGACCCCGTGCCCGAGCGCCGATGCATAGCTGCGATTGAAGGCGTTGTTCAAATGCAGGTCGATGCGCTGACGGCGGGCTGCATCCGGAAAGAGTCGCGCGCCGAGATCCACCACCGTGTAGTTGCCGTAGCCGAAGCGGCCGTTGCCCGAGCCCAGCGGCTCGTCGTCGACATCGCCCACGTGAACGACGTTGAGGCTCGCGCCATAGGGCGCGCCGGCCGGATGGTAATCGAATCCCAGTTTCATTTGCGTCACGGGAATCTGCTTGAATTGCAGCGGCGAACCGGTCGCGCGCGTCCTGTCGTAGGTGGCGCTGAAATTTCCGGTCAGCGATGTCGTGATGGCAGCATCGAGCGCCAGCTCGGCGCCGCGCGTGGTCACCGTGCCGGGGACATTGCCGAACACATCCTGATTGGTGTTTGCGTCGAACGACTCGAAATCGATGAGATTCTTGATGTCCCGATAGAATCCAATGAGTTCCCACTTGATGGAGGCAGCCCCGATCGTGGCCAGGCCGCCGACGGAAGCATTGGCATTGGTGCTGGTCTCCGGCTTGAGCGTAGGATCGCCGCGCTCGTCTTGCGGATCGTTGGCGAACAATTCCTCGGCGGTCGGCAGCCTGAATGCTGTTCCGAAGTTCGCGCGCACGAATAGCGTGTTTGAAAAATCGTACTGGCCGCCGCCGTTCCAGACAACGGCGGATTCGCCGACGCTCGGCATATTGTAGCGAAATCCCGCCGCAAGATGCGCGTTCGCGATCAAATCCGGCGTCGTGCGGACCTGGCCGAAAATCGCATTCACGTGTTCGGTCTGCTGCTGAATCACCAGCACGACGTCCTTGCCGCTGTAGTTTTGGAAATCGTAGCCGGCCAGGTATTCGAAGCCGCGATTGACGGCAATCTGCGTTAGTAGATTGATGCCGTAATCCTTGAATCCCCAGAAGTCATGGTCGTCGATGGTGGTCAGCGCTCCCGGGCTGCCGATGACGTTGTCGAATTCGGTGTAGTGCGAATACCACCAGTGGTAGTAGTCCTTGATATAGATCTTGAATTCATCGCTCGGCGCGTAGTCAATTTTGACGCTGACGAGATCGTCGTTGCGCTGGTTGTACGCGATTGCCGTCAGCTGAGGCTGCGCGAAATCCAGATTGGCATTGGTATGATCGAACGCCGCGGTCAGCGTTAATTTGTCCGTAAAGTCGTAGGCGTACTTGCCGCCGACGGCGGTGACTTTGTAAAAGCGCCGCCGGTCGGTGCCGCTGGGCTGAAACTCGGCGTCCGCAAAGGGTTCGATGCCCGGCGCTTGATCGTGCGTTGCATACACGACGAAGTGGTTGGCCCCCACGGTGTCGCGATAGAAGCCGTTGTATTGCTGCGCCTGATTGGTATCGTAGCCGACGCTGACGGCACCGTCCGGATGGTCGGAGAAGCCTTTGGTCACAATGTTGACGGCACCGGCGACGGCTTGCGTTCCGTAGAACAGCGCCTGGCCGCCGTTCAAGACCTCAATTCGATCTATCATGCCGGCGGGCAATGTGTCGAGCGGCGTGGTGCCGGCATACAGGCGATTGTTGATGCGAAGGCCGTCGACGAGCCAGAGAACATCGGTGGTCCGCGAGCCTTGCAGCGAGATCTGCACATAGTCGAAGGGGCCGTTCCTCGGGCTGATGTAGAGTCCGGGAGCCAAAGCCTCCAGTGCGCCGGCCACGTCGAGATAACCGCCGTTTTGGATTTCGGCGGCCGAAATTGTGTCGACGCGCGTGCCGTACTTGCCAAGCTGCTGCGGCAGCTCTTCCTCCAGACTCTTGGCAGTCACGACGACTTCGTCCAGCGATGAGGCAGTTTGCGCCTGCGCGCACGTCGCGCAGACAACGGCCCAGCCGCACGCAGCATATACGCTCACGTTCATCCCCTGATCTCCCCGATTCCTTATTGGACGGTCGATGCGACCGTCGCCAGTATTCCATATTTTTCCGAGGCGGCCGCAGACTCCATGCCGCTGCCCGGCGGATTCCGCGCTACGGAACCATGGCGATGGAGCCCAAGCGCTATCATTGCCCCATGCGCGCAATCTATGTCCTGATCCTGGCGTCATTACTTGGTGCCGCCGTGTTCGCGGCGGACAGCTATGCCGAGCGCCAATTACTGCGTGCCGATCCCGACGCTTTGCCGGCCGATGCGGCGCTGCTGCGCTTCGCGGTCCGCCGGGGCGGGACGCTTTTCCTCGCTCGCTGCGCGGCTTGTCATGGTGTTTCCGGTTCGGGCGATCCCGTCAAAGGCGTGCCGAACTTGACGGATTATGATTGGCTTTACGGGTCCGGCCAAGTCGCGGAGATCGAGCGAGTGATCGACTACGGAATCCGCTCGCACCATCCCAAGGCGTGGAATCTAGCGATCATGCCCGCTTACGCGCGGCCGCAGCCCAACCCCGCGGACAGCGGCATCCAACCCTTGTCGCCGAATGAAATCGGCGACTTGATCGAATTTCTTCTGCGCCGGCAAGGGCGGCAAGCGGACGAAAACGCGGCGTCGCGCGGCGCAGCGCTGTTCGCTGGACACGCGGGTTGTTATGACTGCCACTCGCTCGATGCGCAGGGCGACCCCGCGATCGGCGCGCCGAACTTAAGCGATGCAATCACGCTGTATGGCGACGGCGGCCGCGATGCGCTTTATATGTCCATCGGCTATGGCCGCCAAGGCATATGCCCCGCATGGGTCAATCGGGTCAGCGCCGCGGGCATCCGCGAACTGGCTTTGTATGTCTATGTACTTTCACATCCTGGTGCGAGCCAAAATGCCTATTGAGCAAAACGCAAAACCCTCCTGGCGTAATCCGGCGCAGGTCAACAACACGCGATCCTTGCTGCTCATGGCGGCGGGGGTGCTGACAGGTCTCATTCTCGCCGGCTATTCGCTCTTCACCGCGCGCAGCACCTCGACGCTGATTGTTCCGGCCGAGGATGTCGCCCTGGTCAATCAACAGCCGCTGTCTCGCGCCGATTACCTGGCCCTGCTGCAAACCCTGTACGGAGTCGACCTGAGTCATGCGACGCCGGAGCAGCGCCGCACGGCTCTCAATGACATGATTCGCGAGGAGCTGTTCGTGCAACGAGGCAAGGAGCTGGATGTGGCCTCGACGGATCCCGATGTGCGCAGCGCGCTGGTGAACGCGGTGGAACTGGAAATTGCGGAGAACGCGATTACCTCGCAGCCCAGCGAGGCGGCACTGCGTCAATTCTTCGAAACACATCGGGATCGATACGTCGGCGAAGGCATCATGCGGGTAAGGGATCTGGTCTTCCCCGTGTCGGCGCTTGCGGATTTGCCGAGTGAGCCGCGCGCGCTCAAATCGGCCGTCAGCGATCCCGAAGCGTTGGCGCGTCTCAAGGGCCGCGATTCAGGCAAGACCAGGGCAGATGAATTCTATTTTGCCGCGAAGATTCATCTCGGCGATCAATTGTTCGAAGTCGCCAAGGATCTGGCGGATGGCATGGTGTCGCAGCCAGTCCGCTTGGCCGATGAGATACACGTGCTCGACATGCAGACAAACAAGCATCCGGTTCCGTTCGAGTTCAATGCCGCGCGTGCGCAGGTATTGAGCGACTATCGCAGCCAAGCGATCGACAGGTTGAAATCAAGCGGCGAAGCGTTCCTTCGCAAGCGCGCAAACCTGCTCATCGCGGACGACCTGCGTTGAAACGACTGCTCGTGCTGATCTGCGGGGTCTGGGCCGCGATGCCTGCCGCTGCGCACGTGCGCAGTCAGTCTCATTCAGTGTGGGAGATCAACGGCCAGTTCGTCGACGTGGTTGTCACGATTCCCGACATCGAGGCGAAACGCCTCGCTACCGATACAAGCCCGGTTGCACCGGAACGCCTGAGAGATTATTTGACGCAGAAAACCTACGCCATTGCCGACGGCAAGCGTTGCGTGCTGGTGCCGCCCGTCGAAATCTTGTCGGCGCTCGCCGGGTTCAGCAAATTCGACTTCACCTTCAAATGCGACACAGCCGCCAATCTGCAGATTCACTCCGGCGCTTTCTTTGATCTGATCGCAAGCCATACCAACTTTGCGCAGGTGCAAAATGCGGCGACCGGCGAATTTACCGAGCAACTGATAACGAACGAACATCAGACCATCGACGTGACGGGCGGCGCGGACGGGCGCCTCAAGAATGCAAGTTTCTTCGAGTTCATTCGCATGGGGATGATGCACATCTTCACGGGTGTGGACCACATGTCGTTCCTCCTGGGGTTGGTGCTGATTTCGCGCCGGCTGCGCGATTTGGTTTTCGTCGTCACCGGTTTCACCATCGGGCACAGCTTGACGCTGGCCTTGGCGGTCACCGGCATCCTGCGGCCGCACGCCGAATATATCGATGCCTTGGTTGCGCTGACGATCGCCCTGATCGGTGCCGAGAACATCGTCGTCCAGACCCGACGGCCAAAGTTGATCGCTCTCGGGGTCGGCGCCTGCCTCTGCCTGATGGCCTTGGTCCAGTTGTTGGGATTCGGCGGATTGCCGAGTTTGTTGCTGCTCGGTGCCGGACTGTTCACCGCGAATTATCTGCTGATATCGGGCAACATACGCGACGCGGGCCGCTTGCGGATCCTCGTGACGCTGGTATTCGGACTGATCCATGGTTTCGGCTTTGCCGCCGACCTGTTGGAGTTGCAATTGCCCACCCATCGATTGGCCGAATTGCTCGTGGGCTTCAATTTGGGGGTCGAGGCTGGGCAGCTGGCGCTGGTCGTGGGAACGACATTGCTGGTGCTCGGATTGAAACGCCTGCGGTTCGCGCTGCCGCGCCCGATTGTCGTGGACGTTGCCTCGGCATTTCTCGTCGGACTCGGCGTGTTCTGGTTTCTAAGCCGAAGCTACGCGTAGCGGTCATGCGTAGCAGCGACGCATGATCGGCGCCGACACGCAGTGCTTGCCGACTGATATAAGGTGACATGCATAGGGACTGGACAATCAGCTTGGTTCTGCTGCTGCTCCTCGGCGCGATGTTTGTGATCTCGCTGCTGGCGGGGCGCGTTTGGCTGCCCATCGGCGAAGTCTGGGATGGCTTGTGGTCGAGGGACGCCAATCTTGCCGCGACCATCGTCACGCAGCTTCGTCTGCCGCGGGCCGTTCTCGCCGTCGAAGTCGGCGGGGCGTTGGGGATTTCAGGTGCGGTGCTGCAGGGGGTGACGCGCAACCCCCTGGCGGAGCCCGGATTGCTGGGGGTTTCGGCCGGTGCTGCGCTTGGTGCGATCATTGCCGTTTATTTTGGTTTGGCGACCCATTTCATGAGCGCGGCGCCGCTGCTCGGATTGGTGGGCGCGCTGGTGGCCAGTGCCATCACCTTTGCGCTGGGCCGCGGCGGCGGAACGATAACGTTGGTACTCGCCGGTGCGGCCGTTTCCGCGCTGGCTGCCGCAGGAATTGCCATGGCGCTCAACCTCGCTCCCAATCCGTACGCGGCGTACGAAATCATGACATGGTTGATGGGCTCGCTCGCGGACCGCAGCTGGGTCCACGTGCTGCTGGTGACGCCGTTTATTCTGCTGGGGTGCGCTATGCTCCTGTTCACGGCCCGCGGCGTCGATGCGCTGGCGCTCGGCGAAGCTCAAGCCCAGAGCCTGGGCATAAATATGGGACGGTTATATTTCTTGGCGGTGTTCGGCACGGCATTGGCGATAGGAGCGTCCACGGCGGTGACCGGGGTCGTGGGTTTTATTGGACTGGTCGCACCGCACCTGGTGCGGCCGCTGCTGGGCCATCAACCCAGCCGCATCTTGTGTCCAGCGGCGCTGTCCGGTGCGCTGCTGCTGTTGCTGGCCGATGTCGCAACACGCTTGATTCACGTCGGAAGTGAATTGAAGCTCGGCGTATTGACCAGCCTGATCGGTACGCCTTTTTTCTTTTGGCTCGTCGTAAGGCTGCGCAAAACTGCGCCGTAAAATTCGCGAAGGAGAATTATCGTGACACAACATGTGCTGGTGGAGAAGTCCGACAAGCTCTTGATACTGACCCTTAACCGGCCGGACAAGAAAAATGCGCTGACCCGGGCCATGTACAAGACGCTTGCGACGGAGATCGCGAATGCGGATGACGAACCCAACATTCGCTGCATTTTGATCAAAGCCAACGGCGATATGTTCACGGCGGGGAATGATCTCGCGGATTTTGCGGCAATCGGCAACTCCACCGCGGCGCCTAAACCCGAGGATGCCAATCCGCTTCTTCCCGCGCTGGCCACAGCCCGCACGCCGATCGTTGCCGCGGTCAATGGCCGTGCGGTCGGGGTCGGTGTCACGATGCTTCTGCATTGCGACATGGTGTATGTCGCCGAGGATGCATTTCTGATCACGCCGTTCGTCAACCTCGCGCTGGTTCCCGAGGCGGGCTCGAGTATGCTGATGCCGCTGCGCATCGGGCATGTGCGTGCGTTCGAGATGTTTGTCTTGGGCGAACCGGTGAGTGCGGAAAAGGCGGTCAATTGGGGCATCGCGAACCGCGCCGTGCCGGCTGCAGAATTGCATTCAGTCGCGCGTGCCACCGCGGCCGCCATCGCGGCTCGGGCGCCCGCATCGGTGGTTGCGACCAAGTCCCTGATGCGCGAGGAAGCCGCCTTGTTGGCGCACATGAGCCAGGAGTCCGGGCACTTCGTCCGGCAGCTCAAATCCGCAGAGTTCAAAGAGGCCTTTACGGCGTTTTCCGAACGGCGGGCCCCCGATTTCAGCAAGTTCGGTTGAAACTTGAATAAGTGGCCATGGTTGCTCTTGAGCTTGGGCGGCGCTGCGCTGCTGGTTGGCCCGAGCGGTCGGGTGGCGGCAGCCGATTCGGCGCCTCGGCACGTAATGTCGCTCAGCATGTGCACCGACGATCTGCTGCTTGAGCTGTTGCCGCCTGAGCGCATAGCTTCGATAACGTATTACTCGCGCGATCCCGGCATTTCTCGTCAGTGGCCGCGGGCTGCGAAGGTGCGAATCAATTGGGGCACGGCCGAAGAGGTGCTGGCGGAAAAACCCGATCTGGTGCTGGCGGGCACGTACACAACGCCGGCGACGCGCTCACTGCTCAAGAAACTGGGCTGGCCGCTGCTTGAAGTGCCGCCGGCGACGGATTTCGATGAGATCCGTGCGGTAACGCGGCAAGTGGCCCGGGCGCTCAAGGAGGAGACCGCAGGAGAAGCGCTGATTGCCAAGATGGACGCGACCTTGCGCGAGCTGGCCGCCTCAAAGCCCGCGCAAAACATGCGCGTGGCGGCCTGGGGAGAGGGCGGATCGATTCCCGGCAAGGGCACCCTGTTCGACACCATTCTCACCGCGGCGGGCGGCGTCAATATCGCGGCGACCCTCGACGCCGGCGCTTACACATCCTTCGACCTAGAGCAATTGATCGCGGCACACCCCGACATTCTTGCCTACGCCGGCAATGTCGCGGACACACCCGGACTGAATACCGAGTTGGCGCAGCATCCCCTCATTCGCAAACTCTATGAGGGCAAAAACGTCACTTATCCGAGTGCGCTTTACAATTGCGGAGTGGTCGAGAGCGCCGATGCCGCGGTGGCACTGCGCGCCAGTTTGTTGCGCGTCATGCATCGCGGCTCATGAGTGTCCTTCATGCCTCAAGGATTTATGTGCGGCGCGGCCGGCGCGCGATTCTCGATGACGTCTCCTTGCACGCTGAGTCCGGTGATTTCGTCGCCGTCATCGGCGCGAACGGAGCCGGCAAGTCGACGCTGCTGTCGGTACTGGCGGGATTGTTGAAGCCGGATTCCGGCGCAGTCGAACTGGACGGGCTCTCCATTCACGCGCTCTCCGGCATGAAATTGGCGCGTCGCCGTGCCTACCTGCCGCAAAATCCACGCTGCGAGTGGCCGATTTCCGTCGAGAGGCTGGTGGCCCTGGGATTGACGCCGACGTTGCCGGCATTCGGCGGTTTGCCCGCAAGCTTCGGTCCGAAGATCACGCAGGCATTGCAGGCATGCGATCTGCTCGACCACCGCGAACAGCCGGCTACCACGCTGTCGGGCGGCGAACTCGCCCGTGCCATGCTTGCCCGTGCGCTGGTCGCTGATCCGCACGTATTGATCGTCGATGAACCCATTGCGGGTCTCGATCCCAAGCACGCATTGGATACCGCGCGACGGCTGCAGAGTCTCGCACAGGGCGGCAAGTTGGTGATCGCTTCCATCCACGACCTGACGCTCGCGGGCCGCTATGCCAACCGTATCTTTGCCCTGTCGAACGGACATGTGCAGGGGGATGGCGCCACACAGGAAACTCTGACCCCCGCCATGATTCGTTCCGCCTTCGAAGTGGAGGCCTGCGTTTCGGGGACGCCGGGAAGCGTTTACGTGGATTACGTATTGCCGGCGCGTGAGCCGCCGTAAAGGTTGACGAATTCCAAATGCGAAGGAACTTCGATGATCTATTTGGTGGGTATACGCGCGAACAGCTGGAGGAGGCTCTTACGCCCGAACGGCGCAGTTGGACGGAGGATATATGCACTATTTGCTTTTCTACGAGTTCGTTCCTGATTACGTTACGCGTCGCGCACCGTTTCGAACTGCGCACTTATTGGCGGCCTGGAAAGCGCAGGAGAGGGGGGAGCTTATTCTTGCCGGTGCTTATGACAATCCCGTAGATGGCGCGGCGTTGCTGTTTCGATGCGACTCAAAGGCGGTACCGGAGCGCTTCGTTGCGTCGGATCCTTACATGATCGGGGGTCTTGTAACCCGTTGGTATATTCGGGAGTGGTCTACGGTGGTAGGAAAGGACGCGACAAATCCTGTGCGGCCTTGAGTGTCTGAGACATTGCAGCTGAAACTTCGTGGGGCAAGCGCAAACGATGCGGAGTTTGCGTTTCAGGTGCTCAAGGAAACCATGCGGGAGTATGTGGTCGCGACCTGGGGCAGTTGGCGGGAGGAGGAGTCGCGGCGGGAGACCGTTGAACAGGTGACTGCGGGAAGATCTCAGATAATCGAACTAGATGGCACGCCAATTGGGGTGCAGTTGGTCGACCGTCCCGGCACGCACATTCAGGTAGTGCAGCTGTACATCGCAAAGGCGTTTCAGCGGCGGGGATTTGCAACGGAGTTGCTTAAGCGGCTATTGGCGGAGGCGAGGGAGTCGAGCCTGCCGATTAGGTTGCGCGTATTGGCTGTCAATCCGGCGAAGCGGTTGTATGAGCGGTTGGGGTTTGTCGTGGTCGAGAGCACGCCGGAGCGGCATTTCATGGAGTGGAAGCCTTAACAACCGGAGAAAAATCAAGAGTGGCCCGCCGGGGCTCGCGCTTATGCGCCCACCGGTGCGCTTTGGGCGAGTGTGCCGATGTCGCCTTTGCCGGTTGTGACAAAAAGCCGTGCGGGACTTTACTGAATTCCAGCGACCAGGGTGACCTCGCTGGCCCGGCCGTTGACGGTGATTTGCCAGGAGTCGCCGATCTTGTGTGCTGCCCAGGCGTTGCATAAGGGATTGGGAAGGCCAGGCACCGGAGTATTGTAAGTTCGGCAGATCTCGCCCTTATCGTTCAAAGCCCAGGTGCCGTCTGTTTCCATGCTGCCTTGGTCGTTTGACAACACCGCATCGAAGGTGTGATTGGCCCGGTAGTGAGTATGGCTCTGGCCCAGGGCGCTTTTGCCGATGACAGTGTTGCCATAATAGTTGGCCATAATGTCGTCGGCCGCGATTGCCGCGGTGGACAGTGCAAGGGCGGCTGACGCGGCTAAAATAAAGCGCATGGGGTGTTCCTTTTCGATGTGGTCTGCACAGCATGGAATCATACGACTTTTCGTGCACCGAAGAGGGACGCCGCAAGGGGGCTCGCGCTGGAATGGGTTCGTGCGAAGTACACGGCGCGGCTTGATTTTCCGCCGAGGCTTTTCTGTCCTCAACCGGGGTTCACTTTGGCTTGATTGAGGAATTCGATCAGGAGTGTGTTCACCTGTTGCGGCTGTTCTTCGGCAAGTGAGTGACCTGCACCCTTGACCAGCTGCACGCCGAGTAACTGCGTGCAGGCGCCGTGTTGCATCGCTTCAAAGGCACCCGGGGATTGACGGACGCCCCAGTCACTCGCGCCACCGATGAAGTAGGACGGGACATCGATGGTGCGGCCGGAGAACGCGCTCAAGTCGCCGGCAACTTCGAAGATGCGATAGGAGTTCAGACCACCTTGAAAGCCAGTGCGGGCATATTCGGCGGTGTACACGCCGAGGTCTTGCTCCGTCATCCAGTGGCAGGCGGCGATTTGTTCTTTGGAAGGCATGTGCTCTGCCATGGTTTGGGCGACAGTTTTGTTCAAGTCCATGACGTAGTAGTCGGGTAGCTTTGCAATCTCTGTGGCGGCCCAGGACTGCAAAGGGAAAGGTTTGTTTTCCTTCCAGTCGGCGCTTTTGTAGTGGTATTGGGCGCGCAGTAGATCGTGGACACCCTGCGAGGCATGCCACATGTCGTCGTTGGCGCCGCGGGTGGCGAGGTACGCGCGGTAATGCTTCCGGGGGCGGGGCAGCTGGCTCAAGGCCTTCGCCATGTCAATGTGGGTAGAATGCACTGGATGGTCTGCGGTGTTGAAAGGCAGATCATCGGGTCCATCGAATGGAGTACTCATGAGCACGACCGATTGAAAAAAATCGGGCCGTATCAGGGCACTCCAGGCGGCGGTTGGACCGCCCCAGTCGTGGCCAACAACGCAGGCGACTTTGTGGATTCCCAGAGCACGCACCAACCCTAATACGTCGCTGATGCGATTCATTAAGCTGTAGGGCTGAAGGTCGTCGTCGAATTTGACGGGCGTGGTTACGCTGCGCCCATAGCCGCGAAGGTCGGGGGCGATCACATGGAAGCCAGCTTGAGCCAAAGGCAGTAATTGATTTCGCCAGGTGTACGCGAGTTCGGGGAAGCCGTGCAGGAGGACAATGCAGGGTCGCTTGCTTTCGAAGCCGGCCTCGAGGATGTGCATCTTGACGCCGTTGTTGTTGTCGATGATGCGGGAACGGACGCCGGACGGGAGGGTATCTTGGCCGTACAGAACATTGAAGTTGCGTAGGGGGCTGGAGGTTGCTGCCAAGCTGCGAGTTGGCAGCGCGGCTAAGAGCGCGAGCGAGGATAGGAACTCGCGGCGGCTGGCGACTAGAGTCGGCATGTCTTCAGTTTACGGCACGGGCGGATTTGGTCGTAGCTCTTAATGCCGTGATGCGAGGCCACGCTCTTGCGCCATTTAACTTACAGCGGCGCGCTTTGAGGCGCGCATCGCAAGGCGGGCAGGTGCCTGACAGCGGACGCTCTCTGCTTGTGGCAATGTTTGCCAAGTCGGTCACCGGAACCAACCGTCATGATGAAAGTACTGAAAGATCTGCTCGGCAATATTGGGCGCGAGCACACCGCGAGGAGCCCCAAGCCGATTGCAAAACGCAGCGTACCGAAGATCACCAGCGATTTCCGTGCGGTCGAGATCGTGCCTGGTTTTCTGTGCTGTACGGCGGCGAAGCAGGCGATGGGACGATCCTATCTGCTGCGTGCGGCACCGCGCTTGCCGCTGATGGGCTGTACGATGGCGGCGAACTGTTCGTGTAAGTTTCTTAAGAATGCCGACCGCCGTGGCAGCGATCGACGCTGGTTCGGAGCAACGGAAATCAATCGCTTGTTTGCAGGCGTCGAAAGTCGCAAGAGTGGAGGTCGGAGGTCGGCGGAAAAGTAAGTTGTGCGCAAGCCCAATGGTGATACTGGCCCCGTTTACGGCGGCCCGGTAAGCGTGGTGAGGGCGGCGGTGGTCAACAGGATGAGTGCGCCGATACTCATTTCCACGAGCAACGAACGTCGAAACATCTGCCCGGCCCGTGCATCGCCCTTCAACAGTCTGGGCGTCAAATGCAGTTTATTCCATGCGGCGGCGCCCAATAGCGCGGCGACCGCAAGCAGCTTGATCGCCATCATTCGCCCGTAATCACTGGACCAGAATTGCGCGGCGTGGCCGATCAACATCAGCAGCAGGCTCGCGCCGGCTGCCAACAGCAGCGCCACGACCCGCAACGCCAATTTCCCGAAGCGTGCGGCGGCGGCGGCGGTTTGCGATAGGTTGGTGCCGGCCGCGATGATCAAAAGCGGCGGCAGCGCTCCCAGCCAGAATGCGACGCAAAGCAGATGCAAGGATAGCAGCAGGGCGGCGGCGGTGTTCGGTACCAATCCATGGATGTGTCCCACCCAGGCGAATGACGTTGAGGCGGCGATGGCGCCCAGGCCGGCGGATCGACTCAAGACGGGGTTCATCGAAAATGCAAACAGCATGACTGCAAGTCCGGCCATACGCACTCCGGTCGACCGGCCTTCGCCCGCGGCCAGGATCATGCTCGCGAAGGTGCGATCGAACATCCCGGCGAACTCGCCGCTCATCGATCCCGCGAGCAACAGGATCCTCAAAATGCCGGCGGCGGCGGCCGCGCCGACCAGTATTCCGATCAGGCGGCGGACCAGGGTGCGCTGCCGGTCCCGCAGCAGCGCGCGGCCATAGAGCAGAAATAAAACCGCGCCGGCCGCGCCGAAAGTAGCGGCGTACGTGACGGCTTTCGCGAGCGCCGCCGCGATATCCCAGCCACCGATCTCCACGATCAAGCCTCAGTCGTTCGAACCGCCATCAGGCAATCGAGAAGGCAAAGGAACCCTTGGTGACATGTCCATCGTCCGCAGCGACGGCGGCCCACTGCACGGTGTAGTTTCCCGGCGTCAGCGTCGGCAACGTCAAGGTGAATGTTTGGCCCGCTTTTGCGTCTTTATCCAAGGGGACGGCAATTTCCTTGCCGTCGCGGACCAGTTTCAACATCGCAAGCTTCGCGGCTTCGCTGAAATTGAGCGTCAGCGTCTTGGGCGCCTCGGTCAGATGCGCGTTGTTGGCCGGCGAAGAGCTCTGCAGTTTCGCATGCGCCATACAGGGGCCGGCCGCAATCACGCCGCAAACTACTAGTGCCAAAAGGGAGTTTTTGAGCATAAATAAAGTCCCGTTCGTGTCGGATTCGATCTCAAGCAATATACTCTACCAATGATTTTATATGGCTACGGCTTGAGCTCGGCTTCGTACAGGGTGCGGATCGCCATGGCCCTGAAGAATCTGCAATACACATCGATCATCAAGAATTTGCGCTCCGGCGAGCACCGCCTGGCGGAATATCTGCAAGTCAATGTTCAAGGATTCGTCCCCGCGCTCGGGCTGGACGACGGCGTCGTGCTCACGCAATCGGTCGCCATCATCGAATATCTCGATGAATTGTATCCGGAGCCGCCGTTGCTGCCGGCCGAACCGCTGGCGCGCGCGAGGGTCCGCGCGCTCACGCAGGCGATTGCCAGCGACATCCACCCGCTCAACAACTTGCGCGTACTTCGCTATCTCGAAGAGAAATTGATTCTGGACAAAGAGACTCGCGATGCCTGGTATCGGCATTGGGTGAGCGTCGGATTCGATGCGCTGGAGCGATGGCTGGTCCGGGACGATACGACGGGCCGGTTCTGCCACGGCAATTCCCCGACGATGGCGGATGCATGCCTGGTGCCGCAGGTATTCAATGCGCGGCGCTTCTCAGTCGATTTGAATTCCTTTCCCCGCATTCTGGCCATCGATGCCGCGTGCAGAGAACTGCCCGCTTTCCGCGCGGCGGCGCCGGAAGCGCCTTCGCAGCCGTAGCGGTCGAGTGACTGGAGGTCAAATTCCGCAGGAGATCCCGCGGGGCCTATTTCAGAAGGAGTAGCGGAGGAACAGCAGCCTTCTGCCGAGACGAGCGTCGGTCAGCTGCCCCCAGAGCGGATCGCGCGGCGCAAACGTTTTGCCCATCACCAGCCCCATGCGTGCGTCGCCGATTTCCCGGCCCGAAAGCTGCGGCGCGAGCGACAGAAATTGCTCATTGACGAGCCGCTCTTTGTAAAACAGGGCGAGCAGCCGGGGGCCGCCTTCGACCAGGACTCGTTTGCCGCCGATCACCCGCCCCACCTCCTGCAAAACATCGGCCGCCGGAATTTCACCTGCAGGGCGCCGGATCGCGTGTACCTGCACGGAGTCCGGGACCTTGTGTTTGAGCAACTGTTTCGCGCCGCGCGCCGTCGTGATGATCATTGCCGGAACCCTGTCGGAGGCGAACACCGGGAGGCGCAAATCGACTGTTCCTTGGCCGCTCACGATCACATTCAGGGCCGGTTGCGGCTTTGCCATGGCGCCTTCGAGTTTGCGGTATTCATCCGCCAGTTCAGGGCAAATGGCTGCCGGGGTCCAGACGTGCTGCGGGTCGGCGGCAAGTGTGCCGGAGCCAACGACGACGGCATCCGCCGCGGCGCGCAGCAATCCCATCACCATGCGGTCCTGGCTGCTGAACCCGCTGATGTCGCCGCCGCCGCTGTGTCCCTTCACTTGCAGCGACACGACGCCGTCCAAGGTGCTGACAAAATTGCTGAAGACGTGAAAGTCTGAACGCGGCAGCGGCATTCGAAAGGTCCCGTAGAGCCGCGACAACCTCGGCGGCAGCGGCAATGCGCGGCCGGCACCGGCTTCCACCAGCGTCCGAAGCGGAGCGAATCGTGGCGAGCGGCGCTTGCTGTTTGCCATTTAGGGAATCCTCGACATCGCTGCACTGATTCGCCCAGGTCGGTCCTACATGAGCCGCCGTCGATCCTGCGCCAGCTTGCTGCTATGGTAACAAGATGCTAATGCCGATGAGCGCCAGCCTGAAACTCATGCCAATCGCATTGGCTTTGACTGCGACGATGGTCCTGGCGACAGAGTCCAACGATCCGCCGCCCTCGCAACCGGTTTCCGAGTCAGCACCAATCTCCGAGTCCACACCGGCCACCGGGTCTGGATCGGGCGTCGGCCTCGCGGACTCCGCCGGACTGCGCGCAACGGTTTTTGGCGCCCCGCCGCAGGACATGGCGCCCCTGCCGGCCAAAGTGCCGCTCTCCGAAATCAACATTGAATTGCCATGGCGCCTGCCGGTGCCGGGGGTTCTCTGGTTCGACGGTAAACTGCGCGTGTGGCTCTCTGCGCAAGATAGGCCGGCACCGCTGGCCATCGTGATTTCCGGCACGGGCAGCGACGGCAACACCAAGACAATAGCCGTGCTGCGCGCAGCGCTCTACGGCGCGGGCTACCACGTCTTGACCATGCCGTCGCCCACGTTTCCCGGCTTCATCGTGTCGGCGTCGCGCACGGGCGTGGCCGGCGATTTGATGCAGGATGGCAGCGACTTATATGGCGCCATGCAGGAAATCGTCGCGCACCTTCCGCGCAAGGTTCGCGTAACCGATATTGACGTATTGGGCTACAGTTTGGGCGGCGCGAATGCGGCCATCGTTAAATCCATCGACGCGACCGAACACAAGCTAAAGATCCACCGCGTCGTCATGATCAATCCGCCCGTCAGCCTGTTCTCCTCAGTGGGCAGGCTCGACCGGCTGTTCGCGGCGACGATCGGCCCGGGCGACCGCGCCGTGGAGCTTCTCTATCGCCGGCTTTACGCACAGATCGCGAATTTGTACCGAGCTTCGGACCGCCTCGAACTTGATGAGAACTTTCTATACAGCGCGGCGGGCGCCACGCTCAAGACGGACGCGGAATTTTCCGCGGCGATTGCGATGACGTTTCGCCTGCAGTTGATCGACATGTTTTTCATCGGTGATTTGTATGCCAAAACCGGAGTGATCACCGATCCTGCGCATCCACCGAAGGTGGGCGACTCGCTCGAAGATATCCAGAGCGATCTGCGCGCCAAACCCTTTGCCGACTATTTTACGCGCGTGTTTGCACCCTACTATCTCATGCGCCGGCCAGATGCGACGAGCGCTTCATTGATTGAGGCCAATCGTCTCGACATCATTACCGACGCGTTGCGTGACGACGGCGACTACTACGCGCAGGCCACCGGCAACGATTTGATCATCAACCGGCGCGAGCTCTCCTGGCTGCAGGATACGCTGGGTTCAAGAATTGTCGTCTACGATCACGGCGGCCATCTGGGCGAGATCGGAGAGCGGCAGCAAGTGGCGGACATGCTGGACATGTTGTCGGGCCGTTGGCCGCGGAGTACGCCGTGAGGGCCGCGGTGCTCGTGGGCATTGCGCTGGCACTCGGCGGCTGCGCTGCGCACGTGGCCTCCATCCGCAGAGTACCCGACCAAACGCCGGCAGCCGACAATGCCGCCGCTGCCGCAAATGCCGCGGCATTCGCCGAAGCCGCCGCTGCGGAGTCCGGCAACGAGTCTGCGCAGGAAGCGCAAGCGGCGCTGCCGCTGTTGACGCCGGCCGACGCGCCCCCCCTGTACACCTACGATCCCTGGGAGCGGCTCAACCGATTTACCTATCGGTTCAACGCGCGTTTCGACGAAGCCATCTTTCTGCCGGCGGCGGACACGTACCGGCGCGCACCGCGGACCATACGCGCGGGCGTCCACAATTTTTTTGGCAATCTTGCCGAGATCGACAGCATCGTCAACTACACGCTGCAGTGGCGGCTCAAGTACGGATTGCGCAGTCTCGAGCGCCTGGCTATCAACAGCACCATCGGCATCGGCGGTCTATTTGACGTCGCCACCAAGCTCAAGCTTCCGGGAACACCCACCGGGTTTGCGACCACGCTCGCCAAGTGGGGCATGCACCCGGGACCCTATCTCGTGATTCCGCTGCTCGGCCCGTCGACGCTGCGGGACGGCGTCGGCTATCTGGCCGACTATGGGGTGGGATATGGCATCAATATCGCGAATTTATACCGCGGCAACATCTCGTGGGGGCTGCTGGTTGTGAATGGGATCGATCAACGCGCCAACATCGACTTTCGCTACTATTCAGGCGGCTCGCCCTTCGAATACGAGACGATTCGATTTTTGTACGTGCGCCGGCGCTTGATTGAGGATGAGGGACTGCATTCCAAGGTACCGGCAAAAAAGACGGCGGATGAAACTCCTGCCGGAAAGTGATCTCTCGAACCAAATCGGATGCCCTATGCGTCTTGCACTTCTCAGTTTCGTCACATTGGCGTCGCTGCCGACAAACTTTGCGGTCGCGCAATCACCGGACGGCAACCCGAGCAGGCTCACGCCCGAGCGCGCCGTCAACTATCGGCGCGTTTCGGATCTGCATTTTTCCCCGGATGGCTCGGCCGTCGTTTGCGTTGTATCCCAACCGGCAGGACTTGCCATCGAATCCCATCTTTGGATTGCGCATCCGGCACGCAAAAGCTTTGAGCAGCTTACGTATTCGCAGAAATCGGAAAGGTCTCCCAAGTGGGCGCCTTCCGGCGAGCAGCTGGCATTCCTCTCCAATCGCGCCGGTACGACCCAGATCTTCGTAATGCCGCAGGGCGGCGGCGAAGCTCGGCAGATCAGCTCGGGTGCCGCCGTCTCCCAGTTCCAGTGGTCGCCCGACGGCAAACAAATCGCGTACCTGGCGCGAGAAGCCGGGTCTGACCTGGACGTCAATGCGCCGCGCGTTGCCGATCGTGAGCTGGATCTCGAGCGGTTGTGGGTGGTGGATGTGACGACCAAAGCTGCGCGTCAGGTGACCGCCGGCAAGTGGCTGCTCGAGGAGTTCAGCTGGCTGGGATCGGATCAAATTCTCGCCGTCGCCAGCGACGATGCGCGCATCGAAACCTGGCACAACGCCTTGTACAAGATCGCACTCAATACCGGCGCGTTCACCCTCTTCAGCAGGCCCAATCAGCCGTTTCGCGGACTTGCAGTGTCTTCCGACCTGCGTCAGTTTTCGTTCGTCTCGACACGCCGTGGCGCTCCGATTCCGCATGATCTGTATGTCCAAGGTGTCGCCACGGGTGCGGCGCGCGACGTCACGAGCGCTGTGGACCGAGCCGTGCTGGCAGCGAAGTGGCAAAACCACGGCACCGTGTTTGCCCGGATCGCCGACGGCTTTCGCGTGAGAGTCATACGCATCGATCCCAGCGGAACAATCGCTCCCATCGACCTGCCGTATTCAGTGCGCGATTTTGATGTCGCGGGCGACGGCACTTTGGTTTTCGTCGGAGTTGGATTCGATCGGCTGCCGGAAATTTTTCTGAGAAACATCGACGGTACGGTTAGCCAGCTAGGCCATGCGCAGGAAGGATGGGAGGGCGTTCGGCTGACCGACGCGGAAATCTTTCAGTTCAAGAGTCTCGACGGCGTGCAAATCGAAGCGGCGCTCATGAAACCGCAGGCACCCGCGCGCGGCAAACTGCCTCTCGTCGTACTGGTACATGGCGGACCTGCCAGCAATTTTTCCGCGGACTACTTCTGGTTCAACTCCTGGCCGCAGCTGCTCGTCGAGCGCGGCTACCAAGTCTTGATGGTCAATCCGCGCGGTTCGATCGGCTATGGCGAGCAATTCGTCAAGGCGAATCGCGCTGATTTGGGCGGCGGAGATTTCAGGGACGTCATGGCGGCGGTCGATGCGGTCATTGCGCGGGGGGAAACCGATCCCAAGCGGCTTGGGATAGGCGGATGGTCTTATGGGGCGGAAATGACGCAATGGGCGATAGGTCACACTCATCGCTTCAGGGCGGCGGTCAGCGGCGGCGGCGTCTTCGATGAAGCGGCGGAATTCGGCACGGAAAACGGTGCAGCCGAGGATCTTTGGTACTTCGGAGCTCCGTGGGAGCACCCGGAGATTTATGCGCGCAACTCTCCGGCGACGTTCATTAAAAATGCAACCACGCCAACGCTGATCGTGCACGGCGAGGAGGATCGCAACAATCCGCTCGGTCAGTCGCTGGCCCTGTATCGAGCGCTGAAGTACTTTGGCGTGGAGTCGGAATTGATTACCTATCCCGGCGAGGGCCATCTGCCCCTACAGCCCAAGCACCAGGTGGATATTCTGCAGCGGATGCTCGATTGGTATGACCGGCACATGAAATAGCGGACTCTTCCCTTCTGGCGGCAGGCAATTCAGACTAACCTGCTGTCGTAAAATTCAATCCGACCAGGGGAGTGATCATTCAGTGAAAAGCCCGTTAGTGCCGGTGTGTGCAATTCTTGTGGCTCTTGCAGGGCTCGGCGCGTGCCAGAAAACGGAAGTGACGGCCGCCGCTCCCGCGCCCGTTGCCGCTCCGGCGCCCGCGATACCGGCACCGCCGTTTCAAATCATGGCCAGCATCCAGGAACTCATGGACGCGGTCATTGACCCGTCGGCGGACGCGCTGTGGGATTCGGTCAGCATTGTCGAGACAACGAAAGGGACCGTCTTTCACCAGCCGCACTCCGATGAGGAATGGCAGAACGTGAGGCGCCATGCCATCGCGCTGATCGAGGGAACGAATTTACTCGTCATGGACGGCCGCAGGCTTGTCGCCCCGGGAAGTCCGGTACTTGACCAGGGTACCTCGGGCGTGCTCAGCGCCGAAGAGGGGCAAAAGCTCCTGGACGCGCAGCATCCGGCCTTCGTGCAATTTGCGCGCGCCTTGCGTGAGGCGGGCACGCAAATGCTCACATCGATAGATAAGAAAGATCCGACCGGCATGATGAATGCGGGCGCGGCCATGGACGGCGTGTGCGAGAGCTGTCATCTGACGTTCTGGTATCCGAACCAAGTCATACCGCCTTTGCCGGCGGATTTCGGCGCATCCAAGTCGGTACCTAAGCCGAAGCGGATTCCCTTGAGCCCTTGATCGGAACGGCCTAGCGGCCGCCGGCGACATCCAGTAGTGCGCCCGTTGTATACGAGGCGCCGTCGCCCAACAGCCAAACGATGGCTTCCGCCACCTCCTCGGGACAGCCCGCGCGGCCCATTGGAGTTGTCGCGCCGAGACGTTTCGCCCGGTCTGGTTGCCCGCCGCTCGCATGAATGTCTGTTTCGATGAGCCCCGGCCGAACGGCGTTGACACGCACTCCCTGGGGCGCCAGTTCTTTGGCCAGGCCAATCGTCAACGTGTCGATGGCACCCTTGGACCCCGCGTAGTCGACGTATTCGAACGGCGAACCCAGCCGACTTGCCGCCGAAGAAACAAGGACGACGGAACCGCCGTGACCGCCGCGATCTTTCGACAAGCGCCGAGCGCTCTCTCGAGCGCAGAGATAGGCGCCATAGACATTGACGTCAAACACGCGTTTGAGCCGCGCACTATCCATGTCCGCGAGCGGCTGGGAGCGTGCGACGATGCCCGCGTTGACCACAACCCCATCGAGCCCGCCGAGCTTCGATTGAGCCGCGTCGAACATGGAAACCACGTCGGCCTCAATCGCGACGTCGCCCCGCAACGTGGTCGCTTGGCCGCCCGCGGCGCGAACCTCGCGGGCGGTCTCATCGGCAGCCGCCGAGTCCCGCACATAGTTAAGGGCGACATTCCAGCCTTGCCTGGCACATAGGAGCGCTGTGGCACGGCCGATGCCGCGCGTGCCGCCGGTTATGAAAATCATTTTCATCGCACGATTCCTGGACCTTGAGTTCGGCGATAATATTACGCCGCAGCAAGTTACGCCGTGCCGCGTGTAATTTAGCGATTCAATGGCGGCCGGAGGGAAAAATTGCGAGTTACGCGCATCGATCACGTGCAGTTGGCAATGCCGGCGGGCGGCGAAGAACTCGCTCGCGCCTTCTACGGGCGCGCGCTGGGGATTCAAGAGGTACCGAAGCCTGCTCATCTGGCAAAGCGCGGCGGCTGCTGGTTTGAGCGCGAGGATCTGAAGATTCATCTGGGTGTGGAGGCGGATTTCCGGCCGGCGCGCAAGGCTCATGTGGCCCTGCTGGTTGCGGACCTGCGAGAGCTCCAGGACAAGCTCAGGGCGTCAGGATATGCCTTGAAGGAAGATGAGCCTCTCGAAGGCTATCATCGTATCTACGTCGACGATCCGTTCGGCAATCGCATCGAGTTGATGGAGCAGAGTCCGGCTTGAACGATTTGGTCGCGCCGGTGAGCTTATTAAGCTGCGCCGCGTTCCTTGAGAAACTCGCCGAGAATTTTCGCGGTATGGCTCTTGTCGGGCTTGCGCGCGACCTCTTCGGGCGAGCCTTGCGCCACGACTCGTCCTCCGCCGGAGCCCCCCTCCGGCCCCAGGTCGATGATCCAATCCGCTTCCGCCATGATGTCGAGATTGTGTTCGATCACCACCAAGGTGTTGCCGGTATCGACCAGCCGATGCAGCACGCGCAATAATTTCTCCACATCCGCCATGTGCAGGCCAACGGTGGGCTCGTCGAGTACATAGAGCGTGTGTTGTCCCTCGCGCCGCGCAATATCCTGCCCGAGCTCGTCCGTGCGGACCTTGGCGAGTTCGGTTACCAACTTGATGCGCTGGCTTTCTCCGCCCGACAAGGTCGGGCTGGGTTGGCCGAGACTCAAGTATCCCAATCCGACGTCGGCGAGCAGGCTCAAGGGATGATGGACGCTGCGAACCGCCGCGAAGAATGGCAGCGCGTCTTCGACGCTCATCGCCAGTATCTCGCCGATATTCCTGCCCTTGAACAGAATGCTCAGGGTTTCCGGATTGAAGCGTTTGCCGCCGCATTCGTCGCAGAGCACCTGCACATCCGGCAAGAAACTCATTTCAATCCGCTGCATTCCCTGGCCTTCGCAGGCCTCGCAGCGGCCGCCCGCGGTATTGAAGGAAAAGCGGCTGGCGGTGAAGCCACGCATGCGCGCCTCGGTGGTATCCGCGTAGAGGCGGCGAATGGAATCCCAGAAGCCGATGTATGTGGCGGGACACGACCGCGGTGTTTTACCGATGGGAGTTTGATCGACTTCAAGCACTCGGCTGATCGATTGCCAGCCCGTGATGGCACTGCAACCCTCGGGCACCACGTCCGGTTGGCGCGTTCGCTGGGGGCGGCTGGGACGCGATAACAGACGCTTCAGGTTGCCGAGAAGTACATCGCGCGCCAGAGAGGATTTGCCCGATCCCGAAACGCCCGTGATCACACTGAGGCGCCCGCGAGGAATTCGCGCGTCGATTTTGCGAAGATTGTGCAGGGTCGCGCCGACGACCTCGAGCATCGGCGTTTCGCGCCCGATCGGGCGCCGCCGCGAACGGGAATGCATCAACGGCGTCGCCAGACATCGGCCGGTCGCAGAATTCCCCAGCTGCGCCAGTTCAGCCGCGGTGCCTTGGGCAACCAAGCGGCCGCCGCGGGTTCCGGCGCCCGGACCCAAGTCGATCACATGATCGGCGCGCCGGATGGTGTCCTCGTCGTGTTCCACAACCACCAATGTGTTGCCCTTGGCGCGCAGGCGATCCAGCGTATCGAGCAGCGTGGCATTGTCGCGCGGGTGCAGGCCGATGGTCGGTTCATCGAGCACATAGCAGACGCCCTGAAGGTTCGATCCAAGTTGCGCAGCCAGGCGAATGCGCTGCGCTTCGCCGCCGGACAAGGTGGGTGCGGCACGATTCAGTTGCAAATAACCCAGACCCACATCGCAAAGAAAAGTGGTCCGCGCGGTGAGTTCCGCCAGCAGATCGCGTGCGATGTCGCGCTCACGGCCGGCCAGTTTCAGTTTGGCGAGCCGCAAGGAGAATTCCTGCACCGGCAGGTCCGTGAGTGCGGCGATGGACTGGTCGCGAAACAGCACATTGAGCGCGACGGGATTCAAGCGTTGCCCGGCGCACTGCACGCAGACCTCGAGCGGCGCGTCCGCGTTTTCGCGCCACATCGACTCCTCGCCGCTTTGCTCGGCGTCGAATTGCGGCAACTGCAACCCTGTGCCGAAGCAGCTCTTGCACCAGCCGTGCTTCGAATTGAATGAGAACAGCCGCGGATCGAGTTCGGGAAATCCCGTGCCGCAATTCGGGCAGGCGCGCTTGGTCGAAAAGACGTTTGCCACCGGCGGGTTGGATTCCATTTGCACATGCACCACGCCACGTCCGTGCTGCAACGCGACGTCGAGCTGTTCGCGCAGCTCGGCTTCGCCCGACGCGCTGATCGTCAGCGCGGCCACCGGCAATTCAATATTGTGCTCGACAAACCGGTCGAGCCGCGGCCACTTCTTGGTCGGAATCAAGCTGCCGTCGACGCGCAGGTGCGTGAAGCCCTTGCCACGCGCCCATTTGGCGAGCGCGGTATACAGACCCTTGCGCGCAACGATGAGCGGGGCCAGCAAAGCAACTCTTTTGCCGCGATACTCCGTGAGCAGGCGCGCGGCGATGGCATCGGCGGATTGGGGTTCGATGCGAGCGTGGCAGTCCGGGCAGTACTGCACGCCCAATTTGACGAACAGCAGCCGCAGAAAGTGATAGATCTCGGTGAGCGTCGCCACCGTACTCTTGCGTCCGCCGCGGCTGGTGCGCTGTTCGATAGCCACCGTGGGCGGAATGCCGAAAATGGCGTCGACGTCGGGGCGCGAGGATGGCTGCACGAACTGCCGCGCGTAGGCGTTCAAGGACTCGAGATAGCGCCGTTGGCCCTCGGCAAACAAGATATCGAAAGCGAGCGTGCTCTTGCCGCTGCCCGAGACACCGCTGATCACGGTGAATTTGTTGAGGCCCAGATTCACGTCGACGTTCTTGAGATTGTGCTCGCGAGCGCCGCGGATCTCGACCGCGGACGGCCTTGCTCGGTGAACCGGCGCATCTCCATGCGCTGCATTTGCGTAGGGCGGGGCCGCCGAGTCGCGCACGGAGCCGCCGGCCCGCTCTTCCTCGATGAGCGCCCGCCCGGTGTGCGAGGCCGCAAGGCGCGAGATCGCGGCGGGCGTGCCGGCACCGACCACCTCGCCGCCCGCATCGCCGCCTTCCGGCCCCAAGTCGATGATCCAGTCGGCCGCGCGGATGACATCGAGATTGTGCTCGATCACGAGCAGCGAGTGTCCGGCATCGATGAGCCGCCGGAAGGCGCGCAATAGCTTGGCGACATCGTCAAAGTGCAGACCGGTGGTCGGTTCGTCAAACAGGAACAAGGAACCGAGGCGCGCACTACCGTTGCTGCCGAGGCGAGCACTGCCGTTTCCGGTGCGCGCACGTTTCTGCGGCGGCTGCAAGCGGACGGCACTCTGCGCCAAATGGCCGGCGAGCTTGAGTCGCTGTGCCTCGCCCCCGGAGAGGGTCGGCACCGGCTGACCCAGCCGCAAATAGTCGAGTCCGACTTCAGCGAGTGGTGAGAGCCGCAGGCAAACTTCCGCATCCGCGGAAAAAAAAGCCAGCGCTTCGGAGACAGTGAGATCCAGCACATCGGCGATGCTTTTGGAGGGAAAATCAGCGCGCGACAATTTGACGTCGAGCACGTCGGCCCGGTAGCGGCGGCCGTCGCAATCGGGACAGCGCAGGTACACGTCCGACAGGAACTGCATTTCGACGTGTTCGAAACCGTTGCCGCCGCATGCCGGGCAACGGCCGTTGCCGGCATTGAAACTGAATGTTCCCGCGGTGTACTTGCGCTCGCGGGCTTCCGGTAGGCGCGCAAACAGATCGCGGATCGCGTCGAACGCGCCGACGTAGCTCGCCGGATTCGAACGAGTGGTGCGGCCGATGCGGCTTTGGTCCACCATGACCACATCATCAATGAGCTCGGCGCCTTTGAGCGCGCGATGCAGGCCCGGATTTTCCGTGGGCTTGCCCTTGGCGCGCAGCAGCGCCGGATACAGCACGTCGTGCACCAGCGTGGATTTGCCCGAGCCGCTGACGCCGGTCACGCAGACCAGGCGGCTCAAGGGTATCGCCACGTCGAGGTTCTTGAGGTTGTGTTCGGCGACCCCCTCGAGACGCAACATTTCGGAATCGCGTGCGTGCCGGCGATGTTCACTGGCAGGCGGCGCGCTGCCGGGCAGCGCGGCGCGCGTGACTTCCACGCGCTTGCGGCGAAACAAATAGTCGGCCGTCAATGATCCGGTCGCGGCGCGCAGATCGCGCAGCGGTCCGTAGAAAACGATTTCGCCGCCGTGTTCCCCGGGTCCGGGACCGATATCGAGCACCCGATCGGCCGCCTGGATGACTTTGGGATCGTGCTCAACCACGACCAGGGTGTTGCCGGCGTCGCGCAGGCGGTGCATGACGCCGACGATTCGTTGGACATCTCGCGGATGCAATCCAATCGACGGTTCATCGAGCACGAACAGGGTATTGACCAGCGATGTCCCGAGAGCCGTGGTGAGGTTGATTCGCTGCACCTCGCCGCCGGACAAGGTACGCGACTGGCGGTCGAGATTCAGATATCCCAGGCCCACGTCGGTCAGATACTTGAGGCGGGTGCGTATCTCGCGAAGCAACAGCTCGCTGGCTTCATCGAGCAGGGCCGGCAATTCCAGAGAGTCAAAGAATTTTCGGCTGTCGTCGATTGACAGCAACATCAACTCGCGAATGTTCGAGCCGGGTTTTCCGACCCGCCATAACAATGCTTCCGGCTTCAGGCGGGCGCCCCGGCAGGCGCCGCATTCGGTGTAGGAGCGGTAGCGCGACAGCAGCACGCGAATGTGCATCTTGTACGCCTTGGTTTCTAGCCAGGCGAAAAAGCGCCGCACGCCGTACCAAACGTTCTTGGTCCATTCGCCCTCGCCCTCGATCACCCAGGCACGCTGTGTTTCGTTCAACTCGCGCCAGGCGGTGTCGATGGGAATGTCGCGCTTGCGCGCGAATCGCAGGAGATCGGTCTGGCATTCCTTGTAGGATTCGGTCTGCCAAGGCTTGATGGCGCCCTCGCGCAGACTCAATGTGGTATCGGGAATGACCAGGCCGTAGTCGACGCCGATGCTGCGCCCAAAGCCTCGGCAGGTATCGCAAGCGCCTAGGGCTGAGTTGAAGCTGAACGTGCTGGGGCTGGGATCCCTGTAGCTGATATCGCAATCCGGACAATGCAAGCCGGTCGAAAAGCGCCACGGCGCGGCCGCTTTGCCGCCGGCATCGTGTTCCGGATAGACATCGATGCGTCCCTGGCCGACTTTCAGTGCCGCTTCGATCGCATCCGCGGCGCGCGCGGCATCGACCGACGACCAGCGGAACCGATCTTGAATGACTTGCAGTGTGTCGCCTCGTTTCTCGTGGATGCGCGTGTACCCTTGGGCCGACAGCAACTCCTTGATTTCCGTCTCGGTAAAATTCTTCGGAATGGGCACCGGAAAAGTCAGCAACAGCTTGGGATCGCCGTGATCGCGGGCCAGCGCACTCAAGTGCCCTTGAACGCTGGCGGAGCTGTCGCGACGCACCGCTTTCCCACATTCCCGGCAGTGCAAGACCGCGGCCCGGGCAAACAGCAGTTTCAGGTGATCATTGAGTTCCGTCATCGTGCCGACGGTTGAGCGCGAGGTCCGCACCGGATTGGTTTGATCGATGGCAATCGACGGCGGTATGCCTTCGATCCGATCGACCTGCGGCTTGTCCATGCGGTCCAGGAATTGGCGGGCGTACGGCGAGAACGTCTCGACATAGCGGCGCTGACCCTCCGCATACAACGTGTCGAATACCAGCGAGGATTTTCCCGATCCGCTGACGCCCGTGACGACGATCAGCTCATTGAGCGGCAGGTCGAGGTCCAGATCCTTGAGATTGTTCTGGCGGGCGCCGCGGATGCGGATCGCATCCGGGCGTGGAGGATCGAAGGGTGGCATCCTGTGAGTTTACAGGACATGTCAAGCCCGGCAGCCCTCGCCCGGCGTCCGGCTCAACGGCCCGCGAACTGCTCCATCATCAGGCCGGTTCCGCCGCGGGTGACATGCGCAACGATCGCGGTGCGCCGATGAATTTTCGTCACCAATCCCAAGTTAATCGCGAACGCCAGCTGCACCTGCTGCCCTTTGCGCAGACCGAGATTCTCAGTCTCGACGAAGACGCCGTTCGCGCTCAAGTTCTTGGCTTTGCAGATTCGGCTCTTACGACCGGACATCACCACGTACACGGTTGTGCGTGCGCGGTGGCGGGTGTGCAATCGACGCTCCATGCGTACCACTCTTCGGTTGAATTGTTCTTAGGGACGCCATTATGCACATCGGCACGGCGATAGCGAAAGGGTCGATGCAATTCGCAAAAATTAATTGCGCGATCGACAAAGATATGTAAGCCGTCCCGCCGATAAGTAAAATCCGACCGCAGCGCGGTCAACGATTGGCCAGGGCGTTAGGCGACGTCTTTGCGCCGGATGGCGAGTTGCTCGGGAGCCTCAATACCCACTTTGACGCGCCGGCCGGTTCCGCCCAGCAGGGTAATTTGGATCGGACCATTGGCAAATAGCTGTGCCATGGTCATGTTGGCGTCAACACCGTCGGCAGGTTGTATGACGATCGATTCATCGGCTCGGCGGCTGAGGACTAGCATAATTTTAGGCTCGGGCGAGGGCGCGCAGCGCTTTGGCGAAAGTTTTGCCCTGCGGGTCATAAGTGACCGACGGACCGCCGCGCACAATGTCGATCAATTGACGGATCTGATGCCGCCGCACATGAATGATGTGGCCATTGACCTCGTTTGCGGAACGACAGCCGGCCATGAGTTCCATCAGCTTGCGCCAGCGTTCCACGACCGAGGCTGCCAACCCTTCGCTCATCGGGCTTTCGCACAGCGCCCGGCGTTCTTGATCCAGGTTTTCAAGGGTTTCGAGGATACGAATTTTCTCGGCGGTGTTCTTTTCAACCGCCGCGGGCGAATCGCCCGTCAGCGCAGCTTTTTCCGTTGCAAGCGTGGCGGACAGCACGCCCGCAAGCTCGATCTCGCGATCCAGTAAATCTTCGAGACGGCGGCGGGCATCCGGAATCATGGCGTTACTTGAGACCGCGCTCGTACTTCAACAACTTGCCGGCAACTCGACCCGCATCGACCTTGTAGTTGCCGGAACTGATGGCCTGCCTTACGGCGGCCACCTTGTCTGCATTCACCACCGGGGTTTTGGCGACGGCCTCTTCGATTTTTTGCAAAGAGCGAGCCGAGTCAGTCAAGGTGACGTGATCCTTGGATGCAGCCGCTGCGGGCGCCGCGGAACCTTCGCCCTGCGACTTGTCAGTTACAACGCCGCTGCCCGAGCCCGTAGGCTTCGCGATCGGCTCGGCTGTTGATATTCCACTGATTTTGTCAGTCACCGAAATCTCCTGGGGCTGCTACGCATGCCCATGCATTGTTATCGTCCGGTTTTGGATGAACTTTAACGATACGCCCAACACCACTCGCTACTCTTGCTATCGGCTGTGACGTGGATCACTGAAGGGCGCTATTGCAAAATAATCTCTACGACTTGCTCGGAACGGGCGATTCCTTCAACGATCTTCCCAGATGACAGATTCTGGACCCTAACCCTCTGATTCATCAGGCCATCGCTTAAGGCGCGCCCCGCCATCCGCACGCTGATCCCGCCGGCATCGGCCAACAACGTCACCGATTGGCCTCTCTGCACCGCCTTGGGCGCCACCAGCTGCTGATTCGTCAGATATGCGCCCCCCGGAATCGGGCGGCTGGCGGTCAGCCCGACCGCGATGGCAGGATCATCCAGAAAGCCCAAGGGTAGTTCCGAGATATCGTGTTCTTCTATCTTCAGGTCGGTGGCCTTGATCACCGTACCGACGACAATGGCATGGACAGCGACGGCGACGGGAGAGGTGCCGACGATTCTGACGGGCACATAGAGATGCCAGGGCTTCGGATCCTGGCAGCGCAGTTCGATCGTCACCCGATCCTTCATGTGCTGCGACGAGGCAACCACCGGCCTGACCGGCCGGTTGCACTTGTCGAATTGCAGATGGGGTTCGATCGGACCCACCAGAAAGCGCTGGCGCTCGGTGAGCTTCGGAAACTGCAGAGCGGCCTCCGATTTGGCCAACGCCTCGAGCTGTGCGATGTCCTGCGGATCGGAAATCTCGGCCCCCGCCAGCGCGGGCGCAAGCGCCAGCGCGGCGAGCGCGCCACGGGGAATGAATTGGGCGCGACGAAATTTTGGCGCAATTCGCATAAGTAACACTTAACAAGCAAGCGTCGTGCCATTCATACCGGGTGAGCGGCGGGGCCGGCCGGGATTGCCGCCGGCGGCGTGGGGCGGCAAGTTCTTGCCGTCGCCGGCCGGTACGGTTGAGGGGTGGCGGGAGCCTTGGGGCCTTTTTCTGCGACCTGCGTCCCAATTGACGGCCTGTTGCGCAGAGTTTTGGGGTTGGCACACCTCTTGCTACTCCCTCACCAACAGGAGTCGACCGCATGTTCGAAAACATTTTTGGAATCCATGAGCAAGCGCTGCAGCTGCACGGGCAGCGCGTCGGAATATTGGCGACGAATCTCGCCAATGCCGACACGCCGAACTATAAGGCGCGCGACATCGATTTCAGCGCGGTGCTCAGCCAGAGCGATGCGGCGCCGCTGCCGCTCAATGTTACCGACGGCGCACACATCGTGCTGAACGACAGCACGGCACCTTCCGCCGACTTGAAGTACCGCAATCCTTACCAGGCTTCGCTCGACGGCAATACCGTGGAAATGCCGGTGGAACAGGCGGCGTTCGCGGAAAACAACGTGCGCTACCAAGCGAGCCTGGGTTTCATCAATTCTAAGATCGCGGAGCTGATGCTGGCCATCAACGGCCAGTAGCAGCGCTCAAGGAGAGAACATGTCTCTGTTCAACGTATTCAACACTGCCGGCAGCGCCCTGAATGCCGAAACCCTTCGGCTCAACACGACGGCCAGCAATCTTGCAAACGCCGAAAGCGTCAATGGCGATCCCAGCAAGGTTTATCGCGCGCGGCATCCGGTGTTTCAAACCATGATGGACAACTCCGCCGCCAGTTTCGATCAAGAGGATGCCGGCGTGGGCGTGCGCGTCCTCGGCGTTGTCGAAAGCACCGCGCCGCCGTTGATGCGCTATCAGCCGGACAATCCGGCGGCGAACAAGGACGGCTATGTTTTCAGCTCTAACGTCAATTCGATTGAAGAGATGACCAACATGATCTCCGCCAACCGCACTTTCGCCACCAGTGTTGAAGCGATCAATACGGCGCGAGATTTACTGCTCAAAACAATTTCCATGGGCCACTAGGCGAAAGGTTAAGCAGCAATGTTAATCAATACACACGCCACCACCCCGCCGACGGGCACTGGCACTGGCACCGGCACCGGCAGCGCGGGCAGCACCGGCAGCACAGGCAGCACGGGGAGCACCGGATCGACATCCGCCGCCAACGGCGTGACCTTGGGCGGCACGGATTTCCTCACGCTCATGCTGGCCCAATTGAAAAATCAAGACCCCACCAGCCCGGTGGACAGCAATACATTTTTGAACCAGCTGGCGCAGCTGAGCGAGGTACAGGGCATCACATCGCTCAACACCTCCTTCGGCGCTCTGTCGAGTTCGCTCTCTTCGAGCCAGGCACTGCAGGCGTCATCCCTTCTGGGTCATCAAGCGCTGGTCAATAGCAGCACCGCGAATCTGGCGGCCGGCGCAACCGTGACGGGCGCCGTCAATGTTCCGCAGACCACGTCGCAGGTGGTGCTCAACATCAGCGACGCCAGCGGCGCGCTGGTGAAGCAAATCAATCTCGGCGCGCAATCCGCGGGCCTCGCGAATTTCTCGTGGGACGGCACCACGGGCTCAGGTTCGCAGGCGCCGCCAGGAACCTACGCGCTCACCGCGCAATACGCGGGAGGGACATCCGGCGGCACTGCGGCGACCACGCTGGTGAACGGCACGGTCGAGAGCGTCAGCATGGGTGCGGGATCGACGGGACTGACTTTGAACGTGGCGGGAATCGGCAGCGTGCCGTTCAGCAGCGTCCAGCAGATCTCCAACTAATTCATTCGAGGAGTACACAATGGCTTCTTTCAGCATAGCGTTATCGGGATTGACAGCGGCGAGCTCCGATCTGGACGTGACCGCGAACAACATCGCGAACGCCGACACGGTCGGCTTCAAGCAGTCTCGCGCGGAATTCGCCGATGTGTTTGCGGCCGGCGCCGTGAACCTCAATACCTCTCCGGTCGGCGAGGGCGTGCGCCTTGCGACGACGGCGCAGCAGTTCACGCAGGGCAACATCAGCAGCTCGGGATCGAACCTCGATCTGGCGATCAGCGGCGACGGCTTCTTTACCTTGCAGGACCCCAGCACAGGCATCGTCTACTCGCGCAACGGGCAGTTTTCGGAAGACAAGAACGGCAACGTCGTGACCGCCACGGGACAGGCGCTGCAAGTCTATCCGCCCACGGCCACCGGCGGATTCAATACCGGGGCGCTGACGGATTTGAACTTGCAGACCGCGCAGAGCACGCCGCTCGCCACCTCCGCCGGGACGGTGATCCTGAATTTGCCGGCCGGCTCGACGCCGCCCGCGGTGGCGCCGTTCGATCCGACCAATCCGGCCACGTATAACCAATCCACCTCAACCACGGTGTACGACTCGCTGGGCAATTCCTTCCCGGCGACGTTCTTTTTCACGCAGACCGCCACGCCGGGCCTGTGGAACGTCAATATGACGGTCAACGGAACCCTGATTCCCACGACCCGCCAGCTGCAATTTTCCAATACCGGCGCGGTCACGCCGCCGGCGAGCGGTGCGCTGAACTTCCCCGGCTATACGCCCACCGACGGCGCGGCGGCGATGAACATGACCTTCAATTTCGCGCAGAGCACGCAATTCGGCGGCGGCTTCGGCGTGACATCGATTATTCAAAACGGTTTTGCCACCGGCCAGTTGAGCACCGTCTCCATCGATCCCACGGGCGTCGTGTCGGCGGTCTACACCAACGGCCGTTCGACGCAGCTGGGGCAGCTGGCCTTGGCCAATTTCCCGGATCCGCAGGGTTTGAAGCAACTGGGCAATACCAACTGGGCCGAAACTTTCTCCTCCGGCACGCACATCTCCGGCACCGCCGGCTCCGCGGGATTCGGCTCAATTCAGTCGGGGGCTCTCGAGGCCTCGAATGTGGACTTGACCACCGAGCTGGTGAACATGATCACCGCGCAGCGCGCCTTCCAGGCCAACGCGCAGGTCATCACCACCTCCAATCAGCTCTCCCAGACCGTCATTAACATCACGCATTAATCATGGACAGAGGACTCTACGTAGCGATGACCGGCGCGAAGCAAATCATGCAAGCGCAGGCGGTGAACAACCACAACATCGCCAACATCAGCACGATCGGTTTCCGCGCCGACTCAGTGTCCTTCGACAGTCTGCCCATTTATGGAGAGGGCTATGCCACACGCGTCAATGCCGTGGCCGGGGATGCGGGCACGGACTTCTCCGCGGGGACCATGGAGAGCACGGGGCGCGATCTCGACATCGCGGTGAACGGCAAAGGATTCATCGCGGTGCGGGGAGCTGACGGGCAGGAAGCCTATACGCGCGCCGGCGATTTACGGGTTTCCCCCGTCGGAGCGGTCACCACCGCGAGCGGCTTGCCGGTCTTGACCGACAGCGGGCCTCTCGTGATACCGCCCTCGACCAATGTGAGCATCGGCAGCGACGGCACCGTATCGGTGGTGCCGCAAGGATCGGCGCCATTCGCGGTCACGCAGGTCGATCGCATCAAGCTCGTCAATCCGCCGACTTCCACGCTGCAAAAAGGCGACGACGGCTTGCTGCGCCTCAAAGCGGGCGGCAAGGCGAAAGCCGACGACACCGTATCGGTGACGCCGGGAATGCTGGAGTCCAGCAACGTGAACGCGGCGCAGTCGCTGATCAGCATGATCGAGCTGCAGCGCCTGTATGAATTTCAGATCAAGAGCATCAATTCAACCGACACCAACGAACAAAGTGCCGAACGCATGATGTTGACGTCGTAACGCGAAAGGATAAATCCCATGAATCTTGCACTGTGGGCCGCAAAAACCGGTCTCGACGCACAAAACACCCGCATGGCGGTGATCGCCAACAACTTGGCGAACACCAATACCACCGGGTTCAAGGCCGGCCGAGCCGCGTTTCAGGATTTGATGTACCAGAACATCCGCCAGGTCGGCGCGCAGAGCACGCAGAACACGCAGCTCTCCACCGGACTGACCCTCGGTACCGGCGTGCGCATCGTCAGTACGGAGAAGGATTACACCCAAGGCAGCGTGCTGCAAACGAATGGCTCGTTGGACATGTCGGTGAACGGGCGTGGATTCCTGCAGATCACCATGCCCGACGGCACCATCGCCTACACCCGCGATGGCAGCTTCTCGCTCGACAACCAGGGCAACGTCGTCACCGCCAGCGGCTACCCGCTGCAACCGGCCATCAATATTCCCGCCGGCACGCAGTCGGTGAGCATCGGCAATGACGGCGTGGTGACGGTGACCTCGGCCACCAACACCAAGGGCACGCAGGTCGGACAAATCCAATTGGCCGATTTCATCAACGAGCAAGGACTTCAGCCCACGGGCAACAACCTGCTGGTGGAATCCGCGGCGAGCGGCTCGCCGCAAGTCGGCACTGCGGGCACCAACGGCTTGGGCACCATTGCCCAGGGCGCGCTGGAAACCTCGAATGTCAATTCGGTGACGGAGCTGGTTTCGATGATCGAGTGCCAGCGTTCATACGAGATGAACTCCAAGGCCATCAGCACCACCGATCAAATGCTGCAATACCTGACGACCAATCTGACATGATCCGGCTCTGCACACTCATGGCGTGCTGCGTTCTCTCGGCATGCGGTCTCATCCCTCACAAACCGCCCAAGCCGGACCCGGTGGTCGCGCGCGTGTTGCCGCCGCCGACGCCGCGCACCGACGGCGCGATTTATCAGTCGGGTCAGCAAATAGAATTGTTCGCCGACTTGAAGGCGCGCCGGGTCGGCGATGTCCTGACGATCCGCTTGACGGAAACGACCAGTGCCAGCAAGAGCGCCGTGACCAAGACCGCGAAGACCACGACCGTCAACAATACCGGTCCCACGCTTTTCGGCCGGACCATCACCGCCAGCGGCGTGCCTATCTACACCACGACTCTCAACGGCGCGGATAGCTTCGACGGCGAAGGCTCGAGCACCCAGGCAAATAGCCTGGCCGGCAGCTTGACGGTGACGGTGATGGAAGTGCAGCCGAACGGCAATTTGGTGGTGCAGGGAGACAAGACCTTGAAGCTCAACCAAGGCGATGAATTCGTGCATGTGTCGGGCGTGGTGCGCCGCGCGGATATCGCGACCGACAACACCGTCACCTCGGACAAAGTCGCGGACGCGCACATCAGCTACTCGGGCAAGGGCGTGATCAATGCCTCAAACAGCATGGGCTGGCTCGCGCGCTTCTTCAACTCCGTATTCGCACCCTATTGATCATGAACTCTAGAATCTTCACCAAGGCTTGTTTGGCGGCGCTGTTCGCGATCCTCGCCGTGCCGCAGGCGCAGGCCGAGCGCATCAAGGACATGGCGCAGATCCAGGGTGTGCGTACCAACCAGCTCGTAGGCTATGGCCTGGTGGTCGGCCTCGACAGCACCGGCGATCAAACCAGCCAGGCGCCTTTTACGGTGCAGTCGCTCAATAACATGCTGGCGCAGCTCGGCATCACGGTACCGGCCAATGTCACGCCGCAGCTCAAGAACGTGGCGGCGGTGGCGGTGCATGCCGTGCTGCCGGCTTTCGTCAAGCCCGGCCAAACCATCGACATCACCGTCAATTCAATTGCGAACGCGAAGAGTCTGCGCGGCGGATCGCTCCTCGTTACGCCGCTGCACGGACTCGACGGGCAGATCTATGCGATCGCGCAGGGCAATCTCATCGTCAGCGGCTTCGGCGTGGAAGGCACCGACGGGTCAAAACTGACCGTGAACGTACCGAGTTCGGGCCGCATCCCGAATGGCGCCACGGTCGAGCGCGCCGTACCTTCGCAGCTCGCGCAAGGCGATTCGGTTACGCTCAACTTGAACGATCCCGACTTCACCACGGCGACCCGTTTGGTGGCCAGCGTGAACAAGGGCATGGGCGACGGCATTGCCTCCGTCATGGACGGCGGTTCCATCCGTGTGCGGGCGCCTATCGATATCACGCAGCGCGTGGCCTTCTTGTCGATGGTCGAGAATCTTGAAGTGGAACCCGGCGCTGCCGCCGCCAAGGTGATCATCAATTCGCGCACGGGCACGGTCGTGATCAGCAGCCATGTGATCGTGACGCCCGCCGCCGTGTCGCATGGTTCCTTGTCGGTGACCATTAAAGAGGAGCAGACGGTCAGCCAGCCCAATCCCTTCTCCAAACTGGGAACAACCGTGGTCCTGAACAATTCCACCATCAAGGTGGACCAAGGCTCGAACCGCATGTTCTTGTTCAAGCCTGGCGTCGAACTCGATCAAATCGTGCGCGCCGTGAACGATGTCGGCGCCGCCCCCGGCGATCTGGTCGCCATTCTGGAAGCCCTGCGAGAGGCCGGCGCGCTGCAGGCCGAGCTGGTGGTCATATGACGACTCTGCTGCCCATCACCTCAAGCGTGCCGGCGCCCGGCGAAGCATCGACTGATCTCTCGGCCGCGACGACCTACACCGATATCAACGCTTTGGCAGCCCTGAAGCGGGATCCGAACTCGCCCGAGGCCCTAAGCGCCGTCGCGCAACAAGTGGAGGCATTGTTTCTGCAAATGATGCTGAAGAGCATGCGCGACGCCACGGCCGCCGTTGAAACAGACAGCAACGAGATGGGCATGTACCAGGACATGTTCGACAAGCAAGTCGCCTTGAGCATCAGCCAGCATGCCGATTTAGGAATAGGGCGCCTGCTCAAGCGGCAATTGGCCGGCAAGTCCGCACCCAGCACTGTTAAATTGAATTCGGGCGAGGCAATGCCGGCGCCGCCGGCCGGACTGCCTACGGCCGCCATCGCGCATTCGCCGGCGGAGTTCGTGAATCGAGTCATGCCGAGTATTCAGCGCGCGGCCACGGCGCTGGGCGTGAACCCGTTGGGGATGCTGGCGCAGGCGGCCCTGGAGACCGGGTGGGGGCAGCGCATGCCGCGCAATGCAGACGGCTCCTCCAGCCACAATCTGTTTGGCATCAAGGCGGGCGACGAATGGACGGGAGCTCGCGCCGCCGCCGATAGCATGGAAGTGATCGACGGTGTCGCGACCCCGCGCCGCTCGACGTTTCGCGTCTACGGCTCCATCGAAGAAAGCGTCAATGATTTCGCCAACTTACTCAAAAACTCGCCGCGCTATCGCGATGTCCTGGCCGCGGGCGGCAGCCCCGGCGGCTACGTCGCCGGCATCGCCAAATCCGGCTATGCCACCGACCCGGATTACGGCAATAAGTTAAATCAGATCCTGGGCGGCGATACCCTGCAGTGGGCACTCGGCGCCCGCGTCGCAGCATTATAGAAAGCTCTCCTGATGCCGATATCGGGCGTCAAGATCGGAGAAGAAACGTGTCAGATGTGTTTGGAATCAGTGTCTCGGCGCTTCAGGCGTTTCAGCAGGCCATCAACGTCACCAGTAACAACGTTGCGAACGCCAGCACGCCCGGCTACGACCGTGAAACCGTAAACCTGACCGAGGCCGTGCCGCAAACCAACGGCGCCGCGACCGTTGGTGCCGGTGTGGTGGTCTCCGGGGTCAGCCGAGCTTTCAGCCAGGCTGCGGCGAATCAATTGAATACCTCGCAAAGCAGCTTGGGCAACCTGAACGCCCTGCAGAGTTACAGCACTCAGATCGACAATCTGTTTGGAACCACCATCGGCGGCTTGAGCACGGCGCTGCAAGGCTTTTACGGCGCCTTTTCCGACGTGGCGAACAATCCGACCTCCACGGCATCACGGCAGGCGCTGATCGGGCAGGCGCAGAGCGTGGCGAGCAGCTTTCAGAACGCCAGCGGCGAGCTCAATTCGCTCAACACGGATGTGAATTCGCGCATCACGGCCGACGTGACGCAGATCAATTCGATCGCGAAAGCGATCTCGACGCTGAACAATCAGATCGTCACCGCCACCGGCCAGCAGGGCGGCCAACCGCCCAACGAGTTGCTCGATCAGCGCGATCAATTGGTGTCCAACCTGTCGCAGTTGGTGGGCATCAGCACGACGACCGACAGCAACGGGGCCCTGAATGTGTTCGTCGGCAACGGACAGCCGTTGGTCCTGCAGGGCCAAGTCACCTCCTTGACGACGGTGGCCAACCAATTCAACGCGACGCAGCTGGAAATCAGCAACTCCGCCTCGAGCGCGGTCATCAGCGGCAGCATCACGTCGGGCGATTTGGGCGGTCTGTTGGCGGCCCGCACGCAGGTCATCAATCCCGCCTTGAATCAACTGGGACTCATTGCCACGGGCCTGTCTCAGACGGTCAACTCGCAGCAAGCGCAGGGCTTGGACTTGAGCGGAAATCTGGGCGCGCCGATTTTTTCGGTGGGCCAGCCGCTCGCCACCGGTTCCTCGAGAAATACCGATGCGGTGACCGCGAGCGTTACCGTGAATGCGAACGGTTTGGGCGCGCTGACCGCGAATGACTATGTTTTGTCGTTCGTGGGGGGCACGCCCAAATTGACCAACACCGCCGACGGCACCAGCGTGACGCCCGCCGGGGCAGGCACGGTGGCCAGTCCCTACACGGCGGCCGGCATTTCCATCGTTCTCTCCGGCGTGCCGGCGAACGGGGACCAATTTCTGGTGCAGCCAACGGCGACCGCCGCAGGCAGCCTGAACGTTGTCCTCAGCAATCCCTCGCAGATTGCCGCGGCCGGAGCGGTCAAGACCGCGGCGGCGGGCACGAATACCGGCGCGGCCATCATCAGTTCCGGCACCGTATTGAATTCGGCCAATCCGAACTTGCTCTCGCCCGTCACGATTGCCTTCACCAGTCCGACCACCTACACCATCAACGGTGGCGCGCCCAACGCCTACACCAGCGGCGGTAATATCGCCGTCAACGGTTGGCAGGTGCAGATCAGCGGGACGCCCGCGAGCGGCGACAGCTTTACCGTGACCAGCAATGCCGGCGGCACCGGCGACAATCGCAATGCCCTCATCGCGGCCAATGCGCAAAATGTCGGCGTGTTGCAAAACGGCACGACCAGCATCACCGGCGGCGTCAGCGCCCTGGTCACAGGACTGGGCAGCCAAGCACAGCAAATCAACACCGCTCAGACCGCGCAAGCCGCGGTGAATGCCCAGGCACTCAACAGCGTGCAGTCGACCAGCGGCGTCAATCTGGACGAAGAGGCGGCCAGCCTGTTGCAATGGCAGCAGGCCTATCAGGCGGCCGCGCAGGCGTTGAGCATCGGCAACAGCCTGTTCACCACGTTGATCGATTCAGTGAACGGCACGTTCACGTAAGGAGACTGCGATGCGCATTACCCAAAGCCTAAATCAAACGCAGTTTCTGGCTTCCATCAATTTGCTGGAATCCGGCATCAATCAGACCTCGAATCAAATGGCGAGCGGCCTGAGCTTTACCACCGCTTCGCAAAACCCAACCGCCGCCGGCAGCGTGAACAATTACAAGCAGGCCCTGGCGCAGAGTCAGCAATACGGCACCAACGCCACCAGTGCGCAGACCAATTTGAACACCGAGGACAATGCGCTGTCGCAGGTACAGACGCAGCTGCAGGCGCTGCGCAACCTGGCCCTCGAGGCCAACAGCGGCGTGCTCACCAACTCGAACCGAGCCGCAATCGCGACCCAAGCCGTGCAGATTCAAAACAGCCTGCTGGCACTGGCGAATACCACAAACGGCAACGGCGAATTCATTTTCGCCGGCTTCGCCGCGCAGACGCAGCCCTTCACGTTGAGCGCCACCGGCGCGACCTACAACGGCGATCAGGGGCAGCGACAGGTGCAAATTGCCGCGGGGCAGACGGTCGCCGACGGCGATAACGGCGACACGGTTTTCAACCAAATCAAAACCGGCAACGGCACTTTTACCGTGACCGCGGCCGCCGGCAACACGGGCTCAGGCATTGTGGGCGCGACCACCGTCTCGAACCCGGCCGCTTACAACGGCGGCACTTATTCAATCAGCTTTACCGCGCCGGGCACTTACCAAGTGATGCAGGGTGCGACTGTGGTGACGACCGGTTCTTACACCGACGGGGACACCATTGCATTCAACGGCGTGCAGGTGACGCTGAGCGGGCAGCCCGCCGCGGGCGATTCATTCAGTCTGGCGCCAAGCGCCAATCAAAGCATGTTCACGACCGTGCAAAATCTGGTCAGCGCGCTGCAAGCCGGCGTGACCTCGCCCGCCTCTTCGACGGCGCTGAACAATACCATCAACGGCGCGATCAACAACATCGATCAGGCGTTGAACCAAACTTCCAATGTGCGCGCCACCATCGGCGGGCGGCTGAATGCCATCACAACGCAGCAGTCGGTTGCGACCAGTCAGCAAACGCAGTTGCAGCAATCGATCACGAATCTGCAGGGCCTGGACTTCGCCAAGGCGATCACCACGCTCGATCAACAAAACACCACGTTGAGCGCAGCGCTGCAGGCCTTCACGCTGACGCAAGGCCTGTCGCTGTTCAAATTCCTGTAGAAATCCATCCTGAGCGGCACTGTGAGTTTGAACGGCTCGCATGACCTTAGGCCTTGCATGCAGGACGTTCAAAGTCAGCATGCTCGAAGGCGGGTTTCCAACGGCTACCATCGGTCGGTGGTTACATGCGTACTACTAATAGGCCCGTCGTCCAACACGGCCAGTAGCACCGGCATGTGATATTGACCTGCTTGAGCATTCGCCAGGGAAGGTAAGAAGAATCGAGGCACTGGTTCTTCGTTGCCTCGATTCTTCTTGCCCTCGCTGACGAGCGCTACACCAGTCAAAATCACAGTGCCGAGGTCTAATGGTGATGTCCGCCGGCGCCGTGCACGTGGCCGTGCTCCAATTCTTCCGTCGTGGCATCGCGCACGCCCACGACTTGCACGTCAAAATGCAGCGTCTTGTCCGCAAGAGGATGGTTGCCGTCGAGCGTCACCATGTCGCCCATCACGCCGGTGACGGTGAAAAGCCGCATGCCGTCTTCGGTTCTGGCCTGGAATTGCATACCCCTCTTCACCTCGCCCGAACCTTGCAACGTGCGCTTCGGCACGCGTTGGATCAATCCGGGTTCGTGTTTACCGTAGCCATCCTCGGGGCTTACGGACACGGCGATCTTGCTGCCATCCGCTTTGCCCTCAAGCGCTTTCTCAAGGCCTGAGACCAGGTTGCCGTGTCCTTGGATGTAGGCGAGCGGCTCGCCGCCGGCCGAACTATCGATCACCGCTCCGGCGTCATCCTTGAGGGTGTAGTGAATCAATACAACTTTGTCTGCAGAAATTTCCACGGGAGTCTCCGAAAGAGGTGCTGAGCACCTGGGTGTTACAAAATCAATGAATCGGGTCGCTTAAGCAGGCTTCAAGATCATAGTTGCCCGCGGCGGTGATCTGCACGTCGACCAGCGATCCCACTTTTAGGACACTGGGGGCGGCGCGCACGCCCGCGATGCGCACCGTGCCGTCAATTTCCGGCGCATCGCTCGTGGAGCGCGCTATCGCGACATCGCCGTCGCGATCGATGCGATCGATGAGTACCGGCATTTTACGGCCGATCTTTTCGCGCAAGCGCTCAGCGCTGATCTCCGCCGCGGCTTCCATGAACCGGGCGCGGCGCTCCGCTTTGAGTTCAGCGGCCACGGGAGTCTCTTTCAGTAGGTTGGCCGCCGCACCCTCCACCGGAGAATACTCGAAGCATCCCACACGATCGAGCCGCGCCTCGCGCAGCCAATCGAGCAATTCTTCGAAGTCCTGCGCGGATTCGCCCGGAAATCCGACGATAAAGGTGCTGCGAATGGTGATTTCAGGAACCACGCGCCGCCAGGCGGCGATGCGCTCCAGCGTGTTTTCAGCGGCCGCCGGCCGTTTCATCAATTTCAAGATGCGCGCGCTGGCGTGCTGAAAGGGGATATCCAAATACGGCAGGACCTTGCCGTCGGCCATGAGATCGATCACCTGGTCGACGTGCGGATAGGGATACACATAGTGCAGGCGAATCCAGACGCCCAATTCACCGAGGGCAGCGGCGAGATCATAAAAGCGGGCCCGGCGCGGGGCATCGCGCCAGGGCTGCGCGGCATATTTCAGGTCGACGCCGTAGGCACTCGTGTCCTGGGAAATCACCAAGATTTCCTTGACGCCGGCCCGCACCAATTGCTCGGCTTCGCGCAACACCTCGCCGACAGGGCGGCTGACGAGATCGCCGCGCATGGAGGGGATGATGCAGAAGCTGCAGCGATGGTTGCAACCCTCGGAGATTTTCAAATACGCATAGTGCCTCGGCGTCAATTTGATGCCCTGCTCCGGCACCAAATCGACAAACGGCTCGTGCTTGGGCGGCAGATACTGGTGCACCGCCGCAACCACTTCTTCGTAGCGCTGCGGACCGGTGATCTTGAGCACCTGCGGGTGCCGATCAAGGATTTTCTGCGGTTGGGCCCCCAGACAGCCGGTGACGATCACCTTGCCGTTCTCGGCCAAGGCCTCGCCGATGGCCTCCAGCGACTCATCCACCGCGGCGTCGATAAACCCGCAAGTGTTAACCAGGACGAGGTCCGCCGCACCATAGCTTGGCGCCACCTCGTACCCCTCGGCGCGCAGGCGGGTGAGGATTCGTTCGGAATCGACCAGTGCTTTGGGGCAGCCTAAGCTGACAAAGCCCACCTTGGGGCTTTTGCGTTTGACGGATTTCACGCTATTTCGGGCAGATGGCGGAGGGGGCGGAATTGTACTCCAAAGCCGCCTGCGATTTGGCCCTTCAATATTGCGCTGTGCGGCCGATAACCCCTGTCAGCGGGGTTTCCCCGATGAATTCGGCCTCCGCACTGTCAAATTCTTCAGTCGCCAAATCTGCGACTTGGCGCAAACAAAAGCCCCCTCAACAGGGCGGCAGCCGCCTCAAGAACGTCAGGGAAGGTCCGATAAAGACTCTGAATGTGTCACCGGTCCGCCCGATGTGGGTGAAGTGAACACATAGGGCCTAAGAGGGGCCGGTGGTTAAACTTTCAGGAGTCATCAATGTCACTAGTACTAAATACCAATATCGCTTCGCTGAACGCGCAGAACAACCTGACGAGTTCGCAAGCCAGTTTGTCCCAGGCGTTGGCACGTCTATCATCCGGTTTGCGGATTAACAGCGCCGCGGACGATGCCGCGGGTCTCGCGATCAGCCAACAATTCACCACGCAAATCAACGGCACGAATCAGGCCGTCAACAATGCGAACGATGCCGTGTCGGAAACGCAGACTGCCTCCGGCGCACTCAACACCATCGTGAACAACCTGCAGAGCATTCGTACCCTGGCGGTCGAGTCGGCCAACGGTTCGAACAGCGCTTCGGATCGTCAGGCTCTGGACTCACAGGTGCAGCAGCAGATTTCGGAAATCACGCAGATCGCGCAGCAGACATCGTTCAACGGCTTGAGCGTGTTGAACGGCAGCAGCGGCGTGACCACCTATCAAGTGGGTGCGAACGTCGGCAACACCATCTCGATCAACCTGACGCAGGGCGTCGGCGCGACGCAGATCGGACAGGTCGCTTCTTCTTCTGTCGCCGTGGGAACCGCCGCATTGACCGGCAACCTCACTCTGGCAGTTGGAACAGCCGCGGCGGTTACGGTTGGCGCCAGCGTCGCGGGCGCACTGCCCGGTCAGACGGCGGGTTCTGCCTTCGCGAAGGCGCAAGCCATCAATGCCGCGAACATTTCTGGCTTGACTGCCAGCGCATCGACCTCGGTCACTGAAGCAACCGCGTTCAGCGCCATCGTTGCCCCGACGGCGGGCACCGGCGCCACCACGCCGGCAACGGCATCCACTTACAACCTGTCGATCAACGGCGTGAATATTTACGCCGGTGCCGGCAACGTCGCGGTGGGTTCGCAATTGACGGTCAATGATGTGGCCAGTCAGATCAACTTGTTCTCCTCCCAGGACGGCAACGTCACCGCCTCGGTGGCGGCCGGCAAGCTGACCCTGACGGCGGCCGACGGTAGCGACATCCATGTCGTGCAAACGGTGACCGCGGGCGCGACCTCAATTGGGGGCACGGTGGGTGCGGCGGCCAGCGGCACGGGTATCGACACCAGCATCTCGGGCGGCGTCGCAGGCGCGGGCAAAGTCAATTCGGGCAACCTGACTCTGGAAGCGAACAGCAACATTGCTGTCGCCGGTACGGATGCGGGTGGCGCGATTGGACAAACGGCGGGCAGCATTGCCTTGGGCACCAGCACTCTGGCGAACCAGAACGTGCTGACGGTGGCCGGCGCCAACAGCACCATCCAGGCGGTTGACTCGGCACTGCAAACGGTCAGCGCGTTCCAGAGCCAGCTCGGCGCCATCCAGAACCGCTTCACGGCCGCGGTCGGCAATCTGCAGTCAACTGCACAGAACCTGACCCAGTCGCGCAGCACCATTCAGGATGCGAACTTTGCGGCGGAAACCGCGAATTTGACCCAGTCTCAGGTGTTGGAACAGGCCGGTATCTCGGTTCTGGCCCAGGCGAACCAGCAGCCGCAATTGATTCTCAAGCTTCTGGCCTAACGGCCGATAGCTGAGAAGTAGGCTAGAAAATCCCACGGCTCGACCGAAAGCGGTCGGGCCGTGGTCTTCGAACGGAGCTCGAAACGAAACACAGAGGTATGCGTTAAGTAAATAGGTGAAACCATGGCTAGTGACGGACAGCCGGTAAAGATACCGGCGGCGAGCCTCGTGCACGGAAGTCAGGCGCCTATAAAAGCGGTTCTACACAGCGGCAATGTTTTGCCGCCGAGCGGCAGACCCGCGGCCCGGCCGGCCGCTCCGGACCTGCGCGCGCAGGTACAACTGCTCAACAAGTATCTCAACGACTCGGGCAAGCCCGACCAGTTTCGCGTTGCCCCGGACTCCGACGACAAGATCATTCAGCAGGTCAATCCGGCTAACGGCGAAGTAGTTGGCGAATTCCCGGCGAGCGAATTTGCGGCTTTGGCGCGCAGCGTCGGCATTTCAGGCGTCATCGTCGATAAGCACGCCTAAGCTCTTGGGTGCGGGGCGGTTCTTGGTACGCCGCTTGCTTAAGTCTGGCGGGAAGTTGCCGATAAATCGGGCAACGTAACGCGCGGACGTAAAAGCCATGAGTTCAGTCATTTCTCCCGGTACCGGCTCGAGCAACACGCCATCGAGCGCCAGCGCCTTGGTCACCTCCACCGGCATCGGGTCGGGGCTCAATATCGGCGCGATCGTTTCTTCGCTGACCACGGCGTACGGCGCGGCACAGACCAACCAACTGACGAATCGGGCCAACTCGTTGGACGCGCAGGTCTCGGCCTACGGCACGTTTACGGCCGCACTCGATACCTTGAAGCTCTCGCTGCCGCCACTGGAGGACCCCAGTCAGCTGGGCGGATTCACTGCGACGGTAGCCGACAAAAACATTGCCAGCGCAACCACAACCTCCAATGCGGTTGCCGGCACCTATTCGTTGCTCGTGAACAATCTGGCGACGGTGGCGACTGCCACCTCGGCGCCGCTGTCGAGCAGCGCTGCGATCGGCACGGGCACGCTGACGATTGCGCTTGGCGGCGCTTCGACGGCGATCACGATCGATACGACGAACAACACGCTCCCCGGCATAGCCGCCGCCATCAATTCGGCGCAGAACAATCCCGGTGTGACCGCAAGCGTGATCACGACCACGGACGGCTCGCGGCTGGTGTTGACTGGAACGAGCACCGGGTTGGCCAATCAAATCACCGTGACCCCCTCGGGAGGCGACGGCGGATTGGCATCCCTGGCGCTGACGACCGTGCCGGCACAAGACGCGAGTTTCTCCATCAACGGCTTCAAGGCGACCAGCGGCAGCAACGTGGTCTCCAGCGCCATCAGCGGCGTGACCATCAATTTGCTGCAGGCCTCGGCCCCCGCCACGCCGACGACTTTGACGATCAGCCCGGATACCTCGTCGGCTCAAGGCGCGATCGACAAGTTCGTCACGGCGCTGAACGGCGTGCTGAGCAGCATCCAAACTTTGACCGGCTACGATCCGTCCACACAAACGGCGGGTCCTTTGAATGGCAACGCAACGCTGGAGGCGTTTCAAAATCAATTGCAGAGCATTCTCGGCCAGTTCACGAATGCCGGCGGCGCCGTCAAATCGCTGACCGACCTTGGCATCAACGCCGGCACCGATGGAACCTACTCCACCGACGACACCAAGCTCGGCAACGCCTTGAGCGCCAGCCTCGCGTCGGTCGGCAGCCTGCTCGGCGGGAAGAACGGTATTGCCACGCAGATCAGTAATTTAGTGGATGGCTATACCAAGCCCGGCGGCTTGCTCGCCACCATCAATCAGGGTCTGCAAACGGGCTTGAGCAATGTTTCCAAGCAGCAGACCGCGCTCGCCGCGCAATTGGCGGCGTACTCGGCCCAGCTCACCGCGCAATACAATGCGATGGACACCGCGGTTGCGCTCCTCAAGCAAACGCAGACGTATTTGAATGCCGAGTTCAATCCCTCGGCCAACGCGGCTTCCGGCACCTCGCAGAGCAATACCAGCCTGGGAAGCGGCAATCTAGGCGTCAGCGGCTAGCCATGTACTCGCAACGAGGGGCAGCCCAGTATCGCTCGGTACGCAGTCACGGACTGGTTGCCGAAGCCAGTCCCGCGAGGCTGGTGCAAATCATGTTCGAACAAATTCTGGCGCATCTCGCGGCCGCGCAGGGCTGCATGGGCCGCATCGAGAACAATCTGCCGCTCAATGAGGTGATCGCCAAGGGTAAGGCGCTGGGCAAGGCTATTCGCCTCATCGACCAGCTCAACAACACCCTCGATATGGAGCGCGGGCAAAAGATTGCCGAAAATCTGCGCGCACTGTACGTGTACATGCTGGCGCGGCTTACCCAGGCCAATGTCACAAACGATCCGCAAATCCTCGCGGAGGTCGCCTCCCTGGTCGAAAAAGTGAAAATAGGCTGGGATCAGATCGTCGAGCGCGGATGAGCGGCGGCAAAATCAACCTTGGCTTGGCTCGCGCACTGGCGCTTTCGCATGACATGCTGAGCGCCGCGGAAAAAGGCGACCTGCAATCCCTGGCCTCACTCGACCTTCAGCGAATGGAACTGCTACAGTTGTTTCGCAACAGCACAAAGCAGGTGTCGGCGGCCGATCAGACTTTGCTGCAGCAGATTGCTGAAGCGAACGCCCGGGCGATTGGGCTGCTCGAGCACCAGCGGCGCAGCAAGGGCCGGGATCTCGACATGGCGGCAGCGGGGCGGCGGGCGGTTGCAGCGTATTCCGGCACTCGGTCGCAGCGCTAAGAATCATTTCCAAGAAGGCTTAACCATGCCGGAACCATTTCTAGGCGATGGTCTGATATTCGAGGAGCTGCTGCCGGTGGCCTGGACCCCGGGGGCCCTCGCAAGCGGCGCGCTGCTTGCGCGACTCAATGCCGACAACCACCAACTGCTCGGCGCCGAATCCTCCCTGGACGAAGTGCGAGTGCATGAAGCACTCAAGGACGAATCGCCCGCGCTGCTTCACGAGCTGCAGCGCCTCGAGTACAAGGTCAATATTCTGCTGCGCCTGACCGCCGAATTGGCGCTGCGCAGCAGCGGGCTGCCGGCCGCTGAGCGGGTGCGCATGTCCTCGCTTGCATTGGAATGGTTCGGCGAGCATTCCGTGCAAGCCCAGGCTACGGGTCTCTTGTCGATCTACATCAATGCCTCGTTGCCGCAGCCGCTGAAGATTCCGAGCGTCGTCGCGGGCGAGGACATCATCGACGGCGCCCGCGCAACTCAGTTTCGGTTCGTGGGATTGAGCGACGCGGTGGTCGACATGCTGGAGAAATTGATCTTCCGGCATCATCGACGTTTGGTCGCCGGCACAAAGCACGCCCCCTCGTAATAGCCCTACGACTTTCAGAGTACAAACACCGCAGTTAGTTTTGCGGGAAGTCCCTACTAGCTTTGCGGGGATTTGCCAACTATTTTTCTCTCAAGTTCATCAGTTAGTATGGCCGCGCTCTCAAAATTAATTGAGATATGTCAAAGGGTTAGACGAAAAGCTTAAGACGGAACCCGAGATTTGTGCGCTCCGTCACACTTTGATTAATGGGAAGGAGTCCCAGTCGTGGTTGAAGCGAAAGTTATTGTGATCGAGCCCGCAGAATTGGAGGCGAACGCGCTCCAGGCTCTTTTGCGCTTTTTGGACCTGGAGCCGGTCCACGTCCGCGATTTGGCCGAGTTGCGCCAGTCAGCGCACGGCAACACCCCCGAGTGCCTGGCGGTCATTGCGCGCCGCGAGACGGTCACAGCGCTGGGCCCCGAGCTGATAACGCAGCTGCGCGCCATGCGCCAACCGCTCCCCGTCATCTGCATCAGCACCGACGGATTGCCGAAGATCGCGGAGAGCAGCGGCGATCTGGCCTGGTTTCATCTGGAGACGCCCGTCAAGCAACGGCGCCTGTCATCGGTGCTCGATCAGGCGCAGAACGTGCGCAGCGGCCACCCAACGCAACCCGGCACGCATCGATTCCGTCCCAGCGGCGCCTCGAAAGTGATGCGCGCCGTTCACCGGCTGATCGAACAAGTCGCGCCCTTTGATACCAACGTGTTGATCCTTGGGGAATCCGGCACGGGCAAGGAAATGGTCGCGCGTCACATCCACGAACTTTCAGGCCGCGCGGCGCATCCATTCGTGCCGGTCAACTGCGGTGCCATTCCCGCGGACCTCTTGGAGAGCGAATTGTTCGGCCACGAGAAGGGCGCATTCACCGGTGCACTGTCCACGCGGCTCGGCCGCTTCGAATTCGCCGAAGGCGGCACGCTGTTCCTGGACGAGATCGGCGACATGTCGCTGCAAATGCAGGTGAAATTGCTGCGGGTGCTGCAGGAGCGCAGTTTCGAGCGCGTCGGCAGCAACAAAACGATTCGTTGCAATGTGCGCATCATTGCCGCCACGCACCGTGACTTGGATGCCGCCATTATCGCGGGCCGTTTCCGCGAAGATCTGTACTACCGGCTGAACGTGTTTCCGCTGCAGATGCCGGCGCTGCGAGAACGGCTGGATGACCTGCCGGTATTGATCGAGCATCTGGTGCAGCGCCAGGGCCACCCGGCCGGGCGCGCGATTCAGCTGGATCAGGGCGCGATGAATTGTCTCGCCCGCAATCGCTGGCCGGGCAATGTGCGCGAGCTGGCAAACTTACTGGAAAGGTTGGCGATTCTGTTTCCTGCGCAGACCATCACCGCCGCCGACCTGCCGGACCGGTATCGGCACGCAGCCGCCATGGGATGGCTGGGCAGCGAGGTGCGCATCGATGCGCGTCCCCGGCCGCTCGAAGAAGCCGCGCAAACCTGTGCGCAAGAACCGCAGCAGGTGCCGGAGCCGGAAGCGGAACCTGTGCAGGAGCGAGAGTCCGACGCCGTGGTGTACGAAATGATGGATGCAGAGCTGCCGCGAGGCGGCATCGATTTGAAGGACCACATGTCGGCCATTGAGATCGGTCTCATCCGCAAGGCGCTCGAGGAAGCCGACGGCACGGTCGCCGGTGCGGCGCGGCTCTTGCGCATTCGGCGTACGACGCTGGTCGAGAAACTGCGCAAATACCGTCTCACTGCCTGACAAATTATTGACGCCGCCGTTCGGCGCGGCGCCAGGCATATCGTAACTGGTTGATAGGCGGGGCAAATACCGCCAAGGCACAGAAGTTGCTTTGTCCTACGGCATGGCAGCCACAAAACTCGAGCTGATCGAAAACCGTCGCTCCGAACTTCAGGCGGCGTTTCTCGCCTTCGGGACGGTTTCAGATCAATTGTCCGGCGCGTTCGACTCGCTGCGCGGCGAAGTTGCGCAGCTACGCACCGAACTTTCGGCAGCCCACGCCGGTAAGGAGCATCTGGCCGCGCGCCTGGCCGCCCTGATCAAGGGGCTTCCGGGCGGCGTGCTGGTGCTGGATGGCCGGGGGGAGATTCAGGAATGCAACCCGGCCGCCCAAGCGCTGCTGGGCGAGCCACTGCTCGGGCAGCTCTTTTCAGCCGTACGCGCGCGCTCGACGGTGAATCCGGAAAGGGTGGGCGAACACACCGAGCTGCGCAGCGGCCGATTCGTCAATGTTTCCAGGCGCGAGCTCGAGAACGGCGGCGAGGTGGTGCTGCTCACCGACGTGACCGAGTCGCACCTCATGCAAACCTTGCTCGCCCGTCAGCAACGCTTGCTCACCATGGGTGAGTTGGCCGCCGGCCTCGCTCATCAGATCCGTACGCCGCTGGCCGCCGCCCTGCTGTACGCCTCGCAAATGACGCTGTCCGCTCGAAATCCCGCGGATCTTGCGCGTTGCGCGGAAAAGACGGTCGGCAGCCTGAAGCAGCTCGACAAGCTGGTGAATGACATGCTCGCGTTTGCGCATGGGGGCGCCGCGCGCGAAGCGGTCAGCGTCAGCGCGCTGCTGGAACAGGTGGCGCAGTGGCTGCGTCCGGCCCTGCGCGACGGCATACGCTTGACCATCCGCACTCAGGCACCGGACCTCGCGGTGCGTGCGAATGCGCCGTCGCTGGTATCGGCGGTATTGAATCTGGCCACCAACGCCCTGCAGGCCGCGGGCGCGCCGCTCGATTTGGAATTGCTGGCGAGGCGCACGGCAGAGGGACGCGCGCAAATCGTCGTGAGCGACAACGGTCCCGGTGTGCCCGCAAAGATCCGCACACGCATCTTCGAACCTTTCTTCACCACGCGAGCGCGTGGCAACGGCATTGGACTGTCGATCGTCAAATCCGTGGTCGAAGCGCATGGCGGCAGCGTTTGCCTCGCTGACTCCATCTGCGGCGCCACATTCGTCATCGATCTTCCGGCAGAGGACAATTCATGAGCAAATTGAACGATGCGGTACTGGTCGTCGAGGACGACGCTGCGCTGCGCGAGGCGCTGCTCGACACGCTGCACGCCGCGGGTCTCGCGGCGCTGGCGGCCGCCGATGCGCTGTCGGCGCTGCAATTGCTGTCTAGCGAAGACATCGGCCTGGTCATATCCGATGTACACATGCCCGGAGCCAACGGTTACGAGCTGCTGTCGTCCATCAAGCGCATGCGCCCCTACCTGCCGGTCGTGCTGATGACGGCCTTCGGCACGGTGAGCCAAGCGGTGGCGGCGATGCGCGAAGGCGCGACCGACTACATCGTCAAACCCTTCGACGCGCAGGCCCTGATTGATATGGCGCAGCGCCAACTGGCCGCCCGCGTGACCCCCAATGAGCTGATTGCCGTCGATCCGGAATCGAAGCGCCTGGTGGGTCTGGCGCGCAAGATCGCGGAAAACGACGCAACGGTGCTCATCACGGGGGAAAGCGGCACGGGCAAGGAAGTGTACGCGCGCTTCATCCGCGACAATTCGATGCGCGCCGACAAACCCTTCGTTGCCATCAACTGCGCCGCCATCCCCGAGAACATGCTGGAGGCCAGCCTGTTCGGCCATGAGAAGGGGGCCTTTACCGGCGCCCACGCCTCGCACGCGGGAAAATTCGAGCAGGCACAGGGAGGCACGCTGCTGCTCGACGAAATCTCGGAAATGGATTTGGGCTTGCAGGCGAAGATTTTGCGCGTGCTGCAGGAACGCGAGGTGGAGCGCCTCGGCAGCACACGCACACTCAGCCTCGATGTGCGCGTGATCGCGACTTCGAATCGCGATTTGCCCGCGGAGGTGCGCGCCGCGCGCTTCCGCGCCGATCTTTTCTACCGGCTCAATGTTATGTCACTGCGACTGCCCTCCTTACGCGAACGGCGCGGCGACATCCTGCCGTTGGCGCGCCGCGCGATGCAGGCTTGCGCCCGTCCCGGTCAGGCGGCGTTGAGCCTGTCCACTGATGCTGAACGCAAGTTGGTGAGCTACGACTGGCCCGGAAACGCCCGCGAACTAAACAATATCGTGCAGCGGGCTGCCTGGCTTGCCACCGGGGGCGTCATCAATACCGCGGACCTGGATACGGGCACGCCTGGCACGCTCTGTGCGCCGGGGACGCCTGGCGCGGCGGCGGGGCCGGCGTCGGCCGCCGAACCGGTTGCGGCACAGGAATCGGGCCTGGATCGCGATCTGAAAGACCGGGAGCGTGAGCTCATCTTGGCGACGCTGCGCGTCACGGGCGGCAACCGCAAGCTCACGGCGGAACGCCTCGGGATCAGCCCGCGCACACTGCGTCACAAGCTGCAGCAGTTCAAGGCTGCCGGCGTCAACGTGCCGCGGGTGCACGACCAACAATTCATGACGGTGTAACCATGAGCAGTATGCAAATATCGCAGGTGTTGGCTGAAATGAGGGCGTTGCAGGCACGCGCTTCGGGAATCTCCGAGGCGCCGGCCGCGACGGCGCAACCTTCGGAATTTGCCAATCTGATGAAGAATTCTGTGGACCACGTGGCCGGTATGCAAAACCAGGCAACCGCACTGGCCAATGCCTACGAGGCCGGCGACAAGAGCGTCGATCTCACCAAGGTGATGTTGGAAGTTCAAAAGGCATCGCTCGCGTTTCGCGCCATGACCGAAGTGCGCAACAAGCTCGTCGATGCTTATCAGCAAGTAATGAATATGTCGGTCTAAGGACCGCGAGGTTTAAGCCATGGCTGACATCGTTCCCACATCTGTTCCGGCTCGCGGCCTCGCCGACATTCCGGGACTCAAACAGATCGGGCTGCTCGCCGGGGTCGCGGCCGCCATTGCGGCTGCCATCTGGCTGGTCCTCTGGTCGCAAGGACAGAACTACACCGTGTTGTACGGGCAGCTCTCCGAGCGTGAAAGCGGGCAGGTCATGGACGCGCTGACGGCCGCCGGCATCGACTTCAAGCTGAATCCGTCCGGCGCGGTATCCGTGCCGGAATCCAAGGTCCAGGAGGCCCGCATTCGCCTCGCGAGCCAGGGACTGCCGCAAAGCGATTCGATGGGAATCGAAATGATTCAGAAGGAATCGGCGCTCGGCAACAGCACCATGATGGAGAGTGCGCGATATCAATCGGTGCTGGAGACAGAATTGGCTCGCACCATCATCAAGGTGCAGGGAGTGCAGACCGCGCGAGTGCATTTGGCGTTGCCCAAGCCCTCGGTGTTTTTACGCGACGCGCACAAGGCGACGGCATCGGTGATGCTGCAGCTGTATCCCGGCAGGCGGCTCGAGCCCGGGCAGGTCGCAGCCATAGTGCATCTTGTTGCATCGAGCGTCCCCGAATTGTCCGCGACCGATGTGACCTTGGTGGACCAGGCCGGATCTTTGCTCAACTCCCCGGACGAAAATACGGAAGCTGCGGCCAGCACACGGCAGTTCGAGCAGACCCGCAAGCTCGAGGCAAGCTATCAGCAACGCATCATCGAGCTGCTCGAACCGATGCTGGGACCCGGACGCGTGCGCGCGACCGTCACCGCGGACATGGACTACACGGTCACGGAAGAGACGCATGAGAACTACGATCCGCAAAAGACGGCGGTGCGCAGCGAACAGACCAGCAACGAAATGCGCAGGGGCGGCGACGGCGCCGAAGGCATACCCGGCGCCTTGAGCAATCAGCCGCCGGGAACCTCGGGCGCGCCAGTGATTCCCGGCGCCGCGACTCCCGGAAATCCCGTGACGCCGCCCAATGCCGCAGGTGCCGGGCAAACCGCCGCTGCGAGCGCAGGTCCGAGCTCGAGCGCACAGCGCAGCACTCGAAATTTCGAGGTGGACCGCACACTCTCCTACGTGAAGCAACCGGTGGGAAAGTTGAAGCGTCTCAATGTCGGCGTGGTGCTCGACGATTGGCAGAAGGTCGATGCCGACGGCAAGGTGACCACCGCGCCGATGAACGATACCGACATCAAGCGCTTCTCGCAGCTCATCAAGGAATCGATCGGCCTCAAGGACGATCGCGGCGATCAGATCAATGTGTTGAATCAGGCATTCAAAACCAACGCGGCGCTGCCGCCGGTCGATGGCCTGCCGCTGTGGCAACAACCCTGGCTGACGCAGCTCGCCAAGCAGATCGTCGGCGCGGCGCTGGTATTGATCGTGGCCTTCCTGGTGTTGCGGCCGCTGATGAAATCGCTGACCAAGTCGCCGGGCCGGACTTCCGCCACGGTCGAGGATGTCGACGCCGATCGCGTCAGCCTGTCCGGCCAGGGCAAACCGATCAAGCTCTCGCCCAGTTTTGAGCAGCAGATCGCGGCGGCGCGAACCTTGGTGGGGCAGGATCCCAGGCGTGCAGCACAGGTCGTGAAGGACTGGGTCTCAGCGGATGGCTAACGACGAACTCGCCGGAACGCAGCGCGCCGCCATACTGCTCATGAGCCTGGGCGAGCAGGACGCCGCCAATGTGCTCAAGCAGCTGAGCGCGCGCGAGGTGCAGAAATTGGGCATCGCGATGGCCGAGCTCAAGGAAGTGTCCCGCGAGCAGATGAGCTCGGTGCTGGACAAGTTCATCGGTATCGCCGATGCCAAGGCCAATATTGCCGGCGGATCGCAAGACTATGTGCGCCGCGTGCTGACCCAAGCCGTCGGCAAACAGAAGACCGACATGCTGCTCGACCGGGTATCGAACGGTCAGACCGGCCAGGGCATCGAGGCCCTGAAGTGGATGGAAGCGAAGGCGGTCGCGCAAATCATCAGCGGCGAGCATCCGCAGATCGCCGCCATCGTGCTGGCGCATCTGGAACCCGAGCAATCGGCCGCAATCCTGCCGCTGCTCAACGAGGATTTGCGCACCGAAGTGCTGATGCGCATTGCATCTCTGAATGAAGTGCCGCAATCGGCGTTGACGGAACTCGATCAGCTCGTCGAGAAGCAGGCGAATGTCGCGGCGCCGGCACCGCTGCGGCGCATCGGCGGCGCGCGCAGCGCGGCCAACATCCTGAACGCCATGGAGCGCGAAAAGCTCAGCGACGAGCTGGGCAAAATCGAAAAAGCCGACGGCGAGATGCATCAGCAGATCAAGGATCTGCTGTTCGTGTTCGACAATCTGCTCGACGTCGACGACCGCGGCATTCAAGCGCTGCTGCGCGAAGTGGGTTCCGATACCCTGGCGGTGGCCCTGCGCGGCGCCGAGCCCGAGGTGCAGGAGAAGGTTTTGAAGAACATGTCGAAACGGGCCGCGGAGATTTTGAAGGACGACATGGAAGCACGCGGCCCGGTGAAGCTGACCGACGTCGAAGCGGCGCAAAAGGAAATCATCGTGATCGCGCAGCGCATGGCGGAAGAAGGCACGATCAGTCTCGGCGGCAAGGGTGCGGGCGAATTTGTCTGACACCAACATCAAGCCGGCGCCTGTCTCGCTATGGGCAGTACCTGACATGGAGAGCCCGGCTCCCCAGCAGAAAATGCCGACGGTCGGCGGTCTTGCCGATCTGCAAGCGGAAGCGCACAAGGAGGCCTTCGAGCAGGGATTGACCGAGGGTCGACAAGCGGGACGCGCCGAAGTGAAGGCGCAGGTGGATCGGCTCGCCGGCATGTTCTACGACCTGGCGAAGCCGTTTGACGCGCTCGATACCGAGGTGGAGCGCGAATTGCTTACCCTCGCCATGGCCTTGGCCAGGCAAATCGTGCGGCGCGAGCTGAAAACCGATCCGACGCAAATCATCGGCATCATCCGCGAAGCAATCGCCGCGCTGCCCGTGGCGACGCGCGATGTGCGCGTGCATTTGCATCCGGAAGATGCTGCCGTCGTCAAGCAGCATCTGGCGCCGACCGAAAACGAGCGCGCCTGGACCATCATCGAAGATCCCGTCATGGCGCGAGGCGGATGCCAGGTCACGACCAACACCTCGCGCATCGATGCGCGTTTGGAGACGCGACTGGGCAGCATCTTGAGCGAACTGTTGGGCACCGAGCGCGACAGCGCCACGCCGCGGGGCGCAACTTGAGCATCGATGGGCCGCAGCTGCGCGCCAAGCGATGGGCCGAGGCGCTGATCCAAGCGCGCCAGCGCATGACGAGCGCCGCCGAATTCGTTGTCGAAGGCACTCTCAACCGCATGGTCGGCATGACGCTGGAGGCCGTCGGCTGCGAGGCCGCGGTCGGCGGACGCTGCCTGGTCGACACCGCGGAGGGCAAGCAGATCGAAGCGGAAGTCGTTGGGTTCTCCGGCGACAAGTTGTTTCTCATGCCGACGGGAGATATCCGCGGGTTGATGCCGGGCGCGCGAGTCATTCCCACGCGCAGCGAGTCCTCGGTCCCGATGGGCGACGAATTGTTGGGACGGGTGCTGGACGGCGCCGGCCGGCCGCTTGACGGCTTTGGCGAGCTGCGCTGCACGGATCGCGTTTCCTTGACCGGAGAACCTCTCAATCCGCTGATGCGCCGTGCGATACGCGATCCCCTCGATGTGGGCGTGCGCTCCATCAACGCGCTGCTCTCCGTCGGCGGGGGACAGCGAATCGGCCTGTTTGCCGGTTCGGGCGTGGGCAAATCGGTGCTGCTGGGCATGATGACCCGATACACCAAGGCCGATGTCACCGTGGTCGGGTTGATCGGCGAACGCGGCCGCGAAGTCCAGGATTTCGTGAGCAATACATTGGGGCCTGACGGCATGCGCCGCGCCGTGGTCGTGGCCACGCCGGCCGACAATCCTCCGCTCATGCGTTTGCATGGTGCCTGGCTCGCAACGGCCATTGCCGAATACTTTCGCGATCGGGGCCTGAAGGTTTTACTGCTGCTCGATTCGCTGACCCGCTTTGCGCAAGCGCAGCGGGAGATTGCGCTGGCGATCGGCGAGCCTCCTGCGACCAAGGGCTATCCGCCCTCCGTGTTCGCCCGGCTGCCGCAGCTCGTCGAGCGAGCCGGCAACAGCGACCGCGGCGTCGGATCGATCACGGCGTTCTATACCGTGCTGGTGGAAGGCGATGATCAGAACGATCCGATCGCCGATGCGGCGCGCGCCATTTTGGATGGGCATATCGTGCTGTCGCGCCGCCTGGCCGAGGCTGGGTTGTACCCGGCGGTGGATGTGGAGGCTTCCATCAGTCGTGCAATGCACCAAATCGCAACGCGCGAGCAGCTCGATCTGTCGAATCGGTTCCGGCAGGTGTACTCGACCTATCAGCAGAATCGCGACCTGATCACCGTCGGCGCATATCGGCGCGGCTCCGATGCGCGGGTGGATCTGGCCGTGGAGCAATGGCCCAAAATGCTCGAATTCCTGCGCCAAGACATGTATGAACCGGTTGGAATCGAGCGAAGTTATGCGGATCTCAAGCAACTCGTGACGCAGTTCTCGGCACCGGCTGCGCCAACGGGCCGATAGTGGCTGGAAGCCTGTCTGAGTAGCCGCAAACCATGATCAAGTCCAAACGATTTGAGCCGATCCACGAAATCGCTTCGACCTCGGCGAAAGACTTGAGCCGCGTCATGGCCGATGCGGGACGCAAGGTGGCGGACCTGGAGCGCCAGCTCGAGCAGCTTCAAGCCTATCGCGATGAGTACGTGCGCAACTCCCAGTCCAGCGGAGCCATGGATGCCGTCAAACTGCAGAACTACCGCTCGTTCCTCGACCGACTGGGCGAGGCTTTGAATCAGCAGCAGAAATTGCTCGCCGGCGCCCGCCAGGAATTCGAGAAGCGGCGCCTGCAATGGAGTGAAAAGCGCATTGAAGCCGAGTCGTTGAATCGGGTGGTCGATCGCTTTCGCAAGGAAGAGCAAAACTCCGCAGACCGGCGCGAACAGCGCGAAGGGGATGACGCGGCGATGCGGCTGATGCTCGCGCGGTCGGACACCGGAACGTTTAAAAGGCCGTGATAGGCTGGGGCAATGCCCAGCCAAGATGCGCCCGAACCCATCGAAGTACCACACAGCGAATTGTCCGCGGAGCTGCTGAACGCGGTGATTGAATCCTTTGTCTTGCGCGAGGGCACCGACTACGGCGAAAAGGAATTGTCGCTCGAGGACAAAGTGGCGCGCGTCATCAGCCAGCTGAAGCGGGGCGAGGCGAGAATTCTGTTTGATCCTGAGTCCGAAAGCGTGACCATCGCGGTCAGGCGAAGCGGCCAATAGCGGGCAGCCGTGCAGGGCACCTGGGTGGATCATGCCCGTTAAGCCCGCGCGGCGCGCAGGCAGCCGCACCCGCCGCCTCAAGAAACTGGTTCGCCGCGCGGTCAAGTTGTGGCGTCGACTTAAGCGCTGGTGGCGTCCAGCGCCGCGGCCCGCCAAATTCATCATGGCCGCGCTGCTCGTGCTGATTCTCTGGCTCGGCATCAATTGGATCTACCAGGTCGTGCGCAAGCCATCCGAGCTGTTCTTTCCCGTGAGCGGGACGTTGTACAAGTCGCCCGCCGAAACCTGGGCCGAGTACGCGCCTATCTTCAAGAGATTTTCGACCGCGGTCATGACGCCCGACTTCCTCGCGGCAATCGCCCAGGTGGAAGGCTCCGGAAATCCCGTGGCGCGCACCTACTGGAGGTGGTCGTGGTCGTCGCAGCCTTTCGAAGTCTATCGGCCTGCCTCGAGTGCCGTCGGCATGTATCAGATTACCGATGGGAATTTTGCGGAAGCCCGCCGCCTGTGCATTCACGATCACGTGGTCGTCGCGGACGGCCCTTGGAACGATTGGCACTCGTGCTGGTTCAACAGTTTGTATGCGCGGGTCATACCCAGCGATGCGGTCGAGCTCACCTCGGCCTATCTTGACCGCAGCGTCGCGTCCATTCTCGAGCGCCATCGCATGAGCCCGGCGTCGCTGCTGGAAAAGCAGATGCTCGCCGCGCTGATCCACTTGTGCGGCGCCGGGGCAGGCGATGAGTTTGCCCGGCGCAGATTCAGATTGGCCGAAGGCCAGCGCTGCGGCGACACCCCGGCACGAGTGTATCTCCAGCGCGTCGAGACCATGCAAGGCGTATTCAGCCGCCTCGACAAGGCGCCGCGTTGATAGGCTAGTTGCCGACGGAGTTCGGCGACGCGTGGTCTCCGCCGTCAAGCTGCGATTCGGCGCAGTGCTCCAGCGCCGCCGTGATCGCAATTCGCTCGACGGTGCCCGCGTGATAATCGGTAAGCCATATCGCCCCGTGTCCGATCCCGAGAGAATCGCCGCCCGGCCCCGCCCACTGACAGATGAGTCGATCGCTACCTGCATCAATGAGCGAGAGGGGAACCTTCGGCATGCTGGTCCACACCCTGCCTGCGCTGAAGGTGATGTCACCGCCATGACCCGGCGTGCCCAGCGAAATCGTGCGCGCGCGCCGCGTGCGCGCATCGATGCGGGTCAAGGTGCCGTCACCCTGATTGAGCGTCCAAATGGCGCCGGCGCCCGCGGTGAGGAAGCGAGGATGAAGGCCGGTTGCTATCGTTGCGATGATTCTCCCGGAGCCGGCATCGACCGCCGTCACGTCCGCACCCGTCGCATGCGTCACCCAGACGGTATTGCCGAAGAATGTCGGATTGTAGGAACCGGGCGGTACGTGGACGATGCCGAGAATCGTGCCGTGCGCAGGATCGATTCGCGCGAGATCTCCCGATTCGCTGATGATGAGCCACACAGTACCGGCGCCAAAGGCAATGCCGCCTTCGGCGGCAGCCGGCCCCACGCCGTAGTTCGCTTCCAGTCGATTGGTGGCCAGATTGACCTTTGCGAGTGACGCGGGAGTCGTGCACAGCGGTACCCAGAGGCTGCCGGAACCGACGGCCAACCCCGCGCAGGGCTCGCCGGGAAGTTCGACGCTCGCAATCCGCGTGTTGGTCCTTGGATCGATGCGGTGCACGGCATGGGGCCCTGTGCTTGCCACCCACACGGCGTCGCCCGTGATCGCAACCCAATCGGCCGTCTTGCCCAAACCGATCGTTGCCACCGGTGCGAGTTCGGTTATCGATCTGGGTGCGGCGCCGATGTCGAGCGGGGCGACACACAGCATCAGGGCTAGCTTGGAAAATATTAGTTGGAGGCGATGCACCGAAGAAGTATGGACCAGACCGCGAATCCGGTGCGACGATAATTGTGTATGCTTGCATCGTAATCCAATGATCGGGCATGTCAGGAGAACGCCGTGCGATTGACCGCGTTGATCGTGGTTTTTTTTGGAATGCAATTTGCGCAGGCGCGAGCGGCTGCTGCCGAAGCCGAGCCGGTCCAACACGAGTTCGTCATCCAGAATTTCAAGACCGAAAGCGGCACGGTGCTCCCCGAAGCGCGCATCGTCTACGGCACCTATGGCAAGTTGAATGCGAAAGGCGACAACGCCATTCTTTTGCCTTCGCACTACATGGCAGAGATGCACGGCTATGGCTGGCTGATCGGGCCGGGCAAGGCGCTGGATCCGAACAAACTGTTTCTCGTCACCAGCGAGTTATTCGGCAACGGGCGATCTTCCTCGCCGAGCAACACGCCCGAACCACTTCATGGACCGCGATTCCCCATCACCACGATCCGCGACAATGTGGAAGCGGTGCATAGAATGCTGACCGAACAGCTGCACGTGCGGCACCTACGTGCGGTCATCGGATTCTCGATGGGCGCGCAACAGGCGTTTCAATGGGCGGTGAGCTATCCCGACTACATGGACGGCATTGTGGCGACCTCCGGAACCGCCAAAACCTACGGCCATGGCATCGTCAGGCTCGAGGGCCAAATTGCGGCTCTGACGGCGGATCCGGCGTTCGAGGGCGGGGACTACCAGAGCCAGCCGACGAGGGGCATCCAGGCATTCTCCATGGTGTGGACGGGTTGGCTTTTTTCGCAGGAGTGGTGGCGCCAGGAGCTATGGCGCTCCAATGATTCATTCGGCAAGACCTTCGATGAGGTGGTGAATCGCTTTCGCACCAATTTCATTCCGGGGGCGGACGCCAACAATCTGATCCTGCATATGCGCACATGGGAATATCACGATGTCGGCAAGACGCCGCCGTTCAAGGATGTTGAGGCGGCTCTGCGTTCAATCAAAGTTCCCGTGCTCTACATGCCGTCTGAAACGGACCTGTACTTTCCCGTCACCGATGCACGCTATGAGGCCGCATTCATTCCACATTGCACGTTGGCGATCATTCCTTCTATTTGGGGGCATCCGGCCGGCGCCGGAGCATCGCCGGCGGACGGAAAATTTCTCAACGAGCATGTGGCCGCCTTCCTCGCGACCACTCCTCAGCACTAGATTCACGCAGGATGACCTTTAAGACCTGGCTCTTGTTCTTGGGTGTGGAAACCGCGCTCTCGCTGTCGCCGGGACCTGCCGTGTTCTACACCGTATCGCAGGGGGTGCGCGGTGCACTGCGGCGCACGCTGCCGGCGGCGGCCGGAATTCTCACGGCAAACGGCATTTACTTCGTACTGTCAGCCACGAGCTTGGGGGCCCTGATCGCCGCGAGTGCACGGTTCTTTACCATCGTCAAATGGATCGGTGCGGCGTATCTGATCTATTTAGGACTAAAAGCATTGCGCTCCGCCAACTCGATGCACTCGGTTGCGCTGGATGGGAATTCGGCGGAGCGGGAACGAGATCGGCGCAGCGTGTACTTGGGGGCGCTGACGCTGCAGTTGGCCAACCCGAAGGCGCTGCTGTTTTTTCTGGCGCTGCTGCCGCAGTTCATCGACCCGGCGATTCCAGTCGTGCCGCAAATGTTGATTCTCGCGGCGACTTCGATGGTGCCGGAGTTTTGCATATTGATCGGATACGGTTGGCTCGCGCACCGCGCGGCGCACGCGACGGCAAGATTCGGCGTTACCGGCAACATGAACCGACTGCTCGCCCGTATCGAGGGCATCGGTCTCCTGGGCTGTGCAGCACTGGTGCTGAAATTCAATCGCGGCGCCTAGCCGCATCAATGACAAGGGGAAGTGCATGAGGCTAGTGGTTGCAATTGCGGTGCTGTGGATCGGCCTTGGACAGGCGGGTGAGGGCGAGGCGGCCCAAGCTCCTGCTTCGCGCCTGGTGCATCGCTTCCTCGGCGTTGAGATTTCGCCGAATGGGCAACTTGTCGCATCGGTCGAGGGCGATTCTTCCGCGAGCGGCGGGGCGCCCACGGTCCGTGATCTGGTGATCAGGCATGTAAGCGACGGCACTGCGATCACGGTTCCCATGCCCTGCGGACGCGTGCCGCAGTGCTGGCCGGACTCGCCGACATGGAGTCCCGACGGCAAGCGCTTGAGCTTTGCGCTGCGTACGCCGGGCAGTCATGCGCGCTCCCTATACACAGTAGGCGCCGACGGCCGTGGATTGACCAAGCTGCTGGATTTCAGCGGCACCATCGTGCACCTGCACTATTTGCCGGATGACCGTCTCGCCATGCTGGCGATTCAAAACGCCAATAAAGAGGTCGGTGCGACTCAAGCCGGTGCGCCCATCGCCGGCGATTTGGATGCTCCGCCGCCGGAGCAACGAATTGCGGTTCTCGAAAAGGGCGCCTTGCGCTGGGTCTCGCCGCCCGACCTATTCGTCTACGAATATGACTGGCGCGCCGGCGGCAAAGGCTTCATCGGCACGGCCGCACGCGGCGACGGCGACAACAACTGGTGGATCGCAAAGTTATACGCCTTTCCTGACAGCGGCACGGACGCCCGGGTTGTTTACTCTCCGACCGATGCCCGCCAACAACTTGCCATGCCGAAGGTATCGCACGACGGTTCCAGGGTCGCCTTCATCGCCGGCATCATGAGCGACTTCGGATCGACCGGCGGCGATGTCTATACGCTGAGTTTGGACGGCGGCAACGCGACCAATCTCACGCCCGACATGCATGCGTCGGCCACGGCAATCGCGTGGCGCTGCGACGGCCACTTGCAAGCCGAACTTCTCGCCGGCGACAAGACTCAATTTGCGGACTTGGGCCCGGGTGTTACGCCTAAGCCTGCGCGCGTTCTATGGAGCGGCGAGGAGTCATTCGGCGATCGCGCCGGCGGAATTTCGACGGCGTGCCCATCGGGGATCACGGCCGACGCGCATGAGTCGTTCACTCAGGCGCCGGAGATCGAGATCGGCGCGATCGGCCACTGGCGGGACCTGACGACGATCAACGCCGGTTTGAGCTTGCCCGCGCGCGTGCAGAGCGTTTGGTGGAAGAACGATGGATTCGATATTCAGGGCTGGTTGCTGCTGCCTCTGCGTGCCGATGCCAAGATCCCCATGATCACCCAGGTTCACGGCGGTCCCGCGGCGGCGGTAACTCCCGCTTTTTCGGGTCCGGGGCTTGTCACGGCGTTGCTCGAGCATGGCTATGCCTTGTTTCGACCCAACCCGCGCGGCAGCTATGGTCAGGGTGAGCGCTTCACGCAGGCTAACGTCCGCGATTTCGGGCACGGCGATTTGCGCGACATCCTGGCCGGCATTGACGAGGCAGCAAAGGTCGCGCCAATCGACACGGCGCGTCTGGGCTTAACCGGCGGAAGCTATGGCGGCTTCATGAGCATGTGGGCCGTGACTCAGACCAATCGATTCAAGGCGGCGGTCGCCGCCGCCGGCATCAGCGATTGGCTGTCGTACTACGGCGAGAACGGCATCGATGCCTGGATGATTCCGTATTTTGGCAAGTCTGCGTACGACGATCCCGAGGTCTACGGCGCCTCATCGGCCATCAACTACATGCACAATGTGAAGACGCCGACATTCGCCTACGTCGGAGAACACGATATCGAATGCCCGGCGCCGCAGACGCAGGAATTCTGGCATGCGATGAAAGCGATGAATGTGCCGACTTCCATCATGATCTATCCGGGCGAAGGTCATGGGCTGCGCGATCCGGAACATCTCGCCGATGCACAGCAGCGCACTCTCGCGTGGTTCGATAAATACCTGAAATGAGCCGTCCCGTCATCCGCGGTTGCAGTGGATCGTGTATTCGACGACGTTGCTCTTTTGGCCGTCGAGATTCATGACGAATGCTTGCATAGTCACATAGTAGGACTCCGGTCCACACGGCCAGCCGCCGGTGTAGACGGCGCCTCTCATTTGCTGCTGCGGCGATATATCGATCACTCCGTCCCGCACCCTCAATGGTTTCGGGGAGTTGGTCGCGGTGATTTCGCGATGTATGAACCGAACGGTTCCGCTGGGATCATGAAAATGAAATTCGGGATAGATCGTCTCGTAGCGCCGTGTTTCCGTGCGCATGCTGACGGAATCAATTACAGGGCCGGTATTCTGCGCTGACGCCGCTACGCTAAAAGCAACCGCGCCGATGATCGCGACAGCAAAATGGGTTCGAGACATGTTGCTCCCTGCCGCCTAGCTTTGGATCCTGTGGACAAAGCAATTATTTGCGCGGCCGGATTTGGAATGCACGACTTGCGCGAGCAAAGATTTGCAAAGCTTAAAAGACAGATCCCGAGCCGGTACGGTTCCACCCGGGACTGATATCGGGCTCTTCGGAAGCTTCGAAGGTTGGCACGTCGCTTGCAATTTCAGCGGTATGAATGCAATTCCGCTGATTTCTCAAGCACCGAGCGGCAACGATGCCGCGCAACTTAATGCATCCGCTTCGGCCGGATCGCCGCCATTGCGCGGCGCCAACCAGGACTTTGCCGGGGCCCTACGCGACGCGGGCGGCAAACCGGCTCGCAAGAGCACGGGAAACAAGCCGCACGAGGCGGCCTTGAGCGGCAGCGCATTGCCGGTGCCCGGCAATCAGGCGCCGCCAGTGCCCGCATCGCCGCCCGGGCTCACACCCTCAGGCTCCCCGCCGGCCGTAAACACCGATCTTTTGGCGGCGGCGCAAGCCGCGGACGCCGCCGGCGCCATCCCGGGTCTCCCTGCGGGCGCGGCCGGCGCGGATCCCAGCGCGAACCCGACTGCGCCGCCCCCGACGGCCAATGCAGGCAGCACAGCCGTCTTGGCGCCACATTTTGATGTCGCGCCTGCGACTCCTTCTACGCCGGGCGGACCTGCGTCAACTGCCACTGGAAGCAACGTTGCGCCAACTGCCGCGGGAATCAGCGTTGCGCCGTCTGCCGCTGGAAGCGCTGTGGCAACTGCCGCTGGAATCGGCTCGGCTGGAAGTGGCGATGCAGGCGGCCCTGCGGCCAACAGTCCGGCTGTGTCCGGTTCGGGCTTGAACAACCCGCCGGCGCCCAGCATCCGGACGCTTGCATCGACCGCAACATCCGCCGATACCCGGATTCCGCCAGCACTCCAAGGCGCCAAGTCCAATGACGGCGCGAGCCAAGGGGCGATCGTCCCGGCGTCATCCCAAACGTCTGCTGCCGCCAACGCGGTGAACGATCCGACACTCAATGAATCCGCCGCGGCGGCGCCCGCGCAAGCCGTCATGGCTGCGGCGGTCGTGCAAGGCGCGCCTTCCGCGAATTTCGCCCCGTCCTCCAACGATTTATCACCCGACGATTTGGCGGCCGCGGATACGGTGCTGCAGGGCGTTGCCGCGCCAAAGGATGAACCGGCGGGCGCACCTGCCGCGGCATCGGCGCAGGCAGCGGCAGCACTATCGGCGGCGGTGACCGCTGCAACAGCCGGCCGCATCGCGCAGGAGGTTTCGAGCACCGCCGAAGCCGGTGCCGCGGACAAGCGCTCGCACGCCAACAGCCCCGAGTTGTCCTTGTCGGGTGCGTCGAATGACGGCGGCGTCGGTGCCGCGCAGCTGCTCACCTCGAACACCGCAATTGACAGCAGTCCGGCGCCGACGTTCAAAGTCGCCGCCGGCGTGGATACGGCGGGATTTGGGCAAGGTGTTGCCGACAAGGTGTCGGTGATGGTGGACAGCAATCTCACCAGTGCCAAGCTGCAGGTCAATCCGCCCGCGCTCGGTCCCATTGAAGTGCGCATCGCCCTGCAAGGCGGGCATGCGCAAGTCTGGCTTTCCAGTCACAGCGCGGTGACGCGCGACGCATTGGAATCGAGCTCGCCGAAATTGCGCGAAATGCTGGGTTCGCAAGGATTTTCCCAGGTGAGCGTCGATATTTCGCAGCGCTCCTTTCAAGAGCGCTCGCCGCCCTCGCAAGCCTACGAGGCCGCGCCCTCGATCAGGGGCGATGCTGCCGTCTTGGCGCCGGCCTCGGCCTCGATTTCGCGAAGCGCGATCGGTCTGCTCGATGCCTATGCGTGAAGCGCGAAACGCTCAATCACGCCATGCCACCGTTGATTGAAATGATCTGCCCCGTGATATAAGCGGCTTCGCGCGATGCGAGGTAGGCCACCAGGCTCGCGACTTCCTCAGGCGAACCGGCGCGCTTCATCGGCACGATGTTGTTGATGGCGGCCTCATCAAACACCGGTTTGCTCATGGCGGTGGCAATGATGCCGGGTGCGACCGCGTTGACCGTTATGCCGCGGCTCGCGACTTCGAGACTCAACGCCTTGGTTGCTGCATTCAGCGCTCCCTTCGCGGCCGCGTAATTCACCTGGCCCCGATTGCCGAGAAGCGCGGCGACCGACGTGATGTTGATGATCCGTCCCCAGCGTGTGCGTATCATGGGCAGCATCAGAGGCTGAGTGACGTTGTAAAATCCGTTGACCGACAGGTCGATGACGCGATGCCATTGTTGCGGGCTCATGCCCGGAAAAACCGCATCGTCATGGATGCCGGCGTTGTTGACCAGCACTTGAATCGGTCCTTCCTCGAGGAGGTTGTCGATTGCAGCTCGAGCCGCGGCAGCATCGGTTAGATCAAATTGCAGGGCGCGCGCCTGGCCGCCTGCGCTGACGATCTCCGCGGCGATTGATTCGGCGGAGCCGATGCCGCGATGCGCGTGCACGTAGACGAAGTGACCCTGTGCACTCAGGGCTCGGCAAATGGCTGAGCCGATGCCGCCGCTGCCGCCGGTAACCAACGCGCGAACGGGGTTTTCATTCATGGCCGTAACCGTCTGCCCGCATCCAGCACCACCGATGCGCGGCCGCCGAGCAAGCACTTGTCTGCATCGTGCAACGCGAACTCATACAACGCCGTGAGGCTGTCCCCTGCAAGGTGCGTAACCTCGCACAATAGGTCGCATTCAATGTCGTCGAGGCGCGGCACGTGCATTCGCACCTCGCGAACACTGGCAAGCAAACCCACCCGCGACGCAGCGGCGGTGCCCGCCGCCGCACTCGCCAGCGCGCCGTGCAACGCCATCGCCTGTGCGGCATATTCTATACCGCAGGCAATTCCGAGACGTCCGTGCGCGCGCAGCGGATTGTCGAGCGCACGGTGCGTGCCGGTACGGCAGCGGATATGGTGTGCGTTCCAGTCGATCACTTCATCGAGCAGGCACATGCGGCCTTGATGGGGGATGCGGGCCTCGATCCACGCTCGGTTCATACGCACGGTTCGACTTGCACGGCAGCGCTGGACACATCGAGATAGTCGAGAACTACCCGGCCGGCGGCGCGGCACGCCAGCAGCCGCATCAGCGGCAACGCGCGCGCGGCAGGGATGGCGGTTCGCAACGCCTCGAGTCCAGGATCCGTCATGCGGTCGGCGCTCTCGCCGGTGAGCGCCACGTCAATGCGGGCGATGGAGGTCGCGGTTCTCTCGGGCGTCAGAATCATGGCAATCCCCAGCGCATCGGGTATGGGGCGCTTGGCATGCAGGGGCGGCGGATATTCAGTGTCATAGGCCACGAACAAAACCGTTTGTCGATCGACCGTAATCTGAGTCATGGCGTCCAATAGACCCGCGACGAAGCTGGCGTCGAAGGCGCATAGCACGTTCGACTCGGTCATGGACCCGGTCGCGATGCTCCAGTAACCGGCCGCAACATTGTGGACTGAATTCGAGAAGCGCGTCGGTGAGACCTCACGTGTCGACAGCGCGAGCGCCTGGCAAATCTCGTGACAGATGTGACCGTCGCCGCCCGACGAGGAAAACACACTGGGCATTTGCGCGGGATTGGCAGCGGCGCTCGCAGTCGCTTCCAGCGCCACCCCCAAGGCCAATTTCACGACTCTCCCGGTGCGCCGCCGTTCCGCGGGCGGCAGCATTGTGGGCATGGGCAGCACCGTGGGCTCGGCGGCGTAAGGCTGCTTGCCAGACAGGATGGCGGCGGCGTGCGGCCAATTGTGCAGGCCGGGTCCTAACACGCCGATCCCGCCCACATACCCCGGCAGCGTCATCCCGCGCAGCCAAAAATCAGGCTGCAATTCGTGCCGCCGAAGCCGAAAGAATTGCTGAGCACACGCCTCACCGGTGCATGCCGGTTCTCCTTTATATAGTGTGCCGTCAAGGTCGGGTCGATTCGGGTTGTTTGGACGCCGCCCGGCATCATTCCGTTGCGGATGGCGAGCGCGCTGATCACCGCCTCCAATGCACCGGCGGCGCCCAGCGTGTGGCCGGTCGCGCCCTTGGTCGAGCTGCACGGCGTTGTCGGACCGAAAATGCTGGTGACTGCCTGACTCTCCGAGCGGTCGTTGCTCGGCGTTCCGGTGCCATGCAAATTGATGTAGTCGATGTCGCCGGGTTCCAATGACGCGGCGTTGAGCGCCGCCTGCATGGCGCGCTTCGCGCCCAATCCTTCAGGGTGCGGCGCTGACATGTGATAGGCGTCGCTGGACTCGCCCACGCCGTAGAGCAGAATGGAATTGCCGCCAACCCGGGCCGACGTCCGTTCGAGAAGCGCAAAGGCGGCAGCTTCACCAATGGATATGCCGTCGCGTGCCACATCGAAGGGACGGCAGGGCGCCGGAGAGGAAAGTTGCAATGAATGGAATCCATAGAGGGTGGTCAGGCACAGCGAGTCGGTTCCGCCGACCAAGGCTGCATCGATGAGCCCCGCTTCGATCATGCGTCTCGCGGTGCCGAACACTTTGGCGCTCGACGCGCACGCCGAGGAAACGGCCATGGCCGGGCCCTCGAGCCTGCAACGCCGACGAACATAGTCCGCGACCGAGAACGAGTTGTGGGTGGTGCCGTATTCGAAATCAGCCGGCAGCGCGCCGCTGACCGGATCGCGGGCGCGATAGGCCAGCTCCGTCTGCATGATGCCCGCGGTACTGGTGCCGATAAATACTCCGATCCGGCGCCGGCTCCATCGGGCTGCCGCGGCGTCCACGGCATCTAGGAAGCCGTCTTGACGCAGGGCAAGCTCGGCCAGGCGGTTGTTGCGGCAGTCGTACAGCTGCAGTTCAGCGGGCAGGCGTTGTGCATCGACTCCGGGCACTTCGCCGATGTGCGTGTCGATTTTGACGGTTTCAAAATCGCAGCGAGTCAGCCCGCTGCGCAGCTCTTCCAGGCTGGCCAGTATCGGCGCCACGCCGGTGCCGATGCAGCTCGTCGCCGTGAACTCTGCGAGCAGCAGTGGTGTCATGGGCCTCATGACAATGCCGAGCGCAACGTGACGGATTTGAGCTGGCGCGCGCTCAAGGTCTCGAGCAGGCGCGGCAGCACTTCCAGAATCACCGGCCTTCCCGAGCGCGTGCGCGCCGCGTGGCCGTCATGCAGCAACAGGATATCGCCAGCCTGGAGCGGACTCGCCAATCGGCGCATGACCGCGTCGGCATCGGCGCTCACGGTATCGAAACCGCGGCGGGTCCAACTCGCGAGCCGCAGCTTCAGGCGCACGAGAACGGGATCGAGAAAGGGATTGCGCAGGCCCGCCGGCGCGCGAAAGAACTGCGGCACACTGCCGGTCACGCGGAGAATGCTCTCCTGTGCCGCGGCTACTTCCGCCTTCATTGCGCCCGGGCCGAGCAGCGAGAAATTATGACGATGGCGCTGACTATGATTCTCAATGGCGTGCCCCCGACGAGCGATCTCTCGCGCAAGATCAGGGTAGCCCAGCACTCGCTCGCCGATGCAAAAAAAGGTGGCGCTGGCTCCATAACCTTCGAGCAGCGCCAGCACCTGCGGTGTGACCTCGGGGTCAGGTCCATCATCGATGGTAATGGCCACGCTGCGCTCAAGCCCGCATGGCGGCAGGCGGGTCCAATTCGGACCCAAGAGCTGGCTTCGCGGCCAGAGTCCGGCCGCGGCAAGCGCCATGTGATTGGCGAGCAGGGTGCCAACCGCCCAGGGCCACGCGCTCGGCCGCACCATCAACGCTGCCGCCGCGCCCAGATGCACCGCGCCCGAGGCGAGCAACAGGGGCGAGGGTTTCCAACGAGAGGCAATCTCGCGCTCGGTCATATGAATTGCGAATCCAAAAAATTCTCCCAGAGCTGAAGCCACGTGCGCCACTCGTGACCGCCGGCAACGACATTCACCCAGGCGGACGGCAGTGCCGCGGCCAAGAGGTTATGCGCTGCAGAAAACCGATCGTCCTGTCCGTAGCCCAGAAATACCGGCCGTGCGTCGCTGCGCGTTTTGATATAGCGCCATATTCGGCGTTCAGCGTCCGATTCCGCAAGTGCACCCGGGTCCCACGCGGCGAGCCCGGATGTCGCGGCGATTTCGTTGATCAACATGCGGTTTCCGAGATAGGGCGCGAGCAGGCATAACCCGTCGAATTCGCCGCGGTAGGAGCTTGCGTAGTCCAGCGCCACCAAGCCGCCGAGCGAGATTCCCGCCAGCCACACCGCCGCGCCGGAAGCGCGCGCCGGCAACACAATTTCAGTTCTCAGCCGCCGAAACGCGTCCCGATCGTCCAGGTGCTGCATTTCCAGATCGACGAACTGAAGATCGACGCGAACTTGCCGCCGCGCCGCTGCCCGCGCAAAGCCTTCGTCAATGAAGTCCTGCGCGCAATGGTAGGCGCCGGGCAGCCATATCATTTGCGTCCGGGCCCTCGAGCCTTCGACGGCGGCGCAGAAAATGTTATGCATGCGCGCTTTCGGCGGCGCGAAAGCCGATCGCAGCGAACAGCAGCGCGAGAAATGTGCCGGGTGCCACCGTCGTGCCCAGTGCGACCAGTACCGGGACCTGCGAGAAGGACAGCAGGCCGAAACCGATGACGGTGCTGGCGTTGGCGATCACCAGCGACGCGAGAGTGAGCGCTTGGTTTCCGCCTTCGTCCGCGTTGGCCTGACGGTCAAAGAACAGCGCGTAATTCGAGCCCACCGCCACGATCAACAGCATCCCCACCAGGTGCAAAATGCTCAAGTGCACGCCGGCAATGGCCAGTCCCGCGGCAACGGTGACCACCGCCAGCACCAAGGGTGCCAGAACACGCGCCACCCGGAGCGGCGAACGCAGGGCGAGCAGCAGCAAGACGGTCAGTGCCAGGAACCCGGCCAAGGAGAAATGAACGGCTTCGGCCAGATAGCTGCCGTAGAGCGCGTCGGCTTCCTGTTTGAGATCGAGCGCGCGCGAATTTTCCACCTGGCCGCCCTCGAGCGCCGCCACGACTTTGCCCAGGTCAATTTCTCCGCCGGCTGTCGCGCTGCGCAGCGGCAGCAGCGCGTTCCACTGGTCCTTCTGATGCAGAATCAGCGCGTCGAATCCAGAACTTAAAGATGTGCCCGCCAAGTCGCGCGGCGTCACCAGCGCGGCGTGCCGCATTGCTTCGACATCCTCGAGGAAGGGTTGCAAGGAATCCGCGCGCAGCGGCAGCCCTTCGATCGCTTGTTTTAGATTGGAGCGCAGATCCGTTGCGGCCGGCAAGCTGCTGCGCCGGCGCTCTTGAGTGGCCATGCTCGGCAGGTAGTTCGCCGGACTTTCAAAGCCGCCGATGACTTTCTCATCCACCAATGCCTCAAGGGCGCGGGCGGCACGCTCGGCATTGCGCAATATCGATTCCAAATCGGCTCCCGAGACAATCACGAGATCGCGGACATCGGCCGCGCCCAGATCGGCGCGCAGCTTCGCGTCATAGACCTGTTCCGCGGTCGAAACCGGACTCAGCGCCGACAGCTCGCGATTCCACAGCGTCTCCCGGTCGTAATACAGCACTGCCAACGCCAGCGTCACCAGCGCAGCGCCGCACCACAAGATGGCGGCGCGGCTCAACCTTTGCACCGCTTGCAACACCCCGGCGGCGCGCCTGCCCAGCGGCGTCACATCCCGAACCCTGAGTTCCGGCGGCAACAGTGCAGGCAACACAAAGCGGGTCACGAGTGCGGCGGCAATCAAGCCGCTGATCGAGTAGAGCCCCAGCTGCTTCAGCCCCGGAAATCCTGACGGCAGCAGCGAGGCGAATCCACACACGGATGTCAGCATGCCGAGGCGTATGGTCGGCCACCATAGCTGCTGCCAGCTGCGGCCGGCGGCGCCGCCGGGGCGGGCCTGGCGCGATTGAATAAAAAAATAGATCGAATAATCGACCGACTCGCCGATCAGAGTTATGCCGAAGCCCAAGGTTATGCCGTGCACCGCGCCAAATCCCAGTGCGACCGCGGCAACTCCGACCAGCGCGCCGGTGGCCACGGGTAAGAGCCCCAAGCCGAGTGCCGACAGCGAACGATAGACAACGAGCAGCAGCGTAACGACGAGAATGCTGCTGGCAATCGACAAGCGCACGGCAGCGCGCTCGATTTTGGCGCGCGCCGCGACCGCGAAAACGCCCGGTCCGCTCAAGCGCAGCTGCGGCGTGTTGGCGGCGCTGCCCGGCAACTCGGCTGCCGCCGCAGCGAACGCCGCGTGAATCGCATCGATGGCCCTGCTCTGCGCATCGCTGTCGGAACCGTTCGCCGCGGTTTGCGCGACAGCCAGTGCACGATTCCCGTCGCTCGACACCCAAACGCCGTCGCGGCTTTGCGGCATGGGCGCGCGCGCCAATTGATCGATTACATTCAGCAATTCGCCCGTTGGGTCCCGGGGCAGCAGAGACTTGAACAGGAGACCGGCCGGTGAGGCCAGATTGTCGATGGTCTCCCTGACGGCGGCGCTCAAGCCTGCCGCAGTAAAGCGCTCGGCGTTTACCGCTTCGCTGAGCAGATACCGGTGCTGAAACAAGAACTCCCGATCCCTTTGCCCCGCGACCGCCTCGCCGTTATTGACGCCGGCGAATGCCGGATCCTTGCGCAGGCGTTCCACCAAGCCTATCGATACGCGCGCCCGCGAAGCCGCGTCTCCCTGCTCGATCGCGATGAGAATCAGCCGTGAGGCAGGTCCGTCGCGCAACTGATCGACCAGCAGTTGCTGCGTGGGCGTGGGGTGGGCGGGCAAAAATCCCGAAAGATCGGTGATGTAGTGAGCGCGAGCCACGACGACGGCTGCGAATGCGGCGCAGCCCAGCCAGACGATGAGCACCCGCGCGCGATGTCCATTCATGGCAAGGTTGACGGCCGCAGAGTCATCAACGATCGGTCACCATCGGGCTGGCGGATCTCAACTTTCAACAACTGATCGCCGGCGCCGTCGATGCGCACCTGGCTGACGGACTGTTTGACCTTTGTCACCAAGGGCACAAGTGTCAAAGTCCACCGTGAAACGCTGCCGGAAAATTCCAGATGAAACACCCGCTCGAGGGCGCCGCGATCGCCCGCCAGCGTCGCACGAATGCTTTCGACGAATGGCAGCACCTGCGGGTAGGCGTGCAAATCCATTACGCGCACGTGCTGGGCGCGTTCGACGGTCAATACGCCGCCCGTGAGCACCAGAGTTTCGGCGCGCGGCTTGAGCGTGCGCTTTTCAAGCCGATCCGGCGCGTCGTAGCGCAACTCGCCGGAGGATTCGATCGGGCGTTTCAATACGGCCAGAAATTGCTGTTCGATGAATTCGACTCGGCCATGCTGGCGCATGGCGAGCAAGCCCATGACCTTGTCGAGATCGCTGAAACCGGACGTCGCGGCGCGCAGCGGTGCACCGCCCAACGCGCAGCAGAGGCACAAGAGTATCAATGACATGAAGCGCAGCACTACCGCTCCCGGCCGCCCGCGGGCGGACGCCAGAAATCGAAAAAGTTGAACCAGTTGTACGGATCGCTGCGGCAGTAGCGTTCCAGCACCGCCACATACTGTTCGATCGCGGCTCGCACCGCGAGATCGCGTCTGCCGACGGTAACGGAAAAGTCCGCGACCCGTTCGAACGCGACATGATAATTGTTCCCGCCGCGGTACAGGCCGACCATGAAAAACACTGGACAGCGCAGGATCGCGGCCGCGCGCATGGGGCCTGTGGGCACGTGCGCTCGTTGTCCCAGGAATGTGACGGCTTGCGACGGTTCTTCTCCCAGCGTGCGATCGGCGAGCACGCCGACGTAGGCGCCCCGCTCGAGGCGCTCGGCGATATTGAGCATGGCATCGATTTGGCCGAGCGCGACAATATCCGCGATCCAATCAGGATTGATGGCGGCGAGGATGCCGCCGATCTTGCGCGCATTTTCTTCGTACATCGCCATGGCGACGCGCAAGCCGTGCTGATGGCGGCTCAAGGAATGCATGACTTCGAAGCTGCCCATGTGCGCGCCCAGCAACAAGGCGCCGCGGCCCTGCGGCTCATGCGCCAGCACCAGGTCTTCTCCCTCGATCGAGATGTTGAATTTCTCGAATTGGCCGTTGATGAGATAGACCCGATCGTGAATCGTGGTCGCAAAGCTCAAGATCTGCAGAAACCGATCGCGCGCCGTGGGTTCCCTGCCGAGAGCGAGACGCAGATAGTGCAACGAGTGGCGCCGCGCGCTGGGCCCGAACAAGAAAAAATAAATGGCGATGCCATAAAGAATGATGCGGCTCGCCCTGCGTCCGCAACGCAGGGAAAGAAACGCCATGATTCTCAACAGCCAGAGGCTGCCGCGCTCGCGATGTCTGACCCATTCAGCGGCCTTGTGCTCATCGTCGAGAAGGTTTGCGGCTTTAGGATTCATGCAGCGTGCCGCTGGCAACTTTGCGGGCATCGACGCGGATTGTGAAATGAATCAATCCCGGAGCCGTGGCCTCGTGTTCCAAAACGAGACAATCGCGCGGCCGCACGGCATCGAGAAATTTAGCGGACGATACATGCCACGATTTGAGGTCGATTCCCCGCGCCAATTGGATGGCGGCGAGCATTTCATCCAGCAACAGGGCGCCCGGTAATACGGGAAATGTGGGGAAATGACCCGAAAACGACGGGTGGTCGGGGGCGATATTCAGCGTGCTTTGCATTTTCATTGCGATTCGTCGATCCGCAATTGCTCATCGGCGAATCCTTGCAGCGCCTGTTGCGGCAGCTTGCCGGTCGAATTGCGGGGCAGCTGCTGCACGATCAACAGCGGCCGCGGCAGAAACACCGGATCAACCCGCTGCCGCAGCTGTTCGGTCAGAGCCGCGACGCTCATGCCCGGCGCGACGACCACGGCGGCCAGACGCGCAACGCCGGTGGATCCGGTCGTTTCTTCGCGCAGAAAGAACGCTCCATCGATCACACCCGGTATCCCGTTGAGCTGTGCGTTCAAGTAGCCAAATGAACTGCGCTTGCCCGCGACATTCACCAAGTCTGCCGTCCGGCCATGCAGCAAGAACTCGTTTTCACCGGTGATCTCGATGACGTCGCACATCGGCGTCAACTGCTCGACGTGACCGCCCTGCGCATAGACCTGGTCGTTCGAGATGCTCAAGTGAACGCCCGGCCAAAGGCGCCAGGTCGCCGTCTCGGCGGTTCTCCGCATGGCGATCTGCCCCGTCTCGGTTGAGCCGTAAATTTCCAACAGTGGAGTACGGTACGTCTCCTCGACCTCGCGCGCCAACTCGCCGCTCAACGGTGCGGTTGCCGACATGACCAGATCCACAGCGGGAAATTCGACCGCGGAGGTCAGCAGCGTGCGCAGGTGAATGGGGGTGGTGACCAACACCCGGGGCCGCGGCACCCGCTGGACGGCTGCGGCGACGTCGGCAGGATAAAACGGCCGCTCCGCGCTCAAGGCGTTGCCGCTCAGCAGCGCCAGCAGTACGGTCGATTCAAAGCCATACATGTGCTGGCCGGGAACCGTGCCGACGAGCGCGTGGCTTCGCCCGTCCAACAGCCCCAGGGGCGGCGCGCCGTTCTGGACGCAGCGCGCCAGCAATCCCCAGGTCTTTTTGTAGGGCACCGGCATGCCGGTCGAACCGGACGTAAATACGATAGCCGCAAGCTGGGCGCAGGGGATGCGCGGCACATCGAAGGGCAGCTTTGCACGAGACTCCGGCGCGGGTCGCGAAAACAGGTCCGGGTAATAAATTTGCGGCAACTCAATGTCGCAACGCGCGTCATCCGTCAAACAGCAGGCGTCGGGAGCGAAGACCTTGAGCTGCGCGATGACCTGCGGCGTATGCGTCGACGGCAACAAGCTGACCCGCTCGGACATGAGGCAAGCCGCGAGTCCGACGGTGAACTGATAGCGATCGGCGCAAATGTTCAACACGTGTTTGCCGCCGGATAATCCCCGCGCCACCTGATTGGCGTCGTCGAGAAATGCTGCAGCAGTCACTGGAAGGCCCGATCGATACGCGACAATCGCAGTGGGCGAGGTGTGAGACAGCAGGGCGATCGTGTCCATGGTCTTTAGGGCGAATCCGCAAAATACACGCGCAACGTGGCGATCAAGCCACTGCGCTGGACTTGAGGCAGAACTCGGCGGCGGACCAGGTATTCCGCCACGAACATGAGCAATATCAAGGGCAGCGAGCAGAAATTCACGAACAGCGACCAGATCCGCAACGGAGCGAACCGATACAGGAGAAAAGTCGCCACCAGATTCAGCAAAAAGAAAATGACCCAGGCTATGGTGACATTGCGCGTATAGCGCAGCTCGAGCGCACTCAACGGACCATGAATCCGGTCCGCGAGCTGGGTGCAGAGCGGGACGCGGCCTCGGCGCAGCGATCGGCCGAAGGTGTAGCCCATTATCGAATAGAAGCCCGCTTGCTGAACCAAGTACACAATTGAAAAATTTTGCGCGAACAGCGGCCAGAAGGTTCGCAGCAAGTATGCCGCCGCCGCTGTGGCCAATAGGGCCACCAGGGCGCCGCTCCCGCGCCAGAGCAGAACCAACCCCAGTGTCAGCATGGGCGCAAGCGCGAGCATTGTGCGCAGATCGTGCGCTTGCGGATTGAGATTGCTGTAGTGCGACAGTACCGAGTATGCGATGAAGAACAAGACGACGGCAGCAAGCTGCAGTCTACGTCCCGAAGCCATGGCTACTTGGTTCTCTGTGCCGCAATGTACTCTGCTAGGTGCCTCAAAGAACGGAAGATTTGCTGATTCTCCTGGCTATCTGCCCGCAGGTGAATGCCGTACTGCTTGGAGACGATCAGAGCCACCTCCAAAATATCGATCGAATCCAGCCCCAGCCCCTCGCCGTACAAGGGCGCATCGGGATCGATATCCTGAGGCTTCACCTCAAGATTCAGAGCTTGCACGAACAACGCAGCAAGTTCCCGCTGTAGACCGACATCGGTCAGCGGCGCCGGCTGTTGCATGAGCGACGCTTTGTCGGACATAGCTTTTAGCTTTCGATTGGAGTTCTAAGTAGCGGCATTATATAGGTGCGGGCCGGTGCGGCAACTCACCTACGATGGGCGTGTTCTTCGCTGCCGTGCAAGCGCCGCAGCCACCGTTGCGCGATTATTACACGCAGGAGGTGTAGCGGTGCGGCTGGCTTCAGGCAGTCGACCGCACTGCGGGAGATTATGACCGCATAGAACGCGTCATGGCCTTGGGGGCAGGCTCCCGGTACCGCGGCAGGGCTCAGGCGAGCCAGGCTCCTGGCTCAAGATTTGTGCATGCGCCGCGCGGCCAATAACGGCAAGCGCAGCAGAAAACCAATAAACAGCCGGAAATGCATCCAGGTCAACAGCACATTGTCGCGCCCATAGCGGAAATGAGAAATGCCCCCATCCTCGGGCGTGAAGTAGCGAACCGGCGCCGCTAGATTGAGGGGCTGCACGCCGCGCCAGCACAAACGCACCACCGCTTCGACATCGAAGTCGAAGCGCCGCATCCAGGGCTGACCGCGCATGACGCTGAGCAGCGGGTCGATGGGATAGACGCGAAAACCGAACAGCGAGTCATGAATTCCCGCCCACAGCGTTTCAAGGTTGGCCCACCAGTTCGAAATCTTGCGACCCTTGACCCGCAAGCCCGGAGCACTGTCGTCAAAGACGGGTTCCCCCAGCACCATGGAATTGGGAGACGCCAATGAAGCCCGCATGAATGCCGGAATGCTGGCTGCGGGGTGCTGGCCGTCGGAATCCAGCGTCAGCACATGCGTAAACCCCAAGGCTCGCGCTTCCCGCAGGCCAAACAATACCGCGGCGCCCTTGCCGCTGTTCTTCGGCAGTACCCAGACTCGAAGATTCGGCTCCGAGGCCGCCATTTCCGACAGGCGGTGTTCAGAATGATCGGTGCTGCCGTCGACCACAACCCACACTGGCGCCCACTGATCCAGAGCCGCTTGTACGGTCGAAAATACCCGGGCGCCCGGGTTGTAACTCGGAATGAGCACAAGGTGAGTGCTCGATGGCGTCATTGCTGCGTTTTGAGCCACCGGGACTGGAGCGCACCCTGCAGAGCCTGCCGGTAGTACCGGTCAAGTTCGGCCGTAAAGGCGGGGACATCCGAGGGCGGATCGAAGCGCTGACCCAACCTGACTTTGTAGGTAATGGGCAGCGCGGGCCGTTTGAACAAGGGCCACCCCTTGCTCAAGAACGGCGAATCGGTCTCGATCACCAGCGTTTGCACCGGCACTTTGGCATGTTTGGCGATGAGGCCGACGCTGCCCACCAAGGGATTGATCGGAAACCGGGTGGTCCGCGTGCCCTCGGGGAACAACAACAAAACACCGCCTGCCTGCAAATGTGCCACGGACTCCTTGACCATCTGCCTTGACGAGTCGTTGCGCACGTAGCGCGCCAGACGGGACCCTGAACCCAGGAACACGTTTTTCATCAACTCCGACTTCATCACGCATACCAGATTCGGGTGCCGCGTGAGAATCAACAGGGCATCGATCAGCGCCGGATGGTTCGGCGCCAAAATCACGGGCGGCCCGCCTTTCAAGGTATCGATGGCCTTCAGGTCCAGGCGGTACGTTCCGGTGACGGACAAGGACCAGGAATAAATGCGAAAGCCCGTCATGATGCCGCGCCGGCCGACGGCTGTGCCGATGCGCGCCGGCAAAATGAAATAGAGCGGCAGCGCGAAAACCGACCAGGCGAGGCAGATCAGACCCAGCAGCGTCAATGAACTGTAGAGCGCGAAATATTCGTAGGCGATTTTCAAGAAACGCGGCATCGTCGGTATCAGTCCGGTATTTCCACGACCTGCGATGACTTTCGAATCATCCAAGCGAATCCAAATCCGCCCGTCCAATAGCTTTTGCGCTGAACCAGGGGGCTGTCAACAAAGGCCGCGCCGGCCAGCGTGTCGTAGCGCATATAGGCACCTACCCAGAACTTCGGGTATCTTTTCGACCAGGCCGCCAGTGTCTGCGTGCCTGCGTAGCCGCCCTGGGCGGAGAATTCCGGCCGCGAGGCCGTGGCGAATTGCGGAGCAACTGAATAGAAGTAGTCATGGTAGCGGCGATTCGCGAACAGCGGTCCCGCCAGGAGTCCGAGATTCCACCCTGGGAGTCCGAAGGGATCCCTGAGGTCCAAGTTCAATCTCGGGCTGAACGTCCAACCGATGACGCGCGGCGAGGATTCAACGGTCGCCGCAGCGCGCAGCGGCATGCGCAAGTCAAGCTTGATCTTGCGATCGCCGCTGCGAAACAGATGGAAATCAAACGAGGGGCCCACTTCAACCGTGGAGCGCAAGTCCGGCATGCCGCTGCGTTCACGATCGTTGCGCACCGGCGTGGTCAAGTTGAAGCTCAGATTTATCTCGAGCCAATCCTGGTTGAACAGTGTGCCACGCACCCCATCGCGGTCCGCCTTCAGAAATTTGCCGTTGTAGACGACGTACGGAACGGGCAGGGGATAGGCGTGGGTGGTATTCGAACCCCGATAGTCCTCAAACGCGATGGCACCCGCGCCGAGTCCCAACTCCCACAGCGGCGCCTCTTTTGCGTAGGACGGCATGGTCCATATCATCGCCGCCAATACCGCGGCAAGGGTCCTCTCGGGCATACACTTCGCTTGGGTTGGGGTCCTATCGAGTGAACCCGGGCGACCGCATCCTAGTCTAAGATACCAAGCCATGCACATTTTGATTGTCGAAGATGACGAGGTCGCGCGGGATTATCTTGCGAAGGCGCTGCGGGAGGCCGGTCATACGGTGGACGTCGCGGGCAATGGCATCGAGGGCCTGCATATGGCCTCCTCCGTCGCCGTTGATCTGGCAATCGTCGATCGCATGCTGCCGAAGCTGGACGGGCTCGCGCTGGTGCAGTCGCTTCGGGCGACGGGCCGGAAAATGCCGGTGCTCATCTTGAGCGCGCTCGGCGATGTCGATGACCGGATTACCGGATTGCGCGCGGGCGGCGACGATTACTTGACGAAGCCCTACCACATGGCCGAGCTGCTGGCGCGAATCGATGCGCTGGCCCGCCGCGGCGATGCAGGCAACGCGGAAGCCAACACCAAACTCAAGCTCGCGGATTTGGAACTGGATCGCATGACCCGGCGCGTCATGCGCAACGGCAAGAAAATCGAATTGACCGCCCGCGAGTTTCAACTGCTGGAATTCATGATGCGTCACAGCGGCCAAGTGGTGACGCGCACCATGCTCCTCGAGGGTGTATGGGATTATCATTTCGATCCTCAAACCAATGTGATCGACGTTCACATCAGCCGGCTGCGCCAGGCGATCGACAAGGATTTCGACAAACCGCTGCTGCACACGGTGCGCGGTGCCGGCTACAGCTTGCGCGAAGACGAATAGCGGTCCAGGCTCCCAGGACCAGACAGGCTACTAGATGGGTCCCGACCAGCGTTTCCTCGGTATTCTCGATACCTCGCCGTTCCGCATCGCCATCGTTTATTCGATCGTGTTTGCCATCGGTGCCGCGACGCTCATCTACGCCGTGGATTTTGCCGTTTCGCGCGTCGTCGATGGCAGCACGGACAATTTGATCGAAGCTGAAGTCCAGGGCCTGCGCGAGCAGATGCTGGTGCTCTCGCGCAACGACTTCATCGAATTGGTGGAGCAGCGCTCGCAAGATCAAGACGTGCGCGGCGCGGTTTATCTCATGGTGGACCCGCAGCTGCGTCCGGTGGCCGGGAATGTCCCGGCCTGGCCGAAAATCAACACGAAGGAAAAGTGGTTTCTGTTCAAGGTGTCGGTGCCGTTCGGCGACGAGACGCGCGAGCACGAAATGCGCGCCCGCTATTTCGCCCTGCCTGGCGGCTACCAGATGCTGGTCGGGCACGATGTTCAGGAACGCCAGGACGTCAAGAGTCTCATGATGCGCGGCCTGATCGCCGCCGTGGTGTTGACGCTGTTGCTGGGTTTGGGCGGCGGCTTCTGGATGGGCCGGCGCATTCTGGCGCAGGCAGGCGCAATCTCCGCCGTGGCGACGCAAATCATGCGCGGCGACTTGTCGCAGCGGCTGCCGGTTCGCGATGCCGACGATGAGATCAATACATTGGCGCGCGAGATCAATACGATGCTCGACAAGATCGAGCAGCTCACCTTGGGGATGCGCACGGTGCTCGACAGCGCAGCCCACGACCTGCGAACGCCCTTGAATCGCCTGCAAGCCAGCGCGGAGGGAGCGATGACCGCGCTGGTGCCAGGATCCCCCGAGCGGCGCGTGCTGGAGAGAGTGACCGTCGAAGTCGATCAGATGCGCAGCACCCTGGATGCGCTGCTGCGCATCGCGCTTGCGGAGACCGGCACCGTGGCGCGCGAACCGGTGGACCTGTCGGAGCTGGTCGGGAGCGTGGTCGAATTGTATGCACCGGTCAGCGAGGAGCGCGGCATTGTGCTCGAGAGCTCGGTCGCGCCCGGCGCGCACGTGCAAGGCAACCGGCAACTGCTGGCTCAGGCGCTGGCGAATTTGCTCGACAACGCCATTAAATTCACGCCGGACGGTGGCCACATACGCGTCGTGCTGGACGGTTCGGGCAGCGCGCCGCAGGTCATTGTCGAGGATAGCGGGCCCGGCATTCCGGCCGACAAGCGCGAAATCGTGCTGGGCCGCCGCGTGCGCCTGGATGAGGCGCGGAAATTTCCGGGATCCGGGCTGGGCCTGTCGCTCGTGGCGGCCGTGACCAAATTGCACGGCGCGCATCTGGTACTCGATGATGCGGGCCCTGGCTTGAGAGTTTCATTGAAATTTTGAGGAGAGATGATGTTGAAGAATTGCGCCATTGCGATCTGCCTCGCCGGCCTGGCCGCCTGCGTCAGCACTCAGGCGCCCGCGCCGGCCGCGCCGCCCGCGCCGCCGCCGTTGCCTCCGCGCGCCGCGTTGCCCTCCGGCATCGATCTGCAATATGTCGACGGCGCGGTTCGGCCGCAGGATGATGTGTATCAATACTTGAACGGCAAATGGCTGCGCGACTATCAGCTGCCCGCCGACAAGGGCGCGGTGGGTTCGTTTACTACGGTTCAGGATAAAACCGAGGAACAGCTGCGCACGATCGTCGACAGCCTCGACCAAACCCAGGGCAATGAGGATCCGGACGCGAAGAAGCTCGCCGATCTCTACGCGAGCTTCCTGAACGAGGATGAACTGCAGGCATTGGGCACGAAGCCGCTGCTCAGGGAGTTTGCGGCGATCGACGCCGTCAAGGACAGGAACACCATCCCCGCTGTAATGGCGCACATGGCTGAGATCGGCGCGGGCGCGCCCTTTGGTCTGCAAATCAATCTGGATGCCAGAAATTCCACGAAGTATGCCGTCATTCTGCGTCAGAGCGGACTGGGGATGCCCGACCGCGACTATTATTTGAAAGACGACGCCAAGCTCAAGGAGGCGCGAGCCGCGTATCGCGCGCACATCGAGAAAATGCTCGGCATGGCCGGGCAGGCCAATGCCGCAAAAAGCGCCGCCGCGATTCTCGACTTGGAAACGTCACTGGCGAAGATTCAGTGGACCCGGGTGGAGGACCGCGATCCCATCAAGACCTACAACAAGACGGCACTATCGGAACTTCCCGCACTGATGGCCGGATACGACTGGCAGCGCTATCTGCGCGGCTCGGGTGTCGAGGGCAAGGTGGATTACGTGATCGTGAGCCAACCGACGTACTTCACCGGTCTCGGCAAAATCATGACGGGCACGCCGCTGCGGGTGTGGAAGGCCTATTTCAAATGGCGCGTGCTGTCGGCCGCAGCGCCCTATTTGTCGAAGGCGTTTGTCGATGAACGCTTTGCATTCGCGGGCGGGGTGCTGCGCGGTGTGCCGGAGAATGAGCCGCGCTGGAAACGGGGCATAACCTTGCTCGACGGCAGCATGGGGGAGGCGCTGGGCAAGCTCTACGTTGCAAAATATTTTCCGCCGCAGAACAAGGCGCGCATGCAGACACTGGTGCTCAATTTGCTCGAAGCCTACCGCCGCGATATCGACACGCTCGACTGGATGAGCGCCGACACGAAGGTCGGCGCGCAAGCCAAACTGGCGAAGATGCTGCCGAAGATCGGCTACCCCGATCGTTGGCGCGACTATGGCGCGCTCAAGATTTCGCGCGACGATTTGCTCGGCAACGTGTTTCGCGCCAACGAATTCGAGTATCGCCGCAATCTGGCCAAGTTGGGCAAGCCGGTCGATCACAGCGAATGGGGCATGCATCCGCAAACCGTCAACGCGTCCTACAATGCCACGCGCAATGAAATCACCTTCCCGGCGGCCATCCTGCAGCCGCCATTCTTCGACGCGGCCGCCGACGACGCGGTGAATTACGGCGGTATTGGCGGTGCCATCGGCCATGAGATGAGCCACGGGTTCGATGACCGGGGCAGCCAATTTGACGCCGACGGCAACCTGCATGACTGGTTCACCAAGGCCGACCACGAAAAGTTCGCCGAAAAGACCCGGGTGCTGGTGGCGCAATACAATGCCTATGAGCCGGTCCCCGGCTACCATGTCAACGGTGCGCTCACGCTCGGCGAAAACATCGGCGACAATTCCGGTCTGGCGATTGCCTACAAGGCCTACCGGATTTCGCTCGCCGGCAATGAAGCCCCCGTGATTGACGGATTGACCGGCGATCAGCGCCTGTATCTGGGATGGGTGCAGGTCTGGCGCGGCAAGGTGCGCGATGCGGAAGCGATCCAGCGCGTCAAAACCGATCCCCACTCCCCGCCGGCGGTGCGCGGCACGGCGCCGCTGCGAAACCAGCCGGGCTTTTACTCCGCGTTCGGTTTGACCCCAAACGACAAAATGTATTTGCCGCCGGATCAGCGCGTGAGTATCTGGTAAGCGTCAATTTATCGGCGGTCAGGGGGCGGTCCGCAGCCGCCGCTCAGACCTAACTATCTGAATATAATCAATAAAATGCTATAGGAAAAGTCTGGCATAGAACTTGCTCGATCCGAAGTGCGGCACGTGCCCGCGCTTTGGAATCGAACTATGGCCGACGAAGCTGACGACGCTCCTCCCCCTCCGCCACCGAAACAATCCGGCGGTTTCATGGGTACCGTGGTGAACGGGTTGGGCATTTTCGCGCTCACCCTAGGTGCCGTGGTGCTCGGCGGCTTCATCAACGCCAAGCTGCATCCGCTGCCGGATCTGAAAATGGACAAGGACGGCAAGATCACCGCGATCGTGCCGGTGCCCGTTGCGGCCAAAAGCGCCGAAGGCGGCGGAAGCGGCAAACCTTCGATCTACTACGCCATCGATCCGCCGCTGGTCGTGAATTTCGAGGACGGCTCGGCGGTACGGTTTCTGCAGATCACGATGGAGGTCATGGCGCACGACGAGAAGGCCATCGACAGCGTGCAGAAGAACATCCCGTTGATTCGCAACAATTTGCTGCTGCTGATGAGCAACCGCAATTACCAATCGATGATGTCGCGCGAAGGCAAGGAAAAACTGCGTCAGGAAGCGCTTGCCGAGGTTCGTGCGGTGCAGAAGAAGGAAGGCAGTCCCGATGTGGACGACGTGCTGTTCACCAGCTTCGTGGTGCAGTGATGGAGGAAAATCCGGCGCGTATCTCCAACGAAGAGGTGGAAGCCTTGCTCGAGAAAACCGGCAAGGAAGCCGCGGCCGTGCGCCCCTACGATTTCGCCGCGCAGCGCATCAATCGTACACAGCTGCCCTTGCTGGAAGAAATCAACAAGAACTTCGGCGATCGCGCCGGCGCTTCCCTGGCCGGATTGCTGGGGCGCGATGTCAGCTTGCATTTCGATGCGCTCGAATCGGTCAAGAGCGTCGACTTGCAAGCCTCCCTGCCGGTGCCGGCCACGATCGCGGTGGTGCGCCTCAAGCCCCTGCCCGGATTGGCCTATGTCAGCGTCGAACCGGCGCTGCTGCTGACGCTGTTGGACGGTTTCTTCGGCGGCTCCGGACGCGCCAATGCCGATCCGCAAGCGGCAACCGCACCTGCGGCACAACGATTCCTAAGCCTGATGCTGCGCAGCTTCGCGGCGGATTTGGCTGCCGCATGGCAGCCCGTATCGCCGGTGGAATTGGAATTGGTGAAGCAGGAGACCAATCCACGTTTGGTGCAACTGGGGGGCGCGCTCGAGTCGGTCGTCGTCGCCAGATTTACCGTGGAATTCGCCGCCCGCAGCGGCCGCATCGAATGGCTGCTGCCTGACGCCCTGCTCGCTCCCATCCGCGAAGCGCTCGCCGGCGATGGCGCGCCCAAGCCTGTGCGCAAACAGGAAGCCTGGGGGCCGGTGCTCACGAACGCCATCAAGGACGCTCAACTCGACACGCGCGCGGTTCTCGCGCAAGCGAAAATCAGCTTGCGGGAACTGGTGAGCCTCTCACCCGGCGACATCATTCCCATTGAAGCGCCGCAGCAAGTCACCTTGTTGGCCGGCGACGTGCCGTTGTATCGCGGCCGCTTCGGCATTTCGCAAGGGCACAACGCCCTCAAAATTCTTCCAGGAGCCCCCGTATGAGCCCGCCCGATCAGAAGGCTGCCGCCGTTGCGCGTGCGCAGTTCAGCGACCTAGGTCCCAACGCCGCCGGCGCCGGCGGACAGGAAATGAATCTGCAGTTGATTCTCGATGTCGCCGTCACGCTGGCGCTCGAAGTGGGCCGCGCCAAGATGTCGGTGCGCGACCTGCTGCAATTGGCGCCCGGCGCAGTGGTCGAACTCGATCGTTTGGCCGGCGAACCGCTGGACGTCTTGGTGAATGGCGTACGCATCGCCCGCGGCGAAGTGGTTGTGGTCAATGAAAAGTTCGGCATTCGCCTCACCGACGTGGTGAGTGAGACCGAAAGGATGGAGCACGCAAAATGACGGCGATGGCGCAACCCGCCTCGCCGTTGTCGATCGGCAGCCTGATGCAGCTCAGTTTGAGCCTGATCGCCATTGTCGCGCTGATTCTGGCGATCGGCTGGGTCCTGAAGCGCTTCAAGCTGAACGCGCCGCGCGGCTCGGTCGATAGCGAGGTTCTCGATCAGCTGAGCCTCGGGCCGCGCGAGCGTGTGGTGCTGGTGCGCATCGGCGAGGCACAAGTCCTGGTCGGGGTGGGCGCAAGCGGGATCGTTGCCTTGACGCCCTTGGCCACGCCCATCACGCTGAAGGCCGCCAGCCGCGCGCCGGCATTCGCCGACCGCTTGCGGGACATCATGAAGCGGGGCGGGACGCCGTGAGCAAAGCGCTGCATCGGCAAGGGCTTTGCCTGATCGCCGCGGTGTTGGCGGTCATGCTGCCGCTCGGCGTAGAAGCGCAAGCGGCACTGCCGGCCATAGCCTTGAAATCGGCGGCCGATGGCGTGCAGACCTACTCGCTCACTTTTCAGATTCTGATCTTGATGACCTTGTTGACGCTGCTGCCGGCGATCCTGCTGGCGATGACGGCATTTACCCGGATCATCATCGTGCTGTCGATACTGCGTCAGGCGCTCGGCATGGCGACCACGCCGTCCAATCAAGTCCTCACGGGGCTCGCGCTGTTTCTGACCTTCTTCGTGATGGGCACCACGCTCGAGCAATCGTACGCGTCCGGCATCAAGCCTTACATGGATGGTCAGGTTGCCGGGGAAGTGGCGATCGACCGGACCGTAGCGCCATTGAAGAAATTCATGCTGGCGCAGACCCGTGAAAACGACCTGCAGCTGTTCTCGAAGCTCTCCGGCAAGCCGCCGTTCGCGGGCGCCGAAGACGTGCCGTTGTCGGTCCTGGTGCCGACGTTTCTCACCAGCGAACTGAAGACCGCCTTCCAGATCGGCTTCATGATTTTCATACCGTTTTTGGTGATCGACCTGGTGGTCGCGAGCGTGCTGATGTCGATGGGCATGATGATGCTGTCGCCGGTTTTGGTGTCCTTGCCGTTCAAAATCATGCTGTTCGTCGTCGTCGACGGCTGGACCCTGCTGATCGGCACGCTGGCCGCGAGTTTTCATCAATGACGCCCGAGACCGTCATGGATCTGGCGCACAAGACGCTCGTGGTCACCTCGTTGATTTCCGCGCCGTTGCTGTTGATCGCGCTGATCACCGGACTGGTGATCGGCATGCTGCAGGCAGCCACGCAGATCAACGAATCCACTTTGAGCTTCATTCCCAAACTGTTGATGCTCGTGCTCACTTTGTTCGTCGCCGGCCCCTGGATCCTGCGCGTGCTGATCGATTTTACGCACGACCTTTACGCCAACATCCCGGCGATGATCGGCTAGCCGCATGCAACCGTTGACCCTGAATGCCGCAGATGTATCGATGTGGGTCAGTCGCATGTGGTGGCCGGTGCTGCGCATCGGAGGCTTTGTTCTCGCCGCGCCCATCACAGGCGAGGGCGTCGTGCCTGGGCTGGTGAAAATTGTGCTGACCTTGGCCCTGGCGTTCCTGTTAGGTCCGCTGATTCAGGTCCCCGCCGGCCTGTCGATTTTCTCGGCCGCCGGGATGCTTGCCGCGCTGCTGGAACTGCTCATCGGCGTGGCGATCGGCATGGTGGTGCAGGTGGCTTTCGAGGCACTGGTCTTTGCCGGCCAAAGCATCTCGCTCACCATGGGCCTCGGATTTGCGACGCTGGTCGACCCCCAGCGTGGCGCGCAGGTTCCGGTGCTCGGCCAGCTGTTCATGATTTTCGGCACGCTGACCTACCTTGCGATCAACGGCCACCTGATGCTGCTCGGCGCCTTGGCGCAGAGCTTTCACACGCTGCCCATCGGCGCGCATCTGGATACGGGCATTTTCCTGTCGGTGGTGCTGTGGGGCGCCCATGTATTCGACACCGGACTGCTGATCGCGCTGCCGGCCGTCATCGCGCTGGTGATCGTCAACCTGGCGCTGGGCGTGGTGACGCGCGCCGCGCCGCAGCTGAATCTATTCGGCATCGGTTTCACCATTACGCTCATGAGCGGCTTCTTCGTGTTGCTTGCCGGGCTCGACGGCATCATGTCGGGCATTTCCACTTTGATCGATAACGCACTGATGGCCGTCTCGGCTTTGGTCGGCACTCCCGCCGCGGGGGTGCCCTGATGGCCGAATCCGAAATGGGCGGCGAACGTACCGAAGAACCTTCGCTACGCCGCCTGCAAGAAGCGCGCGAGCGCGGCCAGATACCACGATCGCGCGAACTCACGAATTTCGCCACGATGATCGGCGGCAGCACCGCGCTGGTGGCGATTGGCGGCTCGGTTGCCGCGCACCTCGCGCAGATGATGCGCCGGTCGCTGTCGATCGATGCGCACTCGCTGCGCACCACGGACTCGATGAGCGCTTCGCTCGGCGAGGCCTGCATGAGCGCCGTGAACGCGATCCTGCCGGTGTTCGGCGCGCTTGTCGCCATGGTGCTGTTGGCTTCCGTGGCCCTGGGCGGCTGGAATTTCACCACCCAGGCGCTGACGCCGGATTTTTCCCGGCTGAATCCGCTCTCCGGCCTCAAGCGGCTGTTCGGGCTGCACGGGGTCTCAGAGCTGGTGAAGGCGCTGCTCAAGTGTCTGGTGGTCGGCGCGGTGTGTGCGGGGATCGTCAGCTGGATTTTCGGCGACGTGCTGGCTCTCGGACGCATGGCGCCGCGCGCGGCCGTTGCGCGCGGCGCGGGACTGTTGAGCTGGGCCTTCGTCTGGCTGTGCGCCTCGCTTGCGCTGGTGGCCGTGGTGGATGTGCCCCTGCAGATATTTCAATTCAAGCGCGCTCTGCGCATGACACGCCAAGAGTTGCGCGACGAGGCCAAGGAATTGGACGGCCGGCCGGAAACCAAGCAGCGCATTCGCCAAATGCAGCAGGCGCTGGCGCGCCGGCGCATGATGCACAAGGTGCCGACGGCCGATGTCGTGATCGTCAACCCCACGCACTTCGCTGTCGCGCTCAAGTACGATCCGAGAAAAATGCGCGCGCCGGTGGTGCTGGCAAAAGGCGTCGATCTGGTCGCGCAGAACATACGCCGCATCGCCGAAGAGCATCGCGTACCCATATTCGAGGCGCCGCCGCTGGCGCGCGCTCTGTATCGCTCGACCGACCTGAACAAGGAAATCCCGAACGGCCTGTATGTCGCCGTCGCGCAGGTGCTGTCGTACATCTTCCGTGTGCGCACGCTGAATCCAACGATCGCAGCCCGTGTCGCGCGGCCCAATCCCACGGTCGGCGATGAGTACCTAGAGTCATGAGCGCGCGCGCAGCAGCGGCCACTTTCGGCGAATTTGCCCGCAACGGCTTGGGGGTGCCGGTGCTGGTGATGGTTGTGCTCGCCATGATGGTGCTGCCGCTGCCGGCATTTCTCTTGGACGTGTTTTTCACGTTCAACATTTCATTGTCGCTGATGATCTTGCTGGCGGTGATCTACGTGCGGCGGGCGCTCGAGTTCGCAACTTTTCCAACCGTGCTGCTGGGTGCGACGCTGCTGCGCCTGGGATTGAACGTCGCCTCGACCCGCATCGTGCTCATCAACGGCCACACCGGCGCGCAGGCCGCGGGCCACGTGATTGCCGCCTTCGGCCATTTTGTCGTCGGCGGCAACTATGCCGTGGGCATGGTGGTGTTCACGGTGCTGGTGATCATCAATTTCGTCGTGATCACCAAGGGCGCCGGGCGCATCTCCGAAGTCAGTGCGCGCTTCACCTTGGACGCGATGCCCGGCAGGCAGATGGCGATCGACGCCGATTTGAACGCCGGCATCATCACGCAGGCCGAAGCCATCGTCCGCCGGCAGGAAGTTCGCGAGGAAGGCGATTTCTACGGCGCGATGGACGGCGCCAGCAAGTTCGTTCGCGGCGATGCCATCGCCGGCATTCTGATTGTGTTCATCAATCTATTCGGCGGTACCATCATCGGCGCCGCGCAACACGGCATGTCGCTCGCCGATGCCGGCCGCACCTACGCCTTGCTCACGATCGGCGATGGTTTGGTGGCGCAGATCCCGGCGCTGCTCTTGTCCGTGGCCGTAGCCATCCTGGTGACGCGCGTTTCGCGTCCCCACGACATGAGCCAACAGATCATGACGCAGGTCTTGGGGCAGCCGCGCGCCCTTGGCGTAACCGGCGGCATTTTGGGGCTGCTCGGCATCATTCCCGGCATGCCGAATTTCGTGTTTTTGGCGATGGCAACGATCTGTGCGGTCGGCGCTTATCTCATGAGCAGACGGCCCCCGCCCGCAGCCGTCGTCTCCGCCGCGCCGGCCGCTTCGCAAGCGACGGCCGCGGAGCATAAGGAACTGTCCTGGGACGATGTCGAGGCGGTCGATCTGATCGGTTTGGAGGTCGGCTATCGATTGATCCCCTTGGTCGACCGCAATCAGGGCGGCGAACTCATGGGACGCATCAAGGGCGTGCGCAAAAAATTGTCGGAAGAGCTTGGCTTCCTGGTGCAGGCGGTGCACATCCGCGACAACCTGGAACTGGGACCGAATTCGTACCGCATCACCATCCTCGGGGCGCCGGTGGGCGAGTCAGAAGTGTTTCCCGATCGCGAGCTGGCCATCAATCCGGGACAGGTATCCGGCACGATTCCAGGATCGGCCACCAAGGATCCGGCCTTCGGCCTCGATGCGATCTGGATCGACAAGGTTCGGCGTGATCAGGCACAGGCGCAGGGCTATACGGTGGTGGATGCCAGCAGCGTCATCGCCACTCACCTGAGCCATCTGCTGCAGTCACATGCCCACGAATTGTTGGGCCATGAAGAAGTGCAGCAGCTGTTGAATCGCTTGGGCAAGTCCGCGCCAAAATTCATCGAGGACCTGGTGCCGAAGCTTCTGCCGATGAGCGTGGTCGTGAAAGTGCTGCAGTACCTGTTGCTCGAGCGCGTGCCGATACGCAACTTGCGCACCATCTGCGAGACCCTCGCGGAGTATGCGTCGAAGACACAAGATCCGGTCGCTTTGGTGGCTGCCGTGCGCGTCGCACTCGGCCGCACCATCGTGCAAAACATCGGCGGGCTGCGCCAGGAACTGCCGGTGATTACGTTGGACCCTGCGCTGGAGCAAGTGCTGCAGGACTCGATGGCGGGCGGCGGCGATGCGTCGCCGGGATTTGAGCCGGGATTGGCAGACAGAATTCAAACGGCACTGGCCGACAGCACGCGCCGTCAAGATGCAGCGGGTGAACCCGCCGTGCTCCTGGTCGCGCCGAAGATTCGTCCGTGGATTGCGCGCCTGATGCGCCATTCCACGCCGTCATTGGCGGTGCTTGCCTACAACGAGATTCCGGAAAACCGCCGCATCCGCGTGATTGCAGCGGTGGGCCGATAGGCTCCTCAAGATTTGGTTGATTCACGGAGGTTGACATGAAGATTAAACGATACACGGCGGCCAGTATGCGCGCGGCGCTTGCCCTGGTGAGGGCGGAGCAAGGACCGGATGCCGTCATCCTGTCGAGCCGCCGCGGCGACGACGGCATCGAAGTCATCGCCGCCGTGGACTATGACGAGGCCTTGTTCGCGGATGCGAAGCGACAGCAGAGCGCGGCGGTCGTCGCAGCCCCCGCCGCCGCGGCGCCGACCGGACGCACAGCGCAGCCGGTGCAGGCGCCCTCGGCCCCGGCGCCGGCCGCCGTAACACCGCGCCCGGCCGCGGCACGGCCCGTCGCAGTGGTACGCCCCGCCGCAAATACCGCGGGGACGGCAGTAACGGTTTCCCCGGCGCCCGCCGCTGCGCGCACGGCGCCGCGTTCCGACGCCGCATACGGCGCCATGCAGCGCGAATTACAGGTCATGCGCCGAATGCTCGAGACCGGACTGGCAGGCATGACTTGGAACGACAGGCGATTGCGTGAACCCTTGAGGGCAAGGGTGCTGGAAGAGCTAACGGCGATGGACATTGCGCCGGACGTGGCGCTGACCCTGGCCGAGCTCACGCCGCAGCGCACCACCCTGGACAATCCATCGCATATCCCGCTCGCATTGCTCGCCAAGCATTTACCAATCGTGAACGACCCGACCTGTGTCGCCGGTGGCATTACCGCCGTGGTGGGTCCGACCGGGGCCGGCAAAACCACAACGATCGCCAAGCTCGCCGCTCGCTGGTGCATGCAGCACGGCAGTCAGGACCTGGCGCTCGTCAGCACCGACAGCTATCGAATCGGCGCGCGCGAGCAACTGATGACGTACGCACGCATACTGGGTGCGCCCATGCATGCCGCGAACGGCGCCAAAGAATTGGCCCGCGTGCTCGAGCGGCTCAAGGACAAGAAGCTGATCTTGATCGACACCGCCGGCATGGGTCCGCGCGACGTGCGTCTCACCGAACAATTGGCGGCATTGAAGTACGGTGCCTCGCGTGCGCGAGTTTTGCTGGCGCTTCCGGCGCAAGCCGAAGGCCAGGCGCTCGATGAAATCGTCTGCGCGTTCGTGCGCGTGAAGCCGGCGGGCTGTGTTCTCACCAAGGTGGATGAGGCGGCAAGTCTCGGCCCCGCCATTTCCACGGTGCTCAGGCATAAGATGAAAATTGCCTATATTTGCGATGGTCAGCGGGTACCGGAGGACCTGCACGCATCGCACCAGAAGCGCATCTGGCTGGTGCGCTCGGCTCTCGAGCTGGGTCAACGCTCGCCCACGTCGCGCGATGAAGCTTATTTCGCCCGCAATTTCGGTGGAGTTGCCGCCAATGCGTGACCACAGGCTTTCTCCGGAACGAGCCCAGGCCTTGGCTGATCTCAATGCCACGCGTCCCGTCAAGGTCATCGCGGTGACGGGCGGCAAGGGCGGGGTGGGCAAGACCACGGTGTCCGCCAATTTGGCGGTCTCCATCGCCGCGTCGGGCCGGGACGTCATGCTGGTGGACGCCGATTTAGGGCTCGCCAACGTGGATGTGGTGCTGGGATTGCACACCCGTTTTCACCTCGGCAATGTCATTCAAGGCGAGTGCGCGCTGGAGGATGCCATCGTCACAGGCCCGCACGGGCTGCAAGTCGTACCTGCCGCCTCCGGCATCAAGCGGATGGCGACGCTAACGCCGGCCGAACACGCGGGGATCATCCGCGCGTTCAGCGATCTGTATCACCAAGTGGAGGTGCTGGTCGTGGATACCGCAGCGGGGCTGCATGACAGCGTCATGACCTTCAGCCAGGCGGCGCACCACGTGGTCGTGGTCGTTTGCGACGAACCGGCCTCGATTACCGACGCCTATGCACTGATCAAGGTTTTGAGCCGCGAGCATGGTGTGCAGCGCTTCCAGGTCCTGGCAAATCAGACCCGCAGATCCGGCGAAGGACCCGCGCTTTTCCAGAAAATCAGGCGAGTCTGTGACCGATTTCTCAATGTGACCCTGGAGTTCGCCGGTTCCATACCGTTTGACGACTATCTGCGGCGGGCGGTGCAGCGGCAAACGGCCGTTGTGGATGCCTACCCGGCATCTATTTCCTCCATCGCACTCAAGAATCTGGCCTCTAAAGCCGATAAGTGGTCTGTGCCCCAAGGGGCGCGAGGTCACCTGGAGTTCTTTGTCGAACGAATGGTGGGGGCCAGGATCGCCCCCTCGACGGTATTGCAATGAGAGCAAGCACACAGTACACGAACACTCAAAGACGCGGCGCCAAACCGGTTGCGGATGACCGCACTCCGGTGGATCAAGTGCCGCAGCAAGAATTGGTGTTGAGACACGCCGATCTGGTGAAGCGTATTGCCTACCACCTGGTCAGCCGCATGCCGCCGAATGTGGAAGTCGATGACCTGATTCAATCCGGGATGATCGGCCTGTTGGATGCGGCCAAGCATTACTCGGCCACCAAGGGCGCGAATTTTGAAACCTACGCCGGCATCCGCATACGCGGCGCCATGCTTGACGAGGTGCGCAAATCCGATTGGACGCCGCGTTCCGTGCATCGAAACATGCGCGAGATGTCCGACGTGATTCGCAAAATCGAAAACGCCAAGGGTCAGGATGCAACCCCGACCGACATTGCCGAAGGACTCGGCGTCTCCATCGAGGAATATCACAAGCTCGTGCAGGACGCCGCGAGCTGCCGGCTGTTCAGTTTCGATCAGATGGGATCGAGCGAGGATGAGTCGAGCCCCGCCGATCATGCACGCGACGGCGGGCCGGGGCCCTTGGAGGACATCGAGGATGCCGGATTTCGCGGGGCTCTCAGCGCGGCCATCAATGTGCTGCCGGAACGCGAAAAGCTCGTGCTCTCCCTGTATTACGACGATGACATGAACCTGCGGGAAATCGGCGAAGTGCTCGAAGTCTCGGAATCGCGCGTCTGCCAGATTCACGGCCAGGCGCTGGTGCGTCTGCGCGCGCGGCTGTCGGAGTGGCTGTCGCCGGACTGATCCATGGATATTTTAAGCATCATCGGCATCGTGCTTGGGCTGATTGCGATCATCGGCGGCGCGATTCTCAAAGGCAGCAGTGCCGGCGCGCTGGTCGGCAGCGCCGCCTTCGTCATCGTGGTCGTCGGCACGCTCGCGGCCAGCCTGGTGCAAACGCCCATGGCCACCTTTTTGCGAGCCTGGAAAATCGTCTCCTGGGTGTTCAAGCCGCCGGCCAACAATCCCGAGGGGGTAATCGAAAAAATAGTCGAGTGGAGCAATGTTGCCCGCAAGCAAGGATTGCTCGGCTTGGAATCCGCAGTCGAAGGCGAGAAAGACGAGTTTCTGAAAAAGGGCTTGCAGTCGCTGGTGGATGGCGGCGAACCGGATGCGATTCGCTCCAGCATGGAAATCGAATTGGACACCATGGAACACTTCGACACGCAGGCCGCCAAGGTTTTCGAAGCCATGGGCATCTATTCGCCGACATTGGGCATCATCGGGGCGGTGATGGGATTGATGGCGGTCATGCAAAACCTCAACGACCCTTCGAAGCTCGGTCACGGCATCGCGGCGGCCTTTATTGCAACCATTTACGGCATCGCGTTCGCCAATCTCGTGTTCCTGCCCATGGGCAACAAGCTCAAAGCCGTGATTCACGGCCAATCGCAGGTACGGACCATGGTCATCGAGGGACTCATCGCCATCGCGCAAGGCGAAAATCCGCGCAACATCGAATCGAAATTGCAAGGCTACTTTCACCGCTAGGAACCTGTCTCAGGCCATGGCCCGCAAGAAAAAGCACGAAGAGCATATGAATCACGAAGCGTGGGCCATTCCCTACGGCGACCTGGTGACGCTGTTGTTCGCGCTGTTCACCGTGATGTATGCGATGTCCTCGGTCAACGAGGGAAAGTTTCGCGTGCTGTCCGACGCCATGATCGCGGCCTTCAATGGTGCGCCGCGCAGCATCCGGCCTTTGAACCTGGGCCAGCCGGAACCGGGCAAGGGCGGCGAGAAGCCCTTGGTCGGCATCACGCCCACGGCACTGATCAAGATCAACAGCCAGCAGGACTCCGCGGCAGCGGCACCGCCGCCGCTGCCCAGGGAAATTCCCGGATCGCTGATCCGCATGGAGCGCGAAGTGCAGGAGGCGATGCGTGCCTTGATCGATGCCAAGTTGATTACCGTGCGGCGCGAGAGCATGTGGCTGGAAATCGAGATCAACACGGATATTTTATTTCCGAGCGGCTCGAGTGCATTTTCCGCCTCGGCTGAACCCGTGCTCGACAAGTTGGCGGAGGTGTTGAATCCCTTCCCCAATCCGATCCGAGTCGAGGGCCACACGGACAATCGGCCGATCCACACCGCCGCCTTTCCCTCCAATTGGGAATTGTCGGCGGCGCGGGCCGCCAGCGTCGTGCATCAATTCACCAAACAGGGCATCGATCCGCTGAGACTCGAGATCGTCGGCTTCGGCGAGTTTCATCCCCGCCAACCGAATACCTCCGCCGAGGGCCGCAACGTGAATCGACGCGTTGCCGTTTTGGTGCTCGAGGCGGTTGTTCCCGTGGATGCAACCACCGCGAGGACCACGACGGATACGCCGGCGTCCGTTGCACCGGGTGTTGAATTGGCTGATGCCGGCAGTGCCACCAATCGACTGTTGGTGCGTGTGCCGCCCGCCGATCTTGAAAAGACGGTGTTGACGAATCATGTGAAATCGGCTGAACCCGAGAAGCCGCTCGAACCCGAGAAGCCGGCTGCAAACGAATCACCCAAATCCCCATGAGCGAGGTCACGCAATGAATGAAGTTGACCGCTTGAGCAATTCAGGTCTTTTTCCGGCGCTGCCGATTGCGGATCGGCGCTCCTCCAAAGATGGCAGGGAAGGCGGGCAACGCCCGGACCTGCCTCCCGACAAACCGGCTGCGAAATCCGCCGACACGCCGGAATCCTCCGGAACGCCGCGGCCGCCCAAATCACACATCGATGAGTACGCCTAATGTTGAATTTCAACTTCACCAATGTTTTCGACCTCGCCGCCGCCGCGCTGGGAGCCTGCGCACTCTTGGCGGTCCTGCTGTTGTCGATGTCAGTGCGCCGCTGGCGGACGCGCTGCGTGGCGGTCGAATCCACCCTCGCCGCCATGCGCCGCGAACTTGAGGTCATGGCGTCAATCAGCTTGCGTACCGGGCGGCGCGTCAAGCGCATCGAGCACGAGTATTCCGGCGTCGCCGATCGCATCGAATCGGTCGAACTTCGCGGCCCACCGCAGCGCTTCGATCAGGCGATCGATTTCGCGCGCCGCGGCGCCGACCCCGGCAAATTGACGCAACAATTTGGTTTGAGCCGAGTTGAGGCGGACCTTGTGACGCGATTGCACGGCCGGAAAAAAACCGCCTAGTAGGGAACGCGGGCAGCCTGCGTGTGCGGGTTCCACGTATTCAGGGTGAGCCGCATTGCAGGCCTCTGCCAACGGGCACAAACTGATGCGGCAAGGGAATCGCATACAGGTGTCTCATGAAGCGTCTGCCAGTGCTGCTCGCCCCCCTGATCTTGATGGGATTGGGGTCTTCCGTTTGGGCGGCCAATGCCTACACCCAGGGCGCCGTGCATCTGCGTGCAGGACCGAGTTCCGACTACCCCCTGGTCACGACCGTTCCACCTAATGCCTTCTTGAATCTCAACGGTTGTATCGATGATTGGACCTGGTGCGATGTCGATTGGGAGGGTAATCGCGGCTGGGTCTACGGTAACTACCTGTACTACGACTATGAGAGCCGTCGCGTGCCGGTCATCCAATTCGGAGCGCAGTTAGGTATTGGCATTGTCGCTTTCAGTCTCGGCGACTATTGGGGCCGCTACTATGCGAGCCGTCCTTGGTATGGCCGGCGGGACTACTGGATGCATCGGCCGCCGCCGCCGCATCGACCGCGGCCACCGCCGCGGCCGCCGGTGGTGCGCCCGAATCCACCGCCGCGTCCACGCCCGCCTCCTCCGCGACCGCGGCCGCCGGTGACTCGGCCTGAGCGTCCAAATCAGCCGCCGCGTCCGGACGCCGGGGACGGTGGGCGGCCAACGCGGCCCGACAAGAGACCGGCCCCAGGGCCGGATGCGAGACCCGCGCCGAGGCCGGCGCCCGATCGGCCGCCGAATCCGGATCGATCAAGCCCCGACCGGCCTCCTCAGAGCCGGTAAACTGCAAAGACCCGTATCCTCGTCGTGACCGATGCGACGATTCAAGCGGTGACCTAAGAACAACTCTGGGCGGAGACTAATGAAATATTGCTTCTGCGCGATTTCCCTGATGGCGTGTATCGCGGCTTCGTGGAGCCTGAGTGCTCCCGCGGCCGATGCTGTTCCCGCGGCGAATGCCGTGCCCGCGCCCACGCCTGTTTCCTCGAGTTTGTCGCTCGAAAAAATCATGGCGGACCCTGAGTGGATCGGACCGCCCGTCAGAAACGCCTATTGGTCGGCCGATGCCAAAGCGGCGTACTACTCGCTGGCGCGAATCGGCTCGCCCATCGTGGATCTGCATCGCGTTGATGTCGCGACGGGTAAGGATCAGGTGATTGACGCCGAGGCCATGAGCAACGCCGATGGACCTGCGGTCTACGATCGTGCCGGCCGGCATGCGGCCTTCGTCAGAAACCACGACATTTTTGTCCGCGACTTGAGCAGCGGTCGATTGACGCAGATCACGCGGACCCCGCAAGCAAAAAGCAGGCCGCAGTTTTCCGCCGATGGACGGCTCTTGAGTTTCCGCATCGAGAAGGATTGGTTCGTGCACGACTTCGGCAGCGGAGTCACAACGCCCGCGGCCATCGTCAAAGCGGAGAAGGATCCGGACGCGCCGCCGATCGCGGACGACTTGCGGGATATGCAGCTGCGTACATTTTCCACCTTGAAGAAAATGCATGACGACGCGGAAACCGTGCGCAAGCACAACGAGGCGCTGCAGAAAGGCGACAAGACCCGCGCTGCGCCGCCTTTTTATCTCGGCGACGAGGTGGTTATTCGCGATAGCGAACTGTCGCCGGATGCGCGCTGGCTTATTGTAGTGACCGAACCGAAATCGCACGTCAAGGGCCGGGAAGGGCAGCTGACGCGCTATGTCACCGAATCGGGCTACGAGGAATTCGAAAAGGAACGCGTGCGCGTCGGCCGCAACCCGCCGGCGCCGCAAGCCCTGATATTGCTCAATCTTGCCGACCACACGATGCACGCGCTGGCGCTGGAGAAGCTGCCCGGGATTTACGATGACCCGCTGAAGGCCGTTCGCGAGGAGAACGTCAAGGCAAACCCGCCCGCCAATCCGCCAGCGGCCGCTGGCGGCTCGCGACCGGCGACTGGCGATGGGAATGGGAACGGCGACAGGAAAGCGCGCGGGGTGTGGGTGATCAACGATGAGCCCGATGCAATCAGCGGCGGCATCGTCTGGAGCGCCGATGGCGGCGCGCTCGGGATTGAGCTGTATGCAATCGATCACAAGGATCGATGGATCGTCAGCGTTGACCTGGCCGGTTATGCGCTCGTGCCGCAACACCGTTTGACCGATGCCGCATGGATTGACCGGTCATTCAATGAGTTTGGCTGGCTCAATGACAATCGCACGTTGTGGTATCAATCCGAAGAATCGGGTTTCGCGCACTTGTATACGAAGGCGCCGAGTGGCGAGCCGCGAGCCCTGACGCAGGGCCGATTCGAGGTGTCGAGTCCGCAGCTATCAGAGGACGGCCGCTGGTTCTACGTGCTCTGTAACCAAGCGGCGCCTTACTCCTATGACGTCTATCGGGTCCCCAGCGGCGGCGGTGAGATGCAGCGGCTCACCAAGCTTGAAGGGGTCGAAAAGGCTGAGATAGATCGTGGCGGCAAGCAGTTGCTGCTGATCTATTCGACGCCGTACCTGCGCACGCAAATCTCCGTCACCAAAGCCGATGGATCCGGCGCGCCTCACCCGCTGACGGATACGCGAACCGCCGAATACAGGGCGATGACGTGGATCCAACCGGAAATTGTGAAGGTTCCGTCGACCCATTTTGGCGGCGTCATTTACGCCAAGCTTTATCGCGACACCAGCATCCGGGCTGCCGCGAAAAAACCGGCCGTGCTGTTTGTCCACGGGGCCGGATACCTGCAAGACGTGCACCTGCGCTACTCGTACTACTTTCGCGAACAAATGTTCAACAATCTGTTGGCGCATCGAGGCTATGTGGTGCTCGATATGGACTACCGCGCATCGGCCGGCTATGGACGCGATTGGCGCACCGCCATCTACCGGCAAATGGGGCATCCCGAGCTGGAGGATCTGCTCGACGGGAAGAAATGGCTGGTCGAGCAGGCCGGCGCCGATCCGAAACACGTCGGCGTCTACGGCGGCTCTTACGGCGGCTTCATGACGCTGATGGCCCTGTTTCGCGCGCCCGGGGAGTTTGCTGCCGGCGCCGCGCTGCGTCCTGTCACCGATTGGATGCAGTACGACCACGGATATACATCCGGCATTTTGAACGACCCGCAGGTCGATCCGATCGCCTATGCGCGTTCGTCACCGCTTGAATTTGCCTCCGGCCTGCAAGATGCACTGCTCATATGCCACGGCGTGATCGACGACAACGTGTTGTTTGAGGATTCGATGCGCCTGTACCAGCGCCTGATCGAATTGCACAAGGACAATTTCAGCATGTCTCCGTACCCGCTGGATCGTCACGGATTTGCGAATGCCGATTCCTGGCTCGATGAGTACAAGAGAATTTACCGGTTGTTCGAGGCGAATTTGCGCTAAAAATCCTTCCATTGCTCATCCGAGCCGGAGGCTGCCGTGCGGGCCTGTGCTTTCACCGGCGCTGCGGCCGGCTTCTTGCCGGTCATGGGGCGGTTGGCGGCGCGCCGCTCCAAGACAGGAGCGGCGGCGGGTCGTGCCGCCTGGGGGGCCACCCGCGGCGTCTCCTTTGCGGTGCTGTCTCCCACCCGATAGCGTGCGATCAGCTCGTTCAGGTTCGACGCCTGTTCCGTGAGCGCCTGTGCGGCGGCGGAAGCCTCTTCCACCAGCGCCGCGTTCTGTTGCGTCACGTCATCCATCATGGTGATGGCCTTGTTGACCTGTTCGATGCCTGAGGCCTGTTCGCGGCTGGAACTCGCGATCTCCGCCATCACATCCGTGACCTTCTTGACTCTGACGACGATTTCCGCGAGCGCCTTGCCCGATTCGTCGACGAGTTTCGTTCCCTCAGTGACCTTGCCCACCGAGTCCTGGATCAGAATCTTGATTTCCTTGGCGGCCTCGGCGCTGCGCGAAGCGAGGTTCCTGACTTCCGATGCGACCACCGCAAAGCCCCGGCCTTGCTCGCCGGCGCGCGCCGCCTCGACGGCCGCGTTGAGCGCAAGCAAGTTCGTTTGAAACGCGATTTCATCGATGACGCTGATGATGTCCGCAATGCGCTTCGAGGAGGCATTGATCTCACCCATCGCCGTTACCGCCGCACCGACCACGGCACCGCCCTTTTCCGCCTGGTCGCGCGCCGCGGAAGCCAGCTGATTGGCTTGGGCCGCATTGTCTGCGTTGTTCTTGACCGTCGAAGTCATCTCTTCCATGGAAGAGGCGGTTTCCTCCAGGCTGGAAGCCTGCTCCTCAGTGCGCTGACTCAAGTCGGCGTTGCCGCGCGAGATCTCCTGCGATCCGGTGCGCACTTCGGCTGCTGCCTGCGCCATGCTGCGCACGACGTCAGCCATGTTCGCCAGCAATGCGTTTACCCCGGCGGAGAGCGACTTGAAGAAGCCATCCTTGCCCTCTTCGCGAATGCGAGCGGTCAAGTCTCCTTCGATGGCTTTGGCCACGATCGCCTGCACTTCGCGCTCGGTCGCGACCACCTGGGTACGGTCGACCCATTGCACCACGGTACCGACGCGCCTCGCGGCCGCGTCGACGACTGGGTTGGCCACGACGCGCAGCGTGGATTCGCCCACCTGGACTTCCGCGGTTTGCGTGGCCGTCAATGCGGCGAGGTGATTTTTCTGCAGCGTCGGCATCTGATGGAACATCTCGAAGGAACTGCCGACAAGCTTGTCCGCGTCGAAGGAGGGCGCCTGCTTGCGGAACTCATCTGACTTGCTGCGGAACAGCGCGAGCAGCGCATCGTTCACGTAGATGATCTTGCCGTCCTCGTCGCCGAGCATCGTGCCGACCGAGACTCGATCAAGCGCGGTGCGTATGCGCGCATTCTCCATGGCCGCAGCGTGCTCATTCTCGGTGCGTATCCGCAGTGCCACTTGCATGCGCTCGAGACCTCTGAGCGTCTGACCGATTTCATCGTTCGAGCGCGCCGTCACGGCGTTTGCGTAGTTGCCCTTCTCGATCTCACCGAGCACGGCGACCGCATGGTTGAGCGGATTCCGGATGGCGCGTGTCATCAGATACGCGAGCACGCAGCCGATCGCCACCGCGGCGAGCGACAGGCTGATCAAGAAGATCCAGGTCGAGTGATAGGAAGCCGCCACCTGATTCGCCCGAGTCTGCATATGCTCTTTTTGGTGATCGCCAATCTTGGCAAGAGCCGCCATGAAAGCCTTCTGCGCGGGACGCGATTTCTCGAGCAGCGTGTCTTTGGCGCCTTTCGCATCGCCCGCTTCGATCTGGCGGATGAACTCCTGATCCAGCGGCAGCAGGGTCGCGCGCGCCTCCATGACCGCGCTCATGAGCGCCTTGCCTTCCGCCGACTTGACGTTGGCCGTCATGGTATCGGCATACTCCTGGCTCTTGCGCGTAAGCTCGGCGAATCTGTCGATTTCTCCCTTGATCTGCGCCTTGTCGTCCATGATCAGCATGTTGCGCGCGTGGCGCATCGATTCCGAGATGGTGGCAGCCCAGTCGTCCGTGGCTTCAACCTTCACGAGCAACGGGCCGGAGATTTCGCCCAAGGCCGCGTTGAAGTCGGCGAGGCGGTTTAACCCCATGCCGACGGCGACGGAAAATACGATTATTACGCCGGCAAAGGACAGCAACAGACGGGTGCCGACGGAATTTCGATAGCTCATACGATCTCCAAAGTAAAAACCGCTCAGGCGGCTGCATTCGAATTGCAGCCATCTCGATCAATATCGCCTGGCAGGCGTGTTTCTTGAGGCCGCTAAACGGCCAAGCGTCGACTCGGTACGTAGTCCAAACCCTGATTTGAAGCCTTCGGGCGGACGGCGTCCAAGAATCCCGATACCTCCGTTTGCAGGAGCTCGGTCTGCTGGGCCAAGTCGGCTGACGAATGCAGTACGCCTTCGGTGCCGCGCCTCAGGCGGTAAGAAAGGTCAGGACGCCGCCGCCGTATTTGGGCAGCTGAATTTGAAATTCCCGCCGGCCTCGCGCTGCGCCCAGCAATGCCGCCGCGGGAGCCGGCAGGGATTTGGCGGGGTAGACCTGATCGAGCTTGAGGTGCAGCGAGCTGGCGTCCATGACCAGGCGCGTACAAATGTTCATGATTTCACGCACGTTCTCGATCATGACGCCGGTGAGCTCGCGTGTTTTCGCGGCCTCCTTGGCGGCCGCGACCGGCAACATGGAGAAAGCGGCACCCCAGGTGGCCGCGAGATTGGCATCGGCGCCGCATAGCGCGACCGGCTCGCCGCTATCGGCAACGAACAAGCCGAACCAGGCGCCGCCCGCGGGCGACTGATCGAACGCGCCGCCGGGTTTAACATCGAGTCCGTCGAATAGCAGGCCCAGCAACTGCATGATCTTTGGACCGTCGGGCAAGGGATAGGCAGTTGCCATGGCGTATTCCTGTTGTCCTTGCAGCGCTCAGCGAATATGCGCGCTGAGGTGCTCTTTGAACGATTCGGGTGTGAAGGGCTTCGAAATCAGAAACTTCGCGCCCGCGCCCATCGCCTTGGCCCGCATGTCCGGAGTTGCTTCAGTGGTGATGAACCCGAAGGTCAATTTTACTTTGTCGGCGGTCAGCGCCTCGAGCAACTGCAGACCCGTCATATTGGGCATGTTCCAATCGGAAAGCACCAGATCAGGCTTTGAAGCCTTGATCGCGGCCAACGCCTTGGCGCCATCGTCGACCTCGGAAAGATCGTGCCCTTCAAACCCCGCCAGGCGCAGCGTCTTCTTGACGATCATGCGCATGGCGGTGGAATCGTCGACGATCAGAATTTTCATCTATTAACTCCAACTGCCCGCGATCGTGGCAGTACCAATGGCTATTGATTAGTCGACCGCGCCGCCGCGTTCTTGAGCGCGTCAGTCTCGGCCGCCGCGAGATTAAGGATTTGCCCGGCAATTTGCTGCAGCGCGTGTAGGGATTGCACCGCGCCTATTTGCCAGGCGGCGCCCGGCATGCCCCACACGACGCTGGTGCTCTCATCCTGGGCAATGGTCGATGCGCCTGCTTCCCGCATTTCCTTCAGACCCTCGGCACCGTCGCGCCCCATGCCGGTGAGCATCACGCCGACGGAATTTCGGCCGGCGCTCTGTGCCACGGAGCGGAAAAGCACATCCACCGAGGGTCGGTGCCGATTCACGAGCTCTCCGTCGCTCAAGCGGCATTGATAACGGGCGCCGTCGCGCACCACCAGAAGATGTTGATCGCCGGGCGCAATGTAGGCATGGCCGGCCAGTATCGGCTGGCCGTCGCGCGCTTCGCAGACACTGAGCGCCGAACTGGCGTTCATGCGCAGCGCGAACGGGCCGCTGAAGGCTTTCGGTATGTGCTGGGCGATGACGATTCCGGGAGTGTCCGACGGCAAGTGTGCGAGAACTTCGCGGATGGCTTCGGTGCCGCCCGTCGAGGCCCCGATCGCGATGATGCGGTCGGTTGTGGCGAATTTCGTTGGCGCATTGCGCTTCGGCAGCACGACGTCCGCGTCATGGCGATCGGTGACATTCAGTGTCGGCGCGTTGACCAGCGGGCGGACTTGAGCGTGCGCGGCCATTTTCACCTTGGTGATGATCTCGTGCGCGGCTTCCTTGATGCCGTGTACGACGTCGATCGCCGGCTTGGCGACGAAGTCGACGGCGCCCAGGGCGAGCGCGTCAAGCGCAACATTGGCCCCCTGCTGGGTCAGGGAGGAGCACATCACGACGGGCATCGGGCGCAATCTCATGAGATTGCGCAGAAAGGCGAGTCCGTCCATGCGCGGCATCTCGACATCGAGCGTCAGTACGTCGGGATTGAGCAGCTTTATCTTTTCGCGCGCGATGTACGGATCCGGCGCAGTTCCCACCACTTGAATACCCGGATCGGAGCCGAGAATCTCGGTCAGCAGCTGGCGCATGACCGCGGAGTCATCGACCACCAGAACCCGTATTTTCTTGTCCATTGCCGCGGATTCCAACTAAAACAGTTCCACGGATCCAGTCTCGACCTGGGCGTTCGTCGGCTCGAACTGCCGTTCGCGCTCAAACACGGCGCGGTTGACCGTTGCCGTGAGACGTTTCACTCGCACCTTGCCGGTGACAGGACTGTAGTAGAGCTTGCGCGCAAAGCAGTCGCCGAGATCTTCGGCGCTGATGATGAACCCCTCGGTCTTCAGATAGTCGCGCACGAACTGCGCGTTGCGTGCACCGACGTCGAGCGCCATGTCGAGCACCTTGCCGCCGCCGATGACCTTGAACTCGAGATTTTCGCGCTGACCACCGAGGCGCATGATGTCGTTCACAAGACGTTCCATGGCGACGTTGCCGTAGCGGGTCGCGGAGCTCACGAGGTTTTCAGCCCAGGCGCTGGTACCGCCCGAGCGGTCGAGCGGCAGCATGAAGTGGTTCATGCCGCCGATCCCCAGTTTGCGTTCCCTTACGCAAGCCGATACACAAGACCCCAGTACGGTGAAGATGGCTTCGTCCTGGCAGGTCACGTAATAGTCGCCGGGCAAGAGTTTGGCCACCGGCAGGCCCAAATCGGCGTCCCAGGTACGCCGGATATGGCCGAATTGCGGCAGGGCCGGCGGCAATGCAAGTGAACTCGCGAAAATTCGGCTCGTATCGCCCGCGCTCACGGCAATCTCCGGTAGACGGTGCGCCCCACCAGCTTGTAGCGCTGCGTCACGTTGTGAAGATTCTCCGAATGGCCAATGAACAGCCAGCCGCCCGGCTCTTGCATCTCGGCCATGCGATCGAACAGTTTGCGCTGCGTGGCCTTGTCGAAATAGATCACCACATTGCGGCAAAAAATGACGTCAAAGGGCCCCCTCATGGGCCACGCATCCAGCAGATTCAACTGCTTGAACGTGATGAGCGACTTGAGTTCCGCGGCCGCCGCGCAAAATCCGGGCCGTCCCGCGAGTTGCGGAAACCAATTTCTAACGCGCTCAGCCGAGACACCCTTGAAGCGCTCCGCCGGGTACACACCCTCGGCGGCCGTCGCCAGCACCTTGGAATCGATATCCGTGGCGAGCAGCTTGACGTCCCAGTTGGCCAGATGCGCGAGGCATTCGCGCATAACGACGGCGAGAGAGTACGGCTCCTCGCCAGTTGAGCAGCCCGCCGACCACAGCCTGAGCCGCCGTGTCGCCATGCGCTCGGATTCGAGCTGCGGCAGCGCCTCGGCCGCAAGCTGTTCGAAATGATAACCCTCGCGAAAAAACGAGGTTAAATTCGTCGTGATCGCGTTGGTCAATTCCTGTATCTCGTCGGAACCCGGTTGTTCGACCAATTGGCAATACTCGGCGAAGGAGGCCAGTTTGAGCTTGCGCAGGCGCCGCGCGAGACGCCCGTAGACCAGCTCGCGCTTGGCATCCGACAGCGCGATTCCCGTGCGGGCGTACACGAGTTCCCGCAGCCGATTGAATTCCGAGTCCGTGAACTCGAATTCATGTTCGACCAACTGTGTGCTCACGGTTGATCGAGGCCGTCTTTGGACACGAACAACTCGACGGATTCGTCCGAGCCAACGGCAATGTCGCCGCCGCCCTCATCCGGCGCGACTATGCGGGTGAACAGGGCGCGCTCCTCGGCCATGCTGAAGGCGCGCAATTGGTGTTCGCGCAATTGCCGCCAGGAATCCGGCGACTGCGCACGACGCGCGTCCCCCAAGTGCTCGTGCAGCAGGCGCAACGAGTCGCTCACGTGCATCAGGCGCTGCATGATGCGGTCGTGTGATTGCACGGCAACCACCACCTCGGTCATGCACTGACCGACGCGCATCGCGGCGGCCGCCGGTTCGAGCATCTCGCCGAGCGAGCGCAGCAGTTGATTGCAGGCCGGCTTGTCGGCCGCCAGACACTGGTCAACTTGTACCGCCGCCCACGCGAGCCAGGCACGACAGTGCTCCACGGCGATGGCGTCGGATTCAGGCGGCGTCATGGCTGCGTTCCGGGAAGCGCAGCATCGGCGCCACGCCAACCAGACATGCCGTGCGGCGCAGCGCCTCCGAGACGCCGAACCACGAACAGGCGATCCCGCGCTCCTGCCCGGTGCGCCAGAGGCTGGTGAGCAACTGCAGTATCGCCGTATCAATCTCCTCGACCCGGCTGCCGTCGACTTCGACCGGCGCACCCTCTGCGAGTCGCGCGAGCAGCGTGCCGTGCAGGCCGGCGGCCTGGATGATGGACATGCGGGCATCAAGCTGGATGCGCTGCGGTTGCCGTGGCGCTGCCGGTTGCACCAACTGCGCCTTCTTCACTTTGCGGGGCGGCGGTCTCTTGCTCACGCTGCCGCAACTCCCGGCACGAGTTCATTGGTGATGCTGTTGCCGATGAGCCGATCGATGTCCAGCAAAATGAGCATCTTTTCTTCGATGGTGGCGAGCGCCTTGACGAAGACCGTGTCGACGCTGCCGCATACATCCGGCGGCGGCTTGGTATTGGCGGTCTCCACGTTGTAGACCTCCGAGACCGCGTCGACGACCACGCCGACCGTTCGCTCGTCGCGCCCGCTGCCCACTCGCATGACGATGACGACCGTCGTCGGGCCGAAAGCGATCGCTTCGAGACCGAAGCGCCGGCGTAGATCGAGGATCGGCACCACGGCGCCGCGCAGATTGATTACGCCCAAGACATAGTCGGGGGTATGCGGTATGCGCGTCACCTTGTCCCAGCCCTTGATTTCTTGTACGCGCAGGATGTCCACGCCGTACTCCTCGCCGGCGAGCATGAACGTCAAGTATTGCTCGCTGGCCTCTGTCGCGGACTTGTCTGATGCCGCCGTACTCATGATTTCATTTCCTCCAAAGCGTCTCGAACTCCAAAACTCACAATTTTCACGCCGCGTGCGCCGTGACCGCGCCGCCGCCCAGCTTGCTCATCGAGCGGATCAAATCCGGTACATCGATGATCAGCGCCACCGTTCCATCGCCCAAGATGGTCGCGCCTGCGACTCCCGCCACAGGTTTGAAATTGGACTCGAGGCTCTTGATGACCACCTGCTGCTGGGCGAGAAGGTCATCCACCAGCACGCCGGCGCGTTTGCCGTCCGACTCGATGACGACCAAGAGACCGTCCTCGGCGCGCCTGCTGTCGGGCTCAATTCCGAACTGATCGCAGAGCTTGACGATGGGCAGATATTCATCCCGCAAGCGAAATACTTCGCTGCTGCCGACCAGAGTATTGACGCGATCCTTCGAGACCTGAATCGTCTCGACGATGGCGAGCAGCGAAAAAATGTAGATCTCCTTGCCGACACGCACCAACTGTCCGTCGAGGATCGCGAGCGTGAGCGGCAAGCGTATGCGGATGGTGCTGCCCTGGCCCTCCTTGGACGAAATCTGTACGTGGCCGCCCAAGTCATTGATGTTTCGCCGCACCACGTCCATGCCGACGCCGCGGCCGGAAACGTCGCTGACCTGATCTGCTGTGGAAAAGCCGGGCATGAAGATTAGATTATCGATTTGCTCGTCGGTGAGCTCCTGATCCGGCGCCACCAGCCCGCGTTCGCGCGCCTTTTGTAGAATCTTTGCCTTGTTGAGCCCGGCGCCGTCATCGCGTACTTCGATGATGATGTTGCCGCCCTCGTGAAACGCGCCCAGTTCGATGGTGCCGGTCTCGTGTTTGCCGGCCGCGCTGCGCCTCTCTGGAGTCTCAAGCCCGTGGTCCAGCGCATTGCGTACCAGGTGCACGAGCGGATCGCTGATCTTTTCGAGAACGGTCTTGTCGAGCTCGGTATTCTCTCCGGTGAGCTTGAGTTCAACCCGCTTGTTGAGTTTGCGCGACAGATCATGAACGATGCGCGGAAAGCGGTTGAACGCGAAACTGATCGGCAACATGCGAATCTGCATCACGCTCTCCTGCAACTCGCGGGTATTGCGTGCGAGTTGCGAGAGTCCCTGGCGCAGACGATCGAGTTCGTTCGGATCGATGCCGTCGGCAAAGCCGCAGAGCATCGATTGCGTGATGAGAAGCTCGCCCACCAGATTGATGATGTTGTCGAGTTTTTCGGTCGAGACGCGGATAGACCCCGAGTCCGGGCTCGCCTTTTGTGCGGCGGGGACCCCCACAGCCGGGCTGCGTTCGGCAAAGACCGGCCGGGCTTCCGGCGGGGGATCGAGCTGCGCCGGCACGGCCGCGGAGTTTGCGGCGGGGATCGGTTCGGCTCGCCATTGGGAATCTACCCAATCGAATATCTCGTCGATTTGGGCGCGAGGAATCTGCCCCGATATTTCAATATCCCACGACAGGTAACATGCTTCCGGGTCGAGCGCGTCGAGAAGCGGCACCCGGGAGGCGTCGGCGCTTACGACAACGGCGCCCAGGCGCGCGAGCTCCGTAAACATGCGGGTCGGCTCGTTGCGCAGGCGTAGCAGATCGGCCGCCGGCTCGAAGACGATGCGCCACCCCGATGCCCCGGCCGCTGGCGCCGCGGCGGTCGGCTCGGCCGATGCGGCCGATGCGGTCGGCTCGGCCGATGCGGCCGGCGCGGTTGCAACCTGCGGCCGCTCGCCGAGGATATGCGCAATGTCGCTGTTGAGACTCGCAATGCGGCCTTGATCGAGCGGTAGTTCCGCTTCCGTCGCGGCAATCATGTCGCGCAGGCAATCGCAGGATTGCAGCAGGGTCTGGATGGCCTCGGCCGTAACCGCGCGGACGCCGTTGCGCATCTCGTCGAGCAGGGTCTCCACCCCGTGGGTAAACCCCGCCACTTCCGCGTAACCGAAGGTTGCCGAACCGCCTTTGATGGAATGAGCCGCGCGAAAGATGGTGTTGATGCTTTCGGCGTCCGCGGTGGTGCCGAGCGTCAGCAGGCCCGACTCCATCACGTCGAGCCCCTCGCGGCTCTCTTGAAAGAAGACTTTGGCGATTTCCGCCATTTCCAGATCAAGTGTCATGCTCGAATCCTTCGGTACATGGTTTTCGATTTGGTTGGTTTCAGATAACGCGGGCAACAGTGGCCAGCAGCTGCGGAGGGTTGAACGGCTTGACGAGCCAGCCGGTAGCGCCGGCGCGTTTGCCATCCATTTTTTTTTCCGTGCTCGACTCCGTCGTGAGGATCAGCATCGGCACGAACTTGTAGTGCGAAAGGGCGCGCAGTTCGCGTACCAGCGTAATGCCGTCCATGCGCGGCATATGCACATCGGTCAGCACAAGATCGACGGCGGACTGTCGTGCCCACTCCAGCGCCTCGACGCCGTCGCAGGTCTGCACCACGTCGTAGCCGGCGCCCCGCAGCGTGAACAGCACCATCTGGCGCATCGATGCCGAGTCGTCGACCGTAAGAATCTTTTTCCCCATACCGAATTCATCTCCGCCCGGCAAAGCACGCGATTACGCCGCGCCATCAACTGCAGGCTTATCGTCATAGTTCGGGGAATCTTTACGAATCGGCGCCGCCGGTCCGCGCGCCCGCACCGGCGCGGCGATTCTTGCGACCGTCGTCACATTCGGCTCGGCGGCAGCGGTACGGGCCGCGCGGGCTTTGCGGTCTAGGCGGCAACCAGAAGCGGCAGCACGTCCGCCGCCGACTGCCGGGTTTCCACTACGAGTGCTGCGATGCCAGCTGCATCCAACCTGGCCGCGCGCAGCGCCAAGGCGGACATCTCGGGAGCGTCGCCCAGGTCGCTGCTGCCGATCTCCGCCAGGACCGCAATGCTGTTGGCGATATGCACGGTAGCGACCTCGGTGGGAAATTCCAGGGCGCGGGCGGGCTCATGATGAAACTCGATGCATTCCTGCAACGAGCGCGGCAATCCCCAGCGGCGCGCGAGCGCGACCCCGACGGCGCCGTGATCGAATCCCATGACCTCGCGCTCGCACAGATACAGTTCCGTATCGTTGACCGAGTCCGCCGACATGAGCAGAGCCTGCCGCGCCAGTTCGGGAATGCGATTGAAGATGACGAGCTGCCCAATGTCATGCAGCAGTCCCGCGACAAAAGGGGTGTCGCCCCGGCCGGCGCCGCGGCGCGCGTTGATCTGACCGGCGGCCACCGCGCAGAGCAGGCTGTGACGCCAAAAGGAGGCCATCGTGACCAGTTCGTTGCCAATGCCGTCGAAGGTGCGAATCGCCGTCAATCCGACCGTCAGGTCGCGCACTTGGCGGACCCCCAAAATAGTGATGGCACGGCTGATGGTGGCGATCTTGCCATGGTGGCCGAATACGGGGCTATTGGCGATGCGCAGGAGCCGTGCGGTGAGCGCGGCATCGTTGCTTATCTCGCGGCCGATGTCGCTTGCCGAAGAGGATGGATCGTCCACCATGCGTGCGATGCGCAGCGCCACTTCCGGCAGTGTTACGAGATCCTCGATATTCGCGACAAGCGCCTGCGGAGTCATTTCGACCGTGTTCACACCTTACCTCCAACCAATGCATGTCGGCAGGGGCTGGCAAAAGCTGAACTGGCCGTCGGCGATTACTTGCCGATAAGCTCCGCGGCGGCTTTTGCGAGTATCGCGGCAATGCGCTGTTGTTCCTCGCGCGAGCTGTGCCATTTGTCAGCCAGCGCGATCTTTAGATCGCGCCATGCGCGATGCAGTTCTCGCGGGCCGCGCCGTTCGTGATCCGATTCCTCGCCGCTTTCCTCTGCATCGAGCGCCCGGCGCACACGGTCCATGCGCTCGCCGACGCGATCGAATTGCGCCAGAAGGGCGTCCGCGGCGGATAGGTTCTTCTCCAGGTGCGCCTTGCCCGCCTCGGTGATGCTGTACAGTTTTCGGGCGCCATCGACGGCCACGGTCGCGTGGCCGAGCTCCTCGAGATAGGTCAGCGCCGGGTAGACCATGCCGGGGCTCGGGACGTAGAAGCCCTTCGAGCGTTCGTCCAGTTCCTTGATGATTTCGTAGCCGTAGCGCGATTTTTCGTCGAGCAGCTTCAGTATGAGGAGCTGCAGATCGCCTGAGCCGAGTTTGCGGCCCATGCCAAATCCGCGGCCGCCCATGCCGCCGCCCTGCATGAATGCCCTTCCAAAGGGTCCGAACCCGTGGCCGCGATGTCGACCGATACATTGATAAAAACGCTGATGCATAGTATCTCTCGATATGTTTTAAGAGCTATCTTACGATATATATATCTTACGATAATGTCAATGCAGGATAAAGATGTTTGTTGGATGAGTCGCCACCTCGAGTTTGGCCCCGACTTTGCATTGACACTCGGTGACGCGCACCGCAAAATACGCGGCTCATTTTAGGGAGGGGTACCCAAGCGGCCAACGGGGGCAGACTGTAAATCTGCTGGCTTATGCCTTCGTAGGTTCGAATCCTACCCCCTCCACCAGCGAAGGATGTGGGGTCGTGCCATTGGCTTCTAGCGGAGTGCGGGTGTAGTTCAATGGTAGAACGTCAGCCTTCCAAGCTGATCACGTGGGTTCGATTCCCATCACCCGCTCCAAATGGTTGCGGCCCACGTAGCTCAGTTGGTAGAGCACGTCCTTGGTAAGGACGAGGTCAACGGTTCGATCCCGTTCGTGGGCTCCAGAGTTTTTCTAAATTTTTTT
>Ga0210389_10000012_pt1 | contig 195837 bp, 166 predicted proteins | sample IncBWH28OmetaG_FD_160127 | JGI IMG/M metagenome (GOLD analysis project Ga0210389, IMG submission 160127) | Forest soil microbial communities from Barre Woods Harvard Forest LTER site, Petersham, Massachusetts, United States - Inc-BW-H-28-O ...
CGGAATGTGCCATCGCCATTGCCCAACAGAACCGAAACTCCACCGCTTGGGCAGCAGGCCGACGCGACCGCAAGGTCGAGCTTTCCATCGTGATTAAAATCTCCGAAGATGAATCCAGCACAGGTGCTGGCGGAAGCATCGGGCTCGCCGCTTGTCGTCCTGCCACTTTCATCGCGTGGGTAGTTGGAAATCTCTACAGTGCGCTACATACCGCGAATTCGAATGCGGGCATGTGCTTACACGGTACGAGTGCCGGGGCATCCGCTGCCGCATATGCGCTTGCCTGGTATGGGCTTTACGCCAACATCGACAAGGTAACGATGGTTTCCGGCCCTCCGATGGGCGATATCGAGGAGGGCTGCATAGAACCAGTCGACTCAGCTTCAGGTCTGCCCTTCCGGTCAACTTGGGTGCAGTACATATAACAGTCCCGCCTCATGGAGCCAAGCTCCGAAGTATACGGACGCGCTCTCGAGCATGCGCACCTGGACGGGAGACAGCACTGCCTACGACAGGGGAACGTGCCGTTCCACGAACCCCTCGGGCACCAGCGGCACCGCGAATTCAGCGTGGAAAGCGATGAGCATTTCGGACGGGACCATAGGAACATTCAACTATCCGAAGACGAACATTACCTCGTGGCTCTGCGCCAACGTCCACAGCTCCGATGGTTTGGACGATGGGGTGATGAACAACTCGTCGCCCGAGGCACAGTTGTTCTTCCAGAATTTCACAAACTCGTCGCAAACCCACGGACTGCTTATCAACGCCGTTACGAATTGCGACGGTGATGAAGGCGCAGCCAGCACAATTGCTGTCCCGCCTTCAAACTACGTGGATTCTCATGGGAATCCCCTGAATGGCCTTACCGCAGTCGAGTCTGAAATGACGCAAGGTACGAACTCCTGCACATACCACAGCACTCCGTAACGATGAGTTCGCCCTGAGACCCTGTGAACAGTCCGATTAAGAGGCTGCCCCAGCGATCCCCAACGGGGGGAAGCTGGGGTCAGCTTTAATTGCCATCGAGCTTCAAATCCTCGCCCTCGCTGGCACCTTCCCGGCCAAACAGCTTACAATGTTCTCGTAAGCAGAATCCGCTATGTCACCCACACCAGAAGACCTATCCGTCCAAAAAGATGACATGATTGCCTTCATCGAAGGCCATGGCATGAGCCGTTTCCACGGCTACGTGGATTACGACGAAGTGCAGTCCATCATGTGGGAGACGGGCGGCAATCCCGACGGCTGGAAGGATTTTGTCGAACTCGCCAAAAGCGCCGGCGCACCGTTCCTCACCATGCACTCCTGGAAGCTCGAGCGCGAAGAACTCGATGAGTTGGTGGAACGTCTTTCTCACTCCGAGTTCAGCGACGGCGATGACGTGGAAGATGCTCGCTGGTTGCGCGCTCACGTCGGCAAAGTTGGATTCTTGCAGCTCGGCTGGGCGTATCAGGGATCGATGTTCCTTTGCGAGTCGAGCACCGAGTGGTACGACCGCTACCAGCGCCTGCTGGAAATGTCGGAGGATTTTGGCGGCATCCCCATCGACGAACCGGATCAGGACGACGAGAACTAGTCGTGCGAGCCAACGCCCGCTGGGAACTGGCCCCTGAAGATTCAGTGCAGGTGCAAGCTCTGGCTGCCAGCCTCCGCGACCTGCCCATTGCAACGAGCGCGTTGAACCGGAGATTCAACTCCAACGGCAGCGCCGGTTCTCTTCACACCCTGGCGCGCCTGCTCCTCCGGCGGGGATTGACCGATGCCGAGTCGGCTGCTCGCTTTCTCGCGCCTTCGCTCGACCATCTGCATCTGCCTGGGCAGATGAGCGGCCTCAATTGTGCCGTGGACCGAATCGACGCGGCCATCGAACGCAAAGATCCCCTCCTGATTTATGGCGATTATGATGTCGACGGCACCATGGCTGTGATCATTTTGAAAACGGCCATCGAGCTGTGCGGCGGTAGCGCCGACTTCCACGTCCCGCACCGCATTCGCGAAGGCTACGATATGCGCGACGATGTCATTGAACGCGCCGCCGCCGCCGGCATTCGCCTCATCATCAGCGTGGACATGGGCATCCGCGCCTTCGCTCCGGCGGAAACCGCGCATCGACTCGGCGTCGATCTCATCGTCACCGACCATCACTTGCCTGGTGCTGACGGAATTCCGAAGGCGCACGCGGTCGTAAATCCCAATCAAGCCGGATGCGAGTATCCCTACAAACAACTCTGCGGTGCGGGCGTGGCTTTCAAAGTCGCGCAAGGATTGATGCAGCGCCGCCTGCCCGAAAAAGATCAGACACGCTTGTTGTTGTCGTTCATGAAAGTTGTCGCCATCGCGACCATCGCGGATGCTGTCCCTCTGACCGGCGAGAATCGCGTCTTCGCGAGTATGGGCCTCGATGCTCTACGCCGGGCTGTGAATCCCGGCCTGAAGGCCCTGCTCGAGGTCGCGCAGATTTCTAATAAACGTGCGCCAAACTCTACGGAGGTTGCCTTCCGCATCGCGCCGCGCATCAACGCCGCCGGGCGGATGGATATCGCCCGCGACGTGATCGAGCTGTTCAGCGTGAAAGATCCCGATCGTGCACGGCTGCTTGCCGGGAAACTGGATCGCCTCAATTCCGAACGCCAGGAAGAAGAGCGCCGGATTCTGCGCTCGATCGACGAACGCATCGCAGGTGATCCGGCGCTCTGTGAGGCCTACTGCATCGTGGTCGATGGGGAAGGCTGGCATCGCGGCGTCATCGGCATTGCTGCCACACGCATCGTCGAGCGCTACCACCGGCCGGCCATGGTGATCTCGCGCGATGGCGAGGAGGCACACGGCTCCGGCCGCTCCATACGTCCATTTCATCTCCTCGAAGCGGTCGAATCCAGCCGCAAACTTTTTACCCGCTACGGCGGACACTCCCACGCCTGCGGTTTTGCCATGCCCTCGGCAAACGTCGCTCAATTGCGAGCCGAGTTGGACGCATTCGCCCGCACACGACTCACGGCAGCCGATTTCGATCCCGTCCTCGATGTGGAAGATGAACTGGATTTGACTGAGGTCACTCCCGAGCTGTTTCAGATGCTGAGTCTACTTGAGCCATACGGAACGGGCAATCACGAGCCCACATTTTCCGCCCACAACGTCGGTCTAGTCGCGCCGCCGAAAATTCTGAAAGACAAACACATCAAACTGAAGCTGAAAGCCAATGGAAATTTCTTGTCTCAGGAACTGAAAACTGAGAACCGGCAACTGAGAACGGTCTTCGACGCTCTAGGCTGGCACATGGCAGAGCGCCTGCAACAATCGCCGCTGCTGGCTGGGGACACCATCGACATCGCCTTCACCATAGGTCACAACGACCATCCCGAGTATGGCGGACTGGAACTGGAGTTGCGCGATTTCAGCGGGGCCCGGCCGATCCAGCGCCAAAGTCCGATTGACGCGCGCACCGGTTCGGGTTAATCTCTTCGGCATTTATCGTCCCAGACGAGCGGAGACTATCCAGCTATGAAAGTTACGCAGGCCCTTCCTTTTCGAGCGGTTTTAGTTTTCTGTGCGCTTTTATTCGCCATGCCGGTATCGGCACAAACAGCCGGAGACTGGCTGTCTGCTCCCGCGAACGCCGCTCCGCCGGCGCAGAACCCGCTGAGGATAGCCCTGCTCCGCTGGTACAACGCAAACCAAACCACAAGCTTTGCTGTGGGAAGTCAGCCGTACGGCGTTGCTTTTGATGGAGCGAACATCTGGACGGCAAATTTTGGCGATGGAACCGTAAGCAAGGTACGCGCCAACGATGGAACCGTCTTAGGGACCTTCAAGGTTGGCTTTTCGCCGATCGGCGTGACTTTCGATGGGGCAAATATTTGGGTTTCCGACAATGCAACGAACAATGTGTTTAAGCTGCGCGCCAGTGACGGCGCCATCTTAGGCACTTTCAGCGTTGGCAGCGGCAATCCGAGTGCTCCTTTCTGGATGACCTTTGACGGGGCGGACATCTGGGTGCCGACTTCGCCGACCTCTGGCAATGGATCGGTTACGAAGCTGCGGGCGAGCGATGGTAAGAATTTGGGTGTCTTCACCGTGGGGAGTTCGCCGGTGGCGACAGCTTTCGACGGCAGCAATGTTTGGGTTACGAATTATGGCGACGGCACCGTGAGCAAGCTGAGGGCGAGCGATGGCAAACTGCTCGGCACCTTTACGGTGGGCTTTGATCCGCTGGGGATAGCCTTCGACGGGGGCAATATGTGGATTGCCAACCGGGGAGAAACGGTGAGCAAGCTGCGAGCCAGCGACGGCCCCACGTTGGGGACATTTACGATTGGCGGGGCTCCTTATGGCATCGCGTTCGACGGCAGCCACATCTGGGTGGGCGGCTCGCCGCAGGTAGATGAATTGCGGCCTTCGGACGGTGCTACGGTGGCTGTTTTTGATATACCCGGCACCAACGTCACGGGCATAGCTTTTGACGGCGCAAATGTTTGGCTATCAGGCTTAACTGATGGAAGAATCTACAAGTTCTAATCGTGTGCTTCCCTTTCCGTGGGTGGGCGACCAAAAACTGAATGAGGGCAACTATGAGCAAATCTCCGCTACTACTACGAATAGCTTTCGCAGGCGCTGCGGTGTGTCTGGTTTCCTCTGGGCTAAGCGCCCAAGATCCCGGAAGCGGGGCCATCAAAGGTGACGGGAGCGTACAGGGAAGCACTACCGTCGGAACTCTGTACGCGTTTAAAGCGATTGAAATGACGCAGCTGCATTCCAGCAGCCTTTGCACCGGCGATGCGATGACGTACCCCGCCAGCAAGTTTTCGGTGCCGACGGTCGCGAATGGCTTTGCCTACGTTGGCGGCCAGGGTCCCCTTCAACACGGTCCAGAACAATTGGAACTCGGGTATGTTCTACATTTTTGGCGTCCTCACTCCAACGAGGAGTTGCTAGAAGCCTGAGCGGACCTTGGAACCTTGCCGTGGACTAAACTAGTCCCAGAATGCCGCTCCCCATTTACCGCCTGCGCCGCTGGCTGGCCGTCATTGCCGTGCTCTTCACCACGGTGGTCGCGGGCATGTATCTCTACGCGCGCCTCCGGCAGCGCAGCGTGCTCAAAGGTTTTCCCGGCAAAATCGCTTATGACATTAAGCAGACGGCGAGCGGCTTTCAGTTTTCGAAATCCGAATCGGGGCGCACTGTCTTTACTATCCGCGCCAAGGACGTTAAAGAGTTCAAGCTCAATGGCCGTGCCGATCTGCACGAGGTCAGCATCATCCTTTACGGCCGCGACACCTCCCGCTTCGACCAGATTTATGGCGACGATTTCACCTTCGATCCGAAATCCGGCAACGTCATTGCCAAGGGAGAAGTGCAGATTGATCTGGAAGCCAATCCCACGGGCTCGACCGCGCCTGATCAGGCGACTCCGAAGGAGCTCAAGAATCCGATTCATCTCAAGACCAGCGACCTGATTTTCAACCGCGATAGCGGAGACGCTTCCACCGAGGCGCGGGTTGATTTCCGAACGCCACAAGCCACAGGCTGGGCCATCGGAGTGAATTATTCGGCAAAGAGCAAAACGCTCACGCTGGTTTCGCAGATTCACGTGACTTTAACCGGACAGGATGCCGCCAATCTTTTCGCTACCCACGGCACCTTCAGCCACGAGCCCCATCAGTTCGTTTTGGATCATCCGCGGATGGAGCGCGCGAGCGGAACGCTGCAATCCGAACAAGCGACGTTCTTCCTTGGACCGGAGAATGAAGTGCGGCGCGTCGTCGCCAACGGCAATGTGAGCGCGGAGACTAAACAAGCACAGGCTGACCAGATGCGCGCGCGTGCCGATGACGCGGAACTCTTGCTCACCGATGAACAGAATCTGCTGCGCACGGCCACGCTGACCGGCCATGTCCATGTCGAACGCTTGGGATCGCAACCCATGCAGGCGGATGCCGGACGCGCCGTCCTGGATTTCCTGGGACAAAACCAGCTTCAGAAAGTTCACGCCGCCGATGGAGTTCGCCTGGCGCAGCATGCCTCCGGAGGGAGTCAATCCTCGGCCAGCGGCGGGACTGCCGGCCCATCCCAGGATTTGGATATCACCGCGCCGATCATTGACTTCTTCCTCGCCGAAGGACGCCGCCTTGATCGCGCTGAAACCTCTGGCGCTGCACAAATCACAATTTCGCCGGCACAGAATCCGAATGCCTCGAAGGGCCAATCCACCCAACGCACTCTCATCACTGCCGCGCGTTTCGACGCGAAATTTGCCGAGAGCCCCGAGGGCCAGAGCCGGTTAACTTCCGTCCACGGAGAGCCTAATGCGAAAATCGTCAGCATCGCCCCCGGCGTGCCTGACCGCGTCAGCACGAGCCAAGTTCTCGATGCCAACTTCCTCCCCGAAGGCGGGTTTGCATCGCTCATTCAGCAGGGAAACGTTGCCTACAGCGATGGCCTGCCGCCCGAAAAACGTACGCAGGCATGGGCGGACAAGGCTCTCTACACTCCTGCCGACAGAATTCTGTTGCTCACGGGAAGTCCACGCGTCTCCGACGGCGGCATGACGACAACGGCGAAGACGATTCGCATCAATCGCGTCACCGACGACGCTTTTGCCGAAGGGAACGTCAAGAGCACTTACAGCGACCTCAAGGAGCAACCGAGCGGCGCCCTGCTCGCGTCGGCTTCGCCAATCCACGTGACGGCAGCTACTATGACGGCGCACAACTCACCCTCCGCCGCGGTCTATGAAGGAAACGCCCGGCTGTGGCAGGATGCCAATATTATTGAAGCCCCCTCGATCCAGTTCGACCGCGAGCGCCGTTTCGTGGTGGCGCAGGGAACCGCCGTGCAACCGGTCTCGACCGTTCTGGTTCAAGAAAAATTGGTCCAGCCTGGTTCCGTGCAACCTGGATCCGTGCAACCTGGTTCCGCACAACCTGGTTCCGCGCAAACCAATGACATTTTGGCCGCGAAGCCGCCGACCAAAGGCGAAACTTTATCGAAGAAAAAATCCGACACCAAGCTGGGTAAAACGAGTCCGGTTTCCATCACGTCAGCCCGGCTCACCTACTCTGATCCCGACCGCCGGGCGCACTACGATGGAGGCGTGACGGCCCGGGGAACCGGCTTTGAAGCGACCTCGGACGAGATGGACGCTTATCTTCTGCCAAGAAGCCAAAGCTCGAACAATCAGTCACTTAACAGTCCTGGCAGGCTGGATCGGATGGTCGCCCAGGGCCATGTAATCGTTCAGCAACCAGGTCGCCGAGCAGACGGCAAAAACCTGGTTTATACAGCGTCGGAAGACAAATTCGTCCTGACCGGCGGACCGCCTAGCATTTTTGATGCCGAACGTGGCAAGATTACCGGCGTTTCGTTGACTTTCTTTAGGGGCGATGATAGGGTGCTCGTAGAAGGCGAGGCAAGTACTCCTGTGGTAACACAGACGCGAGTGGCCAAATAAGAAGAGATAAATGGCAAGATAAATGCGTACCCTGGCCACAGATGAAATTGGCAAGTCGTACCGTGGCCGTCGCGTTGTAAATGGTGTCAGCCTGCGTGTGGAACAGGCCGAGGTGGTCGGTTTACTCGGTCCAAACGGCGCAGGCAAGACCACAACTTTTTACGCCATCGTGGGCCTGACCCCCCCTGACACTGGCCGCGTATTATATGACGGCCAGGACATCACCGACGTTCCCATGTACCTGCGGGCCCGCCAGTATGGCATCAGCTATCTCCCTCAAGAAGCTTCGGTATTTCGCAAACTCACGGTTGAGGAAAACATCCTCGCGGTGTTAGAGGCGCAGCCGATGTCCTGGCACGAGCGCCGCGAGAAGATGGAGAAATTTATCGATGAACTTGGTCTTGAGCATATTCGGCAGAATCGGGGATACGCGCTCTCCGGCGGCGAGCGTCGCCGCGTCGAGATTGCCCGCTGCCTGTGCATCAATCCAACTTTTATCTTGCTCGACGAACCTTTTTCCGGCATCGATCCCATTGCCGTCCTCGACTTGCAGAAAATTATCAGCGGTCTGCGGGCCAGCGGCATCGGAGTATTGATCACCGATCACAACGTGCGCGAAACATTATCTGTGACCGATCGCGCCTACATCATCGACGACGGCAGAATCTTCCGGCACGGCAAGCCCGAGCAGCTGGCCAGTGATCCGGAAGTGAGAAGGGTTTATTTAGGAGAGAGTTTTTCTTTGGTGTGAGGTTTCAAGGGTTTAGAGTTTCAAAATCAGCGCCCAACTCTGGAACCTTGAAACAGTGAAACAGTGAGACTTTGAAACAGTGAAACTTTGAACCATTAAAACTTTGAAACCTTGAAACGTTGAAACATGGTTCTCTTGCAACACAAACTGAGCGTCAAACTGTCCCAGCGCCAGATCCTCACCCCGGGCCTGGTGCAGATGGTCTCTGTCCTCGCGCTCAATAAACTTGAGCTTAAGGACATGATCAATTCCGAGATGGTCGAGAATCCCGTTCTCGAAGAACTCGAAGAGTCAGTCCCGTTAATTGATGAAGTCGGCCGTAAAGAAGAAGATCGCGACCGCCTCACGGCCAAGACCTCCACCGAAGAAGCCCCCATCACTGCCGAGAAAAAAGATCCCTTCGAGGAAATCGATTTCGGATCTTTCTTCCAGGATTATCTCGATCCTGGATATCGCACTCGCGGCGAGATGGAAGAAATCGAGCGCCCTTCATTCGAAAATTTCCTCTCCAAGCCGACGAATCTTACCGATCACCTCGCCTGGCAAATTGGCGCTCTTAGCCTGCGCCGCGAGGTTCGCGAAGCCGCCGAGCAGATTATCGGTAATCTGAACGAAGACGGTTACTTGATCGCCAGCGACGAGGAAATGCTGGGCGTCGCCCCGCCCGCGACTCCGGAGGCCGATGCTGCAGCCGCCAGAAATATTGTCATCGAGGCCCAGGCTTTGGGTTTAGACGAAGCCGCTTCTGCCGACGTAACATCCGCAGAAGAGACTCTCGGCCCCGACGCGACTGATCACGACGAACTGATCCTCTCGGACTCCGGCTCTGCGGAGCTCTCCGCCCCCGATGACAGCAGCGAGAATCCGGTTGGCGGGATGCACGATCTGCCTGCCGCGATCCATCCATCGGACCCTCCGGCGAATGGAACCGCCGCGGCCGCCGCCGCCCCCGCAGCGCAACCGGCCCCCGCACCGTCACGACCAGTACACCCCGCCAGTTTTACTGCCGAAGATCTGCAGGAAGCTCTCGAAGTCATTCGCCAACTCGATCCTCCCGGTGTTGGCTGCCGCGATCTTCGCGAATGCCTGCTGCGCCAATTGCGCCATCACCAGCAACAAGTCGCGCTGCACAAGAATGGAGACAAGCCTGTCAACGGCACCGCGCAAGTCCTCCAGGATGCCATCGCCATAGTCGATCAGCATCTGCGCGCCGTGCAGAACAAGGCGCACAAAGAAATTGCCAAAGCAATAGGGCGTCCCGCCGAAGCCGTTCAGCAAGCCCTCGACTACATCCGCACCCTCGATCCCCGCCCCGGCCTGCAGTACAACAAAGGGCAGGCCCGCCTTATCGAACCCGATGTCGCTTTCATCAAGCACGGCGACGAGTGGCTGGTGCTCATGAATGACGATGATCTGCCTCAGCTTCGCCTCAATCCCGCCTACAAAAAACTGCTCACCCGGGACACCAACGACAAAAATACCCGCGACTACGTCAAAGAGCGCTACAAGAGCGCCATCCAGCTCATCAAGAATATCGAGCAGCGCAAGCAGACCATCACCAAAGTCTGCTACTGCATCGTGGCGCGCCAGTACGATTTTCTGGAAAAAGGTATCGACCATCTTAAACCGATGATGATCAAGGAAGTGGCGGAAGAGATCGGCGTGCATCCTTCCACCGTTAGCCGCGCCGTGGCCAGCAAGTATGCCCACACGCCGCAAGGCGTATTCGAATTGCGTTACTTCTTCAGCGAAAGTGTGCAGGGACCCGAGGGCGGCAACACTTCGTTGCTGATCCTCAAACGCCGGGTCAAGAAATTAATTGACGAGGAAGATCCCGCCCGCCCGCTCACCGATGAACAACTGACCCGCATCCTGCAGTCGCAAGGCATTCAAGTCACACGCCGGACCGTCGCCAAGTACCGTGAAGACATGCGCATTCCAAGCACTCACCAACGCAGAGTTAGGGAATAAGAAAAAAGTAAGAAAACTAAGAAGGCAGAATTCAGAAGTTAGAATGTCCATCAAGACTGCCATTTCCAGAGGCGCCAGTGCTGTTACCGAGCCGAACTATCCTGTGTTCCCCGGTGTCCTTGGTGGTTAAAGATGTTGGTTTTGACTTGTAGTGCAGTGCCCAATTTTTCTCGCGCAAGAATTCTAAGGAGGGGCGCTCATGAACGTGGAATATACCGGAAGGCACTACGAAGTAACTTCCGCTATCCGCAAAGAAGTAGAAGCCGGCCTCGCGAAAATTCGTAAAATTCTCGGCGATCGCTTCGAGGCCAAAGCCATCCTCACCGTCGAAAAGCATCGCCACAAAGCCGAGATCTCCATCAACCCCCGCAATGGCCCCCTGGTCGGCCTCGCTCAAGCCATGGACATGATGATCGCCGTCAACCAGGCTCTCGATCATCTCGAAAAGCAGGCGGTGAAGTACAAGACCAAGTGGCAATCCAAAAAACGCTCCGCCCGGAAGAGCGAGGAAGTAAAAAAGTGGAACGGACATTCTCCGCGAGCCGATGAAAACGCAGCTCACACCAAAGTCGGCTTAACCGAAAAAACTGCCGTGCCGGTTGCCGTGCATCGCTATCCTCCCGTGGCGAAGACCACTGAGGTTCACCTGGTCCGTTCCGACGAAGCTGTCTCCATGCGGCCCATGACTCTCGAAGAAGCTATCAAAGAAGCACACTTCCGCGACCGCGACGTCTTCGTCTTCCGTGATCCCAAAGGCAAAGTGATGATCCTCCATCGTACCCGAGACGGCAAAATGGAACTGATCGAAGCCCCGTAACAGCGCGGGTGGGGACGGCGACTCGCCGCTCCGCCGAGTGAAGCTCCGCTATGGTCGTCCCCGAGAACTGCCTTGTCTTGGACCGAAGGGCGTTTGTCGTTGCTAACCGACATTCGCGCGTCTAGCCAGCGGTCGCAATGTGCGCGGCGCATGATACGATTCCCCAGTGGGCGATTCTGCTTGCGTTCCGGTTTCTGCTTCGGCCGTCTCCGTCACCACGGCTACTCCGCGGCACTCTGCCCTCGTCCGCCTGACTCACTGGATCACCACCTTGTGTTTTTTTGCCCTGCTCGTTAGCGGAGGGGAAATTGTCATCTCTCACCCACGCTTCTATTGGGGCGAAACCGGCAACGATTTGACTACACCGTTGTTCAAACTACCGATCCCTGCCTCAAGAAGATTGGTGCCGACAGGCTACGGGTACGTGTTGCCGGACCAGAACGGCTGGAGCCGCTATCTCCACTTCCAAGCCGCTTGGGTAGTGGTATTTACCGGATCACTGTATTTAATCGCGGGCCTGCTTACCCGGCATTTCCGGAAAAACCTGCTTCCGCGAGGAGCCGATCTTTCATGGCGGGAATTCTCGGGAGCGATCGCTAACCATTTGCGCTTCGAGCGGCCGGGTGAGGCAGAGGCTTGGTCGTATAACTTGCTTCAGCGGCTGAGCTATCTGTTCGTGATCTTCATTCTGTTTCCCTTGGTAATCTGGACGGGCCTGGCGATGTCTCCCGCCTTCGTTTCCGCGTTTCCGGCGACCGTCAATGTGTTAGGCGGTCAGCAATCCGCGCGCACGCTTCACTTCTTCGTCTCCCTGGCTCTCCTGCTCTTTCTGCTCGTCCATGTCGCGATGGTTTGGTTTGCAGGATTCAAAAGCCGGATGCGCGCGATGATCACTGGCCGCGCCGCTACACATAAGGAGCGCACATGAGCAAACTCTCACGCCGCAAACTGATCACAACCGGACTCGCAGCCGCGGCAGGCGTGTCGGGTCTGGGCGTGGCCGCGCGCATTGCGCGGAGATACGGGCTGGTGCCGCCCGATCGCGGCGGATTCTACGGCCTCGGCGAAACCCTCACCTACGCTTCGCAGCGCCTGCTGACCAGGCACTCTTTAGCGCGTGAATTCTCCCGGAGCCAGATTTCAGAGCGTCCGTTCCCCAACGAAGTCGAGCCTCCGAGTGATGACTTCAAGCGCCTTCAGGCCGGGAAGTTTGCTGACTGGCGGCTCTCAGTCAACGGCATGGTCGCCCGCCCAGCCTCATTTTCGCTCAACCAGCTTAAGAGCTATCCGTCTCACACCCAGATCACAATGCTGCAATGTGAAGAGGGATGGTCGTATATCGCCGAATGGATCGGCGTGCCTCTGTTCCAGGTTCTGGATGTTGCGGGAGTCCTCCCGCAGGCCAGATACGTCGTCTATTTTTCGATCGAACCCGACACCTGGGAAAGCATCGATATGGCCGACGCCTTGCACCCGCAGACTTTTCTGACCTATGGGATGAATGGCGATGGGCTTCCCGTGGGCCACGGCGGGCCGCTTCGCCTGCGGCTCCCTCGCCAGGTCGGCTACAAGAACGTGAAATTCCTTACCCACCTGACGGTCACGGACAATCTGAAGGGTTTCGGTAAAGGACTGGGCGGCGCGTCTCCGGAGGGTGGCTATGCCTGGTACGCCGGCATCTGACGCACGCTTCAGGCGAGTGCTCGATATCTGCTCCGGATGCCAGGAGCCGGGGATAGTGTCCTAAGCTGGAACGCCGCCTTTCTGTTTCCCAGCGCTGAGCGTATGATCCTCCCGCCGTTAAACTCACCTCACCTCAGGAGATGACTATGAAGAAGCTGTGCGGTCTTGTTGTTTTTCTGTTGTTACTCGCCCCTGCCTTGTTCGCGCAGGAGCACTACACCGAAGGCCCCATCTGGCGCGTTCAACTCATCCGCGTGAAGCCCACGCAGATGGACGCCTATCTCACCAGTCTGCGCCAGGCCACGAAGCCCCTGATCGAAGAAGAAAAGAAGACGGGAATGATCGTGGACTACAAAATTTTCCTGAAGGAAACCAAGAACAACCCGGAAGATTGGGACATCTGCGTCGCCATCGAATACAAGAACCATGCCGCAATGGACGGCTTGGCCGCAAAGGCTGAAGCCGCTCGCGACAAAGTCATGGGCGGCAAGGCGCAAGCCCAACAACTCGGCGAGAAGCGAGCGGAAATCCGTGAAATTGTAAGCTCGGAGCTGTTGCAGGAAATCTTCCTGAAATAGGCGCGCAAGGTTGCTTCTTATGGGCCGGGCAATTCGCTCGACCCATTCGTTTTTCGTAAATTATTGATACGTTTCAATAGACGTATTCCGTGCTAAAATTCTGCGCCGAGGAAAATTCCCCGATGATCACGCGCCTCACGATCCTTCCCGTCCTGCTCATAATTCTGGGCGCTTCGCATCCCGCGCCAGCGCAAGCTGCGCCACAAGCAAAGCTCTCCGTCCACTGGGAAGAACTCACCGCTGCAGATTTTCGTGAAGGCATTCATCGTTCGCAGGGAACGTGCTTGCTCCCCTTCGGCATCCTGGAGAAACACGGCCCGCATCTCCCCCTCGGCACTGATCTGTTGGACGTCCGGTACGCCGCCCTGCACGCCGCCGAGAAAGAATACGCGGTCGTCTTCCCCGAATATTATTTCGGACAGATCGCCGAAGCGCGCCACGAGCCCGGCACGATGGCCTACAGCCGCGAGATGCAACTCGCTCTATTACAGGAAACCACGGACGAAATGGCCCGCAACGGCTGCAAGAAAATAATCATCGTCAACGGCCACGGCGGCAACGAGAGTCTGCTGCCATACTTCGCGCAAACGCAACTCGATAAACCGCACGACTATGTGGTTTACGTTTTCGACGAGCGTACTCCGCAATCCGGCGGACCGCAGAAGAAAACGTCCATCGACATGCATGCCGGCGAAAGCGAAACCTCGAAAATGATGATCTCGCGCCCTGACACGGTGCACATTGACCGCGCCACGAGCGAGTCTGGCGCCGATCAGCATCGCCAGAATCTTCCCGAAGGTGTCTATACGGGAATCTGGTGGTACGCGCGCTTCCCCAATCACTACTCCGGAGACGGGTCTGCTGCCACTCAAGAGCTGGGAAAATTTCAAATGGATTGGTGGATCGACGCAGTAGTCAAGACCATCCGCGCAGTGAAAGGCGATGACGCGAGCCTGAAACTGCAGAACGAATTCTACGAAAAAAGCAAACACCCGCTAGACACGCAGCCCTGAGCGGGATGAAGTTGAGAAAAGAAAAATGTCCCAACTATCGGACGCCCCGCTAGTAGTCCCAGCATCGGCAAAGGCTCCCAATCTTCCTGCGGAACGGCTGGTTTCGCTCGACGTATTTCGTGGCGCGACGATCGCGTTGATGATAATCGTCAACAACCAGGATGAAGAAGTCGCCTACTGGCCTCTGAAGCACGCGCGGTGGAACGGATGGACGCCGACAGATCTTGTGTTTCCCTTCTTTCTGTTCATTGTAGGAGTTGCTTTGGCGTTTTCCTTCGCTGGCCGCCTGCGTCGTGGCGAATCGCGCAGGACTTTGGTATCACACGTCATCCGGCGCGGACTCGTACTCTTCGCAATCGGCTTTTTCCTCCATGGTTTCGGCGCGCGATTCCAATTGGACCATTGGCGCGTCTATGGTGTGCTCCAGCGCATCGCCATCTGTTACGTTATCAGCGCGGTGCTGGTTTTGTATTCCGGCCCGGGTGCGCGACTCGCAGCCATAGCCGCCGCTTGCTTGGTCAGCTACTGGCTGTTGATGCGCTACGTGCCGGTTCCGGGATTCGGAGTTCCCGTCCGCGATATCCCCCTGCTTGATCCCGATCGCAACTTGGCAGCATGGCTCGACCGCAAACTGTTGATGGGCCATTTATATGAAGGCACTCGCGATCCCGAAGGCGTCTTGAGCACGATCCCGGCGCTGGCCACCTGCCTGCTGGGCGTACTCACTGGTCAATGGCTTCGCAGTGCGCGAAACATAACGCAAAAGGCCGTCGGAATGTTTGTTGCCGGTTTGATCGGCGTGGGCCTCGGTGAATTCCTGAACCCGTGGTTTCCCATCAACAAAAAGCTGTGGACAAGTTCCTACGTTTTGTTGACGGCTGGTTTGGCCCTGATGATCCTCGCTCTTCTCTATTGGCTGGTTGATGGCAAGCGCTGGCGAGGTCCGTGGACGAAGCCATTCGTTATTTTAGGAGTGAACGCCATCGCCGCCTACGTGTTCGCTGAATTGCTTGCCGTTCTTCTCGCCGCCGTGAACCAGCGTTTCGCCAATGGTACGACTATGAGCTGGGGTGACTACATTTATCGGGAGTGGTTCGCGCCATTGGGCAGTCCGGCCAACGCATCGCTATTTTTCTCGATCGCCTTTTTGCTGATTTGCTTCTTCGCTATGTGGGTTCTTTACCGCAGGAGAATATTCATAAAAATCTGACTTGCCTTGAAGTCAAACTAAGAGTTCCCGATCAGCACACCAGTGATGAATACCAGCACTCCGCCGAGCCCGACTTGCAGCGCCGCTGAAATCCAAGGACTATCCATGTAGCGGTGACGAATCCATGTAATGATGCCGAGCTCCGCGATCACCACCGCGCCCGCCGCCCACAACGCTTCGCGAAAATCTTTAAGCAGAAAAGGTAGTGTGTGTCCGATGCCACCCAGGGCGGTCATGGCTCCGCAGATCAACCCGCGCACCCACGGATGCCCGCGACCGGTAAGGCTTCCATCATCGGACAGCGCCTCGGCAAATCCCATGCTGATGCCGGCGCCGGCCGAGGCGGCGAGACCTACGAGGAACGCGTCGCTAGAGCTTTTCGTGGCGAATGCTGCCGCGAACACCGGCGCCAAAGTGGAAACCGAACCATCCATCAGCCCGGCGAGTCCCGGCTGCACAATCTGAAGAACGAACAACCGGCGCTGCGCGAGATCTTCATCGGCCTTCACGTTGGCGGGAAGTTTTTCCTTGTCCAGTTCCTGGGCGCGCTCCTCATGCTCGCGTTCTTCGTTGATCAGATCGTCGAGCAGTTGGCGGATGCTGGCATCCTGAGTACGGGCCGCGGCCTTTTCGTAAAACCGCCGCGTCTCCACTTCCATCGTGCTGGCTTCCTTTCGTACAGCTTCAATGCGCAGCGGACGGATCAGCCACAGCGCCGGGCGCTCCACGAATCCGCGCACGTCCTGCCTTCGGATCAGAGGAATGTGCTCGCCAAATTTCTGGCGATACATTTCGATTAGTTTTCTGCGGTGTCCCGACTCTTCTTCGCGCATCCCCTCGAACATTGCCGCCGATGCGGGATAATCCTGCCGCAGGCCTTCGGCAAAGTCGGCGTACACGCGCTCGTCTTCTTCCTCCAAGGCGATGGCCAGGGCCAGCACTTCGCGTTCGCTAAGTTCGTGAAACTTCTTCATGGCGACCTAGCTTACCTGTCCGGGGAGGGCTTAGACAAATCGAAATAGGGCAGGTCGAAAGAACTCCAGTAACTGAAATGGCGAGCAACGGGTGTCGGCCGCTCCCTTTACGTCGCCTTGGATGCTACTATCCAGTGGATGACGCCTCGGAAATCGTCCGCGCCCGCGAAGCGCGATAAAATCCCGCGTAAAAGGAAGGCAAAGCAGGCTATCGTTCGCGAGGGCTCGCCTGCTCCCGAACTGGTGATCATTACGGGGATGAGCGGCTCCGGCAAAGCCTCTGTGCTGAAGGCCTTTGAAGACCTGGGCTTCTACTGCGTCGACAACCTGCCCGTGGAACTGATTCCGCGCTTCGCGGAAATGGCGTTGCAGTCCGCCGAAATTCGGCGCACCGCCCTGGTGGTCGACGTACGCGAGGGATCCAAGCTCGACCAACTCCCGGGAATTCTCAAGGCTGTGCGGCGTATGATTCCGACCAAGGTAGCCTTCCTGGAAGCCTCCGATGCCGTGCTGTTGAGGCGTTTCAGCGAGACGCGCCGCCCGCACCCCCTGGGCACCGACGCGCCGGTGAATGCGTCGCTCAAGACCGAACGCCGTCACCTCGCGAGCATCCGCGCTCTGGCCGACATCGTCATCGACACTTCGAAGTTTAACGTGCACGAACTGCGCGCCCACATCACCGAGCGTTTTCGCGAGCAGGCTTCGGAGAAAAGCATTCTGGTATCCTGCGTGAGTTTCGGCTTCCGTCATGGTGTGCCCGAAGAAGCGGACCTGGTCTTCGACGTCCGCTTTTTGCCGAACCCGCATTTCGTTCCGGAGTTCCGGCCACTCACGGGGAAGGATCCACGCGTTGCCAAATACATCCGATCATTTCCGCAGACCCAGGAATTCATCCTGCGCATCTCAGAGCTGCTGATCTACCTGTTGCCGCACTACATTCATGAGGGCAAAAGCTATCTGACCATCAGTTTTGGCTGCACTGGCGGCCAGCACCGTTCCGTCATGATGGCCGAAGAAGTCGGCAAACGCCTGCACCAGGCCGGATACCGAGTGAGGATTGCACACCGGGACATGCCAAAGTAGTGAGAAGCCGGTCGTTGGGCGCCAGCCGCTGGTTGTCGGCGTGAAGTCCAACCGGTTGATCGCCGTTGGGCCAGCGACAAACCGACCAACGACAAACGACTCACCGTCGCAGTAAAATAAGCCGTTGCACCCCATGCCCATTCCAAGGCCGGTAAGGCCGCGCCGACTGCCCGGAGCCCTATGCGCCAACTGACGCGCCTGGTTCGCTACGCGCTTCCGTACTGGTGGCAGATTCTATGTTCTGTTGTTCTCATGGCGTTGGTCGGCGCGTTGGACGCCTTCAAGTTCCTGTTGATTCGCCCCATCTTTGACCGGGTATTGAATCCATCCACGGGATCAAAAGATATCCAACTGTTCGTCATCCCGGTGACGCATCATCCCGTTTACCTGCAGCAGTTAGTGCCTTCGCACTTCACGAACGCGTGGAACATGGTTGCGGTTGCTCTGGTGGGGTCGACAATTCTCAAAGGGATTTTCGATTACACGGGAACGTACCTGGTAAACCATGCGGGATTCGGAATGATCACCGATCTACGCGACGATCTTTACAACGCGATCATGCGCCGCTCGGCGGCATTTTTCTCCAGGCATACGACGGGCACTCTACTGTCTGCCATTGTCAACGACATCGAGCGCGTGCAGTATGCCATGTCCACGGTGCTGGCGGAATTTCTGCAGCAGTTCTTCACGTTTATTTCGGTGGCTGCCGTGGTCATCGTCCTGGGGGGAAAACTTGCATGGGTGTTGCTGCTCTTCGTTCCTGTGATCGTTTATTCGTCCCGCAAAATTGGCTCGCGTGTGCGCAGCACTACGCGGCAGGGTCAGGACAAGCTTGCGGAGATACAAAACATTCTGCACGAAACCATTACCGGCAACCGAATCGTAAAAGCCTTCAACAGCGAGAAATGGGAGATCTCACGCTTTCGCGGAGCGGCGCGCCGGCTGTTTCGCGCCAACTTGCGATCGGTCGCGGCTACCGCGATCAGTTCTCCACTGATGGATATTTTTGGCGTCATCGGAATCGCTCTGCTGCTGATGCTGGGGCGCGAACAGGTCAAGCACGGCGAGATGACCCCCGGAATTTTCGTCGCTTTCATTACGGCGGTGTTTAGCCTCTACAACCCCGTGCGCAAGTTTGCCCAGTTCAATAATAATTTTCAGCAGGCTCTCGGCGCTTCCAGCGAAATTTTCAGGTTTATGGATGTCGAGGACGATGTCCGGGAAAGGCCGCAGGCCAAGCGCCTGCCCGCATTCTCGAAGAACGTCCAGTTCGATCACCTCAGCTTCACTTATGGCGGTGAAGATGCGGAGGCTCGCGTGTTGCACGATATCAACCTCGAAGTTCGCAGAGGAGAAGTCGTGGCCATCGTTGGATCAAGCGGTTCGGGAAAAAGCACGCTGGTTCATTTGATCCCGCGGTTCTTCGATTCCACGCAGGGGCGTCTTCTCATCGATGGCTATGACGTGCGCGATGTTACCCTTGCGTCGTTGCGGGAACAGGTGGGAATCGTTACGCAAGAGACTGTTTTATTTAACGACACGGTGCGCAACAACATTGCCTATGGGCAGCCCCACGTGCCGCTGAAAGACGTGGAGGCCGCTGCCCGGGCTGCTTTGGCGCACGAGTTCATCCAGGCGCTGCCCGCGGGATACGACGAGATCATCGGTGAGCGCGGCGTGAGGCTTTCGGGAGGAGAGCGCCAGCGCCTCGCGATTGCGCGTGCCATTTTGAAGAATGCGCCTATCCTGATTCTGGATGAAGCCACATCGGCTCTCGACAGCGAATCGGAGGCCCTGGTGCAGTCGGCGTTGCATAACCTTATGAGCGGCCGCACGGTGTTCGTGATCGCACATCGGCTATCCACGGTTCGCCGCGCCGACCGTATCGTGGTAATTGAGAATGGTGCAATTGCCGATATTGGCTCTCATGAGGACTTGATGACAAAGCTGGGCACGTACCGGCGTTTGTACGATTTGCAGTTCGCCGATTTCGAGCAGAAACTGGAGACGGCGAAGCCCAGTTGACATCTTCCAACGGGATTTAGGAAATTACCTATGCCTCTCCGCTCCATGACGGGTTTTGCGCAGGTCAAAGGCGAACTCATAAGCCAGCCGGAAGCGAGCGCGAGCCCGAAAGCAACCGAGCCGTCATCCGCTCAAGGCAATGGCCGCGCGGTCTTTGCGCTTTCCCTAAAATCCGTGAACCATCGATTTCTCGATCTGCATTTTCGGTTGCCTTCAGGCTCTGACTCGATCGAGATGCAACTGCGGCGTCTGCTTAAAGAGAAGATCGCGCGCGGGCACGTCGAAGTCACGCTCAGCCTGGAGCGGGGCGGCGGGGAAACTCTGGCGCTGAATCGTTCGCTGGTAAGCGCCTACATCGCGGCTTTTCGCGCCGCGGCGCGCGAGTTCTCCATACCTGCCGAACCCGATCTCAACGTCATCCTGCGCATTCCGGGCGCGCTTGATTCCGGTGGCAACGCGGTAGATGGCGCGCTCGAACCGGCCGTTATGGCAACGGTCGCGGAAGCGCTCGAACGATTGAATCAGATGCGGGAACAGGAAGGCCGGAGCATCGAGCGCGAACTTCGGGAGCGTATGGAGCACCTTGGTGCAGCCGTCCACGTGGTGCAGAATCACCGGCGGGCAATGTTGCAGACCTACACGGAACGCCTGCAGTTACGCCTCCAGGAATTACTGGGCGCGAGCCCGGACCGTGAACGTGTGCTCCAGGAAGCCGCGCTGCTGGTAGACCGCAGTGATATTCAGGAGGAAATCGTTCGCCTCGAAAACCACGTCCAGCATTTTCTGGGCTTGCTCGACGCTCAAGGAGAAGTGGGGAAGAAGCTCGACTTCCTGCTGCAGGAAATGAATCGCGAGGCCAACACCTTGCTGTCGAAAACCTCCGGCCTGGCCGGGGAAGCTTTGAAGATTACAGAAGCCGGACTAAGCATGAAGGCCGAAATCGAAAAATCACGCGAACAGGTGCAGAACCTGGAATGAGTTCTTCGCCCCATAACCCCCTGGTCTACATCATCTCGGCCCCATCTGGTTCGGGCAAGTCGACCCTCGTTAATGAGCTGCTGAAGAAAGTGAGCGATCTGGAGTTTTCCATTTCCTACACGACCCGGGCTCCGCGCGGCAGCGAGGTCGATGGCAGACAATACTATTTTGTGTCCCGGGCTGAGTTCGAAGAGATGATTGCGGAAGATGCGTTCTTGGAACATGCGGAAGTGTTTGGAAATTACTACGGAACGGCTCGCTGTTTCTTGCAGAAGGCGGAACAAAATGGTCGCGATCTTCTGCTCGATATCGACGTGCAAGGCGCAAAACAAATTCAGGACAAAGTGCCGGAGGCTACCAGCATTTTCATCCTCCCTCCGAACCGCAAGATTCTCGAGGAACGTTTGCGCAAGCGCAGCGAAGACCGCGAAGAGGTGATCCAACGGCGCCTCGATACGGCAACGCGTGAAATCGAGAATTACGAGCGATACAACTACATTCTCATCAACGATCAACTGGAGGATTCCATCAAGTTATTGCGCGCCGTCGTACGGGGCGAACGGTTGCTGCGCACCGGGCGGGTCCTCTCTGCCGAAGAGGCGAAAATCGTCGCCCTGGGAGATTGCTGCCGGTTGACGAATGTGCGCCAGCGGTTGCAGCCGATTCTCGCGTCGTTCCGGTCTTCCGGCAATGCCGGAGCAGATAGTCATTCGTAACTATTTTTGCCACCCCGCGCCTGCGCAACCTTGCGTTTCGTGGGAAAATAGGAGCGGAGTTCTTGGCTTCCACTGGGGAAGAACGAAGCGCACCAACTTTCGGCAATTAAAATTTGTGTCCCGGCATAGGGGGAAAAAGTCCATGAAGTTGATCGAAGGCTTCGACAGTAACTATCGTTACATTCTGGTGGCCGCCCGGCGCGCCCGGCAACTGCAATCGGGCGCTCCGCCGGTGGTTCAAACTAATTCCCGGAAGCCCTGCCGCATCGCGCAAGATGAGATCCGCGCCGGCAAGGTGAAATGGGAGATTCCTGAAACCCGCAGCGCAGCCGAACAGGCCGCCGATGTTCTGGATCAGGCCTTCGGCCACGACGCCTAACCGTTATCTTGCAGAGCAGTGTCTCGACAACCATGAAAATTGCTCTCGGAGTGACGGGCGGGATCGCGGCTTACAAGGCGGCCGAAATTGTGCGGCTCCTGCAGGACCGCGGAATTCGCGTGCAGGTCATCATGACGCGGGGGGCCCAGGAGTTTATTCGTCCGCTCACCTTTGCCGCGCTCTCCGGCGAGAAAGTAATCACCGGAATGTTCCCGGCCGGCGAAGATCAAGCCGCCAACTTCGATTCCGCTATTGAGCACATCGCAGTAGCGCAGTCGATCGACGCGCTGGTCGTAGCTCCCGCCACCGCCGATGCTTTGGCACACTTCGCGCACGGCATCGCGAGCGACTTTCTCAGTACGCTTTATCTCGCCACAACCGCCCCAGTGATAGTTGCTCCCGCGATGAACGTGAACATGTGGAACCATCCGGCGACGCAGGCGAATCTGGAAACTCTTCGCGGGCGCGGCGTGAAGGTCGTCGAGCCCGGCGCAGGATATCTAGCCTGCGGCATGACCGGATCGGGCAGACTGGCCGAGAATGAGGCCGTCGTAGCGGCTGTGCTCGAAGCGCTGGGCGCGGTGCAGGATTTTGTCGGAGAAACCGTGCTGATCACCGCTGGTCCGACGCGCGAAAAAATTGACCCGGCGCGCTATCTGAGCAACCGCTCCAGCGGCCGCATGGGATATGCCATGGCCGAGGCCGCGTTGCGCCGAGGCGCTCGCGTGCTTCTGGTGAGCGGTCCGACGGCGTTGACGCCGCCCGGGGCGGCCGAAGTGGCGCGCGTAGAATCGGCTGAGCAGATGCGCGATGTCGTGCTGAATCTTCTGCCGCAATCCACCATCGTCATCAAGACTGCCGCGGTCTCCGACTATCGGGCGAAGTCCGCTTCAGCGCAGAAGATAAAGCGCAAGGGGCCGCTCACTCTCGACCTTGAACCCACGGCTGACATTCTCAAGGAAATTTCTCTCCGCAAGCAGTCGCAGATTGTTGTGGGCTTCGCCGCGGAAACCGAAAACGTCCTCGAGAATGCCCGTCAGAAACTTTCGGCCAAACAGCTCGATGCCATCGTAGTCAACGACGTTTCGCATGAAGGGGTCGGCTTCGATTCCGATCGCAACGAAGTAACCATCATTACCCACGACGACGTAGTCGAAGTTCCTAGAACCACGAAATTGGAAGTGGCCCAGCGCGTTCTCGACCAGGTCGTGCGCATCCGCCAGCGGCGCAAGTCGCCGATGAAAGCCTAAAGCTGGTTTCTACGGACAGGCGTACAATTCCGTCAAACTTCTTTCAGGAGCGTGTGATGACGCAGAAGATTATCGAAGTGATTGGAACCTCCAAGGACAGCTTTGCCAAGGCTGCGGCGAATGCGGTCACCGAAGCGGCGAAGACCGTTCGTGGCATCAAGTGGGCGCACGTAGACTCGCTCGACATGCAACTGGAGGGCGCAAAGGTGCTGCTATACCGGGCCACAACGAAGATTTTCTTCGACGTGGAGAATTAATTCAAGTTTTGATCGAACCTCACTGATGACCCAGACTCTTGATCCGGAATTGCGGCGCGCTCTCGCCGAACGCGTTCGCTACTGTCATGAGATGGGCATCTACGACTTCTACCGCCGCGAGGCGCAGGTTTCACCGGAGGCCGGCTTGGCTGCATCGGCAATCGCTTCGGAATCACAATCAGGACTGCGAGAGGAAATGGCCGGAAGAAAATCCGCTGTCGTGCCAAGTGTTGCTGCAGATAAGACATCCGACATTTCGCTTCGGCCGGAAGATGGAGTGGCCGATCCAGTTGCCGCGCTCAAGCTGATTCGAGAAGATCTCGGCGATTGCACACGCTGCAAACTGCATCAGCAAGGCAGAAAGCAAATTGTGTTCGGCGTGGGGAATCCGCGTGCCGAGCTGATGTTTGTGGGCGAAGGTCCGGGCGCCGACGAAGATACGCAGGGTGAGCCGTTCGTGGGCCGCGCCGGACAGCTGCTCAACAATATGATTAAGGCTATGGGCCTGCGCCGCGAAGATGTCTACATCGCAAACATCGTGAAGTGCCGGCCTCCCGGCAACCGCCAGCCGGAGCGCGATGAATGCGAAACCTGTTCGCCATTTCTCATGCGCCAGATTTCCACAGTCAAGCCCAAAGCGATTGTTGCGCTGGGCGCAACTGCGGCAAAGAATCTTCTGTTCATCAATGCGCCAATGTCCGAACTGCGCGGCCGCTGGTATGACTTCAAACCCGCTGGAAGCGATCCGTTATGGGAAGGCGCGCGCCTTGCGGTGACTTACCATCCCGCGTTTCTGCTCCGCGACCCGCGCCAGAAGGGCGAAGCATGGAAGGACTTGCAGATGGTGATGAAATATCTCGGGATCGAACCTCCGAAAAAAGCTGCCGAGTAAGTCTGTAGGCGGGGTCAAATGTTGTCATCCCGAGCGAAGCGAGGGACCTTGGTTCTTGCCCGCGCCCTGAGTGCGCCCGGCTCAGGCAGAAACCAAGGTCCCTCGTTGCGCTCGGGATGACAGTTCGGTAAATCAATGCCTGAGTTTTGTGACATCGCCCTACCAGTGCCGCTCGACATGGTGTTCACCTACCGTGTCCCCGCCGACGCAAATCCCGTGATTGGGGGGCGTGTGCTTGTGCCTTTCCGCCAGGAGCGCTTGACGGGCATCGCGGTCGAACTGCACGATCGCAAGCCGTCGGTCACAATCAAAACAATTCTCAGCGTGCTCGACGTTGCCCCTGTGCTCGACGATCAACTGTTGCGTCTCGGCCGCTGGATCGCCGATTACTATCTTGCTCCGCTGGGCGAAGTTTTTCGCACCATGCTTCCGCTGAACGCGGAGTTCAAGCGCGCCGCCGCCTACCGCATTACGGCAGTGGGACGGATGGCGCTGCATCTGGCGGGCACGTCGGGATCGTCGGCGCGCTCGCGCCGGAGCCCAGAAGAGCAAGCCGCCGAATTTCGCGTGCTCGATTACATGGGAGCGCAAGAGTCCTCGCCTGGCGAGGCCATACAATTCCGCGAAGAAAGCCTGCGCTCCGCCACTCGCGTCTCCAAACCAATCCTAAGCGGGATGGTCCGAAAGAAGTGGCTCGTCCGCGAAGATGTTTCCGCCGTCCGGGATGCGACTCGAACCGTCAAGGTCGCGTCTCTGAAATCCTCCGACGGCAAGTTGAACGACAACCAGCGGCGACTGGTCGAGTCGCTGACTGCATCCGGAGGCCGGGTTCCCGTGCAGATATTGCAGGCGCTAGAAATCCCGCGAAGCACTCTCGCTACGCTGGTCAGGCGCGGTCTGATCGAGATCGCCGAAGAGCCTGCGGAATTCGCGGTATCGCGCAGCAAGCCGCGGTCCTCGCGCCTTGAGTTTGATTTCAACGTTGCACAACAAGCTGCACTGAACTGCCTGCGGGAGGCAGTTGCTCCACGCAAGTTTTCCGGCATGCTTCTCCATGGTGTGACCGGCTCCGGCAAAACCGCTGTCTACCTGGCCGGCATGCGCGCAGTGCTCGATGCCGGACGCTCTGCCATTCTTCTGGTGCCTGAGATTGGACTCACTCCCGCGGTCGCCGCCGACCTCCATCAGATATTCGGCGAGGAGGTGGCCATTCTGCATTCCGCGCTCTCGGACAAAGAACGCGCGCAGCAGTGGCACCGCATCAAGAGTGGAGAGGCTCGCATGGTCGTCGGCACCCGATCAGCAGTTTTCGCTCCGGTTGCCGATCTCGCGCTGATCATCGTCGACGAAGAGCACGATTCTTCCTACAAGCAGGAGGAGACGCCGCGCTACCACGCTCGCGACATCGCCGTTGTGCGCGCCAAGATGGCGAATGCCGTCGTGGTTCTAGGTTCGGCGACTCCGTCGCTCGAATCATATTTCAACGCGAAGAAAAATAAGTATGCGCTGGTCGAATTGCCCGACCGAGTGGAGCAGCGTCCGCTGCCGGAGGTCGAGATCATCGACATGCGCCAGGAATTTCAGGAGACCGGCCACGAACAGATAGTCTCGCGCAAACTCGCAGCGGAAATCAAAGATCGTCTTGACCGCAAAGAGCAAGTCATGGTGCTGCTCAACCGCCGAGGATATTCTCCGTTAGTGTTATGCCGTACCTGTGGCAAGACTTTGGAATGCCAGAACTGCGCCGTCGCCCTCACCCACCACAAGCGCGAACAAAAAATGATCTGCCACTATTGTGGCTATACCGCGCCCGTGCCCAAAGCCTGCGTACACTGCGGAAGCGAATACGTATACTTTCTTGGCACCGGCTCGGAGAAGCTGGAGGAGTTGCTGCATGGCATGTTCCCGCAGGCGCGCATCGCCCGTCTCGATCGCGACACAGTTCGCGGGCACGAGGATTTTGAGCGCACTCTAAATGCTCTCAACGAGGGTGAACTCGACATTCTTGTGGGCACTCAAATGATTGCCAAGGGGCATGACATCCACGGCGTGACCCTGGTAGGAGTGATTGGGGCCGACAGTGCGCTGGGGATGCCGGACTTCCGCGCCGCCGAGCGCACCTTCCAGTTGCTCACGCAAGTCGCCGGCCGGGCCGGCCGCGGCCAGTCTCCGGGCAAAGTGATTCTGCAAACTTATTTCCAGGACCACTATGCTGTTCAATACGCCGCCCGCCACGACTTCGCCGGATTCTACGAAAAGGAATTACGCTTCCGCAGCTGGATGCACTACCCGCCATACTCCGCGCTGGCCAATGTTCTTATCCGCAGCGATAAACTCGATGACGCGCTGCAGTGGTCGGGCACGCTGGGGAAATGGTTTGAGCAGACACGTCACGACGGCGTGCGCGTGCTGGGACCAGCTACCGCGCCGATTATGCGTCTAAAACGCGATTACCGTTATCACTTCGTATTGAAGTCGCCGAGCCGCGAAAAGCTGAACGCCACCTTGCGTGCCATGCTCGCCTATGCCGCGGGGCAAAAAATTCCAAGGACGCAAGTCATCGTCGACGTGGATGCGCTCTGGCTGATGTGAGCCCACTCAGCGGATCACCGGGACACGGGGACGATTATTTCATCGCTCCAACATGGCCCCGAATCACAACCACCGACGCCACTGGGATGTCGTAAATCGTGTTCTTTTCCGTGCTCAGCCTGGTATGAAGAATCGGCCCATCGGGATCGGCCCAACCTTTGCTGGTTGCCACAATGGTGTGTTCCGCTCCCGATTCGGCATGCGCCATAAAACGCGTTTGCCCCGGATGCCACTGATACTGCGCGCTCCCAAAGGTCGAAACCTCCACTGGTCCGGCGAAGCTGCTCTCCTTGTCGTCTGATGTTGCAAACGCAATCCGCACGCGGTGCGCATTTTGTTGATCGCGATTGACCAGCATCACCGCCCAGTTTCCGTCCGGCCGCTTCAATGCGTACGCTGTGACGAGTTCGTGGCCGGCGCCGTCCTGCAAATCGCCCTTCGCCGCAAACACCTGATGCTCGCCGCCTGCGGGCTGCGCCCACTCCAGATTAATCAACTGCGCGACAAAGAATTGCGCCAGCGGTTGCTGGATCTGATAGCCGGCGTCCACGGTAAACATTCCAAATGTGCCCGGAGAGCTGTTGCATCCCGGTTCCATTTGCAGGGGCAGATAGTGGAAGAAGTAAACGCCTTTCCCGCCTGAGTTCAGGAACGACCCGATATAATCCGCCAGCCAGATGCCGGAGAAAATGTCCTGATAAGTTTCGCTTGCCGCCGACGAAAGATTTCCCTCGGTGATGAACATCGGCATGTCGGCCGGAATACCGTCCTCGTGCCATACCTGCATGATATGACTCACCAGTTCCGGTTCGTCATACAAACTGCCCCAGGGAATGCGGCAAGGATCGAGCGGGTAGTGCTCAAACGAAAAAAAAGCCAGATCGTTTATGCGCCCGTGCTGCCTCAGATAGTCAACGAACCGCGCTGTCCACGAAACTTTTCCATTCGCGTCGGGCCACACCTCGATGTCCTTGTTTACTCCCTGGAACGAAGGACCGCCCAGTTTCAGCGCCGGGTCCACGCGATGAATCGCGGTTGCCCACTGCAGATACAGCGCGGCGTAATCTTCCGGCAGCATGTATTGGCCGTCCGCTTCTTCGCCCATCTCGACGTAGGAAATCGGATAGCCGCGCTTTTTAAGATACGCGATTTCCGCGGCCGCGTTGTCGGGTGTGTCATACAGCATCGCGACCGGCATCATCGCCGGCATTCCCCGGGTGACGCCGCTGGTGAAGAATAAGTCGAAGCCCACTTGCGCTTGCTTGGTGGACCCCAGATCTGACGCCTGATGCCAGGGATCGACGGATGAGGCGTAAGTCGTCGTTTGTTCCTGATCTGCGGTGTGTCGGACTACGTCGTGGAACTCGCCGTCGGCAGTCGTGTTGCCCACGTAGAGTTCGCGAATGGCATAGCCCACGCAATTGCGTGGATCCCTTGTTTTCGAATCTGTTTTCGAATCGGATGCTCCTTCGGAGCTGCAAGTATTCGACGACTCCGTCATCCATATGCGGAGGTATCGTACGGGCATTGGAGTGTTGGTCAGCCGAACCGTCTCGGTCTTGCCTTTTCCATCGGCAATCGCTCCCTGCGGAAATGTCTGCCAAACTCCGCGGGTCTGCGCATGGATTGGATCCTCGCCGCCCCAGTACTGCACCAGGTAGCGCCGCGCGTAAGGCTCGGCCCATGCAATGCGAATGCTGTCGATCTGCTGCACCTGAGCCAGGTCGATCACGACCCACTGCGGATGGAGCGCGTCACTTTCGCCGGTGAACTTTTGCGTTAGATATGGATTGCTTTTCCAAAACGAATTCAAATCGCCATCGGTCAGCCGCGAAAACCCAACGTTGTCCGTGCCGTCGTTACGTGTCGTGCCACGCCGAGGCAATGCGTAACCATAGGAATAGCGAAGTACCTCCGTGGGAGTCGACGAGCCCGTGAAGTATCCCTTGCCGCTGGTTCCGCTCCCATCGCCCCCTTCGCTCCATGTGCCTTGCGGATTCCAATGCCATGCCTCGATGGCGAGTTCCGTGTTCTGACGGTAGGTAACCGGCTGCCAGCCTGAAGCCAAGGTCCTATCGAGTGTCGGCTGCAATAGATCTTTGTCGATCGCCTCGACTCCAATGCGATCGACGCCCGCCCCCAGCGTTTCCTTCGGCACGAAGTGGTTGGTGGGATGGGAGACGTCAATCTCGACGGTCTGTGCTGTGGCAGAGTTAAGGAAACAAAGAGATCCCAGAAGAAGCGCGAGGCAAGCCGCAGTTTTGCTCAAAGTAAAATCTCCTCCGGTCCGATCTATTAAATCGATTGAATAAAGGAGTATACGAAAAAGATGATCGGGACGCGAATCGCTGTGTCCCTGATGCTACCGCCCCAGGACCTGCCGCGCGAATTCCGGCAGAGAGGAATGCGCCAGCGGCGCCGGGGTAAACGTCACTGCCAGCATCAGCAGCGCGAACCCAGCGAGCCATAGTCGGCCGCCGGAAACGCGAGGCCACTCCGCCACTTGCGGATGCCGAAAGCTGCTCAACCATAGCAGGACGGCCCACAGGAACCACCCTGTCCACAGGTAATACGCCATGATCAGAAGAACGAGGATGGTCAGCCGCGAAATCAACTTATGAGCGTGCGGCGCGATGGAGAAAATGATGTGTCCGCCATCGAGTTGCCCGCCGGGCAGCAGGTTGAGTGAAGTCGCCAGCATTCCAACCCACGCCGCAATCGTCATGGGATGCAGCAAAACGCGATCCAAAGGTAATGCTGCCTGCCCGTGAATCAGACCGATCGACGTCAGGCAACGATGCGCAATCTTAAAAATCAGAGGATAGCCGAGTTCGTAATCCGGCGGGCCAAGGCCCGGATGGATTGGTTTCGCCCACGCCAACGAAACTACGAGGACCGCCAAAGCAACCGCAAATCCCGCGATGGGGCCGGCAATTCCGATATCAAACAATGCGGTGCGGGAGCGAATTCGCGACCGTATCAGAATCACTGCGCCCATCGTCCCGATCGGAGTGGGCATCGGAATGAAAAACGGCAGGGTCGCGTAGACGCCGTAGCGACGGCAATATAAGTAGTGTCCCATTTCGTGGGCCAGGAAGAACAGCATCAGCGTAGCCATAAAGGGGACGCCGCCGAGCAGGCGAGCTGGTTGCGACAAAGCCCAGCTCGCCGGAAAAAACGGGATCGCATCGTCGCCGAACCAGAGCGCCGGCCGGTCATGCTCGAAGTTGTATTGCATGCGTGCGCCCATCACCAGCGTGGTAAAGCACGTGGCGAGCAGCAACAGCACGTGCAGCCAGTAACGTGGTTTCGGCGGAGTCGGCGCCCACTCAGGCAATGGCCGGTAATACTCGAGGGTGGAGGAAACACTGGGAGGAGTGGATTCCGACATGCGATTCCCGGCCCGGACGTGATTCAGAGCCGCTATCTAGATGCTACTACGATCCGCGGGAATAAAACCGGCGCGTCCGCGCGGCATTAAGGCCAAGAGCTAAGAGCCAAAAGCTAAACGCATCTATTTCAATCAATCGATTGAAGTTCTTTGCCCGGCTTGAAGCGCACGGCCTTGCCGGGGGGAATCGATACCTCGGCACCGGTGCGTGGGTTGCGTCCTATACCAGTCTTGCGGGGACGTACATTGAACACGCCAAATCCTCGGAGCTCAATGCGGTTGCCTCGGGCCAGGGAATTCTTCATGCTTTCGAAGACGGTTTCCACCGCCAACTCAGCCTTGGTCTTGGTGATACCAGTTCTGGCTACTACCTCGTTGATAATGTCGAGCTTGATCACGAACGGCTCCCGGATGCAGTGTGAAAATCCTGCTTCAAGTTATTGATGCTATGGGAGATAAGGGAGATTGTCAACGGGAGCATCTGTACCGTAAACTGGCATGCACTTGCAAGCTGCGCTGTCCGTCATCCTGAGCGTAGTATGTTCGGGTCGAAGGGCGATCATGCGCAGTCGAAGGATCCCTTGCATCTAGGCTTGACGATTGGCTTCGCGGAGAATTCTTTCCCACTGGCCAGGTTGATTTTGAAATGTTTCCTACTTGAACCCAAGGAGCTCCATGCTGAAGAGTGACCGTTGGATACGCAAGACCGCCCGCGAACATGACATGATCAATCCCTTTTCCGAGAAGCAGGTTCGCGAAGGCGTAATTTCCTACGGCCTATCCTCGTATGGATATGACTTGCGTGTGGCCGATGAGTTTAAGATCTTTACCAATGTGAACAGCACCATCGTCGATCCCAAGAATTTTGACGAGAAATCCTTTGTCACCGTGCGTACCGATATCTGCATCGTTCCACCGAACTCATTCGCGCTGGCCCGGTCCGTCGAGTACTTCAAAATTCCCCGGGACATTCTAACCATATGCGTGGGTAAGAGCACATATGCCCGCTGCGGCATCATCGTCAACGTCACGCCCTTCGAGCCCGAGTGGGAAGGTTTCGTCACTCTGGAAATCTCGAACACCACGCCGCTCCCGGCGCGCATCTATGCCAATGAAGGCCTGTGTCAAATTTTGTTTTTTCAGTCCGACGAAGTCTGCGAAACCAGCTACGCCGACCGCAAAGGGAAGTACCAATCGCAACAGGGAATTGTGCTACCGAAGCTGTAGGTTGGATTATTTGTGCGATGTAGTCATCGCCAGACGCGACGCGCTCGATGGATGAAGGAGACTTAGCCGACCGATTCCGGGCGCCGCCTCAGACTAGCTGTTTCCCAACGCAGAAGGTTCTACCGCCCGTTTTCGTCTTCCTTAAACATGTATTTGATAGCCGGCTTGTAGATCATCAGGTTCGGGCCGCCATCTTCGCGGATCACCTTGATGCAGGTCTTGTCGTACCACTCGATGATGCCGTGCACTTCCTCGCCGTCACGCAGCACAATTACCATCGGTGTCCGCGACTGCATCTGCTTCTGATAATAGAAGTTTTCGGCGTTGGTCTGCTCCGGAGGTGCGGTTTTTCGCCCTCCACCTCCACCCGCCGAACGTTCGCCGCGATCGAATCCTCGATCCTGCCCTCGCTCCGGGCCTCGTTCCGGTCGCTCGTGCCGGTCCCGGCGCTCCGCCACCTGCATGTGTCCGGAATTGTGGTTGGAGTTATGGTTGCCGTGGTTGTGATCGACCCTCGGCAATGCGGGGCGGATCAGCTTCCGGTTTGCAAAATTTTCCTCATCGCCTTCCGGCCTCACCGGAGTGGTATCGACGGTTTCTCTCATAGTGGCGCTCCTGCACACGCGCTCGCGCAAACCACAACGTCAAAAAAACCTTGAAAGTATTAACGAAGGCGTGAAATTTTACCTACCGTACCACAGGAGTCCTCCCATGACAATGCTACTCTCGTGCCAGTAACATGCCGTTTAGGGGGGTATGCCAAATCTTGCATACTTTGAAATACCCCGTAGAATATCGATTCGCTAAGGACGCCGCCAAATCGGCCCTCGACGAACCCACCGAGTTCGTCTAGTTGGTTTTCGACAGATCCACACCTCTACGTTCCCGTCCGCTACTGGTGACAACCGCCACTAAAGTCGCGACGATTAGAAGTGTCCAGGCCAACACTGGTGCGAATACTCCACCGTAGCGCTGCTCGGCAATCTTGGATTGAAACACCTGGTTGCGCGAAGACAGAAGATTCCCCAACTGGTAGGCAAGACCCGGGAAGGTTCCTCGTACCGCGGGCGGCGAAAGTTCGTTCAAGTGCGCCGGGATCACTCCCCATGCGCCCTGCACCATGAATTGCATCAGAAAGCCGCCCAGCGCAAGCATGGGTACGGTGTGCGAGTATGCCCACAGCGGAATGATCGGAATCGACAACAGCGCTGCTATCACAATCGCCTTCCGACGGCCGATCTTTTCCGACCAGGTTCCGAAAAGAATTCCGCCCAGCAGCGCGCCGATGTTGGCGACGACCGCGATGAAGCCCACCGTCTGCGACGTGAACCTGTGGTCCTTCGTCAGGAACGTCGGATACAGGTCCTGGCTCCCGTGGCTGAACGAATTAAAGGCAAACATCAGCACCACCAGAAAAGCAAACGGGCCCAGATACGTCAGAATGTCCTCGCCCCAGCGACTTTCTGTTTTTCTCGCAACTTGTCCTTGCATCCAGGCCGGAGACTCATCCACTTTTGTACGAATGTAGATCACCAGAAACGCCGGTAGCGCGCCGATCACAAACATTCCGCGCCAACCCACGAAGCGGAACAACATTCCGTAGACCAAAGACGCCATCAGAAACCCGACTGCGTAGCCCTCCTGCAGCAATCCCGAGAAGAACCCGCGCCCCTCCGCGGGCAGCGTCTCAAAAGTCAACGCCGCACCCACCCCCCATTCGCCGCCCATGGCGATTCCAAACAGCGCTCGCGTGACGATCAGGACTCTCAGCGACGGAGCAAAGGCCGACGCCAGTTCAAACACCGAGTACGCGATGATATCCACCATCAGCGTGCGCCGCCGGCCAAACCGGTCGGCCATCATCCCAAACAGAAACGCGCCCACCGGTCGCATCGCCAGCGTCCAGAAAATCGCCTCCGCGACATCCGAGATTTTCGCATGATATTGAGTTGCGATGGCGCTGATGCACAAGTTCAGAATGAAGAAGTCGAATGCGTCCAGCGACCAGCCCAGAAAGCAGGCGATGAACGTATTCCGCTGCGGCGCTGTAAGCCGGCGAAAGTGTCCGATAAATTCCATGGAAATTCCTCCGCGTAATCGGTACGCGCCGGAAGGTTCTGCGGATGCTAGCATATGGGGTTCCAACGACCGTCAATAAATTCATAATTTCCCCCATGACTGAACTCGATTCCCTCCAACGCCAAGCGCCCGATGCCCTGATGCTCACCGGCTTCTGGTATCGCGCTCTGCCGGCCGACCGGGTGCATCGTAATCGGCTGCATCAGGCCATGTTGCTTGAAATTCCGCTGGTCATCGGACGTGACCGGGCTGGCCGTCCCTTCGCCCTCCGGGACGCCTGTCCCCACCGCGGCATGCCGCTCAACGGTGGTCAGTTCGATGGAGAAAATGTCGAGTGTCCCTACCATGGCTGGACGTTCGACGCACACAACGGCCAGTGCCAGCTCATTCCATCACTCACCGCCGATCAGAATTTGAAAGTCGACCGCATCTACGCCGGCAGCTATCCCTGCGACGAGCAGGATGGTTTTGTCTGGGTCTATATGCCCGACCCGGGCCCGTCTGGTGCGGGATTCGGGAAGCGCGACGAAGCTCCCGAACCCGCACCCGAGATTGAAAAGTTCGGGGAAGGTTCCAGTGGCAAGTACAAACTTGCCTACCTCACTGCCGACATGCCGGTCAGCATCGATCACGGCATCATCGGCCTCATGGATCCCGCGCACGGGCCGTTCGTCCATCAAGCCTGGTGGTGGCGAAGCCGCCACAGCATTCACGAGAAGAAGAAAAACTTTGAGCCCATCCCCAACGGTTTTCGTATGAGCGCGCACACCCCCAGCTCAAATTCCGCGCCCTACAAGCTTTTGCGCCTCTACGCCGCGGCCGATTCTATTACGACGACCATCGATTTTGTCTTGCCCAACCTGCGCCGGGAAACCATTCGAGCAGGGAAGTACTGGTTCTCCTCACTCACTACGGTCACGCCGATTACTCGCAGTCAGTGCCGCATCGATGTAGTGGCGGCCTGGAATCTTTTTCGCTGGCTGCCTTTCGGACCGGAGTTGCTGAAGTTTGTCTTCGCGAAATTCGTCGAGCAGGACCGCCGCACCATGGAATTGCAGTCCGAGGGCTTAAAGCACAATCCGCATCTGATGCTGATCGATGACGCTGACCGTCCTGCAAAGTGGTATTTCCAACTGAAGGCGGCCCATCTCGAAGCCAAGCGCACCGGCGCCGAAATGAAGCATCCCATGACGGGCCCGGTCACACTGAAGTGGAGAAGCTAGTTACCAGATAATCTTGAGTCCTGCATATAGGCTGAATTTGTCATCCGACGTCACAATCGGAATATCTTCCATCCCAAAGCTTCGGCCCGATGGCGGAGCTAGTCCCTTACCAGCCATTCCATCGCTTCTTCGCGCGTCGTGAAGGTGGGCAGGTCGCGCTGCGAGAAGTTTTTGAAGTGTTCGTAGAATACGTGCGGCAGGCTCTCTGTCCCCACCCATGCGGAGCGCTTCACATACGGACGGTCGAGCACCAGAACTTCTTGTATCCGTGTGGCCACTTTCTTATCGATTTGCGCGCCTGTGAAGTCCACCAGGGTGAGTACGGATCCAGGCGCGTGGCGCGCGATATCGGCGCGCACCTGTTCGAGCAGCAACAACAACTCCTTCGGAGCGCAATGAGTGACATCAATCAGGTAGATGGCGTGGCCTTTGTGCTTGATGAATCGCAGGCGCTCTTCGGCGGGATTGCTGTTTGAGGTCATTGCAGTAGCGACTCCACAATCGCGTAAGCGCTGTCCAGCGCGGCATCCAGCGCGGCCGCATCTTTTCCACCGGCCTCGGCGAGATCGGGACGGCCTCCGCCCTTGCCCCCAACTCTCTGCGCTACCGGAGCGATTACTTTACCCGCCTGCACCCGGCTGGTCAAATCCTTGGTGACGCCCACGATCAGCGAGACGCTTCCGTTCGATGCCGAGCCCAGCACCACCACGCCCGAGCCGATCTTATCCCGCAGTTGATCGACCAATGTGCGAAGCTGCGCACGCTCCAGATTATCCACGCGATGCGCCAGAACCTTCACGCCTTTCACTTCTTTGATCTGATCGCCGACGTTGGCAGTGCTGATTGAAGCTGATGCCGACTTCATCCTCGCCTGATCCAGTTCGCGCGTCAGTCGCTTGATCTCGGAATCCTTCTTCTCAAGCTCAGCTTTCAGAGCTTCTGCGGGCGAGACCGCCTCTACATGTGTGTGATCCCCATCTGTGTGTGCGTGACCCTCATCCGCGGTGGGTACCCCGTTCTTGCGCGGCTTTTGCGCAAGAGTGGGAACCACGAACGCCGACACTACGCCCTCTAGCTCGTGATCCTTGCGGAAGTGCGCCAGCGACCCCAGGCCCGTAATTGCCTCAACCCTTCGCACGCCCGACGACACGCTGCCTTCCTTCAAAATCTTGATCAGCCCAATCTCACCGGTAGCCCCAGTGTGCGTGCCTCCACAAAGCTCGGTCGAGAAATCGCCAATCCGCACTACCCTCACCTTGTCCCCATACTTTTCGCCGAACAGCGCCATGGCATGATAAGTATTGATGGCCTCGTCGATAGGAACGTCGGTGATGGTCTCGACGATCTGGTTGCGCAGCACTTCCTTGTTAATGATGTCTTCAATATCCTGCAACTCTTCGTCTTCGACGGCAGCAAAGTGCGAAAAATCAAAACGAAGATGATTCGGCGCCACCAGCGATCCCGCCTGCTTGACGTGCTTCCCGAGAACTTCGCGCAGCCCCGCGTGCAGCAGATGCGTAGCCGTATGATTTCGCATAGTCGACCGACGAACGTCCGCGTTCACGACGGCATCGACTCTATCGCCCACGCGCAGCGCATGTTTAGCAACGACCTGATGCGCCCGCACACCCTGAATCGGCGAGTAGCATCCAGTCACGTCGGCGACGACGGTATTGTGATCGTCGGAATAAAACCACCCCTTGTCGCCAACCTGCCCGCCGGAATCAGCGTAGAACGGCGTGTGATCAAGAATGACTTCGCCGGAATCTCCGGCCTTGAGTTCCTGCGCGCCCTGGCCGTTGTGAATAATAGCGAGCACTTCACAGCCATCAGAGCGCGTCTGGCGATAGCCTTCGAAGATTGATTTCGGAAGCTGCTGGTAGGCGGGGTTGGCCGTCTGCTTGCCCGCGCCTTTCCAGGAGGCGCGAGCGCGCTCGCGCTGCTCATACATCGCGCGGTCGAAACCCTCTTGATCGAATGCTATGCCTTGATCGCGAGCTGCATCTTGTATGAAATCAAGCGGCATTCCGAACGTGTCGTAGAGCCGGAAGGCATCAGCACCCTTATAAATAGGCTCATAAGGCGGGGCCGCAGAAGCCATACCCTCCCCTAAGCGTCTCTGGACTGCTATCTGGGCAAGGTCGTCACCGAGCTTTCCGAGGCCTAGGTCCAAAGTATGAGCAAACCGAGTCTCCTCAGCGAGTACTACTTTGGAGACCCGGTCTGCTGATTCCATTAGCTCTGGATATGCATCCTCCATCAAGTCGCGCACTGCAAAAATCATTTCATGCAAAAACGCTTTCGTTTGCCCCAACAGCCGGCCATGCGTAATCGCGCGCCGAATAACCTTGCGCAGCACATATCCACGCCCCTCATTCGAAGGCAGCACTCCATCGGATATCAAGAATGTTGCAGCGCGCGAGTGGTCGGCGATTACCCTGAGCGAAGCAGCCGACTTGTGGCTGGGTGAGCCTGCCGGGCTTTGCCCGGCCGGACAGCCGGGGGCGGCTGTCCCCACAAGAGTTGTGCCTGCGGCAGGGGTTGAGGTCGTTTCTGCTTGTGTGGGGACAGCCGCCCTCGGCTGTCCGGCGGAGCGAAGCTCCGCGCTGCCGGCACCCGCCCCTAATGTCAACTCCGCCGCGCGCTCGATCAGCGGCACAAACAAGTCCGTTTCGTAATTCGAGATCACGCCCTGCAGCACTGCCGTCACCCGCTCCAACCCCATCCCCGTATCAATCGACGGCTTCGGCAGCGGATTGAGTTTCCCGCTAGCATCGCGGTCGAACTGCATGAATACCAGATTCCAAATCTCAACATAACGGGCGCAGTCGCACGGAAACTTGCAATTCGCGTGTCCTTGATCGGAGGCGGCGGGGCCCATGTCGTAGTGAATCTCGCTGCACGGCCCGCATGGGCCGGTGTCGCCCATCTGCCAGAAGTTATCTTTCAAGCCGCCGTCGAAAATCCGTTCTTTCGCCACTCCTTGCGCGACCCACAGGTCGTAGGCTTCGGTGTCGCGCGAGACCGGCATGGGCTCGCCTGAGCCCTCAAAAATTGTCACATACAATCGGTTCTTATCGATCCCGAACCATTCCTTCGAAGTGATCAGCTCCCACGCATAAGCAATGGCGTCCTTCTTGAAGTAGTCGCCGAACGAAAAATTCCCCAGCATCTCGAAGAACGTGTGATGCCGGTTGGTGAAGCCCACATTTTCTAAGTCGTTGTGCTTGCCCCCGGCGCGCACGCATTTCTGCGAAGTGGTGGCGCGGGAGTAGTCGCGCTTCTCCAGTCCCAGAAAAACGTCCTTGAACTGGTTCATCCCCGCGTTGGTGAACAGCAGCGTGGGATCGTTCGCTGGCACCAGCGACGACGAATGGACTTCCTTATGTCCCTTCTGGATAAAGAAATCGAGGAATTTACGGCGGATTTCAGAGCCTGTCATCATTTGAGTTAGCACGAAAAGCAATTCTAAACGATAACCACCCTTCGACTACTCTCCGGGCTGTCTTGGACGCAGAAGATCATTGCACACACACTGGGTCATAAGTATGTATCCACGAAAAAGGCCACGCCGAACTTCGGCATGGCCGTTCTAAAGCTGAAACTATAGATTCCCTAAACGCGAACTCCGCTACTCTGCTACTTCACCGCGTCTTCGGTCTTCTCTCCCGCCTTTTTCATTTCGTGGCCCGTGGCTGTCGCACCTTTCTTGACGCCGCTGGCTGTTTTGTCAGCCGCTTTCTCCGTTCCCTTCGCGGTATCCTTCGCCGCTACCTTCGTTGCATGACCGGTTTTGTCAGCGGCCTTTTCCGTGTCTTTGCCTACAGTTGTAGCCGCGTTCTTGGTGGCGTGGCCGGTCTTGGTGGCGGCTGTCTTGGTTGCATCGCCAGTTTTATCGGCGGCTTTTTCCGTGGCGTGGGCGGTTGTCGTGGCGGCTTTCTTTGTATCCGTGCCTGCGTCTTTGGCCGTCTTCTTCACATCCGAACTAACGTCCTGAGCCATGGCCCCAGACACTGCACAGATCAACAGGGTGGCGAGAACTGCTTGCGAACGAAATTTCATGATATCTCCTGAGAAACGGGATTCTGAACGGCAGGAGTATGCACCATCGGGGCAGCTCTTGCCAAGTTCGTTTTTTGCGCTCGTTTTTGCGCTCAGGCGATCTCGCTCTCCAGCGCGCTCAAGGTTTCCTCATCGACATCCCAGGTTTTCAGGATGGTGAAAATTGTTTTGCTGCCGAAGCCGGCGCGTGTCAGTTGCCGGAAAATGCGCGCTGTGGCCTTCTGATCCTTGGGTTTGACCATGCGCTTGCGCCGCAGATATTCGCGCGCCTGGGACTCTTCGCTTATGCCCTCGAAAGCCGTTTCGACAGCCTTGTCGATGACGTCGCCGTGGACGCCCTTTATTTTCAAGTCGGTGACCACGCGCCTGCGTCCAAACTTCTGGTTGTCCCGGCGCAGTGAAGAGAAGTACGCGGCATACTGCGAATCGTTGAGATAGCCGCGATCCTTCAGTCGCCGAATGACCAGCTCGATCAGCGTCTGTCCGTATTCCGAATCTGAGTCTTCCACCCGCGCGCGGAATAAGCGTTTCAACTCCGCGACCGTGCGCATGCGCCGCGCCAGCGCCCCGACGGCGTACTCATAGAGTTCATCTTCGGAATACGACCTCTTTTTCGGTCGCGAGAATGGCATGCGCTAACGATAGCGCAAATTGAAGAGCGGCGCCTGCCTTCCGGGGCTCGTCTTCCAGAAGCGGGAAAGCTTAGCCGGACGACGAAACTACCGTCCGCCGAACCCAGCCGACTGCATCGACTGCCGCGAAATGTCGGCCGTCGACGCAATACCTTGCATACGCAGTTTGAAGTCGTCGGCATTCGATGCGTTTTCCAGCGCTGTTTCGTAGGCCACCAGTCCAGCCTGGAATAAATCCCACAACGACTGGTCGAAAGTCTGCATGCCGTATTGCGATGTGCCCGCCGCAATCGCGTCGCGAATGGACCGCGTCTTTTCCGGCACAAGAACGCACTCCCGGATGAAAGCCGTGTTGATCATGACCTCGACCGCAGGCACGCGCCCTTCGGAATCGCAGCGCCGAACCAAACGCTGGCTGACGATTGCGCGCAGCACTGCCGCCAACTGCAAACGAATCTGCTTCTGCTCAGGCGGCGGGAAGATAGAGATGATTCGGTTGACGGTTTCCACGGCGTCCAGGGTGTGCAACGTAGAGAAAACCATGTGGCCGGTTTCGGCTGCGTGCAAAGCAGTCGAGATGGTTTCCAGATCTCGCATTTCGCCGACCAGAATCACGTCCGGATCCTGACGCAAAGATGCGCGCAAGGCAGCGCTGAACGACGGTGTGTCCACGCCAATTTCGCGCTGGTTTACATATCCCTTTTTGTCGCGATGCAGAAATTCGATCGGATCTTCAATGGTGATGATGTGTTCCGCGCGGCTGGAATTCACTCGATCGACCATCGCGGCCAGCGTCGTCGACTTACCAGAACCCGTCACGCCCGTTACCAGCACCAGCCCGCGAGGCATTTCGCAAATCTGTTCGACCACCTTGGGTAGAAACAGTTCGTCGAGCGCGCGAATCTTGGTTGGAATGACGCGGAGCACCAGTCCCACATTGCCGCGCTGCTGAAAGATGTTCACACGGAAGCGACCCAGCCCGGCGACGCCATAGGCCATGTCGATTTCCGTAGTCTCTTTGAACTTCTGTTTTTGCCGCGCCGACATCATGCTAAACGCCATGTTGAGCATGTCTTCGGCGCTTACACGCGGCTGGTCGGTCAACGGCACCAGTTCGCCGTCAATGCGCAGGTGGGGATAGTTTCCTACCTTCAAATGCAAGTCGGAGGCTTTGCGTTCGGTCGCGATCCGCAACAGATCATCAATATTCATCAAGGCTTTCCCGGGAGGCGCTCTGCCTCATTAGCTCTGCGTATGATGAACCGAATCGTCACCTTCCCCAAGATGACCTAGGTAACGGCTAACTCTCTGCGGCGGGACACCGCCTTCGGTGCAAAGAGAGGAAAGACAGCCATGCTCGTGCGTTCGCGTGCGGTGCAGAGCGCCCATGCGCGAGGTCGGCTGTTGTTGTCTTACTGTCTCCCTACCACTTCCGAGACAGCCCTTCGAGCTGAACCAGCACCTTCTCAATATCCTTCATTCGCTCCGTTTGCCTGGCGACAAAAATCAAGAGGGGCGCGACGAATCGCGCCCCTGTGAATTTTCTACCGGACCTACACCGCTACCGGCTGCTTGCTGCCCACGGGCACCGGAGTGAGCCAGCCATGGCGGTCGCTCTTTTCGCCGCGTACGATGGCGTAAAACTCTTTCTGAATCGCCTTCGTGATTGGACCGATTCCGCCCTTGCCGACCTTGATTTTGTCGACGGAGCGAATGGGCGTGACTTCCGCAGCCGTACCGGTGAAGAAGGCTTCGTCGGCGATGTAGAGCATCTCGCGCGGAATCATTTGCTCTACGATTGGAATGTTCAGGTCGCGCGCGATTTGCAGTACGGAATCGCGGGTGATGCCGGGCAGCACCGAGTTGCCCAGCGGCGCCGTGATCAGCTTTTCGCGGTGCACCAGAAACACGTTCTCGCCTGAGCCTTCGCTGACGTACCCGTTCACGTCCAGGGCAATGCCCTCGGCGTAGCCGTTCACGATCGCTTCCATCTTGATGAGCTGCGAGTTCATGTAATTCGCGCCTGCCTTGGCCATCGCCGGCAGGGTGTTGGGGGCGAGGCGCGTCCAGGAGGAGACGCAGGCGTCGCAGCCGTCGTTCTCGCCACCCAGATATTTCCCCCACGGGTAATTGATGATGTAGACCTCGGTGGGCGAATTGAACGGATTCACCCCTGCCTCGCCGTAGCCGCGAAGAATTATGGGACGCACATAGCACGGCCATGCGCCGTTGCTGCCAACGGTTTCGAGCATGGCCTTCACCAGTTGCTCGCGGGTGTAATCCACATCAATGCGGTACACCTTGGCGGAATCCAGCAGGCGCTGAATGTGTTCGTTGGCGCGGAAAATCGCCGGTCCGGAGGGCGGCGCGTAGCAGCGAATCCCCTCAAACACCGAAGACCCGTAGTGCACAACGTGCGACATCACGTGAATTGTCGCTTCATCCCACGGAATGAGCTTGCCATTATGCCAGATATTTTCCGACTTCTCGATAGCCATGCGGACTCCTTCAGCTGCGGCGTTTTGTAACGAGGGCTGAATCCTTCCTCCGGCACCGCAGGGAGCGAGGCGTGAAACCCAACCAGCGTTACAGGTCATTATAGCTGAGGCATTGTCATCCACTGGGCCGGAGTTTCATCCCGAGCGACCGCGGAAGATGCTGTGCTCCGGGAATGGGGATGGGAGGTTATGGTCCAGCGGTGATCCCTCACGGGCTGAAGCCCTGCCCTTTCCCGAACCGATACGGCCGGGCTGCTGGACAGCCGACGGCGGCTGTCCCCACATGAGCGGGTGGATTTTTTGGGATTTACATTCTTCGAGCGGAATCTTTCACCTCGGCGGCTAAGGCCGACTTGGAGCAGGACTGTTTATCGCAGCGCTGAAGCGCTGCGCCACCCAAATACGGGAGCAGAGCAGAGGCAAGGGGAGCGCGAGAGTCCCCACTTCTCGCAACAGGACGCGAGAAATGGGGCACCCGGCCGAGATTTCGGCGCGCGTCTCCTCTAGTCATCGTCGGGCGGTGCGGGGTCCTCTCTGTAGTTCATGAAGTAGCTGTCGCTGTAGGGCGTGGAGATGGGAGTGAAGATCGCCGGCGGCAGGGCGAAGTTGAAAAAGTCTGAGAGTCCGTAGGGACAGACTGCGGGTTTACAGGTTGAGTTGTTGGGTGCATCTAGGGCGTAGTAGTCGGCGTAGTGATACGCGCTATAGATCTCGCCGAGCGGCTTGCCGCCGGTGCCGAAGACGTACTCGATGAAGTTCAGGATGCTGCCGAAGTCGTGACAGTATCTGGGGTTAGGGCTGATGGGGCAGGCAGTGATGCTGTTGCTGGCAGCCGAGCCGGAGACATAGCCGCGCTTGGGCGAGTAGGCGGAGACAACCAATAGCGGCACGCGAAGTCCATATACGTACTGCGATCCGCTGCCATGGCCATTGATGTAGCCCATGCTCGGCGGATTGACGTGATCGTACAAGCCGCCCCAGTCGTCCCAGGTAATAAGAATTACAGTGTTTTGCCAATAAAACGGAGCGTTCACAGGATTGCACGTGCTGCCGGCCATGCCCTGACCAATGGCGTTGACGATGTCCCCAACCCACGATGGACCCAGAGTCGGGAGGGTGGGGACCTGAGGGCTGTTGCCGCCATGGTCCGACCATGCGCCATCGGGCGTCACAAAGCTCACCTGCGGCAGGTTGCAGGATTGAATGTCTTCGAGGATCTGCGCCGGATTGGGTGGATCGTCCTTGCTGTTCATCTGCACAACATAATTCCAGTCGGGATTTTCCAGCGTGGCGACGCACCCTCCACCGGCAACCGTGGCGTTGCAGATTCCCTGCATGGCGTTGGGCGCCGTCCAGTCCGATGCGACATCATTCGTATAATATTTCCAGCTGATTCCGGCGGGATCGAGCAGTGTTGCGATGGTGTTGTGGTTGTAACAGGGATATCCGGGGACTGCGCCGGTAAGGGTAGGGTTCGTCCATCCTGGAGATTCTTTTTGGGTGGGATCAATCTGGGAAACGATGTTGGTGGCCGCGCCGAAGCAGCCGCTGGGACTATTGATCTTTGGATTCTCGGCGGAAAACCATTCGTAATATTTGGTCGCTTCCCCATCTTTGTAGACCGGAGCTGAGGTTCCGGAAAAAAGAAACTGATGCGCGGGAAAACTCGGTCCCTGATTGGTCTGGAACATGTAGTTGGCAAAGCCGAATTGCGTGGCGATGTCGAAGTACGGTTGAACTTCATGCGGCGGAAGTGTGGTGGCGCTGTTGTCGACGTACTGATACATCGGATTGGAAGGAGCGGTGCAGCCCGGCGGCACGACGACGGTGATGCCGTATGCCCCGTCCATGGCGCCATTATCGTAGGTCGTTAGAAAGTCGGAGTGCTTATGGCCGAGGCCGTAGCAGGTCAGGATCCATGAGGGGATCAAGGGGACGTTGGCCTGATTCTTCATCTTTCCGGAGGTCGCGATATTCACTCCGGGCTCGAAGACGGGATTGCTGCCAAAGAGATTGTCCACGGTCCGATTTTCCTGAATGACCACAATTACATGCTGAATCTTTCCTTGCGGGCTGGCAGGTGGTTGGGCATAGGCGGCAGTCGCAGCGAGGATAGCGGAGAGAAGCAGGGATCGATTAGCGAAATGCAGAGGAGTCCTCCGGTTGATGTCTGCCGGCCGGGGGAGGCGGTGGTTACGGGTCAGGGCAGATCACTGACCATCTGCGGAGACTATGACCTGAAAACCTTGGTGTCAACCTTTTTCTTGTTTCTTGGGATTTGGTAGCAGATACGAAACATTGTCGTGGTCGCGGGGTGGGCACGGAGTGGGGATGGGGAGGATTCCTCGTCCCGGACGGGACAGCAGATTCCTCCTTTCTTCGCTCCGCCCAGGGCGTCGGAATGACAAAAAGTAGCTCCGGCTCGAATTGATCGGAGTTTCGCACAGGACGGATGTGACGCGTGAGGCTGCGATTCTCTCTCCGAACCCGTAGAGTTTTGTCATTCCGAACGGGCGGGGTTCGCCCGGAGGAATCTGCTGTCCCCGGGGAGCGGCAATGGCGCGTGAGCGGACTTATTACGTTTACATCATGGCGAGTAAGAGCCGCGTGGTGTACGTCGGAGTGACGGGATTTCTTATGGCGCGCGTGCTGAGGCATCGAGCCGGCGAGGGCGGCGAGTTCACGCGCAGATATCAGGTGTATCGGTTGGTTTACTTTTCGTCGTTTCGGAATGTCGGCGACGCGATCGGGCGCGAGACCGAGATCAAGAAGTGGCGTCGGGAGAAGAAGCTAAGACTGATTGAGGAGCGAAATCCAACTTGGGAGGATTTGGCGGACGGCTGGGGCGAGCGGGCCGTGATGAAGGTGTCAAGGAAAGCAGATTCCTCACCGGGCTTGGCGCCCGGTTCGGAATGACAAAAGTTCTCTTAGTGGCTTGCTGCGGGAATCGCCACCGGTACAAGGCTCGCTTTGACCGTCACCCCCGGTAATTCATCTCCCCGAAAATACTTGTCCTTCGCGGCTTTCATCTCGGGCATGGCTTCGTACGGCTTGCTGTAGTCATTGGCTGCGTTCCAGAATAAGAATCCGATGCCGCCTTTTTCTTTGGCAGTGGCGACTTGCACCTTTATGTATTCGGGCGAATATGTCTTGGTGCGCCAGCGGAAGGCTTGCAGCCAGGGGCGGATGACCACGCCGCTGGACTTATTTCCGTCAGGATGTGTAATCAGTTCGAAGCGCGCCATGGATTCGCCGATGAAGTGTTCGGGAGCGTCGCCGGGATGCTCGATCCCGTCCATGCCGAAGAAGTGTGAGGGATAGATCATGGGTGATAGCACGTCGCAGTATTTCGCCATGCCGACGATGTCCTGCCCGGTGTGGGAGAGATCGACCTGGCGCTGCCAGGCCATCACGCCGAAGACGTCGAGTGAGAGCAGCACGCCGGTGGGATGAAGTTCGGCGTAGGCTTTTTTCAGGAAGGCGGTGATGACGTCGGAGCGCTGCATGCCGCGCGGGACAGCGGTTTTACAGGGAACCGCGACCGTCGAAGTTCCGCTTCGCTTTGCTTTGGCGGGATGGCCGACAGCCTGCCCTGAGCCTGCCGAAGGGCGGCCGTCTCCACATGGTTCTTGTTCTTGCGCGGTCTCGGTTTGAACGGTGTCCGGGTGCTCGGACTGGTAGGCGAAGCTGGCGTCTTTCTGATCGCCTTCGGCAGGGAAGCGGACGTAGTCGAACTGAATTTCATCCGCGCCGGATTGGGCTACGAATTTGGCGAGAGCGATGTTGTAATCCTGTACTTTGGAATTGGAAGAATCGGTCCAGACCAGCTTGCCGTTCTCGCGCCAGGGAGCTTTGTTTTTTCTCGACTGGACGGCAAGTTCGGGATGCTCGACTACGAGGCGTTCATCGCGAAAAATGGCGATACGCGCAATAGCGTGCATGTTTTCAGAGTGCAGGAAGCGCACGAACTTCGGCAGGTCGTGAATATAAACCTGATGCTTGCCGAGCAGCGGATGCTCGAAGGGGATGTTGACGCTGCCATCGGAATCCTTGATATCGAAGACCACGGAGTTACCGCCGACTTCGCGCCAGTGGCGAATGATACGGAGTCCGTGATCGCTGGCCGCCATGATGCCGGTGAGATAGATGGCGCGAACTTCAAAATCCTTGGCGACCGGAATGGTGTGTTCGACGATGGGCGCGGGAAGAATTCCGGGGATTGTGATCTGCTCGCCCGCTTTTAATATGTTTCCGGACCGGTTGCCATTGACATGGCGAAGGGCGTCGGCGAGTTCAGACGAGGTTAAATAGGAGGTGTTCTTTAAATATTGGTGGGCAAGTGCGGGGATGGTATCGCCACGCTTCGCGGTGTAGAGCTGCGTTCCCGGCGAAGATGAAAGATTCGGCGAAGGAATGTCCGCGTTCGTGGCAGCTGTCGAAAGCGTGGCGCTGACCGGTTTGAGTTGCGTCTGCGGAGTAGCGGCGGGAACGGCCGTTGCCTGCGCGGTCTGTGGTTGTGCCGCCTGAGCCTGAACTAAAGAGAAGCGCGAGTTGAGCCGCATCGCGGCCAAGCCGAATAGAACACACGATACCGCAGAGATAGTGAGAATAGACGAGCGACGCAAAGTAGCCTCCCAAACCGCCTGACCCGGATGCTAATCTGCCCTCAACGGAGCCGCTAGTTACTAGCGGTCATCTCCCCCTTGTGGTGTGGTGGAATTTTCGATAAGGACCAAAACTTCGACACTGAGGACACAGAGGGCACAGGGTAGAGTAGTCGCGGGAGAGTCCCTTCCCTTATGCGCAAATTATTTCTCTTGACCCTCTTTAACTTTGCACCGACCTCTGTTCTAATCTCGTGGCCGGACACGTAACTCCTGCCAATAGAGGGTGTTTCGCTTCCACAATCGAGGGTCTCATGGTGGCCAGCGGCTTGCTTATTCCTAAGCCACCAGGGACGCGCTATTGAGGAGTGGTTGGCGGCGGTTCCAAGTGACAGAAATTGTCATAAGGAAAGTGGGGAGCCGCAACCGGGGAGCAGGGTCCTTGGAAACGCAGGCAAAAGGCCGAGGATACGGCCTGGAAAAGGGACGAAACGCCCGGTGCAAGCCGGACATTCATTTATGAGAACGAATCTCGCAACCGTGCTCGATCCGAACCGCCGCAGCAACGATGCTGGAGAGTTTGAAGCCGCCCTGCGCCGCAAGATTGTTGGCCAGGACGCAGCCGTTGAAAAGGTCGCGGAAATCTATCAGATGTTTTTGGCGGGGCTGAATGCGCCGGGGCGTCCGGTAGGCAACCTGCTTTTTCTGGGGCCGACCGGCTCGGGAAAAACTCGGGTGGTGGAAGCCATGGCCGAGGCTCTGTTCGGCGATTCGCGGGCCTGCATCAAGATCGATTGCGCCGAGTTCCAGCATTCCCACGAAATTGCGAAACTGATCGGTTCGCCTCCGGGATATCTGGGACATCGCGAGACTCATCCGCTGCTGACGCAGGAAGCGCTGAATCAATGGTTCACCGAGAAGTTGAAGCTCTCGATTCTGCTGTTCGATGAAATCGAGAAGGCGAGTGATTCGTTATGGCAGTTGCTGCTGGGAATCTTGGATAAGGCCACGCTCACGTTGGGTGATAATCGCCGCGTCGATCTTTCGCAATGCATCATCATCTTGACCTCGAACCTGGGGGCCAGCGAGATGACGAATCTGGTCGATGGTGGTTTTGGATTCGCGCCCAAGGCGGTGGAAGTCGATAACAATTTCGACGACAAGATTCAGCGTACGGCAGTGGAAGCCGCTCGGCGCAAGTTTACGCCGGAGTTCATGAACCGGATCGACAAGACCGTTGTGTTCAAGACGCTGCGCGACGAACACCTGGCGCAGATTCTCGAGATCGAACTCGGTATGGTCCAGCAGCGGGTGCTGATGGCCGCCGGCGCGAATCAATTCGTTTTCAATTGTACCGGGGGAGTGAAACAGTTTCTGCTGAAGGAAGGTACTGATCCACGCTATGGGGCGCGCCATCTGAAGCGGGCGATTGAGCGGCATCTGGTTTTCCCGCTGGCCAATCTGGTGGCGACGGGTCAGGTAAAGCTGGGAGATTTTGTCCGTGTCGATATGGCTTCCGAAGCTCAGATGATCTTCGTGAAGGAAGCGGAGAACACCATGGCGCCGGTTCTACTGGAGCGCTACGGAGCCGCTGCCGCAAATATGCCTGCCGCCCGCGCGGCGCGTACTGCGGTGAATGGACGGCGCGACGTGAGCGCGAGCCCCATCGCAGAGAGCAAATAGACTTTCCAAACTTTAAGAAACTCGCTTGACCGCATCTCGCGAGTCCTCTCGGCGCCGGATAAATTCTGGCGCCTTTTTTTTTGGACGCCCGTGCCGCGGTGGGCCAGAGGTGAGTGTAGTGGTGATGTTAAGCTCTGGGTGGAATTGGGACCTGGCGGCAGGAAGGTGAGACGAGGGCGAGCAAGAACTAGAAATACTTATTCCATACTTCAGCGCCGACGCAAGGTCATCGGAAGGAACCAAAATTCCGGCATCAGAAACTCGCGGCTACGATCCCCCACGACCGCAAGGTGCCCGGCACGCGCCAAGATGGGAACGTTCATGGAATCCCACCCTTCAAAGAACGAAGGGTGGGCCACCCGCCCGGAATATCTACGGCTTCAGTAGTTCGAACGCCGTACCTCGAAATGCTGAGCCGCCTTCATTGGTTACGCCGAAAAGATTACCCGCCGTATCCAAGAGCAGCGGACCATTGGGATTGGGATTCGACCCGTCATTTCCCCCGCTGAAAGAATAAAGCAGCGAGGGCTTCCAGCTTCCGCTTGTAGTCGGCGACAACTCGTAGACAGCACCGCAAATGCAACTCTTAGCTCCGCCGCCGGACGTGGCCCCGTAAATATTACCTCCGGCATCCATTGCAAGCCCAGATTCTGGGATCTCGCCGTCCGGAGATCCCCTGAAGCTATGCAGCACATGCTCTATCCAAGCACTACTGGAGACTGGCGCTAGTTGGTAAACTACGCCGAGGTTGGAAGCGCCTCCAAGTTCAGCCGTACCGTATAAGTTCCCTGCAGTATCAAAAATCAAGCCCGCGTTGGGATGTGCGCCATCCGCACCACCGGAAAAGGCGTGCAGACCCTTTTCGGTCCATCCGCCACCTGAGGCAGGACTCAACTTGTAAACAATTCCGCAGCCCGATGAGCATGTGCTATTGACGATGCCGCCCTCGAAGGTCGTCCCATAAAGATTTCCACTCGCGTCAAACACCAAGCCACCCGCCGGGAGCGCTCCGTCGGCGCCGTGACCGAAACGATGCAGAACAGCTTCGTTCCACAACCCCCCGCCGGCCGGACTCAACTCGAAAACCACACCGCAACCCAGGCTGGAAACGCTACAACTCCCGCCTCCAATATCAGTGGTGCTGAACAAGTTGCCGGCCGCGTCGAAAACCAAAGCGGCATTGGGATCCGCTCCATCGCTCCCCCCCTGAAACTGGTAGATTTCTGTTTTCGTCCAGCCTCCGCTTCCGTTGGGAGATAACTCGAACACCGTACCGCAACCGCCGCCGCAACCGCCGCCGCCTCCGCCAGATGTGGTGCCAAAGAGATTGCCGCTGCCATCGAAAATCAGGTTCGCAACAGGAGACGCACCGTCACTGGCGCCCTGGAAAGAATAGATCGTGGTGTGAGTCCACCCGCCGCCGGACGCGGGTGACAACTCGAAGACCGTTCCGAATGATTGAAAACCCTCCGCGGTGCCGTAGAGATTTCCGTGAGCGTCGGAAATCAAACCGCCTGCGGGAAAGCCTCCGTCGCTGCCGCCAGCGAAAGCGTATAGCGTCTTCAGTCCTTGCGCCTCCAAGGCCTTTCCGGAAAACATCGTAGATACCGCCGCCAACATAAAGAATGTAGCCAGGGTCATCGCGTGTTTGCGTAGCATAGGTATGCCATCCTTAAACCCAGTGTGGGGAGATAGCGGGCGGGGGGATCGCCGCAGGGCAACAGCATACACGATTGCGCCATCGCAAGAAACCGGAGACACAAAATTTACAGAAGATGGATATTCAAAAGAAGACCTACCGATAACTGTTGAAATATTGTTACGCCAATTGAGACGCGGCGCTTCTGTTGTAGGCCGAAGTCTCGGCCCACAAGATTCAAAGCTCTCCTTTCGGGCGATTCGGCTTGGCTTCTGCGACGTGAATCTGAGAAAAGAAGCGTTTTATCCTGGTCGGAGCCATCAGCGCGGCTCATTTCCCTCCAAAGATTTCCGGGACTTAATCGCCGAGCTTTGCACCGGTTAGTTTGACATCTCGCGAGAGGTTTTGGCGCCGGGAAACTCCGGCGCCCCTTCTCTGCCCAACACTTTTTTCGGTGGCCGTCGTTGGCCATCCTGCGTTTGATCGTGGCGCATGGTGGGCATCGTGGTACGATCGCCTATGAAACCAGCCAGCGTTTTCCTGGGATCGTTCAGCTTGCTTGTACTTGGCATGATGGTCTTGCAAGCCTGTAACACACTGAATCCTGCGTGCGGAAGCGCTCGGCCCAGGCCGATCATTGGATCGCTTTCAGCCACCACGGTTGCATTTGCCGAAGTGCAGCAGGGATTTGCTCTCGATGTGTATGGCGCTCAATTCGTTTCGTCTTCTCTTGGAATGGTCAACGGGACGGCGCTCGCCACCACGGTGATTAGCAGTACACAGTTGCAGGTCACGCTCGACAGTTCGGTAATTTCAGGGCCGGGAGCCGAGAATGTGACGGTGAATACTCCCAGCGGGACCACGGGAAATTTAGGGTGCACGAGCGGAGGGACCACGAGCGCTCTGGTTCTGACGATTACTTAGCGGGTGAGATCTCCGCGCTTCCTCTGGGCGTGGGAAGCCCGTGATTTGCCAAAGTAGCGAAGTTGCCAATTCAACCTTGGGCTCGTCTTCACCGGCGGTTTTATTTCAGGCCAAGCTCGCCATCGTACTGTTGGATAACCCCATAGCATTCGCAGGCGGAGCTTTCAAGTTTGTTGCGATTCACGATCTTTACGGCGCCACGAGTGTACTCGATGAGCTTTTTCTTCTGTAAAACACCAGCTGCAAAGCTCACGCTGGGTCGATCTGTCCCCAGCATGGTTGCGAGAAAGTCATGGGTAATGAGCAGCGATCCCGAGTCTACCCGGTCTTGAGTCATTAGCAACCACCGCGCAAGGCGCTGTCCAATATCGTGCAGGCGATTACACGCCGCTGTTTGCGCAACCTGCATGCTCCGAATTGCAGCATAGCGGCTTAACAGTAATTGCAGGTGCGGAGCGGATGCCAATGTGTTCTGCAAAGCTCCGACCTCGACTCGAAACCCATCCCCCGTGATTTGCACCACGGCTTGATGCGGGCTTCGCGTAAGGCCAACGGCCGCCAGTGTTCCGGTAAAGCCCTCGTTTCCAACTATGCCAGCTTCAGCGGTTCTTCCATCTTTCATTACGACGACAAGAGAGATCAAACCGCGATTCGGGAAATACGCAAATTTCAGCTTCCTGCCCGCCTCGTGAAGGATTAGATGGTTTGGCAAACTGACGTACTCGAGATGAGGACGCAGTGAGCTGTAGTCGCTGTCGGAGATTGATAGAAGTATGAGGCTGCTGACCGGTTTCCCTTCGGCATTCGTCCGCTCGCCGGGTTGCAGAACTTGGAGGTCTTTGCTTTCCATAAACCATTCCATCGGGCAGTGAGGGTTGCGCCTAGTTGCCGGGAGAAGGCTCTGGATCCATTCGAGTGGAGTTCGCTGTCAACCGAGACTTCTCCCTGCGCTCACCATCTAACGAGCAGCAAAGCTTCTCAATCAGGATCATCAATTTCGCCGAGTCCATTTCTTTTCCGGCTTGTTCTGCAATGGATCGCCAATCTTCGTCTAAAGGCTGTTGGGCCATAACGAAACTCCTGGTCTCACAACTCACAGGTTAGCTGGGATTTGAAGCTGGGTCTGAGCAATAACGCACATTCAAGCTAAGGAGAAGCAGTCCCCGAATGCGGCGGTGGCGCCATGGAAAATTACTTGATTTATGTAGGATGGCCGACAGACCGTCCAAAGTGACCTACGTAAACTCCGTTCGTCCCTATTATGGCAGCCACGAGACGGAAGCTGGTCTGGATTGAGCGGCAGCATTTCCGGGGCTTTGGTTGCTCCGAATGTAACTGGCAGTTCAAGCCTTCCGGTCCGCCCACAGGCGCATCTTTCAACGAAATGATGCGCAACTTCGAGTCGCAGCGCGACCAAGAATTTACGTCTCATGTTTGCGCGGATCACCCCAAAAAGCGCTAAGAACCACTGGCACGCCACACCGCGCTTCGCCCGTGCTCAGCTTTTTCCGGGTGCGGAGTGGAAGGGATCGTCCTCTGGAGTGTCCGGCTCGTCTTCCGGACTGGGGATATTCAGGTGGACGACGATCGGTTGCTGACCGCTTCGTACGATCACTGCTTCCACCGGTTGGTCTTTACGCGCGTTCAGTTCCTGATGCGGAACGTAGGGAGGAACGTAGACGAAGTCTCCGGGGCCGGCTTCGTCGACGAACTCCAGATTATTTCCCCAACGAAAGCGGGCGCGGCCGCGGACAACATAAATCACCGTTTCCAGTTCTCCATGATGATGAGGGCCGGTTTTCGCGTTGGGATGTACGACAACGGTTCCCGCCCAGAGTTTCTGAGCGCCGACATTGGCGTGCGAGATCGCTTCGGCGCGGGTCATGCCGGGTGTCTGTGGCGTGTTGGTATCGAGTTGGCCGCAGCGGATGATGCGCAGGCCGTGAAGCTTCCAATCTGGCTGTTCGTCTTCCCTTAGACGGTTGGAGCGTGGATCATTCATGAAGGCTGCCTTGCATTCTAGACGAATTGGCGTGTGTGAGCGCCGGCGTCGTGGTGGAATCGGGAAGCGGTCCACGGCTGGGACGCTGGAAGGAAAAATGATTTAGCATCCTTTGTCATGTATGCTCCCGCTTCTGAGATGACCGGAGATCAGGTTTTGCAGGCTTTCCGTCATGATGGCCTCAGTCTTTTCTTCGGCGCGATGATCATGGCAGTGGGGCTGGTCGCAGCGGCGTTTTCGGCCGTCCGCCGCAAGCATGATCCTATTTTGATCTACTTTGCCTTCTCCGCCGGCCTGTACGGGCTGCGGATGTGGGTACAGACTGATTTGGCATCTCTCAACATGCAGGGCTCGTGGTTGTACCCAAGACTAAGTCACGCGATCGACTTCGTTATTCCCATTCCAATATTTCTTTTCCTCGATGCCGCCGGGTTCCTGCACCGCCGCTTGAGAAATGCTACTTACCTGCTAGGAAGTGTCCTTGGCCTGTTAGCGCTCGCAACCGTCGCCGTGGGGCCGCGCAACATCTTTTACCAGATCAACGCCGTCCTGATAATCGCCGCCCTCACCACACTGGTCCTGATATCCATGGGCAGAAGTTCGGTCAACCGGGATGCAGTGGTCATACGCCGCGGCCTGTTGATTTTTGCTGGTTTCGCTTTCTGGGAGAACTTCCGAAGCCTGCTCGGAATTTCCTTACCCAACATCGAACCGATTGGTTTTGTGGCGTTTCTGGGGGCTCTCGGATATGTGGCAGCGCGGCAGACGCTGCAGCGGGATCAGGAACTCAGCGAGATTCAAAAGGAACTTCAAGTAGCTAAGCAGATGCAGTTGTCGATTCTGCCCGCGAGCTTTCCCAACTCCGCTAACTTCCAGGTGGCGGCCCGTTACGCGCCGATGACCTCGGTCGCGGGAGATTTCTACGATTTCATCGTTGCCGACGACAAGCAAGCCGGGCTGTTGATTGCGGATGTTTCCGGGCACGGCGTCCCGGCTGCGTTGATCGCTTCGATGGTCAAGCTGGCGGCTAGTTCGCAGCGCGCCAATGCCGACAATCCCTCAGCTCTGCTGGCCGGGATGAACGCCGCACTGTTTGGAAATACGCAAAATCAATTTGTCACCGCTGCGTACGTTCACCTTAATTCGGATACAGGGGAATTTCGATATTCCGCAGCGGGCCATCCCCCAATGCTCTTGCTGCGCAAGGGAAAGATCACTGAAATCGCCGAGAACGGTTTGATGCTCGCGGCTTTCGACTATGCGCAATACTCCAATCTCTCGCACCGGTTGGAAGCGGGCGACCGTATCCTGCTCTATACCGACGGTATTGTGGAAGCGGCGAACCACTCAGGAGAATTTCTGGGTCAGGACGCTCTGTGCATCTTGTTGCAACAAACCGCAGTAATGCGGCCCGCTGAGGCAGCGAACACGATTATCTCGTCGGTTCAACAATGGTCCGCGACCCAGGATGATGATCTGACGGTGCTCGTCTGCGACTATCAGGGGGCCGCCTAGCCTGAGGAAAGGCGCGCTGGCCGGCGGCAGAACCTTACTTGCCTCTCGCCCTTCGTCCGTTCTCAACTCATAATCATTGTCGATTGCAGTGTCGGGAGGGTTGGATGAAGATTCCGCGCCGGTCGTCTCTGATTGCGTGTGCATGCGTTGCATGGTCAGTTGTCTTCTGTTCACCGGCTGCGCACTCCGGGGAAGCGCCGGAGACTGAATTAAAGACGACGGCGGTCGCTGCATTCAAGAATGGCCTGGCATTCGTAGTAAGGCAGGGAGACGCGCACCTGGAGGGCGGGGTCGGAAATCTTTCACCCGTCCCGCACGCGACTCTGGGCTCCTTGTGGATTGCTCCCAATGATGCTGGAGCGTCGCTCGATGAAGTGGTCGCGCACCGTTACAAAATCTCCGGGCAACAGAACCTGACGGCTCTGGCGGACGTTCTGCTGGCCAACGCCGGCAAAGTTGTGACGATCGTCGACAACAACCAAAAAGAATTCACAGGAGAGATCGCCGGTTTTCGGCAGGCGGAGAAATCAGGCGCGGGCTCCGCTCTAGTTGGGAACCCAACGGAGCAGAGTTTGTATCCGAACGCCGCGCTCATTGCGGAGGCGCGTCCGATACCGGAATATCTGCTGCTCAAGTCCGACGGCAAGCTTCTGGCTTTCTATTTTCACAATATTGCGCGCGCAGTTCTGCCTGCGGATTCGATACTGCTGCGAGCACAGGAACAAGAGCGCCAGGCATTGCGCTTCAAAATCAAGGGCGTCACCGGACATGCCAATCTGACCATGGGCTATCTGGAACACGGCTTGGGCTGGACCCCCTCCTACCTGGTTTCACTGCAGGATGACAAGACGGCGCACATCACGATGCAAGCCGTACTGGTCGACGACGCCGAAGACTTAAAGGACACGGACCTCTTCTTCGTCGTAGGGGTGCCGAATTTTGCTTATGCAAATGTTCCGTCTCCAATGGCGTTGCAGCAGAGCCTGCTGGAGTTCATGCAGGCAGCGTCGCGCAAAGACGAAACAAATGCCCGCTATTCGAACGCCATCACGGGGCAGATGACGGTTGGCGGCGCGCTTGATTTTGAGGCAGCGGCAGCGCCGAGTTTGGCGGCCACCATCGAAGAATTGCAAGGAGCACAGGAAGAAGATCTCTTCTTGTATAGCCGAAAGAATGTGACTCTCGGACGGGGCGAACGCGCCACGTACAACGTCTTTTCCGACGTGGTGAGCTACGAGAACATCTACGAGTGGAACCTGGAAGATCAGCCGCGGGTCGACGGATTCGGCAACGCGCAGAACAACCTTAATTCAGGATCGGACCGGGCGACGAAAGATAACATCTGGCACGCGCTGCGCTTGAAGAATACGACGAAATTTCCGTGGACCAGCGCGCCCACGATGGTGATTTCGGGCACCAAGCCGCTATCGCAGGATACCGTGCCCTATACCCCGAAGGGCGCCACTTCAAGCCTGAAGCTGACAGTGGCGACCGACATCCGCGCCAGCCATGAAGAAAATGAAGTCGATCGGCAGAAGGATGTTCAGCGGCGGCGCGGCCACAACTACGACGAGGTGACCGTCGAAGGAACATTGACCATTAAGAACTATAAAAGCAAAGACGTACGGCTGAGCATCGCATCACGAGTGCGAGGAAACGTGGAATCCCAGAGCGACGATGGCAAGGCAGCGAAATTAGCGGAGGCCATCGCGGTTGACAATCCACTCTCTCGACTTACATGGGAAGTCTCCTTGAAAGCGGGAGAAGAAAAAATTATCAAATACCGCTACAAGGTGTGGCTGCGGGTTTAGGCGTGATTGCCGCGGCTGGCTTACCACACCTCGCTTACCACACGTCGCATCTTTTGCCCTCTGGCCGCACCATGGCAGCGTCTGCTTTGCAACTCCACACTTTCTTGAATTCCGGCAGGTTCGAAAGCGGGCCGATGACGCGATACTTGGCCACGGGATGCGGATCGCCCTGAATCATTAAACGTTGCGCTTCGATACGAGTTTCATCTCCGCGGAATTGTCCCCAGGCAATATAAAACTGCTGTTCGGGATTGAAGCCATCGATATCTGCGGGACGCGGTTTGCCTTGGAGTGACTTCTCATAAGCCAGGAATGCGATCTTCGCGCCGCCGAGGTCGCCGATGCTTTCGCCGAGCACCAGTTTGCCGTTGTGATGAACGCCGGGTTCGATGAAGTAGTCGTCAAACTGACGGGCAACGCAAGCCGCGCGTTCCTGGAACTGTTTGAGATCGGCCTCGGTCCACCAGTTGCGCAGGCGGCCCAGGTAATCGAACTGCGCGCCCTGGTCGTCGAAGCCGTGAGAAATTTCGTGGCCGATGACCACGCCGATCGCACCGTAGTTCACCGCGTCCACTGCTTTCATATCGAAAGCGGGAGGCTGCAAAATCCCCGCCGGGAAAACGATTTCATTCAGCAACGGATTGTAATAGGCGTCGGAAGTCGGCGGTGTCATGCCCCAGCGGCCGCGATCGACGGGCTTGCCGATGGTGAGACGATCGTCCTGCTCCACGAATTGTCTTCCCGCGATCACGTCCTCAAAGAATGCATCGCGCCGGATTTCGACGTGGCTGTAGTCTTTCCACTTGTCGGGATATCCGATCTTCGGATTGAAAGTGGCAATCTTCGCCATCGCTTTTTCTTTGGTGTCATCGCTCATCCAGGGACGGGTCAGAATATCGTCGCGCATCGCCGCCAGGAGATTCCGCACCATCTCCTGCATGCGCGCCTTGGCTTCTGGCGGGAAATATTTCTCTACATACTTCTGGCCGAGCGCCTCGCCTAAATACTGGTCGGTCGATTCCACGCAGCGCTTCCAGCGCGGCTTCATCTCGGTGGTTCCGCTCAGATATTTTCCGTTGAAAGCGAAATCTTCTTCCACGAAGGGCGTCGAAAGGGAACTGGCGGTCGAGTTCAGCAGGTGCCACTTCAAATAAACTTTCCAATCTGCGAGAGAATCTTCGTGAACCTGGCGGTCAAGTTCCTGCATGAATTTTGGCTGATCGACGTTCATGTCGACATTCTCGGGGATCTGCCTGTGCTTGAAGTATTCCACCCAGTCGATATGCGGGGCCATGGCCTGCAACTGTGCGAAGGTGGTGTTGTGATCGGTGGCGGAGGGATCGCGCAGGGTGACGTTATCGAGCGAGGCCTCGGCCAGTTTTGTTTCCATGGCCATGATGGTCTGGGCGGCAGCGGCTGAGGTTTTGTCGTCCCATCCCGCGAGCTTGAACATGGCGGCGATGTGGAGGACATATTTTTCGCGAGCTTCCTTGAAGCGCGGTTCCGGCTTCAGGTAATAGTCGCGATCGGGGAGAGCCAGGCCGCTGGCGCCGATATCGGCCAGCACCCACTCGGGTTTGTGCGGATCCTGCTGGCTGCCGAGCGCGAAGGGATCAGTTACAAGGATGTCGTGCATATCCGCGATGATGCGCTGCAGATCGGCTGAATCTTTCGCGGCATCGATGCGGGCGAACCAAGGCTTGATAGGCTCCATGCCGCGGGCGTTTACGCGCGACTCATCCATGCACGCGCCGTAGTAATCGCCGATCAGTTGCTCGGTGCTGCCCTTGGGCGCACTCTTGTCGGCGGCTGCGGCGTCGAGAATTTCTTTCAGCTTGTCTTTGGAAGACTCGCCCGCGGCCCAGCGCTTGCTCCAGCGCGTCATCGATGCGGGGATGGGATTGTTGGCGCGCCACGTTCCATTGGCGAATTCGTAGAAGTCGTTGCAGGGGTCGGCCTTGCGATCGAGATCAGTGACGTCGATGCCGTGCAGGGAACTGGACTGCGCGAATGTTACGAGGGAACATAATGAAAGCATCAGACATGCCAACGCCGAAATTCGGAAGGTGCGCATGGGTTCTCTTTCTTAAGTCGCAAACAGGAATGTTACCGCCAGCCATTCTAGATCAGATGTCCCTCTTCTTATGGGGTGACATTTTCACGTTGCTGTTACGAGGTAACAGAATTATGGAGCTAGAATATGAAGGATCTTGCAGGTTGACCGGTTGCTCTGTGCGGAGGATAATCCGCATTGGTTTGTGAGCGCAGATTCCCCCGCCTTGCCGCTCTTCCGTAAATGTCGATTCCTGAAGTAGGGATCCTTTGTCGCGCAAGGTCTTTAGCTCGTGCCGAGAGGATTTTCTGCATTTCGCGTGAAGAACGGCTGCTCTCGGGATGACGTTGGGTATTCGATTAACGTGCAAGGAAGCGGGAAGGGGACGCGAAAACAAGAACTGCGCTTACCTCCTGCCAAAGTCACTGTCGCTTATACATCGAACGTAGAGAAATCGTGATGCCGCGGCTGAGCCATCTCGTGCTGGTTGTCTATTTGTGTAACTTGTGCGCCGGGGCTGATGAGCCCTACAAGCAGACTGACGCCTTCAGAATGGGCCTTCGCGGTCCCGTACATTCTCAGCTACTGGTTAGTTCAACAAAATTGAACCTCGAGTTGCAGATCGTCCCCCAACTATTCATTAATGCGCCGAAATTCTGGGCGGCCTTCGATGCCACGGGACGAATCGTTGAGCAGTCGGACCCAATAGTTTCAGATGATGCGGCGCCTTCGATTGTGCGGTTTAACTATGATCAAGAGACGGGTAATCTGTCCTGGACGGACGGACTTTCCAATTGGCGAAGAGAAATTCGGCGCACTGCGGACAGCTTCCTAGACATAAGGACGTGGAAGAACGACATCCTGTTTTTGCGGCAAACAAACCAGTTTGATTCGGAAGGACGCCTTGCTGAGCTGACGTCCTACAGCTCGAAGGGTCAGGTGGTCCATCGTGTCGTTTACCGTTACGACGCTGGAGGGAGCACGACGGAATCCTACGCACTGAGGCGCGACGGGGAATTTCTGCTTCAAATGAGCAGCAAGTACGATTTTGATGGAGAGCTTGTACATCGAACTGTATTTGATGCAGGCGGGCAACCTGTTACCACGTTTTCGTTAAGCGGCCGCCATCTGACCAGGTACTGGCAGAAGGCTGATTGCAATTGTGCGAATAGTGTCGAAGTTGCTTCGGAGGGTGTCAGTTATACGTATGAAACAAATGCCGACGGCACTTTAGAAACAACGGTTGCCAATCACCGGCTGAGCCGTAGCGATGTCGAGCCCGCCGATGTAGAGCGCTTTTCTGAGGATGGTTCGCTTGCGGAAAGGGTGGTATTCGATTACGAGCGTGATTCTTGGGGAAACTGGACGAAGCGGACCGTGTACTCAGAGGATGTAATTACGGGAGTCTTGTTGCCAGTTCAAGAAGACATTCGGAAAATCGTCTACTACTAGCCCCCCGCCTTCAACTCCGTCAACACCTGCTTGGCGATTTCCTTCAGGGTTTCAAAAACGCCTGTGCCTTGAAATGCCACGGCCTCGATCACGGCTTCATTCTTCTTCCGCAGCTCTTTGCCGAGTTCTTCGGTGGATAAAATGTTGGGCAGGTCGCGTTTGTTGAGTTGCAGGACGTAGGGAATCTTGTTGAAGTCGTAGCCGTGTTCTTTCAGATTTGACATCAGGTTGTCGAGCGCTTCCACGTTGGCATCCATGCGCTGTTCTTGCGAGTCGGCGACGAAGACGATGCCATCCACGCCGCGCAGAATCAGCTTGCGGCTGGCGTCATAGAAGACTTGGCCGGGGACGGTGTAGAGATGGATGCGGGTTTTGAAGCCACGCACTGACCCGAGATCCAAAGGCAGGAAATCGAAGAACAAGGTTCGCTCGGTTTCTGTGGCGAGCGAGATCATTTTGCCCTTCTGCTGCTCCGCAGTCTTCTGGTAGATCACCTGGAGGTTGGTGGTTTTGCCGCCCAGACCAGCGCCATAGTACACGATTTTGCAATTGATCTCGCGGGCTGCGAAGTTGATGAAACTCAAGGCTTTCCTCAAAAAGCGCGGAGCGGACACCTTGCCGCGCGCAAAAATATCCCTTTGGGGGCTCGCGGCTTTTATATCACAGGCGCGGTGTGCAAAGCAGGTTACTCAGGTGACCCCCTGCCAAAAGGGGATTAGAACGGGCGGGATCCAGAGGACGAGGGCTTCGAATTCAGTCGTCAACCTACCCAAGCGCCCCCACTATCGCGCCGCCGGGGCGGGATAATAGCCATCCTTGGCATAGATCTTCAGTCCCGGCCGGTTCACCAAGACCTCAATATTGCGATAGGCGGCGGCGGTCGGAACCTTGGGCCGTGAGGGGGTATACCCCAGGGTGTACTGGTTGCGGGCCTCGCTCATCGACTGGCCGTAGATATCTTCGATCGCGTTGCGGGAGAGCTCTGCATAGCGGGCTCCGCCGGTGGCCGATGCATACTTGGGCAGGATGTCGCCGTATCCCTGGTAGGGGATGTGTAAACGTTCGATTTTTCCGTAAACCGGCATGGCCGCGCTGCTCAGCTCAACCGCCCTCACCTCGATTTCGTTGGAAAGCAGCAGCCTCAGCACGTCCTTGTAGCTGGCCTGGCTGCGATACTCCCGGCCATCGCTGATGACGAAGATGATCTTGCGCCGCGTCCGGTCGCGTTTGCTGAGGTCGAGCGCGGCCCGGAGAATGGCATCGTTCAACACGTGCGCCTCTTTGGGTGGGGTGTTCACCGGTTGAGTCGGCATGCCCACGGGAACGCCGTTGATAATCGGTCCATTCTGGGCCAACGGCCCGGTCAGCACCGGAACGCCGTTATTGCGGCCGCGCTCCGTCTTCATCTGATTCAGCAGGGCGGTTAGCTTGGGCGTCACCGCCGAGAAATCGTTCACCTCGCTCACCGTGCTGCTGTAGGTATAAAGGGCCACTTCGTCGTACGGGGCAAAGGCGCCTACGAGCGCGGGAAAGGTCTGGTTTACTTCCTGCACCGCCGCATCCGGCATGCCCAGGTCGAGGACGATCGCCACCGAGAGTGCGAAGGGGTCCTGGGTGAAGAAGCTGAGCTTCTGCACCGTGCCATTTTCTTTGACGATGAAGTCTGTGGGCAGAAGGCCATCGACGCGGCGGCCATCGCGATCCTTCACGGTAACCGGGAGCTGAACGAAGTTGGTATGGACGACGAGGGTGTAGAGCTGCTCTTCCGAGGCGGAGTTCTTGGCGGAAGATCCCGGTGGAACAGTGCGGACTGGTGGCATGGGCGGTGGCGCGGAAGTCGAGTCAGCGGGAGCTGTTCCGGTATCGACCGGCTTCGTGTTTGGCTGGTTGGTCCAGGGATTTCTGTCGGCGGTCGCGGGTTTCTTTTCCTCCGGTTTAGGGATGGGAGGTGGCTCGGGCTCCGCGGTGGAGGGTTGCACGGTGGGGGCGTCCGGAATGTCGGCGTCCTGAGCTGGTTTGGATTGAGAAGGCTGCGTCTGCTGGGCCTGACCTCCAGGGTCCTGTGCCGTTAATTCGGAAGCGCCCAGGAGGGAGTAGACGCCAAGGGCTCCAAACAAGACGCTGGCCAGCCTTCGGGATACTCCCATACGAGTTCTCTTGCGAGCTGCCATTTCGTCCCTCACACTCACCTTCCTGATCCCTGCAAGAACCGTCATGCCGAAAAATAAGCATCCTGCACTAGCTTGGGATGCCTGAACCCACCCATTTGGTGCATCTAACTTTCAGGACTAGACTAACAAAAAGCTCCGAGAAGGAAATCTTTCAATGTTCAGATTATCCGCTTACCGAAGATTTTTGCCTAGCTTGATTGCCGGCGGTCTGTTTTGCCTTGCGGCTTTGTCGGGGATCGCCTCGCCGGCTGGGGCTCAGAGTTCGACTCCATCGAAACCCAGTGACGCTCAACAGCCTGTCGAGCAGTCCGACCAAACTCTTAAGGTGAACGTCAATGTGGTGGGAGTATTCTTCAACGTCAAAGACAAACACGGCGCTCTGATCCCCAATCAGACCAAAGACGATTTCGATGTCTTCGAAGACGGCAAGCCGCAGACCATCAAATACTTCACTGCCGAATCGAATCTGCCGCTGACGCTCGGCATCCTCATCGATACGTCTGGCAGTCAGATCAGAGTGCTCGATATGGAAAAGGAAGTTGGGGGAGCGTTTCTGCGTCAGATCCTTACTGACAAGGATGAAGCCTTCGTCATGGATTTCGACGTTCAATCTGAACTGATACAGGACTACACGCGCGACGTTCACCGTCTGCAAGCTGCGCTGAATAAAGTAAAAATTAACAGTGGTGTGTCGAGTGGGGCCAGCGGAATTCCCGGCCTCGGACAAGGTCCGGTCCCCGTCCACAACGCTCCCGGCACCGTGCTTTACGATGCGGTCTATCTTTCCTCGCACGACATGCTGGCCAAGGAAGTGGGGCGCAAGGCCATGATCCTGCTCACCGACGGCGAGGATAATGGCAGTAAGCTCAAAATCCGTGACGCCATCGAAGCCGCGCAGAAAGCGGATGCCATCGTCTACGTTCTCCTCTGTGCCGATCGCGGCGGTTATTACAGCATGGGCATGAGCTATGGCGGCGAGGGCGAAATGCATAAGCTGACCGAAGCTACCGGCGGCCGGGTGATCAACGTGGGAAATAAGTTCGACAAATTGAAAGAGGCGTTCGACCAGATCGCCGCTGAACTTCGCAGCCAGTACAACCTGGGTTACACATCAACGAATACGAAATTGGATGGTAGCTACCGGAAGCTGGAAATAAAATCGAAACAGAGCTACAAAATCCAAACCCGCGCTGGATACTATGCCACGGCGCGCGAAGCGGTGCCGCAGTAGCTGGGCTCTCGGGTGATGCGGGCGCTCCCGCCTGGCGCGTCGCTGATGTGAGGCTCAGAGCTGACGCGCCTGTCGATTGCGAGATCGGTTGGCTCAACTGGCGGCAGTGACCGAGAAAAACGGTAGTGGGCTACTTTGAATTTTTATCCCAGGCAAGAAGTCTGCCAAATGAGAAAGCTCCTGCGAACACGGCTCCCATCAGGCCGAGCGGAAACCCGAGGAGCACTAATCCTGCACCTCCTGGCATTCCAGGGTCACCGTGAATAAGCATGTAAATGGACAGTGGGAGATAGAGACCTACAGCAAACCCCATGGCAGTAAATATGAGCGCAACTGAGATGCGAAGCATCAGACGTATGTATTTCACCTACGCCGCTCTTTCCGCCCTCCGCTGCTCATAGGCTTCCCAGAGGGCAACCAAATCTTCTACGCTCCAGAGCTGATCTGTGACGCCAGCCGCCATCGCTGGGGACGTGCGAAGTGTACGATGAATCTTGATGAAGTTGTAGGCGAAATAGTTTAGGGCTGTCCGCCGCGTGATTCTCCATCTTCCGGCTGAATCCATTCGACAAGCGAGTGTAACGCCTCATGGTAGTTCGGACGGTCCAATTCTGCCGCTCTACGAACGACGTGGAAACGGGCTTGTAATCAGGATTTCCGCTCACAGCTTTCATGTCACGGCCAATGCACTTCGCCGGGGAATATCGAGTCTCGTTCTCAAGTGGAGCACGATAGACCTTGTGCAACTGCGCGTAATCGACTTCCGAGCCGAATGCATCTTCGATCACGTTCAAGTAGGTTCGCAGTGCGTCCGTTGTGATTTGTACTCGCCCCTTCACGCGCTTCGACAGATCGTTAACAAAATCCTTAGCCGTCGCCAGATCACGCTGGCCTAGCCGCCACGAAGGCACCAACTTGGTATCTGCGTCCACCGCTACCCACAGCCAAACATCGCCAGCATCGGGGCATTTGCGTGCAATCTCTTCTGTGCGGTTGCGGTCCTTGCAATATATCCAAGACCGATGATTAGGACTTCTGTTGGTTCGTCATCTCTCGTGGAGCGTCTGACCATCTGGTAGGCGGCTTGGTTTACATCGGAAGGTCTGCTATTCCGCTTTAGCTTCATGCCTCAACCATGCCACGGTCCCGCCCCAGTCTCAAAATGAAAGTAGCCCACTACCAGAAAAACTATCGAGCCTCGCTCGATTGGACCCCTCAACTTCGCTCGGCGGCAGCCTCTCGGGGGAGGCGGTCCCCCACGAGCCTTTTCACTATCGCAAAATTCTTCACCTTGACAACCTCTTTGCTTCAGGACAAACTTAGCGGTCCCTCCCCGAGTCACCCCTGAGAATGCCGGAGGTTTCGCCCTTGTCCACCGTGAGCTTGCGCCACGCCTGCGCCTTGCTGTCTTGTGTCTTCTTTGTGTTGATTGCCGCCGCGAGCGGGCAGCAAGTACGCCAGGGACTGTACCGCGGCATGCCCGTTACCTACGTCCTCCAGCATGGCAAAGCGATCTTTCAGGGCGATATTGTTCTTGAAAAAGTGCAGGCCATCAATCCTCAAGTCCCGCCGCCGCCCTCTTATGGCGTCGACTATGCACAATACCTTTGGCCCAAAGTTGGCAGTCAATATCAAATCCCTTATGTCATCGCCGCTGGCTCCGGCGATCTGACGAATTTGAACGCGGCAATCGCGCAGTTCAACAACACTTTTTCGAACATTCAATTTGTCGCTTACACCACGCAAACCGATTACGTGAGCTTCAACTTCAACCCAAACGATTTCAGCGGAGCGTGTGAAGCCATCGTCGGTCGGGCGGGCGGCGAGCAGCAAATCGGGGGTTCGGGCACCTGCACCGTCGCCACCATCCTCCACGAAATGGGACACACCATCGGCCTGTGGCACGAGCAGTCCCGACCCGACCGCAACACGTTTATCGCGGTCAACTACGACAATCTGATCAAAGGATCGATCTCAAACTTCAATCAGATTTATGACAACGCGCAAACTTTTGGAACATTGTTCGACTACGCGTCGATCATGGAATATCCGGCGTTTTCTTTTTCGCGCAACGGCGGCCCGGCGATAGAATCGATCCCTGCCGGGATTCCGCTTTCCAATCAAAGTGGTTATACGGCTACTGATATCGACGGCATTGAGCGCCTCTACGGGAATGCTCCCACGGCGGTTACCGTGACCAGTAATCCTCCGGGGCTGCAAGTGATCGTGGATGGAGCCACGATCACTACTCCGCAGATTTTTGACTGGGCGCTGTTCTCTGCGCACACGCTCAATATTCCATCTGGTGTGCAAAGTCAATCCGGCGACATCGTGAACAGCACCCAGCCCACAACTTTCTATTACACGTACGGCCGCTGGAACGATTCGGCCGCGGCCAGCCATACCATCACAGTTTTACCGGGCAACGGAGAACCTTCCACTCCCGCCGCTTCGCCTTCTGTCACGACCTATTCGGCAAACTTCATCCAACTTGTGCCCTATGCGGCTACGGTTTTTCCCACTGGTACGGGAACTGTGACTCCATCGCCCGCGCCGCAAAGCTACTCGGGATCTTCACTTGTCTTTTACACCGCACGCCAGCAAGCCACGCTCACCGCGAGTCCGAACTCGGGGCAAAATTTCTACGAATTCAACAACGCGCCTTTCTGGCTCCCCGGGGGTCTCGGAGCGAATCCCAAGACTTTCTATGTTCCTGATACCGGACTTACGGTTAACACCACCGTCGAATTTTCTCCTAACCCCGTTTATACGGTGAATGTTTCGCCGAATCCGTTCAGCTCGAATCTCTACATTTACGCCGACGGCCCTACCGGCTTCGCTTACGCGCCCAAGAATTTCTCGGGGTTCTATGATTCCACGTGGACGGCCGGCAGCACGCACACGCTCAGTCTGGACACTCCCGAATATCCGTACAGCTCCAACAGCCGCTATGCCTTCAACAATTGGAGCGACGGCACTACTACCACCACGGATACGGTCATACTTTCATCGACCAGCACTACTTATACCGCAAATCTGACGCCGCAGTTTTACGTCACCGACTACGTCAACGAATCGTGCGCGGGGTCGATCAACGTGACTCCGAGTTCGCCCACGGGCGACGGCTTCTATCCCTCCGGCGATGTTCTCGCTTTCACCGAGACTCCGAATGCCGGCTGGCTCTTTACCGGATGGCAATACGATCTCAGCGGAAGCTCCAGCTCTCAACCGCTGACCGTCAGTGACGAAGTGCTAGTTACTGCGGACTACAACACCACCACCACGCCGCTCGTACTTACGAGTCTGAGCCCTGCCGCAGCGGTTGCGGGCAGCCCAAGTTTTACGCTCACGCTGAATGGCACCGGATTCACTTCGAGTTCAGTGGTTTCCGTGAACGGAACATTTCCTACGGTCAAATTCATCAGCAGTACGCAGCTCAGCGTGACGGTGACCGCCGCGCAGATCGCCAAGCCGGGAGCGTTTCAGGTGTGGGTTGACAGCTTCCCCAGCGGAGCCACCTGCGCCGCGTTTGCCGCGCTGCCGTTCACCGTGGCCGATAGTCCGATTGTGACGCCTTCGCCATTGAGCGTTGCGTTCAATCCGCAACCCCTGGGAACGGTGAGCGCTGCGAAAGTGATCAAGTTTACGAACACCAGCAGCGCTACGGTGACGATTCAATCGGTCGCTGCAACCGGGAATTTCTCGATCGCAAGCAAAAGCTGCAACGCTCCGTTAGGTGCGGGTGCATCCTGCACCGTCAACGTCATTTTCACGCCTTACGTGACGGGAGCGATCACGGGGTCGCTGGTCATGAGCGACAGCGCGCCGGATTCTCCACAGACGGTCGCTCTGAGCGGAACGGGGGAATTGCCGCTGAGCATCAGTCCGGTTAGTCTTGCCTTCGGCACGGAAGCCGTTGGTCACACCACCGCCGCCAAGATTGCCACACTGACGAATAACGAATCCACGGCGCTGAGTTTTAGCTTCGCCGCCAGCGGGAATTATGTCGTAAGTTCTACGGGCACAACTTGTGGTGCGTCGCTTGCTGCGAAAGCGAAGTGCAATATTGCTGTCACCTTCACGCCCACGGCCAACGGCAGCGTAAATGGCGCGGTCGCGATAACGGACTCCACGGGCATCTCTCCGCAACTGATTGCCCTTTCCGGCACAGGATCGGGCGGCAGCACGGCGCCGCTCACCTTCAATCCGGCAAGCCTGACGTTTACCGCACAGGTTGCGGGCACCGTCAGTACGGCGAAAACAGTCACGGTGAAAAACACCGGCACAAGCACGCTGACTCTCATCAGCATTGCGACCAGCGGAGATTACGTGGCGACGGGTAGCGGATCGAAACCGTGCGCCGCAACCGGCAAGATTGCGGCTGGGGCAAGCTGCACGCTAAGCGTAACGTTCTCGCCCACGTTGGACACAACTGGCACGGTGAACGGCGCGATCGTGATTACCGATAACGGCTTGCCTGACCAGCAAGTGCTCGACGCCAAAGGCACCGTCATTCTGCCTTTGACGTTATCGCCGGCCAGCCTGACCTTTGCTCCGCAAACCGTCGCTACTACCAGCGCCGGGCAGAGCGTTACTGTTACCAACAATCTCACAGGATCTCTCAGCCTGGCGATCACCGGCAGTGGTGATTTCGCCGCCGCGCCAGGAGGCGCGACTCCCTGCACCTCCACGCTCGCGGCGAAAGCACAATGCACTTTCACCGTGACGTTTACTCCCAGCGCCGTTGGCACCCGGGCGAGCGCGGTGACGCTGACTGGCTCTGGGGCTCCCGCAGTACAGACCATGACCGTCACGGGAACGGGCCAGTAAAAGTTGATGGCAAGTTTGTGCGGGTAAGAGCGGCACTCCTTTGTGCTCTTGACTGGTTCTTGCAAGGCTCGCTTTCGCTCCGGCCCAAAAACATTTAGCCTGTCTACGTTGAATAGACCGGAGGGTCGCCATGCCGTCTCGAAGTCTGTCGCCGTTTTCTCGCCGGTCCTTCTTGCAGCTCTCGGCTGCGGCTGCCGCCTTTCAGATGGTGACCGAACCCATGCTGGCGGCCGCTGCTCGCCGCCGTGCGCCATTCTCTAAAGACGCAGTGATGATCGACTCCAACGAGAATCCGCTGGGACCGTGCCAGGCGGCGCGCGATGCGCTTTCCGCCATTATTCCCCTCGGCGGGCGCTACCTCGACAATCTCACCGACGATCTGGTGCACACCTTCGCGCAACAGGAGGGCCTCAACCCTGACTACGTTCACATTTTTCCCGGCTCCACTCCGCCGTTGCGCTTCGCGGTGGTTGCGTTCACTTCGCCGCAGAAAAGTTACGTCACTGCGGATCCGGGATACGAATCTGGAATGATGGCGGCCTCGGCCACCGAAGCCCGTGTGATCAAAATTCCTTTAACCAAAACCTACGCCCACGATGTCAAGTCGATGATCGCTGCTGCGCCCGATGCCGGATTGTTTTACATCTGCAATCCCAACAATCCCAGCGGCACGCTTACGCCACCCGCCGATATCGAATACCTGGTCGAGAACAAACCCAAGGGCTCCGTGGTGATGGTGGACGAAGCCTACATTCATTTCTGCGACGCTCCCTCCGCGCTCGAGTTTGTGAAAGCCGGGAAGGATGTGGTTGTGCTTCGCACCTTTTCGAAAACTTACGGCATGGCGGGACTGCGGTGCGGATTCGCCATAGCGCGTCCCGACTTGCTCGAGAAAATCATGGATCGTGCTGGCTGGAACTTTATGCCAGTGACTGCCGTGGCCGCGGCTGCGGCCAGCTTAAAAGATCCGAACCTGGTTCCCGAACGCAGGCGCGTCAACGCCACCATCCGCCAGGAAACGTTTCAGTGGCTCGACACCAACCACTATTCCTACATCCCCTCGGAGTCGAACTGCTTTCTGCTCGATACCAAACGTCCCGGCAAGGAAGTGATCGACGCCATGGCGGCGCAAAATGTTTTCGTCGGCCGCATCTGGCCGATCATGCCCACTAGCGTCCGTATCACGGTCGGAACGCACGATGAAATGCAGCAGTTCCAGACTGCGCTTCAGAAAACGATGCGCGGGACTACCGCGTTCTCGCTGCAACCGGCACTTCCCGGCAAAAGCCGGCGTCGGGCGAATCTGGTGTCCTAGCGCCCCTGCCATCGATACTCAGAATTTGAATTGAACGTCGAGTTGCATTCGCCGCGGAGGCAGCGCTGCCACGGGCTGTCCGAATAGTGGAGAAGAAATTGTTCCAATGTAGGTGAGGTAGTTGGGATGATTGAGAACGTTGAATGAATTCAGCGCAACCGAAAGCACCTTGTCTTCCTTTTTCTTTTTTGAGAGCGGAAAGTCGTGCGATAGGTTGAGATCAAGATTGATGGTGCCGGGGCCGTGCAGCGTGTTGCGCTCGACACCATCGGGACGATCGTTGACGATGCCATCCAAATTGTTATCGGCTCCGGTAGTGATGTTCACCGGCTTGCCCGAGTAGAGGGAAAGTGCGACACCGAAGGTGAAAAAGCGGGTGGGTTGGCTCGACGCCAGCAGGTCGAACTTGTTCAGGCGATCATTGTCGGAGCGTCCCCAATCGGCGGAAGCGTCGTAGCTGTTGGCCGGAAAGAATGTGATTCCGCTTGTGTCGTTGTAAGTGCGGCTGAGCGTGTACTGAATTTGTCCCGCAAAATATTTGCTGGGCTTGCCGCGAAAGGTGAGTTCCAGCGCGTTGCCCTTGAGGTATCCCTCGGATTGAATCTGCCGGTTTTGGCCGAGGCTGGGATCGGGTGTCACGTAGTTTCCGCCGATGAGTAGAGGTGCGTTGGCATCGATCGAGCGGAAGGAATCGATGCCACGATTGCCGATGTAAACCGCGCTGGCCGTGCTTTTAGCTGTGATCTGGCGCTCGACTCCGATGCTGTATTGCAGAGCGTAGGGAATGCGCGCGCGCGAGTCGAGGGTGACCACGCTGGTGGGCACTTGAGCCAGCACTGCGTTATTGATGGGATAGGAGACCAGGGGCGGGTCCACGATGAAGCGCAATAAATTCACTCCGTTGAAGTGAAGGAGGTCGCCGATGGGACTGGGGCCGCTGCGGTCGTAGAAGACTCCGGCGCCGCCGCGAATGACGGTCTTGCTTCCGGCGGAAGGGGCGTACGCGAAACTGAGCCGCGGAGCGAAGTTGTCCAGATCGTTGTGGAAATAATTCTGCCAGTAGTAGCGAACGCCAGCATAAACAGAAAAGTTTGGCTTGAGGCGGATATTGTCCTCGAAGAAGCCGCTGATGACTTTTTCGACAAAAACTACGTGACCTTGGCCGGTTTGCACCAGATACGTAGTGGGCGCGCCAGCGCTGAAGTCAGTGCTGCTGGCGAAGGTATACGTGCCTTGGCGGTTGGTAAAATCGTCGAGGCCGCGGCGGCTGATATCCGGGACGTCGATGCCGAAGCTAAGCTGATGCTTGTCGTTGGCATACGTGGCAAAGTCGGTTCCGTCGAAGTGATACTCCGTGCGGCGGGAATCGGCTTGCGCACCGCCGGCGGTGAACAAGCCTGATACAGCCAATTGGGGGTCGGCGCTAACGCTGGTCACGGAATTGTCAAAGTGGCCCACGAGAAATCTTAACTGGTTCAGCCAGTGCGGAGAGAACTGGTGAAGGTCGCTGACGTTGATCTCATGCTCTAGGAAATGAGCGTCGGTCGCCGCGCTCGGAAGAATGGTTCCGCCGACATTTTGATTTTGCACTGAGCGATGTTCGTAGGAGTAGCCAATCCAGAACTGATCGCCATTCGCAAAATCGTGGAAGATTCGTCCGGAGCCAAAAAAGTGATGCGTGGGGTTGGGAACGGTTTGCGGAATCGAACCGAAGCCCAGCGATTCCGCGGCGCCCAGCGCGGTGGGATCGACGACGGCTTGCTGGTCTTGCAGGTCTTCATCGAGCGCGGCCAGAAAGCTGGTGTGCCGGCTGTGTCCGACGGGTCCGGTGACGGAGCCCTCGTAGTATTGTCTGCGTTCCGGTGGCTTGACGATCGCGAAGGCGTTGGTCGCGTCAAACACAGAATCGCGAAAAAGAAAATTCAGCGAGCCGTGATAAGTCGGCGTACCGCCCTTGGTGACAATTTCCAAACGCGCGCGCCCGGGACGCGAGAAGCGCGCGGAGTAGGGATTGTTGTTGATCTTGACTTCCTGGATTGCAGAAGGAGTAACGCCTGGCCCATTCGCCTCGATGCCGTTGACAACCAGTGTGACGCCGTTGGTCCCGATTGCGTTGTCGTCGAGGAAGCGGGACATGGTTGTGATGTAATCCTGATCGAAGACCGGAACCCGGTCGAGCGCGTTGCGGTCGATTGTGTTGGCATTCTGGTTGGAAGCATTTTCGGTGCTGACGCTGGGCAGCGAATCTCCGGTGGCAACCGTCACGCTTTCGTTGAGCACTGCGACCTGCATATTAGCGTGAACGGAAGTCTGGCGTTTGCTGGTCAGGTTCACCGGCACGCGAGTTTCTCGAAAACCGTCCGCATGGAACTGCAGGATGTAGCTGCCGGGCGGGATGTAATCGAAACGGAAACTACCGGATGCGTCAGCAGTCGCTTCTGCAATCGGCTTGTCGGACGCGAGCAGTAACACTTGTGCCCCGGCGATCGCCGCACCGGAGGGGTCGAGCACGGTTCCGCTAATTACCCGAGTTGATGCGGACTGGGAGTGAGCTTGACTAACGCGACCTGCTGCCGGGTTCGTTCCTCCGGCTTCAGGCCGCTCGGTCTGGGAAAAAAACGTACCCGGCGGCAAGAGCCCGGTGACCAGCAGACATAAAATGCAATATTTCACTCGCACGCCTTGAAGAGGATTTGCAGAACTTCCATACCTCGCAAGAACATAAGATCACAGTCACATGAAACGTTCCTGAAAAGACGGCTGAGAAAGCAGGTCAGGCGGACTCGGGCAATCGAGGCTTTTCCATGCCTCAGCAAAAGCAAAAGCCACGCTTGTTGAGAGCGTGGCTCTTGCCGCTAAAGTTTCTTTCGCGAATTCATTTTAGTGTCAACAGAAATCCGCGCTGCAGGCCGTTGTGCGTACCAGTGCCAACGATCTGTTCGGCGTCATTGATGCCGAAAGCTTGTTGCAGCACCCATCCCGATCCTGCCGGGATCAGTTTGTTAAGATCTTTGATCTTGGGGGCGAGCTAACGACCCTTTACAACTTCTGCTCCCAAAGCGCCCGATTGGGTCATTGTGACCGCCGGACCCAGCGCCGCTGCTAATGCCAGCGCAGCCTTTGCTGCTCGCAGACGCATCCTCGAAATCCAGATCCGATGTTGCAGTTTGTTCTTCACATTCGCCCCACCCTATTCAGGGACATCCACAATAGCCCTGCAGCGCAAAATGTCAATGAGACTTTCGGGCGATCACTGGGGAGCGTCGGCTGGATTGCTCGGCGGCTTCACCTTAGTTCTTATCCGCCGAGCTGTTCTTGTCTGTTTTCTTCACATCCGGGGTCCACGGGTTCGCATTGGCAGGGCCGTTGGGGTTTACGGCGAAGGGCCAGATGTAAAGATTCATGCCTTCTGTGCCCTTCATTTCAACGACGGCATACTCACCGGGCGCGAGGTCTTCGGTGGGAGTCAGCTTGAGCCAGCCGGCGGCGACTCTGTCGATCGTAGTCTTTACGGAACTCTGGTCCTGACTGATTTTGCCGGTCGGGGCACGCTTGATATCACCGACGATTCGCTTGCCGCCTTTCACTTTTAGATGAACGATGCGGAAGCGATCGAAAGGAACGATGGCTTGCTGGGGCTGTTGGGCCTGCTCCGGGTGTTGAGGCTCGGCGCGCGGGGCGTCGAGGCTGGGCAGGGACGGTTTGGCCGAGTCAGTTTGGCCCGGCGGGGGCTGTTGCGCTGCGGCTTCATCTTCCATCTTGATGTAGATGGAGGGCACGGCGACGTGGGCATAAGTGGCGGCGTGCTCACCGTCGAGTTCTATCGTTGCCTTACCACTGGCGACCACACCACGAAGGATATTGCCTTTGCTGCTGCGGTTGACGTCCCCTTCGTTCTGCTGAACCTCGACGAGTTGCGGCTGGCCTTTGAAATTGTCGAGCAGAAACATTCCAGAAAGTTCGGGCAAATGCAGGCCGGGAGCGACTTGCGGAAGGTGGGACTCTTCCGCTTCGCGGTCGGCGTCGGTTTCCTTGTCGATGAGGGCGGCCTCGGGAATTGAAGGGGTGGAGGCGCGGTCCTTCTCATATTTTTCGGTAGCGGGCCAGTCCACAAGCGAAGAAGGAAGTTCCTCCCACTCTTCGCGCTCGGCGCTGTAATAGCGTACGCGGTCACCTTTGACTTCATATTTTGTGATGGATTGATAGGAGCCGTCTTTGAGGATGAGGCGGCGGGAGAGTTCCTGGGCGGAGGAATGGGTGGGGAAGGAGAGAGCCAGGACAATTACAGCGAGCGATGCGATTGCAATCTGATGTGAGCGCTTTGAGATCCTGGAAATCATCGGCATCGTTGATTATCGTCCTGGATTGGTTTTTGGCCAAGGGCGGACTACTTGCTTTAGATGCTGATTGGCCACGAGGCGCCAGGTGCGAACCCTATTCATCCTTTCTTAGTGTCCGCGCTCTGCGATAGAGTGAGAGCGATGAAACGCAGGTTGCAACAGATGGCCGAGTTGGTGGGAGCGCGCCTGCAGGGCGATGGAAGTGTTTTGGTCGCTGGCGTGGCCAGCATCGCATCGGCGACGGCGTGCGATCTGGTATTTGTGGAGGATGAAAAATATCTTTTGCCAGCGCTGCAATCTGGTGCGGCCGCGGTGATTGCAGGGGAGTTTGCGGCGAGTGCGTCGGGGAAGCCGATGCTGATTAGCCGTCACCCCAAGCTGGCATTTGCGCGGGCAGCGCAAATGCTGCGGTCCGACAGGAGTTTCCGGACGGATGAGGGCGTGCATGCCACTGCGATCGTGCATTCTTCCGCGCGGCTTGACGAGAATGCGATTGTCGAAGAATACGCCGTGATCGGCGCGGACACGGAGATTGGTTGGGGAACGCGAATCGGCGCAGGATGCGTGATTGGGCGCGGAGTGAAGATTGGGCCGACTTGTCTGATTTATCCGCGGGTAACGATTTATGCGGGGACCGTGCTGGGCGAATGGGTGACGGTGCATGCCGGGGCGGTGTTGGGGAGCGATGGCTTTGGATATGTGCGCGACCCGGAGAGCGGGCACTATGAGAAATTTCCGCAGGTTGGACGACTTGTGATTGAAGATTATGTGGAGATTGGGGCCAACACAACGATTGATCGCGGGGCGCTGGATGAGACGCGGATCGGGCGCGGAACGAAGATTGATAACCTGGTGCACATAGGACACAATTGCAGGATCGGGGAGAACGTTGTGATTGCGGCGCAGACCGGGCTTTCCGGCAGCATTGTGATTGAGAATGACGTTGTGCTGGGAGGTCAAGTGGGCATTGGCGAACATGCGCGTATAGGAGAAGGTGTGATGCTCGGCGGTCAGGGTGGAGTGCTGCCGAATAAAGTTTTGCGCGGCAAGGGTGTGGCGTTCTGGGGCACTCCAGCGAAACCGGTGCGGGAGTATTTGAAGCAGTTGGCTGCGCTGGCTAGGTTGGGGAAAAAGAGGTAGGCGTGGCGATCGTTGTGATTGGCGGGCATTCGCGGAGCGTGGGAAAGACCAGCGTGGTTGCGGGGCTGATTGCGGGGTTGCGCAAGTTTGATTGGACGGCGGTGAAGATCACGCAATATGGCCACGGGATCTGTTCGGCGAATGGGGAGGCTTGCGACTGCGCGACCGGCGATCATTCGTGGGCGATTTCGGAGGAAAAAGCTCGCTCCGGAGAAACGGATACTTCGCGTTTCTTATTGGCAGGGGCGGCGCGAGCGCTTTGGGTGCGCACCGAGCAGGGCAGGCTGGCGGAGGCGATGCCTGCGCTGCGCAGCAGGATTGAGTCAGCACGGAATGTGATTGTGGAATCGAACAGCGTGTTGAAATTTATGCGTCCGGATTTGTATATGACGGTGCTCGATCCGGGGACGGAAGATTTCAAGGAGTCGGCGCAGGAATTTATGGATCGGGCGGGTGCGGTGATTTTGCATGAACGCGGCAATATCGACGCGGCATGGGAGCGCGTTTCGTTGAAGCCGGTAGCGGGGCGTCCGGTGTTTCGGATTACGCCTCCGGACTATGTGACGGAGGAGATTGTCGAGTTTGTGCGGGGAATCGTGGGCGCTGCGTAAGAAAGCGATTCCATTCGCTCAACCCAGGGCAAGCTCTCGCGAGGCTGAAGCCCGCTCGGAATGACCCAAGAGTCTCTTGGCAGTGTCATAAACATTGAGTCGAAAAAAGAAAAGAGGTCCCGAATCTCTCCCCCCAGAGACGATCGGGACCTTATTTCTAACTTGCGTCGGCAAGTATAGTCTTCTGATACACAGTTGACCGTTCGATACCCGACGGTCCGCTTCGGACATCCTAAGTGCGATTAGAGCAGGAGCGAGACTCGTAGTTTGCTCGGAATGACAATGGTGGTTTGCTATTCTTGCCGGTGAGACAAATTCATTACAGCGCATGGTTGTTGGTTGGCCTGTCGACGCTGCTGCAGGTCCTGATTTTTCCGCTGCCCGGGCTTTATGTTTTGTCTTGGGTGGCGTTCGCGCCGCTGATGGTGGCTGTGTTGCGGGCGCGTCCGGCGGGGGCCCTGAAGGTAGACGGGGCGGTTAATCTTCAGGCTGCGACGCCGGGGCAGGCGTTTCTGCTGGCCTACACTTCCGGTATTCTCTGGTACGCGGGGACGTGTTACTGGATTTATAACACCATGCACGAGCATGGCGGGCTGAGCGCGCCCATGGCCGCACTGGCGTTGTTCCTCTTCTGTCTCTATCTCGGGCTTTATCACGGGATGTTTGGGCTGCTGCTTGGATTGGCGGCGGGGCCGGGGCGCGATAACCGGCGGGCGTTGATCTCAATACCTTTTCTTTGGGTCGCGGTGGAACTGGCGCGGACGCTGGTCACTGGATTTCCCTGGGACCTTCTGGGCACAGCGCAGGTGGACAACATTTCGCTGAGCCGGATCTCAACGTGGACGGGAGTGTATGGGATCTCGTTTGAAATCATGCTAGTGAATGTCGCCGTGGCGGCGGCGTTTCTGGTTCCGAGAAAAAAAAGAAACACGTTGTTGCTCGCTGCGGTGGCGGCGGCAGCGGTATTGCAGGCGGGAAGGCTGGTGGACGCTCCGGCGATGGTGGCGGATCGTGCAGCATTGCTTGTGCAGGAAAACGTACCGGTAGATGAGAACTGGACGCGGGATACGTTCGAGAGGACGCTGCGGGAACTGGTTGAGCTGAGCGAAAAAGCACAGGCTGCAAGTTCGTCCTCATCCTCCGCCGCGGCGGGTGCGGCAGGCGCGGGTAAGACGGATCTGATCGTGTGGCCGGAATCTCCGGCACCTTTTTTTGCGAGCGATCCGCTGTTTCGTAGTCCGGTGAGCGAGATGGCGCGCCAGACGCGGAGTTGGGTGGTGACGGGTGCGATCGGGAGCAAGCCCGCGGCCAGTGGTTCAGCTTCCCAGGTTTTCAATTCAGCGGCACTCGTGAGCCCGTCCGGTGATTGGGCGGCGCGTTACGACAAAGTGCATCTTGTGCCGTTCGGGGAGTATCTGCCGTTCCCATGGTTGTTTTCGTTTGCCGGCGGTCTGACGAAAGAGGTGGGGGAGTTCAAGTCGGGCATGTCGAGAGCGCCGCTGGAGGCTGGAAGTGAGCGGCTGGGAGTTTTTATTTGTTACGAGTCCGTGTTCCCGGACGAGGTGCGGCAGTTTGCGAATCAAGGGGCACAGGTTTTCGTGAATATTTCGAATGATGGATGGTATGGAGATAGCGGGGCATACGCGCAGCATTTGAATCAGACACGCATGCGGGCGATCGAGAACGAGCGCTGGATTTTGAGTGCGACGGATACGGGCGTGACGGCGTCGATCGATCCTTATGGAAGAACTGTGGCGCGGCTTCCGCGGAAGGAGCGCGGGGCGCTGGTCGCGCCCTATGCACTCACTTCCGTAACCACGTTCTACACTCGGCACGGGGACTGGTTCCCGTGGCTGTGTGCGATAATTTCACTAGGAGCGTTGCTCACGCGCTTCGGGCTGCGCGAGAAAGCGGCTTCATCCTCATGAATCAAGAGTTCGAGCAGGAATACGGGTTGTTGAACAAGAAGGTGCGCGAGCTCCGGGAGTATCTTTGACGCGGACAAACTCCGTCCGCAACTAAGCGAAATTGAGAAGCAGTCCTCCGACCCGAATTTGTGGTCGAATCCGCAACGCTCGCAGCAGGTGATGCGCGAGAAAAAGCGGCTGGAGCACCTCCTCGCCACGGATGCAGACCTGGGGCGCCGCGGCGACGACATTGCCGCATACTTCGATTTGGCGAAGGAAGGTGAGAATGTAGATGCCGAACTGCGCCGCGAAATCGACTCGCTGCGCGAACTGGTCGACAAACTGGAGACCGAGACTCTGCTCTCCGGGCCAAACGACGCGCTGAATGCGATTGTGACCATTCATCCGGGGGCAGGCGGAACGGAATCCCAGGACTGGGCGGACATGCTGTTGCGCATGTATTTGCGCTGGGCAGAGCGCCAGGGATTTGAAACGGTTCTCTACGACTACCAGCCGGGCGAAGAAGCGGGGCTGAAATCGGCGACGTTTGCGGTGAACGGCGAGTATGCGTTTGGGTTGCTGACCAGCGAGATCGGAGTGCACCGACTGGTGAGGATTTCTCCTTTCGATCAGGCGAAGCGGAGGCATACATCGTTTGCAAGCGTTTTCGTCTCGCCGGAAATTGATGACAGCATTGAAGTGATTATCAAGCCGGAGGATATTCGTACGGATACTTATCGTTCCAGTGGCAAGGGCGGGCAGCACGTCAACACGACAGACTCGGCCGTGCGGATTACACACATCGCTACGGGGCTGGTGGCGAGTTGCCAGAACGAGCGTTCGCAACACAAGAATCGCGAGCGTGCAATGAGCATGCTGCGGTCTAAGCTTTACGAATTCGAGATGGAGAAGAAGCGGGCGGCCTCGAAGAAGATTGAAGATTCGAAACTGGACAACGATTTCGGATCGCAGATTCGATCGTATGTGCTGCAGCCTTACCGCATGATCAAGGATCACCGCACGAAGACTGAAGTGGGGGATGTGGATCGAGTGCTGGATGGAGATCTGCAGCCGTTCATCCGGGCGTATCTGGCGGCGCGGCGGGGAGAGAAGCAGGAGAAGCAATAGTGGGCGGGAAGCGGGGAAATGCGATCAAACTGGGCCCGCGGTTTTTGAAGGCATTCCTTTTTGCGGCGGAGAAACATGCCGGGCAGGTTCGGAAGGCCTCGAGGACCCCCTATATCGCGCACTTGATGGGAGTCGCATCGCTCGCTCTGGAATTTGGCGGCGATGAGGATATCGCGATTGCGGCGTTGTTGCACGATGTCGTGGAAGATTGCGGCGGGGCGCCGATGTTGAAAGAAGTGAAGCGGCGATTTGGAAGCCGGGTGGCCAAAATTGTGGATGGGTGCACGGATACCGATATGGATCCGAAGCCGCCATGGCGCGAGCGCAAGGAGAGTTATATCCGGCATTTGAAAAACGCGGATGCGGACACCCGGCTGGTTTCCGCGGCGGACAAGCTGAACAATGTGCGGTCGATTCTTTCCGACTATCGAGAGGTAGGCGAATCGGTGTGGGCGCGCTTCAACGGAGGGCGCGAAGGGACGCTTTGGTACTACGCAGCGTTGCTGCGGGAATTCCAGCGTGGTAAAGCAAACCGGTTGATTCGCGAACTGGCACTTGCGGTGCAGAAACTGGAAGAGCGGGCGCGGGTAGGTGCAGCAGCATCATTGCAAGAGGTGAAGTAATGGGGCGCATGATCGATCAAATCCGGGCATCGAAGCTGCCCTCGAATATGATGCAGTTCGCGGCGCGAGGAGCGCTGTCCGTAGCTCCAGATGAGAATCTTGAGATTCTGGTGTATCTGGCCAAGCACAATAAAGTGTTTGGCGATCTGGCGCGGATGACACTGGCGGGCTGGGACGAGAAGGCATCGCTGGCCGCGGCATCCGATCCGAAGACGGCGCGGGAGGTGCTGAACTATCTGGTATCGCCAGAGAATCTCCGTCTGAAGTTGCTGCCGGCGTTGCTGGAGAACCCATCAGTGCCGGAAGGTGAATTGGCCAAGGTCGCGATTTCCGCGTCACCGGAAAATATTGGAGTGATGTTGCGCAGCGAACGGGTGAAGAAGGCTGCGGGAATTCTGGAATGTCTGAGGTCGAATCCTTATCTGAAAGCGAACGAGGCCGGCATCGTAGCGGAGTTGCTGGACGGGAGCGAAGCTGCTCTCCCTGTGGAGGTTGAGTCCGGTGCGGATAGTCACACTGCAGAAGCGGAAGTGCAGGGTGAACTGAGCGTCGAAGGGGCGGACGCGAAAGAAAAAGATAAAGGCAAAGATAAAGATGATGAAGAGGCGGAAGTGCCCGATGAGCATGTTTCTGCGTATCTTGCCGAACATGCCACGGAGATTGTGGCGGAGGAGGGAAAGCCGTTTCAGCCGATTGGCGGAATCATGGAGTTGCTGGGAGCGGATTATTTTCCGATATCGGCCGTGCAGGAGGCTGGTCCGGCGGAGACTCCAGCGCCTGCTGTGGTTCCTGAGGCGACGGCCTCTGGCGTGGGGGCTGCTGCCAAGGCGGGCGTGACTCCGGCTGCAAAACCGGCTGGCCGGGCGGGCTCTCAGCTTCCGATTCCGGCGAAGCGCGACAATTCCATGCAGAAGATCAACCGCCTGGATGTGAAGGGCCGGATCCAACTTGCGCTGAAAGGAAATAAGGAAGAGCGCTCGATTCTGATTCGCGACGGGACCAAGGTAGTGGCGTTGGCGGTGCTGGACGCGCCGAAGCTTTCCGATGGAGAAGTGGAAAAGTTTGCGTTGCAGAAAAATGTGCTGGAAGCGGTGCTGCGCCAGATTCCGTTGAAGCGACGGTTCATGAAGAATTACATCGTGGTGCGGAATCTGGTGGCGAATCCGCGCACGCCGCTGGATCTTGGGATGGGGCTGATTAAACATCTGATGGCGCAGGACTTGAAAAACATTTCCGCCAATAAAGAGGTTTCGGAAACGGTGCGCAAGATGGCGCTGAAGATGTACAAGCAGAAGATGGACGCGGCGAACAAGAAATAAGGAAGGAGTAGATGGCTTCTGCTCCTGAATCCGATCCGGTGACTGCGCTGCTGAAGCGCGCCAAAATAATTGCCGTCGTTGGACTGTCCGACGATCCGATGCGAGTGAGCTATGGGGTTTCGGCTTACATGCAGAGTCAGGGGTATCGCATCATTCCAGTGAATCCGAAAATCGAATCTTCTTTGGGCGAGAACGCGTATGGATCGTTATTTGCTGTGCCGGAGAAGATCGATATCGTAAATATCTTTCGGCGGCCGGAGTTTGTCGAGGGAGTTGTGGATCAGGCGATCCAGTTGAAAGTGCCTGCGATCTGGATGCAGGAAGATGTGGTTCACGAGATGGCTGCGGAGAAGGCGCGCAAAGCCGGAATCTTCGTGGTGATGGACCGCTGCATTCTGAAAGAGCATCGGGCGCGAATTCGATAAAGTGCTAGAGCGCGAGCGGAGCTTTTCCGGAACCCCTAAGCGTCGCGCCCTTAACCCTGCGCGAGTCCAACTTTTGGAAAGGCTCTAAACGCCAACGCTGACGAACACCACGCTGGCATCATCGCAAAGGACGACGTCCTTGGTGAAAGCACGGACATCATCCAGAACGCTGATCGCGGAAGCATCTGGGCAAGCGACGTGTTGAACTAGACGATCCAATCCATATTCTTCTTCTAACTCGTTCGTGGCTTCGCTGATGCCGTCGCTATAGAAAACGAGCTTTGAACCCGCAGTTAGAGCCACGGTGGTCTGCGAATACTCTCCGCAGCTCAAGCCTAAGGGGAGACCGTGTTCGGTCTCTACGAAGCGTGGTCCGCTATTGTCGACCAACAGCGGATGCAAGTGCCCGGCGTTGGCGAAAGTGACGCTGCCGGCTACAGGGTCGAGCACCCCGTAGACCAGAGTGACGAATTTACCCGCAGGGAAGTCTTCCACCAGCAAGCTGTTGAGCTTGGTCAACACCTCGGCGGGAGTGCAGCAAGCTTCGGCCAGAGAGCGCAACATGCCACGCGTGGCTGACATAAGCAGCGCGGCGGGCGTGCCTTTTCCGGAGACGTCGGCGAGAATCAGGCCCCAACGGCCATCGGGAAATGGGATGAAGTCGTACCAATCGCCGCCAACGGCGCGGGCAGGAATGCTGAGACCGGAAATGGCAAACCCGGGCACGTAGGGCGAGGCCTTGGGCAGCAGCGCTTGCTGAATGGCGCGAGCCTCCTCAGCTTCGAGACTCATGGCTTCGCGCTCGGCGCGTTCTGACTGGAAGCGGCGCGCGTTATAAATTGCGACGGCCACGTGATCGCATAGGGCTTGAAGAAGCCTGAGTTGCTGGCGCGGAAAAGCGTCCAGATCGGGATGAGATGCGGTGAAAACGCCTACCAGGCATTCGCCGACTTGAAGTGGAATCGCCACTTCTGAATGCGTGGAGAGTTCGCAGGCGATGTAATATTCGTCCTTGCGAACGTCAGGGGCGTAACGCATCTGTCCAGTGGAGGCGACGTAGCCGACCATGCCTTCTTTCCCAATCTTCAGCCGGAAACCCTTGCTGTGTACGGAACACCCGTGGACGCCGCCCATCACCATTTCTCCGCGAGCTTCGTCGTGAAGATAGACCGCGGTTTCCAACAGGCCGAACGAATGCGCAACCTCATTGACGATGTTGTCGATGAGCTGATCAAGATCGAGAATTGAGCCGATCTTTTGCGCAGCCTTCTGCAGTTTTTGCAGGCTTTCAACCTGGGAGTCGAGCTGAGGCCGAGGAGGGGAAATATCGTCGAAGGAACTTGCGGGAAGCGTGGCCATGGGTAAACCCCTAAGTACTGACGATAAGCGTTGGATGCTGCGGGGACGGGCTAAGACTCGTGGTTTTGAGCAGGGTTGGGTGAAGTTTTTCGCAGGCGCTTGATTTCTTCCATGCGGTCGCGGATGCGTTTTTCGATGCCTTCGTTGGTCGGGCGGTAGTAAACGCGATCGCGGAGACGGTCGGGCAGGCATTGCATATTGGCGACTTTGCCTTCGAGGTCGTGGGCGTATTGATAGTTCTTGCCGTAGTTCAAACCTTTCATCAATTTCGTAGGAGCGTTGCGGAGATGCAGGGGAACGGGTTCGGCAGCGGTCTGCTCGATATCGTGCTGGACATCGCCATAAGCGGTGTAGAGCGCGTTGGATTTCGGTGCTACAGAAAGATAGACGACGGCTTGGGCGAGAGCGAGATTGCCTTCGGGCATGCCGATGAAATCGACAGCATCGCGCGCGGCCATGCAGAGGGAAAGGGCGTTGGGGTCGGCGAGGCCGATATCTTCGACCGCCATGCGAACGACTCGCCGGGCAATGTAGAGCGGATCCTCGCCGGCTTCGATCATTCGTCCGAGCCAGTACAGGGCGGCGTCGGGATCGCTGTTGCGCACGGATTTGTGCAACGCGGAGATGAGGTTGTAGTGTTCTTCGCCGGCTTTGTCGTAGAGCAGGGTGCGTTTTTGCAGAGCGTCGCGGATGATGTCGTCGGTGATTTGTGCGGGCTGGGTTCCGGACGGTTCTGCCAGACCGGCGGCGACTTCGAGTACGTTGTAGGCACTGCGGGCATCGCCGCTGGTATAGCTGGCGATTTTCTTGAGGACGTCGTCGGAGGCCTGCAGGCGCATTCCGCCGAGGCCGCGATCTTCGTCGGTGAGGGCGCGCTTCAGGAGTTGTACGATTTGATCTTCGGTGAGGGGCTGCAAAACGTAGACGCGGCAACGGGAGAGCAGGGCGCCGTTGATTTCGAAGGATGGGTTTTCGGTGGTAGCACCGATAAGGCGGATGTTGCCTTTCTCCACGTGTGGGAGAAAGGCGTCCTGCTGAGCTTTGTTGAAGCGGTGGATCTCGTCGATGAAGACGATGGTACGAGTGCCGTACTGGCGGGCTCGTTCAGCGTCGGCCATGACCTGTTTGATCTCTTTGATGCCGGCCAGGACGGCGGAGAATTCGATAAACTCCGCTTTCGTCATGTGGGCGATAATTTTGGCGAGCGTGGTTTTTCCGGTGCCGGGTGGACCCCAGAAAATAAGAGAACCAGTATCGTCGCGCTCGATTTGAGCACGGAGAGGCTTGCCGGGGCCGATGAGTTGCTCTTGTCCCGCATATTCCTCGAGCGTGCGGGGGCGCATGCGGTCGGCCAGCGGACGGGTGCGGTCAACGGATCTGCTCGCTTCCGGAATGGGCTGAAAGAGTCCCATGGCAAACCTTTCACCACAGAGGCACAAAGACACAGAGAAAGGCGATACATGTCTTCGGGCTTTCTCCGTAACTCTGTGTCTCTGTGGTGAACAATCTTTATCTTCTCTGCCTTGCGGCTTCGTACAGTACGATGCTGGCGGCCACGCCGGCGTTTAGGGATTCTACTTGCGGAGCATGGGGGATGGCGATGGATTCGTCCATTTTCGCCATCAGGTCGCGGGGAAGGCCCGAGCCTTCGTTGCCGAAGAAAATTGCTGCCGGGTTCTTTAAGTCTGCCTGGTCGAGCGGGGTGCCTTTGTGCGAGGAGGTTGAGATGAGGCGCACTCCCTGGGCTCGGAACTTTTCGCAGACTTGTTCCAGCTTCGCCTCTGCTGATTTTCCTTGATGGTGAATGATGGGGAGGCGGAAGAGTGATCCGGCGGAGGCGCGGACTACCTTCGAATTGAAGGGGCTGACGGTGCCTTCGCCGAGAACCGCGCCGGCACTGCCGAAGGCTTCGGCGGAGCGGAGCATGGTGCCGAGGTTGCCGGGATCCTGCAGTCCGGCGAGGACGACGACGGGGCCGACTTGCAAACGTTCTGTGACATCGTCGAGCGAGAATTGCTTGAGGCGTACGAGCGCGGCGACGCCTTGTGGAGATTCGCTGGGAACGAGGCTGTCGAATAGTTTGTCGGGAAGCAGGAGGGTTTCGACCTGGGCTCCGATTTGCGGGAGCAGGCGGTCGGCGGCGGCTTGGGCGGATTCACGAAAGAATACCGAACTGAAACGCAGGCCGCTGCGGATCGCTTCTTCGAGGATGCGCAGGCCCTCTATGGCGCAGTCTCCGGCGTCGGTGAGTTCAGAGCGGGAGAACGCCTGGCGCAACTGCTTGACCAGCGGGTTGTGGCGGCCTTCAATACGGCGGAGGCGGGAGTGGGCGGCGGCGAGGCGGGTTTGTTCCATTGTCTTGATTATAGGCGCGCTCCCGATTGAGCTCATGGGCGGAGAGGGAGACAGCAAGTCAAGTGGAGATGGCTTGCTCCGCCCTTGCAGAGAATGTAAAGCATGTCCGGGGACTTTACACAACGACGACGAGTGAGCAGCCGACGTCGTCTTGATGCTGACGACTAAGTGCAACTTGTGGGCTAGCGCCCTTCGGACTTTCTCTTCTAATACCTCTCGGACGTGAACCAATTATCTTCGATCACGTGCGGAAGCAGGACCGAGCCGCCCAGCTTCACTTCGCCATTCGCCGCGTTGAAGCCGGCAATCCGAATCTCCGCGTCGTCAGGATTGTCGCCATAGATCACAGAGCCATCCGGGCTGAACTTCTCCACGTTTTCGGGAATGGTATTGACCCGAGTGAGTTGTTGCGTGGTCAGATCTACCTGCAAAATGTCGGTCAGGTAATTTGTGTCCTGGAGAAAAACATATTTTCCCGACGGATGCGCATAAGCGCGGGAGAAAAAATCTCCGCACACGGTCAGCATCGATGTTGTGCAGTTCACCAGCGGTGTGGTCGAAAGAGGTTGCGTCTGGTAAATCTGCACCGTGTCGGCGTTTGGTCCCTGATTGTAGAAGGCATTGAAGGCAAACAGGAGGTTGTTTTCAAACTGGACTTCGGCATAGCCGCTGGCCGCGTAGTAGGAGAAACCATAGACTTGCTCGTCCGGTCCCAACGCGCCCGTCTGCAAATCGACTGAACGCTGGTTAAAAGTTTCGGAGCCGCTGGCGTGGGGAGCGCCGCAGAATATTCCGTCGTAGAGGGTCGTTCCCGAGGGATTGAAGCCCAGGATCTGGAGACCGCAGTCGTTGCCGCTGGGGTCGCTGTCGAGAGTGTAGGTTGCTTCGGTTACGGGCTGGCTCAGTGAACCGGTGACCGGATCGATGACATTGCGCACGATGGCGTATTTAGTCGTATATTGAGGACTCACTGGGCCGATGGCAACGGAATAAAAGAAAGCGCCCGCCGGATTTATCGCCAGTCCATACAACTGATTGGCGTTGGTCGCCTGAACCGGAGTGCTGCCCGGGACACCTGTGACATCTGTATCGAACACGTACAACTTCAGGTGCCCGCTGGAATAGGTTGGGTTAGTGAGGTAATAGAGGAAGCGCCCGTCCGGCGAAGTCTGGATGCTGACATACTTGGCTGAAGGCATGGTGGTCGTTCCAACCGCCGTCGCCTGAAAGGTCTGCGGGTCGATGTTGTAGGTGGTGAGCACTGAGTTGTCGACCACGTAGAGCACTTCAACGGCAGAGGAAGGCGGCGAGCCCGCGGGAAGCGATTGGCTCCCGCGGACTATTGAGGCGACATTCTGACCAAGAGCAAACGAAGGAATTAACAGAAGCAGAGAAAGCAGGCGGCGCATACACCCTCCACGAGCGGATGCGGTTCAGATGCCGCTGACTTGGGGTGGGTTGCCGGATTCAGGACGGGCTCGAAATGCGGATCGCTACGGCGTGATCTCGAAGACGACGCCGCATCCCGTATATTCAGTACCGCACCTTCCCGTGCCGCCATAGTACGTAGTTCCATACAAATTGCCAAAGCGGTCTCGCACGAGTCCGGCGTAAGGCGAATATCCGTCGCCTCCATTCCTGAAGAAGCTGTGCAGGACGGTTAATTTGCCCTCACGGTCCAGTTTGAAAACGATGCCGGAGCCATAGGCGACGCCGCCACCCAGTACGGTTCCATACAAGTTTCCTTGCCCATCCAGAACCAGCGGGCCGTTCGGACCGTTACCGACGACGCAGTTGAACGCATATAACACGGTCTCGACGCCCGCGCTGTCAAATTTGAAAATGAGTCCGCAACTTCCTAACGAGCCGCTGGTTGTGCCGTACAGGTTTCCCTGGGAGTCGATCATTAGCTGCGAATCAGGGCCGTATCCGTCGGATCCTCCGGTGAAGGCATGGATGATGCGGAAATTGCCGCTGGTATCCAGGCTAAACAATGTACCAGCACCATTTGGGCCGCCGTATACGTTCGTTCCGTAAAGAGTGCCTGATGCATCCTGGACGAGAGCCGAGGCGTGGTAGCCATCAGTCGGCACATTGAAGCTATAGAGCAGCGAAAAGGTGCCGTCGGCGCTTATTTCAAAGATTCCACCCCAGCCGTATATCCCGCCAAAATCCGCCGTTCCAAAAGCGTTCCCCGCCGCGTCCATGACTAAACCGGCTTCGGGATAGCCGAGGCTAGGCGCGAGGCTGTGCGGCAGTATTTGCGTTGTTCCGGACTTTAGTTCGAACTCCGTCCCGAGCCCACCTCGCCCCCCTCGGATAGCGGTTCCATAGAGATTTCCGGAGTTGTCTCGCACTAGTGTCCCCAGAGGATCGGTGCCTTCTAATACCTGAAAGTCGATGGTTGAGAAGGTGTTCAAGGACAGGTTGATCTCGAAGATGTTGCCATAGCCATATTTGCCGCCGTAGGAGGCCACGCCGTAGATATTGCCAGCGGGGTCAAGAGTCAGCCCGGCATACGGATACGCTCCATCTTTTCCCTGGAAGTTGTGCAAGATTTTGTAGGTCTGCGCGACTCCCGGTGCTGCCGCGAACACCACAACAGTGGCTAGCGAAAGAAGCTGAGACAGGACAATCTTAGTGAGGCCGTACATCGAAACCCCCAAGCATTCGGGCTTGCATTCTATAACGCGGCGGACGAATCGGCACGGCCTATTTTTGCGACGTTGGCGCTGAGTTAGGGCCCAGCGCCTTTGGCTTACTCTGCGGCACCATCACCGCCGAAACGCCGTCCAACCACTTTGCGGCGCTTTGCCGTATTATGGTAAGTTTCACCGGCAAAACATCCTGGAAGAGAAGCAGTTGAGAAGGGAAGCCGTGCGCGCTGAAATCGTAAAAATTAATAGTGAGTCTCCCGAGAGTTCACTGATCAAGTACGCTGCCGAGCAGATTCGGGCCGGGGAAGTGCTGGGCATGCCTACGGACACGTTTTATGGGCTGGCGGCCGATCCGTTTAACTTGCGCGCGGTGGATCGCGTGTATGACATCAAGACGCGCTCGCGGCATAAACCGCTATCGCTGCTGATTGAGAGCGTGGATCAGGCTGAAGAATTGGCGAAGGCGTTGCCAGAGGAGTTTTACGCGCTGGCTCGGAAGTACTGGCCGGGGCCTCTGACAATTATCGTGAAAGCGGGGTCGCGGTTGCCGCTGAAAGTGACGGCCAACACGGGCAACGTGGCGCTGCGCGTGCCGAATGCGAAGATTCCGCTGGCGGTGGTGACCGCGGCGGCCATTCCGATCACGGCCACTTCGGCGAACCTGAGCGGGGCCGCGGAGTGCACCACGGCGGATCAGGTGCAAGAACAGCTGCATGGACGGATCAGCATTATTGTGGATGGCGGAGTTTCGCCGCGCGAGATTCCCTCGACCATCATCGATCTGACCGATGAAGCCGCACGCTGGCGGGTCATGCGAGAGGGTGCGATTCCCGCGGAAGAGATTTCCACTTTTTTCGCCAAAGGATGAAAGAAGATCTTGCCACCCGGCGTGGACCAGGCCGCTGGCTGGTGCGGCTGGAAGCGTTGGGACTGCTTGCGCTGGCAGCGTTCCTGGCGCTGACTGCGATTCGTGTCGTGCATGAAGGGGCACTGCAGCAACTGCATCCGGCGGACGCGATCGTGGTTTTTGGCGCGGCGGAGTACGCCGGTCATCCCTCGCCGGTGCTGCGCGCGCGCCTGGATCATGCCTTCAGTCTTTTTCAGCAGGGCATTGCACCAGTGGTGATCACGACAGGCGGCGCTGCGGCGGATCCGAGTTTCAGCGAGGGCGGCGTAGGGCGGGATTATTTGATGCGCCGCGGGATTCCAGAGCGGAACTTAATTGCCGAGACGCAAGGTTCCGATACGGCTCAATCAGCCGTGCGAGTCGCGGTGATCATGCGGGCGAATGGATTGCATAGTTGCGTCGCCGTTAGCGATGCCTATCATGTGTTCAGGATCAAGCGAGCGCTGGAACATGAGGGGATTGGGCCCGTATACGTGGCGCCGCGTCCCGATTCGCGTCCCCGTGGTATTGGGCAGAGAATGTATGCGGTGTTGCGCGAGGCGTGCAGTTATTTAGTATGGAAGTTGGGAATGACGTAGGGCGGGCTTTACCATCCATTTCGTTCTCGCAGGGCGGCAATGTGGGCGACGTGATGGCGCCCATGCCAGGAGTAAAGCGCCAGATTCTTCTCGAGACTTATTTCGCCAAGGTCGGGATGGCGGAAGTGGCGCTTCCACTCTTCCGGCGCCAGCGAGCGCAGAAGGCGCATCCAGCGCGCGTGCAGCGAATCCAGCATGGTCAGCGAGACTTCCAGGGGAGTGGTCTGGGAATCAGCGAGTTGCGCCCAGCGGTCTTCGGCGTAGGGTTTGATTGTTGGTCCGTCTTCTGTGAGGGCGAGTTTGAAACGGATGTAGGCGTTGAGATGGCTGTCCGGGACGTGGTGCGTGACCTGGCGGACGGTCCAGCCTTCGGGGCGGTAGGGGGTGTCGAGTTGTTGGTCGGAGAGTCCTTTGAGGGCGGCGCGAAGATTGGTCGGCGCCTGTTCGATGTCATTCAAGCATTTCTGTTTCTGGTCTTCGGTGAGCGGACCTTCGTAGTGGAATTTGCCGATGGGGTAGCGTAGGTCGGTCATGGTGTCCTCCTTCGGGTGGGGATCGTTGTGTCAGAGATGACCGGCAACGTGTCGAGGGTGCAAGAAAGCGGCGGCATTGACTCTTCCCCTCTTCTTCCGGGGCTCGGAATCCAGAACCCGCTCAGTTAACTACAACCCCTAGGGCACACCCATAGCCGACCCCATTCCCTCTAGCTTCGCATTTCGGTTCCCCGGGTCCTAAGATTTGTGCATCCAAGGGTGCATTATGGGCTAAACTCGCAATTCTGGGTGGGTTAGGCGGCGATTCCAGCTATGCCGATGCCCCGGTCGAGAAACAGCAGGTTCCTCCATGCGCCACGGATCGGCTATCGCCAATCCACCGCCTTGGTCGGAATGACAAGGATATTTTTGTTGGTCGGCAGATACGAGGAATCCGTAGGCGAAAGAGGGAGTTATGGCATCGTCGGTCTGGTCGGGACATTTAACGTTTGGGCTCATCTCCATGCCGGTGCGCTTGTTTTCCGGCGCGCGCAGTAGCGGGATTTCTTTCAACATGCTGCATCGAACCGATAAGTCCCGGCTCAAGCAACAGTACATTTGCCAGGCGGAAGGCGTCGTCGTCGATCGGGCTGACATGGTGAAGGGCTATGAGTTCCGCAAGGATGAATACATCGTCATTGAGCCGGAAGAGATCAAGAAGATCGAGCCGCAGACGGCGAAGACGATGGAGATACTGGAGTTCGTGAAGGCGAGCGACGTGGACCCGGTTTATTTTGAGTCGTCGTATTACATGCTGCCGGAAGAGGCGGGGCGGCGTCCTTATGCGCTGCTGACGAAGGCTTTGGAAGAGAGCGAGTACGTAGCCATTGCGAAGATCACGATGCACAATCGCGAGTACACGGTATTCCTGCGGCCGCATGAAGGCGGAATGATGCTGCACACGATGTATTACGCGGAAGAAGTGAAGAAGGTGGAAGGGTTTGGTGCGCCCGACGTAGAATTGAAAGAGGCAGAAATTAAGGTGGCGCACCAGTTGATCGAAGCGCTGGCGGATGAATGGGATCCGGAAAAATATAAAGACAGTTTCCAGGAAAATCTGAAGAAGCTGATTGAGACGAAACTCGAGGGCGGGGAAGTGGCGGCGGTGGAGAAGCCAAAGAAGCTGGCTCCGGTGGTGGACTTGATGGCGGCCTTGAAGCAGAGTCTGGCGCAGATGGAAGGGAAGAAAAAGCCTGCGGCTACAGCCAACACGGAGGCGCCCGTGGCGGCGTCTGGTGGAGGAAAGTCCAAGCGCGGGCGGTAGCGTATCACGGCGTCAGGCGGAGCGGCATATCAGCCTTGAATATGTTGCCGACAACGTTTCTGCGAAACAGACGATTCCCATCCAACTTGTGTTCTCAAGGCTGCATCCCACGGATATTCCTCATTGATTAAAACGTGTCCGCTGGCGCATATGGCGGTCCAGCCGTTAGAATGTTTAATTCTTCTCACCTATGATCAGTAAGGTTCTTGTATTGCGCACAATGGGGTGCCGATGATGGTTCGACGTGTGGGCGGATTGGCGGCCATGGCGCTCCCGATTCTGGTGTGGATGGCGTGCGGCCAGGTATACCGGCCAGTGGTTATTCCTTGCTCGGCGGGCGGAGTACCGGGATGCCCCGTGGAGGCGAATCCTACTCCGAGTAATTTCCATGCGGTTTTTGGCATTAGCACCAACGCTCCGAACTATCCGGGCGGGGCTATGCAGATCGACGTCTCGGGGGATTCTGTGATCGGCGAGACTCCTAGCTACGATCCGTCGAAGCCGAACCTTGGCGACAATCCCACTTCTGTTGCCCTTTCCCCTAACAATTCCAGAGTTTTTGTATCAAGTGCGGGAAGTGTCGCATCCGGAGGAGTGGATGCGGTTTCGTCGTTTACGCCGGCGTTTCAATCAACGATTGGGACCGGATTGGGTGCGGTGAACACGATCGCTTTGCCGGCAGGCTCGCAACCGGTCTTTGTGAACACAACTCAGAACACTGCGCTATATGTTGCTAACTTCGGCACGAATTCGGTAAGTTCCATCAACACGTCGTCGAACGTGTTGAGCAACACGGTTCCAGTCGGAACCAGTCCAGTCAGTCTGGCCGAAACTCCAGACGCTTTCAAACTTTATGTGGCCAATCAAGGGAGCAACAGCGTTACCAGTTTGAATCCGACGGACTTGTCTCAAAACATCGTGACCGGTTTTACCGGCGTGACCCCGGTCTGGGTAGTGGCGCGCAAAGACAGCCAGAAGGTTTATGTGGTTACGGAGGGCGACGGGCAACTGGTTACGATTGACGTCGCCACTGACACGGTCACCAGTACGCTTCCTGTAGGAGTGGGGGCGAACTACATTTTCTTCGACCCGAACCTGAACCGGCTCTACGTGACGAATCCAGTGACGGGAGTGGTGTATGTCTTTTCTGACACCAGCGCGACCGATACTCCGACCCTGCTTGCGGCCATCTCGTTCACGGCAGGATCTACCGCTTGTCCCAGCGGATGTACACCGGTTGGCGTGACAGCGTTGCTCGACGGCAGCCGTTTCTATGTGGCCAGTTATCAGACAGCGACCACATGTCCCGATACAAATGTGGCGGGCTCCTGCGTAATCCCGGGGCTCACGGTGTTTGACGCGAACAGTTTTGCGGTGAAATATCCCACTGCGCCGACTCTAAGCTTGCTGGGCTTCGCGCCTTATGCCGTGGGTCAGTACGCAGTGGCGCCAGTGGCTTCCTGCGCGAGCGCTGCGCTTTATCCGGCGCTATATTCGCCGGCCGTCACGCGCTTCCGGATGTTCACTGTGGCTGCGGCAGACAGCAGCCGAGTTTATGTGAGCATGTGTGACGCAGGAGTTGTCGCGGTGATCAATACAACCAATGCGAACACGAATAATTCGGGCAATACCTTACCCCCGGACACGGTCGTCACAGATCTTGTCACCGCTCCCGAGGCCAATAGCACCACGGCTTTGCAAAGCCCAATCTTCCTGTTGATGGGGCAATAGCAATCCGCGCAATAGCAATCCGGCAAGGAACAAACAGTCCTTAGTTTCTCGTGGCTACTTCTTCATTTTGGGTTTCGCGGGCGGCGTAATGCGAGTCGACATATTCGTCTAGGATGCCGATGAACTCCGCGACGATGCGATCACCTTTGAGGGTGGTGAACAGGCGTCCATCCACGTAGACCGGAGCTTTGGGCTCCTCAAATGTGCCTGGCAGAGAGATGCCGATGTTGGCGTGCTTGGATTCACCCGGGCCATTCACAACGCATCCCATGACCGCAAGCTTCATCTCTTCCACGCCGATATACCGGCCTTTCCAGGTGGGCATCTGTTCGCGAAGGTAAGTTTGAATCTGTTGAGCCATTTCCTGGAAAAATGTGCTGGTGGTGCGGCCACAGCCGGGGCATGCAGTAACTTGAGGGGTAAAGCTGCGAATGCCCATGGATTGCAGAATCTGCTGTGCCACCCTAACTTCTTCGGTACGGTCGCCTCCAGGAGCCGGCGTTAGAGAAACGCGGATGGTGTCGCCGATACCTTCCTGCAGAACCACGCCCATGGCGGCGCTGGACGCAACCACACCCTTGGCTCCCATACCTGCCTCGGTGAGGCCAAGGTGCAGGGGGTAGTTGCAGCGGGCGGCGAGGGAGCGATAAACGTCGATGAGATCCTGCACGCCGCTGACTTTCGCGCTGAGAATAATCTGATCGGGACGGAGCCCGAATTTTTGCGCGAGATCGGCGGAACCGAGTGCGCTTACGACCATTGCTTCCATCGTGACTTCCCGGGCATCTAGCGGCTCGGCGAGGAGCGAGTTCTCGTCCATCATCCGGGTGAGCAGCGTCTGGTCGAGGGAGCCCCAATTCACGCCAATCCGCACCGGCTTCTGATATTTCACCGCCACTTCGATCATGGTACGAAAATTCGAGTCGCCGCTGCGTCCAATGCTGGAGTTGCCAGGATTAATCCGGTACTTGGCGAGATCGCGCGCACATTCGGGATACTTGGTGAGCAGGACGTGTCCGTTGTAGTGGAAGTCGCCGATGATGGGGACGCGGATACCCTGCTTGTCGAGTTGCTCGACGATGTGGGGAACGGCCGCTGCTGCTTCTTCGTTGTTGACAGTGACGCGTACCAGTTCGGATCCGGCGCGGGCCAGAGCTGCACACTGCTGAACGGTGGAAGGAATGTCTGCGGTGTCTGTGTTGGTCATCGATTGCACCACAACTGGTGCATCGGAGCCGACGCGTACGCCGCCGACAACGGCGGTCACGGTTTTCCTGCGGGAAACGATAGCCATGAGAAGCTATATTTTAACATGCGACAGGTGCGTTACTCGCAGAATGCGGGCCCGTGGAATCATGCAGGGGCCCGCACCCTCCGATCTTTTATGGGCTCTACTGCTGTTGGCCCTACTGTGCGTTGATCGTGATGGTTTGCGAATAGATTTTGCCGTTGGCGTCGAAGGCTTTCACGACAATCGTATGGGAGCCTTTGGCTACGGAAAAATTCTGGTTTACGTAAGTAGTCTGGCTGGTGTTGTCGTAGACCAGGCTGTTATCGATATACACCTGGACGGCGGTGGGAGGTAGAGTTGGAGCAAGTGGGATACATCGGGAATCCTTTGAAAGGCGCAGAGCGGTGGCCGGAATGGGTTCGGCAATCAGATTCGGAAAGCCTACCGGGGGTTGTTTCTCCCGAAAAGCGGCATCCATCGCGGCCCGGCGGGCTTGATTGGAGATGGACTGCTGAGAGGTTGCAATCCGAGCGGGGAGAGGTTCACCATAACTAATAAGAAGGTTGGAGGTTTCATGCGTCATCACCGAATTCAAGCGACAGCAATTTTACGGAGGGTAAAAGCCGCAACCGCGGCGGGACCGGCGGCTCCGCAGTGGCCGAGTTATCAGGGGACATCCCAGTTTGTTGGAAGCAGTCCGAGCGGGCGGGTGACCGTCTATGTAGATCCGACGCTGGGAGCGCCCGGATTGCAAAATGCGCAGGACCTGGTCAACGATGGCGACCGCGTCGCGAACGCGAACGACGCTATTTTCGGCACCACCGGGGGATCGGTCAGCGTCATTATTTACGCTCTAGGCGGCGCAACCGACGGCACCGGTGGCGCGGACCACGGTGGCTGCGACTACAGCACAGGAAATGCGATAGAGGTATGCGCATCGTTTGGCAACTCGGCGCGAGTGTCGGCTTTGTTCGAGGCTGAATTGAGTGAGTGCTCGATGGGCGGGAACCTGTGCGGCGTTAGTACCGGAGAAGCCCTGTCGCGCTGGTGTGCGGAGCAGGTTGGGAACAATGCGCTGTCAGACTTCGCGACGGCCCCAACGTGGGCTCAGGATGGGATGGCAGACTGGGTCGACCAGACCAACCCGACCGATCAGGATGCAGACAGCATTGGGTGCGGGATGGCGTTTATATCATGGTTAATGAGTCAGGGGTACGCGTTAAACCAAATCGCTCCGGCGATGGTGGCGCTGGGCGACTCGGGGACACTGGCTCAACTTTATGCCAGTCTGACCTCGCAATCGGCCGATAGCGCGTGGTCCAATTTTCAGGCCGCGGTGAATGCCTTGCCGAACGGCGTGACTAGCGATGATCCGTTTGGGAGCGGCGCGTAGGAGCATCTGGCTGCAGAATATTTTGGAATCGACCTGAAGCTTTACGTCCCGGTTCCGGTGAGTTGAACGATTTGGGGGCTGGTGAGGTCGTTGTCACCAAAGACCAGGGTTCCTGTCCGCGCGCCGCTGACCGTTGGCATGAATATCACGCTGACTGTGCATTTGGCTCCCACGGGCAGCCCGATTCCGCAGTCGGTGCTCTGACTGAAATCTCCGTTGGCGACGACGCTCACAACGTTCAGTGCAACCGTTCCCTTGTTGGTGAGAGTGATGACGAGCGGAGCGCTCGAACTTCCCACAGGAACGCTGGGGAATTTGAGCGAGGTTGGGGAGGCGACCGCCGCCTGACCTGCCCCCGCCAAGTGCACTACGTGAGGACTACCTATGTCCGTATCGTTGATTGCCAGGTTGCCAAACAATGCTCCGGTAGATGTGGGTTGGTAGGTTACGTTGAAAGTGCAGGAAACACCGGGGGCCACCGTACCACCGCAGGTATTGGTCTGGGAAAAGTCGCCGATTACTTGCACGCTCGAGATGTTTAACGGCTTCGTCCCAATGTTTGTATAGGTGACAGCCTTGTTCGTTTTTGAGTTGATCGACTTCATCCCGTAGTTCAAGCCGGGCCAAAACACTGAGAGTTTCGCATCGCTCCCGGTCCCAGTCAGATTCACAATTTGAGGGCTGGTCGCGTCACCGTCGTTGATGGTGAGCGTGCCAGTGCGGGTTCCGGTTGCGGTCGGCGTGAGCGTGACGTTGATCGCGCACGAAGCGCCCGCGAGGAGAGATTTCGGACACTTGCTGTTGTATGAAAAATCACCCGTGGTCGAGAACTGGCCCAGTGACATGTTGCTGCTTCCCCAATTCGTCACATTCACGGTAATGCTCGGGCTGGGAACTCGCACGGGCACACTTCCGAAAGTCAGTTCAGTCGTAGAGGCGACGGGACAACTACGCTGCGTCAGGATGAGCGGAGGGTTAGGGCTTTGCGAATAGTTGAAACTATCCTGCATGTCGTTAGCTTTCGCGTCCCGTTCCGTCAGCGGCGCCAAGCCGAAAGTTTCTTCCGCGTACTTGAGCACGGACGAAAACTCATAGAGTGTGTGAGAGATGTGGCCGGGTTTTGCGTAGGGCGAAATGATCAGCATGGGGACTCGCGGCCCGAAGCCGTAAACGTCCGGCTGCGGCACGGGAACGTGGTCATAGAAACCACCGAAGTCATCCCAGGTTAAAAAAACGGCGGTCGAGTCCCAGTCCGGCCCCTGCATGAGGGCGTTGAGCTGGGTCACCGTCCAGTTCTCGCCGAAGCACGAACTGTTAGGAGGATGCTCACTTGCCGCTCCAGTCACCAGCCAACTCATGGCCGGCAACGTGCCGCTCAGCGCATCGTTAGCGAATTGCGTGTCAGAAACGACATTGGTGTTCCAGAGACTGCTATTTCGGATGTGGTTGATCGCGTCAAAGGTATTGAAGACGTAACCCTGCTCGCCAACCCCGGGCGCGTAGTATTTCCAGGAGACGCCCGCCGTCTCCATGCTGTCGGCCAGGGTCTGGAAATCGAAACAGGGAAACTCGCCTGTGATATCGCCTTCTTCGTCCATTACCTGGACCAGAGTGGCGGCGGGATCGTCGCAGCCCCATCCGCTGAGTCCGGTCTTGCCCTGATTGAGGAACGGAATGTTGATCACACCATCAGACTGCGCAGCGATCGAATAAAGATGTTGCGGGAAACTTCCTCCGTGCATGGAGGAAAAAGTGTTGTCGGAGAGAACAAAATTGTAGGCATAGGTGAAGTAGTTGGGAATATCGGACTGCTGAAACTGGGTGTACGACATGAATGCGCCGTTGATGTTTCCGCCGTCGATAATATCGAAGCGGTCCATCTTGCCGCCGTCGATCGAGGTCAACGCCTCCGTCCAGCCATGACCGGGATCGTTCGGGGTTATATCGGGCAGGCGGCCTAAAGGAATCACTTGCCCGGTCGAAATCGCGCCGCTGGTCGCTCCATTGGCTCCGGGAAAGGTCCCGAAGTAGCTGTCGAAGCTGCGGTTTTCTTTGACGATAAAGACGATATGCTGGATGGGCGTGCGACCGATTTGAAATTTCTTGGGCGGGTGTAAAGCTTGTTCGGTTTGCCCGAACATAAGGGCCGCCGTCCATCCCAGGACGATGATCTGAGCCCCGGCTCGGACTACCCATCGCTCCCACTCGCTGCCCAATGGCTTAACCGGCATGGTCCACGTGGGCAGGAGTGTAGCCTAACTGCGGAAACAGAATAAAGAGCCTTTCGACTTCAGCCGTGACCGCCTATTGCAGGCGGTCCGCCAGTCCCGGAATTGTCTTCAGTAGATCGTTGTAAATAACCATGACGGCGAAGAGCACGAGGAAAACGAATGCGGCCTGGTAAACGCGTTCCTTGATGCGCAGGCTGATGTCGTGACCCATTAAAGTCTCGATCAGGAGGAAGAAGATCACTCCCCCGTCGAGGATGGGAATAGGCAGCAGGTTAAAGACGCCAAGGTTCAAACTGATCGCCGAGGTGAGCAGCAGCAGCGGGGTCCAACCTTTGCGTTTCGCGGCTTCTCCGGCGGCTTGGCCGATACGGATTGGGCCCTCGATGGAACGAACGGAAATCTTCCCTTGCAGCATTTTCTGCACGAGTTCAAGAATCAGCAGCGAAGCTTTTCTGTTCTCCTGCAGCGAAAGATGTAAGGCGGCGGGGAAGGAGAGCCTGGTGACCTTCATCGGCATGCTGCCGATGCCGATGCGATATCTTTTTTCGACCAGGACCGGCTGAACGGTGAAGTCCTTAGTTTCAGAGTCGCGACGGACGGTGATGGAGATTGGCTTGTCTTTGGTTTTTTCCAGTATCTCTACCATGGCGGCCAAAGCGGGGACGGGCCGGCCATCGACCGCCAGAATCTCATCGCCATCGCGCAGGCCCGCTTTATCGGCAGGCATACCGGGGGTCAGGTCTGTGACGCAGACGCAAGGCTCTTTGGGGGCCCAGCCGGCAAATCCGATGCGATCCACGCCGTCGGGCTCAGGTGAGATGGTTTTGGTCAGAAGCTGCCCACCGCGGTCGATCGTAACGTCCAAAGGTTGGCCGGGACTAAGGGCGGTGCGGGTTTCAACCACCTCCCAGGTCGGATCTTGTATCCCTTCAATGCGCGTGATCCGGTCGTTCCGCTGGAGGCCAGCCTTGGCTGCAGGCGTATCCTGCATGACCCATCCAATCACGGTCGGGCTGTCGTAGATCGCGGGGTATTCGTAGTGAACCATGAAAACGCCGACCAAAAGGAAGATGGCCAGCATGATATTCATGGCCGGGCCGGCGATGGCGATCAGGAAACGGTGCCAGCGGGAGTGCGAGAGAAATTCCGCTGGATCGCCGGTGCGCTCGTCCATGGGATTTTCGCCGCTCATCTTGACGTAGCCACCGAGAGGAATCGCGCTAATGCGGTAGTCGGTATCACCCTTGCGGAAGCCGAGAAGGCGCTTGCCGAATCCAATGGAGAACACTTCGACCCTTACACCCAGCCATTTGGCCACGGCGTAGTGGCCGAATTCGTGGATCAAGATCATGAATCCAAGGATGACGACGACGGCGATCAGCGAAATCAGAAAATCAGGCATGATTGAGATACGTACTCCGCACTTCGTTAGATTCTACAACCTGCACATTCGATGAAAATATGTTAGCTGAAAGAAGTTGCCCTTGGCCTTTCGGTGCCGGTCAATCTGCTCACGCGTTCTTTGGCATATCGGCGAGCTTCCAAATCGGCTTGAAGCACTTCCGGGATCGAACCCAGTTTCCCAGAACTAGAGGCTGAGAGCGCGTCTTCGATGATTCTGGGAATCTCATCGAATGCGATGCTGCCTTCGAGAAACGCGGCGACCGCAACTTCGTCGGCAGCATTCAGTGCAACTGTCTTTGCCCCGCCTGCCTCGACCGCCTCGTACGCCAAACGGAGACAAGGGAATTTACTCATGTCCGGGGGGCAGAAGTCCAGATGACGCAAGTTACTGACAGGGAAGCGCATATCCGATTGAATGCGGTCGGGATATGTTAGAGCGTACAAAATGGGCAAGCGCATGTCCGTCACCGAAAATTGAGCAAGTATGCTGCCATCCACGAACTCGACCATGGAGTGAATTGTGGACTGCGGATGGACAATCACTTCCACTTTAACGGGCGGGATATGAAACAATCTGCACGCCTCGATGACCTCGAAGCCCTTGTTCATTAATGTAGCCGAGTCGATGGTGATGCGCTTGCCCATCTTCCAGGTTGGATGGTTGAGCGCCTGCTCGACCGTAATGGAACTGAATTCCGAGCGCGGCGTGTTTAGAAACGGGCCGCCCGAGGCCGTCAGCCAGATACGTTCCACTTCTTCCATGCGTCCACCGCGCAGGCATTGGTGAACGGCATTATGCTCGCTATCGATCGGCAGCAAGGGTTTGCCTTGGCGGCGGGATTCGGCAGTGATCAACTCACCGGCGGCGACCAGGCATTCCTTGTTGGCTACGCCGACGGTCTTTCCTGCTTTTACCGCTTCGTAAGTGGCTTCGAGTCCGGCTACGCCGACGATGGCGCTGACTACGAAATCAACGTCAGGGTGAGTAGCGACCTTTACCGTGCCAGCCGGGCCATGGACTACTTCGATGTTGGCGACGCCTGCCTGCTTCAGGCGGGCGCGAAGTACATCTGCGTCGGGTTCGGCGGCGATCGAAATCAGGCGCGGACGCCATTCGCGCGCTTGCTCGAAAGCAGCGTCCAGGTTGGCGCCGGCGGCCAGGGCCACAATCTGAAAGCGATCCGGATACGATTCGGCGACGCTCAGGGTGCTGCGGCCGATGGAGCCGGTGGATCCCAGGATGGCGATGCGTTTCATTGGTTATTTGCACAAGGTGCATGGGGCAGACTTCTTCATTTCATACCTGCCAATGCGACAGCGTAATGTTCAATCCAATCTCGTTGCTCGGGAGTCTCTGGAACGGATAGTCCGCGAGCGGCTGAGACCGACTCTACGGCAGCTCCGGGGCTCATCCCCTTTTTCACAAGAAGACAGGCCGCTACCAATCCGCTGCGGCCGATTCCCTGGCGGCAATGTACAAGGACGTTCTTGCCGCTCGAAAGAGCGAGAGAAACTTTCTCTAAGACTTCCGCCCACTTCGCTTCTGACCTTGGAATCTGGAGGTCAGGAATCGGAAACGAGGTGAATTCCATCCCTTGTATTCTAACTTCGCTCGCTTCATCGCGGAGACCCATCTCTCTTTCCTCTTCGGGCGTGAGCAACGAAAGGACAGTATTTATGTCTTCTCGCTTCCAAGTTGCGATGTCATCCTTTAGCCAGTCTCCGCCGCGCGGGCGAGGACCAACGGCCAGCTTGCCGGGCCATGCTCCATCGAGCCAGTAAATATCTTTGCGCATTTCAATCCTGATCCTTCACCACCACGTCCCGTGGAAGGTCGTTAACACTTACGCCGCGCTGGCGTAGAACGTGAATGCGGTGGTGCCCATCCAGTATAGTTCCATCTGGCCGCGTTTTCAGACAACCCTCCACCCCCGGCAATAGCGAGACCCGCAAGGTTTCGGTCGACAACCGATCCATGCTGGCAATTTTGCCGGCGTTTAGAGAACTATCCAGGTGCAGCGGTTTCAGCGGGGGATACCGAGGCAAGTGCACATTGTGCCAACTAACCGCTACTGCATGACGTGCCAAGCCGCATAGTACCACAGCACCGGGGCCGCGAAGAGCAGGGCGTCGATGCGATCGAGCATCCCGCCGTGGCCGGGGAGGATGGTGCCGGAATCTTTCACTCCAGCGCCGCGTTTGATCAGGGATTCAACCAGGTCGCCGAGTTGCGCGGCAATGTTTAATGCAACGGTCAGCAGGATCACAGGCCAGATTTCCGGCTTCTCCAAGCCGAAGATTCCGTCGCGACGCTGGATCAGTCCAATGCGTAATAGGAAGGAGCTGATCTGCAAGGCGTGGTTAAAAAACAGAACTCCGACGGCTAGACTTGCCAGCAGGGACGCGGCCGCACCCTCCCAGGTTTTTTTTGGGCTGATTCGCGACGCCATCAGATGTCGGCCGAGCGAGCGGCCCACGAAGTAAGCGAAGATATCACCGGCCCATACCACGAGAAGGAGGTAGAGAATCAAAAATGCGCCCGCCGACAGCTGGCGGATCTGGACCAGCATTTCCATGGGCAGCGCCACATAGGCGAAGGCGAAGGCTGCGGCTGCGGCAGCTGGATACGCGCCGCTGATCTGTGTACGCCTCATGGCGATCGTCAAGAAGACAAATGGAGAGATGGCACACGCGAAGCCTGAGCCCAGCACGAATTTCATCGTCGCGGGTTGAGGCGTTTCACCCGCGGCGCTGGCGGCCAGCACGAGGAAGAATAATCCTACGAAAATGTAAGTGGGCAAGCGCAGCGGCTGAACCTCATAGGATTCAGTTAACTTCAGAAATTCCTGGACTGTAACCAAAGCCACGGCTCCGGCGACCGCGGCCACGACGGGCACTGGTGCGCGCAGCACCAGGAGCACTACAACAGGAATCAAGACGAGCGCGGTCGCGATGCGCTTCAGCATGCGGAGTCTATTTGGGAACCTTTAGCGGTTCAGGGTGCGGATGGGAATCACCGTGCTTGGAATCGTTTAATCCGCCGTAGCGGCGCTCGCGCTTCTGATATTCGGCGATGCCTTCGAGCAAATGAACGCCGCGGAAATCCGGCCACAACGTGGGGGTCACGTAAATCTCCGCATAGGCCAACTGCCAGAGCAGGAAGTTGCTGAGACGCATCTCGCCGGAGGTGCGCACTACGAGATCCGGATCGGGCAAGTCGCGTGTGTAAAGATGCTCTCCGACGGTGTCCTCGTCTATGCGCAGGTGTTCGAGGCCGCCGTTTTGCGAAGCGGCGTTGACCATGGAGCGGAAGGCGTCCACAAGTTCGCTGCGGGCGCTGTAATTGAGCGCCAGCGTGAGAATCGTGCCAGTATTTTTTTCGGTGCTGGCGCGCGCCCATTCCATGCGCTCTTGCACATCTTCAGGAAGCTCGTGCTGCCGTCCGATATATTCCAGCCGGATATTATTTTTGTTCAGCGTGGGAACTTCGGCTTTGAGGTAGCGGCTGAGCAGGCGCATTAAGAAATCGACTTCACTCTTGGGACGCTTCTTCCAGTTTTCCTCCGAGAAGGCGTAAAGCGTGAGCGCATGAATGCCGACGCGGGCCGCCGTTTCCACGGTGGAGCGGACGGCGGCGACACCCGCGCGATGTCCGGCCACGCGCGGCATGTGGCGCCGTTTCGCCCAGCGCCCATTGCCGTCCATGATGATCGCGATGTGTCTTGGGAGCCGCGCTGGATCGAGATGCCGGTAGACTTCCGCTTCCTTGCGATCCAGACCGGCGGGAATCTTTGCCTGCAAGGCCTATCCCCTTCCGAATTCCGAAGCTAACACAGCGGGAAGGCGGGGTGCAATGACGGGAAGGGCACGGCTGCGGATGAAGCTGTGCTGGCGAACCCACCACTCTGGAGCATTACTGTGGGCTAGGGGTTAGCGGGCGGGGCGCCCGCTCCACATAACCGAGGTTACTTCGCTTCCTCTGGCACGATCTTCAACTCCAGCCTTTCCGTATGCCGCAGCACCGTCAGCGCGCAGCTCACGCCGACACGAACGTCGGTCAGCACGCGGTGGAGGTCGTCAACTCCAGCTACGGGATGGCCTTCCAAGGTGACGATTACATCGCCATCGCGCAAGCCAGCGCGCTTCGCGGGACTATTGTCTTCCACGGACAGAACCAGCGCCCCCGATTCTTTAGTTAGATCGTAGAAGCGGACCACGCGGCGATGAACTGGCACGGTCTGGGCGGAGACGCCGATGTAGCTGCGGCGAATGCGGCCATCACGGAGAAGGCGGCTGGCTACGAACTTGGCGGTGTTGATGCCGATGGCGAAACAGATTCCTTGTGCCGGCAAAATGGTTGCTGTGTTCACGCCAACGACGCGGCCTGCGGAATCGACCAGCGGGCCGCCCGAGTTGCCGGGATTGAGCGCGGCGTCGGTTTGGATGACGTCGTCGATCAGGCGACCGGAATAGGAACGCAGCGAACGTCCCAGGGCACTGACGACACCCGCCGTTACAGTGGATTGGAATCCGTAGGGAGTGCCGATCGCGACTACGAGCTGTCCCACACGAAGCTGCTGGGAGTCGCCGAGGGCAGCGGCGGTGAGGCCGGGCTCATCGACGCGTGCGTTGTCGATTCGTATCACCGCCAGGTCGCTAGCAGGGTCGTCGCCGATGGCGGTTGCGGGCATGCGGCGGCCGTCGGAGAGCGTGACCTCGATACGGCTGGCATCGTGCACGACGTGGCTGTTGGTGAGAATCAAGCCATCGGGTGTGAAGACGAAGCCCGAACCTCCGCCGCGGCGTTCGCGGGGCTCGCCCGAACGTGCGCGGCCTGCGGACTGATGGACTTCGATGTTCACTACCGAGGGACTGACGCGGTCTACCACCCCGGTGACGGCGCGGGAGTAGGCATCGAGCAGGGAATCGTCAGAGACCTTCGCGGCCGGCGTTGCTAAGCTTGGAGCTTGATCCCCCCAGCCGCTCGCTGCAAGCTGATCCGGAGGATTCGCAAGCGTCTCGTTGCGCCCGACCGGACGGGCAGATGCGCCCGTCCCTACAACTCTAAAAGCCGAGAAAACATTTTCACTTTCTTCCAACTGCATGCTGGATAGATGTCAGTCGATCTACTTCGGATTCAGCCGTGGCGGTGCCGGCGAGCCCGCACAAAAAAGCCGGGACCAATGTTTGGTCCCGGCGTTGAGTTGGCTGGTTGCCCGGATAAAATTATGTGACGCAACAGCCGGGCTTCGCCCGGCGGACAGCCGAGGGCGGCTGTCCTCACATGATTCCCTTCGCTACGCGGTCCTTCTTGGCCGGATCGTTAAGTCTCGCACCTGGGTCAGGATGCTTGACATCTGCATTCCATTCAGCTGCGAAACGAACGGCAGAATCTCCGCGATGAACTGGTCTTTCACTAAATCGCTGATTTCGTCCTGACGGCTCTTTTCTCCGCCACTGAGCAGTTCGGGCACGGTCACCTCCAGAGCTCGCGCCAGCCGCTCCAGCGAAGAGAGCGTGGGCGTGGCTTTTTCGTTTTCAATTTTGGAAACATATGTCCGGGGAACGGACATGCGTCCCGCTAGTTGGCGCTGGCTCAATCCGCTGCGCAAGCGCAGGGAGCGGATGGAGGTCGCAAGGTTCAGATGTCCACGGCCCATACCGGGCATCGGCATCATTACCGGCGGCAACATCACCACCGGTTCGGGTTCGGGTTCCTCGTCGAGGGACGAGTGGCAGCGTCGGCAATTGTTATTGACCGTACGGAATTGAACCAACAGGCAGTGATCGCAACGGACGACTTCCCTAGAGTCTACTGGGGCAAGAGTCGTGGCCATCGGGTTGTGGGAGTGCCAGAGCCGGCTACTCCTTGCTATGGAACCAAACTTTGGGGGAGAGGTTCCGACTGCAGTGACAATCTGCGGTACAAGGCCTGTGGAAGTCAAGGTTAAAATGCATAAAGCCGGGCATGTTGCTGGTGAAAACCGGAAGAACACGGCTAAATCCCGCATCAGACAAGGGAGCGCGATGATTGATCGTGCGTCGGCGTGGTGTTTACTAACTGAGTTCACTCAGTCAGAAAGCTTGCGCAAGCATGCGCTGGCGGTGGAGGCGTGCATGCGCGCGTGTTCGAAGAAGTTTGCGGACGGCTCAACCAGCGCGGAGGCCTCTACTCTCGGGCTATCCGAAGAAGACTTGTGGGGCATTGTCGGACTCACGCACGATTTCGACTACGAGAAGTATCCCAGTCTCAATGATCATCCTTACAAGGGCAACGAGATTCTGCAGGAGCGAGGCTGGCCTGAGGTGATCCGCCGCGCCATTATGTCGCACGCGGAATACACCGGGGTGACGCGGGATACGCCGATGGAGAAGGCTCTGTTTGCCTGCGATGAACTCGCCGGATTCATCACCGCAGTCGCCATGATCAAGCCGGGGAAATCACTGGCCGAGGTGGATGCGAAGTCGGTGCGAAAAAGAATGAAAGACAAAGCCTTCGCCCGGAAAGTGAACCGCGACGACATCGTTAACGGTGCTGCCGCTTTGGGCGTGGATTTGGACGAGCACATCGCTTTTTGCATTGAGGCACTGAGGGGGATCGCTGGCGAGTTGGGGCTGGATGGCAGCGCGGCGAAGACGGTATAGACGAAGCCCTAACAAGTTGCCGAATGTCTAGCGCGTGACGGACGCAACCCTGCATGGAGATATCTTGTGGGGATACGCTACGGACAGGTCTTTCCTCTTGTGACCATGACCGTCGACTACGGCGATTTCTATGTGCTGAGGTTTGTCAGAATTTTCAGGGAGTTGCACGGTGATTGAGTAGAGCTCCGCAATCTGAAGGCTGAGTAGCGCGCTGTGTCGCCTGAGTCCCTCCTTTATGGGGTCGTCGTAGAGAACGCGCTCCACCAATGGAAAAGCCCCCGGACTCAACTCTACCGTCTTCAAGAATCCACCAGAGTCTTCAGTTGTATGCCGCAGGTCCTCGGGTCCAAGTCGTTCGCCTTCCGTAAGGCCACCTCCGGAGGGAACAATCAGGGCGAAGAGGCGAATACCTGACGATCTTAACGCGTCATCGACCTCAGACTCGTGCATCTGGCTGGCGTTCTCCCTCCGTCTGTGATGATATAGATCGCGTCTCCAGGCTCCGGTGGTTGCAGTTGTTCAATCGCCGATTGAATCGCCGCGTACATCGCGGTGTGTCCATGCGGGGATGGCCGAGCGGACTCCCCGTTGAGCCAGTCCTGAAGGGGCCCGCGATCGACGGACATTGCCGCTCGAATCTCAGTTTTTTCTGAAAACGTCGTCAGGCTGGCCTTTGAACCGGGCGGCAGCGCAGCCACAAGTTCCCCAGCCGCAGCCCGAGCGACTTCCCATTTACCGGTTCCTTGCCTGTTCATACTCCCGCTCACGTCCAATAGCACCACCACTCGCCGCGGACCGTCCGTGTAGACGACACTCAGTGGATTTGCCGTGCGTCCTTTGTAGGCGATTTTGAAATTCTCGCGGGTTAGATTCGTTGGTGTGATTCCCCGGTCGTCAACCACGTTTGCAATCATGGTGCGTTGCTGGCAGGGGAGCACTTCTTGACCGAACGCGGCCAGGACGCCGAGGAAACATAAGCACAGCAAAGCGGCAGATTTCGAAGAAAAATGCATCAAGCTTCCCCCGAGATTCGCGGCAAGCGTAGCACACGTCGGCTTCTACGCTCCAGAGATCTGCAGCTAGTCGTAATCTCGAATCAACTGTCGTGTTCTGTTGACCCGTGTTCTGTTGTCCCTGAAGCCGACATCTATCTCTGACCTGCTATCCGAACATCCAGGGCAACGTCTATTGTGTGGATCGCGATGGGATGGCACGCGAATAACTAGCTAGTCGTGGCCATTCCGGATCATTCGCCAGAAGAAGTTTGAAGGAGGTTTCCCGTGCGTCCGTCTAACTCCGCATTTCTTGGATTAGCACTTACCGTTGCACTGAGCACTGCCGCTTGGTCTGCTGGCGGCAAGGCAATGGAGAGCAAAGCTTCCACTTCCGCATCGGATGCGGCGAAGATCCCGATTACAACCAAGTCAGAGGAGGCGAGAAAGGAATTTCTGCTGGGCCGCGATTTATCCGACAGGCTTTTGGGGCAGGAATCTCTCCAGCACTTTGATAAAGCGATCGCACTCGATCCGGACTTTGCCTCCGCGGAACTGGCTCTGGCAAACAATTCGGCGACGGCGAAGGACTTCTTCGATCATCAGAAAAAGGCAATAAAGCTCGCCGACAAGGTTTCGGAGGGCGAGAAGCTTCTTATCCTCGCCAACGAAGCGGGAGCAAACGGCGATGTAGTGAAGCAGAAGGAGTATCTCGAGAAGCTGGTGGCTGCCTACCCGAATGACGAACGCGCACAGTTCACTCTGGCCAACTATTATTTTGGCCAGCAGGAGTTGGATGAGGCAATTGCTCATTATCAGAAAACGACAACGCTGGCGCCGGCATATTCGCCCGCCTACAACGTTCTCGGCTACGCTTACCGCCAGGAGGAGCACTATGCGGACGCCGAGCAGGCGTTTAGGAAATACATCGAACTGATTCCCAACGATCCCAACCCGTACGATTCCTACGCGGAACTGCTGTTGAAGATGGGTCGATTCGAGGATTCGCTGGCGCAGTATCACAAGGCGCTCTCCATTGATCCGCACTTTGTTCCGTCGCATTTTGGAATTGCCGCCGATCAGATGTATCTCGGCAAGCCTGAAGAAGCGACGGCCGAACTGCAGAGGATGGCGGCGCAGGCGCGTAACGACGGCGAACTTCGGACTGCCTTCTTCGGCATGGCTGTAGTGGCAACCGACAGCGGGAAGCTGGACCAGGCGCTGAAAGCCATGGACAAGGAGTATGCCGTAGCGGAAAAGAAAAATGACGTGGCCTCGATGGCAGCGGATCTTCAGGCTAAAGGGAACATCCTGGTTGAGATGTCAAACTATGACGAAGCCACGCGCCAGTTCGACCGGTCCCTGCAGCTGATGCTAACTTCGAGTCTTTCGCAGGACATCAAAGAAAACGCGACTCTGCTGCAGCACTTCGACCTGGCTGGAATTGCCATCGCAAAGAAAGATTACGCAGCAGCGAGGTCTCATGCCGAGGAATTTCGCCGGGGAGCAGAAGCCACGAAGAACCCGGCGCAAATCAAGCAGGCCCACGAATTGTCCGGCAGGATTGCTCTTGCGGAGAAAAACTATGACAGAGCAGTAACCGAACTTGAAGAGGCAAACCAGCAAGACCCTCGCAACCTGTATCGCTTGAGCTTGGCATACGAAGGCAAGGGCAACAGTGCGAAAGCGCAGGAGTTCCTGGCGAAAGCTGCGAGTTTCAATTCGCTGCCGCAACTCAACTATGCTTTTGTTCGGACGAAGGCTCAAAAGATAGCCGGATCCAAGAAAACTTCGTAAAACTGGGGCGCGAGGCGATGCGGTAAAACTACCGCAGCGCTTCCGCCACCTTTCCGCTAGCGATCAACTCCGCGAGCCGCGCGAAGTCTTTGTACATGACACGGTCTTTCTCCATCGTGGGACACACCGAGCGGATCGCGGCGTGGGCCATCTGGCCGCGCTTCGAAGTTTTCAGCGGCGCGAGGAAATCGATTGCCTGAGCCACGGCCATGGCTTCGATGGCCAGAACGTTTCGCGTGTTATCGAGGATGCGCTTCAGTTTGTTTGCCGCCGTCATACCCATGGAGACGAAGTCTTCCTTGTTGCCTGAGGTGGTAATCGAATCCACCGATGCGGGATGAGCCAGCACTTTGTTCTCGCTGACCAGCGCGGCCGCCGTTACCTGCGGCATCATGAAACCGGAATTCAAGCCTGCGCCCTGCGCGAGGAACGGCGGCAAACCCTCGCTGAGTGCGGGATTCACCAGGCGCTCGATTCTGCGCTCGCTGATGCCCGCCAGAGCGCTGAGGGCGATGGCGAGGAAATCCAAAGCAAAGGCGAGTGGCTCGCCGTGGAAATTTCCACCGGAGATGACGTCGCCCTCGGATTTCTCGGCATCGGTGATGAAGACCAAAGGATTATCTACCGCGGAGTTCGCCTCGATTTCAAACACTTCGCGGCAATGGGCCAGCGTGTCGCGCACTGCGCCGTGCACCTGCGGGATGCACCGCAACGAGTAGGCGTCCTGCACGCGGCCGCATTCGCGGTGCGACTCGCGAATCTGGCTGCCTTCGAGCATCTTGCGCAGGTTCGCAGCGGTCTTGATTTGTCCACTGTGCGGGCGAGCTCTGTGGATGCGTTCGTCGAAGGCGGCGTCGGTGCCTTTCAACGCGTCGCAGCAGAGTCCGCCCAATACATCGGCGGAATCGACAAGCGTCTCCGCAGCCAACAGAGCCAGCGTACCCACGGCTAACATGCCCTGTGTGCCATTGATGAGCGAGATAGATTCTTTGGCGGCAAGCACCAGCGGTTTAATCTGGGCACGCTTCAGTGCGTCGCCACTGGAGATGCGCATGCCCGCCGTGTCGATGCATTCTCCCTCGCCAATCAATGCTAGAGCGAGATGAGCCAGGGGAGCGAGATCGCCGCTCGCGCCCACACTGCCCTGCGACGGGACGAAGGGGATGACTCCGCGGTTCAGCATTTCGCAGAGCGTATCGATGACGACAGTACGCACACCGGAACATCCTTTGGCCAGAGAGTTGGCGCGCAGAAGCATCATGGCCCGGGCTTCAACCACGGTCAGAGGATCGCCGACTCCAACAGCGTGCGACCGCACGAGATTGACTTGCAATTCGCGAATCTGGTCGCCAACAATGCGCACGTCACTGAGTTTGCCCACGCCTGTAGTGATGGCATAAGCCAACTTGTTGCTGGCGACGATTTCGTCGACGACGGCGCGGGCGCGATCCACGCCCTCGCGCGCATCGGCGGATAAGAGCACGGGACGACGTTGGACGGCCACTTCAAAAACCGCTTCCAGAGTGAGATCGTTACCGTTGATGTGAAGAGCGTTCAAGCGAGTTTCCCGTCCTGTTTCCCCACCGCTGCGCGAAAGGCTTTCAAGTATTTGTCTGGCAGCACGGCAATTTTCATATCTGCATCGGTGACTATATGTGTAGTTTCGCCCTCGGCGAGAAGAGTGTCATTGTCCACGCGGCGCAATGTGTATCCGAAATGAATCACCGAATCGCGCACGTTCAGCAGTTCGGTGCGCACGACAACTTCCTCGTCATAGTGCACTGGGGCACGATAGCGGCACTTGGCTTCGGCGACAGCGATGAAGCGTCCATCTTTGCTCTCCATGTCGCGATAGGAAAAACCCAACTGCCGTAGCAACTCGACGCGGCCTACTTCGAACCAGACAAAGTGATTGGAATGATAGACCACACCCATCTGGTCAGTCTCAGCATATCGGACACGTATCCGAGTTTCGTTGGTCGCTTGCGGATCTGAAGTCATTTCCCGCTCCAAACTGGCCTGCGTTTTTCGAGAAACGACGCAATGCCCTCGCGGAAGTCGGCGGTGGTGCGGATTGCTGCGTTTTCGCGGACCGCTGCTTCGATCTGCGTATCGAGATCGGAGCGGGCATGATCGTTGAGTAATTTTTTCGTCGCCCGCAAGGATGCTGGACTGTTCTCCATCAGCAGCGCGGCCAGTTCGCGAGATCGCGCCATAAGATTCTCCGGCGCGACAATTTCGCTGATTAATCCCATACGGAATGCTTCCTCGGCACCGAAAATTCTTCCCGTCAGCAAAAGATCGCGAGCCTGTTTCTCTCCTACCTGGCGCAGCAGGAAGGTGGAAACGATGGCGGGCACGAATCCGATACGGACTTCGGTGTAGCCGAACTTGGTCTCCGGCACCGCCAGCGTGAAGTCGCACAGCAAGGCCAGCCCTGTGCCGCCTGCAATGGCTGCGCCATTCACCGCCGCAATCGTTACTCTTGGAAATTCGTAGAGCGAACGAAACAGGCGAACCATGGTTTCCGAGTCTTTCAGGTTCTCCTCGGGCGACCGGCCGATCAACTCTTTTAGATTTTCCAGATCCATGCCGGAACAGAATGCCCTGCCGTTGCCGGTTAGGATGACGACAAGTGCGTCTGATTTCACCACTTCGTCGAGCCCGCGCAAAAGATCGTCAATCAGTTCGAAACTGATGGCGTTGCGCTTGTCCGGGCGGTTCAGCGTGATGGTGGCGACCCCGGAATGGTAGGTGACCTGGATTGTTTTGTAGTTCATAGATTGAAACCGCTCAATCATCGCTCAAGGAATTCGTGAACCTCGCACCGATCTCCGCGGTCGCGCGTAGCAATGTATCTAAGGGTTTCAGCGACGGCAACGCTGCCCCGCGCTGTTTCAATGCTTCAATCACTTTCTCCGTAGCAATGTTACCGACCAGTGCATCCTGTGCAAACGGACAGCCACCCAGGCCGCCCAGCACCGAATCAAACCGCCGGCAGCCAGCGTCGTACGCCGCAAGAATCTTCGCTGCGGTTTCTTCAGGACGGCTGTGCAAGTGAACTCCAATCTCCAGGTAATCGTACTTCGCCATCACTGCGCCTACCAGTTCGCTGACCTGCTCGGGAGTTGCGACTCCAACCGTATCCGCGAGGGAAATCATCTTCAGGTTATCGACTTCCATCAGCGATATGGCCTCGATCACTTCGTCCACGTTCCACAGATCGCCGTAGGGATTGCCGAAGGCCATGGAGATGTAGACCACAACATCGAGGGCGGCATCGTCGGCCTTCTTCTGGATCTTTTCCAGTTCGTCGAGCGCCTCTTCGGCGGACTGGTTCTGATTCTTGCGCAGAAATGTTTCGGAAATCGAATAGGGAAATCCGAGACTGCGAACCGCATGCGTGTCGATGGCGCGCTGCGCACCCTTTTCATTGACCACGATCCCGATGACTTCCACGTCGTCGGGCGGATCGAGCTCTTTCAACACTTCTTCCGAATCCGCCATCTGGGGCACAGCCTTGGGCGATACAAACGAGACTGCGTCGATGTGCTTGAACCCGGCGCTGATCAACGCTTGCAAGTAGGCGCGCTTGATATCGGATGGAATCTGCCCCTTCAGCCCTTGCCAGGCATCGCGCGGACATTCGATCAGCTTCACCGAGTTTGAAAATTCATCCACCACGGAGACACGGAGTCACGGAGAATTAAGAAATCAAAGAACCTTTCTGACAATTCCGCCACGGGTTAGGACCGGCACATTGAAATTGAGGATCAGTCCAACTCGCTTGCCGGTCAGTTTTAAGTATGTCAGGAGTTGCGGTTCATGCACTGGCAGAGTGTGTTCGATGCACTTGAATTCCAGAATAATCGCATCCTCGACGACAAGATCGATCCGATAGCCGCAGTCGAGATTCACGCCCTTGTAGCGCACCGGCAACGGCTTCTGCCGTTCAAATTGCAGTCCCCGGAGATGAAGTTCATGGCAGAGACACTCCTCATAGGCGGATTCCATGAGGCCCGGGCCAAGCTCGTGGTGCACCTCGATTGCAGCTCCGATGATCTGCTCGGTGAGGTGTTCATGAAGAAGTTTGCTCCGTGCCTCCGTGTCTCCGTGGTGAATCATGTTTGCAGCACTCCCACTTTGAACTCCGGCACGTCGGGATTCAGCGCCGCGGCTTCGAGAGCTTGCGTAATGGCGTCGCGGGTTTCGATGGGATCGATGATCTTGTCAATCCACAGCCTCGCAGCACCATAACGTGGATCTGTCTGCTCGTCATAAGTGCGCTTCGTCGCTTCGTACAACTCTTTCTTTTCTTCCTCGCTTAATTGCTTGCCGCCGCGTTCGAGTTGTTTCACTTTGATTTCGACCAGCGTTCCGGCAGCTGAATCGCCGCTCATTACCGCGTAGCGCGCCGTCGGCCAGGCAAAAACGAAGCGCGGATCAAAGGCTTTGCCGCACATCGCATAGTGTCCGGCGCCGAATGATCCGCCCACAATCACGGTGATTTTAGGAACCACAGAATTTGAAACCGCATTTACCATTTTGGCGCCGGCTTTGATGATGCCGCTCCATTCCGCGTCGCGGCCCACCATGAAGCCGTTCACGTCATGGAAAAAAATCAGCGGGATCAGATTCTGATTGCAATCCATGATGAAGCGTGCGGCCTTCTCCGCGGATTCGGTATAGATGACGCCACCGAACTCGACGCGCTTCTGGCCCTCATGGTCGGTTTGGTGCGCGTGTATCTTCTGATTGGCAACAATGCCGATCGCGAAGCCGCCGATGCGTCCGTAGCCGCAGATGAGGGTTTTGCCGTATTCCGGCTTGTACTCGTCGAAGCGACTGCCATCGAGAACTCGCGCCAGGATCTCTTTCATATCGTAGGGACGAGCCGGGGAGGAATCGTAAATTCCGTAAATTTCCTCTCCAGCCATCGCAGGTTCGATAGGCTTCTTGCGATCCCATGGAGATTGCCGGCGGTATCCCCACTTCTCGACGATGGAGCGAATTCGCGCCAGGCAGGCGGGATCATCCGGCTCCCGAAAATCGACTGTTCCGCTGATACTTGCATGCATGGCCGCTCCGCCCAGCTCTTCCGCCGAAATTTTTTGCCCGATCGCTGCCTGCACCAGCGCGGGTCCAGCCAGAAATAAGCCGCTGCCATCGGTCATCAGAACGTGATCGCACATTACCGGCAAGTAGCCACCACCGGCCACGCACATGCCCATGATGGCTGCGATCTGCGGAATCCCGAGGGCCGACATTACGGCGTTGTTGCGGAAGACGCGGCCGAAGTCGTCTGTGTCAGGAAATACATCCTCCTGCAGCGGGAGGAAAACGCCGGCTGAATCGACCAGATAGATGGTTGGGATGCGGTTCTCGATGGCGATATTCTGGGCGCGAATCACTTTTTTCGACGTCATGGGAAAGAATGCGCCGGCTTTCACCGTGGCGTCATTCGCGATAATCATCACCATGCGGGTGTGGATGCGCGCCAGGCCGGTGATCACGCCAGCGGCCGGCGCTCCGCCCCACTCCTCGTACATGCCATAGGCCGCGTAGACGCCCAATTCGAAGAAAGTCTTTGGGTCCACCAGCAATTCAATGCGTTCACGAGCGGTGAGGCGTTTCTTGTTGTGCTGATTTTCGATGGCCTTGTCACCACCGCCTTCACAAATCTTTTCGCCTTCGTTGCGTACCTGCGACATGAGATCCGCGAGGAAGCGCATGTTGGCCTCAAATCGTGCCGACGTGGGATCAACCTTCGTCGCCAGGACGTTGGACGCCTGGTGCGTAGGGGCCGTGGGAGCTTCGCTGCGATCAGCCATGAATTTAAGGATAACGAGAGTGGACTGTTTACGGTATAACACTCCGTCAGGAGCGCGCAACGCGCGGTGCACTCGCTGGCAGGTTCGAAGGACACGGAAAAGCTGGACGGAAGCGAAAAGGCGATGAGTCTGGGAAAAAATCCGTGAAATACGCTATTGCAGTCCCATCCGCCGAAGCAGGTTCTGAAAGCGCGGCTCCGGGCGCAGGTTGGTCCAGACGGGATCGACCTTCACATAAATAAGAGCGATGCTGGCTTCCCGATAGCATTCCTCCAGGGAGTCCAGGGCCCTCCGGTTTCTGCCCAAGATGGCATTCACGTCCGCTGAGTTGCAGGCTCCGACGCCGGGATCCTGGGAGTTCGCGAAACTGCTGGATCTTCCAGGCTTGGCCATCTCCTCCATTACTGCGCGAAATCCGCCCTGGCGATAGAGTTGCTGCATATCCTGCGAGCGGCTGGAAAAGCCCGAAAGCCGGTAATTCTCCATACTCTGTTTAAGCCAAAAGTCGTATTGGCCAGTCTGTCTATAGTATTGCGACAGGTAGAAATGAACCGGTACGAAATTGGGATTGGTGGCCAGAACTCTCTGATACGCCTGCAGCGCCAGATCGTAGCGCCCCGCCAGATAGTAAGCGAAGCCGGTATCGGCGTTGATGATCAGGCAGAGGGGATCCAATTCCTGGGCGCGCTGCAATTCGGCAATGGCTTCGTCGTGCCGTCCTTCAGGACCAAGCAGGAGATTGCCATACCAGTGGTGGGCCTGAGCGAAATTAGGATTCAGATCGAGCGCACGCTGAAATTCCTGCTCTGCCCCCGCCCAATCCCAATCCTGCAGGATTCTAACTGCAGCCAGGGAGGTGTGGGCTTCTGCCAGCGTGGCGTCAAGCCTCAGAGCTTTTTCGGCGGCTGCCTTGGCACTAGTCATGGTCGCGGGCGGTTCACCATACAGGACAAGCAAGGTATAGGAGTCGGCCAAGCCGGAGTAAGCCAGGGCGAAGTCAGCATCCTTTTCGACGGCCTGGTTGAAAAACCCGATCGCCTTTTGAAAGCCTGGGATGTTCCTCTGATTCAAGGCGTAGCGGCCGCGTAAATAGAGATCGAAAGCTTCGGTGTTCACGGCCTGTCCCCGTCGAAGGCGTCCGCTCTCCTCGGCAGTCAAGTTCAGCTTGACTTCCTCGGTAATGGCCTCGGCGACCCGGGCTTGGAGCGAAAGGACATCCTTGAGGTCGCCATCGTAGGCTGCGGCCCAGATGTGTCGATCAGTCGCCGTACGTATGAGCTGTGCCGTGATCCTCACGCGATCGCCGGAACGCAGCACCGAACCTTCGACCACGGCGTCTACTCCCAAGTCACGGCCGATCTGAGGAACTGAAATCCGCGCGCCCTTGTACTTCATGATGGAAGTCTTGGAGACGACTTTGAGTGCGCGAATCTGTGCCAGATCGGTGATAAGCTCGTCGGTCATTCCGTCGACGAAGTATTCTTGATCGGCGTCATTGGAAAGATTCTGTAACGGCAGCACCGCGGCCGAGCGAATGGGGCCTGGCCCCGCTTCGCCAAACAGGCCCCTCTTCCATCCCGCTGCTCCCACACCGGCAACCAGGATCACGATTGCCAGCCCGGTCAACAATCCTTTCGCCCAGCTGTTCCGAAGGGCTGAGGGCGGAATTGGAGGTTCGAGATGGTTTGCGCCCAAGCCGAAGCGGGGGTCGGAATCGGCCTCTAATGGCGAACTCACGAGCGCCGGGACCGCAATCGTGTCGGGGTAACCGGTGGAACGCGGGGGCAGCGTGCTGGAACTGGCCCTCGCATTCCGATGCTCACGGTTCGCCTCTACTGCCTCGCTTTCCCGAACTGCGGCGACAAAACGGTAGCCACGCTTGGGCACCGTCTCGATGTAACGGGAACCATCTTCTCCGTCCCGCAGCGCCTTGCGCAGCATATAGACGACTTGGCTGAGGTTATTTTCCTCGACCACGGTGTCGCCCCACACCGTTCGCATCAGCGCATCTTTTTCCAGGAGGCGGCCGTTGTTCTCCACCAACACCAGCAAAGTGTCGAAAGCGCGGGGTGGCAGCTCCATCCGAGCCGCGCCGTGGCGGAGCAGGCGCTCACCCGGATCCAGAACAAACGGACCGAATTCATATAGTTGCCGAACAGCCTTGTCCATTACACCTGTCCTGAGAAAACCTTCAGAAAAAAATGAGAGCCGCTAATGACTTCCAGTTATGGCTTGGCGCACATTCCTTGCAGCATCATGCGTAAACCCTGAGAGTTCGTTCGGGCTGAATTCTATTTGAGTCAAGCGAGGGCTCGCTAGAGCACGAACGTGGTGGTGGGGGCCACCTTTTTCCCAGGTTGTGTGGTGTTGCACGGTGCTTCGCAAGCGCCGCTTTTAGGTTTGCCGCTCTTTTTTTAACCGTCAACCTGCGGTAGAGCGGATAAGCGGGGTCACAGGGGGCGGATTCGCGGCTGTCCGGCTTTCAGATCAAAGAATTACGAGGGAGAGGGCAAAGCTGCTTCGTGATTGCTTTGAAGAAATCTGAGTTGGAAAGTGATGAGTCCCCTCCCCGGTGCTACCCAACGGCAATGGAACCCTAAGTTATTGTTGCCGCTTGATCCTTTCTATAGCCTCGGCGACAGGATCATCCACTACGGCCTCCACCAGGCCGATTGCCAAAGCGCGTCCCGCGTTGACCTTTTCTGCCCCTACAAACATTTCCAGAGCAACGGCTTTGCCGACCAGGCGGGGCAGACGTTGCGTGCCACCCCACCCCGTGATCAATCCTAAGGCTGTTCCTCGATGTGCAAAGACTGCGTTGGGGGAGGCTAGCCGACGGTGGCAAGCCAGGGCCAGATCCAGGCCTCCACCCATGCAGTATCCCGAGACCGCGGCATACACCGGCGCGGGATACTGAGCTACGGCTCGCATAAGCGTTTGGCCCATCTTGGAGAATTCGTAGGCTGCCGGAGCTTCCAGAGCAGCGATTTCCTCGAGTTCGGCTCCGACGGAGAAAAATCTTTGGTTCCCGCCAATAATCAGCGGTCGCGCCTTCTCTGCGAGTTGGAGCAGCAATTCCGTGAAGGTCAGCACACAGGCCCGTGTCAGGCGATTTGTACCGTCTTCGGATCGCAGCCGAAGAAGAACAAAATCAGCTTCGTTTTGCACGGAAAGCAGTGGGGAGACTATCAACCGTTTATCGTCCTGATGTTGCCTGATTCAGTAATCTTGCCGAGGAAGGTTTCGCCTTTCGCACCGAAGTAATGCGATGCTCTCAGCCCGCCCTGACGATAGTCAACTACGAGTATACGAATATGAAACTACGCGGGGAGAGGCTCGGCCTGAGTTGGGGAATTGCCAGTCGTCTCGGGCTGAGTGCCATTGTCCTCGGATTCCTGACGATTTGCAGTCGCGCACAGACACCCCCTCCCGATCAGGAGTCCATCGCCCAATTGGTGCAGCAGATTAAGCAGTTGCAACAGCAAGGCCGAGACTTGCAGGAGCGGATCAAGATTCTTGAGGCCACCCACCCGCTACCCTCCTCCTTAGTCGGAACCATCCCCGTCGCGGCAATTGGAACCCCACAGCTTCCCGAGCAAACTGCGGAATCGCCGGAGCCGGTTGCGCCTGTTGAGTGGCATGAAGTGCATGGCATTCAGTGGCGCGGCTTCGGAGAAGTTAACTATCAGGTTCTCAACCAACGCCAGCCAGAACTCGGAGTGGGCGGCTTCACTTCCGGTTCGGCAGGAAACTTCTACACCGGCGATTTTGGTTTGTTCCTAACGTCAAGACTCACTGACAAAGCCAGCGTGCTTGCCGAGATCATCTTCCAGCAAGGTAACGCGCAAAGCTACTTCGTGGATTTACGCCGGATGTTGCTTAAGTACGACTACAACGAACACCTGAAGATGTCTTTCGGTCGCTACCAGACTGGCATTGGATATTACAACTGGGAGTTTCGCAGTGCGGCGTGGCTGCAGACAACCGCAGACCGGCCGCTGGTCATGCAATTCGCCAGCGATGGCGGTTTACTGCCCACCCAGGCGATCGGCGTTTCCGTGACTGGGACGATTCCCTCGGGGAAACTCGGACTGAACTACATCGCGGAGTACGGATCTTCTGACACGGTTCGCCCAGACATCAACGGCGATGGGCAGTCAAACGATGAAAATAACGGCAACCACTTGAATATTGGCTTCTTTCTTCGTCCGGACATTGTTCCTGGATTGCAAATCGGAGGCTCTTACTACCACGACAAGGTCAGCAATTTTATTCAGGGACCAAGTCTGCGATATGGCCAAGGCATCTTCAACGGCTACGTCGTGTACCGGGCTCAAGGAGTTGAGTTCTTGAACGAAGGTTTTCTGATTCGCGATTCCGCTTTGCATTTCGGCAACGCCGTGTTCAATACTCCAGCCTTCTATTCCCAGGTCTCCAAACAGATTCACCACCTGCGCCCATTCTTCCGTTTTCAGTACGTGAACGCGACTTCCAACAATTTGATCTACGACGACGTCGGCCTCCGCCTCGGTCCATCTTTTGGCGCTCGCTACGATCTGAACGATTACATGGCATTTACCGCACAACTGGACCACACGGTCCGCCGCGATCTTCCGGACCTGAACGGTTTGCAACTGCAGTGGGCATTTACTTTCTGAAGCGAGGGAGCATGGGCCTCAACTCGACATCGTGGCTGCTCGTCCTTGGAATGTCCATTCTCTCCCTGACGCCGCTCGCTACGGCTCAGGAGAATGACGTTGCCGTGGTGGCAAGTTCCACCAATTCGACGAACAATCTCAGCGTTGGGGATTTACGGAAAATGTTCTCTGGGACGAAACATTCTTGGCCCGAAGGACAGCCGATTAAGCTTATAACCCGCGGCCCGGGATGCGCGGAAAGACTTCTATTGCTAAAGCTTCTTGACATGTCGGAGGACGAATACAAGCGATACTGGACGGCTCAAGTGTTTCGTGGAGAGGCCGATAGTCCTCCCCTGGTTGTTCCCTCCGTAGGCATGCAGAAAGAGGCATTCATGACCTTTCCCGGTGCCCTCAGCCTGGTGAGTGCAAAAGATGTTAAGCCCGGGATGAAAGTGATTCGCGTCGATGGCCGGCTGCCGGGAGAGGCGGGGTATCCGCTACACTAAAATTTGGAAATCAGGATTTCCGATCCAACCACTCTCCCAGCCGGCACCCATCTTCTTCCAGCAAAAAAGTTCCAGCGCCAAAACATTCGCCGAAGATGCGATGCGACTCCGGATCGCGCGCCGCGCGTGAAATCCACTGCTTGCCGACCTGATATTGCGCGGAGGTAAACCACTTTTGCGGAAGGACTTCCACAAGGCCAGCCTGCAAGTAGAGGACAAAAAGCGCGAATGCCGGATCGTCATTCGACATTGCCTTGTAGCTGGTGGGTACGATTAACTCATCAATTGCGGCCAGTTCAGGAGGAACGGCAATCTTATGCATTCCCGGGCCGAGGGCAAGAGGCAATTCGAATTCGGCGCCAGGAGGAGTCTTGGAATATATGCGGTCGGAAGACTGTTTGAACCATCCCGCAATCTCTGCCAGGTCAAAAGCCTGGAGTTGATCCGGATCGAAACCGGCAAACCGAATACTGCGTCCTTCCGGGCACCAGACTCCGAGACAACGTGGCGACGCCAAAAACGGCCGGCAATACGTATTGAGCGCCAGCCGGGGCCTTTCCGGCTCATGCTCGAGTGCCAGCGACACCACGTAGCCTACGGGGCCCTCGCTTCCATGATGCGTCCAGACGAAGCGCTTTCCCTCCGCGGAATGAAACGCCGGAAATGTTCTCCAGTACCACGGTGCTGGGCCGCCCGTGCGCTCAAGTTGCTGACGAATGCTGGCAAGGTTCGTAGTTGGCATGAAGTAAGATTTCTGCGCAGCGGAACGTCACGGCCGGCATGGCTGTTGCGCCGCTTCCCACTTTCATTTCAGGGGCCACGAAAACAGCCCAGTCATTAGTATTCCTGGCAGGCCATTTGGGTCGATTCTATCCAGGGGCGGCCAATGTCTTCACATTGGCACGAATGAACTTCACGATGTCATCCATGGCAGTGCCCGGTTGGAAAATGGCGGCCACGCCGAGTTTCTTCAGAGCCTCGACATCCTGATCGGGGATGATTCCGCCCACCAGCACAAGAACATCATCCATCTTGTTCTGCTTGAGCAAGTCCGTCACGCGGGGCACGATCGCATTGTGCGCGCCCGACAGAATCGACAGCCCGATTACCTGTACATCTTCCTGCAGAGCCGCGCTTACAATCATCTCCGGCGTCTGCCGCAATCCGGTATAAATCACTTCCATGCCGGCGTCGCGCAAGGCGCGCGCAATCACTTTGGCGCCGCGGTCGTGTCCGTCTAGCCCAGGCTTCGCCACGAGTACGCGGATTTTGAGATCGGTCATCTTGGTTCATTTAACCACAGTGTCCACGGCTAAATACAGAGGCAGTGAGCTGGATCTCGCCGCTTAAAGCGTCTTCGTATCTAGACTCTGCCACAAATACCAGCAAGCGACGCTGCGGTAAGGCTCCCAGCACTTTGCAATCTTTTCCATTTGCTCCGGCCTCGGCAGCTTGATTTTCCGCTTAGGCCCTTTCTTTGCCACCGCGGACTTCTTCCCCCCGGAGAACGCTCTAGTCGCTTTCATGCGTTGCCTATCGAGATAGTGTTTGTACATTGCCATGCGCACACCAAAATCGCCGGTTGGCAAGACATTCCCGCGCTTCAGCGTGAACATCAGAAACATCTGAGCGGTCCACACGCCGACCCCCTTAACTTGGGTGAGATGCTCAATTACCTCCGCATCCGGCATTTTCGACAACCGCGAAAAGTCCAGCAGGCCCGCCGCTGTCTTCGTCGCAAGGTCTTTCAAGTACGCCGATTTCTGCTTCGACAATCCGGCGCCGCGCATCTGCTCGTCGCCCAGTTTGAGGATGCCTTCAGGTGTGAGCGGTTCGCCGGTTAGTGCGGCAACGCGCTTGAAGATGGTTTCAGCGGCCTTGCCATTCAATTGCTGATAGACAATGGCTTCCGCCAGGCTGTGAAACTCGGGCGGACGAAACTGCATACGGCACGGCCCGATGCGCTCAATAATAGCCCGCATGACCGGGTCAGACTTCTTCAGGTGATTGACCGCTCGTCGCATGCCTTATCTTTAATATCTTTATCACATAAGCCGCAGGTGGGCGAACAGAAAACGAAATTAAGATGCAGAACATAACATTATGTAGGCGGGAACTCCTTACTGCCTTATCCCCGTGACCTCCCCGCGGGAAGCTGGAATCCGATGCTCTTGCGAGGGGGATCCTCTGGGGTCATCAGCTCCCTGATCGCGTCAATCAGATCCTGAATGGTGGAGTCGTGGGTGTCCAACCGGTTTTCCAGTTCATCGATTTTCCCGGCTAGGCGGCGGTTGGTGGCCAACATCTCCCTCAGTCGCACGAACGCGCGCACGACAAAAACACTCATCTCAACGGCTCGCTCGGAATTGAGCACCGTTGCAGCCATGATCGCGCCGTGTTCCGTGAACGCATAGGGCGTATAGCGGCGGCCCCCGCGGCCTTTCTTTGAGGTCACAAATTGTGACCTCAAAGCTTCATGTTCTTTGGCAGTGAGTTGGAAAACGAAATCCTGAGGAAAGCGTTTCTGATTACGCTTGATCTGCTGATTGAGAACTTTTACCGGCACACCGTAGAGTTCGGCAATGTCGGCGTCCAGGATTACCCTCTGATGACGGAGAAACAGGATGCGCGACTCCACGGCAAAGGCTGGTGTCACAAGGTGTTTCCGCATCTTGAGCAGTGTCGCTTTTTTTCTTTTTTTCATTTGAGGTCACAATCTGTGACCTCAATCATAGTCCCAAGTGCAGCCCGTCCTCCTCCCGATGACTCCACAAACTCTTCCGCGGTTCCCCTTTTGGTTTCATCGCTCTGTCACCGTTATTCAGGGTTAGCGCCTCCGAACTCCGTCTGCTACGTAACGCTCACTTCCGTATAAGTGCCATACACTTCGCGCAACGCCTCGCAAATTTCGCCCACGGTGGCATAGGCGCGCACCGCGTCCACAATGTAGGGCATCGTGTTCGCCGAAGAAATGTTGCCATCATTACCTGTCCCCGGCTCTTGTGCAGCCGCTTTCTTCAGCTCTTCAAGACAACGCCGGACGCCATCATTCGAGCGCCGGGCCCGAAGAGCTTTCAACTTCGCCGACTGCTGCCGCGCCACGCTTTCGTCAATGTAAAGAATGTGTGGCGTCTCCTCTTCCACTACGAACTCGTTCACGCCCACAATTACTTTCTCTTTGGCTTCAACCGCTCTCTGAAACTGGTAAGAGGCCTCGGCAATCTCCTTCTGCGGATAGCCGCGCTCGATAGCTTTCACCATGCCGCCCATCGCGTCGAGCTTGCTGAAGTAGTCGAAGGCGCCCTTCTCCATTTCCAAAGTCAAAGCTTCCAGGAAATAGGAGCCGCCGAGCGGATCGACGGTCTGCGTTACGCCTGATTCATACGCGATGATCTGCTGGGTCCGCAATGCGATCCGTGCCGCCTCTTCGGTGGGCAAAGCCAAAGCTTCATCATAAGAATCGCAGTGCAGCGATTGAGTGCCTCCCAGTACGGCAGCCAAAGCCTGCAACGCTACGCGGGCGATATTGTTCATCGGCTGTTGCGCCGGCAGAGACACACCTGCGGTTTGCGTGTGGAACCGCATCAGCCAGGTGCGGGCGTTCTTCGCACCGAAGCGCTCTCTCATCACTTCAGCCCAAATCTTCCGGGCGGCTCGATACTTCGCAATTTCTTCAAAGAAATCGTTGTGCGCATTGAAGAAGAAGCTCAACCGCGGACCAAAATCGTCTACATCAAGGCCACGCCTGCGTGCCCACTCCACATACTCCACACCGTCATACAGCGTGAATGCCAACTCCTGCAGGGCGGTCGAACCGGCTTCGCGGATGTGATATCCGCTGATCGAAATGGTGTTGAAGCGCGGCGTGAACTTTGACCCGAACTCAAACGTGTCGATCACCAGCCGCATCGAGGGAGCCGGCGGGTAAATGTATTCCTTCTGCGCGATGTATTCCTTGAGGATGTCGTTTTGAATTGTGCCCGAAATCTTCTTCCAATCCGCGCCTTGTTTTTCGGCGACCACCAGATACATTGCCCATAACACGGACGCCGGCGAATTAATCGTCATCGATACAGTGGTCTTTTCCAGATCGATGCCGCCAAAAAGAATTTCCATGTCTTCGAGAGAATCGATGGCGACACCGCACTTGCCGACTTCGCCCTCACTTGCGGGATGATCGGAGTCGTAGCCCATCAGGGTAGGTAAATCGAATGCCACCGAGAGTCCGCCGCCGCCGTGCTCCAGCAGATATTTGTAGCGCTGGTTGGTCTCCTCCGGCGAAGCGAAGCCGGAGAATTGCCGCATCGTAAATAATTTGCCGCGATATCCGGTGGCGTGGATCCCGCGCGTGTATGGCGCTTGGCCCGGATACCCCAGATATTTTTCTTCGGTCCAGTCTTGAGGCAGATCTGCTTGCGTATAGAGTCGGCGGACGGGTACTCCGGAAATCGTGGTGAACCGAGCGTGGCCGTGCTCGTCAACATTCACTCCGGTGGACGCCCCAATCGGCCGCTCGGGAGCTTTTTCCAGCGTGGGGGCCAGTGTTTTCTCAGCCCAGCTCTTTTCGGCGTCGGACGGATGGCGATTCTCGAAAACGTCGGCGAGAGGACTCTCGGCAACGTGCGGCTTCGACTGTTTCTTTTCCATGCGAACCCCAGTTCTGTTGTGATAATAGGGAAACGGGCGACTACCGGCAAGGTGTTAAGCGCGGATCAAACGACCGGTCGGTCATCGACTTCCGGCTGTCACGACGAGTGCTTTCGCGAAAGCTCCCAAGCCTTGGCATATTTCCACGACACATAAACTCCGTGGTAGAGATGCAGCAGCAGTCCTTCGCGTCCATCGAGAAAACCTAGGCGGAGAAAATAGTTGTAGACGAACGTCGCCAGCGGGCGGAGGACGATGTTGATGACGCCGAATCGAACCTTGCCGTTCGCGACAACGATCTCGGCGCCCAGGGACGAGTAGCGGTTCATGTGCTCGATGTAGTCGGAGAGCGTTGGGTAGGAGTGATGGATGAGAGAGCCGTAAAGTTTTCCGACTCGGCCGGTTACCTGAACGCTCTCGTGGACTGGCCGCGCCGCAAATCGCCCCTTACCTTTGCGGAAGAGGCGAATCTTCCTGTCTGGCCAAAAACCGCCGTGCATGATTGGCCTCCTCAGGAAACGATTTTGCCGCGGCATGGAGAATGCATCAACATGCATCGGACTGTCCGGCTCGTGTCGGAGATATATCGAGCCTTGTTCGACAAGGGCGCTCCCGATCTCCTTTAGGAGCTCAGGGTCCACAGCCTCATCGGCATCAAGGCTTAATATCCAGTCACCAGTAGCCTTGTCGATAGCCGAATTCTTCTGTGCCGCGTAACCCTTCCATTCCTCGACGAAAACCTTTGCACCGAAGGATTTTGCGATCTCGATGGTGCGGTCAGTCGAACCGGAATCGACAATTATCACTTCCTCGCTGTTCCTCCTGCCTTCGGAGTAGAGGCGCGCCTTCACACTTTCGAGCGTGCGGCCGAGGTTGGCTTCCTCGTTGTGCGTGATGATGACGATGGACAGGGTCACGGGATGAAGGATACAACGTCAAGCCTCAGACAGAGAATTGACGGCGAAGTGTCTCCCTGGGCAGATTTCGCGATGGCCTGGAAAATCTCTAAAATTCTTCTTGACCCTGACGCTGCGTCAGGCTCCACGATGATTCTGGACGGGATTTCGAGTGACTAAAAGCAATCCACAAGTTTATCGGGTGAAGGAGTTCGCCGAACTCTCAGGCATTACGGTTCGCGCACTCCATCACTACGACCAATTGGGATTACTGAAGCCGCGACGCACGCAGGCAGGTTACCGGATGTACAGCCTGTGGGATCTGGAGCGGCTGGAACAGATTGTAGCGCTGAGGTTTCTCGGAATCCCTTTGAAGCAGATCAAGACGTTGCTGGACCGTAGCGCACTCGACTTGCCTGACGCTCTGCGATTGCAGCTCCGAGTGCTCGAGAACAAGCGGTCGTTGCTGGACCGGGCCATTGACGCGATCCGGGACGCCGACAAGGCGATGCGGCCAGGCAAGCCGGCTGACTCTGCGTTGTTAAAAAAAATCATCGAGGTGATCGAAATGCAGGACAACATGAATTGGTCGAAGCAATACTACAGCGAAGAGGCGCAGGCCAAGATCGAAGATCGCAAGGCGCTGTGGTCTCCGGAACTGCAGGAGCGCGTGACGCGGGAGTGGACGGAACTGATTCGTGACGTCGAGGCCGCGATCGCGCAACGAGAGGAGCCTGCTGGAGCAAAGGCGCAGGCGCTGGCTGCCCGCTGGAAGAAATTGGCGGAAGGCTTCACCGGCGGCGATCCGGAGATTACTTCCGGACTGAACAAACTTTACGCTCACGGGGCTGAGTGGCCACAGCAGTTTCGCCAGCAGATGGCTCCCTTCAGCAATCCGAAAGTGTGGGAGTTCATGGGAAAGGCCCTGGGGGCCTGCAGGGCGTGAACTCCTCGCCTCTAAGAGAAAAGCTCGGCATGCTGGTGCGCTGGGCTTTCTTTATGCTTTCGTGGATTAAGACGGCGGTGGTTGAGGAGATGTCGTTTGCGGTGGAGTCGCTCCGGGCGTAACCTCCTGCCGCGGGGCTACGTAGGGCACCTGGGGCAAATGCGTCACCTGCCCGCGCGTGGCGTCGGCCACATCGATGTTCGAGTGGTCGAGCAGCAGCCCCGTGGCACGATCGAGTTCGATGCGGGACTTCTCATAGGCTGCCTTCGCCGAAACCAGATTCGATTCCGCTGTGGTCAACGTGGAAGCGTCCTGCAGGATTGCGGTTTGCGTCGTGAGTCCTACTTTCAGCTTCTGCTGATCGGCGTCCAACGTTTGACGGGCGAAATCAACCGCATCCTGGGCGGCCTGCACCGAAGCTCGGTTCTGCTTTACGTCAAATTGAGCATTGCGCACTTCGATGCGCACTTGATTCTCCAGTTGATGCAGCCGCACCTGGGCTTGGCGATATTCCAGCTCCGCGCGCACCTGATTGGCCTGCGCTTCGCGATTGCGGAGGGGTATGTTCAGCGTCAGGCCAACCCCTTTATCTGGGGCGGTCGAGTTTACCAGTTGGTTCAGTGTGCCGCCGTAGCCGACGTTATTCGTATTTTGGAAGGGCGGTGGAACAGTGGTGTAGCACCTACCGGTGATGGTTCCTGTACCGCACGGCGGAAGAGCCACATTTCCGCCAACCCCCGATCCGCCATAGTAAGCGAAGGCATCGAGGGTGGGTAGCAGAGCATTGCGGACCGCTTTGCCGCTGAGGTCGCGGGAATTGAGGTCGATGCGCGATTCCACCAGTTCGGCGCGATGGCCGAGCGCCTGGTTGATCAAATCCTGGGTCGGGATCGCTGGTTCCACCGCCGGAAGCTGCATCGTCGAAGTAGGAATTACGTCAGCCTCGGCCAGCACCGGATCTTCGATGCTGCGGCTGAGCGCGTTTTTCATCAGCAGCTCTTGCAGTTCCAGATTGTTCTGAGCCACGATCAGATTTTGCTGGTCGGTGGAGACCGTGCTTTGCGCGCTCACTACCTGAATAGGCGGCACGGTGCCGACCTGCGCCTGGCGCTTGGAATCGTCCAATGCTTTCTGCGCGTACGTAAGGGCTTCCTCCTGCACCCGCAAGTTTTCATAGGCGTATACCAGATCCCAATACATGTTTTCGATCTGATCGACGGTGGTAATGATTTGCAGGCGGAAGGCGACGTCGGAGATCTCCCGGTTGTTCTTGGCGATGTGGATGAAACGCAGATTGGGTCCGGAACCGAAGCCCTGCAAAAGGTTTTGCGTGATCTTGAGCTGGAAATTTGAGCTCAAGTCCGGAGTCAACAAACTCGTCGGGCTGTTGGTGGTGAGGTGCGTGTTGTTGAACCCCACGGATAAGGCCGTTCCCCACTGAAAGCCTTGTACGTAGGCGACGTCGGCGGTGTATGTGTTCTGGGCAATTATGGGCACCGGGGCCAGACTGCTGACCGATTCGGTCTGGTTCTTGTCGAGCTGCAATGTCCCGGTGATAACGGGATCAAAGCTGGTGATAGGTGAGCCGATTCCGAGCGTCGAGCTGACCAGACCGTTTGTTCCTGTACCTACACCGCTGGCTGCAACGGTAGTGCCGCCCGTACCGGAACCCACTGTGCCACCCAGGCCGCCCACGCCGCCGCCCGGAGTATTCTGCACAATGCCAGCATTGACGCCGAGGATGTTGGCGCCCGACTTCGCGCGCAAGTAATCCGTGTCCGCAATGTTGAGATTGTAGCGGGCGATATCGATATCGAGATTGTTTTCCAGCGTCAGGGCGACAGCGTCGTCGATCGACAGATAGATTTTGCCGTCACGCATCAGCCCGTCGATCCGCGGCGAGTTCGCCAGATTAGGCTGCGCCAACTCCTGCGCCCGATAAGGTTGCAGGAGGCGAGGAAAAGCCGGGCGCGGATTCGAATAGTCCTGTAAATGAACCAGCTGAGGGGGCGCGGGAGCCGGCGCAGGCTGCGGCGCGGGAGCGGCGGGAACGTTCTGCGCGCACATCGACGGCAACAGCACGCAGGTAAGAATCGCAATCGTTATCATCATCAGCAGCACACCGGAGCGCGAGGGCGCCGCAGTCACTCGGGGCAGGAAAAAAGACATAGTTCGTCTCCTTGAACAGGAACCGTCAGACATCGTATTGAAGGTAATAAGGTTTTCGAAAGTTGGATGCGCAATCCATTTATAGCGTCATACCATCTTAGCGGGATGGGGCGCGGGAAACCGTAGCAGATTGTAAAGAATTGTGGGAAGTAAAGAAGGCGCGGCTTGTGACCGCGCCCGTTTCTGCCGATGGTTTCGCCCTACTGCGGTTGTGTTGGCGCGACCGGTTGGGGTACGGGCTGACTTACGGAAGGCAGCTCTTTGCGGGGCGCGATGTAGGGTACGTTTGGCATGCGAGTGACTTGGCCTTTGGCCGCATCGTCCACGCTGATGCCGTCACGATCGAGCAATTGCCCGGTTGCGCGATCCAGTTCGACTCGTGACTTCTCGTAAGCAACCAGGGCATTTACGAGAGTCGACTCAGACGTTGCCAGCTGACTCTCGTACTGCAACACCAAAGTGTTGGTGGATGTGCCAAACTGAAATTTCTTTTGTTCGGCATCCAGAGACTGGCGAGCGAGGTCCAGAGCTGCTTTGGCGGAATCGACACTGGCACGATTCTGTTGCACGGCATATTGCGCATTTCGAATTTCGATCCCGACCTGATTTTCAATCTGTTGCAAACGCATTTCCGCTTGACGGTACTCCAGTTCAGAGCGGACCTGTACGGCCTGTGCGGCCCGGTTCCGAATAGGGATATTTAGCGAGACTCCTACACCCTTGTCGGGCGCAGCGGAGGTGACAAGGTTGTTGAGCGCGCTGCTGTAGCTAACAGGTTTACCGCTTGAAAATTGCGGAGCGACAACCGCGCAATTGGTGAGAATGGGATTCTCGCCGGGGGCGCAGAGAGTTAGACCCGGCGTGAGATCGCCGCCCAATCCAGAGCCTCCGTAGTAGGCATACAGATCCAGTGTAGGCAGCAGCGCGCTGCGCACTGCCTTGTTGCTCAAATCGCGGCTATTGAGGTCGATGCGCGATTCCACAAGTTCGGCGCGATGGCGCAACGCCTCATTGATCAGGTCTTCGGTAGGCCTCAAAGGTTCCTGTGCCGGTACGTCCATCGTAGAAGTGGGAATTACTTCCGCCGTTGCCAGGACTGGATCCTTCAGCGTCCGGGTCAGTGCGTTTTTCATGAGCAATTGTTCCAGCTGCAGATTTGTTTGAGCTGCAGTCACAAGTTGCTGATCCTGGGCTACGACGCTCTGAGCACGCACGGTTTCTATGGGGGCGAGGCTGCCAATTTCGACCTGCTTCCTGGTATCCGAGAAGGTTTTTTGCGCGAACGCCAACGACTCATTCTGCACGCGGGCATTCTCATAGGCGTAAACCAAGTCCCAGTAAATGTTTTCGATCTGATCAACCGAGTCGATGATCTGCAAACGGAACGCAACGTCGGAAAGTTCACGATTATTTTTGGCGATCCGAATGAAACGGGTATTCGCTGCCGTTCCAAACCCCTGTAAAAGGTGCTGCGTCACCCGTGCCTGGAAGCCCGTGGAAACCAAAGGGGTGAATGTTGTGAAAGGGATGTTGGTTGTCTGGTGGGTGTTGTTGAATCCCACAGACAGGTTTGTGCCCCAGGCAAATCCCTGGGTATAGGAAAAGTTTGCCGTACCCGTATTCTGGTTAATAATTGGGACTCCATTGAAGGCACTGCTGGAAAGCGAGTGAGAGCGATCCATCTGCAAGGTCCCCGTCAGGATTGGATCGAAGCTGGTGATGACTGGTCCCTGGCCAAGGGTTGAGCCAACCAACCCGTTTGTTCCGGCGCCGATGCCACCCGCCCCGAGGCTGGTACCTCCGGTTGCTGCTCCGGAGTTTGCCCCGATCCCGCCTACGCCTCCGCCGGGCGTATTCAGCACAACGCCGGCGTTGATACCGAAAATATTTGCGCCTGCTTTGGCGCGGAGGACGTCAGTATCGGCAATATTCAAGTTATAGCGCGCGATAGCCACGTCAAGATTGTTTTCCAGCATTAGCGCGATGGCGTCATTGAGCGACAGATAGAGCTTGCCATCGCGCATCAACGAATCGATGCGGGACGTGTTCGCCAGGTTAGGCGCAACCACGTGCCGCGGCGTGTAGGGGCCGATCGGGTTGGGAAAATGCGATACGGGCTGAGAATAGTTCAGCACCGGCAGGGGGCGCGCCTCCGGCGTATTCTGAGGAGTGGGCGCGGCGGGTGGCTCCTGCGCCTGACCTGCAAGCGTCAGTATCCCAAACAAAACTGCGGCTGTGATCAGCCGGATATTGCGGGCTATGCGTGCGAATGGCATCTACTCGTCTCCGTTCATGAGAACTGCTTGTTCCAAAATCTGATTTCGTTACGATCTTGCAGCAAAAGGACCCGGTTGTCCTGCCAGCTCCGCTTCCCGCGAAAGCTCTACACAAATGTTAGTACGCAATCAGAGGCACCCAGGTTCCTCAAAAACGAAGTTTGGGCAAAGGGGTCGGAACCCGCTTGGTAATTTGCAATACTGGCTCTGTGGCGGCTGAACTCCTGCGGTACGTGGAACCGGCGGTCGAGAAATCCCCTGTCGAGAATAAAGTTTGGGAAACGCCACAGTATATCCGATCCGCGGGCGGTTCTCTGAACTCCGGCCCCGCGTGATACTGGTAAAGTGCTCTTCATGTAAGACTTCATTCGAAAAGCGAAGCACGCAAAATACGTCAATCCTTGAGATGCTTTGGATGAGCCGCTACCTCGGGGGGACTCGAAAGATCGCATGCGCAATCTCAAACTGATTCTCTCCTATGACGGATCGGATTTCGCCGGCTGGCAAGTACAGCCCGATGCGATTACCGTGCAGGGCACACTTGCCTCAGCCATTGGACGAGTCACCGGCGAAAAGGTATTGCCGCAGGGTTCGGGACGGACCGATGCGGGCGTGCACGCTCTGGCGCAGGTTGTGACATTTGTCACGGAGTCTTCCGTCCCCACAGCGAATTTCGTGAAAGCGCTGAATGATATTTTGCCGGCGTCAGTGAGGGTTCTGGAGACCACGGAAGCTGCGCCGGATTTTCATGCGCGGCATTCGGCGCGGGCCAAGACATACCGCTACCGGATTTATCGCGAGGCAATTTGTCCGCCATTCCTGGCGCGGTATGTCTGGCACTATCCGTATCCATTGAAGGAGCAGGCAATGCTTCGCTCGGCTGGAAACGTGGAGGGCGAGCATGATTTCACCTCCTTCGCGGCAGTGGATCCGGAGCGCCGCAGCGACGGCGCTCCGGTGTCGAATCTGCGGCGCATTTTTTCTTCTACATGGGAACGGCAGGGCCACGAGTTTATCTACACGGTCAGAGGATCAGGCTTTCTCCATCACATGGTGAGAAATCTGGTGGGGACGTTTATTCTGGTGGGTAAGGAAACGCTGCAGGCCAATGATCTGACGCGAATTCTGGAAGCTCGGAGCCGGTCGGTTGCGGGAGCGACCGCGCCGGCCAGCGGACTGTATCTGGTAAGTGTTGAGTACTAAGCCCGGCCGGCTTTGCGTTTCAGGCTAAGTCTCTGCGGACTTTCCGCAATGGCTACCGAACTACAAATCGGGGTGCGAAAGATTTTGTCGGTGAATCCGGCGACGGGCACCGTCCTGCGCGAGTTGGAATGTGCTGGCGAGGACGAGGTTCGGCTGGCGGTGGCGCGGTCGCGGGCTGCGCAGACGGCATGGGCCGATTTTGGCGTGCGAAAGCGCATAGTAGTGCTGCGCGAGTTTCAGCGCAGGTTGCATGAGCGGAAGTTAGAAATCGCCGATGCCATCACGGAAGAAGCGGGCAAGCCGGTAGCCGAAGCGCTCACCACTGAAGTGCTGGTGGTGCTCGATGCGGCGCGATTTCTTCTTGATCACGCCTACAGACTGCTGCGCGACGAAGCGCTGCCTCATGGAAATCTCGTGACCAAACTCAAAAGCGGACGCTTAGTGCGAGAACCTTACGGCGTAGTCGGAATTATTTCTCCGTGGAATTATCCGTTTTCGATTCCCGCGACGGAGACACTCGCCGCGCTCGTAGCCGGGAATGCGGTGGTGCTGAAACCTTCGGAATTTACCTCTCTGGTAGCGCTGGAACTGCGGTCGCTGTTGCATGCTGCAGGCGTGCCTAAGGATGTTTTTCAGGTTGTTGTGGGTGACGGTGTCACGGGCGCGGCGCTGATCCATTCGCCGATCGACAAACTGGTATTCACCGGAAGTGTGACCACAGGCAAGCGTATTGCGGCCGCCGCAGCGGAGCGGTTGCTTCCCGTCGTGTTGGAGTTGGGCGGCAAAGATCCCATGCTGGTGCTCGATGATGCTGATGTGGATGTAGCCTCAAGCGCGGCAATATGGGGAGCGTTCCTAAATGCCGGGCAGACTTGCTTGTCAGTCGAGCGCTGTTACGTGCATCGCAGTCTGTACGAAAACTTTCTGAAGGCGTGCGTGGAGAAAACGAGAAAGTTGCAGGTTGGGCATGGACTGGACCATGCCACCGATGTTGGGCCCATGATCCACGAACGCCAGTTGCAAATTGTGGAATCGCACATCTCAGATGCTGTAGGGCGCGGTGCCAGGGTCTTGGCCGGAGGGTCGCGATTTCCCGGGCTCGGGCCAAATTTTTATCAACCCACGGTCCTGGGGGACGTGGCGCACGAGATGCGCATCATGCGCGAGGAAACATTTGGTCCGGTGCTGCCGGTCGCGGCGTTCGACAGCGACGATGAAGCGGTGCGCCTGGCGAATGATTCCGACTTCGGATTGGCGGCGAGTGTGTGGACCCGCGATGCATCGCGTGGCGAGCGGTTGGCGAGGCGCATTCAGGCGGGCACCGTCATGGTGAATGACGTAGTTTCTTGCTTCGGCATCAGCGAGGCGCCGCATGGCGGTGTGAAGTCGAGCGGTATTGGTCGAGCCCACGGGCGCTTCGGATTGGAGGAGATGGTGCGGCTGAAATACATTGATGTGGACCTGATGCCCTCCATGAAGAAAGTCTGGTGGTATGGGTATGGACTGAATTTTGCGCAGCAAATGGCTGGGTTCTTAGATATGCAATTTGCACGCGACCTGGGAACGCGTTTGCAGGGCGCACTCCGGGCTGCCGGAGTGCTCAGGAGGAAGAAGCTTTGAGCATCTGAACACAGTCATGAATTATTCGGAAACCCGGTCGCCGTGGCTTGGCGGCTGTGAAATAACCAAAAAGCGTACGGCACCGGACGACGGATTGCAGACTTGGTGATGGATCCCTGGCAGCACGCGAATTCCCGATCCTGCGCGCAGTAACGTGGTTCGTCCTTCAGCTTCCATCAACAACTCTCCCGAAAGAATGTAGAAAAACTGTTGAGCTTTCTGATGATAGTGGCGAACTTCGCATCCGCCTGAGGGAATGAATTCTTCAATCACGCTGAGGTTTTCATCTTTGACCAGATGCCAGCCGTCACAATCATTTCCCCACCTGTAGTGCTCGGCGTTCTCGCGACTCACTGAACTTGGCTGCGCGGCCTCTCTCGTCATGGTTTTCCTGTCTCCCAGCGACAGTGTATCTTGTGTGCATGAATAGCTCGAACGCAGATCCCAAACGTGAATTGCTGCGGCACAGTCTGGCCACAGTGGCTTATCGCGGAGGCAAGGCGATCCGTAACGCGCCTGAGGCATTCGCGGATTTTCGTCCCGCTGAAGGTGTGCGCACGCCGGGAAAAATTCTGGCCCACATCGGAGACCTGCTGGACTGGGCTCTCTCAATCGCTGCCGGTAGCCAAACCTGGAAGGACTCGGGTCCACTTCCTTGGGAAAAAGAAACCGAACGGTTCTTTGCAGCGTTGAAGAAGTTCGACGACTATCTGGCGTCATCCGAGCCGCTGCATGCTACGCCGGAAAAACTCTTGCAGGGACCGGTCGCCGATGCCTTAACCCACGTTGGCCAGATTGCGATGCTGCGCCGGATGGCGGGAGGGCCGGTTCGCGGCGAAAGCTATTTCGCTGCCGAGATCGGCGTTGGCCGGGTTGGAGCCGACCAAGTACCGCCAAAGCGGGAGTTCTGAGTGGGAGTGAAGTTCTACTTCTTGCGATTGCGATAAAGAGTTGAATCGACCTGCTGTGACATGGCCTGCACATTGAGGTCGATCGCGAGGAACTGGGTGATCTTCTGCGCGATAGATTCAGCATCGCGCAGTACCTCGTGGTAGGGAACGCGCAGAGTCTTCACATAGGCCTTGCTGTCGAGCCACGCATGCACGGCTCGCAAGTTTTTCTCAAAAGCCGAACTGATAAGGGCGGCGCTCGCACCCGGAGTGACGGTTCCCCGGTGCCGCTGCATCACTTCCTGTGATGCCAGTACTTCCGTCAGCGGTCTCTCCATGAAGATCACGCGATACTCGTGGCCTTCGGGCAGTGAAAGCAGGAGAAGCGATATTATTTTCACGACTTTGCCCTCAGCTTCGGAAATGCAGGCAGGATCTTTGGGAAGTTGCTTGATGCGCTCCCACTCGAGATAACCGCGAGGATTGTCGACGTCAGCCTGACGTTCACCATCGGAGAGCACAGGAAGTCCTCCCGCGGCCAGCATCTGCATCATCAGCGAAGTGCCTGAGCGCGGCAATCCGGAAACAATTGTGATCATCGATCTCCTCAGCTTTGATTTTTCAGCGGCACTTCGGCCCGGTAGATGGCTTGCCAGTGGCCTGCTTTGAGAATGTAAATCGAACTGCCGTTCATGTGAATGGGGACTCTTTCTCCATTGCACGTGGCGTATTGCTCCGCTTTGTAAGTGAGCAGGTAAGCTCCGACTGTGAGTGGCATTGCGGCGAAATCAGAAAGGCCATAGCCCTCCACCTTGCAATCTTTTGCGGAAGCTTCCTGTTCCTGTAATTGCTGGTCGCGGGAAAAGGTACCGGAATCACTCCAGAAGATTCCGTTCTCCGCGATATGGTCGTGGAAGTAGGCTTGGTCCTTCATCTTCCAGGCTTCGAAAAATCCGGTCTCGGTGCGGACCAGTTCCTGTTGAATGTTGGCAAGATTGTCGGTTCTCTTAGCCGGAGTCTGGGCTACGGTTGGGAGCCAGAGAAAACCAAGCGCGATTAGAATTGCGGCGCAAACTGGCAACCTATTCGTTGCCCGAAACCTCGGAGGGTTCATGGGATGCTCATTCTGGCATTGCATTGCCGGTCACGAGAATAACGCCTAGCATACGACATCGCGGGTTTGGGTTCGGTTTTCGCCTTCGGGTACAATGGCGCTAGTAGGGCGGAATCCGGCGGCACGAGCGCCGCATGAACGAGGGTAAGTCCTTTGGCGACTGGCGAAATCACCACTTCAAGTCCGCAAACTCCGGCGCAGCTTCCGCATCATAAGGTCAAAATCAAGAAGGCCGGACAGCGCGCCTGCAACGAGAAAAACGAAAAAGGCAAATTCTGCGGCGGCCATTTGAAGCGCTGGTTCTACAGCGAAGACGTCATCGAGCAAACCTGTGGCGATGCCGAAAAAGCCTGGGGACCGGATGCCGAGGTCTACCGCTGCGAGCATTGCCAGACGCTGTATTTGCCGAATCCCGCGGAAGCGAAAGTTAATGTTGCGGGGCAGGGAATGGTTTCAGTTTTTGGGCTGACCCTGCCGCCGAAAGAAAAATAGTTGCGAACACTGAGTACCTGGTACCTGGCCAGAAAGAAGCGCGGGTTGACTCAGTACTCGGTCCTGGGTACTCGCCCATGAATACTTCCGAACTCATCTACGACTGGAACCAGAATTATCCCCCGGGATTGAAGCCTCCGGGTCCTGTGCTGCTGAATGATGAAAGTCTGCGCGATGGCCTCCAGTCTCCGTCGGTACGCGATCCTTCCATTCCAGAAAAGATTGAAATCCTGCATTTGATGGAAGCGCTCGGGATCAACTCGCTTGATCTCGGATTGCCGGGCGCAGGCGCGCGTGCCGTGGAGCATGTGACGGCGCTGGCTCAAGAGATCGTTGCGCAGAAGATGAAGATTCGCGCCAACTGCGCGGCGCGTACCCATGAGAACGATATTCGCCCCATTGCCGAGATCGTGCAGAAGACGGGATTGCAGATTGAGGCTGCGACTTTTATCGGTTCCAGTCCTATCCGAAGATTTACCGAAGGTTGGTCTGACGATTTTCTTCTGCAGACCACTGAGAAGGCTGTGGAGTATGCGGTCTCGCTGGGCCTTGATGTAATGTATGTCACCGAGGATACGAGCCGCTGCGATCCCGAGACGGTGAAGCGCCTCTATTCGACGGCAATCAGTTGTGGCGCGCGGGCCATCGTTGTTTGCGACACGGCCGGACACGCTACTCCCATGGGCGCGCTGGCGCTGGTACGGTTTGTAATCGAAGAGGTAGTGAAGCCTTCCGGCGAGAAGATTCGCGTTGACTGGCATGGCCACAGCGACCGCGGACTCGCCATTGCCAATTCGATGGCAGCGATCATTGCTGGAGCCGATTGCGTGCATGGGTGTGCCATCGGGATTGGTGAGCGCGTGGGCAACACGCAGATGGATCAAATGCTGGTCAACCTGAAGTTGATGGGTATCGCGCCGTGGGCGCATCAGGACCTCACCAAGCTGAAGCACTATTGCCAGGCAGTGTCACGAGCCACGGGCGTGCCCATTCCCTCGAACTATCCCGTTGTTGGCGAAGACGCTTTCCGCACCGCGACTGGCGTTCACGCTGCGGCCGTGATCAAAGCCTTCAAGAAGAATGACATCGAACTCGCCAACACGGTCTATTCTGGCGTGCCCTCGCACGTATTCGGGCTGGAGCAGATTATTGACATCGGTCCGATGAGCGGGAAGTCGAATGTGCTGTTCTGGCTGGAGCGGCGCGGCGTTCCCGCGACCGACGAATTGGTCGACCGCATTTACCAGCGCGCGAAAACCAGTGACCACACATTGACAGACGCTGAAGTGGGGGAATGTTTGCCTGCGCCCGTGAAGCAAGCTTGAAGTTCCACGAATCTAAGCTTTCATGCCTGAAACCATCTCGAAACCCATGCGACATGCGATTCTCGGAGCGGGCGGCGTTGGCGGCTTGATTGGTGCTTGTCTGGCGCATGCCGGGGGCTCCGTGACGCTGGTAGTAAGACGCGAGACGCTGGAGACGTATCCTAAGCAACTTCGTCTCGAGAGTCCGTACGGAAATTTCGTTGTCGACGTTGCCGTTGCGGCCGAAGTGCCTCCCGTAGACGTGCTCTGGATCGCGGTGAAGGCCACGCAGTTGGAGCCGGCACTGGCTGCCATTAAGAATCCGGATGCGGTGAAAGGTATAGTCCCGCTGCTCAACGGAATCGACCATGTGGCTTTGCTCCGCGCCAGATATGGCTCTGGGCGGGTGATTCCGGCGACGATTGCGGTTGAGACTGAACGTGTCAGCCCAGGGCACATCATTCATCGCTCTCCTTTTGCGCGCCTGAATGTCTCTTCCACGGGAAGCGCTCTGCTCGGAAGCACGCTCGATGCGCTCCAGAAAATCGGTTTTACGTGCGGCTTTATCGACGACGAGCCAACCCTCCTATGGGGCAAGCTGGTTTTCCTGGCCCCATTTGCCCTATGCACGACGGCTGCGGATAAAACTGTCGGCGAAATTCTTTCCGATCCCGAGTGGCGAAGTTTGGGAGAGGCTTGTGTACGGGAGGCGTGTGCGGTTGGTGTGGCGGAGGGTGCGAAGGTTGATGCGGAGGCTGTTCTCTCCGGCGGGAAGGCTATGCCCGGCACGATGCGCAGCTCCATGCAGAAAGACGTCGAACACCACAACCCGCCAGAGCTGGACGCGATCGCGGGACCGATCCTCCGCGGCGCTCGGCGGCATGGAATCGAGATTCCAGCGACGAAAAAGCTGGTGGCGGCGGTAGAGCGGAGAGTCGAACAGAAGTCAAGGTAAGATACCGCCCAAGCAGGGTACACCGCTATGTTCACGTCGCGTCCAATTGGATTTGTGAGCAGTCCTTACAAGGAACCGGGCCAGGTTCCGAAGGGGCTTGGGGCGAAGCACGAGGCGGATGGCGTGCTCAAAATCCTGCCGGAGTTTGCGGCGGGGCTTGCAGACATCGAGGGCTTCTCGCATCTCGTCGTGCTCTGGGAGTTCGATCGCTCGAAGGGATTCGAATTGCTTGGAACGCCGCCTTCCGACAACCGGCCGCATGGAGTATTTGCGACGCGATCTCCGCGGAGGCCGAATCCGATTGGCCTGACCATCGTGGAACTACTTCGACTCGAGGGCGGCGAGTTGCAGGTTCGAGGCGTCGATATGCTGGATGGAACTCCTATCCTTGATATCAAACCCCTGATGTCTGGCGTTGCGGCTGAAAAGCTGCGGCGGGGGTGGCTTGCGGAGGCTGAGGCACGGCGGAAGTGAGGATGGTTCAAGAAAAATCCCCTGTGGGATGGGGCCATTAATCCCACTTCTCGGAAAAAACGCGAGGAATGGGCACCCAGAATGCGCAGATAGCCAGCATTACGAACGTCCATCTCTTGTCAACCCAGCCGTCAGCCTCCTCTGTGTCGTTGCCAAGGTCCGGTTCCCGCCGAAGGTAATCCCCTTTCTTTTGCGTGCGATGTAAACTGACGCAATACTTCCCATGAGCCCCACTCCCCCACGTGCGGATATGCCGGAGGTTGCGCCTACGGTGCAGCAGGAGGTGGCGCGGCTGGCGGCGTCGCCGGAGGTGCGGTCGGCGTTCAACTGGCTGCGCACGCAGGAGCCGCAGCTGGCGCAGTGGCAAATGGAGATGGCGCGGATTGCGGCGCCTCCGTTTGGCGAGACGGCGCGCGGGGCGTGGCTGGCGGAGCGCTTCCGCGAGGTCGGGCTGGACGACGTTCGCGTCGACGATGTCGGCAATGTGTTTGGAATTCATCCTGGCTTCGGGCAGCGGTATGTGGCTCTGAGCGCGCACATCGATACTGTGTTTCCGGCAAACACGCCGCTGAATGTTCGTCAGCAGGGAAGCCGGTTGTACGGGCCCGGAGTCTCCGATAACGGGGCTGGCGTGACGGCGATGCTGGGGATTGCGGCGCTGCTGCGCTCAGTGCGGCTGCGCCACGCGCTGCCGTTTGTGTTTATCGGCAACGTGGGGGAAGAGGGCGAGGGCGACTTGCGCGGCATGCGGCACATTTTTTCCACGCCGCGCTGGAAAGATTCGATCGCCTACAGCGTTGTGCTCGACGGCGCTGGCGCGGACACGATTGTGGCTGAGGCTCTGGGTAGTCGGCGTTTTGAGGTAATCGTGCGCGGTCCCGGCGGACATTCGTGGAGCGATTTTGGCGCGCCGAATCCGATTGTGATTCTGGCCCGTGCTGTCGATGCGTTCACCGCGACGCCGGTTCCCTCCACGCCGAAGACTACTTTCAACATCGGAGTGATTCGCGGTGGAACGTCAGTGAATTCAATTCCCGAGTCAGCCAGCATGAAGGTGGATATCCGGTCGACCTCGATGGTCGAGATGGAGCGGCTGGAGCAGACGCTGCGGCTGGCGCTGAATCGCGCGGTGGAAGATGAGACGCTGGCGGCTGAGATGCGTTCGCCGCTTCAGAAGCGGCCTTCGGGAGTGAGTTGCGAGGTGGTCGCGATCGGCAATCGTCCGGCGGGAGAGTTGGCGGTCGGCTCGCGGATTCTGCATGTGATTCGTGCGGTGGATACGCAATTGAATAACGCGGCGCAGGTGCAGCGTGCGTCCACCGATGCGAATATCCCCCTGTCGCTTGGGCTGGAGGCGATTGCCATTGGCGGAGGCGGGTCGGGCGGTGGTGCGCACACTCTCCAGGAATGGTTTGACAGTAACGGGCGCGAGCTGGGGTTGAAGCGAATTTTGCTGACACTGCTGGCGCTCGGGGGAGCGGGAGTGGAGGAATGATGGGGAGATTCGGGGCCTCAGGGGCTAAAGCCCCTTACAAGTGTGAGCATGTTTTCGCAGCGCTGAAGCGCTGCGCCATCCGACTAACGAACCCATCCTGGAATGCGGTCTTGTTCCTGTGCGCAGCGGCGCTCTGTTCCGCGCAGTCTCAAAGCCCGGCAGCAACGCCGGCGGCGGTTCCGGGACCCAGGGCCGACATTATCTTCATCCACGCGAATGTCTACACGGGCGTGCCCTCGAACGCAGAGTTCAGTTCGATCCTGCGCGAGGAGGCGATTGCGGTGCGCGGCGACCGTATTCAAGCGGTGGGCAAGAATATGGACATTCAGAAGCTGAAGGGCCCGCAAACGCAAATCATCGATCTGGGCGGCCACTTCGTCATGCCGGGATTCAACGACGCGCATCTTCATCTGGCGGATGCCGGGCTGCAGAAGCTGAACGTGGACTTGGTTGGAGTGAAAACTCTGGACGAATTCCGCGAGCGCGTCCGCGTCAAGGTGGAGAAGGCCAAACCCGGCGACTGGATTCTCGGCGGGGGATGGGACGAAACCATGTGGCCGGTGAAGGCTTTGCCCAACCGCTGGGATCTGGATGAGGTTTCGGGCGGGCATCCGGTATTCCTTGATCGCGTGGATGGCCACCTGGCTGTGGCCAACACCCGCGCTCTGCAATTGGCAAGCATCACAATTGCCAGCCGTGATCCCGAGGGCGGCCAGATCGATCGCGATGCCAATGGCCAACCCACGGGAATTCTACGCGACACCGCGCAGCACGCGGTGTCCATAGTGCTTCCGCAGCCGACGCACGAAAAACGGAGGCAGGCAATTGAGACCGCGCTGGCGGATCTCGCCGAACATGGCGTGACTTCCGCACAGGACTATTCGCCGGACTGGCAGAATTTTGAGATTTACGAAGACCTGGAAAAAGAAGGCAAGCTGACGGCGCGCATTTCTGAATGGCTGCCCTTCGACGATTCCGTCGAAGAGTTGCAGAAGAAGCGTGACGCCCATCCACAGTCCGATCTGCTGTTGCATACCGGAATGTTGAAGGGGTTTATGGATGGCTCTCTGGGCGGTCATACAGCGGCGCTGCTGGAGCCTTATGCCGATGATCCGAAGAATTCCGGCTTGCCGCGCTACGAGGCGGCGAAGCTGAACGACATGGCCAAAGAGCGCGTCCTTGCGGGCTTCCAACTCGGGTTCCATGCAATCGGCGACAAGGGCATCCAGATGGCGCTGGATGCTTTTGCCGAGGCCGAAAAAGCCGCACGCGACCAGAAAACGAAGGCTCCAAACGGCGGCGACGATTTCCGTCTGCGCATCGAACATGCGCAAGTCACCAGCCCTGCTCAAGTGGCGCGCTTCAAAGAGTTGAAGGTGATCGCCTCGATGCAACCCAGCCATGTGCTTACAGATATGCGCTGGGCGCAAGAGCGGCTGGGGCCGAAGCGTGCAGCTACGTCGTATGCCTGGTCAGCGTTTTTGAATAAAGGTGTGCCGCTCGCCTTCGGGACGGATTATCCAGTTGAGCCGGTCACACCATTCCGCGGACTGTACGCGGCGGTCACGCGCAAGAGTGAGGACGGCAAGCAGGAGTATTTTCCCGCCCAGAAACTCACGATGGATCAGGCCATCACGGCTTACACCACCGGTTCGGCCTTTGCGGAATTCGCGGAGAAAGAAAAGGGCAAGCTGGTGGCGGGAATGCTGGCGGATTTCATCGTGCTCGATCGGGACGTGACGGCAGCTTCAGCAGAAAAACTTCTAGCAACCAAGGTTCTTCGCACAGTCGTTGGCGGGAAAACGGTTTACGAAGCGAAATAACTCTTCCAAACGCAAAGCCGGGTTTGTGCGTCTAATTAATGTGTGGCCGCGTGCCAGTGATATCTATTCCTGTGAATCACGGTTGGGCCACTCTCCATTTTTGACCTACTTTTAGATCTACGACTTTGCAAACAGGTATAATTGAACAGTTTAGAGTCCTCGGAGGAAGCAGGATTATGGATTCGCGGGCATTTTGGCTGCGTTTGAAAACCCATCGCTGGCTGTATTCGTTCAGCATTGTGGCCACACTGGTGCTGGGTATTTTGATTGGTTCCGTGGTCTCTTATGGAGTGAAGGGCAAAGAAGGACAAAAATCTTCGTCTGCCGACGCGACTCCCTTGACCGTTCCTTCCCCCAAGCAGCTTTCGGGTGAGTTTTCTCAGATTGCCAAGCAGTTGGGACCTACCGTCGTCAACATCAACACCGAATCGACAATTAAGAATCCGCATCGCCGCCGTGGCCAACCGCAGGGTCCGGATGACGACGAAAATGGCGGCGGTGGTCCCGGCGGAATGGATGACTTCTTCAATCGCTTCTTCGGCGGACAAGGTGGTCCGAACGGGCCCGGCGGCGACGCAGCCATTCGCGAGCGTTCGCTGGGTTCGGGAGTGATTGTTGACCCGAAAGGTTATATCGTCACCAACCGTCACGTGGTCGATAAGGCGGACCGCATCCGGGTTCGCCTGCAAGATGATCCTCCAGGTGTGCAGCACGATGCAAAAGTGATTGGCGAAGACCAGGAGACCGATCTGGCTGTCATCAAGATCGAGATGTCGCGGGTGGTTCCCACGGCGAAGATGGGGAACTCCGACAGCATGGAAGTAGGCGACTGGGTTCTGGCCATCGGTAGCCCGTTCGGTCAGGTGGGTACGGTTACGGCCGGCATAGTTTCGGCCAAGGGCCGCGATATCGTTCCGGGCCGCCAGTTCCAGACCTTTATTCAAACCGATGCGGCGATCAACCCGGGGAACTCTGGAGGGCCGCTGGTCAATCTTGAAGGCGAAGTGATCGGGATCAACACCGCGATTTTGAGCGAAACCAACGCTTACGCGGGCGTGGGATTCTCGCTTCCCTCAAACACCGTGGTGCAGGTCTATAACCAGCTTATCGGACCAGAACACCGCGTGGCTCGCGGATCCATTGGCATTATGTTTGACGCAGTGGAGAATCCCGCGATTACGCGGGTTTATGGCAACGGCTCGGGCGTGACCATATCGAGCGTAGTGCCTGGCAGTCCAGCCGATCAGGCCGGTTTGAAAGTGGGCGACACCATCACCACGGTTGACGGCAAGAAAGTGACCAAGGGATCGGAATTGGTAGCCGACATCGCCTCCCGAAAGCCGGGATCGAAGGTGGCGCTGGGCTTCTTGCGCAATGGCAAACAGCAGGATACGAGCGTTACCATCGCAGACCGTGCCAAGCTGTTTGCGGCGAGACTGAACGAGGACGAAAACGGCAACGATGAGAACACACCGAAGCAGGACAAATTCGGCATCACGGTTCGGAAACTGACACCGGAGATGGCCGAGAAGCTTGACATGCCGGCGGGCAAGGGCGTGATCGTACAAGACGTGAAGCCGGGATCGTTTGCCGACGACATTAATCTGGGTCGCGGCGATGTGATTCTGGAAATCAATAAACAGCCGGTCAACAGCGAAGAGGAGTTTGCCAAAGCGGAGTCCAGCCTGAAGAGCGGTCAGGATGTAGTGTTCCTGGTTCGCCCGCGAGGTTCGTCACGGCAAGATGGAACTATCTTCGTGCCTGGGACACTTCCGTAACCTGGGATGAGCCAACGGGAACTGGCGCTGCGTCATCCGATAGAGGATGATTGCAGTGCCAGCCAGCCCTTGGCCCGTATTTTTTGCGCCAGGTCGGGTCGGCGGAGACTTGAGGGTTACCGTTGCAGCCAAAGCGTCGCGCGAAAACCGGCAGGGGATGGTTGGCCACAGCCTCCATTTTGGGGCTGATTTGCATCGGATTCTCGCCGCTCCGAGGCTTTGCGCAGGACGCCTCGAGCAACACTGCTCCAGCTAGCAACACCGGCGAAGCGAAAACACCGAAAACTGCGACCTCCAAGACGCATGCGAAGGCCACTGGCTCCGCCTCGACAGCCAGTTCGTCCTCCTCGGCGAAGGCGCATCCTGCATCGCATTCCGCGGCCGACAAGCATTCAAAATCGAGCACGACCGCTACCGCGCACAACAGCAAGACGAAGCACTCGAGTTCGCGCAGGAAAAAGACGACTGCACGCGGCCAGCAGAAAATTGAACCCGAACGAGCGCAGGCGATTCAGGAAGCTCTCATCCGCGAACATTATTTGAGCGGAGAGCCAACCGGAACGTGGAATCAGTCCAGCGAGGATGCCATGCGCCGCTTCCAGGCCGATCACGGTTGGCAATCGAAGACCGTACCGGATTCGCGAGCGCTCATCAGCTTGGGACTCGGGCCCAGCCACGACCATCTGCTGAATCCCGAAAGCGCCATGACTACTGGGCCATTACCGACGCACCCCGCGTCTTTAACACCTGCATCGCACAGCGCCGATCCGGGGCCGCGTTTGAATACCAACTCGACTCCGTCTACGGAGCCCACGCCAACGACGACTTCCGATCACGACAAATCTGCCCCGCAGTAAGTCCTGATATCGATTGTGTGGAGCGGGCACTCCCTCGGCAGGCTCAGGGCAGGCTTGTTCTTGAAGCGTTCTTGAAGTTGATGTTGCTTTCCAGTTCGCCTGGTTCGCTACGCCCGAAGCCCGGCTAATGACCTCCGCCCGATGACTTGCGGTAGCTTCCCGTCACCGGCCGCGGAAAATATGGCAGAGGCTGCGAAAGAATGATGGCGGCGGGATTCGCTTCAACCAGGGCGTCAGCAACTTCCTCGCCGCGGATTTCGGCTGCCGCCTCGCGAGCCGTGGAGAGTACCGGGACGCGTTTTTCGGTGTCGTGGGCATCCGTCGCCAGTACATGGACGGCATCGTGTTCGAGGAGCCACTGAGCGGCGCGGCGCACCCGTTCGCCCCAGAATCCGGTGAGTGCGGAGCCGGTCATCTGGATCACGCATCCTTGCTCCGCCCACTCCACCACTCGCTGCGGGCTTTCCCGCAGAATCGGATTGCGTTCGGGATGCGTAATAACCGCGGTGATGCCGCGGTCTCCAAGTTGCATAAAACAGTCCGTAGTCTGTTGCGGGACGCTGTAATTACTCAACTCCACCAGCATGTAGTGCGAGCCTTCAATGGCATAGCGCGAGGGGTTTGCCAGTACGTCCTGCAGGTTGTCGTAGGAAAGATGGAAGTCGCAACCCAGGCTGAGCGCGATCGCATCGCCAACAAGTTCTTGCAGATGTGCCACCAGGCCTTGAAGATACGGACGGTCGTAATGATAGCGGTCGTTGGCATGAGGAGTGGCGACCTGGTGAGTGATGCCGTCGGCCGCGGCCATGCGGCACATGGCGACAGAAGTGTCCCACGACTTCGATCCGTCGTCGACCTCCGGAAGAATATGGGAGTGAATGTCAATCACGATTATGAAAACACCAGTCTGCGAGTGCAGTTGTGTCTTGATCTGATTTAAGCAGATTCAAGGGGAAAGAGAAAGCGGAGGGCGATGATCTCTAACACTCGTCCAAGGGACATTTCTCACCAGATTGTGGTGAGCGCGCGAGACCTGCGGATTGCCTGATCGGCGGTGATCAAGGGAAGACCTTCGACTAAGGCAGTCGCTCCGATGATCCTATCGGCGGGATCTTTGGGATATGCGGTCGGGAGATTAAAAGCCTGTACACAGATACGACTGTTCATTGGCAGGACGACAAAGCGCCGCTCCACTTCTGACAAGAATACTTCGAGCGTGGTGTTGAAGCGAACTTGCCCTGTACTGGAGAGTCGGGCCAGCTCCAGCAGAGTCATGTCCGAGATGGCCAGCCCAGTGTCGCCTCGCCGCGCCTCGTCCATGGCAATTCTGGCATTCTTCGAGATCTTGGCCGGGTTCATGGCAATCCAGATAACAACGTGCGTGTCCAACAGAGTCAATACAGGTCGCCCCATTCTTCTGGAGAAAACGCGGGGGAGACAACGTCACCTGTGATCTTGCCTTTGCCGGCAAAAAAACCGTAGAAATCGTCATCGTCTTTGTCCGCTGGAACAAGCTTCGCCACCGGCTTGCCGCGCTTGGTGATCAGCACGGCTTCCCGCCTGGACTGAACTTCATCCATAACCGCCAGACAATGGACTTTGAACTCGCCTGCCGCCATCTTTTTCATCGCGGGTATCCTTTCGATCATGGTCATTATACCATAGTCATAAGCAAGCGGGACGATTCGCCTGTCGGAAGCTACCACGCCGTTTGTCATTCCGACCGGAGTCGGAGCGCTAGCGACGGCGGAGTGGAGGAACCTGCTTTTCGCCAGCTCGCTTGCTGGGACGCCGCGGCCACCCCTCCCTTGCCGCACCTTCCTCGCCCCCTGTAGCATCAATATTCAGACATTCATTAAGGAGCAATCATGGCAACCGACACCCTGGCGACCCCGACCGCACTGGGCTATAGCCCAACCAAAGTCCTCAAGAATTTCATCGACGGCGAGTGGGTCGAATCCTCCACCGGAGAGACGTTCGAGAATCGGAATCCCGCCGACACGCGCGACGTGGTCGGCATCTTCCAGAAATCAGCCAAGGCTGATGTCGACGCAGCAGTGGAAGCGGCCAAGCGCGCGTTTACCAAGTGGCGACTGGTTCCGGCGCCGCGCCGCGCCGAAATTGTTTTCCGCGCCGCGGAAATCCTGATCGGACGAAAAGAAGACTACGCCCGCGAGATGACTCGCGAAATGGGCAAGGTACTCAAAGAGACTCGCGGCGACGTGCAGGAAGCGATCGACGCCGCCTACTACAACGCCGGCGAAGGACGCCGGTTGTTCGGTCCTACCGTTCCGTCGGAGTTGCCGAACAAATTTGCCATGGCCGTACGTCAGCCTATCGGCGTTTGCGGCATGATCACGCCGTGGAATTTCCCCATGGCAATCTCTTCATGGAAGCTGCTGCCTGCGATTGTCTGCGGCAACACTTGCGTCATCAAGCCCGCGCAGGATACCCCTCTATCTACGTTCAACCTTGTACGCGCTCTCACGGACGCTGGTCTGCCGAAAGGCGTCATCAATGTTGTCGGGGGCTTTGGCGCGGAAGTGGGCACGCCGCTGGCTGAACATGCCGACGTGCGCGCTGTCTCACTGACGGGGTCTTCCGCCGTGGGCCGCATCATAGGCGGCATCGCGGCCAAGAGTTTCAAACACTGTTCCTTAGAGCTAGGTGGCAAGAATCCCATGATCGTTCTCGATGACGCGAACCTGGATCTCGCAATCGAGGGCGGCCTCTGGGGCGGATTCGGCACTACCGGCCAGCGTTGCACGGCAACCAGCCGCATCATTGTGCAGAAGGGCGTCTACCGCGAGTTCGTCGAGCGCTATGTCGCTCGCGCGAAGAAATTGAAAGTTGGCAACGGCCTCGATGAGACGACCGAGATGGGCCCGGCGGTCAACGAAAAGCAACTTCAGACCGACCTCAGCTACGTGGAGATCGGCCAGAACGAAGGTGCGAAACTGATGTGCGGCGGCAACCGCCTCACTGAGGGCGAGTACCAATATGGTTGGTTCATGGAGCCAACCGTCTTCACCGACGTCGACCCCAAAATGCGCATCGCGCAGGAAGAAATTTTCGGCCCCGTTGTATCGGTCATTCCCTGCGACGACCTCGAAGACGCCATCGAGATAGCGAATGGCATAGAGTACGGGCTCTCCTCCGCGCTCTACACCAAAGACGTGAACAAGGCCTTTGCTGCCATCCGTGACCTTTACGCTGGCATCACCTACATCAATGCACCGACGATCGGCGCCGAAGTTCACTTGCCTTTCGGTGGCACGAAAGCTACCGGCAACGGCCATCGCGAAGGTGGCATTGGCGCGATTGATTTTTATACAGAATGGAAGTCGGTCTACGTGGATTATTCGGATACGCTGCAGAAAGCGCAGATCGATCGCGCGGAATAGGCACCATCGTCGCCGAGAATAAAGAAAGAGCAGAGAATTACAAAATCAGCCTAAGAAGTTTGTTTGGGTGCGGCGGTCAGTTGCGTTTCGACGGTCGGGTTCCGGTAGTCGAATCGGCGCAACTTAGCTTCCACCATCGTCTGGAAGCGCGCAGCCTGACCGGTAAGCGCTCGCTTCGGAACCACCCGATAGAGCTTAGGATTGTAGTAAAGAAGAATGATTCTGCTGCCTTCAAGGTAGCCAACAAACTGCCTCCACGAGGTACGGCTTTGGTTTGCTGGATCTTGAAGGTGCAAACCTTCCTCGCTGAAGTAGATTCGCAAAGGTCCGAGGTAGCGTTTGCGGCGCTGCTTCACGATTCGCAGCAACGGAAGCGCCACCAGTCCTCCGATCAAGCCGGCGCGTACCGCATCGTTGAGGGCGGCGATGGAGTTCCAGAAAACGAAAGCTCCATATATTATGCAGGCATAGACTACGAGCGCCTTCAGCAGGCCACGCCATCCGCCTCCTTTAAGGGCATGGAGCCAATAGGCCGCGCGGTGGTCCTCCGCTCTCAAGGCAAAATCGAAATGTGGTGCTGTGGCGGGTTTGTCCTGGTTCAGTTTGCCAGAAATGAGTGCTCTAAACTCAGTGATCTCGGCTTCCGTTGGGAAGGCGGACTTCGGAAGAAGCTGTCCGCCCGCCTTCGTGTTGAAGGCAAAGTGCGTCTTGTTCTCGGAGATTGAGGTCAGCTCTGACCACGGACGCGTGACGGTTCCGCACTTGCAGTTCGTTGTGAATCCGTTCTCATTCGTCTCAAAGACTCTCTGGTCAGGGCAGTGGATCTGTTGGAAGGCACGATCCAGCTTTTTGTCGTGCTCCTTCGCTTTGCCATGAACTGAATGCTGTTCGTAGAAATAGGCCGCGGCGGCCGCCACGATGCCGAGACCGATTAGGAACATCCCGACTGGAAGACCGGCACCCTCCATCAGAAGAAATACACCCAGGATGCTGATCAAGCCACAAGCGACGAGCGCACCCTTGAACCCGAGGTTGCTTCCGGCGCGGGTCGTGAAAGGTGGTTGCAGTGCTTTGAAATCTTCGAACGCGATGGAGTATGTGAGCTTCATTGGGAGAAGTTAATTATAGGTACGTTAGACGGGGCGCGAAAATTACGAAAGTATTGCGCTAAGAATTCCAATTCACTTCAACGTAGCCAAGCGTGTCAGATTCCTCTACGGATTCGGCGGCTTTCTGCCTAGAGACTATCCTCTGCTTGTTCCCTCACCCCGTTGCGTTGTAAAGTACCAACCCAGTTGGGAGATGTCCGAAATGAAGAAGATCTCAGTCGCTAGCTTGAGACGCCTCGCCGCCGTTTTGTGTGCGTCAACATTTTTCTTCGCATCAGTTTCAGCGCAGGCCCAGCAGCATCCCGCGCTTATCAATCATGTGCCTGATGCGGTCGCCTCTGGCGTCGCGCCGTTGGTCGGCCATCTTCCCAGCACGCAGCGACTGAGCCTGGCGATTTCTCTGCCGCTGCGCAATCAGGCGGAGCTCGACGATCTCTTGCAGCAGATCTACGATCCGCACAGCCCCAGCTTCCACCACTACCTCAGCGTGGAGGAATTCACCAGCAGATTTGGCCCGGCCGAGGCTGATTATTCGGCAGTGCAAAGCTTCGCGCAGGCCCATGGCCTAGCCGTGATCGATCTCGCCGACAATCGCATGGTCCTGGATGTCGAGGGTCCGGCGGCGAGTATTGAGAGCGCATTCCACGTAAGCCTCGGCGTCTATCAACATCCCACCGAGAACCGCACATTTTACGCGCCCGACCACGAGCCCTCGGTCGAGCTCGACGTGCCGCTCTTGCACATCTCCGGCCTCGATAACTTTTCGCTTCCCCACGCCAAGAACATCCGACCTTCTCAACAACCCGGCGGCGCCGGCAAAACTACGGGTTCCGGCCCCGGCGGAGATTTTATTGGTAGTGACATGAGAGCGGCTTACTACGGTTCTGGCGCGCTCAACGGCGCGGGCCAGTCGGTGGGCTTGTTTGAGTTCGCGGGCTATCAGCTCACCGATGTTCAGAACTACTTCAAGCAAGTGAAGCAGCCGCTCAAGGTTCCAGTTCGTGGCGTATCGCTGAATGGCGTCAGCATTCATTGTCCCCCCGCGACCTCTGACGACAGCGAACAGGCGTTGGATATCGAGATGGCGATCTCGATGGCTCCCGGCTTGAAACAAGTTGTGGTGTACGTGGGAAGCAGCGATGTTTCCATCTTTAACAAGATGGCTTCCGACAATACTTCCAAGCAACTCAGTTGTTCCTGGGGCTGGAAGGATAACGAGAGCAGTCTGGACCCGATCTTCCTGGAAATGGCAGCGCAGGGCCAAAGTGTATTCGTGGCCACCGGAGACAGCGGCTCCGGCACCCCGGGCGATGTTGTCTGGCCCTCGGACGATCCTTATGTTACTGCGGTTGGCGGCACAGACCTGACGACGAACGGTCCGGGCGGCTCGTGGAAGTCGGAGACCGGTTGGAACGGCAGCGCCGGCTCGCCTTCGAAGAACAAGATTCCGATCCCCAGCTATCAGCAACTGCCGGGCGTGATCAATTCGTCCAACGGCGGATCGACCACGCTGCGCAATTACCCTGATGTGTCTGCGGAAGCGAATACCAACCAGTACAGTTGCTTCGATGGCGGATGTTTTGGGGGCAACGGCGGCACCAGCTATGCGGCGCCACAATGGGCGGGCTATACCGCCATGGCGAATCAGCAGTCACTCGCCCACGGGGGGACAACCCTTGGATTTCTTAATCCAGCTCTCTATGCGATCGGTGTGGGATCGAGTTATGACAGCGACTTCCATGACATCGTCAGCGGCAGCAATGGCGGCTTTAAAGCCGTAACCGGATACGACTTGGTGACGGGATGGGGAAGTCCCAACGGGGTGAACCTGATCAATGGGCTGACGGGAGCCGCGAAGGACGAATAAATCCGGACCACGAACTTTCATGGGGCAGAGTGCACGAGCCGGCGACCCTCCGTTTGACGCCGTCAAAGCGCGCCCGCAGTACTTCGGTAATCTTGTTCGCATTCCATTCGTGACCTACCGTCATCGCTGGAGTTCAATCTGTCAGTTCGGCACGGGTTTGTTTTGTCCAACCTTCAACTTTCTCAATCCTGCGGAATCAAGCGAAGTGTCGCGTCGGTGGCGCTGGCACTGTGTTTGATGGCCGGGTTCGCGCCCGCTTTGCTGGCTCAGAAAGCTTCGAGGTCCGACCGCAAGGTGTTGGTCTCGGTAAAACCAGAGTACTCCGATCTATTGCGGCACGCGCAAATCGGCGGCTTGGTCCGTCTGAAAGCTACTGTTACTCCCGAGGGGAAAGTCAGCAACGTGGACGTTGTCGGGGGCAATCCCATCCTTGCGGAGAGCGCGATGACGGCCGTGATGAAGTGGAAGTATGCTCCCGCTGCGGCGCAGAGTGTCGAAGAAATTTCTATCAGCTTCAGCCCTCACTAAATTCCCCGGCCCGCCGTTTTCTCTGCACGCTCCTGCCCACTGCGGTTAGAATTCCTCTTGTATCCTTAGCTGACTATAGAGCCGCGGCCAGCGCGCTTGCCGTGGCAAGGCTTTCATGACACCACTTACACCGGTTCAGGAAATTACCGCAGCCAAGCGTCTCGACAACGTTCGCTATGCAATTCGCGATCTGGCTAGCGTGGCGGATGAAGTGATTCAGCAGGGACACAAAGTTCTGCCGCTGAACGTGGGCGATCCGCTCAACTTCGACTTCAAAACTCCCCCGCACATTATCGAAGCCGCTTATAAGGCGATGCGCGACGGCAAGAACGGTTATGCGCCTTCTCCCGGAATTCCGGAGGCGCTCGAGGCGATTCGCGGCGAGGCGGAGCGCAAGGGCATCACCACGGTGCGCGATGTTTTCGTCACATCGGGTGTGAGTGAGACGGTTGATCTGTGTATCTCCGCGTTAGTGAATCCAGGCGAGGATATTCTTACGCCGAAGCCGGACTATCCCCTGTATTCGGCGGTCCTGTGCAAGCTGGGGATCGCGCTCAACGCATATGATCTGAATGAAGATGACGCCTGGCAGCCGGAATTGGCGGACATCGAACGCAAGCTTACGCCCCGAACGCGCGGCATTGTCCTGATCAACCCGAACAATCCCACGGGCTCGCTGTGCTCGCGGGAGATGCTGGAGCAGGTTGCCGAGATCGCGCGCCGGCATAACTTGGTCGTCTTCTCCGATGAGATCTACGACAAGCTCATTCTCGACGGAACTCCGCACATTGCGTTTGCTGCAGTCGCGCCCGATGTGCCTTGCATCACGTTTGGCGGGATGTCGAAGAACTATCTGGTCCCGGGATGGCGCATCGGTTGGGGCATTGTCTCAGGCGATGCCGCGGCCGTGAAGCCTTATACCGACGGCATTCACCGGCTGCTGCGGGCGCGGCTGTGCGCCAATCATCCGGAGCAATATGCCATCAAGCCGGCGCTCGAAGGTCCGCAGGATCATCTGGTCGAAGTGCAGCGCAAGCTGCGCTCGCGTCGAGACCTCACTCAGAAGTGGTGCGAATCAACCCCGCGGGTAAGTTGCGTTGCGCCGCGCGGCGCATTCTACGCTTTCCCGCGCATACATTTTCCAGAGAGCGAAATCCCAGAGAGCGACGAGGTCTTTGTCAAGGAACTCATTCGCCAGAAGCATGTGATGGTGGTGCACGGCTCCGGTTTCGGGCAGAAGCCTGGGACGCAGCATTTCAGGATTGTGTTCTTACCGGACGAGGGGACCCTGAGTAAGGCCTACGCCTCGATTGGCGAGTTCATTCGGGAGCGATACTGAGATCAAAGATATTGGCTGCTCGCAGGGCATCTTCCCATTCTTTTTCCAACCCTAGCTCGTGAATCCATCGTTTGAGATACGAGCGATTTAACGAGCTCCTCTGTATTTTAAGAATTCCTGCTGCGTCTTCAATCTGCCGTTGCGCTTGAGAAAGCTTCGACCATTCGAGCTTGGAAAGTATAACGTCCTCAGCGCTGGCGACGGAGAGAGAAATTCCTTGCAAACTCAATCGCTGGCGGCGGCCGAACTCCTCCTGGCTGAAGGCGCGGGATTTGCAGATAATCATGTCGATCTTTCAGCCGGTTCTCAGATCGATGACGTTGAACATGGACTCCCGCCTGAGCGCTTCAAGCGCCGCGTGCAAGTCCGCATAGTATTCGCGCTGGGCAAGCCCGGATGAGCGTTTGCAATTGTTGTGGAGTGGCTGCGATCACGAGGCCGATATCCTGCGTGGACCGCAGGGAGCCGTAATAGGTGCTGGCAAATGATCCGGTCAGCATGTGTGCGACGCCAGCACGATCCAGCGCCTTGGTTATCCTTTGCAAGACTTCAGGAAAGTTCATTGCAGGCAGGCGGGCAGCGGGGCAGGAAGGAAGGCAAGCCTGAGCAACTCGCGAGCAATGCGCGTTTCCGGCCATTCCGGATGCTCATGACGTATCCGCTCCCGGTTCAAATCTCGAGCGAACAGGCTCATCTCATAAGCCAGAAGGAGTCGCTGCTCGCCCGACATCGATCGTTGAATATCGAGTTGTACGGCTTGCGCCGCGGGATTTGTGTCGGTAATCGGCACGGGGAAATGGTAACATGCGCCGCGCCGAATCTTTATGTCCGACGTCCTGGGACGCAGCATTTCCGCATCGTCCTCCTGCCGGATGAGGGGCCGCTTGCGAAGGCTTACGCTTCGATTGGCGAATTCATTCGTGAACTAACTCTACGAGAATATGGGCTTTCGGCTCTCGGTTCCAGCGTTATCAACGTCAAGGCCAGCGGACAGGAGTGTCCGCTCCACACGAACAAATTACAGGGTCAGTCAGATGCCGATGTTCACGGCGCGGAGCGCATCTTTGTAGGCTTCACGGGTTGCGCTGAATTTGGTGTGGGCGTCCTCTTCGCGGAAGTGGGCGTCGTCCCATTTTTCCCAGGCGAGCATGGAATGGTCGGGAGTGGCCAGGGCTTCTTCCGTGCGAATGGTATCAACCCATTCGTCGGTGGCTTGCTTGTAGGCGAGACGCAGCTGATCGAGATCGGCGGGGCTCATAAGCTTGCAGCGTAATGCTGTGCTATGCCCCGGTCAATTGGAAGGGAAGAAATTCACGGAGAATTAATAGAGAGGCGGGGCATGGGGAAATCGCGATTTCTCGCCGAGGACGCGAGAAATGGCCGATCGGAGGGGTGCGACTAGAAGGCAAAGGCAGAGGGCAGGAGTCTCTATTCTCCCAGGGGGTTGGCATTGTAATCGCAAGCCACTTCGGAAACGAAGTTTTTACAAAGTTCTGACATCACCGGCGGGGCGTGGCTGTAGGGTGGTTCGCGGCTGGGCAGCTAGGCGTAAAACGCAAGCAGGCGCAAAACATTGTTTTCACAACGGAGAGTCAAGCTATGAAATGCGGGAATGTTTATCTGTCATGTCGAGTGGGGGCGGTTGCTCTGATTTGTTTGTTTTGCCTGGGGCGGCCAAATCAGGGTGCGGCTCAGATGTCTAGCGGGCTGCGGGCGCCTGTGGGCCCGGGAACGACGATTGTACACAGCAAGTTTGGGGGGCAGATCTTTGGTTTCGACATCGACCAGAACGGCACCGAAGGTGTGCTGAGTGAAGCACAGGACATTGGCGGTGGGAAGGTGCTGGCTGCGGTGGAGAGCTTCGATCAGGCAAGTGGCAAGATTCTGAACGTGGTCTCGAAGATCGAGACGAAGGACGATTACCTAACCCTGGGAATTGTCGGGACTAGTGTTGGGTTGGTCGAACGCGAGCACGTGGGACAGATTTTCGTCGTGAAGCGGATTTATGAAGAACTGAATCCTCTCAAATCCAACAAGTTTACGGGCACATGGACTCCGCCATTAACGGCAGACGACATCATTATTGGACTTAGCCGGGACCAGGCTTCCACGACTACCGCAGTGCTTTACTTCGAGAATGACGGCAACAATTTTTCTTCGTTTGTCTTCGGTTCGAACGTGGGAGCGAATACTTTTGAGCCGATTGTGAATCTGACGGACCCGACATTCGGCTTCAACGAGGCCCCGCAAGTGGCCTATGACAGCCTGACGAATCAGGCCGTGGTGGCGTCATCCAACGGAGAAGTGGGTGGTCCGCCTCCGGTGTTTGCGCTGGTGGATCTGGCGACCGGGACGGTGAACGAGTTTAATGGGATCCCGGGGCCGCCGCCGTTTCGACAGGGATCGATCAACGGGCTCGCCGTGGATTCGGAAGACGGCATTGCCTGCACCACGACGGAAGTTGATTTCAGGGTGGAGTTCTACAATCTGAAAACTGAAACCGGTTTTGCTGTTGTTCTGCCGGGCGCGACAGGTCAGATTCAGAGCGGGTCGGACGTCGAGTACGATCCGGTTCACAAACTTTTCTTTGTGGCGCAGTCGGTGTCGAGCACCGGGGCAGGGAGCAGCATTCAGGTTTACAACACGAGTGGAAAGCTGGTGGAGTCGCTGAACGGATTCAATTTCTCGAATGCATCGAACGTGGTGGGCACGCACATAGCGCTGAATCCGAGCACGCGCAGCGGGTATGTCGATGGTCCGGACTCCGGGGTGACGGAGATTCAGTCGTTCACGTATTAGGGCCGCCGCGGTCGCGCGTTCCAGCCAAAGTTCAATCGGACTCGTGTTTCTGATTGCACTGGTTTCTGATTGCACTGTATGAGGCGCACAAAACACGATGAGTGTAAACGCCCATCTGTTTTCTCCGGTCAACGCATGTCACTTGCGCTGGTTAGCAGATAGGAATTGCAGCACTTCTCTCATTACACGATCTGATTGATCCGTCTTAAATAGGAACTGAGCATGAGCTGAACCCTCGAGCACGAGCAGCTTTTTTGGCTGCGGGGCCTTGTCAAACCAAGCTCGTATTCGGGGCAGCCGAAGTCCCTCATCGTTTGCGTCATCACGCGCGACTATTACTAGCAAGGGCGCTCTGATTCGTTCCGCAGGGCCATTCCAATCTGCCGCGAGCAGCACCAATCCGTTGATTTCGCCGGGTTCTGAGGCAACGGAAGCGTCCGCAGCCGCACTGCCGCCGAAACTGCCACCGACTATTGCAACTGTCTTTGCGCGGTTCTTGCGGAGATAACGAACGGCGGCCAGCACATCGAGCCACATCGGGGCTTTAAACATATCTGAATCGCCCGGACCGCGCGATCGGCCGAAGCCGCGGAAATCAAATGCCAGGACGTGAAAGCCCGCCCTCGCTAACTGCTGCGCCTGTGGTTGCCAGCTCTCCTTTGTGAAGCGTCCGCCGTGCGCAAGTACCACGCCCTGATCACCTTCTCCGTACAGGTCGGCATAGATGAGCCCACCATCCTGGGTAGTGAAGGACACATGTTGTATTTTGACCTCAGGTTTTTCATCCCAAGGCGTAGCCGACTGAGAAGGCGCCGGTGTCTGAGCATCCGCATTGCACCAACAGAGAATCAAGAGCAGAGTGAGCACGTACAGCAAGCCGCGTATCATCGTGATCTCGTGTCCGTGCAGTATAACTGTTGAAATATCGCCATATCACTTATTGACCTCCCGGAAGGAGTTTTGAGCGTAAACGCCGATTTCGACAACGAGTTCGTTGTGCCGCCTTGAAAAATGATACTGGCGAATCGCCTAGCGCCCGCCGATGCTCAGGCGTAAAATGGTGGCGCTCGTAACAAGGGAGGCTATTATGCCTTCTTCCTTTGCTAGCCCCCGTAACCCTTCCCCTCTGGTTCGCATTGGGCTCATTGCAGCCCTGACCCTGCTGTTATCTGGCTGGACCTGCAGTGCGATGTTCATTAGCTGTCAGGGCGTGGGGGAGCAACCTCAGCTTAGTTCCATCTCACCGGACGCCATTCCAAGCGACGCGAATTCAGTTCTGCTGAGCGTGGATGGAAGCGGTTTTACTCCCCAATCGCAGATTATGTGGAACGGAAACGCATTGCCGACCACGTTCACGAACTCTCGCCAGCTTCAGACCACGATTGGTCAGCAGACCTTTGACTCCTTCGGCGGCTCAGCGGGGAGCAATGTGCAGATTTCAGTGTCGTCTCCGGAATCAATCTCTGATTTCGGATGTCCCATCGGCGGGAGCTCTGGCAGACTCTTTCTAGTCATCAACTAGTTGACGTAACATCAAATAACGCTTATTGACCCAGCAAAGGGGGGTGAGCGCTAATCGAAGTTATTGTCCGGCTGACTTCGCGCCTCCAGCGCTTCCGTCGAATTCTTCGGCCATCCAGTGTTGCAGTGCGGTGATGTTTTGCGGGCGTCCCAGGAAGTTCTTGACCAGGTCATTCGCCGACATCGAGCCGCCGGGCTCGAGAACGACGCGGCGGTATTTCATGGGAGCGTCGCCGGCGAGCAGATTGTGATGATCGAATTGCAGAAAGAAATCTTCGGCGATGACTTTGTCCCAAAGATAAGTGTAGTAGGCGGATGAGTAGCCGCCGAGATGCCCGAACGAGGCCCACTGATGCGTTTCAGGCAGAGGAGTAAAGAGAGTGTATTTGCGGGCATCGTCGAAAGTGACTTTGTCGAGATCGACATTCTCGGGCTTGGTTTTGTAAATGTCGTAGGAGATGGCGCTGTAGACGTTCTGGCGGGCGACCCAGCCGCCGCGTCCGAAGGCTGAAGCCCGGTTCATGCGGGCGACCAGTTCGGCGGGGATGGGCTCGCCGGTTTTATAGTGGCGGGCAAACTTGGCGAGGACCTGGGGGCTGGCAATCCATTCTTCGAGCATTTGCGATGGAGCTTCGACAAAATCGGATTCCATGCTGATGCCGGTGATGCCCGCCCATTGCTGTTGGCCGCCGAGGATGTGGTGCATGAGGTGGCCGAATTCGTGGAAAAAGGTTTGCACGTCGCCGTAATCCATGAGCCCGGGATCGGTGGCCATGGGGGCGGGGAAGTTGCAGACGAGGATGGCTTCAGGCAATTGCTTGCCCCGGATGCCGTCGAGGACGGGAGCCATTTCGGCGTGGCTGTACTTGCCGGGCCGTGGGTGCATATCGAGATAAAAACGGCCGATAGGCTTGCCGCTGTCGACAACGATCCAAGTTTCGACGGCGGGGTCCCAGGCGGGGACGTTCTGCTCCTGCTGGAAGCTGACGTGAAACAGATCGGCGGCGGTGTCGAGAATGCCCTGTTTCACTTCCATGAAGGGAAAGTAGGGCCGGACGGATTGGGAATCGAAATCGTATTTTGTGCGGCGAACCAGTTCGGAGAGATAGGCGCGTTGGTGGTCCGAGATTTCTTTGGCGCCCGGATCGGTCTTTTGTTTTTCGGCGAGCAGCATATCGAATTCGCGTTTGGATAAATCGCGCGAAACTTCATTCACCTGATTGATGAAGTCCGCGATGTTATGGCCTTTGGCCACCATCTTGTCGGCCGCGTTGTAGTCGGCCCACGAGGCATATCCCAGAAGCGTGGCGATCTCGTAGCGAGTCTTCAGCAGGCTGGTGAGAACTTCCTGGTTCTTGGGATACGCGCGGGTATTGAGGGCGATGGCGACGCGGCGGCGCAGGGAGTCGCTCTTGGCGAAGGTCATCACGGGGAAGACGTCTGGATAATCGGTGGTGATGTGGACTTTGCCGTCGGCGCCGGGCTTGTGGCGATCGATGTAGTCCTGGGGCAGGCCGTCGAGTTCGGAAGGATCGGCCTCGACAATCTTCTTGTCGTCGGAAATATTGCGATCGAACATGGACTGCTCTTCCGTGGATTGGTCATTCAATATCTTGAGGCGAGCGCGGGTGGCGTCGTCTTTATCGACGCCGGCGAGGCGGAATTCCAGCAACTGGCGCTGTACATAATACTTTGTGGCGGCGTCGGCTAGGGAAAGATCAAGAGCGGCGAGCGCGTTGTATACGGCGTGATTGAGAGAAATTGCGGTTTGCGCGGCGCTTGCTTTCGTAAGCATGGCCGTGGCGTGATCGCGGAACGCCGACTCCGGATGGACCTGCTCCATCAATCCGGCGAAATATCCGGCGGAGTTGTTTTGCCGGATGGCCTCATCGAAGGGGATCAGCGTATTTTCAATTGTCCGCGGCCCTTTGACCGCGAGCAGCAAGTCGATGGCGCGCTGCCCGGCTGCCAGCCGTTCCGTCTCGATCTTTTCGAAGCTGGCGACATCTGGCTTGGCGGCCCAGATCGTGGGTTGAGAGACAGTTACTTTCTGCGCTGAGAGGATCGCCGAGAGAACGAGCGGAAGACACAGGAAGATAGCTAGACGTTCGGCCAACATTATGCGGAAACCTCGTCGAGGAAGTTTGTGAACGGACGGAACAATTTAGTCCGGTAGTTTCAGACCGGTTTGGAGTGCGAGTAAATTGTTGACGACGGCGTCTCGCGCTGTCAAGCGTGGCGTGGAGAATTTCGACGGCTTTAACAAGACTGAGAAGCGATGTTCTGTGAGGAAGGCGCCAAAGAAGTTGGATCCAGGATTTCCCTCGCGGACGGCCTCTACCCCGGACGAACCTCTCTAGCGCCAGCGTTTGATTTGCTGCCAGATTTGCGGGAGAGTGCCGAATTTCGGACCGCGGCAGATGAAGACCGGGATTTCTTTTTCGAGCGCGTAGGGATTGTCCGCCGATGTCCCGACATATTCCACGTTCTGCCAAAGTTCTTCAAGGCGTTCGCGATTATCGTCGAGAACGATCATGCAGTTGCCGGAATAACCGCGCGGTCCCCATAGAAACCAGGTTTGATGGCCGCTGAGCGAGCGGGGTAACCCGTAGCGGCTGCCAAGGAAATCAATAGCTCCAGCCTGGCCGTAGTCCTGGGCGAAGATGCCACAGGCTTCATCCCTGCGCTCATCGGCGGACAGGTGGTTCCAGGCCACCGCGGTTTCGGCGACGATTTCCTCCCATCCGAATTGATCGGCGTACCACTGGGGCAGCGCGGCGCGGGCATGAGCATGTTCCATGACGGGAAGCTTCATGGGCAGAGTTTTCGCGTAGACGATGAAGCGGTCTGGAGAAAGGATTGGCACGGTCACGGGTGCGAGGTGGGCGCCGCTCGCGAGCAGCACGATTACGATGACGGGCTTTAGCCAGCCCCGGCGCGAAGGAATTTTGTCCCGCATGTCACTTTTCTTCCCTTCGATTGTGGACTCAATCACAACCGTGCCCGCGGCCAGCAACATCGGGTACACCGGGGCGAGGTAGTAATTCTTTCCGTGAAGAACGAAAAATACCGTGAAGCAGATCAGGTAGCACCAGCCGAGAAAGCGGTAGGGCTTGAGGCGCGAGGAAAAGAGTAACGCGAATAATCCGGCGAGCCACACCGGCGCGGTGATGGGATCAAGCAAGAACGTCTGCTGAAGAAAATACTGCGGCAGAGGCAGGATGACGTCGCGGCCTTCGGCGCGGATGTTATGCATGAGTTCCAGGAACGGCCAGTGATAGTGGATGTTCCAGAGCAGGTTGGGCAGAAAGATGAGGAAAGCTGCGAGGCCGCCGAGCCAGATCCATGGGTTAAGGAAGATGCGGCGCTGAGCGGTCAACAGAAGTCCGACGACTATGCCGAAGCCGAAGAGAGCGATGGAATATTTTTCCTGCAAGCCGATGCCGGCGACGACGCCAAACCAGAGCCAGTAACGCGGATCGTCACGCTTGATGGCGAGGACGGCGACGTAGGCGCAACCCATCCACAGATTGGGTTCGAGGCAGTTGGTGCCGAGCAGGCTTCCGTTCGAGAGATATTGCGGCGCGATGACAATGGTGATCGCGCTGAGCAGCAGGGCGAAGCGGCGTCCGCCGAACTCGCGGGCGAGAACAGCGGTTTGCACTACGAGAAAAGAAGATGCGACAGCCGGGATGAAACGAATGCTCCGCAGCGAATCTCCGAGAACGGCACGGCAGATGTGAATCAGAAAAGGGATGAGCGGCGGCTGGTCGACGTATCCCCAGCCAAGATGATCGCCGCAAGCAATGTAATCGAACTCATCGCGAAAGTAGCCGTAACGGTTGTTGAAGTAGATGTGGAACAGAAGCTTGGCGAGGGCGATGGCCCAGATCAGGGCCAGGCCGGAGGCGAGGGAAGATTCGTAGTTGCGGGTGGGCCGGAGGTCTTCTTGGTGCATGCGGGAGTATACGCGAAGATCACAGCGGGGGTTCCTGCGTGGCCTACTCCAGACTACTGGTGCGTCCACCAAAGGCCGTTAGAGTATTGCGTGGTTGAATCGGTATAGGCTCCTACAACCTGCCCGAAATCGTTGATTCCGGTCGCAACATTGGCCGCAGAACCGTATTGCAGTATGGTCAACAGGAAACCTCCGGTCCACATGAAGCCGCATTGGAGGCTTGTGTCATTACATGCCGAAGAAGTGTAATACCCGGTCAATTCGTTGTTGGCGTTAATTCCCAGAGCCTGGGTGTTGGCGGAGCCTCCGGGGGTGAGCACGATAGCGGTCCCGTTCCAAGAGGGTGGGGTCCCGGTAGACGGGGTCGCGGCCAGTTCAAAGTCTTCGTAAAACGGCTCTTGGTAGTAGATGCCCGTCAGTACGGCATCGCCATTGATGCCGCGCCCAAGAGCGTAGACGAAGTTTCCGCTGGGGCCGAGCGGGTAAAACTGGCTGTTATAGTACATGAAAGACTGATAATAGAAGGTGGTGGGGGCATAAGCATAGCCCACGATCTGCCCGGCGTCATTGATCCCGTATAGGTAGGTCCCTGCTGCAGTTTGCCCATTGTAATTATAGTCGACTTGGCTGGGGGCCTCTCCAGGCTTCTGCAGAAAACCGTGATAAGCGCCGTCCGAGCCTTCAAAGTATCCCACAATCTGCCCGAGATTGTTGATTCCGGTCGCCTCCACGATTGCCGCTCCCTGAATGCTGATGGTGGTGCATGAGCCGCCCGTATTTTGGAAGCCGTAATACGGGCTGCCAAGAGCGGCCTGAAATGTTCCCACAACGGTGCCTATTTGCCCTGACGCGCTGATAAAGGTTCCATCGCTCATGTCATTGATAGCAGTGGGGTAGGTATTGATCGCGCCGGGGCAGCTAATGTTCGTCGGGGTGCCGTAGGTATACGTCTTGGCGACGGCGTTGGCGTTCAGCACCGGCGCATTGTCGATGTCCGGGTCGATGTTGATAGGGCCGACGCCGGCGAACGTAGCTGCCTGATTCAAAAGGAACTGATGCGTTCTCTGGCTATTCGGCCACCAGGAATCGTTGATGCCCTGGTTCCAAATCGTCACTTGCGGCGGGCTGTTCACCTTGGTGACCCATATGACGTCGGCCGGGGCGACGCTTTGATTGTGGATGTCGCTCTTGATCGGGCCTGGGTTTGCGTATATACCTGCGATGTACCCTGAGTAAACATGTATCTCGGTCACCCACGCGTCCACATAGGCCTGGACCAGAGGACTGCATGTACTATTCACTGTGTAATTCTCTATATCCGTGTAGATGATTCCGGCGGGAAGGCCGAGTGTCTGGGCCGCCGTGACCGCCTGATCGGCCTGCTCGGCCCCCTGGTCGCTCGCTTCAGCAACGGTGGGGCCGAAGTATTGCGTCACTTGGGGTTGGTTGATGATGCAGGAGGACTGAAGGCCGAACCAGATTGGGATGATTCCCCAGCCGTACCCTTCCGTCGTCGAGACCCACGATTTCGTCGGATACTTGCTCTTGACGGCGCTCTTGCTTGGTGAGCCGTAGAGATAGACGTAAGCGTCATAATGGGGACTCGAGGTCGACCAAGCCAGCATTGTCGCGGTCGGTTGCGTCGGGAACGTGTCGAAGCCAAGGTGTGTGCTGATGTTGCCTGCGCCTGGCAGAACCGCAGCACTTCCTTCGGGGGAGGCTGTCGGCCTATTGTGGGTGCCGCCGGACGGAGCCAGGTCCGACGAGGCTAGCGATGGGACCGTCCCTGTTGGGTCTGGCGTAACATTCATCCAGCTAGCACCCCCGTCGCTGGTTGAAAGTATCCAGTATGTCGCGAGAATCCAGCCGCGCAGGGGACTGACGAAACTCAGTTGGTCAACGGTAGAGGCGTGCACGGGAATCCGGGCGGATTGATGTTTCGCCTCAGCGCCTTGCTCGGTGTGTGATAGTTCAATACGCCCGCCGGAGACTGTCGCAGTCAATAGTTCCCCGTTGGCAATGGCGGAGGGGTATGCGGTCCACGGGTGCGCATCAGGCTGTGTGCCCGTTGTTATTAAAGGATGCCACGTTCCACCGCCGTCCTCCGTTTTGAAGACAACCACGGGCACCCCCGAACTCATGCTACTTTCGTAGGTCGCCTGTAGGTAGCCCGTCTTCTCACCGACGAAAACGGGAAGGTCATAAACGGGGCTCATGTCCTTCGAAATCTGCGCCGGGGCGGCTAGCGAAACGAGCTGCCATCTGTCTCCTGCATCGTGGGTTCTGTAGAGCTCTTGGTCTGGTCCGCCCGCTATCCATCCATCCTTCGTGCTGACGAAGCAGAAGCGGTCTGCCATTGGCAGGCTGTCATGTGGGAGCTGCGTCCACATATGGCCGCCATCAACAGTCCGGAGCATTTCGCCTGAGCTGGCTTCCACGTGCAGATTTCTCTTCAGAATCGCCCACCCATGTTGCGCGTCGGCGAAATCAAGGAAGGTCTTACCGGAGAATCCCTGCCCGTCTTCGGTGATGACAGATTGGGGAACCGGATCGACCGTCTTCGGATGGACGACCGACCAATTCTCGCCTGCGTTTGTGGTCGAGGCGAACTCGAAGCACACGTCGTCGGCTATCGGGTCGCGGCCGTCGCTGCAGCTAAGCAACGCCCAGCCTGTGGACGCGTCGAGAAAGAAAACCGACGAAACGCGTTGCTCTTTGTGGTCCAGCTTAGGCGTGATGTCCCTCCATTGTGCACCTCCGTCGGTCGTCCAGAAAAGCTTCTTGCCCGTTGCAGCCCAGCCCACGTCAGGTGTGAGCAGTTTCATGGATTCGATTCTTCCTGCCTGCTGCGCTGATGCTGTGAAGCAAAGGCAGATCGCCAGCATAATCGGGAGGGTAAGACTCACTTGCTTTGTTCGCATTGGAACCTCTGTCGATGTTCTCGTCGATCGAAAGTGGGACCGCACCGAAGGTTACGTTCTGCTGATTAATGAGAAACTGGTGCAACCGCTGATTGTTCGGCCAAGAGAAATCTGTTAGCGGCGTCAAATTCCATATCGTTACCGATGGAGCCTCCCCACAGGGTTGACCACGAGCCATGTCCGTCCCCCATCCCGGGTCGCGAATAGTCCATCCAGAAGGTTAGCCCAGCCCTCGTCTTGGCTTACGAAACTTATTTGTACTGGAGCTCCATAAGAAAAAACCTCAGCAGTGTTACGAGAGACATTTCGCCCCGGGCTGAGGACGTAGAGCGAAAGCTCCAGCTTGGGCCCGTTCTGAGCTTCGGTTGGTTCCTTTTTAAGCTGGCCATGAACGGCAATCAACGCGGATCCGACTATATCGGAGCAAGATATATCTGGAACACCCGCCAGGGTCCGGTCTTGCTTCCAGGATCTTCCAGCGTCGTCGGTTACAAACAACACTACCGTCGAAAGATCCGGGCCTAGGAGCGGACCCACGGCGTAACGGGTCGGCAGAAAGCCATGGCGCTCGTTCTCGAAGACTGGCAGGCCATATTCAATCCCCCGTGTCAGGGCCGACGCCCGACGGTTTGGTCAGGGAAACCTTCTGCCAAGACTCTCCGGCGTCGCGCGTTACAAAGAGCTCGTGATCCTTCCCGCCTGCTATCCAGCCGTCAGTCCTCGTTGTGAAAATAAAATGGTCCGAGGTCGGGACATCCTTCGTCGGTTCCCAGGTCTTACCGCCATCGGTGGTTCGGAGCATCTCGCCTGCGCTTGGATTGGCGGAGTTGGTAGCGATGTCCAATATCTCCCAGCCATGCTGCGAGTCGACGAATGCGAGCCAAGTCCGACCGGAAAGTCCGTAGCCGTCCTCCAATTGTTCTTTCGAAAAAGGAACACTAATCTTTTCGTGTAGCATGGACCAGTTGCTACCCGAATCGATGGTAGAGGCAAGCTCAAAGCAACCGTTGTCCGCTGCCAGATCGCCGTCATCGGCGCAATTGAGCAGCGCCCAGCCCGTAGACTGGTCCAAGAAGAACACCGAAGAAACCATCTGACGCTTGTGGTTCAGCTTGGGAGTAATGTCTCTCCAGCTCGCGCCGCCGTCGGTGGTCCAGAAAAGCTTGTTGCGAGTAGTGGCCCACCCTGCGTCCGCCGTCAACAGTTTCATGGATTCAATTCTGCCTGCCTGCTGCGCCTGTGTGGCAGAACACACACAGAGTGTCAGCAAGAGCGAAAGGGCGAGACTCAATCGCTTTGTTTGCACGGAACCTCCTCAGTTAAAAATCCACGAAACCTGGATCAGCACACCAATGCCCACACTCGGAAACAGTTCAGTCATCTTGGAACGCCGCGAGGGAAGGGATGCGGCGACCGAACACGACAACTGTAGTCGATGCCTCACAGAGCGTCAATCTGACCAAGGATGCAGATGTAAGGGGTATTCGTACAGTGCCTCAAGAGATGTCCCGAGAACATTCAGAGCTTTGCCCGGCGGACAGCCGGAGATGGCTGTCCCCACATGAATCTTGGCCAAACGAAGGTAACGTTCCGCGTTGATTACCTATTCTTGCCGCCAAAGCGCTTGTGGTAACGTTTGAACTACCGCATATTCAAAAGGTTGAACAAGGTTTTTCGTCCACGTGTCTTCGTCGACTCGCAAACCGGGCATCCACATCGCATGGACCACGGTCACCTACCGCAGTGTGGCCTTGATGATCCTTGCCGGTCTGATCGTGTTTCTGGTGGGGATGCGATTCACCTTCCCGCAATTTACCGAGAACAGCATCAAGGCGGCCGATGGCATGGCCAACAGAGTATTGGAGCGCGTGGCCGGGATGGCTCCGCCTACGGGCAGTGGCGTCTCCACCGCACAGCAAGCACACTTCACCGCGCTCGACGGCACGGTGCGAGTGAAGAAGAGCAGCAGCAGCAGTTGGCTGGCGGCGGATTATAACGTCCCGCTGGATAAAGGTGACGTGGTGCAGACCGGGTCGGAGGGCATGGCAAAGGTCGTGTTCAACGACGGTACCAGCTACACCGTGAAACAGGATTCGCTGATCGTGATTGAAGAGAACTCGGCCAATGATCAGCAGCAGACAAACGTGGCCGTTGCGGTAAGTACTGGAACGGTGGATCTCTCGACGGCGACTTATTCTCAGGGTTCGAAATCGCAGGTGATCGTGGACGGAGCGACGGCATCGCTGGCTCCAGAGTCGACGGCGCAGGTGCATAACGATCCCAAACTGGATCAGCACGAGATTCTGATGAAGAAAGGCGCAGGCGAAGTGACGCGCAAGGGCGAAACGGTGCAGTTGGCGAACTGGGAGAAGGTCAGTTTCCAGGCGTCTCAACCGCACATGGAGAAGGCGAAGGGTACCGGGCCGCCGACCCCGATCTCTCCCGCGAACATGGCGCCAATCTTTACTACGGGCGAGACTACCAAGGACGTGGAGTTTTCCTGGACGCCGATGGCCAATGCGGTAGGTTACCGGCTTCGTATATCGAGAAATCCCTACTTTTCTTCTACACTGGTAGACAAGAGAGTGAACACCGCGGACGTTACGGTTACAAGCCTTGGCGAAGGTGCGTACTACTGGGTGGTAGAGTCGTATGAAGCGTCCGGCAAAGAGTCGGTCGAGAGCGAGAAAAATCGCTTCACGATTATCCCCAAAGGAAAACAGAACGAAGCCATCGATCTGGAGTTGGATCCGTTCATTCAGCACGGGCATGTGATCGAAGTTACCGGCAAGACCCAAATTGGGGCGCGGGTGATGGTGAACGGGCGGGAAGTGCCGATGATTACTACGGATGGCACATTCCATTATTTCACGCCGCCGCTGGCGACCGGCGAAGCTGTGATTACAGTGACGGCGCAAACCTCCCAGGGCGGAGTGAACACGCAGCAGAAGAAAATTATTATTCAGTGAAGATGCTTAACAAATACGCGTAACAGAGTTTCTTTAACGTTTCTTTAACCAGGATTTTGCAGGCCGGGTTCGCCCGGAAAAACAGAGTGGTTCGAAATCGGTAAAAGCGAGAGAAGATTTCGTCATGTCAAGCAACGGCTTTCATTCATCGCGTTCCCATAACCTCCGGTCTTTATTTAGCCTGTTTTCCAGCGATCTCGCGATCGATTTGGGAACGGCCAACACCTTGGTGTACGCCCGCGGCAAGGGCATCGTGGTGAACGAGCCCTCCATTGTCGCCATCAACAAGAACACCGGCGAAGTGGAGGCCGTGGGCAAGGAGGCGAAAGAGATGCTGGGCCGCACGCCCGGTAACATCGTCGCCATCAAGCCCATGAAGGACGGCGTGATCGCCGACTTCAAAGTCACCGAGAAGATGTTGAACTACTTCATCCAGAAGGCGCACAACCGGAAGATGCTGGTGCATCCGCGCATTGTGATTGGAGTGCCTTCCGAAATCACGCAGGTGGAAAAGCGCGCGGTTATGGATTCGGCCTATCGCGCCAAGGCGAGTGAAGTGCATCTGGTGGAGCAGGCCATGGTGGCGGCGATCGGAGCAGGCCTGCCGATTACGGAGCCGAGTGGCAATATGGTTGTCGATATTGGCGGCGGCACCACCGACATCGCGGTGATTTCGTTGAGCGGCATTGTCTACTCGCGTTCGGTACGGATGGCGGGCAATCAGATGGACGAAGCCATCATGAATTATCTGAAGCGAAAATATAATCTGCTGATTGGCGAGCGCACCGCCGAGCAAATCAAGATGGAAATCGGATCCGCCCACCAACTCGACAAGCCCATGACCATGGAAATCAAAGGGCGTAATCTGATCGAAGGCGTTCCCAAGACGATCACTGTGGACGATGGCGAGGTTCGCGAGTCGCTCAGCGAATGCGTATCCACGATCATGAATGCGATTCGCGTGGCTTTGGAGCGAACGCCGCCCGAGCTTTCGGCCGACATCAGCGACCGCGGCATTGTGCTGACTGGCGGCGGGGCTTTGCTGAAGAATCTGGATAAGCGTATCCGCGAGGAAACCGGTCTGCCGGTATCGATCGCCGATGATCCGCTGTGCAGCGTGGTTCTAGGCACCGGCAAGATGCTCTCGGACTTCAAGCTGCTGAGGAAAATCTCTATCGAGTAGAGACAGTAGCCGGTACCCAGTACCTAGTACCGAGAAAAACGAAACTCCAGACTTCCGCTGGGTACTAGGTACTTCGGTACTATCAACTGTTTTTATGGAAACCGTCCTAGGCCGTTACCGCAATCTGACAATTCTGGTGGGAGTGTTATTTCTGCAGTTATTGGGACTCGCGGTGCAAGTCAAGCGCAGCGGCGATGCGGAGAGCACTCGCCTGATCCGCATCTGGGCAGTGGATACGATCACTCCTTTCGAGCGAGTGCTGGTCTTGGCGCAAAACGGCACCGCCAACCTCTGGCACAACTATTTCTTCCTGCGTGGAGTGCGTGCGGAAAACCGTCAACTCAAGCAGCAGATCGAGCAGATGCGCCTCGAGCAGGTGCGGTTGAGCGAAGACGCCGGCCAGGCACGCCGCTTGCAGCAGTTGCTGGCTTTTAAAGAGCAGATCATTGCCAAGACCGTACCAGCACAGGTGATTGGATCGAGCGGAAGCGATCTGTCGCGGTCAATTTATATCGACAAAGGTTCGAATGAGGGAATTGCCACGGACATGGCTGTAATTTCTGCAGGTGGCATCGTAGGAAAGGTTCTGCGCGTGTATCCTTCGACATCGCTGGTGTTGATGATCAATGACCAGACCAGTGGCGTCGGCGCGATGCTGGAGAAGTCACGTTTGCAGGGCGTACTAAAAGGGACTCCTGACGGGGCCGTGATATTGGAACGGGTCATGAGCGACGAGGAAGTCGCGCCTGGGGACACTGTCCTGAGCAGCGGAGGCGACCAGATTTTCCCCAAGGGACTGGCGGTGGGCACGGTGACCAAGGTGAGTCCGGGGCGCGAGATGTTTTTGAAGATCGAAGTGAAACCGGCTGCTGACTTAAGCCGGCTTGAAGAGGTTCTGGTGGTTACGGAAAAGCAAGAGCGGAACGCCGTGGTCGACAGCGGAACTCGAGTGCGCGCTGCCGACATTCTGGCGCAACGCTTGCCATCGGTGCCGGAGAAGCCCGCCGTGCCAGCGACCACGGTCGGACCGGGTGCCCCGGGGAACACAAAGGTCATCTCACCAGGTCAGAATACGAACGCGGCTGCAAAGGCGCCAGCTACGGCGACTGGTTCGGTGAAGCCCGATTCTGTCCAACACATCGCCGGTTCACCGGCCCCTAAGGTAGAAAGCGGCCTGTCGGCTGTGTCACCCGCGGCTGGGAGCGCTGTGCGCCATGATAGTGGAGACGATGCTGATGGCAGCAGCCAGCCAACCGCAACTCCCGCGCCAAAGAAGGTTATTCCCAAGGCAGCTTCCGGAGATGCCGCGTCGAGTGCTGGCTCTCCCAATGCGGCCGGATCGAATGCCACGAGTTCGCCAGTGAAGCCGGCGGCGCAGCCTAAGCCTCCGGTCTCGCAGCCCAGCCCGAAGCCGCCTGTAGCGGACGATGGTCCCCACTAGCGTGCCCATCACTTACACTTCGGGTGAGCAAATTGAGGTTTACCGGTTCAGCATTCCGGTGACCGTGGGTGTGCCGTTGCTGGCGCTGTTTCTACAGGCGTTTGTGCCCCGACGTTTTCCGTTCTTTTCTATCTTCGACTTGCCGTTGCTGGTGACGATCTTTTTTGGAATGGCGCGGCGCAATCCGATCTCCGGGTTGTTTACCGGAGCGGCGATCGGCCTGGCGCAAGACATGTTGGGCGCCTATCCCATCGGAATCTACGGGATCGCCAAGACCGTAGTCGGTTACGGGGCATCGTCGCTGGGCGCGAAGCTGGACGTGGAAAACGCTGGTGCGCGACTGCTGGTCACGCTGGGGTTTTATCTGGTGCACGCGGCGGTGTATTTCACCGTGGCGCGAGGCATGGTCAACATGACGTTAAACTGGAGCTGGAGCCGAGGGATCCTCGCTGGTCTGGCGAATGCAGTTCTCGGTGTCGGCCTGTACTTCCTGCTGGACAAATTTAAGCAGAGAACTTAAACGCGCCGGGTCAGTGGTCAGAGACCTTGCCCGTTGTGACCTCCGTTACCTGCATGGCAGCGCCGCGACATCCACACGGATTACAATAATCCTTAACGCTCCTATCCATTCAAAACTGCGAGGTTGTGGATTATTGGCAGCAGGGGAAAGCTCACGAGTTTTCAACTCGCTACTGACTACCAGCCACTAACCACTGATTTATGTTCGGTCGTGATGAAAAAGTATCGGCAATCCGCCTGACGGCGGCGCAGTACATGATCCTGGCCATCTTCCTCGTGCTGGCTTACGGATTGTGGCGGCTGCAGGTGATGCAGAGCGGTTATTACGCCTCGGCGGCGGAAAAAAACCGTATCCGCAACGTGCCGATTCTCGCCCCGCGAGGAAAAATTCTGGATCGCGAAGGGCGCATCATCGTCGACAACTATCCGTCATTTTCCGCGTTGCTGCTGCGCGATTCTTCCCGCGATCTGAATGCCGACGTGGACCTGATCGCTCACGGCCTGCATCTTGATCCCAACGAAGTCCGGATGCGGGTTCGCCATTTCGCTGCCATGCCGCAGTACCAGCCCATTTTTCTCAAAGAAGATATCACTCAGGACGAGCAAGCCTTCATTGAGGCGCATCGCAACGAATTGCCCGAGTTGGACACGATCCGCGCGGACCGGCGATTGTATCCGCGCGGCGGGTTCATGGCGCACTTGATTGGCTACGTGGGCGAAGTGACGGAAGACATGCTGAACCAGCCCCAGTTCGAGCTCTATAGCCCGGGCGATGTGGTGGGAGTCTCCGGAGTCGAGCGGCAATATAACAATGCGTTGATGGGAAAAAACGGAGCGCGCCAGGAACTGGTGAACAGTCATGGCCGCGAAGTCGGGTTGCTCGGGGAAACGGATGCGATTCCCGGAAAGCAGTTGAAGCTCACGATCGACATCGATTTGCAGATCGCGGCCGAGGAAGTGCTCGAAGGGAAGAACGGTGCGATCGTGGCCATGGACCCGCATACCGGGGAAATCCTGGCGATGGTGAGCCGCCCCACCTTTGATCCCAATGACTTCGCAGTGCGGGTTTCGCGCGACGAATGGAACAAACTGGTGACTGATCCCGACAAGCCGCTGCTGAACAAAGCGATTCAAGCGCAGTTGGCTCCAGGATCGACCTTCAAGATCATTATGTCGGTGGCGGGCTGGCAGGAAGGAATCGCGCAGACCCTCCACGTAAATTGCACCGGCGGCGCTGAGTTTTTTGGACGGCGATTCGGTTGCTGGGTGAAGGGTGGTCACGGCGCTGTCGAACTGGAGAAAGCGATTTACCAGTCTTGCGACGTCTTCTTCTATACGCTGGCGGAAAAGTTGGGTATCGACCGCATCGCGAAATATGCTACCGCTCTTGGCCTGGGTCAGAAAACCGGAATTGATCTTCCCAACGAAGTCAGCGGAGTAATGCCCTCGGAAGAGTGGAAGATCCGCAACTTTAAGCAGAAGTGGTTCGCGGGCGAAACCATTTCGGTCGGTATTGGTCAGGGCGCAGTCGCAATTACTCCGGTGCAGTTGTTGCGGGCCGTTTCGGCAATCTCTATGGGCGGTCGTATGGTTGTGCCGCACGTAGTCGATCCGCAGGGTTTGCCGAGCGGATATGTCGAAACCAGTCACGTCACAGAAACGAAGAGCGTTCCGATCGATCCCAACGGATGGACTTTTATTACCGACGCGATGTCGCGGGTTCTGCTGCCAGAGGGCACGGCCCCGTCGGCGCATATTCCTGGTATTGATATCGCAGGAAAGACGGGGTCGGCGCAGATTGTTTCGCTGGCCACGCGCGCCAAGTTCAAGAATAGCGACGATCTTGCCCAGAACGGATGGTTCGTCGGCTTCACGCCCCGGCGCAATCCGGACGTTGTGGTCTGCGTGCTGTTCCAGGGCGGGGAGCACGGCAGGTTGGCGGCGCGGGTGGCCACGCAGGTCATCAAGGCCTATGTCGACAAACAGCGCCGCTTGCCGAACAAGATGGTGGAGAAGCCAACCACAAAGAGCGATAGCAAGGTTGATATCGGCGCACTCTGGACTGGGGCTGAAGGCGACAAGTTGGAAGGCGGGAAGTTCATCTTGGAACTGCCGAAGAAGCCGGGGGCGCTGGCAACGGCTGCCCCAGGGATGGTCAGTACCGAGTACCTGGTACCAAGTACCGCAAAGATGCGATGAAGATAACGGACAAAGAGAAACTGCGGATGGAGGGGGTTACTCGGTACTCGGTACTGGGCACTCGGAACTCATGAGCCGTTACGTTTCATTCCGCGATTTCGACTGGCTGCTCCTGGTCTTTGTGCTCATGATCTGCGGGCTGGGGGTGATGGAGATTCACAGCGCCACCATCCACACCAAGTTCGCGGGCTCCCACATAAGGCAGATTTACTGGGTAGCCGCGGGCGTGGGCATGATGTTTCTGATCAGTCTGGTGAACTACCAGGCGCTGCTGGACAGAATCCACTGGTTCTACATTGCGGCGATCGCATCCCTGATGGCGGTGATGATCTTTGGTCAGAAATACCTGGGTGCGAAGCGCTGGATCAAGATGCCCGGCGGCAACCACTTCCAGCCTTCCGAATGGGTGAAGCTCATTCTGATATTGGCCATGGCCAAATTCTTTGCTGACCTGCGCCATCGCGAGCTCTCCTGGCCCGATTTTATGAAAGCCGGGGCCATCGTCGTGATCCCGATGCTGCTGGTCTTGAAGCAACCTGATCTCGGGACGGCGCTCACCTATATTCCCATCGCCATCATGGGCGTCTTCCTGGGCGGAATGCAGTGGAAGCAAGGTTTGTTGGTGGCAGTGCTTGCCGGGGTCGCGGTAGGCGCGGTATTTTTCGTTCCCCGGGTTCACGTTCTGAAGACTTATCAAAAGCAGCGGCTGACGAGTTTTCTGCAGCCCGAGGACGATCCCCAGGGGTCAGGGTACCAAGTTGAGCAATCCAAGATTGCCGTTGGTTCAGGCGGCCTATGGGGCGGCAAAGGCTCGCAAACACACGGAGCTTTCCTTCCGGTCCCACAAACGGACTTCATTTTCGCGGCATTTTCCGAAGAGCATGGATTCGTGGGCGCTCTTGGGGTTCTGCTGTTATACTTCATTGTGCTGATGCGTTTGACGCAGAACGCGCAAACAGCGCCCGACCGCGCTGGCACGTTCGTGGTGATGGGTGTGGTGGCTGTGCTTAGCTTCCATATCCTGGTCAACGTCGGCATGGTGGTCGGTTTTATGCCGGTCACCGGAATACCTCTGCCGCTGATGAGTTACGGTGGGTCTTCGGTTCTGTTCATGTTCCTGGCGCTTGGGATGGTAATGAATGTTCGGATGCGCCGTTTTGTGAATTAGCTGGGCGAACCAGGATTGGGTGAGCCAGCTAAGGACCATGAAAGGTTGAGCCGGAAATTTGTAGTGGAAATACGGTAGAGAGCAATCGCTGCGCTCAATAGGCGCAGCCCAAAAAATATCGATCGCCCTCGCGTAAAGGGGGCATTTCACCGGCTAGTCGAGCAGTAGAAGGCCGGGCAGGATTCAAGCAATAACGCTGCTGGCAGGGAAACGGCCCCCTGATCGGAAACGGTCTGAGAGTGCGGTCACAAACCCGGCAGACGAAAGCGAAATAGTGCAGAAGATACCCAAGCTTATGCAGCGGATTCGGTCAGGGAGCAACCTCCTGGACCCCAGCCGTCCCCGATCCGGGGCCAGCATCGCGACGCTCGATCCTCCCGCTTCCTTCCTTGCTTCGCCCCGGTGAAACCCTCCCGACTCTAAGAGTCGCGGCGGGACCGGAGTGTCCATGAATAAAGAGTTGTTTGTATCTTCCACGCCTCACGAAACCAAGGTGGGGATGGTGGAAGATGATCTGCTCGCGGAAATCTACCTCGAGCGCGAAAATGAATACACCCTGGCGGGGTCCATTTACAAAGGACGCGTGACCCGGGTTCTCCCTGGCATGCAGTCCGCCTTTGTCGACATCGGCTTGGAGCGCGACGCCTTCCTGTACGTTTCCGACTTTATGGAGTTGGAAGAGCACGACGAGGATGTCACCGACATCGTGCCGGCTGGTCGCGGAGTCCAGGACATGCGCCCTCAACCGGCGCATGCTTCCGGCGGGCGAGGGGTTGAAGGGACGGATGCGGAGCAAACTGCGGCTTCGCCCGAAGGCACATCCGGCCAGGAGTTCGAGGGAGCCGACGAAGCCGCTGACAGCCAAACATCGACAGCGGCGTCTGGAATGACGGAGCCTTCCTCGAGCAGGGATTCTCAAGACCGCGAACGTGGTGGCTGGCGCGGACGCCGCCGCCGCCGGGGCGGACGTCGCGACGGACGCGGCGACGGCCGTGATCGAACTACGGAGCCGCGCGTGGCCGTACCGGTCGTCGAGAGTGTTCCTGAACCCCCACCTGCGATTAGTCGGCCGGTGGAATCACGCAGGCCGCAGCAATTCGGGCCTCCCGCCGGATATCAGCCAATCATCCTTCCGGGAGAATCGATTTCCAAATACCGGGGGTTGACCCAGCCAGCGGCGCAGGAGCCACGTTCCCGTCAGCAGGCTGCCTTCGAACCCGCTACCGAATCCCAGATAGAACCACCCGCGCCGATCGCGGCAACGTTTCCCGACGATGAGCCGATCTTCGCCGCCCCCGCGGTCACGCCCAAGCCTCAACGCCATGGGGATGCCCAACCCAATGAGGAGAAATCCATCGAGACAGCCTCCACTTCAGTGGACTGGAACCGTGAATTTCATCGCCGAGACCTCGAAAACTCCAGCCCCATCCCCGCACCTTCCCACGGGAGTCAGATGCTGGAAGAGGTCCACGAACCGGTTGCTCACGCAGGCGTTGTTGGAGAATCTGCTGTCGACGAACGGGAAGAGACGGCTGTCCCCCAGCACTTGGCACCCGCGGCTCCCCAGCACACGGCAGCATTCGCCGCTCCCGGTACGCTGGAAGAGGAAATCATCGACGACGAAGAAGCCGACACGGTTGGCTACGAGCAATCGTCCGATGAAGGCTACGAAGAATTTGAGGAAGAAACGCGAGCGGCAGGCCAACAAGGCTCGGAGAGCGGACAGCGCGAATTTGCCGATGTTCGCGAGACAGTAGATGAAATCCACATGACTTCCTTGGCCGAAGCTGGCGTGGCGCCTGCTGCGGAAGGCAGCCCGGCGGAGGGCGAGGAAGACTCCGAAGAATTGGAACTGGAAGAAGCCCAGGCTCAAGCCGAAGCACTGCTCGACGCAGAAGCGCGAGGAACCGGCGAGGTGGATGCCCGCGCCGAGGTTCGTGCTCCAGCGGGAACGGCAGGCTACACCCAGCGTGCACCGCGTCCACGGCCCGGCTTCGACCGCCGGGGTGGCGGCCGCCGCGCAGGTGGTCGGCGTTTTCCGCGGCGCGAGCATCAAGAAGTTCCGAAGATCAGCGATCTGTTGAAGGAAGGCCAGGAAATTCTGGTCCAGATCGCCAAGGAACCCATCGGGAAAAAAGGCGCGCGCATCACCAGCCACATCGCCCTGCCGGGAAGGTTTCTGGTCTACATGCCGACGGTGAACCATACCGGGGTTTCGCGCAAGATCGCTTCCGATGAAGAACGCCAGCGGTTGAAGCGCATTGTGATGAGCGAGCGCGACAACGGACATGGCGGCTTCATCGTTCGCACCGCGGCGCAGAGCGCGAGCGAAGAAGAATTGCGGGCCGACATTCGGTTTCTGAAAGGCTTGTGGAACGACATCAAGACGCGCGCCGAAGCGTCCAAGCCACCCGCCCTGATCTATCACGATCTCAACGTGGTCGAGCGCGTGCTGCGCGATCAGGTTACCTCCGATTTCTCCGTCATCTGGGTCGACACGGAACCCGAGTACGAACGCATCCTTCGCTTCTTTAACCGCTTCCAGCCCGGACTCGTGAAGCGGGTGAAGCTCTACACGAAGGAAACGCCCCTGTTCGAACAATTCGGCCTGGCCGAGGAGATGAACAAGGCGCTCAAATCCAAAGTTTGGCTGAAGAGCGGTGGCTACATCGTGATCAACCAGACCGAGGCGCTGGTCGCCATCGACATCAACACCGGCAAGTACGTCGGCAAAACCTCGCGCCTCGAAGACACCATCGTCAAAACCAACGTGGATGCCATCAAAGAAATCGTGCGCCAGATTCGCCTGCGAGATCTGGGCGGCATCATCATCATCGACTTCATCGATATGGATGAGCGCCGCAACCGGCAGCGCGTGATGCAGGCGCTGGAAGAGGAACTCCGGCATGATCGCGCTCCGTCGAAAGTCCTGCAGTTCAACGATTTTGGCCTGGTGGCAATCACCCGCAAACGCGTGAAACAGTCGCTGGAACGCACCATTGGCGCGCCTTGTCCCTACTGTCAATCGACTGGCTATGTGAAGTCGCTGACCACCGTGGTGAATGAAATCTACGTGGAGATGCGCAAGATCGCGAAACATCTGGAGCACGAAGACGTCATGCTGCGCGTTAATCCGGATGTGGCGAAAGAGTTGAAAGGCAACAATGCCCGCTTGTTAAACGAGATGGAAGAACTCACCAAGCGCACCATCATCGTGAAAAGCGATCCGGCACTGCATCAGGAGCAGTTCGATATCAACTAGCTGTCGGCCGTCAGCTATCAGCCGTCAGCCACCAGTGCCCATGTGGGGACAGCCGCCCCCGGCTGTCCGCCGGGCGAAGCCCGGCAGTTGCCTGCCGATAGATTGATGGCATCGGTAAGGCAGGTTTTGAAAGGGCCCGGCTTTAGCCGCGCCGCTTGATTCGACACTGATCGGGAACCGCACGGTTCGGGAAGGGCACGGCTTCAGCCGTGCCGCCCAGAGCCAATAAAGACGCGGGCTTCAGCCCCTGAGGGACGTTCTAGGGCCCAGTGAGGTTGTGAGTGTAATGGCGATATTTCGCCAGCTGAATCTCAGTGGGCGTCAAGCTCTAAGGGTTTGTATTGCTGATAGTCCCCATTGCGATTCTTGTCGAGTCTGCCGTCCCTTTGGGAACAACAGCCGCAACTAGGCCATCCATCGTGACCAGCAGGACCGAATGGTCGGCGGATTCGTAGCGTCTTACAGTTTGCATTTTGCCCAACACGTTTGCCTGTTCATCACCTACAAAGACTAGCTTCGTTGGCGTATCAGGGATTAAAGCGATCCCTCCCGTGTCGTTATCTTTTATGAGATAAGCATTGACCAGAGTTTCCCTAGTACCTGTGTGCTGCATACGGCGCACAACGCCAGTGAAGGCCCACGTGATATCCGCGAACCAGTACTCATCAAAGGCCACCGTATAGGGTTCTCTTGCGGCGATCGATGCATGCGACTTTCGTCCCTCGTACTCAGAGTCGCACGCCAGCTCGTTTGCCTTGTAGATGCAGGAAAAACTGGTTGGTTGAAGGTCGGGACGGGGCTGGGGGGATTGTCCGGAAAACCGATTAATTGCGAGCGAGTATCCGATTGGCAAGAACTGGGCATCGAACCGGAAAATCTGCGTCACGTATGGATTGCGTACGAATGATTCGGTCACTTCGTACTCGCCGCTAGTCAGCCGCGAAAGTTTCCAGTGGGCGACGGGTTTACTTCCGTTTTCGCTCTGCGCGACGTAATCTCCTTCCGCTATGAGTGTACTATCTTGAGCGGCGGCCATTTGGCGGAGCCCCGCCACCAATCCCAAGACAAGAACTAGTACGCGCAACATGGAGTAGCTGTGGCACTCGTCCGGTCGGAAGTCAAACTGAAATGCTGTAATCAGGCCATTGCACCCACTGAGGCAAACATGGAACCGGGGCAAAACGGGACGTTCCCAGAAACTAAAGAATCTTCTCGGGTTGGCCCAAGATGAGAAATGGCATTTCAAAATACCAAATGCCATTGTATAATGGTATCCATGACAACCACCCTGACCCTCGACAAAGCCGGCCGAGTCGTCCTGCCCAAGCCCGTCCGCGACGAAATGCAACTCCGTCCGGGCGATTCGCTGGAACTGGAAAGCTCGGAAGACCGCATCGTGCTTCGCCCCCGGAGAGGAGGAGTTGGGCTGCACCAGAAACAAGGGATATGGGTGTTCGGCGTCGGGGAGCCGATCCCCGCCGGAGCTACCGATGAAACGCTGCGCCAGATTCGCCGCGAGCGCGAACTGAGCTTCATGGGCAATCCCCCCACCCGCCGAGCGCGAGGGAAAAAATCCCGGTGAAATGGTTCTTCGACACCAGCGTCTTGGTTGCCTCGCTCCTGCCCGACCATCCTCACCATGCCCGCAGCTTTCCAGTGTTTGCGTCTGCGACTCGCAAGCAAGCGGCTTGTGCCGCCCACAGCTTGGCGGAAGCGTACTCGACCTTCACCCGTTATCCCGGAAAAGAGCGGATGAGTGCCGAAGCCGCAAGCCTGGTTTTGCAAGGAATCGAGCATCGGTTTACCCTGGTTTGGCTTGACGGCGATGAGTACTACGCCACGATCCGCCGCATGGCACAGCTGGGAATCGTGGGCGGCGCAGTTTATGACGGCCTGGTCGCGGCATGCGCCCTCAAGGCAGGCGCGGATCATCTCTACACGTGGAATGTGCGCCACTTCGATTTGCTGGGATCGGCAATACAGAAGATGGTAACGATGCCGCCGGTGCTCTAGCTCCCCGGATGCGCCAGCGCCTTCACGGCAATATTGGAGCGGTCGCGCAGTTTCTGAACGGTTTCGTGAATCGCTTTGGCTGATGGGCTGGCGTCGCTGCTTTCGGCCATCTTGGCAATCCCTGCAGCTTCCTCGGTGGTAGTGCTCGCAATATCAAGCAAGACTACCAGCGCGTCGGCGTGAAGTTTCCACAGCGAAGACATACTCTGGCTGCGTTTGAGTTCTTCGAGTTCTGTATTAACTCTTGCCACGCAGGAGACCAGGCGAATCAGCGTCCGGGCGATATCTGCTCGCAGGCTCTTTTCCTCAAGGAATCCAGCACTGTAAGCGTCGGCCTCAGGAGCGGTGAGCGTCAGATTGAAGAAACGCATGGGCACAATCTGGCGGTACTTGGGATCGGCCACCCGAACGAACACTCGAATCGATTCCTCGACGCGGCGTAATTTTCCTTCTTCAACTGAGATTTGCTGAGCCGTGATAGCAGGCGGTTGGAATGCCTGGGCCGGAGCAGCAACTTTTGCTGTCGCCACCCGCGCTGGTTTGGCCGCCGCCGCCGCCCCACCAGATGCCGGCATGCCACGTCCGGCGGTAGGCGCCAGCAAGGACTTACGAATTGGCGGGCGCCGGTCGAGTTCCTTCTTTAGTTTCGACACGCGCCGAAATTTTTCCAGCGCGCTGCCATAGTCGGCCTGCAACATTTCTTTCTGCTCGATCGCGGCGACGTGCTCCACCGTCACTTCCACACCGTCGACTGTACTCAGAATGCTGCCGCCCATTTCGTCGAGAGCTTGCGCAAACTGCTTGATCTCTCCCAGAGCCTTGGCGAACAATTCATCAAACCGGGCACCAAATGCGGCGTTGTGGGCAGCGACCGTTGCCAGCACGCCGGGATGATAGAACGAAGAATCCAGCCAGCGTTTCAACTCGCGCACTCGCGAAACGATTCCGCAATCCATCAGCGAATTGAAATCACGGTAGCGGGCAATCTCTTCCCGCAACGGATCGAAGTTTCGCAGCAGTTGCACATGCTCTTCCGGAAGCGAAGGGACGTCGGTGTCGGCCAGGATTTCGATCAGAGCAATTTCGAACGGAGAAAGCGGCAACGACCCGTCCAGTCCATAACCCTGCTGCTGCCATTGTCCGTGGACGCGGGGATGCCGATAGAGAAAAGTTGAAATCAGGTCTGTCTTGTCGCGATTAATCTCGCTGGGCTCACGGCGCCGCACAAAGTAGCGAAGCAGTGCCTCGGCCACCTCCGAATCCGTCTCTGGCGTCAGCGCTTGCCGCAACATCGCGGGGCTGATGGCCATGTCCAGGACATGCAGCCAGCGATACATCCGCGAAAGAGTTTCCGGAAGATCTCGATCAATATGGCGAAGCGCAAGCTCGTCGAGCCCGCCCGGGAGGGGGATCTCACCGCCCAGCAAGTCACGCAATAGCTTTTGATAAAACCCCTGGACAGTCGCCAGGATTGCTAACTCAAATTTAAGATCCTCGGCCAAGAAGCGCTCCGCGAGCGAGATTCTCCCCGTCGGCTGGGGGAATTCTTTACTGCAGTCTAAGTAAAGACGAAAGTCACTCGACCCGCAAGTTACTACCGGAGCGACACTGTTAAGCGTGGGCTTCCGCTTTTCGGAAGTGCATGGACTTTCGCGCAGCGAAAACGCTGATTGGAAACTTTGTGCAGAAAGCATGCTCCAGTGTTTTCTCAGAATACTACGGTCTTATTTCCGTAAAGCAGAACTCGGTTTTCGACATGCCAGCGGACGGCGCGCGAGAGTACGACTTTTTCAAGGTCGCGGCCTTTGCGAATCAGGTCTTCGACAGTGTCGCGATGCGAGACGCGGACTACGTCCTGCTCGATGATCGGACCATCGTCCAGGACTTCGGTCACGTAGTGGCTCGTGGCCCCAATCAACTTCACCCCCCGCTCGAACGCTTGATGGTATGGTCGTGCGCCGACGAAGGCGGGCAGAAACGAATGGTGAATGTTGATGATGCGCTGCGGGTAACGGTTGACGAAGTCGTTGGAGAGAATCTGCATATAGCGGGCGAGGACCATGAAGTCGGCTTTGTGCATCTCGACCAGCGAATGAATCTGTTCTTCGGCCTGTTGTTTGTTTTCTTTGGTGATTGAGATGACCACGTAAGGGATTTTGTAGAAGTCGGCAATGGCTTGGTTGTCTGGATGATTCGAGATGATCAATGGGATGTCGCAGGAGAGTTCGCCGCTCTGGTGACGGTAGAGGAGATCGACCAGGCAGTGGTCGTATTTTGAAACCAGAATAATCATGCGCGGGCGATGCGAAGACTGTGCCAGACGCCATTTCATCTGGAACTTCTCGGCGATGGGAGAGAAGTGTTTGGCGAAGTCGGCGAGGTCTTTGTCGTTGAGATCGATGTCGAAGTCTTTAGGATCGAACTCGACGCGCATCAGGAAGAGTCCGGATTCTTCGTCGGCGTGCTCGTCGGCGTGCAGGATGTTGCCGCCGTGACGGTAGACGAAGTCGGCGATCGTGGCGACTTCGCCTTTGGCGTCAGGGCAGGAGACGAGGAGGATGGCGCTAGTTTTCATGTGTCCGTATGGAGCGATGGTGATCCGAGTGAGTGATTGGAAGGCCCGGAGAGTTAGAAAATGTACTTTACCGGGAACTATCGGCGCAAGCAACGGTCTCGCGCTGCGCTATCGGTCCAGCGATGGGTAAGGAGCACACGATCAGGTCAACGAGTGAAATCGCCTTCCATGAGAAGGCCGGTCGGAGTCAAGTCGATTCTTCACGGAATAAGGTTTTCTTCTCCCGCCGAGTAGCCACTGTCGCCATGCTTCCATACGCACTCTCGAGGAGCGATTCGTTTCGCTCGGTGCATGTTGGGCGTTCTCGGTTCAGCCGGTGCTGCCATCTGTTTGGCGCCCCGTGGTTCTGCTCTTAGAGAGTCGAACTTGGGCCAGGCCATTAACGCAGTCACCGGAACTCGGCTTTGGCTTTTGTCTTTTCTCTTCCTGGAACGGTTTTGATTTTTGTTTTGTCTTTTTGTTCTACGCGGCTGCCGCCACTGTCGTTCTGCTGCTGTTGTGCAACGGTTCGTACACTTCTCCGCTCACCCACAGGTGATGCAGCAACACCGCAAGCTTTCTCGCGGTCGCCACGATGGCTCGCTTCTTGCCGTTCCTTCCATCTCGCTCGGCCAGTTTCAGGCCCCAGCGTCGCAGGTCACAATCGATGCCGAACGGTCCCAGAATGTGTTGTGCTCCCTGCACCAGCAGCGTGCGCAGATAGGGATCGCCTTCTTTGCTGATGTGCATCTGCGGCTGGCTCTGCCCCGAGTTCCTCCGCCCCGGTTGCAGTCCCAGGTAGCAGCCCACGTCGCGGCTCTTGCGGAAGCGATGCGGATCTTCCAGCGTCAGCAAGAACGTCAGCGCGATCAGCGTGCCCACACCCTTGATCTGCTTCAGCAGCGCCACCTGCGGATAACTCTCCTGCGCCAGGTTCTCGATGCGCTCGTTGTATTCCACGATGTGCTCGCTCAGCGACTCGATTGCGTTCAACAGGGGTTCCAGTGCGGCTTGCCGTTCCGGACTCAAGCTTTCGGCTTTCTCCGGATTCATATTGCGCACGTTGCAGCTGCGCAATCGCTCCCCGTAAGACGTCGCCAGTCCACGAGCCGTGTTGACCAGCCCGGTGCGCGCTCGCACCAGCCCAGCGCGCGCCCGAATCAGCGTCAGATCCGCTTGCGCCTGTGCGCTGCGGTGCTTCACCGGATACAGCAACTCCGGATCGATCCGGGCCAGCCGCGCCAGCGTCTGCGCATCCAGGCGATCGTCTTTCTTGCGGCTCTCTCCAATCAGTCGCACCTTGCGCGCATTCGCCACGATCACTTCATGTCCCAACTCGCTGAGCAAGCGACTGATCCAGGGTGAATGCGTCCCGATTTCCAGTGCGATCCGACCGCGCGGCATTGCGCCGAAGACTTCCTGCAATGCTTTCCCACTCGTATGAACTCGCTGCTCCCGTTGTATCTGCCCGGCTTCATCCACCACGCAGTACCAACTGTTGCGATCTCCCAGCTCCAATCCGATGGTCAGTTTCTGCTGCGAAATATTCCTGCTCTGTGCTGTCGCTCTGGTGCTAACCTTCTTCATTGTCGGTCTCCTTTTATCTGTGCTTCGAGCACGTCGATAACTTGGGAGCGTACACCGCATCCCGTCCGGAGACCGGCCTTCTCATCCCATCTGATTTCGTCCCTTGTGCTGGGAACTCAGGGACTTTCAGTGGGGTCTAGACTATTTGAAGTGGCCGACATCCCCTCAAAGAAGACTGACACCCGCGGTCGATTCCGAGCGACCTTACGCTGGGCGTCTCGACTGGTCCTCATATCGATTGTTGGTAGCTGGCTCTTCTTGTATATCGACTCGGTCTATCAGCGTCGGCGCGCCGAGTCCCTGTTTGCTGACTTGAGATCCCTTGACTTCTCGACTGCTGGCTTTGCAGAAGTGCGGGACATCATGGTTCGCCATGGGGGGCACGCGATGCAATCGCAACTACAACCACGGCTTCCCGATCCAGGCGACCCGGTGATCGACGGCCAAGGGAACGTATCCTTCACATTGAGGTACTGGCCTTTTTGCACGCCACGAAATTGCACGTTTCAACTGCAGATCATGACTCGGCTGCCGCGGATTCCGTTGATAGGCAGAACAGCAAGCTTCTTTTATACGACTCTTCCTTACATCGGGGTCCGTTCGTGGGTTGCCTATGCGCTGTTTGAAGTTCGAAACGGAAAGCTGTATAGAAGTCAGACGGGGGTTGGGGAATATAGGATGGAGAGTCCAGACTACACTGGGTACCGGCACCTCGCTCCCCTCGGATATCAAGTCGATACTTGGCGCGAGTCGACGGGCTTGGACAGGAGGTGTAACAACCGGGATTACCTCGTGGGCATCAGCCACGGTGGTGGTAGGTCTTCCGCAAATTTTTTCGGCGCCTGCGTCTTGCAGTCAGCTGGGATGCCTTTGAAACGGGCATTTGATGTTCACCTGCGCTGTCTCAACAGCCTTTTTCGCAGTTGCCGGTTCGATGAGCTCGCGCCATCGGCATGGGCTGACTATTCAGATGGCGGCGCAGGCAATCGAAGCCCTGCACCGAAATAGCGCCGACGCTACTTTTTCAGGGCCTTCAATATCTCTCTTGCAGCATTCGCGCCCGATCCACCAGTCAAGCCTGCGCCGGGATGCGTGCCGCTGCCGCATAGATATAAGTTGTCAATCGGTGTCTTGTAGCGCGCCCAATCCAGCAGCGGACGCATGGTGAAAAACTGGTCGAGCGCAAGGTCGCCGTGGAAAATCTGGCCGCCGGTTAGTCCGTAGATGTCTTCGAGATCCTGCGGGGTGATGATCTGGTGAGTCAGGATCAGCCCCGGCAGGTTCGGCGCGTATTGTGCGAGGGTCTGTACTACTGTCTGGCCCAACGCTTTGCGCTGCTCTTCCCAATCGCCTTTTAGTTTGTAGGGTGCGTACTGCATGTAGATCGACATCACGTGCTTGCCATCGGGCGCAAGGGTGGGATCGGTCAACGATGGGATGGTCGCTTCAAGATAGGGCTGGCGCGAGAAGTTACCGTACTTCGATTCGTCGAAGGCGCGTTCGAGATAGTCGATTTCGGGGCCGATGTGGATGCGGCCTTTGAGTGCGGCGCCGTCCCCGTTTTTCAGGGCCGTGAAGGTCGGCAAGCCGGAGAGCGCGAGGTTGACCTTGGCAACCGTGCCATTGCCACGGTAGTGCTGAAGCTTTTGCACGAAGTCCGGAGAAAGATGTGTCGGGTCAGTCAGCTTGAGCAGTGTGCGTTTTGGATCAGCGTTGGAGATGACGGCCTTGGCGCTGATTTCTTCTCCGGTGCCGAGCAGCACTCCGGTGGCTGCGCCGTCTTTGACGCGAATCTCGATGACTTCGGCTGAGGTGCGAATCTCGACACCAGCGGCTTTCGCCGCCGAAGCCATCGCTTGCGTAAGCGCGCCCATTCCGCCGGCGGCGAAGAAGCCCGATCCGGCGGGATGAGAATCACCGGCAGCGCGAATCAGCAACTGCAGACTACTGCCTGCGGACCACGGTCCGAGAAAGGTTCCAAAGATTCCGCGAGCCGCAATGACTGCGCGCAACAATTCCGTCTCAAAATATTCCGCGACCAGATCGGCGACGGCCATCGGTCCCCAGCGCAGAACGCGGTACAAGTCCCGCTTGCCGAGATTGCGCAGAGCGCGGCCGGTCTTCAGCATGCTCCACATGTCCCCGCCGCTGGGATGGTCGATGTCCGGTGGCGTGGTAGCGAGCGCCTCCGCAATGACTTTGCTGATTTTGCCGAGTGATGCGGTGAACTCAGGATATTTTGCTGCGTCTTTTTGTGAGAAGGCAGCGATGGATTGCGCGGATTTGCTTTCGTCGGTGTAGAGCGAAAGCGCGCGTCCATCGGGCGAGAGCGCGGTTACGCACACCTCTGGCGTGATCAACCTCAAGCCGTGCTTTTCGAGGTGCATATAGCGGACGATGTCAGGACGAATGGGCCCGGCGGTGTGCGCCAGGGTGGAGCAACGGAAGCCGGGATGAAATTCGTCAGTGACGGCGGAGCCGCCGACTTGTGCGCGACGTTCGAGAACGAGAGGTTTGAATCCCGCTTTGGCCAGGTAGAAGGCCGTCACTAGCCCGTTGTGGCCGCCTCCGATAATGACGACGTCGCGCGCTGCAGATTTGTTCTCCGGCATGTTAAGCGGCTCCCTTGCTGTCTTTCAGCATTTCAAGAGCCGCCAAGCGCCCGGGCGCGCCCATGATGCCGCCGCCAGGATGCGTAGCCGAACCGCACATATATAAGTTCTGAATGGGCGTGCGGAAGCGCGCGTAACCGGGTGCGGGGCGCAGAAAGAAAAGCTGCTCAAGGGAAAGTTCTCCCTGAAAGATGTTGCCTTCGCTCAGTCCCCACTCGCGTTCGAGATCGAGCGGCGTGATGACCTGGCGATGAAGAATAATGTCCTTGATATTGGGCGCGTACTCGGCGATGGTGTTGACCACCGTATCGCCGAACGCCTCTTTTTCGGTGTCCCAGTGCAGGCCAGGGCGGAGCTTGTAGGGCGCGTATTGCACGAAGCAGGACATGACGTGCTTGCCGGGCGGGGCGACGGACGGATCGGTGAGCGACGGGATGACCATGTCAATGTAGGGTCGGCGCGAGAAGTTGCCGTACTTGGCGTCGTCGTAAGCGCGCTCCATATATTCGACTGACGGAGAGATGGACATTGCGCCACGCAAGTGCGGGCCGGGCCCAGGCATGCACTTGAAGTTCGGGAGACCGTCGAGCGCCATGTTCACTTTGCCGGAAGATCCACGGTACTTGAAGCGGTTGATGTCTTCGAGAAAGTCGGCGGGAAGTTGGTCGGCTTCGATGAACTTGTTGAATGTGAGGCGCGGGTCAACGCTGGAAGAGATTGTGTCGGCGTAGATTTCATCGCCGTTGGCTAGGACTACGCCCTTAGCCTTGCCATCCTTGACGATGATTTTCGCGATGGCGGCCAGCGTACGAATCTCGACGCCGGCTTCGCGGGCCGCGTCACCAATCGCATTTGAAATTGCGCCGGTGCCGCCGCGAGCGAATCCCCAGGCGCGGAATGCGCCGTCAATTTCTCCCATGTAGTGATGCAGCAAGACGTAAGCCGTGCCGGGAGAGCGGACACCTAGAAAAGTCCCGATAATTCCGGAGGCCGACATCGTTGCTTTGAGGACGTCGGTCTCGAACCACTGATCCAGAAAATCGATAGCGCTCATGGTCATGAGCTGGATCTGGTTGTACTTATCGTTGCTTGACATGCCCTGGAAGCGCTTGCCGATGAAGAGCAGCTTCATCAGTTCGCGTGGGTTGAGCGTGTTGGGGTCGGGAGGGACCATGCTGAGAATCGGCTTGACGAAGCGGCACATCGCTTGCATGGCTTTGCCGAATTCGTCGTAGGCTTCGGCGTCAACGCGGGAGTGGCGGGCGATCTCGAGGTGAGTCTTACCGTGGTCGTTCACGCGCCACAGATAATCTCCGCTGGGCATGGGCGTGAAGGTGCCGTCGAGCGGGAGGATTTCGAGACCGTGGCGCGGGAGATCGAGGTCGCGGATGATTTCCGGTCGCAGCAGCGACACCACGTAGGAGCAGACGGAGAATTTGAAGCCGGGGAAAACTTCTTCGGTGCAAGCCGCGCCGCCGAGAATGTGGCGGCGTTCGAGCACCAAAACTTTCTTTCCCGCGCGGGCCAGGTAGGCGGCGTTGACGAGTCCGTTGTGGCCTCCGCCGATCACGATTACGTCGTATGAATTTGCCATAACGTCTTACCTTGTAGCCTTTAGCTGTTGGCTTGATGGTTGAGAATGGGGACGAAGAATGTTAGCGCAGTTCTGGGGCGTGCGTATTAGAGGCCGCTGGGAAGAACGCTCCAGTTGCGGAGGACGTTCGATAAGATTGGGATGATTGAGCGCACGTGGAGTCGAAGGGTCATTCTATCGGGAATGGGGTGTTTTGTCTGCAAGATTAGTAACACAGAGGCGTCATTCGATGAGGGCGCTGACGTATAATCCAGCGTCGAGCTAAATCTTTTCGAGGCCATTCCTTTGCCCATTGGAACCGCATTTCACGAGAGAACATTTCCACTCTGCCACAGCCTGAATTACCGCGAGTGGTCGGGATATTACACGGTCAGCGTGTACGAGGTGCATCACGAGCACGAGTACAACGCCATCCGCAATGCGGCGGCACTGATCGATATTTCTCCGCTCTACAAATATTTGATCACGGGCAAAGACGCGACGCGGCTGGTGAACCGCGTGATTACGCGCGACATCAACAAGGTGAAAGTGGGGCAGGTGATTTATTGCTGCTGGTGCGATGAAGAAGGCAAGGTCATTGACGACGGCACGATTTCGCGGCTCGAAGAAAATGTTTATCGCTGGACGGCGGCCGATCCCAGCCTGCGCTGGTTCCGGCAGAACGGCCTGAACCTGGATGTACAGGTCGAGGACATTTCAGAAAAAGTTGCGGCGCTGGCGCTGCAAGGTCCGACTTCTGCGAAGCTCTTGAAGACCGTGGCGGACGCTGATATCGCGAATTTGAAGTATTTCCGCGTGACTCGTGGCAAGATTGCGGGCGTGCCCGTGGACATTTCGCGCACAGGTTATACGGGCGACCTGGGATACGAAATCTGGGTTCCACTAAAAGAAGCCAACGATGCGGTGAAGGTCTGGGATGCGCTGGCGGAGAAGGGAAAGCAGTTTGATCTACACGCTGCGGGTATGCTGGCGCTCGATGTAGCCCGCGTGGAAGCCGGGCTGCTGCTGATTGAAGTTGACTACAGCAGTTCGAAAAAGGCACTGATTCCGTCTCAGAAGTATTCGCCCTACGAACTTGGCTTCTCCAAGATGGTCCATCTCGAGAAAGAAAATTTTATTGGCAAGCGAGCGCTGGAGTTGGACGCGAAGAAGGGTGTGCCGCGGCAACTGGTCGGAGTCGAGGTCGATTGGACTGACGTGGAAGCTCTGTATGAACGCTACGGTCTGACGCCCGCCGCTCCCAGTCAGGCTTCGCGTGTCGCGGTGCCGTTGTACTCCGCAGATCAGCAGGTCGGCAAGGCAACGACCACGAGTTGGTCGCCGATCTTGAAGAAGATGATCGCGCTGGCCAGTGTTGAGACCGAGCACTCAAAGCTGGGAACCCAGCTGCAGATGGAAATTACGATCGAGGCCATCCGTTTAAAGACCAATGTGAAGGTGACGGCGCTGCCGTTCTTTAATCCTGCGAGGAAGACGGCGACTCCGGTATAGACATTCATCTGCGGACAGCGGAGGGCGGCAACCCCGCATGATTCTTTCAGGCTCACTCACCGCGGGATATATTCATCCAGAAGGGGCACCACATTTGAGGTGAAAGGGCGAAGGCGTTCCTGCGCTGCATCGATCGATTCGCCCGGAAACATGTCGAGCGTGATGCGCACCAGAGCCCCGTCGCTCCGGTTCATGCTGATCGCGTCTTTTACCAGATAGTACTTGGCCCAGTATTCACTGGCCACTCCGCGATCGTGAGCCCAATACCAGTACAACACAAGTTTACGCGCGCCAGCTTTGGAGATGACATATCGGTTGGCCGGAAATGGGGAATGGCCAGGCAGCGAAATGGTGACGCGATCGTTTTCTTCCGGAGTCCATCCCGCACCAGGTAGACAATGCTTGGGGGAATGGATGGTATCGCCGGTGCGCTGGCTAGGAAAATAGGCGACGAAGAGATCGATGTAGGGCAACTTGCCTTCGGGATCTCGATATCCGCGGACCAGGAAATCGCCGGCTCCCAAGACGTCCAGAGTTTCTTTGTCCAGCGAAAAGTCTTTGCCAGACCAGCTCCCCAGTTGCGCGGGAAAAGACGACAGCGGCAACCGAGCCGGAATGATCTCAGTGCGCCCTCGGGCCTGCAAGAGAATTGCGGTCAGCGCGATCAAGCCGGCGGCGACAGCAAAGCGTATGATGCCGAATTGTTTCGTCATTCGCTGTCTTCCTCCGGCCAGATTACACGTATGACCCGATGCAAGAAATAAAGCATCGCCAGCGATGCTACAAACATGAGCCAGCCCTGGAATTCGTGGAAGAATCCCTGCGCCTTTTCCGGATCCCAGTATTGCACGAGCAGACCGGTGCCAACCACGCGCAGGCTGTTGGCGGCTACGGCGATGGGAAGCGATGCCATCGCCAACACTACGCGCACAACGGTCTTGCGCTCCATTAGATAACCATAGATGACGGCAAGCGTCGTGAGCGTCATCAGCGACCGGATACCGCTGCAGGCATCGGCTACTTCCAAAGCCATGGCCGGAAGAACAATCACATTGCCCTCGCGCAGAACCGGCACGCCCAGCCAGGGCAGCGTCGTGCTGGCCACTCTTGAGGCCAGCAGTTGCAGCGGGAACGTAATCTGGTTAAAGATGATGGCGGGAATAGGGATCATCAGTACCAGGAAGGCCCAGGGAAAAAGAATGGCACGGAAGAAACTCCATCCTAAAAAAAGAACCGTCAGGCCCGCCAGCGCAATCAGGAACGAGCAGCGGGAGAGGAAAATCTCGGCGCCCAATTGACCAAGAATGAGCACGCACAATCCGAACCCTAGAATCAGAGTTCCGGACCACGAAGGCTGCAGCCGCACGCGAGCTAAGCTGTTCCGCTCCTGCCATATCACAAATGCGGCGAAGAGAGGAACGAAGAAACCGTGAGAGAAGTTTGGATCATGCCACCATTGTGCGACCAGATGGGTGAGCGTGGGAAAGTATACCCACAGCAACAACCCGCCGAGCGCAGCAATCTGCCACACCGCGGGCCGCGCCGGCTGAGCGGCGGGTGCCGGTCGCGCAACTGGTGGCTCAGCTTGCAACACGTGGCTCAAGAATAGCCTTCATCTTAGCTCTCAGCTCTTGGGGATAGATTTCAGGATATGCGAAGTCAGTGGTACCCGCAATCGAAACTTCGGTCGTAAGTAACTGAGGGAGAGACGAATAAATCTATGTTGTCGCCGATCTCGGATTACAGCAAATACAGCAAGCTGGCATGACCCGGTCGGGCGTACGCTTATCGGTCGGGGACCGCTTGTCGGCGCCATCGAGACACTTTGAAAAAACGATAAGCAAGGAGGAGTTATGAAAAGTAAGTCGGTGGTTGTTCTGGTTGTTCTATTGTCACTCGCCACGTTGGGTCTTGCGCAGGACCGTGACCAGCCTTCGGCTAAGTCTCAAGAGCGGATCACGCGAGAGGTTCGTCACGAACTTCTCATGCTCCCCTATTTTGGTGTCTTCGATTATCTAGCGTATAAGGTGGACGGGTCTACCGTCACGCTGCTCGGCCAGGTCGTGCGACCCTCGCTTAAGTCTGACGCTGAGAATGCTGTGAAGCGAATCGAGGGTGTAGAGAAAGTGGATAACCAGGTCGAGGTTCTTCCCCCATCGCCCATGGACGACTCTTCGCGGCTTCGCTTATATCACAAGATCTATGGCTATCCGGCCCTGGAGAAGTATGCTCTCGGAGTGCAGAAGCCGATCCGCATCATCGTGAAGAGTGGCCGGGTCACATTGGAAGGAGTGGTGGACAATGAAACCGACAAGAATCTGGCAGGTCTGCGCGCCAATAGCGTTTCGGGAATTTTTTCGGTGACCAACAACCTGCAAGTGGTGCCGTCGAAATAAAAGCCCCGGGCCCCTTTGATTTTTCGGGGACAGCTTACGCCGCACCTTTTCCGAACGGATCTTCCAGCGACGGGCTCTGCGCGGTGAACAACTCCGCGCTGCTTTCCGTGACGTGCATATCGTCTTCCAGGCGAATGCCGAATTCTCCGCGAATGTAGATGCCGGGCTCGTTGCTGGTGGTCATATTGGCCGCGAGTTTAGTCGCGTTGCCGCGGACCAGATAGGGCCACTCGTGGCCGTCCATGCCCATGCCATGGCCCAGGCGGTGAGCAAAGTATTTGTAGTCGGGTCCGTAGCCGGCGTCGGTAATTACTTTGCGTGCTGCTGCGTCGATGGCGCCGCACTCTATGCCCGGACGGGCCGCCGCGAGCGCCGCTGATTGGGCGCGGTGCACGATGTCAAAGACTCTTCTCATTTTGTCGCCGGTCTCTTCCGGGGGCTTGCCTAACACAAACGTGCGCGTAATGTCGGATTGATAGCCCTCGACTGTGCAGCCGTCATCGATCATCACGATCGAACCCTCGCGGATCACCTGTGGCGTGTTCGATCCGTGCGGGTAGGCTGTGTATTCACCCACCTCCACGCTGGCGTCGCCGGGGAAGCCCAATTGTCCGTAAGCGGCTGCGATCAGGTTTTCTACCTGCTGCTGAGTCATTCCCTCATGCAGCGCCTGATAAACCGCCTCGTAAGCGGTCAGAGTAACCTGCGCCGCCAACCGCATAAGCGCGATCTCGTGGGCGCTCTTGATCATGCGGCAACCAGCTGTCACCGGCGTGGCGCTGGTCAATGTGAGCTGCGGCGCAGCCTTCGCAATGCCGTCCGCGAAGAAGAAACGCACCGTTTCCTCGATTCCCAGCTTGCTGGTGGCCATGCCGCGTTCCCGCAATCCTTGGGCAACGAGATGATATGGGCTCTCGTCCTCCTGCCAGGTGCGGACATCAGGCTGGCTGCCATCTGGCGCATTCCTGATTTGCTCGCGAGCCCGCCCTTCTTCAAATGCAGGACACACATAGAAGGCCGTTCCCTTCGCGGGCAGCACGAAAGCAAACATGCGCTCGCCACCCCACCAGCGAATTCCCGTGAAGTAATTCAGCGACGTGCCGGGCATGAGCACCATGGCACCGAGCGCATTTTCGCTCAGTAGTTGGCGGGCGCGCTCCAGTCGTTCGCTCCTCTCTTCGCTCGTGATGGGAGTAGCTTCACTTGTACGCGATTTCAGGCGCGCCAGCGACGGCGGCAGGAAAGGTGTAGGTTTTTCATCCTTGATTGCGCCAGATGCCGCGAGCGGATAAGATATCGCGGCCACTCCCGCGCCCAGCCCGCCTACTTCCAGAAACCGACGCCGCGAGATCATGAAGCCTCCAGATCGCAAATGACAGTCCGGCCATTATAGAGGTTGAAACTAGCGCCTCCGTCCCGGCGGCCGCCAGAGCCCGTCCTGGACAAAGACCATCTGGATACCTGCGCGACCCAAACCGGCCTCGCGGAGTTGCTGAGATAATGGCACTGATGGAAGCTGGCTTTCAGTGCGCGGGTTGCGGCGAATGGAATATCACCGCGGTGGATGAATCTGCGGGACGCCGGCAGAGTTACACTGAAGACTGCCAAGTCTGCTGCAAACCGAACGTGCTGCGCGCGGAGTACGATACGTCGTCGCAGGAGTTCTTCATCACTGCGAATCTGGAGTGACGGCCGCCGTCCGCTGCCAGGTAGAGAGGTGCAAGTCGCGTCTCTACAAGCTATTTTCTTGGTTTCGGCGCTATAGTTAGGCTGGATTAGAGAGGAATGGCGATGGCAACCAGCTTTACCGGCGGTGGACGGATGGTCGCACACAACATGGTCACGACACAGTTCGAATTGGATGGCTTCCGCGTGACGCGCACACTGGGAGTGGTGCGCGGGATTGTGGTGCGGTCGCGCTCGATCTTCGGCACCATCGGCGCCGGATTGCAGACTCTGGTTGGCGGCAACATCACGCTGCTCACGAATTTGTGCGAGAAGACGCGGGCCGAGGCCTTCGATCTGATGCTGGTCCACGCGGCCGAACTGGGCGGCAACGCCGTGGTCGGCGCCCGCTACGACGCGACCGAAGTGATGCAAGGCGTCACCGAAGTGCTGGCCTACGGCACTGCGGTGTTTGTCGAGCCGGCAAAGTAGCGGTCTCGCCAGCATTCCGGAAACCGGGTCCGCTGCCTCATGACCAACAATCCTTAGCGATTTCAGTCTTTGTACAGCCAGCCCGCCACCAACGCCGCGAGGATGGCCCCCAGCCACATCTCGATCATCCAGCCAAAAGGAAGTCCGCGATCTCCGGCGAACCAGGTAGCCTGCGCGAAGTTTCCCGGGAATCCGGCGAAGAAGCCGGCCAGAAAGCCAATCCTAAGCGCCGTGCCCGGGCCGGGTCCCAGGCTCTGACGTGACCACGCATAAAGGTGCGCGACCGCAATCGCCAGAATAAACAGAAGAGCGATCCATGCGGCAATGAAGAAGGAATAGCGCGGTGTCTTCAGAAAAAATCCAGCATTCTGGGCCGCGGCATATCGTGCATCGGTGATCACAAACTTCCCAACGATAAAACTCCAGAGTGTCCAGACCACGCCTCCAGCCAAACCGCCTAACCAGACCCTGCTTCGGTTCAGATGCATTAGCTCCTCCGTAAATGCTCGCTGAATAAACGGAGGCAGTGTACACCCATTCCTGAGTGAGTGGTGATTCAGGAAGCTGCAGGGCATTCTTCAGCGATTCCGGCGTATAGTCATCGGATTATGAAAATAGCCCGCATTTTACTTCTTGCTGTGATGGTCTTTGGCTGGTTCGCGGTGAGCCATGCGGTGTCCTACAAATACAAACGGACCGGCAGCGAGCTGGATGCGCAGACCCGCACTGAGCCCGGAATCGCCATGATGGGCGGCGGCAGCGATTTGAATGAGGCCTTCCGCTGGCTGTGCGGCAAGGGCAACGGCGGCGACTTTCTGATTCTGCGCGCGAGCGGGAAAGATGATTACAACAAATATGTGAATAAAGTGTGCCAGATGAACTCCGTGGCCACCTTGATCATTCCCAGCCGCAAAGCGGCGGAGGAACCGAAAGTAGCGAAAATCATCCGCCAGGCCACGGTAATCTTTATTGCGGGCGGCGACCAGGCGCGCTACGTGAACTTCTGGAAGGGAACTCCGGTGCAAGATGCCATCAACGCGCACGTGACCACTGACAAGCCCATCGGAGGAACCAGCGCCGGGTTGGCGGTCCTGGGACAATTCGCCTTCGGCGCGCTGGCTGACAAATCGAATGACGCCGATCTCACGTCACGCGAGGTTCTCGCCGATCCTTACGATAAGCGTGTGACGCTGCTGCGCGATTTCCTGACCGTGCCTCGCCTCGAAAATATGATCACAGATAGTCATTTCGCCAAGCGCGATCGCATGGGAAGAAGCCTGGGATTTCTTGCGAGGATTGCGGCGGATGGCTGGTCGAAGGCGCCACGCGAAATTGCGATCGACGAAAAATCAGCTCTCCTGGTCGAAGTGGACGGTCGATCCAAGGTTGTCGGCACCGGCATGGGAGCCTACTTTCTGCAGGTTATGGACCCCCCGGAAGTATGCAAGCCAGGCCAGCCCTTGACCCTCCGCCACGTGACTGTCTACCACGCGCCCACCGGCGCCGGCTTCGCCATCCGAGGTTGGAATGGCGAGGGCGGAGAGGAGTACTCGATCTCGGTGGAAGCAGGAGAGATTCACACAAGCCGCACCGGGAATGCAGTGTACTGACTACTCACATAAGAAGCTTGGGAAGTATTTCTTGACGGTGGGCGAAGGTGTAGCGGAGCTGGCGTTCGATGAAGAGTGAGTTCGCGAGCGTCCCCAGTGACCCGAATCCCACCTCATACTCAATTGCATCGCGGACAAGCGTTCCGCTTATGCCATCGCGCGCCTCCGACAAAAATTCGTGCCGGTGATGCCAGCGCCTGAATGGTCCCTTCTGCTGCACGTCGGCGAAGTGATGGTTCCATTCGAATTCGGTGATGCGGGCGATCCACCGACCGCGTGCCGGAAGAAATGGAAGCAGCCGAAACGAAGTGACGATGACCGTTCCAACTCCGGCCGCCTGTTGCGCGGAGGCGACGCCTTCGTCGGGTGAGAGCGGTGCTTCGATCCGCTGCAGGCGATCGATTCGAGTCTGCGTTTCAGGAGGCATCAGTCGCAGAAGATTCTCTGGATTCGAGAAGAACTTGAAGACTTGAGCAGCAGGGAAGGGAACCCAGTCGGCGAACTCAAGTCTCTGAATCATGATTGCGAATCAAATCCCTGAAACAGTGAAAAATTTCGTGCTCGAAACCGCCTCGGCGAAAAATGTCCGCGGAAGCAAAAGCCGTTATTTCCACAGGAAACTCCGCCCCCGTTGCGGAGTGCAAGAAAAATCGAAGCGAAAGAATAGCGAAGGAATCCAGACCGTAAACCCAATATCTTGTGGTCGTATGACTAGTTAACCACAAGTGCTCGTATTTTGGCGGATCGTTACTTTCGTCATCATCTTACCTCCAAGTTTTGTGTTGACAATCAAGGACTTACGGGTAAGATGTGGTACAAAGTGGTACAGAGTGGTACAGAGTGGTAGAACAGATCGAGATCGTGGGACGGGAAGCTGAAAACGAGGAGCCGGTGGAAATCCGACCCAAAAGCACGGCAAACAACCCGAACCGACCGAGTTTGACCCGACTTTGTGTCATTTTGAGCTGCTTCGCCCTTGGTTTTAAACATGTTTCGCGGCAATCACCCAACTCGCGTCGACGAAAAGGGACGATTAAAGGTCCCGGCCGAGTTCAAGCGCGTGATCGACGAGAAGTACGGACAGCAATACTACATCACAAGTCTCGATGGGAAGGTTGCTCAAGTATATCCCTTCGAGGAATGGGAGCGGATCGAGCAGAAGCTGGCAGGGCTCTCCACTTTCAATCCTACGAAGAAAAAGTTTCTCGACCGGGTGAATTATTACGGGCAAATGGTGGAGATGGATGGGCAGGGGCGGCTGCTGATTCCGCAACTGCTGCGCGAAGCGGCGCAGATCAAAGGCGAGGTTGCGGTTACCGGCAACTTGACGCACTTGATCGTGCGCAATCTGGAGTCGTACCGCAAGCAGGTCGAGGAAGAACAGTTTACGTCCGACGATGAGAAGACGCTCGACGAACTGGGCATCTAGTGGACGAGGGTTCAACAGACACCCCTCAGGGGGTTGGGCATGGTGGTGGAAGGGAAGCGAGCCAACTTTCACCAAATCATGTTCCGGTTCTTTTAAAAGAAGCGATCGAGTTCTTAAACGTGCGGCGTGGCGGGACTTATATCGACGCCACGGTGGGCCTGGGCGGACACAGTTACGAAATCGCAAAACGCCTCGGCGCACCGGGACATTTGATTGCCCTCGATAAAGATCCGGCGGCGCTGGAGAGAGCGAAAGAGAAACTATCAAAGAGCGAATCGTTAAGCTCCGCTCGGAATGACAGGGAGTTGGGGGATTGGCCGACGGTCACGCTGTTGCAATGCTCGTTCGCCGAAGTCGGAACGCGGTTCAGCAAGAACCTTGTGGACGGCATTCTGGCTGACATCGGAGTAAGCAGTTTGCAGCTTTCCGATGCCGCACGCGGATTTAGTTTTCAGGCGGATGGACCGCTCGACATGCGGATGGACCCGCGGTCGGAGCGAACCGCCGAACAAGTGGTAAACCACCTCGACGAGCGCGAGCTTGCCGATGTGATTTACGAATTCGGAGAGGAAAGGAGGTCGCGGAGAATCGCCAGAGCCATTGTCCGGTCGCGGCCGATACGATCTACCGCACATCTTGCGGATGTCATATCAGCCGCGGCCCGGCCAATGAATTCTGAGTCAAGGCGAATTCATCCGGCGACCCGAACCTTTCAAGCTCTTCGAATCTTCGTAAACCGCGAACTGGACGATCTGAGGGC